>Ga0316207_10000008_pt1 | contig 469743 bp, 418 predicted proteins | sample 6weekpyrite_MG_FD_204943 | JGI IMG/M metagenome (GOLD analysis project Ga0316207, IMG submission 204943) | Microbial mat bacterial communities from mineral coupon in-situ incubated in ocean water Damariscotta River, Maine, United States -... | ecosystem: Environmental > Aquatic > Marine >...
TCCTGAGCGTGAGTAAGAATTTTCAACTTTCGGCGAATATCGTGTTCTTCTGTTCTCTTCATTTCTAAACCTCCATAACATATCTGTAAATTATAAAAATATGTCCGGCAAGGTCTCGAGAATCACATATTACAATCAGTGCGGAGAGGGTTCTCAAAAAGAGAACGAGGGTTACGTGGTGAGATGTCTACGGCACGTCAGTCACGTTTCAACAAAGGTCGGGCACAAAAGAAAGCTCTTTTTGGCATTGGGGAAATATTTAAGCAGGTATATAAAAAACCAGATGATGCTCGTTTGGCATTTCAGAAAATGGTGGATCGGGTTGGTTTTGAAAAAGCTTATGACAAGCTTCTTAAAAAGCCCTCTATCATTGGAAGAAGAAAAGGGTCTGGTATTCTAGGTGCTTTGCCGTTTGGGGCGAATAAGGAAAGGCAACAAGCGGACCAGGCATTAGAGTTGCTTGGTCGGCGTTATAGTTCTGTTCAGGAAACGGCACAAGGTTTGGATGCGCTTGCAGTATTCTCTGATGGTATTAAGCATGAACTGGATCGGCTGGACCGCAAAAATCATGCGCAAGCTGAAAGACAGAAGAAGTTGGATCAGCGTTATCATGCTGCGGAATTAAATCCTTCTAGGTCTCGGTGTGATTCTCAAAATATTGAGGCCCGATCAGTTCATAACGAGAGTGTTATGACCAAAAGATTGTTTATTTCGTATACGAAAGAAGACAGTAAAACAAAAAAAATAAATCAAAAAGAACGTGAAAAAACACGTTCTAAAAAGGTGAGAGGTCGAGATATAACTAACAGTTAACTGTTATTGCCCTACAATTTTTTGGATGCTTACGCGGTACAGCCGATAGGCACACGAAAAATTTGCCATTTCTTTCAACGACAATTTATGTTAGCATATACAGAATCAAAGATCAGAATTTATATACATGGGGCGCTTTAATGTCAACTGGCAGCGCTCTATTTTTTTTAGTTAACCCATAGAGGTTCAAAATGACAAATCATAACCCAAGAAAAACAACACCGTCTTTGAGACGTGTAAGTATAATTAATACAGACCGAATACGTAAGTGGAGAGCGCATGAATACCCTTATCTCTCGACGTGATAAACTCGCCTGTGTAAAGGCGCATAATCTAGGCTACGTGGTTGCTGCACGTGGTTCATTGTTGGTTTCCTGCAAGACAATTTACTGTCTTCGCAGGATTTTTTGTATTTATGGTGGATTGGTAGCGAAAGTGAAGTCGGGCTACCAGTTTTTCCTTGAGTAGGGATAAAGTTTGAGGGGTTTATCGTATCCGCGATAAACCCCTCGGTTCCTATTCTAAATTACGGTCCATCCCGACTCACATAACGAAGAAATAGGAGGTTCTTATGAATCGTAGTCCTAAACCAAAATTCAAGTGGCAGGATTTTTTGTATCTGCCTAGTTATTGGTATATATATTGCCGAGATGCCGGAAATGCAATAGTCGGCGATTTTGTTCTGAGTTTTACCAGCAATATATCTGCCACCACTTCTGGCTCCGAACTTCTTTCTATGCTTATATCCAGTTTGGCTCAAGGGATAGATTTCTCTATCTCGCCAAATTTGGTAGTTTTCTTTGTTGTTTTTAAAAAGACTTTTGATCTTTTCAGAAAAAACAAATAAATACTTTAGAGCAAAGAAATGAAATAAATATGTATTATTGTGTAAAATTTTACATATAGATGAGACCTGTTGCGCCGTAAGAAATAATCTTGTTTTACTGCAATTTTCTTGATGACTATTATACCTCAAGATTTTCTTACGGTCAAATCGGCCTACTTTGCAGCTGTCGTGTAATGAATGGCTGTCGTAATTATATTTTTTATTTAAAAAGCAAGATGAACGCATTTGGTTTCTTTCTTGCAGTGCTTACCCAAGTTTTCCTCTGCTTTCAGATTACTCCTCTGATAACTATAAAGCAAGCATTTCCGGCGCTTTTTTCGCTTCTATCTTGCGTTTTGTGGGGTTTCTATGGTGAAATCGGGGAAAATCATGGTTTTTCTTGATTATTTGGCCTTGTGAGTAAATATTCTTTCGTGAAGTTCGCAGTAACACTGGGTTTATTTTGGTTAATGATAAGTGTAAAACCTGTTATCAAAAGCGGATTTTTGAAGAGGAGTGTGCCCTCGATTTAACACTTAACATTCAGCCAATACCGTGTGCTTTTGCGTTCGCCTGTGCGTGTGAGGGCACCTTTTTCAACTAGGTCTTGAAGGTCTCTTGTGGCGGTGGCGCGAGAGGTGTCGGAGATGGTGATATAATTCTCGGCGCTAAGGCCGCCAGTAAAGCCGCTTGGGCCTTCTTTGAATACCCGTAGCAGAACTTTTTCCTGACGCTTGTTGAGTTTGCCTCTGAGGCGATCAAACATTTTTGTTTTCTCGATGAGCAATTCAACATGACGCTCAGTGCTTTTTTGAGCTTGCAGAACTGTTTCTGCAAAATAAATCAACCAAGGGGTAATTTCATTTCGTTTATTACTTTTTTCAAGCATATCGTAGTAAGATTTTTTATCTTCTTGGATCATTCGTGACAAGGCAATAAGAGTTGGTTGGCCAAGACTTTGAGCCATAGCCTTTTCTGCAATGGCTCGGCCAATACGGCCATTACCATCTTCAAAGGGGTGGATGCAAACAAAATACAAATGTGCCATACCCGCGCGGGTAAGGGCAGGGAGTGGTGCTTTACCATTTGGTGCGGTGGTATTAAACCAATTTACAAACTGTTTCATTTCTTGTGGCATGGTGTCAGAAGGCGGTGCTTCAAAATGAACCTTCGGTTTATGGATTGGGCCGGAAACAACTTGCATAGGTTCTTCGTGAGTACGGTATCTGCCGATATCTCGTAAATCTCTTCTGCCGGATGAAAGCATATGGTGCCAGTTAAACAGAATGCTATCTGATAACGGATCGGAGAAGTTTTTATAAAGGTTTACCATCATCTCAGCGATGCCTTGCTCTGCTGGTAGTACTTTACGTCTGTCGGTGGTTAATCCAAACTGGCGACGGATAGAGGATTGAAGGCTGTCACGGTTTAGGTACTCACCTTCTATTTCTGAGGTTTGAAGGGCTTCGTCACTGATCAGGTTAATAGTAAGGGCTTGTACATCATTATCTGTGATATGTTTATAGGCACCAAAAAATAAGCCTGATTGATGTAGGAATTTTGATTCAAGCTGATCCAGTTTATCTTTATCAAAGCTAAATTTTGGCCAATCTTTTTGTTGCCAGTTCCATTTCATGAGTTATAACTTTCCTCTTTATAACTCATATTATAGGTGTAAATGATTTATAAATCTAGTGTTTATACCTCATAATTTCTTTTTAAGGGGTTTTGCCCCTCGCAAATGCAAGCTGTGTCCCCATCTTCCTTACCTCCATATAAGCGCAGATGGGTGATCCCCCTCGGCTGGCATAGGCTACCCCCGCTCTTCGCCAGATAGGCAGAGAATAATGATGGATACCATCTATTCATGGGAATAAGTGTAAACAGTTTTTTGATCTAAAAGTACAGAAAAAGACGTTTGCTCCTCAGAGGGCTTTTGAGAGGGTGCTAATAGTGAAAATTCTTACACATTCTCTTACACATACACATTTTAAAATTAAAATAATTCATAAAAATCAATATTTTATCGCTAGACGTATTGACTTCAAAATCTGGTTCCTTTTAGGAGTGGGAGTTCGATTCTCCCCGGGGGCACCATCAAAGATGAAAAGCCCCAAACCACTGCCCGAAAATATTAATAATTACGCAAATGGCATGGTTAATATTTTATATTACTAATATCTTATTGACTTATAAAGTCATCTGTAGATATTCTTTATGAGAAGAATATAAATATTACGCATATAGTTGAAGTGGGGCGATTATTTTAAAAGGGTATGCGGGCGCTTATTTAATAAAAACAGCACAAAAATGGATAAATTTGCTCTTAAAATTGCGGGTTTTCAAACTGATTGTGTGCATAAAGAAAATCTTTGGTCGGGATGATGCCAACATATCTGTGGCTTTGATCGGGGTTATGAGAAATATAATGTTGCGCCGGTATTATAACCTTATTGCCCCGAATTTCTTAAAGAACGGGAAGGTGTAGTTACCCCATGAGAATGCTCACCAAGCATATATTCTTATTTGTTAGTGTTATTATCTTAGGGACAGTCAGCAGCACCTATATTATTGAAAAACTGGTCGGCAAATATCTCAGGCAGAGCCAATTCGAATGGGCAACTATTCTGGTCGATAGTTTACGGGAGGCTGTTTTCAAAGATATCATAGATGGCAGTGAAACGCGTGTCAGGGACGTTTTACAGAAGATAGCAGATGGTGATCAGGCCATCGAATATATTATCGTCACCGATATGGATGGTATATTATTTACCCATACATTTAAGGATAAGATCCCTGAGCACCTGTTACAGGAACATTTCCCTCAAATTAAGGTTTCAGAGCTTCCAAAAAGGGAAATCGTCAAATATTCCACCGCAACGGGGGATATCTGGAAATATACGGTTCCTTTGGTAGAGGGGCTTGGGGCCCATATTGATCTGGCGATGAATGAGAGTAAAATTGCCCTTGTATTGTCGAAAATGCGCCGAAATATAATTTTGGTAATGGCGATAATAGGCCTTTTCAGCACCATAATGGTATTTTTATTATCCAGACATTTCACCAGACCTTTTCTTGAATATATGCGAAAAATTTTGTCTTATTCGCATGGGAATGAAGTGGACTTTGCAAAAGTTGAGGGAAAGTCCTGGGAAGTGGATCGGTTAATCAGCGGTTTTAATAATGTCATTTCTGCGCGTGAGAGCGCTGAAAAAAAGTTGCGAAACCGGGAGGAAAATTTATCTCTGACTCTGGACAGTATCGGAGATGCGGTGATTGTGACGGATCAAAAGGCCCAGGTAAGCCGTATGAATCCAGTGGCCACCAGCCTTACGGGCTGGACTGCGGAGCTGGCCGCAGGGCGTTCTATCAATGAAATATTTCATATTATTGACGCGACCGATGGCACACCAATAGAAAACCCTGTGGATAAAGTTCTTAAAACCGGGGAAGTGGTTCATCTTAGCAATCATACAACATTGATTTCAAGAGATGGAACAGAATTCCAGATCGCAGACAGTGCCGCACCCATAAGAGGGCAGGACGGCATTGTCACCGGTGTGATTTTGGTTTTCAATGACGTGACAGAACAATATAAGCTCCGTGAAGCCGCAAAAACCACAATTCAGCAATTAAGCTCTTTAATGAGTGATATGCAGACAATGGTCGCGGTTTTGAAGCCGGATGGCACCATCAGGTTTATCAATGATACAGCCTTGAGACTTGCGTTGTTACAGCCCGAAGATGTTATGGGGAAAGCCTTATGGGATTGTTCCTGGTTTAATCATGATCCGAAAGTTCAGAGCCTGATTAGAGAAGATTGCATTTTCGGAGCCAAGGGCATTCCAACCCAAAGAGATGTTAAAATCCATACTTCACGCGGCCTGAGGTGGGTAGACTTCAGGCTTCACCCGGTTTTTAATGATCAGGGTATGGTTACGCAAATTGTCCCTGAATGGCGTGATATTAACGAACAATATTTAACCCGTCAGGCTCTGGTGAAAAGTGAGAATGAGCAAAAGCAAATTCTTGGTACCATCGCTATCGCCATTGTTACAGTTGATGAGAACGGCAAAATTTTGTCCTTCAATCAATTCGCGCAGAAAATATTTGGTTATTCTGCCGAAGAAGCCATCGGACAAAATTCCAGGATATTGATACCGGAGGCCTATCATTCTGACTTTGATCGTTATTTTGAGAGATTATTAAAGGATGGGGAGGTGGCGGTCATCGGGCTAAACAGGGCAGCAAAAGCCATAACAAAATCTGGCAATATTTTTCCCATTCAAATATCCGTGGCAAATTTACCGGCTGCTGAGGATGGCGTGAGGCGTTTTATCGTTTCGTGTATTGACCGTACGGAGCATATTAAACAGGAAGAACAAATTCGTCGCACCCAGAAGATGGATGCCCTGGGCAAACTTACGGGCGGCATTGCCCATGATTATAATAATATGCTCGGGGTTATTATCGGCTATAGCGAGTTGATGGAGATCAGCCTGAACGATAATAAAAAAGCTTTGGGTCAGATCAGAAAAATCCGCCACGCGGCGGACCGCAGTGCAAAATTAACCCAGAAACTCTTGTCCTTTTCCCGGGGCGGCAGTGATCACGCCAAGAAAGTTCAGATTAATAAAGTGCTTAACCAGGTGTCGGATATGATTGCGAAATCACTTACTGCGCGCATTGATCTTGAGCTGGATCTTACAGAGAAATCCTGGCCTGTATGGCTGGATGTGGACGAACTGGAAGATTTGATTTTGAATATGAGCATCAACGCGCAACACGCCATGCCTGAGGGGGGGACATTAACCTTTAAAACAGAGGCTGTAACAATGGGGGGCTCTGAGGCCCGAAGGTTTAATATCGTGAAGGGTGATTATATGCGGTTGTCTATTATTGATACGGGCATCGGCATTGATGAAGCGATACTGCCCAATATTTTTGACCCGTTCTTCACCACTAAAGGAGAAAAGGGAACAGGACTGGGCCTAAGTCAGGTTTATAACTTTGTCAAAAACTCAGGCGGCAATATCACGGTTTATTCAGAAAAGGGCCAAGGTAGCCAGTTTAATATCCTTTTCCCCCGTTATCACATATATGACCAAGAAAATCCTCAGGGTGATATGGAAGAGCCGGAGGCGTATAATGGATCAGAAAAATTACTGATCGTGGATGATGAAGAAGCTTTGAGGGAATTGGCGGTCAATATTCTGGAGCCTTATGGATATCAGATATTTCAGGCAGAAGGTGGTGAAGCGGCCTTGAATTTTCTTTTGGAAAATGAAATCGATTTGATGATCAGTGATGTGATCATGCCAAAAATGGGCGGTTTTGAGCTGGCCAAAGAAGTAATGAAACTTTATCCGAAAATAAAAATACAGATGATCAGCGGTTTTGCCGATAATAGAGACAATAAAACCGGAAATGAGAGTCTTCATAAAAATATCCTCACCAAACCGTATAAGACATCGGATCTTTTGAGAAATATTCGTATTTTATTAGATGGATGAAAGAATTCCATTGTGTTTATTAACATTAGCTTATAAATAAAAATAAGTTGATTCATTAACGGCGCCTCAGTAACCTTAAGCATGAGGAATATGGATGGATCAGGGGTGTGGAAAATAAAGATCAATGAGAAAAAGAATGAATTTACAGGTTTTTTTACAGGGGTTTTTACAGGGGTTTTTCTTAAAGGATAAAAAAAAACCGGTGAGGAATATACTCGAAACTACTACCCCCACCGGCAGTCAGGCAGATGAGAGACCGGGGGTGGTCTCTCTAGGGATTCTGTAAAATACAAGTATCGTTATAAAGATGGAGTAAAACAGCTTAATGTCAAAATTGTTTCAAAATATGTCAGTTTGTGTCAAAGTTCGCATTGTGAGTAGAATTGCATATACATATATTTCAGGAAAAAATATTTAAATGACTTATATGCATGTCCAGGGGAATATAGGGGATAAATGATATGGCTTCTGATATGAAGAACGTCGTTATAGTGGATGATGAACCACAAATAAGGGAAGTTGTCAGGGTTATTCTAGAAGAAGCGAATTTTAAGGTCAGTGAAGCGAGTAATGGCCAGCAGCTGGATGAAATGCTGAGTGAGGAAGATTTTGACCTGGCGATTGTAGACCTTAATTTACCGGATATGGACGGTTTGGACATCGTGCGTAATATCAGACAAAAATCTTCTACGGCTATTCTTATTCTCAGTGGGCGCAGCAATACAACAGAAAAAATCATTGGCCTTGAAGTGGGCGCGGATGACTTTCTGGCCAAACCCTTTGACGGACGGGAATTGCTGGCACGTGTTCGCAGTATTATGCGTCGCTCTGGCGGCGATAACCTTCAGCCTGTGGAAATGTCCCGCGACATCGTTCAATTCGAAGGATGGTGCCTGGATCTGAATAACAGGGAGCTAAAAAACCCCGAAAGACAGATCGTTGAATTGACCAGCAGTGAATATTGTCTTTTGAAAACTTTTCTGAAAAATCCCGGTCGTGTATTAAGCCGGGATGTGTTGATGAGCCATATCTATGGTCATGACACGCCGGCATTTGACAGGAGTATTGATGTAAAAATTGGCCGGTTGCGTAAAAAAATCAATAGTTCAGACGGGGCCGGTAGCATGATTAAAACGGTTCGCGGTGCGGGATATATTTTTACGGCCCGGGTGGATAAGTCCTGAAAACTGCATTCATTCAAAGAATTCAGATAGAGCGTTTCTTTGGTTTATGGGAGCAGGACTTATTGCGGACAGCTGAAGTTTCCGTAAACGGCCCCTTGCATGACATATCTGAATTCATTGGATGAAACATGGATCAGGGACTCATGGTCCCCGCCTTCACAATAAAGATCTTCACTGTCAATGAGGCGGTCATCCACCAACATATCCAGACCATAGGCCTGTCCGATGGGGGGGATGGCCCCCGGGGCGCAGTCGGTGAATATTTCTGAAATATCATCTTCTGTGGCCAGGCCCAGACGTTGATGGGTGATATGGCTTATTTTCCCAAGATCCACCTTGCGGTTCGCAGGAACAACCGCCAGCAGATAACCGCCATCTGACCTTAATAATACACCTTTGGCCAGTTTCTTGCCCGAGATATGAGAAATGCTCGCCGTCTGAGAGCTGCTTCCGGTTTTATCATGGGTGATGACATTATAGGAAGAATCAATACTGTCGAGATAATCATGAAGTGAAATTGACATGCCCATGGTTTTTCCTTTCAATAATTTTGTTTGCTAAAAGGCAAAAAGCAATATGAATAAACCTATATTCACAGAAAGCAGCTTCAACATAGACATAGTATATAATATTTTTGGGCTCACGGCATCAATAATTTAGAATTTTCTAATATTTATTTGCTATAATCGCATTTTGTCGAGCCTCTTGAAATTAATGAAATGTTATATTATAATAAAATATGAGGGTAGGTGGTTTTAAATTCTAAACAGAATTGGTGGCCTCTTATGTATTTTAAAGCGTTATCCCGTTTCACGATATTTTTATGCATGATGACCTTGTCCGCATGCAGCCATAAAACACTTCAGCTTGATGCGGAAAATATTATCAGCAAAGATGACCTGTTGAGAGGGGATATCCTCCTGGGGGAAGATGCGGAAAAGATAAACCTTCCGGACGAGGATATTCTTTATATTAATGAAAAAGCCCGTTCTCTCCTGAACTATTATGTGCCGGATAATTATAATGATCATATGAAGGTTAATCTGCTGATGAAGGCCGTATTGGGGCGCGGGGCCATGTCATTGCGATATGATGTGGATAAAACCCATACAGCACAGGGGGCCTTTGAAAGCAGGGAAGCCAATTGTCTGGGTTTCAGTTATCTGTTTGTCTCCATGGCCCGCGAGCTGGGCCTTAAAGCACGTTTTCAGGAGGTTTATATCCCCCCGCAATGGACGTCTGCCAAGGAGAAAGTCTATTATTTCAGCCGCCATGTGAATGTAAGGGTGGACATTCCCCAAACCGGGGCCTCTTATATCATTGATATTGACCGCGCTTCTGTGAAACCGCATTACCGGGTAAAAATGCTTTCGGACCGACATGCCAAGGCCTTATATTATAATAATGTGGCGATGGAATATTTGACCAAAGAAGAAACGGCGGATGCTTTCAGATATTTGATCAAGGCTTTGAAAATGGCCCCTGAAGAATCCGCCATCTGGTCAAATCTCGGGGTGTTATATCGGTTAAACGATCTGCCGAAATATGCTGAAAAAGCCTATCAGATTGCGCTTGATTATGGTAAATCCACACAATCCGTCCTGAATAATCTCAGCACCCTGTATGATCATATAGGCAACATGGAAAAAGCCCAATATTATGCAGCACTTGCCAAGCGCCACCAAATGAAAAACCCTTATTATCGTTATCACCGCGCGCAGGAAGCTTATGCGGAGGGGGATTATAAAACCACATTGGATCATCTCAGAGCGGCGGTAAAGAAAAAGACCAATGAATATAAATTCCATCAGCTTTTGGCCGAAACCTACACCAAGCTCGGTATGGAACCCCAGGCCCATAAGGCATCCAGCAAGGCCGAAAAACTGCGCCTGAATTAAGCACCTCGTCCCATATTTGAAACCTCTGTCCCGGGTGTAAATTTACATTCTTACACTTTTAAGCTACAGTTTATCTGTCTTTGGGCCGAAATATATTTCGGTGTTCGGGATGTATAAAATATACGGGATATAAAGGGGAATAAAATGAATATAAAAAGTCTGATGATAACGACCATTATTGTTTATATTGTAATGTCCATATTGGGGTTGGGATTTGAATATTTTATGGGCGATCAGTTTGCAAGCTTTAATGCCCTGAAACGGGATGCGGCGGGTCTGGAGACCCATATGCATTGGATGTTTTTAGGCTATTTTCTGGTGACCGCCGTTTTTTGTTATCTTTATGCCCAGAATCATGAAGGCAAGGGCTGGAAAGAAGGACTGCGGTTTGGTTTGATCATTGGTCTGCTTTTTGCCGCAATGGATTTCACACTTTACAGTTTTCTGCCGTTGAATTTTACAGAAACACTTAAAATGATGGGCATGGATGTGGTGATTTATGTGGCAGGTGGCATAACAGCCTCACTGGTTTATAAATCCGCGTGAGCATATATCAAATAACAGGGCCGGTGGTTTAACTGCCGGCCCTGTTATTTATGCGTTTTAAGGGTTATTTTTAAGACCTGTTTTTCCGGTTTTCCACCAGATGGTTGACCACCTCCGGGTCGGCCAGAGTGGATGTGTCACCCAGATTTTCATAGTCATTCTCGGCAATCTTGCGCAAAATCCGGCGCATGATTTTGCCCGAGCGTGTTTTAGGCAGGCCGGGGGCAAACTGGATCAGATCGGGGGAGGCAATGGGGCCGATTTCCTTGCGCACCCATTGAACCAAAGTCTTGCGCAGATCTTCGGATTTTTCATGCCCCGCCATCAGGGTCACATAAGCATAAATGCCCTGTCCCTTGATGTCATGGGGATACCCCACGACGGCGGCTTCGGATACGTCCGGATGGGACACCAGGGCGCTTTCCACCTCGGCGGTGCCCATGCGGTGGCCGGACACATTGATCACATCATCCACCCGGCCTGTGATCCAATAATATCCATCCTCATCGCGTCTGCAGCCGTCACCGGTGAAGAATTTTCCTTCATAGGTACTGAAATAGGTTTGAATGAAACGTTCGTGATCGCCATATACACTACGCATTTGCCCCGGCCAGCTGTCGGCAATCACCAGATTTCCTTCATTGGCACCGCTCAGCAATTTTCCGTCTCCGTCGAGTAATTCTGCCTTGATGCCAAAGAATGGCCGGGTGGCGGAGCCGGGTTTTAAGGGGGTGGCACCGGGCAGGGGGCTGATCATTATGCCGCCGGTTTCGGTTTGCCACCAGGTATCAACAATGGGGCATTGGCCCTTGCCCACCACTTCATAATACCAGTTCCAGGCTTCGGGATTGATGGGTTCACCCACCGTGCCCAAAAGACGTAAGGAGGATCGTTCGGTTTTTGTAACAAAATCATCGCCCGCGCCCATCAGGGCCCGGATCGCGGTGGGGGCGGTATAAAAGATATTGACCTGATGTTTGTCACACACCTGCCAGAAGCGCGACGCATCGGGATAGGTGGGAACCCCTTCGAACATCAAGGTGGTGGCGCCATTGGCCAGCGGGCCATATATGATATAACTATGCCCCGTCACCCAGCCCACATCCGCCGTACACCAGTAAATATCGCCCGGCTTATAATCAAAGACCAGTTCATGGGTCAGGGAAGCATAGACCAGATAACCGCCGGTGGTATGCATGACCCCTTTGGGTTTGCCGGTGGAACCGGAAGTATACAGAATAAAAAGCGGGTCTTCCGCATTCATTTCTTCAGGCGTACATTCCGGGGCCACCTTGTCTGCGGCCTCCCGATACCAAACATCGCGGCCTTCCTGAAAACCCACATCCGCACCGGTGAGTTTGACCATGATTACGCTGGATACATTAACACCCGGTTTTTCCAATGCTTTATCCACATTATCCTTCAACGGGATGGTTTTGGCACCGCGCACGCCCTGATCGGCGGTGATCACCACATGGCTGTCACAACCCATAAGTCGCCCGGCCAAAGCATCGGGGGAGAAGCCACCAAAAACCACCGAATGAATGGCGCCGATACGCGCGCACGCCAGCATGGCATAGGCGGCCTCGGGGATCATGGGCATATAAAGGGTCACCCGGTCACCTTTTTTCACCCCTCTGTCTTTCAGCACATTGGCAAAACGGCAAACTTCTTCATAAAGTTCCCCATAGGTGATGTTTTTGGATATGGTCGGATCGTCGCCTTCAAAAATAATCGCGGTCTGATCGGCCCGATCCGGCAAATGACGATCCACACAATTGACACAGGCATTGAGGCTGCCATCCTCATACCAGCGAATATGAAGGTCATCTTTTTTAAAAGAGGTGTTTTTGACCTTGCTATAGGGTTTGATCCAGTCAAGCCGTTTTCCGGCACTCTTCCAGAATTTTTCCGGGTCATCAATGGATTGCTGATAAATTTCCAGATATTGTTCTTCATTGATATGAGCGGTTTCGGCGATTTCCGGCCGCACTGGATAGGTGACATTTTCGGTCATGGTTTTTCCCGTATATTTTAAGCTGTTATTATTATGATGATAAATATTTGCCCGCTTCAAGTCAAAGACTGAAAGGCCTTAAGTTTTAATCAGTTTCCTGATCAGAAAACGGGCCGGATGGAGGGCATGTTGAATTTTGCGGGGTGTGGGAACGGGTTTGCCACCAATTATCGCTGTGAGTATCTCGGCCAACAGGGGGGCGGTGAGAAAGCCGCGTGTCCCCAGGCCGCATATTGTGTAAAGCCCGGGATAATAAGGGGCTTTGGCAAAATTTTGATGGCGCGGGCCATGTTTTAGCATGGCATATTCCACTTCATATTGTGTCGCAATGGGCAGGGGGCCGCACAGGGGCATATGATCGGGACTAACCCCCCGAATGGCGGCCCGCCCCCCGATCAAGTCCGGCTCCCCCATATCTGGCCATAATTTTTGCGCATGTTGCATATTCTGCTCATGATCTTTTAGACGAAGGTCACAATCCAGTGAATTTGGCTCAAAAGTGGCGCCGCTGATCATGGCGGGGCCCATTGGTGTTCTAACCGGTGGGGTCAGATAATTTTCACCGCATATAATATTCTTCGGCGGCTTTTCTGCGGTCAGATATGATATCTGGCCGCGCAGGGGGCTTATGGGCAAAGAGGCAGATTGTTGAAAAAACCGGGCCGCATGGCCGCCGGTAAGGACCACCGCATCAGCCTTTAATATTTCTGTCCCCGTCTTATCATAGAGTATCCACTGATCCTCAAAACGCATATGGTCTATTTTCTGCTTCAAAATAATCGGGATATTCCGGCACAGGGCGGCGGAGAGTTTCTTGGGCAGAATGAGACCCAAAGAGGGGAAGAATGGATGACCATGCTGATCTTCCCGCATGAGGGATTTTGGCAGAATTCCAGACCGGGTTATTTTTTCAAATCGCAGTTTTTGTTTTTCATTTAGGGCTTTTTTCTTCAGGCCGGTGGGGATGAATATTTCTTCTTCAAAGGCTTGATAATATGAAAGGGCAAAATCCAGCGCCATACGGCTAAAACGACCTTCCGGGCTTTCAACAGCGCTGAAGAAAGGGTCCAATATGGCTGCCGGATTGCCGGAGGCGGCCGCCATGACCGTATTATTTTCTTCCACCACTGTAACAGGAAAGCCTTGTTTTTCTAAGGCTGCTGCCGTGGTTAAACCGGCGATGCCACCGCCGATGATGACCACATGTGCGCCTTTTTCAAGCGGGGGCGGCGGATCATACCATGGAGCATGGGTTCGGGCTGTCATTTTTTGGGCGCTTTTTTGAAAGTACCGCGCAGGCAGTCCCTTTTTTTGCCAAAACCTTTTTGTTTTTTAATTTTAAAACCCGATGCCTCAAGGCCCCGTCGCACCGAACCCACGGCAGTGAAGGTGCCAAGGCGTGCCCCCGTTACGGATAATCGGGCAATATTCCGAAAGAGAATATTTGTCCACATGTCCGGGTTGGTGCGGGGGGAAAATCCATCCAGATACCAGGCATCCACTTTCATATTGAGGTCTTGCAACATATTTAAACTGTCCCCGATCAGAAGGCTAAGCCGCACACGACCATCACAGAGTTCCAATGTCTGGGATTTGTCAGGTTGATCCGGGTAGACCTGCCATAAAGCCTGCAGCTCCGTGTCCAGTTCAGGCCAATTGCGCAAGGCGCGGATTATATGATCCCGACTGATGGGATATTTTTCTGTGGCGATATAATGGAGTTTTGCATCCGGCGCTGCGGTTTCTTTCCAGGCTTTTAATGTCATGATAAAATTAAGGCCAAAGCCAAAACCTGTCTCGCCGATGCTAAAGCTTTCCCGATTCTGCCAAATATCCGGGGCACCGATACCGCGCAAAAAATGATAACGGCTTTCTGCCAACCCGTCTTGGCAAGAAAAATAGATATCCTGAAATTGTTTCGAATGTGGAATATTTCCTTCTTTCCAGTGGATGGGGTCATTTTCCTGGTTTGGCTGCGGGTGTTTTTGAGTCATTGGGTTTCTCTTAAAAAATGCAGGGAAACAGCCTGCTATGATTTTGCCATATTATGATGTAAAAGATTTATGTCATGAAGTAAATTATATACGGGGCAAATCATTATGCGGGCTTTTTTTTATATCTTTCTGATCTTTTTTTCGGCCAGCTTGTCTCTGCAGGCAGAGGCCCGGGCGGATAAAAATAAAATCATCGTGCCCTGCGCACACCCGCTGTTCCGGGCGCTGGATTTCTGGGTCGGGGACTGGAAAGTTTATCACCGTAAAAGTGGTGAACTGGCCGGTTTTGACAGGGTCGGGCGTATTCTGAAGGGCTGTGCCATACAACAGAACTGGATTTCTCTGGATGATCATTTTTCCTCGCCCATGGTGCCTTTTCGTATGAATGGCAAAAGCCTTACGGCCTATGACGGGGAACAATGGGTGCAATTCTGGGTCGATAATCAGGCCGGATCACAGATCATCAAAGGCCAGATAGAGAAAAAGTCCCTGATTTTAAAATCTGAAAAACCTATTTTGGGTTATATCTATCAATTGTCCTGGACCCCGGAAGAAGACGGCAGTGTGAGCCATAAAGCTGTGCGCCGCAAAATGGATGAAGAAAATTGGCAGCCTTTGTTTGATTTTATCTATCGCCGCAATAAAAGCCGGATGCCCCTGCCGGAAGAACTGGCCAAAGAACTCCCAGAATAAAAATATTAATATGTTTGTTAATGAATAAGAAAGCCTCATTCTTTATCCTTCTAATATTATTATTCAAAGGGCGTATCTAAGTGCGATTATTATTCAAAGCCTATGTATTATCCTTCTGTGTGGCAATGCTTTCGGCATGCGGTGGCAGCAGCGGGTCCACCAGCAGCCCGAGAATAACGCCACCACCCCCGCCTTCCTCACCACCACCGCCGGCATCAACAAATTATGATACCACAGAATATCGGGAAAATTATGGATTGGCCCAGATTAATGCTCTGGATGCTTATGAGGCAGGTTTCACCGGCGATGGTGTGAGCGTCGCGGTCATTGATACGGGTATTTTGAAGGATCACCCGCAAATTTCTGCCAATATCAACAGTTTAAGTACGAATGTGGTTACAGGGTCAAAGGCGGATGTTGTCGATACGGATGGGCATGGCACGGCGGTGGCCGGCGTGATCGCCGCCATTCGCGACCCCAATAATACGGACAGCCGCAATTCCCATGGGGTGGCTTTTGATGCTGATATTCTGGCCTTGAACGCCGTCAGCGGTGACAGTTGTACAACGCCGGACGGTTGTGTTTTTTATGACAGTGATATTGCCAGAGCACTGGATTATGCCCGCCAGAACGGGGTTAAAGTGGTCAATATTTCTTTGGGCGGTGATGAATATAACTCCCCGTCCCTGATCAATGCTTATAAGCGCGCGGTTGAGGCGGGCATGATCATTATCGTGGCCGGGGGAAATAAGGATGATACGGACACACCCGAAACACTGGCCGTGCCGGAAAAATCCGCATCCATGGCCTGGGCCGACTGGGCCAATGGCCAGATCATCGTGGCCGGGGCCCTGAATGAGGCGGGCAGCATTGCCGAATTCAGCCATCTGTCGGGAGAGGATGCGAAAAATGTCTTTCTGGTGGCCCCGGGGGACAGGATACCCACCATCGGCCTGCCCGTGGATGGCCAGCCCGGTTTTTACCTTTATTCAGGTACGTCTTTTGCAGCCCCGCATATTGCCGGAGCAGCCGCCCTTCTTCTGCAGGCTTTTCCCAATTTGAACGGGGCGGATATTGCCCGGATTTTACTCAGCACCGCCACGGATCTTGGCGATGTGGGGGCGGATGTGATCTATGGCAGCGGTCTGATTAATCTGGCAGAGGCCTTCAGCCCACAGGGCACCTCTGCCGTGGCCGTACAATCCGTGAACGGCGAGACTGTGAAGGTTGATCTGAGCCAGACAATTCTTCTGGGGGGCAGCGCCTTTGGCCCGCTTTCCAGCCTGTCAGACGTGCTGGATAAAGCCACCATTCTGGATGATTATAACCGATCTTATCATATTGATCTGGGTCAGAATATTATGGGTCAGGCTCAGGATATTATCCTGGAGAATTTTGTCGATGGCCGCCGTGGCAGCAGACATTCAACACATGCACTCTCATCACAGACGCGGCTTCGGTTGTCCTGGCGTGAAGACGGGCGCTTTCGTGAGGTGAATGAGACTTATTTTGCCCATCAGCAAATGGCCAGAAAAGAGGTTGATGATCTGCGGATGTCACTGGCATACCAATTTCAACCCGGTGAAAAACTTACTTTTGCTCAGGGCCTGTCCCTCGCAGAAGTGTCGGATGATTATCAATATGATGACTTTCTGGCAACGGGTAGAGAAAGTTTTTCAGACCTTTTGGGCCGTGACGGCAATCAAATCCTTAGCTATGAGAAAAGGCTTGGAAAGAAATCTCTGTTGAAATTCGCCTTTGGTCATGGTTCCAAATCCTGGGACACATACGCCTTAAAAGCGCAGTCTTATTTAATGATGGGCCGGTTGCAGCAACAATTGACTGATGGCCTGTATTTTGGTTTTGACCTGGCGCTGTTGAAAGAGAATGGCAGTATTCTGGGCAGCCTGTCACGGGGTGCATTAAGTCTTGGGGACGGGGCCAGCACAGGTTACATGGCGGCGAGACTGGATTGGAATATAAGCCCAAAAATTCAGTTTTTCGCCCGGGGCTCTTATGGCAGAACCCAAGTGGAAAGTGCCAGCCTGAGTCTGATCAGTCATGTGAGCCAATTATCTTCTGGCAGTTTTTCCACAGGCTTCAGGGGGAAGAATATACTGTATCAGGGGGATCGTTTCAGCTTTGGCATTTCTCAACCGCTTAAGGTTTATACAGGACAGGCGGAAGTGGCCAGTGTGGAAAGCCGCGATTATGATTTGGATATACTGACCTTTGGCGCACAAAATATTTCTCTGTCCCCCCAAGGCACGGCATATGATATGGAGTTGAGTTATGGTCTGAAGAATTTCTTCGGGGCTGATATAAACCTGAATCTGCTGCATCAGATCAATCCCGCCCATAGCGTGGATCGTGCCAGCAGTACATCCATATTATTGCGCCTGGGATCAAATTTCTAGGGGGATTAAATTTCTAGGGGGATCAGCTGTTAGGGGGTAAATTTCCTCTGCAGTCTTCCAGACCGCTTAGCTCAGAGGTCTATCAGTTATTTTCGATATGCTGGTTCAGCCATTCAACAAATTGATCGGCGGCAATGGGTTTGCTGAAATAATAACCCTGAAGAACGTCACAGCCCTTTTGGCGTAATATTTCAACATGTTCTTCCGTTTCCACACCCTCTGCCACCACAGAAAGTCCCAGACTGTGACCCAGACGGATAACAGCATCTGTAATGGCCGCGTCATCATGATCTTCGGCAATGTCGCGAATGAAGGACTGATCAATTTTCAATTGATGCACAGAAAAACGCTTCAGGTAGGCCAGTGAAGAATATCCGGTGCCGAAATCGTCAATGGCCAACGTAACGCCAAGGCTTGAGAGTAATTCGAGTTTATGAACCACGGTTTCGGTTTCGTCAATCACCATGCCTTCTGTGATTTCCAGCTCCAGCCAACGGGGATCCAGCTCTGAAACGGCAAGCGCTTTTTTTACATTGGTGATAAAATCCTGAGACTGGAACTGGCGGGCTGAAATATTGACACACATTCTGAACTTTTGCAGCCCCTGATCCTGCCATTTCTTAGCCTGTACACAGGCGGTTTCCAGAATCCAGTTGCCCATGGGGATGATTTTCCCACAATTTTCTGCAATCTGGATAAAAGAAAAAGGCGGGATCATCCCTTTTTCGGGATGGTTCCAGCGGATAAGGGCTTCCACACCGATTACACTGTTATCAATGGTGTCAACCTGTGGCTGGTAATGCAGAACAAATTCGTCATTACGAAGCGCCTTTTCCAGATCCATTTCGGTCTGTTTTTCTTTCTTTGCTGCCGCATCCATGTTGGGGTCATACAGGCGATAGATATTGCGTCCATCGTCTTTGGCCTGATAAAGGGCCACATCCGCCATGCGAATTAATTCATCGGGAAATTCTGAATCATGGGGGAAAAAACTAATGCCGATACTGGTACCGATCAGATGAGAAATGCCGTCGATATGTACCGGTTTTTTGATGCTTTCCAGAATTCTCTGGGCAATTTTTGTGACGCAGGTTTCATCATCAATACTGGTAAAGACGATGGCAAATTCATCACCGCCCAGGCGGGCAACCGTATCAATATTGCGGGCGCATTTCTCCAGCCGCTCCGCCACCACACGCAATAATTTATCGCCGGTGGCATGACCAAACATGTCGTTTACGGGTTTAAACATGTCCAGGTCAAGGAACATGACAGAAACCTTTTTTTCCATTCTTTTGGCTACCCTGAGGGCATCTTCAAGACGATCATGCAACAGATTTCGGTTGGCCAGTCCGGTAAGACTGTCATGCATGGCCATACGACGGATCAGGGCTTCGGCTTTTTGACGTTCTGTACCATCCTGAATAATGGCGGTAAATTGCACCTTGCCACCGATGATGACTTCACGGATGTTCAGTTCAATCGGAAAGCTTGAATTATCCTTGCGCAGACCTTCGTCTTTACGGCGGTAACCGCGCCGGTTTAATTTCATGGATTCGAGAAAATCACACATGCCCATTTGCGGACTGAAACTGTCTGAATTAATCAGGCTCGAAAGTTTGCGCCCTTCTAATTCTTTTACACTATAGCCAAACATTTCTTCTGTGGTTCGGTTGGACATTAAGATATTGCCCTGCAGATCCAATGTGATCAGGCCGTCGGACATGGTATCAAGGATTGCTTGTATATGCTGGGCGGCATCCTCCGCGTCTTGCTGGGCGATGGCCAGATTTTCAGCCATTTCCATTGCTTCAGAAGCCTGATCTTCCAGCAACTGTCGTCCCATATCCATATCAATAAGGTGATCAGTTTGGGTGTCGCTTAACGTGGTATTTTTAAGGTATTTTTCGGTTTCACGGCGCGCTGTAATATCGGAATAGGTAACCACAAGCCCCATTTCGGGAATAATATCACCTTTGATTTCAAGATATTTGCCCCCTTCAATTTTATATTCATAACTCAGGGGAAATAAATCATCGCATACATTGGCTTTGGCCAGCTCGGAGAGGAATTTTACGGCAAAATTATTCTTGTCTTTTTTTTCTTTTTTGTCCCAATTGACAAAAAGTATATCTTTAAATTTTTTCGGACTTTTCAGATATTGAGCCGGTAGTTTCAGTAATGTTTCGAATTTTTCGTTATAACTGACAAGGTTCAGATGACGATCAAAAATAGCCATGCCGTGCGGAATCCCGTTCAGCATATCCTGTATGTTAATCAGTTCAGCATGAGGCTCGTTGCGCAGCATGATATCCCGTTACTCTATTTTATTACTCAAAACGACGTTTTATACTTTCTCCTATGGTACTTAATCCAACTTAATAGGGAGTTAATTGTGGGAAAAATAAGGATATTTATGAAAATTTTACATTAGGAAATTGGTATGTAGAGAGTTTTCCCTTGATGTTTAAAAGCCCTTATATGGTTCCGGGCCTGGGCGGAAAGAAACCAATCTATGACTTTTTGTGCTTTTTCAGCCTGTAAATGGGGATGTTTCAGGGGATTTACGGGAATGAGACTGTAAATATTTTTGAGCTTTTCATCATCTTGATGAAGAATAATCAGGTCGCCTTTATTGTGGAAGGTAAGCCAGCTCGCCTGATCGCATAAGATATAAGCCCCCGATTCAACGGCAATATTCAGGGAACGTCCCATGCCAGCGCCGCTTTTCTTATACCATTGAGAAGAGAAAAACGCAGGCTCCAGCCCCAATGATTGCCAGATTCGCTGTTCTGCCTTATGGGTGCCGCTATCATCGCCTCTGGAAATAAAGGCGGTTTTGTCTTGGTGCAGTTTTCCAAAAATTTCTTCAATGGTGGAATATTGTCCGATCCCTGCCGGGTCATGTTTTGGGCCGACCAAAATAAAATTATTCATCATTACCGGATATCGTTTAAGCCCATGACCCTGTTGGATAAAATTTTCTTCACTCAGGGGGTCATGAACCAGAATAAGGTCGGCATTGCCGTCCTGAGCGCTTCTCAGCACTTTGCCGGTGCCAAAGCTGATGATACGGATTTTGATTCCGGTATCTTTTTCGGCCAGTGGAATAATATAGTCCAAAAAGCCGGAAGTTTCCGTGGTGGTGGTGGCAATCAGGGTCAGGGGCTTTTTCTCACCGTCGAGAAAATGGCTTAAAAGCCATAAGATGGCTCCCGCCAAAAGGATAAATATTATTCCCTTATAGAACCCGGCTTTCATTCGCTGAGCCTTCCGCACAGAAAATCCCGGGCTTCAGGGCTTTTGGGGGCGGCAAAAAAACTGGTGGCATTGCCTTCTTCGATAATTCGGCCTTCATCAATAAAGATAATCCGGTCGGCAATTCGCCGGGCCTGTAACAAGTCATGGGTGGTCATAACAATCGTGGTTCCCTGATCATGGGCCTGTAAAACCAGATGTTCGATGGTCGCGGTGGCCCTGGGATCAAGGTTGGCGGTTGGTTCATCGAGAAAGAGGATCGTGGGACCGAAGGACAGGGCGAGGGCAAATGAGAGGCGTTGCTGTTCCCCGGTGGAAAGCTGCAGGGCCGCTCTTTCCTTTAGGGCTGAAAGTCCAAAACGGTTTAAAATATCGGTGGTTTTTTTATCTCGTTCTTCCCTGGAAATTTTCTGCAATTTCAGCACATAATCCAGATTTTCCCAGACAGAACGATTGAGCAGGCAGGGTTTGGTAAAAACCATGGCCTGATTTTTACGGATTTCCTCGGGGGATAAATTGTTCCAGTATAAATGGCCCTCCGTCGGCTCAAGCAAACCATGACAAAGTTTCAACAGAATGCTTTTTCCAGCACCATTGGGGCCAAGGATGACGGTCTTGATCCCGGCTTCAAAAGAAATATTGATATTTTTCAGGGCCTCCATACGGTCATCATGGCGGCTGTTCTGATGTTGATAACAGACATTTTCCAGTTTGAGCGGCAATATCATTTTTATAAGGCCCCCCCCATTTGGCGATTGGCATAAGCTTTAAGGCTGTAAGCCATAAAATTCACCGACAGGGCCAGAAATAACAAGGTCAGGCCCAGCGCCATGGCCAGTTCCAGATTGCCTTTGCTGATTTCCATCTGAATCGCCGTCGTCATGGTGCGGGTCATATGTTCGATATTGCCGCCCACGATCATCACCGCGCCCACCTCGGCAATGGCGCGGCCAAAACCTGCCAGCAGAACTGTCAGCAGACTGAGACGGCATTCCCACAGCAGGGTTTTGATCCGACTTGTCAGGCCAAGTCCCCATGATGAAAACTGATGGTCAAATTCACGGTTCATATTTTCAATATGCTGTCGGCTCAGGGCGGCAATAATGGGAAAAATCAATATGGTCTGGGCGATGATCATGGCACTTGGGGTATACAGCAGTCCGAGCAGCCCAAGCGGCCCGCTGCGCGAAAGCAGCATATAGACAAAAAGTCCCGCGACCACAGGCGGCAAACCCATAAAGGCGTTCAGAAGAATAGACAGAAAAAAATGCCCGCGAAAACGGGTGACAGCCAGCAGGGAGCCCAGAGGAAGCCCCAGTAAAGAAGCCAGAAAGAGCGCCATGAGGCTGATATAGAGCGAAAGGCCGACAATTTCCCACAGGGCAGCATCCAGGGAAAATATCATGCCGACGGCGCTTAAAAATATACCGGATTCATCATTCATTATTTGGCCATGTTAATTTTTTCATATATCTTTTGCCTGACTTCAAACTAATTGCTAAATCCATTGAGGTAAATGGTTTATTTCAGGCATGTTATATACGTCAATGCGGGTGTGATCCTATGGAACGGGATAAAAATATTCAGATTTTGGATGTGAGCGGGCATAAATGCCCGGTGCCGGTTCTGCGCCTGCGGCGAAAATTGGCGCAATTGGCTGTGGGGGAACGGATCGAAGTGCGGGCCACCGACCCTATGACACAATTGGATATTCCCCATTTTTGTCAACAGGCCGGCCATGTGCTTCTGTCCATGGATCAGGACGCGGATATTTATTGTTATCTGGTAAAAAAAACACAGGAAGCATCTGATTGATTGATTAAGGCTGTTATAAACCTATATGATGATATATGGCTGCCGGGTAAATACATCAGGTATAAATAATTTATGAAGTGTCAGGTTATGAGTGAAACGTTAGAACAGGTCGTTGAGAGTTTCGAATTTCTGGAAGATTGGGAAGATCGTTATAAATATATCATCGACCTCGGCCGTAATCTGCCGCCTTTTCCCGAAGAGCAAATGGTGGAGGAAAACCGGGTGCATGGCTGTACAAGCCGGGTTTGGCTTATCCATGAAAAACAGGATGGTGTGCTGATTTTCAAGGGTGAAAGTGATGCCCATATTGTGCGTGGTCTGGTGGCGCTGATGCTGTTGATCTTTTCCGGCAAAAGTCCGGCGGAAATTGTGAATACAGACATTAAAGCCATTCTCGGCGGATTGGGCCTGGAACAACATCTCTCCCCCATGCGCACCAATGGCCTCTTTTCCATGGTGGAAAGAATTAAATCCATAGCCAAAAACTATATCAAATAATATTTTGATAAGATAATTTCGGAAAGGGACTGAATATTTCATTTCAGGATATAGCGTTAAAGGATGTGGTCTTTATGATCCCCCACGCGCGGCGTTTGGGGCTGAAGCTTGTGGCGGAACAGGATCAATATCTGATCGTGGAATTGCCCTTCAGCACAGATCTGGAAGAGGCGGCTGACAGTGGCATTATGGCCAATGGGGCCATTACCACGTTGCTGGACACAGCTTTGGGCGCGGTTTCTTTTCACCAGTTTGGTAAATTAAAACGTATCGCAACCCTTGACCTTCGGGTGGATTATTTCAGCCCGCCCAAGGCTTTTTCATCGATCTTTGCCAAGGTGGAATGCACAAAAATCACGCCGGAAGTAATTTTTGTCCGGGGGCTGGTTTATTGTGATGATGAGAATGAACCTATTGCCCAGTCCGTAGCGGCTTTTTCCTATGCGGAAATACCGCTGAGCGTGGGGATGAAAAAATGATTTTAGACATATTGCGCCCCTATAAAGAACAAAAGGATTTTTCTCTGGCGCTGGATCATAGCCCCTATGCAAAAATGATGGGCTTTCACCTGGAAAGCAAGGCGGGGGTTTTGCGCACGAAGATGAAATTTAACAATGACCATATCGGGGCACCTTTCCCACCGGTATTGCACGGCGGTACGGTGGCCTCTCTGATGGAAAGTGCGGCCCTGATGCAGTTGATCTGGGATACACATTTAAAATCAATGCCCACCACGGTGGATATTAATATCGATTATTTGCGCAGTGGTCAGCCCATTGATACCTATGCCAGGGCGCGGCTTTATCGTATTGGCCGACGCTTTGCCACCATGCATGTGGAAGCCTGGCAGGATAATCGGGAAAAACCCATTGCCTCTGCCATGCTGCATTTTCTGATGAAAGGCCAGGGGGAATAAGTTCCCAGCATCACTCAAGCCCCGCGCAAGGATCATTTCGTTTCTCAGATGTGAACCAGATATAATCATAGGGACGGTGTTCAGCATTGCTTTTCTGAATATAATCGGTGGCATGTTTTTTATCTGTGCTCAGCGCCATGATGGCCAGACTGGCATTTTTACCCTGAGGGTCTAATTTTCTTAAAAAATAAGGCACGGCGCGATTGCGGTGAAGGTGATCATTGCTGGCAATGAGGAGGGCAGTGGCTGAACCCCCCGCTTGCATATGATCGGCTTGGATCCCTTTAATCATGGACAGGGCAAAGGCCGCATGCCGGGCGCGTTCTATATCGGCAAAACGGTGCAGGTTATTTTGCGGCAGCATATGGCAATGGGCTTGGGCAATATTCTTTTCCAGTGCAGCTTGTTGTTCCTTGGTCAGCGGCTGGCGGAGCAAAGGCCGTAGGTCCGCTTTTAAGTCTTCGGGCAAGGCTTCGAGGCCGTCTTGATGCATTTTTCCCACTTCATGACGGGAAAAATTCGCCGCCCACAGCGAAAAATCATTTTGAATGGCGGCATCAAAGAGCGGTTTATAGACGGCCCATCTCGGCCAGCCGCTTTTATTCCAGTTCAGCAATATTTCCAGGCCATCGGCATTGGCGGGTGATACCGGGCCGGGCCATGGTCCAGAGTTTTTTTGTGCTTTGATCTGCTGGTTCTGCTGGAAAATGGCAAAGGCATTCTGTTTATGGCGTTCGACCATTTCAAGGCTAAGCGATATAGGCCGACCTTGACGGGACAGCATTTTTATCAGGCGGGCCTGTAGCAGATGATGGTCTTTATTGCCATGCCGCCCCCCCAGTAAAATATAGCGACTGTGCTTTATCTTGCGCATCATCTCTTTTTCAGTGATAAATTTCTGGGCAGAGACATGCCAGATTTCCCCCTGAAGCGGGTGGGATGTTTCCTGTGCATTCAAGGCCGTATTACACAGGAACAAGCTGAAAATCATATATAAAAAATAATTGTGCATAGAAGGCCTTATGAGGCTAGTATAGGGAATGAAGCGAATTTTCAGGGCATCGGGGTAAAATGTCAACATGTCAATTGAAAATATAAACAGGGAAATATATCTTAAAGATATATAAACAGGAGATGGAAATGACCAAGGTTAATCACCAGATTTGTCTGAAAAGCAGGCCGGAAGGCTGGGTTGTCCCGGAAAATTTTGACCATGTGGAAGGGGCAATGCCGGAAATTGGTGACGGGCAGCTTCTGATCAAAAATAAATATCTCTCCGTTGATCCTTATATGCGCTCACGCATGAATGATGCCAAATCCTATGTGCCGCCCTTTCAGATTGGTGAAGTGCTGGACGGGGGTGTTGTGGGCGAAGTGATCCAGTCGAAGAATGATAAATTTGCCGTGGGCGATCATGTGGTGGGCATGCTGGGCTGGGAAAATTATTCCAAAAATGATGGCAAGGAATTGGTCAAGGTGGATGCCAAGGCCGCACCCCTGTCCTATTATCTGGGCATATTGGGCATGCCGGGCATGACCGCCTATACGGGTCTTGTGGGCATTGCGGAAGTAAAAAAAGGCGAAACTGTCTTTGTCTCTGCGGCATCCGGTGCCGTGGGCAGTGTGGTGGGTCAGATCGCCAAAATCATGGGCTGCACCGTGGTGGGCTGTGCCGGGTCTGATGACAAGGTGGAATATCTGATCAATGAGCTGGGTTTTGATGCGGCGTTTAATTATAAAACCTGCGGCAATATCGCCGGCACCATTGCCAAACTTTGTCCGAATGGCATTGACGTGAATTTTGAAAATGTGGGCGGTGAGATTATGGAAGCCGTCTTATGGAATATGAATGATTTTGGCCGCATGGCCGTCTGTGGCATGATTGCCAATTATAATGATACGGATATGGCTCCGGGCCCGCGGGGCATGGGACTGATCATTCAGCGCCGCCTGAAAATACAGGGATTTATTGTTTTTGATAATCCGGTGCTGAATATGGAATATATCCAGAAGGCTGCAAGCTGGCTGCGGGACGGAAAGTTGAAATATCGTGAAACGGTGATTGAGGGTCTGGAAAATGCACCGGACGCTTTTATCGGCATGCTCAAGGGTGAGAATTTCGGTAAGCAGATTGTCAAGATCGCTGATTAATCAAGGGTTTTGCGCAGCAGGATATAAAGGTCATTGGCCACCTTGTTCCAGTCAAAATCCTTGACGGTTGCTGCAATTTTCTTCTGATGCCATTGTTTGGTGCTAAAATCCTGAAGTGCCTGTGACAGGGCTTTTTCGCTGCGCTCCGTCAGGAGAATGCCATTCCTGTCATTCACCACTTCGGGAATGCCACCTACATTTGTGGCAATCACCGGAATGCCACAGGCGAGACTTTCCAGCACCACATTGGGAAGCCCTTCCATGGCAGACATGAGGATGGTGGCCTTGGCCCCCTGGTAATGATGCACCAGTTTGGCCTGATCGGCATGGGCTATAAAACTTACCCGATCCGCAATGCCCAATGTCTGAGACAGTTTTCTGAGGGGTTTTTTTAAATCACCATCACCAATGATGACCAGTTTTTCATCCGGCAATCCGGCCAATGCTTTTAATGTAAGCGCATGACCCTTGAGGGGCACCAGATTACCAACACTGAGAAAATATCCGTCCTTTTTGACTGTGTCGGAGGCAGGTTTAAAGAGTTTCTGATCAACCCCGTTTCGTAGGACGACCAGTTTATCTTCCTCAATACCATAACCGATCAATTCCTGACGCAAAGCCTCACTGACGCAGATTATTTTGCGGGCAAAATGTAGCGCTTCCATAATGCGGCCGTGGGCATGAGGCTCATGCATCCATACATTCACATCACTGCCCCGTGCGGTCAATACCAGTGGTTTGTCCAGCTTTTTCGCCAGCTCATAAGCGGCCACCCCATCGGGATAGAGATAATGCCCATCAATCAGGTCAATTTCCCGGGGGGAGGTGTAAAGATCATTTAAAACATTCTCCGCGCTTTTCACCATGGCCGCCACCGGGTCAATCAGACCCGTACCGGGCAGGGTAAAATATCCGGGATGGAAAACCCGGACGTTGCCGTCATTTTCTTCTTCCTGCGGCGGGATTTGAGCATATGTGGCAAAGCGGCTGCCTTTCAGGAGCCCCATGAAAGGGAAATAGGGCCGGGGCGCGATCACCGTCCGTCTGACCCCGGGGATCATATCCAGATGGCGCAGGCGGTTTTTAACAAAAATACCGTGGCGCGGCTGAAATATATTGGGGTAGAGGGAGGTGAAGGTCAATATATCCATGGTCAGGAAAAACCGTCCTGACGGCTGAGGAATTGATCAAACATCATCGCCGTCCATAATGGCGCACTATAATCGCGTAGGCCGCTTTGATGCTGATCCACCAGAATATGCAGATTGTCTGCATTAAAAAACCCACTGTCCAGCATACGTTCGCTGAGTACGGAACTGCGAATGCGGTCTTTTAATTCATTGCGGAACCATTTGCCCAGTGGCACGCCAAAGCCCATCTTGGGCCGGTAAAGAATGTCATGGGGCAGGCGGCCCTCAAGGGATTTTTTAAAGATGGCTTTGCCTTCGCCGTCCTTAAGCTTAAAATCAGAAGGCAGGGTCGCAATCCATTCCACCAGCTCATGATCAAGCAAAGGCACCCTGACCTCCAGCGAATGGGCCATGGAGGCCCGGTCCACCTTGGTTAAAATATCCCCCACCAGATAGGTTTTCATATCAAGATATTGAATCATGGATAATGGGTCATCGGTGCCCGCCGCCTGGGCATGGCGCTCAAATACGGAATCTGCCTCATATCCCTGTAAATCGCCTTTAAATTCTGGGCTGAACAATTGATCGCGCATATGACCTTTAAAGATGGATACACCGTGGAAATAGCTTTCCACATGGTCCCGGGCCAGTCCCTGAAAAGTGGTTTTGGCGCGGAATATTCTGGGGGCCCAGTCGGCCTTGGGATAGGCCTTGCCCAGAAAAGAAAACAGGGGCCGGCGCAATGCCGAAGGAAATAGATCACGAAGATTATTTTCAAACATCTGCAACTTATAACGCCGATATCCGGCCAGGTTTTCATCACCGCCATCACCGGACAGGGCCACCGTCACCCGTTCCCGGGCCAATTCACAGACACGGTATGTGGGCAGGGCCGAACTATCCGCATACGGTTCGTCATAAATATCAATCAACTGATCCACCAGCGAATAATCATCCGGGTCCACTTCGCGCATCCAGTGATTGGTATGATATTGATCTGCCACTTTTTGGGCATAGTCTGTTTCATTGAATTTTGGGTCGGAAAAACCGATGGAACAGGTATTAACAGGATCACTGCTGATGTCCGCCATATCGGCCACGACCGCACTTGAATCAACCCCGCCCGACAGGAAGGCCCCCAGCGGCACATCCGCCACCATGCGGATTTTTGTGGCCTCGCGGATGCGTTCTGATAATTCACGGGTGGCTTCTTCATAACTGCCTTTATAATCGCCGGTGAAGCGTACATCCCAATATTGTGTATTGGTCATTTTACCGCTTTCCAGATCAATCAACAGATGATGACCCGGTTCAAGCTTATGGGTGTTTTGATAAATACTATGGGGTTCAGGCACATAACCCAGGGCAAAATATTCTTCGACGCTTTCCTTGCGTAAGATCCGCCGGAAGCCGGGATGGGCGGCGAGGGCCTTGAGCTCAGAACCAAATAAGGTGGTGCCGTCCCCGAGGGTGGCATAATAAAGCGGTTTGATGCCCAGACGATCCCGGGCCATAAAGACCTGATTTTTGCGTTTGTCATGAATGACATAGGCAAACATGCCGCGGATTTTTTTGACACTGTCCGGGCCCCAGGCATGATAGGCGTTGAGGATGACTTCCGTGTCGCATTTGGTGCGAAAATGATACCCTTTGTCTTCCAGAGTTTTTCTGATCTCGGGAAAATTATAAATTTCACCGTTATAGACGATGGTGACCTGATCGTCATTGCTGGTCATGGGTTGCTGACCGCTTTTAAGGTCGATGATGGACAGACGGCGATGGCCCAGCCCGACACCACCCGCCACATAAAGGTCAGCCTCATCCGGCCCGCGGTGGGCGATGGCATCTGTCATGCGTTTTACCAGATCAGCGGCTGGTTTTTCATTCAGTTTTGTTATTATCCCGGCGATGCCACACATATTTTCTTAATCCCATATTTTGCTTTATTCGCTGTATAGTCAGGATAAATTAAAAATTCCTTTAATGTCAGGGTCTGTTTTTTACTTTCAGGCCTCCTCCAGCCTGGGCAGGATCGGCATTTCGCGAATTCTTTTTCCGGTGGCCGCAAAAATCGCGTTGCACAGGGACGGTGCGATGGTGGGAACGGTGGGTTCGCCCACCCCGGTGGGGGGCAGGTCACTGTCCATCAAATGCACATGAACTTCCGGTACCATATCCAGACGCAATACCTCAAAATCATGATAGTTGGATTGTTCGATGGCGCCGTCCTTGGCGGTGATCTGACCACTCAGGGCATGCGACAGCGCATAACAGGCGCCGCCTTCAAACTGAGCCTTGACCCGGTCCACATTGACCACCTGTCCGCAATCCACCGCATGATAGATGTGGGGGATGGTGAGGCTGCCGTCTTCGTCAATTTTCACCTCAGTCACCGTGGCCACATAGGTGAGGAAAGAACGATGTACCGCAATACCGCGCGCATGGCCCTTGGGCAGTCTTTTGCCCCAGCCGGATGTTTTTATGACTTTTTTCACCACCGCTGCCAAACGTCCCGTATCAATGGGGTGGGTGCCAAGCAGGCGTTCATATCCAAAATTGGTCACCTTGTCCTGAGGCAGGTTGACAATACGGGCCTTGCCAATGAGCTTGAGCAGGAATTTCCCCGGGTCTTTGTCTGCTGCATGAGCCAGTTCGTCCACAAAACTGCCGATGGCGAAGGCATGGTTGATATTATGCACCGCCCGGGACCAGCCAATGCGTACCTGAGCCGGGGAATAGCTGGATTCAGCGCGGATATTGTCAATGTCATAAGGCAGGTTTGAAACACCCTGGCCCACTTCATTGGGGCTGGGCTGGTTGACCTCGGTGCTGAAGGTTTCTGAAATGGAAGGGAAGGTGGTATGATGATACCAGCCGGTGACCCGGCCCTTTTTGTCCAGGGACGCTTTCAGGCGCTGAGCCGCAGAAGAATGATAATAGCCGTGCTGCATATCATCTTCCCGGCTCCACACCAGTTTGACAGGCTCCCCCACCGCGCGGGAGATTAGCGCCGCTTCAATGGCAAAATCGGGTTTGCCTTTACGACCAAAGCCGCCGCCGGTAAGCGGCACATGCAGCGTGATATTCTCTGGTTTGATCTGCAAGGCCCCGGCCAGCGCCTGTTCAGAGGTTTGCGGGTTCTGGGTCGGGGTCCAGATGGTCAGCTTGTCGTCCTTGAAATCGGCCAGCGCCACCGGCGGTTCCATCTGGGCATGGGAATGATGAGGCACATAAAAAGCAGATTCGATAATTTTTTCCGCCTCGGCAAAAGCTGTCTTCACATCGCCGCGATCCCGTTCAACTTTACCCGCGCCAGCAACGCGTTGTTCCATATCTTTTCGGGATTGCACACTGTCATAATCGGCATTCACCCCCTTGTTCCAGGTAATCTCAAGCGCTTCACAGCCCTTTTTCGCGGCCCAGGTGTTTCGGGCCACCACCGCAAGGCCGCCAACGGTTCCAAAACCAATGGGCAGCTTACCGTCACCAATGGCCACAACTTTTTCCACACCCTTGATTTTAAGCGCTGCGCTGTCGTCATAGGATTTTACCGAGCCGCCGACCACGGGGGAACGTTTCATCATGGCCACTTTCATGCCCGGCATTTTCAAATCCATGCTGTAAACAGCGGTGCCATGTAAAATGTCATGCTGATCAACATGTTTGAGCGATTTGCCGATATAACGGAAATCCTTGGGAGATTTGAGGTTTACTTCAGCCGCATTGGGCACGGGTAATTTGGAAGCCACCGCGGCCAATTCGCCATAGCCAATCCGGCGGCCTGTGGGGGTATGAACCACTTCATGCAATTCGGCTTTACAATCGCTGGCATAGGCGGCCCAGATTCGCGCGGCGGCGCGTTCCAGCATGGTGCGGGCTGTGGCCCCCATCAGGCGCAGATTGGCATAATTATCGCGAATGGCGCTGGATCCGCCCACGGATTGGGAGCCGAGCCGCTTGTCCGGCCCGGCCTGCACCAGCTTCACGCGGTCCCAGTCTGCTTCGAGTTCATCGGCAACAATGGAAGGCATGGATGTGCGCGCGCCCTGGCCAATATCCGGTGACATGGCGGTGATGGTGACAATGCCTTCGGCATCAATGGCCACAAAAAGATTATAGGTGAAATTCTTTTCTTCTTCCGCCAGTGCAAGGCCCGGCACCTGCATACCAATGACAAAGGCCCCCACGGCAAGACCGCTGGATTTGAGGAAATTACGCCTTGATAAATTATCTGTGGAAAGATTGCCGGCGGAAAGATTATTGATGCTCAGCATTTCGGATGCGTTTTTGTCTGAAATATCATGGCTCATTTGCTTTCTCCCGCAGCGGTTTTAATGGCAGCCTTGATACGCTGATAGGTGCCGCAGCGACAAATATTACCCTGCATGGCCTCGTCAATATCCGCGTCACTGGGGTCCGGGTTTTCAGACAATAAAGCCGCCGCCTGCATCATCTGTCCCGCCTGACAATAACCACATTGGGGCACATCATGTTCGGCCCAGGCTTTTTGTACCGGATGATCTTCAGCCTTGCCCGCCAGCCCTTCAATGGTGGTAATTTTCAGTCCGCTCACATCCGACATGGGCAGGGAACAGGATCGCATGGCTTCCCCGTCCACATGTACTGTGCAGGCCCCGCAGGCGGCAATGCCGCAACCATATTTCGTGCCCTTCAGGTCAATATCATCACGCAGATACCATAAAAGCGGCATTTCTTCATCGCCATCATAACTATGTTGGACACCGTTCACACTGAAGCTGATCATGAGTTTTTCCTCGGGTTGTTGGATTTTATAAGAGTATCGGCATAATCAGTCTTATAGTCAAAGGTAAAATCGTCATCGGGTTTTGGCGTGTCGCAATTTTCGTCAGATGGCATTTTTTTTGAGATCAATGGTTCATTAAAACGGGCTGAAAACGTCTTAGGCTTTATAGGTTACACATCAATGGGCTATAGTGGTATATATTGGGGCCACAGTGTTAAAGTATGATGTTAAAGTATGATGTTAAAGTATGATTAGACCACAGTGTAAAGTATGATTAGAATGGAAAAAACGAATAAGAATAAAAAAATTTCAGATGAAAAGGCTGCGGATATTTTGCAGGCTCTTCGGGAAGATTTATATGCATTCTGTTTTTCCCGTCTAAAGGATCATGGTCTGGCAGAGGAAATCACACAGGAGACTTCTGTTCGATTTTTGAAAGCACAGCACAAGAATGAAATTGACAATCCGCGGGCCTATATTTTCCGTATCGCCTTTAATCTGAGTGTTAATCATTTTCGTCAGAAGAAAATCCGGGCCATTGATGAACATATGGAAATGGATGAAACGAAGGTCGCGGGGACAGAAGTTTCGCCCGAAGAATGGCTGCGTTATAAGCAGTTCAGGGATAAGTTTAATACGCTTTATGGTGATTTATCAAAGAAGCAGCAGGAAATATTTTATTTACGCAGAATGGAAGGCCTGACCACGGCGCAGATTGGACAGAAATATAATATTTCCCGCCGTATGGTGCAAAAATATATGGCGCAGGTCATAAGGCATTTTCATAAGGGCCTTTCCGATGAGTGAGGCAATGAATTGGGTTGAATATGAATAAAGACAAGAAATACGAACGCCTGAATGATTTTCCGGAAGCAGCCTATGACTGGATGGCGCTTCTGGAGTCCGGCGATATCACACCAGAGGAATATGAGGCCTTTCTGGACTGGCGGGATGGTGCGGAACACCACGCCCTGGCCATGGAAGAATTACAAAAAGAATGGGCGGATATTTGTAAACTGCCTTTGGCCAAACCCGATGAAAATGCCGCTGTTTCCAGAAAAGCTTCCAGAGAAGCTTCCAGAAAAACTTCCGGGAAAGAGATATTTGGTTTCACTTCACAATTTTCCCGGATTTTCAGAGTTCCGGCCTATCAGGCGGGTCTGGCTTTTGCCCTTGTGCTATTTATTTCTCTTGGGGCATTTTATTTTTATATGCCGTCCCTTAAGCACGGAGAAAATATTCAGATTTATTCCACGGCCAGGGCGGAGATGAGATCAATTTCCCTTGAGGATGGATCAATCGCCCACCTTAATGCCTTGTCCAAAATCAAGGTGGATTATACGAAGGGTGAAAGAAAAATTACCTTGGAGCAGGGTGAGGCTCTTTTCGACGTTCGCCATAATCCGGTTCGTCCGTTTCTGGTGTATGCCGGGGATGGAAAAATTCAGGCAATCGGAACCCGCTTTAATGTGAAACTGATGCCGGACTTTAATATTATGGTGACGCTGGTTGAAGGGGTGGTTCGTGTCAGTCAGGACAGGGGGAAGCAAGCGCTGGTTCGTATCCTGAAAACCCCGGGTGCGATGGCGAGCCTGCGCCCTTTCCCTGGTCTGGAGAAAGAACAAACACCGGAAGAGAGCTCAGAGATAAAAGTTAGCCAGAATGCGGAAAATCCGTTTCAGAATATTTTATCCTGGCGTGAGGGAAAACTGGTCTTTCAGGGTCAGCGCCTGGATAATGTACTTTATGAAATTAACCGTCACAGCAATCACAGAATTTTGCTGAAAAATAAAAATGCAATTGATCTGCCGGTTTATGCGGTTTTTAATGCGGGAGACTGGCGCGGTGCCTTGAGTGCCATCGTCAAAAGCTATCCGGTAAAGGCGGTTCAGGTCAGTTTTGATGAAACCCATCTCGTGGCGGATGAAGAATAGAATTTTTGAAATTTAATTTGCCAAAATGAAAGGTTAAATCATAAAAAGACCTTGTCTTCTTTTATGAGGAGGAATTTTTGGCAACAGGGAGGGCGTAATTCTTTGAGAAGAAATTCTCAATCCGGAAAAACGTTATTATTTGCCGCCATGACGATTTTTATCATGGCGGGCTACAGTATTGCCCAAACGCCTGACAAGGAAAAAAGATTTGATATTCCTTCCCTGCCCCTGCTTCAGGCCCTGACCAGATTTTCGGTTCAGTCCGATATTCAGTTTATCAGCGCCAACCCCCGTATTTCCATTATGTCCAGCCAGGAAATTTCAGGCCTGTATACGGCTGAAAACGCCCTGAAAATCATTCTGGCTGGAAGTGGGTTCGGATTTGAATTTACCAATCAGAATACGGTGAGGATTTTCCGAAAAGTTAGCGTTGAACAGGATATAAAAGCCCGCAATATGGCAGAAAAATCGCCCCCAAAGCCTGTCATGGAGCCGGATAATTTTATGCCGGTATCTTCACAGGATGAAGATCAATCCTATCTGGAAGAAATTATCATCACTGCCCGGAAGAGAGAGGAAAACCCTCTGGATATCCCCATTGCCGTGACAGTCTTTAATCGTCATAACCTGGAACGCAGGGGCATTGAAAGAATTTCGTCCATATCCGAGATCATCCCCAATGTTAATTTTTCATCCGGCGGCACCAGTTCGGGTTCGGGTTCTGCGGCGGTGGTTTATATCCGTGGTGTGGGCCAGAATGACTTTACACCGGTAACCGATCCCGGGGTTGGCATTTATGTGGACGGGGTTTATTTAGGCCGGACAATTGGCTCCGTGCTTGAAATTATGGATCTGGAACGTCTTGAGGTATTGCGCGGGCCCCAAGGCACATTATTTGGCCGCAATACCATCGGCGGGGCTATTAACCTGATCACACGCGACCCTTCGGATGAATTCCAGGCGACATTAAAACTTTCCACAGGTCAGGATAAGCTCCACGCAATTTCGACAAGTTTTGACCTTCCGATATCAGAGAAAATATCAGCCACATTTTCCGGCCTTTTCAGGAAGCGGCAGGGTTATGTGAGCCGGCCTCTTGCCAGAGATCAACAGGGGGATCAACTGGGGGATAAACTGGGGGATGAAAATATTTATGGCGGCCGGATGAAGCTTCTTGTACAGCCGTCGGAACGGCTGACATTAAGGATGAGTTTGGAAGGCGTTCGGGAAAGGGAAAATTCAGCCCCCGAGGTTGCAACCGACATCAGGGAAGAGGCCGCCTTTGTAAGAAGCCATAATGAGCGTGTGGAAAACGGGCAATGTTTGGGGGGTGGTCTCATATCAAATCCTCTCTGTGCCAATGATCAATATGTGGCGGACGATTTGATTTCGTATGAAACCGGCCCATCCAGCAATAATATTGATTCATGGGCGCTTACATTGACGGCAGATCAGATACTATCGGAAAATTTGCAGATTAGGTCTCTCACATCTTATCGTAAGATGGACGCTGTTTTTTCAAGGTCTGCAGATGGAACACCTTTTACAATCTTTCAAACCACCAATAATTTCCATCAAAAACAATTTACACAGGAAGTTCAGTTTATCGGCACGTCTTTTCAGGGCAAGCTCGATTGGGTGAGCGGCGCCTTTTATATGGTGGAGAATGCCACGGATCAGGATTTTATTGAATCTGTTGTACCGTCTTTCCCCCGCATTATCGGCGGTGATGTGAGAAATGAAAATTATGCGTTTTTTTCAGAAACAACATTGAGTGTGAGCGATCGTTTTCAGGTGACAGGCGGCCTGAGGTATACTCATGAAAATAAGAGTTTTCTGCCAACGGCCCTGATCCTTGCCGTGGGCACACCTTATGTGCCAGCCATAAAAAAAGGCATTTCTTTTAACGAAATGACCTGGCGGTCTTCTTTGACTTATCAGTTTTCAGATCAGATGACGACTTATTTCACTCTGTCCAAAGGTTTTAAAAGCGGCGGATTTGTCCAGCGCCTGACCCGGCCAGTACTCTCCCCGCCCACCTACAGGCCTGAATATGTGACCTTGCATGAATTTGGGCTGAAAATGGAATTTCCGGAACGATTGCTGCGCCTTAACCTGGCGGCCTTTTATTCACATTATGATGATATTCAGGTCTCGGCCAATCCGGTGGCTCAGATCAATACGGTGACGGCCAATGCGGCAAAAGGCAATATTCACGGTTTTGAGGCGGAATTCACCTGGAAACCGCTGCCAAACCTTCTGCTGGAAGGGGGGCTGGGACATCAGAATGCCCGTTATGATGAAATTGGTGATATTGGCGTGACCATAGAAGAAAGTGATGATTTCATCCGCACTCCGAAATGGTCCTTAAGTCTGGGCCTTACCTATCAGTTTGATCTGGGGGAATATGGTATTTTATCGCCCCAGCTTGATTGGACCTATCGTTCAGAAATTCAATTTGAACCTGATAATGATGCTTTTGTGGCAGAGGATGGATATCATGCCCTGAATTTCCGGCTTAGCTTTTCCGAGCCGGAAGAAAAATGGCGTGTAAGCCTGACAGTGGAAAATCTTACCAATGAAAAATATTTGCTGGCCGGGGATTCCAATGATGTGATCGGTTATGCATTGGTCATGTATGCCCGCCCCCGCAACTGGATGTTGAATTTCAGCTTCTCTTTATAAAATTCATAAAAAATTAACATTTTTTTCTTTTTCGGGTTCGCCTTTTTTGGGCTCGCGCGTCCTTGGCTATGGACGACCTTAACCAAAACACAGAAAATTCAGGGAAGAAATTTTATGGGTAAATTTAAAATCCGGGCCAATGGTGCCACAGCATTAAGCAGTTTTATTCTGGGCAGTATGCTCAGCACCTCAATGGCTTTTGCACAAGAAAATACAGTTGAAGATACGGGCTTTACACTGGAGGAAATCACCGTTACAGCCCGTAAAATGGAAGAAAAACTCCTCAATGCGCCGGTCGCGGTGACCGCCATTTCCGGCATGGCTCTGGAAGAGCGGGACATGACCGACATTTCCGCGGTGGCCGATATTGCCCCGAATGTGAATTTCAGCTTTGGCGGCACCAGTTCCGGTTCCGGTTCCGCGGCGGTTGTTTATATCCGTGGTGTGGGACAAAATGACTTTACGCCGGTGACCGATCCGGGTGTGGGCATTTATGTGGACGGGGTTTATATGGCCCGTACAGTGGGTTCCGTACTGGATATTGTTGATCTGGCCAGCATTGAAATTGTTCGCGGGCCACAGGGAACCCTGTTTGGCCGCAATACAATTGGTGGCGCCATCAGCCTGACAACCCGCGATCCGGGGGATGAATTTTCCGGTCGTATGCGGGCCACGGGCGGTGAAGACAACCGGGTGGAGCTTTTCGGTTCCTTTGATGTGCCGATGAGCGATAGTTTCAGAGCCTCCTTCACCGGTCTTTATAAATCCCGCGATGGGTATGTGGAACGGGTTCAGACTGGCGAAATGCTGGGTGATGATGATGTATTGGGCGGCCGGGCAAAATTCGTCTGGGATGCGTCCGAAGACCTGACCATCAAACTTTCTGTTGATGCCTCGCGTGAGCGCACAGGCAGTGCCCCGGAAGTTTCAACGTCCATCGGGCCTGATTTTCAGCCCAGTGGTGCACCGACATTTGTAGGTTTTTATAACCTGAACATCTTTGGAAATGGTCCGGCAGATTGTGCGGGCGGTGGTTCGCTTTCTGATCCTACCTGTGCCAATAATCAATATGCCCTGTCTCCTTACGAGACGGCTGAAACCGGCCCTTCCCATAATGATATTGACCAATGGGGCCTTTCCCTGACAGCGGACTGGTCCGCGACGGACAGTTTCTCCGTCAAAACCATCACGGCATATCGTGAGCTGGACGCCTTTTTCTCCCGTTCTTCGGACGGCACTCCTTTTATGATTTTCCAGACAACGGATGATTATACCGCCGAACAATTCACACAGGAAATTCAGTTCAACGGCACCTCTCTGGATGACAGGTTGAACTGGGTTGCTGGTGCTTTTTATATGAAAGAAACGGCCTCTGACATTGGTTTGATTGAAGCCATTATTGCCCCGGCCTTCCCCCGTTATATCGGCGCCAAAACCGATAATAAAAACTTCGCGGTTTTTGCCGAGGCAACTTATGACCTGAGTGACCGTCTCCATGCCACCGGTGGTCTGCGTTATACGGATGAAACGAAAAAATTTGATCCGGTTGCCCATATCATTGGCCGCGATGATCCTTATGTGCCTGCGGGTGAAGATGCCCTTGATTTCAGCGAAGTCACATGGCGCGGAACTTTGGCCTATGATGTGTCGGACGAGGTTTCAACCTATTTCAATGTGTCCAAAGGTTTCAAAAGTGGTGGATTTGATCAACGTCTGACCCAGCCTGTTACCCGTGTGGGGGATGACCAGTTGCCCACATTCGCGCCTGAAAAAGTGACGGCATATGAATTCGGCCTGAAAGCGGAATTGCCGGATCAGGGCCTGCGTCTGGCTTTGGCGGCATTTTATTCCGATTATACCAATATTCAGGTATCGGCCAATCCTCCGGGACAAATCAACACCGTGACGGTGAATGCGGCTGAAGGCAGCATCAAAGGTATCGAAGCTGAATTTACCTGGGTTCCCACACCGGAACTCTTCATTCAGGGTGCCCTGGGATATCAGGATGCCAAATATACCACTCTTGATGCCAATAAAGGCATTCCTTTGACCCTTGATGATGAATTGATCAGAACCCCTGAATTTTCCTGGAACCTCGGCGCATCCTACCGCGTTGATCTGGGCGAAAACGGCAGCCTGACACCACGGGTTGACTGGGTTTATAAATCTGAAATCCAGTTTGAACCTGTGAATAACCCATTGGTGGCCTCAGATGCTTATCATAACATCAACATGGCTTTGGCTTATGCGGATCAGGACGAAAAATGGCGTCTGACATTCGGGGTTAATAATCTGACCAATGAAACCTATATGATTGCCGGTGATTCAAACGCCACCATCGGTTACGCGCTGTCGGTCTTTTCCCGGCCGCGGAACTGGTATGTAAGCGCCGAGTTTGCATTCTAAGTCATTTAGAATTTCTCAAAATTAAAATTATGCGTATGCTCTGACAAGGGGCATACGCATAATGTCCTGAAAAGAAAGCCGGATTTTATCCTGTTAGGGGGCACCAGTTCCGGTTAATTCAAAATAACATCCATAAAGGATCATCATGTCAGAACATGTGCAGACCAGTAAATTTAAATCCATATTCGGTCCCGGCCTTCTGTTTGCTGCCACCAGTGTGGGGGTTTCCCATATTGTTCAGTCCACCCGGGCGGGGGCGGAATTTGGTCTGGGGATTTTACTGACCGTTCTGCTGGTGAATTTGATCAAATATCCGGCATTCCAGTTTGGCACCCAATATTCCCTGTCAACCGGCACCACCATTCTTCAGGGTTATCGCAATATCGGAAAATGGGCTGTACTTTCTTATGGGCTGGTGAATTTTCTGGTGATGCCGGTGGTTTTTGCCGCCCTGACCCTGGCCACCTCCGGGGTTATTATCGTGGTGACGGGCACCAGTCTGTCCATCGGGGTTATCGGCCCGCTTTTATTGGTGGCCTGTGTGGCCATGTTACAGCTGGGGGGCTATGCGGTTCTTGAGAAAATTGTCAAAATTCTGGTGATCATCTTTACGGGCCTGACCGTGGTGGCCACGGTCAATGCCATGATGACCTATGATATTTTTGCCAATTTTACCGCCTTTCCCACAAATATCAGCCTGCCGTCGCTGTTTTTCATTGTGGCTTTTATCGGCTGGATGCCTACGGGGCTTGAAGCCAGTGTCTGGCAGTCCACCTGGACCCTGAAAAAAGCCAAAGAAAAACCGTCCACCACGGTGATGGGGCAGTTCAGACTTGATTTCAACATCGGTTATGTGGGCACCACCTTGCTGGCCATTTGTTTTATCCTTCTGGGCACAGCCCTGATGCATAATGCGGGGGAAAACTTCCCCGCTTCGGCGCCAGCCTTCATTGAACAAGTGATAAAATTATACAGTTCTTCCATCGGTGAATGGTGCGTGCCTTTGATTGGTGTCTGTACGTTTGCGGTGCTTTTTTCCACGGTTATCACGGTGATTGATGGTTTCCCCCGCGCCCTGATGACCGCCACAGAACGCCTCAGCAGCGATGAAACACCGTGGAAGGAAAATCATGTGCAGCAGGGGAAATTTTACCTCTTTTATATGATTGCGGGCTGTATCGGTGCTTATTTGCTCATATTGCTGTGGACGGCCTCTTTTAAAATGTTCATTGATTTTGCCACCACGGTTTCTTTTGTATATGCGCCGGTTGTGGCCTTCCTAAACCATAAGGCCATGCATTCTTCCCAGGTATCTGAAAAACCCACGGGGTGGATTAATATTCTGTCGCTGGCAGGCATCGGTATCCTGAGCCTTTTTGCGCTCTTTTATGGTTATTTGAAATTATGGGCGTGATCACACCATGTTGGAAAATGAACTCAGGAAAATTGTCGGGGATCAGAATTATCTAACGGGTCAGGATATGTTGAGCCGTGATGAGGATTGGGGCCGTCACAGTCCCTGTGCCGCCAAGGCATTGGTGCGTCCTGCCACCACCGATGAAGTATCCCGGGTTCTGAAAGCCTGCCATGAGGCGGGACAAGCCATTGTGACCCACGGGGGGCGTACGGGACTGGCCCAGGGGGCGGTTTCAAAGGCGGGGGATATTATTCTGTCACTGGAACGCCTGCGGGGCATAGAAGACATTGACCGGGATAACCGCAGCATGACGGTGTGGGCGGGCAGCCCCCTCAGCATGGTTCAGGATGCCGCCGCGGATGTAGGTCTGCATTTTGCCCTTGATCTGGGCGCCCGGGGCACGGCCACCATAGGCGGTGCCATCGCCACCAATGCGGGCGGATTGAATGTGATCCGTTACGGCATGATGCGCGAACAGGTGCTGGGACTGGAAGTGGTGCTTGCAGACGGCACAATCATGAGCGCCCTGAACGGGCTGATCAAGAATAATTCGGGTTATGACCTGAAACATTTTTTTGTGGGCAGTGAAGGCAGTCTGGGCATCGTGACCCGCGCCACATTAAGGCTGCACCCCGCCTATACGGACCGCAATACGGCTTTGCTGGCCACGGAAGATTACGCGCATGTGGTGAAAATTCTTCACCGTCTGGATCATGATCTGGGGGGCGGGCTTTTGGCCTATGAAGTGATGTGGCAGAATTTCTATTGTGCCGTCACCGGCCCGGACACGGGCCGCAAAGCCCCTATGGCGAATATATTCCCTTATTATATCCTTCTGGAAAGTCCCGTGATTAACCGGGCAAGGGATGAAGAATATTTTCAGGAAATTCTGATGGGTTTGATGGAAGAAGGTTTGATTGGCGATGCGGTCATCGCAAAATCCGACAGTGAACGTCAGGCCTTGTGGCAGATGCGCGAAGATGTGGAAAGCATATTCAAGCTCGGCCCCATGATGAATTTTGACGTGAGCCTGCCATTGAGCCATATTCCCGATTATCTGGGCCGGGTGGAAAATGATGTGAAAAAAATCTGGCCCGAGGCCATTTTTATTGAATTTGGCCATCTGGGCGATAATAACCTGCATCTTTCCCTTTCTATTGGTGAGGCGGATGCGACTGAGCAGAAAAAACTGAAAAAAATGGTCTATGGTCATTTACAGGATTTTAACGGGGCTGTTTCGGCGGAACATGGCATTGGTCTGGAAAAAATAGATTATCTGCCCTATAGCCGTACCGAAGTGGAATTGTCTATGATGCGGCAGCTCAAAAATACTTTTGATCCCAAACATATCCTGAACCCCGGCAAGATTTTTGAAAGGCAATAGGCATGGCTTTGTTTAAATCGTCTCTGGATCAATGCCATAATGTGGATGATTTCCGCCGCATGGCCAAAAAACGCTTGCCGGCAATGGTGTTTGATTATCTGGACGGGGGGGCGGAAGATGAAAAAACCATGGCCCGAAACCGGGCCGGTTTTGATGACTTTCTCCTGGTGCCAAAAGTTCTGCGGGATGTGGAAAAAATTGATCTGGCCACCCATGTTATGGGTCAGAAAATAGACCTGCCGGTTATTTTTGCCCCCACGGGGCTGACCCGCCTGTTTCATCATGAGGGCGAACGGCTGGTGGCCCCGGCAGCGGCGCGCGCCGGAACCATTTATGGTCTGTCTACCCTGTCCAGCACTTCTATAGAAGACGTGGCAGCGGTCTCGGAAGGGCCCAAATGGTTTCAGATTTATGTATGGCGTGACCGGCAGATCGTGCGGGAATTTATTGAACGGAGCAGGGCCTGCGGTTATAAAGCTTTATGTTTAACTGTTGATGCCAATATCCCCGGAAACCGGGAAAGAGATGTGCGCCACGGCATGACGGTGCCCCCCTCACCAAGTTTTCGCTCAGCACTGGAAATGTTAATGCATCCCGGCTGGCTTTATCGTTATTTCACATCGCCGCCTTTTGAGATGGCCAATGTGGCAACAAGTCCCTCGGCTGCGGTCAAGGGAAAACAGACATTGATGGATTATGTCTCAACCCAGTTTGAAAAGAAAGTCACCTGGGACGATGCGGCCTGGATGATTGAACAATGGCAGGGACCTTTTGCCATTAAAGGCATCATGAGCGCCGAAGATGCCAAACAAGCGGTTGCGGTGGGGGCCTCGGCGATTATTGTATCCAATCATGGCGGGCGACAGCTTGATCAGATGCCCTCCACCATTGAAATGCTGCCGGAAATTGTTGGCGCGGTAGAGGGCCGGGCCGAGATCATCATCGACAGCGGAATCCGACGCGCAACAGATGTGATAAAAGCCTGCGCACTTGGGGCCACGGCCTGCATGATTGGCCGACCATACCTCTATGCCCTGGCCGCTGGCGGGGAAAGAGGGCTGGACAGATTGATGGCTTTATTGAAAGAAGAATTAATACGGGATATGGCCCTTCTGGGTTGTGCAAACATATCCGAACTAAATAACAGCCTAATCCGAAAAACCCCCATATAAGCCAAGCCTGGTCTACAAATATACTATTGCAGGAACCTTAAGGCTCATGGTTTTCAGGAGATAATCCTGTTTCGGTATTTTGCCTATTCAGAAAAAATATTCTGAATAGGCAAATCCACGAATATTCACCGGGAAAGTTTGGTGCGTCCGGCAAGGGTCGAACTTCCGCTTCAAAAATTCCATAGCTCAAGAGCCCTATGCAACTGCGGACGCACATTTACATATATTAAAAACTGAGGACAAAACCCGCCGAGGCACCGAGGGAATAGGCGCTGTCGAAATCCTGCCAGTCGCCTTGAACGCGCAGATTGACCTGATCCGTTAACTTATATTCAAAGCCGATCCCCGCCCGGATACCATCACCGCTTTCACCGACGGTCAAACTCTGGGCTGAGGCTGAAAAATCAGTCCAGCCATATCCGGCCATGACAAAAATATAGGTTCGGTCCTGACCAAACCCAAGCGTGCCGTTAAACCCATAAGAAACATCGGCACTGAAATTGACAGTATTGCCAAGAATGATAAAATCCTTGTCGGCTTCATTGCCGTTTACATATCCTTCGAGCCCCACCAGAAAGCCATCGGACATTTCCACCCGATAACCCGCAAGGCCGCCATAAGTCAGGCCATCAATATTTTCATTCAGATCATCAAAACTAAAAGAACTATACCCGATCATGGCACCCGCATAAGCGCCTTCGAACGGGTTTGTATTTTGCTGTGCATAGGATGTAGTGGAAACTGCCATAAAAAGGGCAGCAGATAAAATGATTTTCCTCATGATATTTTCCTTGGTTTGATTTCAGACCAAAGACTTTAAGGCAGAATTATGCCCTAAAATCCTGAGTCTATATTATACATCTTTAATATACACAATTATATAGTGCATATATGCTATTTGGTGAAACCTATGATAAGGGTGCGGGCATTAGCAAATGGAAAACTGAAAAGGCCTTCACATAGCGGTATATGGATCAGTATGCCAATGTTAAGGAAAAGCTGTACAGAAAGCCCATAAAATCAGAAATCATGCCGTGAAATCCATGTCCGCAATTATGCTGAATTTCCGTTAGCTTTCAACCAGGTCAAGGATGAGCGAGCGGATCGTGCTTTCGATACCTTCATGAATGGCATGGGGGGTTTTGCCATAGCCGATCTGGTTGGTCAGTCCGTCCATCAGGGCGGTGAGGATGCTGGCGATGTGGCCGGCCTGACTGTCGCTCAAATCCGGCGCGGCACTTTTGAAAACCTCTTTGATTTTTTCCATATATTGCTGGTACCAAACGTCCATAAGTTCGGCAATTTCAGGGTCCAGAGGCGCCAGAGCCCAGACCGTATACCAGATATTGCTGGTGGCTTTGTTGTTTTTAATCTCATCCAAAAGAAAATCGACGATGGATAAAATGCGCGCGGTTTTGCCATGTTTGTCTTCGGCCACTTTACCATAGGTATCCTGATAACGGTGCAGCTCATTTTCCAAAACGGCTTGAAGCAAATCTTTTTTGCTGGAAAAATAATATTGCAGATTGCCGGGTTTTACCCCTGTTTTTGCCGCAATCTGACGCAAGACAAAACCTTCATACCCTTCATTGGCCAACACTTCCCGTGCCACATTAATGATATTCTCGCGGGTGCGTTTTCCTTTGGTGCCGGATCTTTGGTTTTTGGTTATTTCGGTCATTTTTTTCTTCCGGATCAGGGGTGATTCTAGTTCATTCAACTAAAATTTAGTATAATTTGATTTTCCGGTCAAGAAATTAGAAGGATGACCAAAAGCCTGTTTTGAGGAATTATATTGCCTTTAATCGTTTGATTATATTATTAAATTACAAAGAAAACAGGTTTATCGGTCTTGGCGCAATTTAAAAATCCACAAAAACTATTGACTGTACTAAATAGTACGATAGACTAAAAATTAAATGATCGGGCTAAACCCATCATTCTGTGGGAGCAAAGCGCCAAAAAATACGGCGTGCTAAAGAGAAATAATTAACAAAGGGAAAAACATGTCCAGTTTGACGAAAACGATTAGTTTATTGGCCTCAAGCGCATTGGTGGGAAGTTTTGCTAGTGCGGCGCACGCAGACGAGAATGAATCTTCTATCCTGTTGGAAGAAATCACAGTTACAGCCCAGAAAAGGGAGCAAAGCCTCCAATCTGTTGGTGTTTCTGTAACCGCCATGTCCGGGGATCAGATGCGGGTTCTGAGTTTGAAAAATGCTGAAGACTTAAATCTTCATGTGCCGGGATTGCAGACGGGCTCATTCTCTGGTGATAAATCGGTTTCATTCTTTACATTACGCGGGGTTGGTCAAAATGACTTTTCCGACCATCAGGAAACACCAACGGCCATTTATGTGGACGGGGCTTATGTATCCTTCCCCGGTGCCACGGGCATGCAGATGTTTGACTTGGAGCGCGTAGAAGTTTTGCGGGGTCCTCAGGGAACATTATACGGGCGTAATGCCACAGGCGGTCTTGTGCATTTCATCAGCCGCAGACCGGGTGAGGAAACAGATGGCTATATTAATATTCAAGGCGGTTCTTATAACATGCTTCGGGTTGAAGGGGCCGTTGGGGGTGCTTTGTCCGACACGGTTCGTGCCCGTATTGCCGGTGTTCATAACCGTCATGATGGATATGTGAAAAACCGCTCCGGCAAGGATGCGCGCGAAGACCGCAGTACGTCCCTTCGTGCCATTGTTGAAATGGATTTGAATGATGATTTCACCGCCACCTTTACCGGTCGTTATAATATTGTGGATATGGCTGCGGGGGGTGTTTATCAGCATAAACCATCCCGTGTCGGGGACTTGGGACTTGGTTCGGAAGTGGATGATGTGGATTTTGCGGGTTATCGTGATCTGGATGGTGATGTGCTTGCGGGTGATTTTAATCCATTGGGTTTTATTGACAAGGAATCCTGGGGAGGGTCTGCAAAGCTTGAATGGCAAGTCTCGGATGAAGTGAAGCTGACCAGTATCACGGATTATCTTGATGTGAGAAAAGGCTATATGGAAGACAGTGATTCATCACCCACCGAATTGCTGCAGTTTATTTCCAATCAGGATTCATACCAGTTCACCCAGGAATTACGTCTGGATGGTACGGGCGAGAAAATGCGTTGGACGGCGGGATTATATTACCTGAAAGTGGACGGGGATTATTCTTCCTCTATCTGGTCCGTATGGCCTTTGGGTGATGGATCGGTGGCCGTGGCCGACAGCCGCAACAGCTTTACGCAGGAAACGGAGACCATTTCGGCTTTTGGTCAAATTGAATATGATTTTTCGGATGATGTGTCCCTGACCGTCGGCGGTCGTTGGTATCAGGACAAAAAGTCCATTGATCTTGTCAGCCGTTGTTATGGTGTTGATGGATATCCGATGGAAGCGGATCTTGCGGATCGTGATCTTTGGGAACCAGTGATTAATTTCGAAAATGGGGTGGCTGTGGATAATCCCGGTGGCGCATCCTGTATCGAATTTTTCTATTTCCCCGATGATGGTGTGAAGCAATTGAACGAGCATGAGATTGTATCGCGCAATCGTAAGGATAATGAATGGGCCGGTAAGGTTCAGCTGGATTGGCGCGCATCAGAAGATGTCCTGCTTTATGCCAGTGTAAGCCGCGGTACCAAAGGTGGTGGATTTAATGCCCCGATTGATGGTCTGGGTGATGCGGACCCGGCAGCAGGTCAAGATAAAGTGCCCTTTGATCCGGAAGTGTTGATTTCTTATGAAATTGGTATGAAGTCCACCTTGAATGATGGCAAGCTTCGTTTGAATATGGCGGCCTTTTATTATGATTATAATGATTTTCAGGCCTTTAACTTTGTGGGTCTGACCCAGTTCCAGTTTAATACGGATGCCCGTATTTACGGTATGGAAGCGGAAATGATCGCGGACTTGGGCGCTGGATTTAATGTGGTGGCCGGTATGTCCCTGATGGACACGGTGGCTTATGATGTGCCAATGCCCGATACGGTGACATTACAGGATCAAAAACTGGTTCTGGCACCGAACTTCACCGCCAATGCTGTCTTGTTGAAAAGATGGGAAGGGGACTGGGGCGCCTTCACAGCGCAGGTGGACGGCGCTTATATCGATGACCAGGTCTTTAATACCGTTAATCACCCAACGGTTCAGGCGGACGGTTATTTCCTTGCCAATGCGCGTCTGAGTTATGAAGACGCCGACGGCCAATGGGAAGTGGCGGCCTATGTGAAGAACCTGACCAACAAGCGGTATAAACAATATGGCTTTGATGTGAGCGGATTTGGCTATTCTCTGGATGTCTATGGCGCCCCCCGCTGGTTTGGTGCGGAATTCAACTATAACTTCTAATGCCATTCCTTTCGGGCCTGTCCATGGGCAGGCCCGAAATTCAGATTTATCCCCGCAGAAAAAGAAATGCGGGTGATCCAAGATTTTACTGGAGTAATTATGACGTACGAAAAGCAGAAGGTCATCGCCTTTTTCCCCGAGGCGGCCTATGGCCCCGCTCTGAATTCCGTGGCAATAGCACAAGCCTGTGAAAAATTAGGCCATAAGGCGGTTTTTATCTGTGATCCCGGTTTTAGCGGAGTGTTCAGCAAATATGGCTTTGATGAATATCAGGTCAATCTCTCAGAACCCATGCCACCCGAAGAAATGGCCCGTTATTGGGTGGATTTTGTAAACCGCCATATTCCAAATTTCAGCCTCTCTGCCGAAGAACAGATTGATAATTATATAAAGGAATGCTGGGAAGCGACCGTGGATACGGCCATGTGGGGACATAAGGAATTGCCGGCTGTATTGGATAAAATCAAACCGGATTTGATTTGTATGGATGTGGTGATTATGCATCCGGCCATAAAACAATATGGCGTGCCCTGGGTGCGCATTACATCCTGTAGCGAGAATGAAATTACGGACGAGGATATCCCGCCATATCTGTCGGGCCTGTCTGAAAAGGACAAAGAGGGGTTTAAGCGCTTTAAGATCCATTATGATGAAAGCCTGAAAGCTGTTCATACGAAATATAACGAATTTCTGCAATCTTGCGGCATAGAGGCTTATCCGGCCACGGAATTCTGTGAAACATCGCCCTATTTGAATTTGCTTCTCTATCCCGAAGCGGTGCGTTTCAAGCGTAAAGAACCGCTGGACCCGGCAAGATTCCAATATCTGGAAGGTTGCGTGCGTCAGGATGCGGATTATCAGGTGCCAACCTTTAAGGCCCATAATGACAAGCCTTTATTATACATTAGTTTCGGAAGCCTCGGAGCTGGCGATACGGCCCTGTTAAAAAGGGTAATCACGGCCATCGGTAAAATGCCGGTGCGGGCCTTGGTCAATGTGGGCGAACATATGGAAGAATATCATGATGTTCCGGACAATGTTCATTTGGATAGCTGGTATCCCCAACCTTCTGTAATCCCGCAAGTTGATGCGGTTATTCACCATGGCGGCAACAATAGTTTTACCGAATGCCTCTATTTTGGCAAACCGGCCATCATTATGTCCTATTGCTGGGATGGGCATGACAATGCCATGCGGGTACAGGAAACCGGCCATGGTTTGCGTCTGGATCGTTATGAATGGCGGGAAGATGAACTGGCAAATGCCGTGCATCAGATTTTGACGGACCAGCAAATGAAAGAAAAGCTGCAAAAAAGCAAAGCGATGATGCAGTCAGCCAACGGGCCGGAAAAGGCCGCAGGTCTTCTGGACGATTTATTAAAAAAGGCCGATGGATCATGACAGGAAAAGTAGCGGTTATCCATGAGGCATCAAGTCGTAAGGATTTGAATGATTGGGGGCAGCAGCCAGATATCATCAAGGGTTCTTCCCATAGTAGCGGACTTCTTCTGGACAAGAGGTATGACGGGGCGCAGGAAACAGGCCTTTGGCAGGTGACAGAAGGTACATGGCCTTTGGCCATCCCCAGTGATGAATTCTGTTATTTTACCGAAGGGCGCGCCACCTATAAAAGCGATGCGGGGGAAATTGTCGAAGTGGAACCACAGACAGCCGTGATGTTCCCCAAAGGCTGGAAGGGGGTATGCACAGTGCATGAGACCCTGCGTAATACCTATATTCTGGCAAAAACAGACCCAAGGTTTAAAGAAAAGGACGGGATGATGCGTGTAAGTTACAAGAAAAAACCTCTGGAAGAAAAAGATGTGAAGGATTGGGGTGTCATCCCCACAATGATCGAAGGGGAATCTCATATATCCGGTATTCTTATTCATAAAGGCCCCGAAGGCCAGTCCGAATGCGGGGTCTGGAATTGTACGCCGGGTAAATGGGACTGTCATGTAACACGGGACGAGTTTTGTCACTTTCTGGAAGGGAGCTGCACCTATACGGGCGAAGATGGTCAGGTGATCGAAGTGGAACCGGATACCATTGCCTTTTTCCCTGAGGACTGGAAAGGCGTTTGTGAAGTACATGAGACCATTCGCAAGGTCTATATGATCCGCTAGAAAGGGAAATCCCGTGACAAGCATTTTGGACAATAGAGATCAGCAAAGACATGTTTTTGTTGAGGATGCCGGGTGGGCAAATGCCCAGTGGGATGCGTTGACAGCAGACGCATCCTTTCGGCGGTATTTTAGGCTGAAAAATAATGAGGGCACCGCTTTGTTGATGGATGCCGCCGCCCCCCATGAGGATATAGATGCCTATCTGGATTTGACAGCGTATTTGCGGTCATTGGGTTTTTCAGTACCGGAAATCTACAAAGAAGACCGGGCCCTGGGGCTTGCCCTGATCGAGGATTTCGGGGACGGCACCTTTACCAATCTATTGTCCCGGGGCGTTGATGAAGAAACCTTATATCTTTTGGCTACGGATGTTTTGTCAACGCTTCACAAAAATGACAGGGCTTTGGGTTTTGATTTGCCGCCTTATGACATGAAAACCCTTATGGAAGAGGTGAGCCTTTTCATAGAATGGTATGTTCCGGCATTTGGAAACCAGCCTGTTTCGAAAGAAGATCTTTTAGAATTTAAAACGGCATGGGAACAGGTTTTATCGGCCCTTTCCAATAAAAAAGAAACACTGGTTCTTCGGGACTATCATGTGGATAATTTGATGCAAATTGAGGGCCGTGAAGGTGTGAAATCCTGTGGTCTATTGGATTATCAGGATGCGGTTTCGGGCCCGAGGCTTTATGACCTTGTTTCTCTTATCGAAGATGCGCGGCGGGATATTTCACCGGGTTTGAGACAAAAAATCATCGATCGTTATGAAAGCGGTTATGGCCCTTTGAATGCCGATGATATCAGGGATATGGCTATTTTAGGGGCGCAACGTCATGCAAAAGTCGCGGGTATTTTTGTCCGTTTATATAAAAGAGACGGCAAACCGGTCTATCTAAGGCATTTGCCCCGGGTTCTGGGTCTTTTGAAAAATAGTCTTGAACATGCCTCATTGCGCCCTGTGAAAAACATTACTGATCGACTGGTCCCGGATTATTCCGGACATTTTGATGTGGAAGAACCTAACAATTTGAAAACAGAAGGAGATGGCAATGGGTGACTTTAATCCACAAAAAGCCTGTCTTTTCACCAATGGAGAATTTATGGCCTCAACAGGGCATGAAATATCCGATGTAATAAACCCGTCCACTCTGTCTATAGAGGGCCAAAGAATACAGGCCACGGACGAAGATATCGACAAGGTGGTGGTTTTTGCCCGAAAGGCACAAAAAGAATGGGGCAGTCTTGATGCAAAAAGCCGTGCGGGAAAATTGCATGCACTGGCCAATAGCATAGAGCAAACATCATTTCATGATGTTGCCAAATTGATCAGTCTTGAAATGGGAAAGCCTTATCCCGAGGCCGAGGGTGAACTTGGCAATTGTGGACCTATTTTTCGTTATTTTGCCGAGCTTGCCCGGCAGGATGAAGGCCATGTGGCCGGCAGCACCCATCCCCATACCGTAGAATATATGCGTCAGCATCCCTGTGGGGTCAGTGTCCATATTATCCCGTTCAATTTCCCGATTATTTTAATGGTCTGGACGGTGGCTGCATCATTGGCGGCGGGCAACGCGGTGATTATAAAACCCGCCGAAGCCACCACCTTGTCCACGTTAAAATTCATGGAACATTTTAAATGTCTTCCAGGTGGTCTGGTCAGTTGCCTTCCCGGTGATGGGCAGGTGGCCCAGAAGCTTATTGCCCATAAGGGCACAGATGTGGTGGCCTTTACCGGTGGTGTGGAGACGGGGCGGCGGGTGGCTGTGGCCTGTGCGCAGCAGATGATGCCCTGTGTGATTGAGGCCGGTGGCAGTGACCCCATGATCATTTCCAAAAATTCTTCTATGGATGTGGCGGTCTCTGCAGCCGTCACGGCGGCATTTCACCTGTCGGGGCAGATATGTGTCTCCACCGAACGTTTTTTTGTGGAAGATGCCATTCATGACGAATTTGTCGAGAAATTTGTCGCGGCCACAAAAAGGCTTCGTATCGGAGACGGGTTGGAAAAATCAGAAATTGGCCCTCTTGTCAGTAAGCCTGCACGGGATAAAGTGGCGAGATTGATCGATACCAGCCTTGAAGAGGGCGCGAAGCTCATGACAGGCGGGAAAGTGCCGGAAGGTTTTTCTAAAGGCTGGTTTTACGAACCCACAATTTTAACCGGAATAAAACCGGGCATGACCATTTTGCAGGAAGAAAGCTTTGGGCCTGTGGCCTCTATCATTCGGGTTGCCTCGTTTGATGCTGCTTTGGAACAGGCCAATGACAGTGATTTTGGTCTGGGGTCATCGGTCTTTACCAATAACCTGGAAGAGGCCATGAAAGCCGCGGATAGTTTGGAAGCGGGCATGGTCTGGATCAATAATCCCATGCCCGATAATGATGCAATCCCGTTCGGGGGCTGGAAAAGTTCGGGCATTGGCCGGTCTCTTGGCAAAATTGGATTGGACAGTTTCCGGCAAAGCAAAATGGTGTTTCTGGACTATAAGCCGGAAATTCAGGAATGGTGGTACCCCTATGATGACGACTGGTTTTATGGTGCCCAAGGTAGACAGAGTTAAAGAAAAGGTGATCAAATGAAAATTATTATTTTAGGCGGTGCCGGCTTGATGGGCACAGGGATTATACGTGATCTGGTATCAGAAAAATGTATCGTGGATTTATCGGAAATCTGTGTTGCGGATATTTCGGAAGAAAAGGTCAATAATTTTATCAAAGAGGTTGGGGACAATCGTCTTACAGGCTGTGGTTTGGATATTGATGGCCAGACGGATCTGGTGGAAATCATAAAAGGTTATGATCTGTGTATTAATTCTGTTCCCACCTTTGCCGGTAAACAAATGCAGATATTCGAGGCCTGCCTTGAGGCTAAAATATCCTATATAGACCTAGGCGGCATGGGGATTTATACGCTGGAGCAGAAATCCTATCATGAAAAATTCAAAGCCGCCGGAATTAGTGCCGTTATTGGTGTCGGGGCCGATCCGGGCATGTCGAATGTCCTGTGTCGGGCTGTCGCCGATGAACTGGATCAAATCGATAGCTTGAAACTCTATTGGGCCGCAGAATATGTGGGGCCGGAAAATCCCTTATTGGTACCGCCCTATAGTGTTTCTACCGTGCTTGCGGAATATGCTCAGGAAAGCACACAATTTCTGGATGGAAAACACGTGTCCTGCCCGCCTCAAACGGGCAAGGAAGTCATTGATCTGCCAGAACCCTGGGGTCGGGCCGAATTTATGTATTCTCCGCATTCCGAACAATTGACGGTGCCATTAGCCGAGGGTATCGCCGAAAAAGGCATCAAGGAATTTACCTGGAAACTGCACCTTCCCCACCGTGAACATGAAGCATGGGTTGGTCTGGTCAAGGCCGGTTTTGGGGAATTTGATGAAACGGTCAATATCAAAGGGGTTGAGGTTTCCAAACTGGACCTTCTCAATGCGGTTCTGAACCAGAATATTGAAAATAAACAGGACCAAATTCCCGAACAGGAAAGCAATGAAATCCATTTTGTCATCGGTAAAGGGCTTAAGGACGACAAAGCCTGTACCGTGCGGGGCGAGGTCATCGTTCGTCCTCATGACGATTATAATGATTATGTGGACGCGGCCACTTCCATGAATGCATCCATCAGCGCACAATTATTATTAAAGTCCCCCAAAGCAGGGGTTTGGGCACCGGAAGAATTTTTCAATATCAACGATTATTTCGAAGAAGCTCAAAAACGTCACTTTGACTATAAGCTGGGAATTCTGGAAGGGGAATAATATGAAAGATCAACATTCTTTTATCTGGGACGAAATTTACATAGATGGCCAATGGCAATCATCAAAATCAGCCGAGAAAATTGCCATCATCAATCCCGCCACTGAAGAGGAAATCGGTCATTTCCCTGCGGGGTGTAAAGAGGATGTTGATCTTGCCGTGGCGGCGGCACAAAAAACTTTTGCTGGCCCGTGGTCTCAGACGAGCGGGGAAGAGCGGGCCGCATATCTTGATGCCATCGCTGAGGCTATTGAAAAAGAACTGGATCATCTTGCCAAACTGGAAGTTCTGGATAATGGCAAACCATTGGATGAAGCCAAATGGGACATTGAAGATTGTGTGGGTTGTTTTCGATATTATGCCGGGCTGGCCCGGGCTTTGGATGAAAAGGAAATGCAGCCCTTAGCCTTGCCGGATGAACGCTTCCAAAGCATGGTAAGGCGCGAACCCGTCGGGGTGGCAGGTTTGATCATCCCATGGAATTATCCACTTTTGATGGCGGCATGGAAAGTGGCTCCGGCCATTGCCGCAGGCTGTTGTATGGTTTTAAAACCATCGGAAATAACCTCTATGACGGCCCTGGAGCTTGGACGGATTGCCCATGAGGCCAATTTGCCCGCGGGGGTTTTGAATATTGTGACAGGCAGTGGCAATGGTGCTGGTGCAGCCCTGACATCTCATCCCGAATTACAGAAAATTGCCTTTACCGGAAGTGTGGATACAGGACGTAGGGTCATGCGTGCGGCGGCAGAAAATATTGTACCTGTAAGCCTTGAGCTTGGTGGCAAGTCACCCATTATTGTGTTTGATGATTGTGACCTGAATTCGGCTGTTGAATGGGTTTTGTTTGGTATTTTCTGGAACAAGGGCGAGGTTTGTTCGGCCACTTCAAGATTGCTGGTTCAAGAAAATATCCATGATGCTTTCATGATAAAACTTGTGGCCGCCGTTAAGAATATCACCCTTGGTGACGGGTTTGACGCGGCTGTAAAGCTTGGGCCTTTGGTCAGCAAAGGGCAATATGAAAAAGTGACAGGTTTTATCAACCGTGCCCGGGAACAGGGGCTGGTTCCGTTGACTGGCGGTGTGCGTCCTTCGCACAAAGAGAAAGGTTATTTTCTGGAGCCAACCATATTTGACCGGGTTCCGCAGAATAGTGAAATCTGGCGGGAAGAAATTTTCGGGCCTGTCTTGGCCGTTCGTACTTTTAAAGGTGAAGAAGATGCCCTGCTTCAAGCCAATGACAGTGATTTCGGACTGGCTGCGGCCATTTTGACGAATGATGAAGATCGTTTGCACAATATGGCAAAAAATCTGAAAGCCGGAATCATCTGGCAGAATTGTTCCCAGCCTACATTTTGTGAAGCCCCATGGGGCGGACGGGGTCTAAGTGGCATTGGCCGGGAACTAGGCCCTTGGGGTTTGGAAAATTATCTGGAAACAAAACAGATAACCCGCTTCCAGACCAACGAAAAATGGGGCTGGTATGGCATTGGTTAGGCCATAAGCAGAAGGATTAACAATGACAGATCAGATAGATAAAATAGATCGCCCTTTGGCGGTGGTCATCCTTGCGGCCGGAAAAGGCAGTCGCATGAGGTCGGACTTACATAAGGTTCTTCATCCTTTATGTGGAAAACCAATGATTTTCCATTTGCTGGATACGGTGCAAAAACTTGACCCGGAACGAAAAATTGTCGTGGTGGGTGAGGGGCGACAACAGGTTATGGACGCCGTAAAAAATGTGGATTTTGCTTTTCAGGAAAAACAATTGGGCACCGGGCATGCGCTTCAATGCTGTCAGGAAAACTTGAAGGATTTTTCAGGCGATATTTTGGTTCTTTATGGTGATGTGCCTCTAATTTCTGAGGAAACCATAAAAGAAATTCAAAAAGCTCATTATGGATCAAGTGGCAAAAGGCCCATGGTGACGGTCTTGGGCTTTAGACCCGAAGACGGCAAGGAATATGGCCGGCTTGTTTTGAATGGACAAGGTCAATTGGATGCCATTGTGGAATATAAAGATGCCAGTGATGATATTCGCAAGCTGGATTTTTGCAATTCCGGCATCATGATGTTGCGCAGTGAAGCATTGTTTAGCTTTGTGGACATGATAGAAGACAATAATGCCAATCAGGAATTTTATTTAACGGACCTTGTGGCCATCGCGCGCACACATGGGCATTTCTGCACCACCGTAGAGGCCAGCCCCATAGAAGTCACCGGTGTAAATTCCCGAAGTGAGCTGAAGGCCTTGGAACAGGAAATGATTGAAAGCGGCCAATATGAAATATGATGAAAACCCTTATCCAATAGAAGAAAAAGACCATCATGACCTGTGGGAAGGGCTGATCAAAAGGGATATTGATGCCTTTTTACAAGGTGACTGGGATATGACCAAAGTCGATTTTCAAGAAGAGGGTTTTTTTGGCATTGATGGCGAGAAACTGGATAACCCGGATCATTGGAAACTAAATTTCCCATCCTTGGAGGCCTATAAAAAATCATGGCTTGAGCAGGCCAAAGAGACAAAAATAAACGCTGACCCCAACACACTCAGAGAAGATTTATATAAAAGCTCGCGCCTGAAATTCATCGATATCCAACAAGACCATGCGGTTGTTCATAAGGAAATCAAAGGGCCTGTTTCTTTAAAGGACGGCACTATGGAACAGCTGGACTGGCAGACATTATACATATGCCGAAAAATAAACGATCGCTGGAAAATCACATCCTTTGTCGGATACCTCCCCTCTGACATGGGTAAAATTACTGATCGGTAAATTTATTATGTAAGCCAGGAAATAAATGTGATGATTATTGAACCAATGAAGATCAATTGGGTGAAATCATTACACCAAGAATCAAAACATCGAAAATCAAGAAAACGATAGCCTGAATCAAAAAAAGACCTCACCGTTTCCAGTAAAGTCCTTGGAAGTAATGGCGCGCTCGGGAAGATTCGAACTCCCGACCCCTAGATTCGTAGTCTAGTGCTCTATCCAGCTGAGCTACGAGCGCGCATTAAGATGTACGGGATATTTGTCCCGTGGGCGGCAACCTACGCATAACGGTAGAGGAATGCAAGCCCTTTGATGAAAAAAAGTGATTTATTCTTCTGATGCATCAGAGACGGGCTTGTACTGTATTGCCACATGACATAAACTCCCCCAAATCTTAAGGATAAAAATACGGGAATAAGCCCGTTTAAAAGAGCGTTTCTGGAAATATAAATGTCACCAACTTTCTTAATTTCATCACAATCAAGCTCATTGAAGTGTATCAGGTTTATGGGCATTTTTTGTCTCTCCTTGATGCTGGCAGCCTGTTCGGGCGGTGGCGGGCATACTTCTGATGGGCCGAGCCTGGTGGCGGATGAATTATGGGAACGTATGGAAGCGGAACGCGCACGGCCTTTTCCGGTGATGGATGCGGATGAATTTGAAGAGGTCGTAGAAACAGAACCCCTGAGCGCGGATGAGCGCAGGACACTGGAAAAAGATCTGAAGAATGCCGACGCGGATTTCCGGCGACTGGAGAAAGATATTCAGGGACAATTAAAAGACCTTGAAAATATTCAGGCCGACAAGGAAGCAAAACAAAGTGACCGGGATATAATATGGCGTGGGCTGCAACTGGAATTGTCGCGCCTGCATATTTTAAGGCGCGATGTGGCGCTGATAGTGGCCAGGTTAAAGACAACAGGCGATAATGACCTTCTTGACAATATAAAAAGCCTGATCCGCCGGACCATAAAAAAACTTGAAAATGAGAATTAGAATATTTCAGAGAATGAATATTTCAGTGAATAAAGGGATCATAATGCGTAAAATGACTGTCCTCCGGTTGAGTGTTTTCTTGAGTGTCTTTTGTGGCCTTTTGTTGTCTCCGTTCGCCCTATACGCTGGGCCAACAGAATCAAAACCTCAAAAACATATGGTGAGTGCCGCCAATCCCCATGCGGCGGCGGCGGGTCTGGAAATATTACAGGCCGGGGGCAGTGCGGTGGACGCGGCCATTGCGGTGGAACTTGTGCTGTCTCTGGTGGAACCACAATCATCGGGCATCGGGGGCGGGGCTTTCATGATGCATTATGAACCCACGGCGAAAAAAGGTACCCGCATCACCGCCTATGATGGCCGGGAAAAGGCCCCGGCAGCGGTGGGGCCGGATTTGTTTATGGATGTGATCCGAAATCGCGGCAGCTTTCGCGATGCCGTGCTGGGCGGGCGGTCTGTGGGAACCCCCAGTGTGGTGGCCATGCTGCATATGGCCCATCTAAAACGCGGTAAGTTAGCGTGGAAAGACTTGTTTAAGCCAGCACTCAGACTGGCGGAAGAGGGGTTCAAAGTCTCCCCCCGTCTGCATTTTCTTCTGGCACGTGATCCTTTGTTGAAAAAAATACCGGCTTCCCGGTCATATTTTTATAATAAAGAAGGCAAAGCCTGGCCCACGGGCCATGTGCTGAAAAATCCCGAATATGCCCGGAGTTTGAAATTGATTGCCGAACAGGGGCCGGATGTTTTTTATAAAGGGGAACTGGCCCGGGAAATTGTTGCTGCGGTTAATAATGCGCCGTTTAACCCGGGAAAATTGACCCTGGCGGATATGGCAGCTTATGAGCCGAAGGAACGCCAGAGCCTTTGCGGCTCTTACCGGGTCTGGAAGGTCTGCGGCATACCACCACCCTCATCCGGCGGGGTCGCGGTCATTGCCATTCTGGGCATGTTGCAATCCTTTGATCTGGGCGCGATGACACCCAATTCAGAAGAGGCGGTGCATATCATATTGGAGGCGGAACGTCTGGGTTATGCGGACAGAAGCCATTATGTGGCCGACAGTGATTTTGTTTCCGTGCCGCTGAAAGGCCTGCTGGATCCCTCATATTTAAGGAATCGCGCCCGTCTGATTAAAAAGGATCAGGCCATGAAAAAGGCCGAACCCGGAACACCACCCATGCCGGTCAATCTGGCCTATGGCGGTGATATGAGCCCGGAATTTTCATCTACCAGCCATTTTTCCATTGTTGATCAATGGGGCGCGATGGTGTCGATGACGGCCACGGTGGAAGATGCCTTTGGCAGTCGCCTGATGGTGGGGGGATTTATGCTGAACAATCAATTGACGGATTTTTCTTTCATACCCGAGCGCGACGGCCTGCCCACCGCCAACCGGGTTGAGGGCAACAAGCGCCCGCGCAGCTCCATGTCTCCGACCTTTGTTTTTGATGATCAGGATCGCCCGGTCATGGCCATCGGCTCCCCCGGCGGTAACAGCATTATCGCCTATGTAACCCAGACAATCATCAATGTGCTGGACTGGAAGATGGGCCTGCAGGAAGCCATTAATCAGCCGCATTATCTGGCGCGTAGAGGCATGGTGACCCTTGAGCGCGATACGGCGGCGGCGGCTTTGGAAGCCGGGCTTAGCTTTAAGGGACATCAGGTAAGAACGCGCAATACCACCAGCGGCTTGCACGGGATTATTATCCATTATGACGCGGCGGGCAAAGCCTGGTATGAGGGCGGGGCTGATAAACGCCGTGAAGGCGTCGTTTTGGGACAGTGATTATCGACAGCCTCTGATTTCAGGCCCTGAGCCTAGGGCAATATGATACGGAAGGCAGAACCTTCCGGGCCGGTTTCCAGCAATTCGATCGTTCCGCCGTGGGCTTCGATAATTTCTTTTGAAATGGCCAGCCCCAGACCCGATCCGCTGCCGCCATTGTTGCTGCGGAAGGGCTGAAACAGGGTCTGGCGGATTTTATCCTTTATACCGGGGCCATCATCCCTTACATCAAGAATATTCTGGCCATCTTTTACGGCAGCGCTAAAGCTGATATGACCTTTATTGTCCATGGCCTGGGCCGCATTGCGGGTCAGATTGAGGAAAACCCGGAAAATCTGATCCGGATCGGCATGAAGCATCAATGTTTCGGAAATTTGATTGTCAATTTTCAAATGATCATGATCCATCAGCCCCATGGAGGTTTCCACATCATCAATGACAGTTCTTAAGGAAAAGTCTTTCATCTGTGGTTTTTCGCTTTCGGCCTTGCCATAATCCAGGGTATTTTCACAAAGCCGGATGCCCCGGTCCAGGGCTTTGACAAAACGTGGTGCCAGTTTTTGCACCACGGGGTCTTCCACCGTTTGCAGGTGATCTGAAACCAGTTGGGCACTGGCCAGAATATTCCTCAGGTCATGATTGATCTTGCTCACCGCTTCCCCCAGTTTGGCCAGATGATTTTTCTGGTTCAGGGCCTTGCGCACCTGATCCTGCATATGGGCCAATTCCTGCATCACATGGCCAATTTCATCCTGACGACCATCGGGGGAGATTTGCTGGCGGTAATCCTCCGGCGCTTTGCGAAAGGCGGCCATGCTGTCGGTCACTTTTTTCACAGGCCGGATCAGCAGGCAGCTCAGGGAATAAAATAATAATCCCGCCGTAATCAGGGAAATAATGATCGAAAGAAACAAGACGTTGCGGGAAAAGACATACATGTCATAACACAGGAGTTCTTCCTGAAAGATGATCTGGATATAATCCATATTCTTGTCTTCGGTCAGTCCCGTCACCTGAATCAGCGCATCATTGGGATGGCTGTGTAATAATGCCCTGAACGCATCAATGGTCAGGCTCCAGTATGTGGCTTCCCTCAGGTCATAGCGGTCATCAACTTGCAGCGGTTTGTCCGTGGCCAGAACCAGTTGGCGGTTGTCGCCTCTTTTCTGGACAATGGCCACCACACCGGCGGAATTGAGCAATTCTTTGGTCAGCATTTCGCTGATCATATAATCAGGCGCGGCTTCAATGGCAAGCACCGCAATATGGGCGGCGGCCAGCTTGTCTTCCAGCCAGGTTTTGCGGAAATTGGCGATGGAGGGCACATAGATCAACACTTCGGCCAGAAGCACAAAGAAAATGGTCAGCAGCAGCAGCCGTGCCGACAGGCTGGAATGACCAGAAAAAATTTTTAACTTATCTAAGAAAGCCTTGGTCACGTTGTGTTAATTCCCCGGTTCATCAATTTTTGCCAGTTTGTGATTTTTAAGTTTATTATCTTTAAGTGTATTATTTTTAAGTTCGTGATTTTTGACTTCACGATTTTTAAGTGTACGATTTTTTTGCCTTTTGTAAACCATATGGCCGCTTATAAGAAGAATGGCCCCCGAAAGGGGCAGGTAAATTTCGGGGTCTGAAAGAAAATCTGTTCTGAAGATACCACCCTTCTCAAGGATCAGCCCCAGCCCCCTGCCGAGGCTGGCCAGAATATAGGTGCCGGGAATGATGCCTATGAAAGTCGTGATGATGAAGACTTTGATTCGCGCCCCGAGAAAGGCCGGGGCCAGATTCATGATAAAAAACGGGTAGAGGGGCAGCAGGCGAAAAATCAGAAGATAAGAATATTCATCCCGCTTAAATCCCAATTCTATTTTTTTCAGAAAGGAGCCGGTTCGTCCTTTCAGCCAGTTGCCAAGGGCGGTGCGTGTGGCCAGAAAAATCAGGCAGGCCCCGATAGTCGCGCTGAAATGAGCCGCCATTCCACCGTAAAATGTGCCAAAAAGATAGCCTGCACTTAAGGTGAGGAAAGAAGCCCCGGGCAGGGATATGGCCACAATAAGGATATAGGATACACAGAAGAGAAACAGAGCCAGCAGTTTGTTTTTATTGATAAAATCAATAAGGTAAAGATGATGTTCCCGCAAATTTTCTAGGGTGAGTATATGATGAAAGTCCAGGCTTATGGCCAGAATCAGGCCCAGTGCAAGCAGTGCAGCGGGCAAAAAACGAAGGGGGATAAGACCTGAAAGAAAAGAAAAATCAGCCTTTTCAGAGGATGGTTTATGTTTGTTTTCTTTGGTCAAATTCAGATGCCTTTGTTATGATGTGAAGCATAGCTCAAAGGGCGGCAGGATTAAAATAAAGCCTTCTCACGTCCGTGTGAGCAAGGGGTGAAGAATAATATGATAAAATTATGGATCATTGATTGACTTGATCCGGAAATGGCATTATACACCCGTTTTCATGATCAAACGTCAGCCATGAGGGTCTGGCGGGTAAGAATAGCAAGCTGTGCATAACGGCTAATGGAGTAGTCCAGTGAAACGTACATTTCAGCCCAGTGTTCTGGTTCGCAAACGTCGCCACGGTTTCCGTTCACGCTCAGCCACTGTTGGTGGCCGTCGGGTGTTGTCCGCACGTCGTGCTAAAGGACGCAAGCGTCTTTCTGCTTAATTCTGTCATACAGAATTAAAAAGATTTTAAGACCGGCCCTGATTTTCAGCGGCCGGTTTTGTTTTTGGGGACCATGTTCAAATGTCTCAGGAAAATGAAAAAATCCGACCTGAAGTCCATGTCTTGAAGAAGAGGCAGGATTTCCTGCGGGTTGCCGCCACCCGCAAAAAATGGGTCAGTCAGAGCATGGTGGTACAAATGGCCGCCTCTCCCGATGAAATTATCCCGCCCGGGGCTGAGGAGGCGGGCCTGATCCGGGTTGGCTTTACCGCCAGTAAAAAAGTGGGCAATGCCGTTATGCGCAACCGGGCCAAGCGCCGCTTGAGGGAAGTGGCCCGTAAAATTTTACCGGAAGAAGGCCGTAAGGGTTTTGATTATGTGATCATCGCCCGGGACAAACTGCCGTCCCAAGCCTTTGATCAACTGATTCGCGACTTTAAATGGTGTTTAAAGCGCTTGCATGCAGACCAAAAGCCGGAAAAAGACAAGCGTGAGCGCCCGTCTGGCCTCAAGCGGGGGGCATGATCGTGAAACTCTTGTCTTCACTCTTGAAAGGCTTGATCACAGTCTATAGATATACTCTTTCGCCCCTGTTGGGGAAAAACTGTCGTTTTCAGCCCACCTGTTCAGAATATGCCCATGAGGCGATTGACCGGTTTGGCGCGATTAAAGGCGGTTGGCTGGCGATGAGAAGAATTGGGCGGTGTCATCCCTGGGGCGGGCATGGGTTTGATCCGGTGCCACCAAAAGATAATGAGAAATGATAATGCTGGACGTTCAGCAAAATAAAAATATTTGAGAAGACTTTATGCAGGATAATCGTAATTTCATACTGGCAATAGCGCTCACCATGGCGATTATGTTGGGGTATCAATTTTTATATCTGGAGCCTTTGCAAAAGGCGGAGCAGGAAAAACAGGCCGCCCTTGAGGCCGCGCAACCCAAAGAGGGCGCTGATCTTCCCACGATGCCAGCCAGCGGGGATTTGCCGGATATAAATGTATCGGGCAATATTCCCGGCAGCAATGTGTCCCCTGTTCTTGACCGGAATGAATTGTTGGCTTCACGTCAGCATATTGCCATCAATGCGCCGCATCTTAAAGGCTCTATTCCCCTTAAAGGCGCGCGTTTCGATGACCTGACCCTGTCGGATTATAAAGAAACTCTTGATGAAAATTCCGAGGATGTAACCCTACTCAGCCCCACGGGTACAGAAGCCGCCTATTATGCGGATTTTGGCTGGATCGGTGGCGGCAAACGTCCGGACGCGAATACAATGTGGCAGGCAGACCGGGCCGAAATTTCAACCGGTGGTACCGTGAACCTCACCTGGGATAATGGCGAAGGGCTGAAATTCACCCGCACCATTTCACTGGATGAAAATTATATGTTCACCATCAGCCAGAAGGTTGAAAATACCGGTGCCGAAGCGGTCACCATCGCCCCTTATGGCCGTATTTTCCGCAAAGGCCGTCCTGAGACCCAGGCGCTTTATATTCTCCATGAAGGCCCGCTTTGGGTCATGGAAGAAGGCAAAGAAGAATATACCTATTCTGATCTGGAAGATGAAGACAAGCTTAAGAGCGAAAGCAGCAGTGGCGGCTGGGTCGGTATCACCGACAAATATTGGCTGGTGGCGCTGGTGCCGGATCAGAAGAAGAAATTCAAGGCCGAAATGTTCCGCAAGGAAGTGGCAGGCGGTGAACAATTTCACACCAATTTCACCATGAATGGTCAGAGCCTGCAGCCGGGAAAGACCATAGAACAGACATCGCGTCTTTTTGCCGGAGCCAAAAAGGTCGACCTGCTGGATGATTATACCGACCGTCTGGGCATTAAACTTTTCAATTATGCCATCGACTGGGGCATGTTTGACTTTTTGACCAAGCCGATTTTTAAACTGCTGGATTTCTTCTTTGGTCTGGTGGGCAATTTCGGGGTGGCGATTCTGTTGTTGACGGCGGTGATGAAATTAGTGCTCTTCCCCATGGCCAACAAACAATATAAATCCATGAATAAGATGAAGGCCCTGCAGCCCAAAATTCAGGCCCTGAAAGAACGTCATGGTGATGACCGCATGAAATTGCAGCAGGCCCAGATGGAGCTTTTCAAAAAAGAAAAGGCCAACCCGGCCGCTGGTTGTTTGCCGATCTTCATTCAGTTCCCGGTTTTCTTTGCCCTCTATAAAGTACTTTATGTGACCATTGACATGCGCCATGCGCCTTTCTTTGGCTGGGTTCAGGACTTGTCGGCCCCCGATACCATGCTGGTGACCAATTTATTCGGTCTCATTCCCTGGGAGCCTACCGGTTTCCTTGCCATTGGTATCCTGCCGATCTTCATGGGTTTCACCATGTGGTTACAGATGCAGATGGCCCCCGCTGGTGGCGATCCGATGCAACGTAAAATCATGATGTTCATGCCGATCATCTTTACCTTCATGATGGCACAATTTTCCGTGGGACTGGTGATCTACTGGACCTTCAGTAATGTGTGGGGCATCATACAGCAATGGTATCTGATGCGCCGGGCGGACATTCCCGTTGTTAATGAGAAAGTGTGATCTGCGGTGTCAGATGAATTAAACGAAGCGGATGAGGCTGCGGAAAAGAGACTGGAAAAAGGCCGTCTCCTTTTTGCTCAGGAGTGTGAATTTCTGCTCGGGGTGGCGGGTCTGGATCAGTTGCCCCCGGATGATGCGGTGGAAATATCCTTTGCCGGCCGCTCGAATGTGGGGAAGTCATCCCTGTTGAACGCCCTTACCGGGCGCAACAGTCTGGCGCGCACGTCCAATACACCGGGACGCACCCAGCAGATCAATTTCTTCTTCCTTGGCAAGCGGGACGGACTCGGGCTTTATCTGTCGGACCTTCCGGGTTATGGTTATGCCAAAGTATCCAAAAGTCTGGTGAAGGAATGGACCAAGCTTTTAAAAAGCTATTTGCAGGGGCGCACCAACCTCAGGCGGGCTTTTGTGCTGGTGGATGCGCGCCATGGCATCAAGGACAGCGATCGCGAGATCATGGATTTGATGGATAAAAGTGCGGTTTCCTATCAGGTTATCCTGACCAAGGCCGATAAAATGAAAAAGGCCGAGCGGGAAAAAATACTGGAAAAAACCCGGGCCGCCATTCAGAAAAATGTGGCGGCGCATCCCGAGGTTATTCTCACCAGTTCGGTGAAGGGGGAAGGTATTGAAGAACTCAGAGCCTCCATTGCTGAGTTGGCGGCGGGGGGTTAGGAAAGACGATGTCAGAACTGGATCAGAAGAAGAAATCATGGATTAAAAAGGCGGGTATTCTCGCCGAAGCCCTTCCCTATATGCGGCGCTATTCCGGCAAGACGATTGTGATCAAATATGGTGGTCATGCCATGGGGGATGCGGCCCTGGCGGAAAGTTTTGCCCATGATGTGGTGTTGATGAAACAGGTGGGCATGAACCCCATTGTGGTGCATGGCGGCGGGCCACAGATCGGGCGTATGCTGGAGCGGCTGAAAATCGAAAGTTCCTTTATTGATGGTCTGCGGGTGACGGATAAAGCCACGGTGGAAGTGGTGGAAATGGTGCTCAGTGGCAATATCAACAAAGGCATAGTCGGCGCCATTAACCGGGTGGGAGGGCACGCCATGGGTCTTTCGGGCCGGGATAATAATCTGGTGGTGGCCGAACCTTTAAAGCGCACCAGAAAGGACCCGGATTCACAGATTGAACAGGTACTTGATTTAGGCTTTGTGGGTTATCCCAAAGAAATCAACGCTGATTATCTCAGCATGTTCAAAGACAGCGATATCATTCCGGTGATTGCACCCATAGCCCAGGGGGAAAAGGGCGAGATTTATAATATCAATGCCGATACCATGGCCGGTGCTTTGGCCGGGGCGGTGAAAGCGGAACGGCTTTTGCTGCTGACGGATATTATGGGGGTATTGGACAAGGATAAAAATCTGATTGCCGATATGAAAGAGGACCGGGTCAAAGCGCTGATTGCGGATGGCACCATTCAGGGCGGCATGATCCCGAAGGTGGATACCTGCCTTCATGCGGTGGAAAAAGGGGTCGGGGCTTCTGTCATTATTGATGGCCGGGTGGAACATGCCCTTTTACTGGAGCTTTTCACTGAACATGGGGTGGGAACCCTCATTCAACAATAAGCGGTCATTGAGGCTCTTCATAAAAGCTCATGAGGTTTCAGCCTCACCCGCCTTCATAAAGCGCCAGTTCATAATCCATTTCTTCAGTGGAATGGGGGAAATCCGTACCATTCTTGGCATTGACAAACTGATCCGGGCCGATGAAGGCAATATTCTTCTGAATTTCCAGTGCAGAGCGCATGCTCAGTTCCGCCCGCCATGCCAAAGCCACAATACGTTTACCCTTTTTACTGGTCAGGATTTTACGTACGGATTCAGAGGGCATGTTTGAAAGCAGAATCAAACATTGAATCACCAGCTCGCGCTGTTTGTTTTTGATGGCATTCTGAATGAAATCATCATCCACCACACCTTTTTCAAAAAGGTCCCGGGCATGGGCGGCCAATGTCTGTTCATCATCCGCGCCCACACTGCTCTCATTGATGCGCTCGCGCACCCGGCTGAGAAGGTCATCGGCCAAAGATTGTTCCAGTTTATGGCTTTCAATCATTTTATTGACCAAGGAGGAGGCCACAAAACCGGCAATGCGTTTAACCGCCCGAATTGAAAGGTTGGGACGGGTCGCCAAAGGCTCATGCCATTCTTCCACTGTATGGGCTTCCTGAATAATCAGATCCAGCGTTTCTTCGCGGATTTGGGCATTTTTATTGGCAAGCAGGGTGGATACCGCAGGAATTTCAAGGGAGGTGGCGATGGAATGAGAAATTTCTTCGGAAAGATTGTCCCGCGCGGCAATGGTGCTTAAGGCCCCTTCCACCGTGGTAACGGCGATGATTTCCTTCAGGTCATCATCGCTGAGCAGGGGGGAATATTCCAACATGGGCCCGCAGACCATCAATTCTTTGTCCGAGGCCAGCTTTTTGGCAATTTTATGGGGTATTTTGTTGGATGTTTTTAATTCTTCGGACAGAATACGACGCACTTCCGGCAATTGGTCTTCGGCCAGAACTTCGAGAATTTCCAGTGTTTTTTCCCGCACCTGATTTTTCTGATCTTCGGGCAGGTCGGGTAAAATCCGGGTAATCTTGCGCGCGAGTTCCTGTCTGACTTCATTATTCTCGTCGGAAACCAGAATCTGATTGGCCTGATAGGGGGTGTTGGGGTTATGGGCCACCTGCTGGCGGATTTCGGAAGATTTATCTTCTGCCAGATAATAAAGGATTTCAGGCTCTGTGCCTTTATTCTGTGCCAGAGACTGTTTGTTTTTCTCTTCCTGATTTTCAAGCACATTACGGGCTTTTTCATAAGATATTTTTTCGTCTTGCGAAAGACCGCTGCGCAGTTTTTGGAATAGATTTTTAATCATTTTTCGTCACCCCCCGTAGAAGGGGTGGATGTTTTATGTTCGGACTTAAAAAGACAATGGCTGCCCTTGCCGGCCTTTTTGATGTCATACAAGGCTGTGTCGGCATCTTTGAGAAGCTGATCAATACCGGCTTTTTCTTCGGGGCGGCTCATGGCGATGCCGATGGATAAGGACAGGGGCGGGCATTTCTTGTCAAGGGCGGCAATTTTATTCAGTCTGGGGCTGATGCTTTGTAACATCGCCGCTTTGGCACAGGCTTCTTCTTCGCTGATATTCTCCAGCCAGATCACAAATTCATCCCCGCCAATGCGTCCGGCATAATCCCCCACCCGGATAATATCCTGAATATGACTGGACAGAGCCACGAGGAGTTTGTCGCCCATGGCGTGGCCTTTGGTATCATTGACCTGTTTAAAATTATCCAGATCAATGTAAAGCACGGCCCCTTTTTCATGGCTGCGGTTTTGTGTGGCGAGACGTTTTTTAACTTCCGCCACAAAGGCCCGCCGGTTAAAGAGCCCACTTAATTCATCGGTGCGGGCCAGTCTTTCCAATTCTTCCTGGGCATGCAATTGTTCAAGGGCGATGCCCAGATGATTGGTAATGCCGTTATATAAAACAGCCTCATCATCGCTCCAGCTTTTCTTCAGGTCATTACGGATGAGAAACATAACCCCGTTTACCGTGCCGTGATGATGGGTGATGCCAATGAGCAAATTCTGATTTTCCAAGATTTCCGAAGTGGCATTATGATGTGTTTTATTTTCGGGGTCCTGCCAGAGCGCGATGGCTTTTTGGCAGAGGCCAAAGAGCTGGTCCTCATCCCTGAGAGAGCCGGTCTGGCTTTTTACCTCAGCATGCATCCGCCCGTCAGCGCTTTTTTTCATCTGAATGATACAACAATAATCGGCTGCAATGCCTTCCAATGTGGCTTTCATGGTGGCGGACAGCATTTCGGAAGCGGTTGTCACATCACGAATGTTGGAGACAATTTTATTCAGCACATGTTCACGGGCCCGGCTTTTGCGTAAAGTTGCCTCACGTTCGCGAATATGGGTGATGTCGCGACATACCCCGCGTGCGCCCTGCCATTTGGTGTCATTGTCGAGAATGGGCAGGGCCGAAACCACAATACAGGCCTTGGAACCATCACTGCGCTGAACCCAGACTTCCATATCCTGCACCGCATCCAGGGTATCAAAAGGATTTCGTCCTTCATTGTCGATGATCAGGTCGGCGGCATTCTTGCCGTTTAATTCATAAGCGGTATATCCCAATATCCCTCTGGGAGAGACATAATTGAAACAGCCCGTATTATCCGTTTCCCAAGCAAAGTCAGAAGAACAATTGACAAGATCCTTGAACATCTGACGAGATTCCACCAGAGCCTGCGTCAGGTTATTTTCAACGGTGGTTTCTTTGCCGAAAAGGAAAACCTTTAAGCTGTCTTTTTTCTTCTTTGGCGATATGGGGAAGGCATAAAGGTCAAAATGACGCACACCCTTATTATCATTCAGGCTGGCTTTTTGCATGTCAGGGCAATTATTATTCAAACAACGGCTGACCAGACTTTTTAAAACAGGGTTTTTTGCTTTGAGGGAGTCCATCAGATTATTGCTGTGAATATTATGACGCAGGATTTCAAGGTCGGCATCCAGTAACAGGGCCGGGCCGGGAAACAGGTCAATCAAAAATTCTGGATCCAGATTGGCAGATGAAACCATGGGATTAGGCTTGCCTTTTATTTCCTTATTGGAGTTTAACAAAATACGCGCAATATTATTATTCATGTTAAAAAATACTCTAAATTCTAATCCCGGATCTGCTTTATGCTTGTGGGTGAGACTATAACGCTCTAGCCTTAACAACTGGTTTATAATATTCTGAAAATTCTGGAAATTTCGTTTTGAAAAAACCCTTTAATAGCCGTCATATCGATACGTGGATATTTGACCTGGATAATACGTTATATCCTGCGAAAAATGCCCTTTTTTCACAGGTGGACAGACGGATGGGGGAATTTGTCGCCCGGCATATGGAACTTGATTTTGAAGCGGCGCGGCGGCTGCAAAAAAAATATTTTGCCAAATATGGCACCACCCTCCGGGGCTTGATGAGCGAACAACAGATCAATCCGCGCGATTATCTGGATTTTGTTCATGATATAGATTTTTCGGTGCTTGAGGAAGACCCCGGCATGGCACAATGCCTTCACCGCCTTGAGGGTGAGAAATATATCTATACCAATGGGTCGCATGATTATGCCGAGAAAATATTAAAACATCTGGGGCTTGAGGGCATATTCAGTGCAGTTTTTGATATTGAGGCCGCCGGTTATCTGCCAAAACCCGAAAAGGATGGGTATCATAAAATGGTCAAAACATACACTCTTGAGCCCGCGCGCAGTGTGATGGTGGAAGATATGGCGCGTAATCTTATCCCCGCTTCTGAAATGGGTATGAAGACGGTCTGGATTCCTACAGAAGATGAATGGTCAGCCGAAGACAAGAGTGAGGCGCATATCGATTATATTGTGCCCGACCTGACGGCATGGCTGAAAACACTGGTTTCCTGACTGGTTTCCTGAACAGCTTTATTGACAGGATAAGACTTATCGTTATTGTCTGGCGCAAAGTGCGTAAAATTAGCTATTTTGAAGGAATTCATCATGACCGATATGTCTGTGGAAAAAGTGATCAACCAGGCGTGGGACGACCGCGATCAAATTAACCTGCAAACAGGCGGGGAAATCCGGGAGGCCGTTGAACATGCTCTGGATCAGCTGGATCAGGGCAAGGCCCGGGTGGCTTCCAAGGAAAATGGCGAATGGCTGGTGCATCAATGGCTGAAAAAAGCGGTACTTCTTTCTTTTCGTCTGAATGATACGGTGACCATTGCCGGAGCGCCGGGCGAGGCGGCTTCATGGTATGACAAGGTGCCGTCCAAATATGAAGGTTGGGACAAGGCCCGTTTTGACAAAGCGGGTTTTCGCGCTGTGCCGGGTTCGATTGTCCGTCATTCGGCCTATATTGCGCCGGGGGCAGTTTTGATGCCTTCTTTCGTAAATCTCGGCGCTTATGTGGACAGCGGCACCATGGTGGACGGCTGGAGCACGGTAGGTTCCTGCGCCCAGATCGGCAAGAATGTGCATCTGTCCGGCGGGGTTGGCATTGGCGGTGTGTTGGAACCCCTGCAGGCCGAACCGGTGATTATTGAAGACAATTGTTTTATTGGCGCGCGTTCGGAAGTGGCCGAAGGTGTGATTGTGGAAGAAGGCGCGGTGCTGAGCATGGGGGTTTATATCGGCGCATCCACCAAAATCTTCGACCGGGAGACGGGGGAGGTTTTCCGGGGCCGGGTGCCGAGCTATTCCGTGGTGGTGCCGGGCACCTTGCCGGGCAAACCCATGAAGGATGGCAGCCCCGGCCCCAGTCTTTATGCGGCCATCATTGTGAAACGGGTGGATGAACGCACCCGGTCCAAAACATCCATCAATGATCTGTTGAGGGACTGATGAGCCTTGATCCGGTAAAACTGACACAGGATCTGATCCGATGCCCCAGCGTGACTCCCGTAGATGCAGGGGCGCTGGATGTGCTGCAAAAAACACTGGAAGACATGGGTTTTAAATGCCACCGTCTGCCTTTTTCCGAAGCCGGTACGCCGGATGTGGATAATCTTTATGCCCGGATTGGAAGCGAAGCCCCCAATTTCTGTTTTGCCGGTCATACGGATGTGGTGCCGGTGGGCAAGGCCAATGCATGGAGTGCAGACCCATTTTCCGGTGTGATCAAAGACGGCATGCTGCTTGGACGCGGGGCCAGCGATATGAAGGGGGCCGTGGCGGCGTTTGCGGCGGCGGTATCCAGCTTTCTGGCGGAAAAACCTGCTTTCAAAGGTTCCATTAGTTTTCTGATCACCGGCGATGAAGAAGGCCCGGCGATCAATGGCACGATTAAAATGCTCAAATGGCTGGAAGAACAGGGTGAAAAACTGGATTATTGTCTGGTGGGGGAACCCACCAATCCGACACAGCTCGGTGATATGGCCAAGATCGGCCGACGGGGCAGCTTAAACAGCCGCCTCACCATCAAGGGCATTCAGGGTCATGTGGCCTATCCCCATATGGCGGATAATCCGGTGCCGCATCTGATTGGTATTTTAAGCCAGCTGATGGCAAAAGAGCTGGATCAGGGCAATGCCCATTTTCAGCCGTCAAACCTGGAAATTGTGAGTGTGGATGTGGGCAATGAAGCCTCCAATATCATTCCTGCCGAGGCCACGGCCAAATTTAATATTCGTTATAATAATGAACAAACGGACGCAGGTCTGCAAGACTGGATTCGCGGGATTTGTGCGGCCAGCGGGGCCGATTTTGAGCTGGAGATGAAATCCTCTGGCGATGCTTTTCTCACCCCGCCGGGACGGTTGAGCAATCTGATCAGCGATGCGGTGGAAAAAGTCACGGGCCGTAAACCGGAACTGAGCACCACGGGCGGCACCTCGGATGCGCGTTTTATCAAAAACCATTGCCCCGTGTCGGAATTTGGCCTGGTCAATAAAACCATGCATAAAATTGATGAACAGGTGGCGGTCCGGGATATTGAAGACCTGTGCAAGATTTATACGCAGATGCTGCGGCTGTTTTTTGAGCCACAATCATCATGAAGGATGAATTTTCCTTATCCCTGTATATCTCGCGCTCCCTTAGGGGGGCGTGGGAATTGGCCAAGCTTAATCCAAAAGGCATGGATTATTTTGACCTTTCCGCAGAAGGCTTCTGGCGTTCATTCTGGGCCATTGCGGTGGTGGCCCCTTTTTTCCTGCTCTGGGTCTATATTATACAGAAAATAACACAGGAAAATCCCGTGCCACAGCCCATTCTGTCAGAAGTGATCGGCTATTTTATCGGGCTGCCGTTTTTTGCCATCTTTATGGCAATATTCACCCGGTTTCTGAAAATAGAAACCTGTTATTCGGCCATGATTATTGCTTATAACTGGATGTCGGTGATTATTTACGCGGCTGTCTTGCCCATAAGCCTGCTCCTGGTGCCATCCCCTTTTTCCAGCAGCGCGGCCGAGGTGGTTTATTTGCTGGCTTTTGTCTATCTCCATATCATCGTTTTATGGTTCTTGTTTAAAACAAGCCTTAGAATTAGCGGCTTTCTGGCGGCGGGGGTTTTGCTCTTTTCCCTGCTGCTGACCAACAGCCTCATGGCCGTATTGATCAGGGTGTTTAACCCTGAATATCTGGAATTGGTGCAAAAAGCACTTTAAAGGCTGATGGCCGCCGTGAATTCAGTCATAATCCACGCGGGTAAAATAAAGTCCGTCCGGCGGTGCATTATGGGCCAGTGCCGCCCGGTCGCAGGCTTCGAGGGAGGCCTTGAGGTCCAAAGCCGTCCATTTCCCCCGCCCCACATAGGATAAGGCCCCCACCATGGAACGGACCTGATGATGGAGGAAGGATCGGGCGGCGGTTTCCACAAAGATATTCTCACCTTCCCGGCGCACTTCCAGCCTGTCCAGGGTTTTCAGGGCCGAGGCGGACTGACAATGGACACTGCGGAATGTGGTGAAGTCATGTTTGCCCACAAGGCATTGGGCCGCTTCATGCATGGCCTCCGCGTCCAGATCATATTTGATCTGCCAGGCCCTGTTCTGCATCAGGGTAAGCGGGGCGCGACGGTTGATGATATGGTAGAGATAAGCGCGTTTTGTGGCGGAAAAACGGGCATGGAAATCTTCACCGACCCGGCTGCAGTGGATAATGGATACGGGTTCTTTTTTTAAATAATAATTCAGGGCTTCCATCACCCGAAACGCTTCCATATCACCGGGCAAATCCACATGACAGACCATGGCCGTGGCATGAACACCCGCATCAGTGCGTCCGGCGCCATAAACACCACAGGCTCTCTGGCAGAATTTTTCCACGGCAATTTCGATCTTTTCCTGCACGGAGGGGCCATTGGTCTGACGCTGCCAGCCCACCATATGGGCCCCGTAAAATTCCACCGTCAGTTTATAACGGCTGAGGCCCTCTTCACAGGGGTATATTTCATGTTTCTGGCTCATGAAAATTCGCTGCCCACAGGGATCGGAAATCCACGAATGAGGTCATCTGCCTTCATGGGGCTTTTGCCGGGGCGCTGCGCCAGCAGGATTTTGACTGATTTGCCATCACCACAGGCAATGGTGAGAGGTGTGTCAATGACCGTGCCCGCCGGGCCGGATTGATCGCATATTTCGGCGCGCAGAAATTTTATTCGCGTATTGTCCATCATACTCCATGCGCCGGGAAAAGGGCTAAGGCCGTGAATGCGGGCAATGACCTCACGGGCGGGCAATGTCCAGTCAAGAGCGGCTTCGGCCTTGTCTATTTTCCGGGCATAGGTGACGCCATTCTGTGGTTGGGCTTGGGCTTTGATCTCGCCCCGGGCATATGCTTCAAGGGCCGGGACAATGGCCTCTCCCCCCAATATCATCAGGCGGTCATGAATATCCCCCGTGGTGTCTGAAGGGCTCAGGGTTAGCTTTTTTTCCAGCAGAACCGGCCCCGTATCCAGCCCTTCATCCATCAGCATAATATTAATGCCGGTCTCGGCATCCCCTGCCATAATGGCCCGGTGAATGGGGGCGGCCCCGCGCCAGCGCGGCAATAAGGAGCCATGTACATTCAAACAGCCCAGAGGTGGCGCGTCCAGAATTTCTTTAGGCAGAAGAAGCCCGTAAGCCACCACCACAGCCGCGTCAAGCTCAAGATCACGGAATTTCCCCTGTTCTTCGGCTGATTTAAGGCTTTTCGGGGTAAAGACGGGAATATGATGTTCAAGGGCGTACCTATGAACGGGGGAGGGCCGTTCTTTTTTACCCCGACCCGCACGGCTGGGCGGCTGGCTATAGACGGCAATGATTTCATGCCCGGCTTTGCGTAATGCCGCCAGCGTGGGCACGGCAAAGTCCGGGGTGCCCATAAAGGCCAGTCGTAATTTTTCCTTGCCCATGGCAGGCCCCTTTTTGCGAATTGCCCTTTCTACAGGGCCCTGTCCATTTTTTTTACCTTGCGTACCAGCATCTTTCGTTTCAGGGACGTGAGATAATCGATAAATAAAATGCCGTTCAGGTGATCCATTTCATGCTGGATACAGGTTGCCAGAAGACCGGTTGCATGAATTTTTTGCGGTTTGCCCTCATAATCCAGATAAGAAACCTTGCATTCGGCGGGCCGTTCAATATCCGCATATTGTTCCGGCACCGAAAGGCAGCCCTCGTTATAAACACCCATTTCTTCCGAAACCCAGGTGATTTCGGGATTAACAAAATAAAGGGGGTCCGCTTCTTCTTCTTCCAGGCTAAGATCCATCACCAGCAGGCGGATGGGCCTGCCCACCTGAATGGCCGCCAGACCAATGCCCGGCGCGTCATACATGGTCTCCAGCATATCATCCATCAGCTGCCGCAATGCATCATCCACACCTTCCACAGGTTTGGATATTTGTTTCAGCAACGGGTCCGGTACAGTTACAATCGGTAATATTGCCATATTTTATTCATCAATCCTTTTGTGCTTTCAGTTTGTAGGTAATATGATATGAGCCAATCGTCAAGCATAAGGGAAATATATATGGGGCAGATTAACATGGGATTGATTGCAGGTCTGGGTTCTTTTCTTCTGATTTTATTGGCATTGGTCATTTTTTTCCTGTTGCGGGCCATGCGAAGAAATGATGTGGAAATGAAACGTCGACTGGATGAGGGACGGGACAGTAACAGCCTGCAGATGAATCAGATGATGCAGGCCACGGCATCCCTCGAAGGGCGGCTGCGCCAAATGGCGGAAAATAATACCAAGACCCAGGCGGAATTCAGCCGCACCCTGGAAGAAAGGCTCGACAAAGTGTCGCAGCGCATGGGGGACGGGCTGGAAAAAACCACAAAAAACACCAGTGATTCCCTGAGTGAATTAAAAAGCCGTCTGGCGGTGATTGATGAGGCCCAGAAAAACATCACGGCCCTTTCCGGTCAGATGGTCGGGCTTCAGGATATCTTGTCCAATAAACAGGCACGCGGGGCCTTCGGGGAAATTCAGCTTAATGATCTGGTGTCCCAGATTTTGCCGCCCTCCGCTTATGGCTTTCAGGTGCAGATGAGCAATGGAAAACGCGCCGACTGTCTTATTAAGCTGCCCAACCCACCCGGTTCTATCGTTGTGGATGCCAAATTCCCGCTGGAAAGTTATCATGCGCTTCAGAATGCCGGGAATGATACGGAAAAAATGGCGGCGAAGAGGTCTTTTTCCAGTGATATACTCAATCATGTGAAGGCGATTTCGGAAAAATATATCATCAACGGGGAAACCGCTGAATCAGCCTTGATGTTTTTACCATCGGAAGCGGTTTATGCGGAACTGCATGCCAATTTCCCCGATGTGGTCACCAAATCATATCGCGCCCGGGTCTGGATCGTCAGCCCCACCACCCTGATGGCGACCCTGAATACGGTGCGCGCGGTTCTCAAAGATGCGCGCATGCGTGAACAGGCCCATGTGATTCAAAAGGAAATCGTCACCATGATGCAGGATGTGGGCCGTCTGGATGACCGGGTCGGTAAACTGAAAACCCATTTTGTCCAGGCTTCAAAAGATATTGATCTGATCACAACCTCCACCGGAAAAATCACCAGCCGGGCCGAAAAAATCGAAGGCCTGCAACTGGAAGAAGCGGATAATGTGACAGCGGTGCTGGAGCCGTCTTCCGCCCAATTAGAACTTGATTAGAGCCCATAATAAAACAGGGAACCAGGAAACAGGTAAAAAGGTAAAAAGGGAAACAGGGGAAGAATATGTATGATTATGTGATTGTGGGGGCGGGGTCGGCTGGCTGTGTTTTGGCCAATCGTCTGAGTGAAGACCCTGATGTACAGGTCTGCCTCCTGGAAGCGGGGCCGGAAGACAAGAGCATGCTCATTCATATGCCGGCGGGTTTTGTACCCATTGTCAGCATGAAAGGCAAACATAACTGGGCCTATGATACGGTGCCGCAAAAGGGCCTCAAGGGACGCATCGGTTATCAGCCCCGGGGCCGGGGCCTGGGCGGCAGCAGCAGCATCAATGCCATGATCTATATTCGTGGTCATCGCTGGGATTATGATCACTGGGCATCGCTGGGCAATGAAGGTTGGTCATATGCGGATGTCTTGCCCTATTTCAAAAAGTCTGAAAATTTTGAGGATGGGGCGGATGAATATCACGGTTCGGAAGGGCCATTATCCGTATGCCACCTGCGCAGTAAAAATCCGGTGAGTGAGGCTTTCCTCAAGGCGGCGGATGAGACACAAATTTCGCGCAATGATGATTTTAACGGGGAAAATCAGGAAGGGGTGGGCTATTATCATGTGACCCAGAAAGACGGCGAACGCTGTAGCGCGGCCAAGGCCTATATCACCCCCATAAAAGACCGGGCCAACCTTACCATCATCACCGGGGCCATGGCTCAGAAAATTATTTTTGAAGGGGATCGGGCGGCAGGTGTTCGCATTCAGCGCGGGAAAAAATCAGAAGATATTATGGCACGTCGTGACGTGATCATATCCGCCGGGGCTTTTGAAAGTCCGGCGCTTTTGCTGCGTTCGGGCATTGGCGACAAGACCGACCTCGGGGCGCTGAATATCCCGGTGAAAGCGGGCCTCAAGGGGGTTGGAAAAAATCTTCAGGATCATCTGGACTTCACACTTTGTTATGAAAGTGATGACAAGCGCACCATGGGTTTTTCCCTCAAGGGCATTTTCACCACTTTGGCCGGTGTCATTGAATATTTCCGTAAACGCACCGGGGTGATGACATCCAATTATGCGGAAGTGGGCGGTTTTCTTAAAACTGTTCAAAGCCTGGATGTTCCCGATATTCAGCTGCATTTTATTAAAGCGCTGGTGGTGGATCATGCCCGGACAATTCTTGGGTCTCATGGTTATTCCTGTCATATCTGTCAGTTGCGCCCCCATAGCCGGGGACAGGTGAGCATAAACAGCAAGGATGCCGCCAGTCCCCCGGTAATTGACATGAATTTTCTGGGTGATCCGCGTGATGTGGATGTGTTGGTGCGCAGTGTGAAAATGGTGCGCCGGATCATGGATGCACCGGCTCTGGCCCCCTTCCGCAAGAAGGAGCTTTTTTCCGCCGAGGCTTTGAGTGATACAGAAATTGAAGCGAATATCCGCGAACGCGCAGATACCATTTACCATCCGGTAGGCACCTGTAAAATGGGGAATGATGATATGGCGGTGGTGGATGATCGCCTCAGGGTGCATGGCATAGAGGGGCTTCGGGTGGTGGATGCATCGATCATGCCCAGTCTTGTGGGCGGTAATACCAATGCGCCCACCATCATGATTGCCGAAAAAGCCAGCTCCATGATCCGCGAGGACCATGGAGCATAAGGCAGATAAAAAGTGACATGATCCGTGTGCATAGGCTAGAATAAGGCGAAATTTTAATCGCTGGCAGGAGATTCCCCCATGGACAATAAAACAGATTTTTTCATCAATGGTGAATGGGTGGCCCCCTCTGAAGGCGCGGGCAGCTGCACCGTTATAAATCCCGCCAATGAAAAGGAAATCGCCCGCATTTCTTTGGGCGGCATCGCTGATGTGGACAAAGCCGTGGCGGCGGCCAGGGCGGCCTTTCCGGCATTTTCGAAAACCAGCCGGGAAGACCGTCTGGCCCTTCTGGATAAAATTATTGCCCTTTATAAAAGCCGCCTGCCGGAAATGGCCAAGGCCATTTCACAGGAAATGGGTGCGCCCATGAAACTGGCCATGACGGTGCAGGCCCCCAGTGGTCTGGGTCATTTTATCACCGCGCGTAAAATATTGGCGGACTTTGATTTTGAAGAAAGCCTGGGCAGTACCCAGGTCTTTAAAGAACCCATCGGTGTTTGCGGCCTGATCACCCCGTGGAACTGGCCGGTCAATCAGATTGCCTGTAAGGTGGCACCGGCCCTGGCCACGGGCTGCACCATGGTTTTAAAACCCAGTGAAGTGGCCCCCCTGAGTGCCTATCTTCTGGCGGAAATCCTGCAAGAGGCGGGGGTGCCTCAGGGTGTGTTTAATCTGGTGAATGGTGACGGCCCCACGGTGGGCGCGGCGCTGTCAAGCCATCCGGATGTGGATATGATGTCGTTTACCGGTTCCACCCGGGCGGGCATAGAAGTGGCGCGCGCGGCGGCCCCCACGGTAAAAAGAGTGGCTCAGGAACTTGGCGGCAAATCGGCCAATATCATTCTGGAAGATGCGGATATGGCAAAAGCCGTGACAAAGGGGGTGTTGCAATGTTTTCATAATACGGGCCAGTCCTGTAATGCGCCCACCCGTATGCTGGTGCCAAAGCACAGATTGGATGAGGTTATAAAAATCGCCAAAGACGCTACCGCGCGCATTGCGGTGGGTGATCCGGTGGATGAGAGTAAAAATATGGGCCCGGTGGTGAGCGCGGTGCAATATGAAAAAATTCAGGGCCTGATCGAAAAGGGCATGGATGAAGCCACATTGATTGTGGGCGGTACTGGAAAGCCTGCTGGTCTTGAAAAAGGATATTATGTCAAACCAACCATTTTTGCCCATGTGAACAATGATATGGTGATTGCCCGGGAAGAAATCTTTGGCCCGGTGCTGTGTATTCTGGCCTATGAGAGCGAAGAAGAGGCCATAAAAATTGCCAATGATACACCTTATGGCCTGTCGGGATATGTGTCTGGCGAACTGGACCATGCCCGGGCGGTGGCGCGTGAGTTGCGCACCGGCATGGTTCATCTCAACGGGGCGGCCACCGACATTAATGCGCCTTTTGGCGGTTATAAACAATCCGGCAATGGCCGGGAATGGGGCCATGCGGGCTTTGAAGATTTCCTCGAAACCAAGGCCGTCATGGGCCATAATATACTTTCTGAATAAAGGGATAGAAAATGAATGATAAGAGCATAAAAGAAAATGTCAGTGCAGAAGAATGGGCACTTCGGGTGGAACTTGCGGCCTGTTACCGGGCGGTGGCCCATTATGGCTGGGACGATCTGGTCTTTACCCATATTTCGGCCCGAATTCCGGGGCCAGAGCATCATTTTCTGATCAACCCCTTTGGCTGGATGTTTGAAGAAATTACCGCATCATCACTGGTGAAGATTGATCTGGAGGGTAATGTTGTGGGCGATAGTCCTCATCCGGTCAATGCAGCGGGTTTTACCATCCATAGTGCCATTCATGAGGTGCGCGAAGATGCGCTTTGTGTGATCCATCTGCATACCATGGAAGGGGTGGCGGTATCGGCCCAGAAACAGGGCTTGTTGCCTTTGTCGCAACAATCCCTTTTTCCGCTTTGTTCCCTGTCTTATCATGAATATGAGGGGCTGGCGGTTAATCCGGAAGAAAAGGCCCGCCTTCAATCCGATCTGGGCCATACCAACAATATGATTTTGAAAAATCACGGCCTGTTGACGGTGGGCCATGACATTGCCTCGGCCTTTCTGAACATGTTTATTCTGCAGCGGGCCTGTGAAATTCAATTGCTGGCCCAGTCGGGCGGGTCGGATGTCATGCCGATCAATCCGCAAATATTGGCGGGTATTCAGGCCCAGTCAGAAATTGTCATGAAAAATTCCGGTGCAGGCATTGCCTGGCAGGGTTTGGTCCGGAAAATGGATCGGCTTGATCCGGGCTTCCGGGATTAAAGATGCAGAGCCTTGAGAGCTGGCAAGCGGCGGGGCAGTATATTTCTCATCACGGCCATGATATTTTTTATCGCACAGAGGGGGATAAAAGCCTGCCGCCGCTGCTTCTGATTCACGGCTTTCCTTCGGCCTCCTGGGACTGGCATAAGGTCTGGGATACGCTTGGCAAAAGATTTTTTCTGATCGCGCCGGATATGATCGGTTTTGGCCTGTCGGACAAACCGCAAAAATATGCCTATTCCATTCTGGATCAGGCCGACCTTTGTCAGGCGCTTTTGAGCCATCTGGGGGTGCAGGATTATCATATATTGGCCCATGATTACGGGGATAGTGTAGCCCAGGAATTACTGGCGCGACAAAGCGGCCATATTTTAAGCTGTGTGTTCCTCAATGGCGGGCTTTTTCCCGAAAGCCACAAACCGGCATTTGTCCAGAAGCTTTTGATCAGTCCGTTGGGGGCTTTGGTGGGGAAATTGTTTACGGCCAAAAAATTTGAAGATACGATGAAGGCGATTTTTGATCCGGAAAAACCGCCCGCTCAGGATGAACTGGACATCTTGTGGCAGTTGCTGAACCATAATGACGGGCGTAAGATCATTCATAAACTGATTTATTATATGGCGGAACGCAAAAAATACCGCAGCCGCTGGGTCGGTGCAATGATGGTGGAGCCAGTGAAGGTGGGGCCAACGAAGATGAAAAGGGTGCCGCTGCGTCTGATTGATGGTCTGACGGACCCCATTTCCGGGGCGCATATGGCGGCGCGTTATGAAGAATTGGTGCCGGACGCGGATGTGGTCGGGCTGGACCGGGTCGGTCATTACCCGCAAATAGAAGCCCCTGAACAGGTGCTTGAAGCCTTCCTAGATTTTCATAAAAACCATGCTTAGGGAATGGCTTCAACATATGTTCACCCCGGCCCCGCGCGCGGTCAAGGCGCTCGGTTATGTGCGGGAGGCCATTGCCATTGAAGAACGCTACAGGCGCTGTGAAAATGTGTGGCAACCGCATCTTCAACAATGTCACCGGGCCATATTGGCGGAGGCAAAGATGCTTGAACCCAAAAGCCGGATCATGATTGTGGGCTCGGGAGGATTACATGATGTGCCCATGGAAGGTTTGATCGACCTGGGGCATGAATTGATTTTGGTGGATATTATCCACCTGCCTTCCGTGCGGCGAAAATATGAAAAATATGCCGAGATCACTTTTGTGCAGGCAGATGTAACAGCATGGGTGGAACCGCTTTATGAAGGCAGCTCCTTACGGGATATTAAACCAGCCAGACTGGCGGAAGTGGATTTGGTGATTTCCCTCAATATTCTCTCTCAACTGCCTCTGTGCCTGAAAAAATATGCCGGGAAAAAACCGCGGGCATTGCCGGATGATTTTGACCATCAGATTATGGCCGGTCACCTGAACTGGCTTAAGAAAAACAGCCGCAATATCCTGTTGATCGGTGATGTGGAACGGCTTTATCTGCAGGGGGATGCGGTGGTGGAACGCGAAGATGCTCTGCCTTCCAGCCTATGCCTGCCAGCCCCTGAAAAGGTCTGGGACTGGCCGATTGCCCCCAGAGGAGAGGTGGACAGGAAGATTGCCATCACGCACCGGGTCGGCCTTTGGCATTTATAGTTTTTAAATAGATTTTATAATTTTGGCATAAAAAAAGGGAGAGATTTCTCCCTCCCTTTTCATGATTAAAGGTTCGCCTTAGAAGTTCCAGATCAACTCAGCACCAAAGGTACGGGGCTGGTTGGGCAGACGGGCGATGGAGCCGAAGAAATCCCTCAGATCATCAACATATTGTTGCTGATTGGTGAGATTACGACCCCAGATATAAAATTCCCAGGTCTCATTATGGGAAATCAGGCCGATACGACCGTTTACCAAAGTCAGGGCTTCGATATTATCAAAGGGTGTTGAGCCGCCAGCACGGAAGTCGCTGGTGGTGGCATTGTTTACCGTGGTGAAATAATCCCCGCTATGGGTAAGATCACCGCGGATCAACAGGTCCGCATTCAGGCTTTCAATCTCATGATAATATTGTGCGCCGAAAGAGAAATTAATTTCCGCTGCATTGGGCAGGCGATTGCCCGTCACGTCGGAGCCACCGGCACCGCCACCGGGGAAATCGCTGAATGTGGCATCCAGATAACCGAAGGAGCCGTTGAAGGTCAAACTGTCCGTGGCCCGCAAGGTGGCCTCAATCTCAAAACCCTGGGTTTTAACACTGGCCGCATTGGTAATGCGAATGGAAGTCCGGCCACCACCAAGGTCCACAAACTGGTTGACCTGATAATTGTCATAATCGGCGATAAAGGCCGCCATATTCAGTTGCAGCTTATTATCCATAAAGCTGCCCTTGAAGCCGAGTTCATAACTTTTGACCGTTTCTTTTTCGAAACTGAGATTTGGGTTGGCTTCAAGTTCAGCGGCATTGATATAGTCCAGATTAAAACCACCACTTTTGAAACCGGTGGAATATTTGGCATAGACATTTGAATCATCCGTCATCGCGTAAGTGAAGCTGAAGGCCGGAGACAGATATTTATCGGTATTGTCGTTAAGCAATGGATCAGGGATACCATCGCCATTTGTATCCGTAGTACCGATGTTAAAGGCAAATGCATTCAACTGTGTGAAGGGGGCCAGCGCTGCGGCGGTTGCCGGGGAATATAGGCCCACATCCGTTACAGAATCAATATTCAGGATGGAACCAATGGGATTGCCGTCTGTTCCGGGAAGATTAACAAAGGGGTCCGGAATAGTCAGAGGCTGCCCCGAAGCGCGACCATCGGAAATCCAGTCGGTTTCTTTCTTTTCCTGAGTATAACGCAGTCCAAAACCGAATTTAAATTTTTCGGTAATCTGGTATGACCCGTTGAAATAGGCGGCGTAGGCATTGGTATCCACCTTGCCGAAGTTTGCGGTCGTGCCACCGGGGCCGGGGAAACCAAGCGCGTCACTGATGCCCTGCATTTGTGCCACAGGCGTTCCAGGTGGAAGCAGTGCCCCGAAATATCCCAGGAGGAAATCTTCACCGGTTACGGCTTCTCTGCGGGAATCGGCTTTCTGGTTATAAAAATAAAGACCGCCCATATAGGTGAGTTTTTCATCATCCGGGGAAATAAACTGAATTTCCTGAGAGAATTGTTTAAACTGGTCATCAAAGCTGGTCTGCAGAATATCCAGCGGTGAATAATCCGTGTCATTATGATAAACACCATGGGTATCGCGGTAAGCGGTGATGGATTTGACGGTGAAACCGCCTTCAGTTTCATAATCCAGATCAATGGAACCACCGTACACATCGCGCTTGTCATCCGGGTCCACATTAAAGGCCGTCACACGATCTTGTGGGGCATAAGGTGTTGGAAAGACATTAAAACTATCCGATTTGGCTTCACCCACCAAAATCAGACTGTCACTATTGAGGCCGTCAAAGGACATGTTGATCTCAAAACTGTCACTGGCCTGAATGCGCATCTGGGCGCGGTAAGAAAGCACGTCGCGGCCAATCAGGTCATTGCCGGTGGTGATGTTGGGGATATAACCATCCCGGTCCACTTTGGAAATGGCGAATTTGGTGCTGACTTTTTCGCCCATGGGGATCGTGACCATGCCTTTGAATTCGCGGTAATTCAGGTTACCAAAATCGGCAGAAACCGATCCCTCAAATTCATCACCGGGTTTTTTGCTGATGATGTTGATGGCTCCGGCCACGGAATTTTTACCAAAGAGCGTGCCCTGTGGCCCGCGCATCACTTCAACCTGCTGAATATCCAGCAGTTCCTGGTTGATGGCGGGGGACTGGCCCATATAAACGCCGTCCACATAAACACCCACCCGGGTATCAAAACCAATATTACGACTTTGGGCGCCCACACCACGAATGGTAACGGTGGAACGGAAATCATTGGCCTGTGAAATTTGCAGGTTCGGGATATATTCGGCGATGCCTTTCAGTTCGCGCACCCCGGTCTGGTCAATATTTTCGCTGTTAAAAGCCGACATGGAGATCGGCACATCAATCATGCGCTCATCCCTTTTTTGCGCGGTCACGATAATCTCGTCATAAACTTCGACTTCAGCGGCTTCTTCTGCCTCTGCCGCCAGTGCGGCGGGGACAGGTGCTGTCATGGCCATACTCAAGGCAATGACAGAAGCATATGTTGATCTATATTTCATAAAAACTCCCTAGTGTTTGTTGATTATCCTGAACATTATCCAGAGGGATAATATTCTTAAAATATCGGTCTTTTTATTGACCTCCTGCCGGGATGAGTTCCAATGCCCACACCTTATCTCCCGGCAGGAAAGGTGTTGGAATGCCCTTGAGCCAGTCATCATGCCCCGCCCCATAATAAGGAGACAGGGGATGGGCTGACTGACCCGCTGGTATATTCATAAATCCATTTTCTTCATGGCCAGGGCTGACCACAATCCGTTCCGACTGTCCGTGAAAACTGCCGGCAATATGGGGCATATCATTTCTGTCCCCGTTTTGCGGCGATTCCGGCATGTCGGTCAATAAAGAAAGGCCCGGTACAGCCGCGCTCAAAGGATGTTTGATCATCGCCCGGTTGAAATTTCCCCATGTATAGTCTTTGAGCAATATTTCCCCACTCACCACAGGTTCCCAGGCTTCGAGGGCAACCTGTTCAAAATATGCCGCCCAACTTTCATATTGTGGTGGCAGCCAACCGGTGGGCTGGCTTTCAACCAATTGCCATAACGGGCTTTCCCAATGGCGAGTGGCCTTGGTATAATCACAGCTTTTGAATGTGTCTGTACATTCTTTGGTCAAGGCACCCATCATTTTTTCAAAAAGCTTCAGACGGTAATTTTTGACCAGGCGAAACCCTATTGAATCCACATCCGCCCGGCCACCCCAATTATTGACGGGTTGGATAAAGGCTTTTAAACGTTCATCATTGGAATCTTCCAAAACAGAAAGAAGCTGTTTCTGCCAGCGGGTGAGAAGAACGGCCCGGTTATCGAGCTGAATATCATAAAGGTCTTTTTCGCTGACCCTGCCTTTGAGGGTCAGTAGACCATTGCGAATTTGTCTGGCGCGGGCCCCCAGGTCAAAACCGCCATACCCTGTCCGGGCCAGATCATTACCGGACATGACACGGGAATTGGCGCTCCACAGGCGATTATTTTCTGGATTATAAACATGGGGCTGTTGATCGGCACTTAAGAAACCGTCCCAGCCCAGGCTGCCGTCTGACCAGTCCCCCGGGCGGCTGTAATCGCCGGGGAGACGGTTGGCAATGGCACCAAAAATGGTCCAGGCAATATTGCCTTCATGATCCACCAGCATGGCGTTCTGGGCGGGAATACCATTGGTGGAGGCGGTGGCCATGGCCTGTTTTACAGTTTTGATTTTTTCCATACGGATCAGGCCCATATTGACGGCCTCGGGCGCATGGGCGACCCAACGATATGCAACGGGCTGATCGCTTTCAAGGTCAAGCACAGGCCCCCAGATGGTTTCGCGAACGGAAATTTTCTGCGCTTCGCCACCCTTGATTTCAATGGTTTCGTCGAAGGTTTTAAACGCCTGATAGCCCTGTGGTGTCAGATATTGCTGATCATCTTCCGGGTTCATCTTAAGCTGAATTAAATCTGTATTGTCAATCTGGGAATTGGTATATCCCCAAGCCACAAAACCATTGCTGCCCACCACGATCAGAGGGGTTCCGGGCAAAGATACACCGCTGATGTCAAGAGATCCGTCCTCAAGCTTCATCCGCAGGCGAAACCATGTGGCCGGGGCGCGAATACCCAGATGCATATCATCGGCCAGTATGGCGGCACCTGTGGCGGTTACAGCCCCGGATACAGCCCAATTGTTGCTGCCGGGCATGGGGACATCTTCATAGGTCAGGTCGGCGGAGGCCATTTCAGAAGGATTTTTGTTCCAGCTCAATAAATTGGCCGCCGGAATTTCCGGGGCCTTCCACACAGTTTCATCCTGTTGCAGGGGCGCGTCCCATTCGGTACGTTTTGGCAATAAAAATTTGGCCAATGCAGGCTCAAGGCTCTGTTCAATCAGATGACGTTGCCATTCCACCCCGCCATGATCCGGCTGCAGGGCAAAATACATGGAATAGATCACCAGAAAACTGTCTTCCTGTGTCCATGCCCTGGGTTCTGTTTGCAACAGGTGATATTCAAAAGGTTTTGACTTCAGCTGCGCCAGACCCTGATTTACACCGTCCACATAACGTTCAAGCAGGGCTTTTTGTTCCGTGGGAAGCAGGGCGATGGCATCCCGGGCGCGACTGCGGAAACGGTGAATGCGGCTTTTCTTGTCCACGGCAATGGTTTTTGGTCCCAGAAGGGCCGAAAGTTCCCCCGCAGCACGGCGGCGGGACAGGTCCATCTGGAAAAAACGTTCCTGTGCATGGATATAGCCATTGGCAAAAGCCAGATCCATCCGGTTCTGTGCAATCAGAGTCGCATTGCCGTTTTTATCGCGTTCAATTACCGCGTTTTGGTTGAGGGCTGAGAGAGTAACCTGACCTTCAAGCTGAGGCAGACTGGCCCGGAACTCCATATAAACCCATGCGCAGAGTAGAAATACTAAAATAAGAAAAACAGAAAAAATCTGTAATATACGCGTTTTCCAACCAATTTTATTTGGCATAATAATCCCACTATATTTTAATATTTTTTATTACTTGGTAAAATGCTGCCACCTCTGGCCCATGACTGTCAAGAAAAATAAAACATTCGTTTGAATTCTAGTTTCAGGCCCGCAACGGTCCTGACGGATACTGAGTCTGGATATACTGGATGTTAAGGTCATGTTGGTGGGGAAAAATATTAATGACAAGCGTGTAAATACGGTGGGTGATCATGATGTGAATATTCATAATGGCTTGTGCCCATCGCGCATCACCGGATTTTCATTACCGGATTTTCATCACTGGATTGAAGGATCTTTATCATGCTTTCATATAATCTGAAAACCTGGTGCAAATTCTATTAAAAGAAATTTTATATATGCAAACAATTTTATATATGCAAACAATATGAACGCAGAAATGAAGGCATGGTTCGCGCATGATCGCTTCTAATTTTCTGCGGCCCGGCGCACATTTGTCAGAAACCCTTCAATAACCCTGTTTAGATTTTCTGCATTATGGGACATTTCAGTGGAAATATTCATAATCTGGGAGGATGCAGAAGTGGTTTCCGCCGCCCCCTGGGCGACATTACCGATATTCTGGCTGACTTCCTGTGTGCCTTTTGAAACTTCCTGAATATTACGGGAAATCTCATCAGTGGTGTCATTTTGTTCCTGTACTGCCGAAGCGACAGTATCGGCCATTTCACTGGATGTTTCTATGGTGCCCCTGATTTCTTCCATTGCCTCTGATGCCTGAGCCACTTTTTCCTGAACGGACTGTATCTGTTCGGCAATTTTTGCTGTGGCGTCGGCGGTCTGGGTGGCAAGGGATTTTACCTCTGTGGCCACCACGGCAAATCCTTTGCCCGCATCCCCCGCCCGGGCGGCTTCAATGGTGGCATTAAGGGCAAGCAGATTGGTTTGTTCGGCAATGTCGCTGATCAGGTCAATCACCTGAGAGATTGCCTGGGAAGACTGATCGAGGTCCTGCATCAGATTGGTTGTATTGCGGGCTCTGGCAGCGGCTTCCTGATTGACCTTGTTTGAACGCTGCATCAGGCTGCCTATTTCAGAAATTGAAGCCCTGAGCTCTTCAGCGGCGGTGGCAACAATATTCACATTAACCGAGGCCTGTTCAGCCGCGGCGGTGACGGTAATGGACTGACTATCTGTTTGTTGGGCTGTATTATTCATGGATTTTGCCGTGGTATCCAGATCAGAGGCAGCGTTAGAAACCGTTTTTAAAACCTGGGAAATCTCTGAATCAAAAGTCGTGGTCATATCTTCCATATTCTTGGCGCGGGCTTCTTTATTACTGGCCTCAGCCTGTTCGCGTTCATGTGCGATGCGTTCCTGTTCGGCTTTTTGTCTGGTTTTTTCCAATTCCCTTTGGCGTTGTTCTTCCTGCTGTTGCTGAAGCAGGCGCTCCTGTTCCTGTGACTTGGAGAATGAGGACCGGAAACTTGTATAAGCCTCTATCAGAGAACCCACTTCATCTTTTTGATGGTATTCATCAAGTTTTATACTCAAATCACCACTGGCAAGCTTGTCCAGAGCATGCACCACTCTGGATAAAGGCAAGAGAGATTTTTTGGTTTGCCACCAAAGGATCAGCCCCGCCAAAAGGGAGGTTAGGGCCAGTATTGTATAAAGGATTATTTTGGTGCGTGAATCCTTAAGCGCGCTTTCGGTTTTATCTTCGAGCAGGATAATGCTGCCAAAATTACGCCCCGCGATGGTCTGAAGGGGAATGGTCAGAGCCTGAAAAATCAGCTCATTATGATCCAGAATTTGCAGATTGCTTTTTCCGGTTTCACTATATTCCATGGAAACTTCATTCCACAGTTCGACAGGGCCTTCGCCAAAGATTTCGATTTTATTGCGGGAAAAGGAGACCTGGGCCTGCATCGGTGTGGCAAGCTCCGGCAATAATTGGCTGAAATCATATTCAAATACCAGAAGACCGATAATCTTGCCGCGATTATTGACGGGCAGGGCATAAGCAATGGTGGGTATTTGCCCCTCTGTTTTGGTAAAACCCCAGGCAGATGATTTATTTTCAAGGGCGGATGTTAGTATGGGGTCATCGGCCCTAATATTTTTTTCTTTTGACGTGCTGTATATAATATTGCGATCCGGGCTCATGACGACAATGCCACTCAGGGTTTTTCCTGCGATCAGGCGGCGTTCAATGGTTTCTATTTCGGACGCAATCCGGGCTGCATCCAGTTTCATCAAAGCTTTTTTAAAGAGCCGGTTCCGGACAATGGGTTTTGAGCTTTCTGTCAACCCCTCAATGCGTCGCGAGACCTGGGAATTGATCAGGGATTTTTTGGCGGCAATGATATCATTTGTATATTGGTTATTAAAATTTGCGGTAAGAAACCCTATTGCAATGATGCAAACCAATACGAGGACGGCCAGTAAAGACATGGCTAAAATGGTTAGTTTTGTACGCAACAACATTGTTAAATCTCTTAATCTCTAAAATAGAATTTCTATCACAAATTAAAATCGACCCGGTCTATTCGACTGGATAACCGGCACTTTTCCATGCAGGGAAACCGTCACGGAAATAATAGACATTGCTATATCCCCAAGTTACGGCCATGGCGCTGCCCTTGGAAGAGCGCATGCATTTTTCACCGTTGCAATACATGACCACGGGGTCAGCAGCTGTTATCTCAGATAATAAAGCCTCTTTGGTGAAGGCGGACTTCACATCCAGATGAATGGCATCGGGAATACGCCCTGCGTCCCAGTCCACCTGTTTGCGCAAGTCAATAAATACAACACCCTTGTCAAAAAGGTCTTTGGCCTGTGCCGCATCAATGGTTTTGGCACCATCCACCGTGAGGGGGGATATATCGGAAGCCATGGAGGAGGCCGTAAGGGCGATAAAAAGGGCAGAGATGAAAGAAAGCATCTTCAAATTAATTTTCATGGGGCAAATCCTTTAATTCCATTAAATTCGTTTATCCTAATATAATAAATTGAAGATGAAGAATTCGTTAAATGAAACATGTTGTTTATGACAAAAAGGAATGTTTATTGGCATAAGGTCACATTTCCTTATTTGGGACAGGTTAATCAAAGAAATTTTTCTCAATACATAATACAGGTACTCTTACGGTAAAGATCGAGCCTTTTCCGGCTTCACTCGACACTTCCACATCCCCCCCCATGAGGTGCAGCAGTTTTTTACTGATGGAAAGTCCGAGGCCAGTACCGCCATATTCTTTGGTGGTGGAACTGTCGGCCTGTTGAAAATCCTGGAAAAGTTTTTTGCACTGTTCTTCCGTCAAGCCAATTCCGGTATCAGAGACCATAAAAATCATCTCACCGTTTTCTCCATATCCCCCGCCATCCTTGTCATGCAGAACCTCCAGCTTTACTTCACCATTTTTAGTGAATTTACAGGCATTGCTCATCAAATTCAGGATAACCTGTTTCAGCCGGGTCATATCCACCTGCATGTCAGGCAGCTGACCTTCAGTAAGGAAGGTCAATTTATTATTGCCAGCCAGGGGGCGGATGGTTACATCAATATCTTTGACAAATTCAATGACATTCAAATCTTCAATATGAAGATCTATTCTGCCGGCCTCGATTTTTGAAAGGTCAAGAATATCATTGATTAATTTAAGCAAATGATTGCCTGCACCGCTGACACGGGTCAGGGGTTCGATAAGATGATCTTCCCCATTTTCCTGTGCATCTTCAGCCAGCATTTCGGTAATACCCAAAATGGCATTGAGTGGTGTTCTGAGTTCATGGCTCATATTGGCGAGAAAGCTGCTTTTCATTTCATTGGCCTGTTCGGCCAGTTTGGCCTGTTCGGTCTGATCCGCCAGAATTGAAATAATTTTAAGCTGCTGATCTTCCTGTATCTGTTGATGCAACGTTTCCTTTTCCTGGGCAAGGGCGAAGGCCGATCTGAATTTGGTATAGGCATGCACCAGTGACCCCACTTCATCCTTTCGGTCTGGCTCATTCAATTCGATATCTTTTTCACCATCGGCCAGCCGGTCTAAGGCATGAACCACATTGGATAAAGGCAGAAGAGATTTTTTAGCCTGCCACCAAATGGCTACCGCAGCCAGTACAGTAATTAAAGATAACAAACTATAGAGGATAATTTTGAAAGTCCGGTCTTTATAAAATCTTTCGGTCACATCTTTGAGAAAAATAATGCTGCCAAAATATTGACCAGTAAGTGTGTGGAGGGTTAGGGTGGATTGTTGAAAAACGGCATCCTTAAAATTTAAATTTAACAGCGAATCTTTATTGTTCTGGCTGTGTCCCAGGTTTATTTTATTCCATAATTCGGCTTCACCCTGACCCATAATTTCTATTTGGTCCCGGACAAAAGAAGCTTTTGCGTGTTGGGCCTGGGAAAAGAGGGGTAAAAATCTTTCCAGATCATATTCAAATACAAGCAGCCCCAGTATCTTGCCACGGCTGGTGACGGGGGTGGCAAAGGCGATCGTCGGTATCTGGCCCAATGTTCTGGTGAAACCCCATGCGGATGATTTTTTCGTAAATGCGGAGGTTATGACAGGATCATGTCCTTTAATGGATTGTTTTTGGGAACTGCTGTATAAATTTTCTCTTTCCGGACTTATAATCGTAAGGGCCGAAATTATATTTCCGGCAACCAGGCGCCGCTCCACTGTTTCTATCTGAGCTTTGATTTTGATTGAATTCTGATTTGCCAGCGCTTTTTTAAGAAGCCTGTTCCGGACGATTGGTTTGACATTTTCCTGCAGGATCGCAATCAGCTTTTTTATTTGCGTATCCACAAGAAAGCGTTCCGCAGCAATAATGTCATCACCATATCGTTCATTGAGATTCGATGAAAGAATATTAAGCGCTATGACAGAAGTCAGGGAAATGATTGCTAAAAGCAATATGGCTGTAAGGGTCAGTTTGGTTCGTAACAACATTTCCGGAATCTTTTCATCTACAAATTATGATGAAATGAAATGCATATTTCACTCATACATAAATAAAGTCGAATGAGCTAATATATAGTCAGGAAAATAAAATAATTGGTTAATGGCTTTTCCAAAGTCCGGGGAAATATTAACAGGTTCTGGCTTTGGTGGTCTGGTCATAAAAAACCCGGGACAGGCGTTCTGTCCCGGGTTAATATTTAAGATTTTATTCTGAAAAGGCTTCTATTACCAGCCAGTCTGAATACGCAGGCCGAAGGCGTCCACTTTATTCAGGGTTCCGGTCATATCCTTGATTTTGGAATTGGAATAATTCACCATCACACGTGTGTAATTATTCAGATGCCAGTTCATGCCGAGAATATAGCTATTCTGTGTATTGCCATATTCCATACTGCCTTCATTATGGGTCAGGTTAAGACGATCATAACGCGCAGAAAGCTGTACTGCACCGGAACCACCGGATGTGACGGGGTTTTTCACTTTTACCCGACCAAAGCTGCCTTTTTTGGCAGAATAAGAGCGGCTTTCACCGGTGACGAAATAGCTCAGTTCAACATAACCACCATTATAGGTTGGGTCGTTGCTGATGTCTGTTTCGGACGTGTCCAGTGAGTTCTTCATCCAGGCCCACTCACTCTGAACGCCAAATGGCCCCATCACGGTGGCGAATTCAAGACCGAAGAAAGTCTCGGAATCCAGGGTGAAAGTGGAAGAACGGTTAAAGCGTGCTGTGTCCTGATGATCAAAGGCCCGTTGTTTATAGGACTTGTCATACGCTGAACCATTTACGCTGCGGCGGAAATAGGAGGCCCCAACATGAACCTTGGCATCGTCATGGATGGCAGGGCTGTAAGTGATGCGCGCAGATGTCAGGTTGGTATCATTGAGGCTGCTATTGGTGCTGCCCCAGCCGTCAAAGAAATAACCGGCGGAGGCGGTCCAATTGTCACCACCCGTGATCGCGGCCAGACCCACACGACGACCCAGACCGAAGGCTGTGACAAAACTGCCGCGCTCTTTAAAGGTCAGGTAGCTGCTGGAGGTAAGGGATTCGAGGGAGTTGAACTGTTTGAAATGTCCCACTTTGATTTTCAGAGGCTTGAGGCCGCTATATTGAACAAATGTGTCTTTCATCTGAACAGAACTGCCAATGAAACCGGCTTCAAACTGATAGTTGAAATCACCGGCCACTTTGCCCTGAATGCCAAGACGCGCTTCACGGATTTCCGTACCATTGATTTTCTGGCTCGGAATGTTGTTGCCGGCGGCATCCTTGTGGGACACAGAAGCATAGTCAACAAAAAGACGGCCGCGCAGCTTCATGGAGTTTTTGCCATCTTTGCTGGAAATCTCAGGCGCGCCTTTCCATTTAACCTTGACGGATGATTTTTTCTCTTTTTTCTTTTCTTCAGCCATCTTGTTAATTTGTTTCTGCAGCGCATTGATCTGCTTTTGCAGGTCTTCAATGCTCTGAGCAGAGGCGGGGGTCGTCATCATGACACCGGCCAGAGCTGTGAAAGATAACAGCTTTGTGATTGGTTTTCTAAGGGACATAAATGTATCCTTCCATAGTTGTAATTGGTGTAGTGAGTAGAAGCTTTGGGTACAGCGGTTCTTCCTATCCTTAAAACCGCAATACCGCTTTCGATATAAGTTAAATTAATATTTTCATATTCAGTAACAATTGTCTTAGTTTAAGACTTGAATCTATTGGATAATCCGCGAATTAAATTAAGGTATGCTTATATAGCATTCCTTAACGTTTTCTTAATTTCCGAAATCAGCTGTCATATAATTGTAACCATCTTGTAAAAAAAATGTGGGTGAATATTATTATTCAACGTCTTGAAATTTCTTAATAAAAATATTTCCATAAAATTCGGTTACTGGATTATTCAGTGAAAAAGATCATGAATGCTTTTAACATTACAGATATGTGAAACTACAGTATTTTTACATTTTTAACAATAAAAAATACAATATACAGTCAGAAAATATCATATATTCAAAGAAAAGAATATTAAAAATTGCAAAAGTTTTTCAAAGGGATAGGAAAAATATTAAAATTATTTCAGATATTCGCAACCATCAGACACAGATTATATAAGAAAATACTAAAATAATAGAGTTCTGGCATTGGACCTCTTCTTGGTTATATGATCAGGAAAGCGTAACAAAATGGATAAAAAAGGAAAGAAAATGCGGCTTCTCTGTTTTTTAATGATGAATATTTTCATGCTCTCTCTGACGGTGATTTCCCCGGTGCAGGCCGGGCCCCAGGATAAATCAAAATTCAGGGACAGTCCCTATAGTCCCCACAAGACGGTTTATGATTTTAATTATGCCAAACCGGGTCAGGGATTGCGGGCATTTGGCTATATAAAAAATCATCTGCGCGCGCTGGAGGAATTTGGCGATGTAGCCGATAAATCCCATATTATCATTGTCAGCCACGGCAATGAAATACATTCTTTTGCGCGGGAAAATGCTCTGGAATTTCCCGATGCCTATGCCCGTCTCAAGGAATTGACGGATAAAGGCGTGGAGATTTTTGTCTGTCGCAATTCAGCCCGGGGCAAAGGTTATGATGTGGATGATTTTTACGACCTTGTAACTCTGGTGCCCGCGGGGGCCGCGGAAATTGCCCATTGGCAGATGAAGGGGTATACCACCATGTATCCCGCCCTGCATCCAAGGGTCACAAAGGATGACCTTCAATAGTTTTTATGGCGAAATGTCAAAAAGGCCGGAGCAGGTCCGGCCTTTTAATAATTTTCTTCAAGAATAATATTTATTCCTGTTCGTCTTCCGGGGTCACATCGATGTTTTTGGCCCAGCTTTCGATAACCACTTCTTTGGCGCAGTTTTTCATACAGGCCTTGCGGTATTTCTTGTTTTCCTTTTTCCTGTCATCCATGTAGAAATTTTCCACATTGGGCATTTTGATGTCGGCGAGATTATCCTGGTTAAGGTCGAAGTCATCCTCGATAATATCATTCATATTCAAAATATAGGCCGTGACAGCATAAACCTCGTCCGGGCTTAGGGACTGGGCATCACCAAATGGCATGGCCCGGTAAATATAATCCCAGACCGTAGACACATAGGGCCAATAACTGCCCACCGTTTTGACAGGTTGGTTAGAAAGCAATGTGCCCTGACCCCCGGCCAAAACCGGATAATTGTCAACGCCTTCGCCAAAGTCACCATGGCAAACAGCACATTTTTCGGCAAAAACCTCTTCCCCCTGAAGCGCATTGCCACTGCCCTTGGGCAGGCCCTGCCCGTCGGGGCGTACATCAATGTCCCAACCGGCAATTTCTTCGGGTGTCGCCGTACGGCCCAGACCATAGGTCTTGTCTTTAGCGGAGGCGGCAGACAGGGAAAGAAAAGCACCCAATGCAACCGCAATAAAAATTTTAGCGTGTTTGAACATTGTCGACCACTCCCTTTTCGTTTACATGCCAGGTTTGAATTGAATTATTGTGATAGATGCTTTCCGCACCACGAATTTCGCGCAGTTGCTTGATGGTGGGCTGAACATAACCCGTGTCATCAATGGCCCGGCTTTCCAGCAAGGCCGGGTTGCCGTTCCAATCCCATTCATAGCTGAAGCGGGTCATGCATTTTTCCATAATTGGGCCATGCAATTTGGCCGGACGCCAGTTTTTGCCGCCATCGACGCTAATATCAACCCGTTTAACTTTTCCCTGACCAGACCAGGCAAGACCGGTAATATTCTGCACGCCTTTTTGCAGAACCGGTTTTTCCGGTGACGGGCTGGTGATGATGGATTTGGGTTCCATGACCCAGGTGAAACGACGGGCCTTGCCCGTTGGCATCAGGTCAGTATATTTTGCGGTTTCTTCCCGCGCATGCCAGGGCTGATCACCCACTTCAATACGGCGCAGCCATTTGATCCAGAGATTGCCTTCCCAACCGGGAACCACCAGGCGCAGGGGATAACCATTTTCCGGACGGAGCATTTCGCCATTCATGGCATAGGCCACCATACAATCATCCAGCGCCTTGTCCATGGGAAGGCTCCTGTTCATGCCGGCTGAATCGCCGCCTTCCACATGCAGCCACTTGCCCTTGGAACTGACCCCGCATTCATTAAGCAGGGTGCGGAGGGATACGCCCGTATATTGCACACAATGGATCATGCCGTTGGTATATTGTACACTGTTGAGCTGAGCCCCATGCCATTCCATGCCGCTATTGGCGGCACATTCCAGAAAATGGAATTTATTTTCCGCCGGAAAACGTTTCAAATCTTCCAGAGAGAAAATAAGCGGTTTGTCCACCATGCCATGAACCATCAACTGAAAATCATCCGGGTTCACATGGGCAACGCCGCCGTGATGGCGTTCAAAACAGAGCCCATTGGGGGTGATGAAGCCATGCAGATCCTGCAAAGGGGTAAAGCAGATGGATGATTCACGTGTGGCCGTCAGCCATTCCACCGTACGTCTGACCACATGGGCCTCATACTCAGACGGCACGCCATAGGGATTTTCAACCACACCATCACCAAGATAGCGGCTCCAGTCAGCCACATTGGGGGCCTGGTTTTCTTTGGCTGCGGCCAGAACAGCCGCAGGATTAACAGCAGAGGCCAGCAGCGCACCACCGGCGGCACCGGTCAGAAACTGGCGCCTGTTTGGGGTATTTGATTTTTTCTCGGGCATATTTTTTCCCTGATTTCACTATTTCAAATCCATATCCCATGATATAATCAGCCCATCGGGGCAACATATATCAAGGAATGCTAACAATGTTTCAAAGACCTTATAAACTTCTGATGAAAAGCCTCATCGTCAGTATTGCTTTGACCCTTTCACAAGGTCTTGCGGTGCAAGGTCTTTCGGCGCAAGATGCTCTTACGCCCACTTTATCTGCACCGCTTCCCGATTTTGACAATCCCCGGAAAATCATGCTTCAGCTCAATTCCAGCGATCCTCAACAGGTAAACAACATTCTCTATAACGCCATAAACCTGAAAAAAGCCTATGGCCCAGATAATGTTGAAATTGCTATCATCGCATTTGGCCCCGGAATGAAGGCCTTGTACAAGAATGATAACGCGGTACGTTCACGGATAGAGAGCCTGATGAAATATGACATCAATTTTGTCGGATGTGGTAACACGATGGATACCACATCCCATAAACCAGACGATTTGATCAAGGGGGTTTCTTACGCCCCCGCAGCCATACAGGAAATTGTTGAACGACAACTGGATGGCTGGATCTATATCTCTCCGTAAATTCTATTTAAATCAGTTAAACACCTTTTATCTTCACCGTTTTATTGGGGTCGATACGGATGGTTTTATGGTTTTCAATATAGTTGGAAACCAGATCATATACCGGTGGCCCTTCGGTGCCTTCATTGACCGATGCCCATCCTGAAACCACATAATTTTTATGGGCTTCGATCGGCTTGCCGGTCTTCAGGTTTACCATGTCGGATATACGGTTGCCGATGCTGTTGGTCACATCACAGGTATAACCCATGCCGCCCACACGCACCATGTCACCACCCTGTTGATAATAAGGATCGGGGTTAAACAGATTGTCTGCCACGTCTTCGAGTATTTCCTTGATGCGCTGACCGGTCATTTCCATGCGGTAGGCATTGGGATAGGTGATCGCAGTCTGGTTATAAACATCCTCAACCGTAATATCCTGACCCGGAAGAAGCGTACAGCCCCAGCGGAAACCGGGGGAAAGGGATATTTCTGAATCGCGTTCTTCCAACAGAGACTGGCAGATCAGATCGTCAAAGGTGCCGTTAAAGTTACCACGGCGATACAGTAGACTTTCTGTTTTACCCAGACTTCTACGCAGCTCCTTCTCATAAGGGGCCCTGACATCATCAATCAGTTTGGCCATATCCTTGTCCGGTGTAATCACATCGGACAGCACCGGAATAAGCTTGTAATTATAGCCTGCCACCTTGCCGTCTTTCACATCAAGGTCCAGACGGGAGAGGAATTTTCCGTGGGAGCCGGAGGCAATGAGCAAAGTATTATTCACCTCCACCGCCACGGGAACCGCATCATGGGTATGACCGGACAAAAGCACGTCAATGCCATCCACGCGGGAGGCCAGCTTGCGGTCCACATCAAAACCATTATGGCTGAGCAGCACCACCACATCGGCACCTTTGGCCCGGGCCTTGGCCACGTTGGCCCGCACTTCTTCTTCGCGCACCCCGAAAGACCAGCTCGGCACCATATAGCGCGGATTGGCGATGGGGGTATAGGGGAAGGCCTGACCGATAACGGCAATATTCACGCCGCCGCGCTCAAACATCTTCATGGCATCAAAAACATTTTCATCCCATTCCGTATCGCGCACATTGCCCGCAAGGAAGGGGCAATCCATCTGCTCGATCAGTTCCATCACCCGTTCTTCGCCATAGGTAAATTCCCAATGGGCCGTCATGGCGTCAATACCAAGTTTATTCATGGCCTTGACCATGTCACCACCCTTGGTCATCAGGGACGTGTAAGACCCCTGCCAGGTATCGCCGCCATCGAGAAACAGGGTCTGTCCGGGCCGTTCAGCCCGGATTGACTTGACCAGAGTTGCCATACGGTCAAGACCGCCCACTCGGCCATAGGTGCGGGCCAGAGAAACAAAATCCTCACTGGTAAAGGCATAGGCCTGCGAAGAACCCGCCATCAGATCATAGCGTTGCATCAGTTCCTTGCCGGTGATATGCGGCGGCAGCCCTTTGGCTTCACCAACCCCCAGATTGACCGAAGGTTCGCGAAAATAAAGCGGTTTCAGCTGAGCATGACAATCGGTCATATGGAGCAGTGTGACCTGCCCCTTGGCATTGAATTTCAACAAATCTGACTGGGTCAGGCTTTGTTTGGCGCTGGCCGTTGTGAAACGGCCACCAAGCCCGGTGAGAGCCGCAGTAGCGGCGGTTACCTGTAAAAAATCCCGGCGGGATAACATAGGGTATTTCCTTTGTGTTTATTAGTTTCTCACAGAAGGTGATTCAACCGGCAGGCCGTTTCCGCGCCAGGCGAGATACAGTTCCAGATCAACATATTCCTGTGAGCCAAAGCCATAAGGGGTTGCACGAACATTTTTATTGCAGCCTCTGAAACGACGGTGCAATGAGCCCAGACCCTGCCACTTCAGGCGATAGGTGGGGAAACCATTGCTATGACCCTGGGACAGCATGTCGGCACGGATATAACTGCCATAATTATCTTCATGACAATTTGAACAGGCCAGATCCAGTTGGCCCCGGCGCTGATAGAATAACTTCTCGCCATTCTCGAAAGAGGCTTTGGCTTTTCCATCGGTTTTCACATTGACCGGAACGCCTTTGGACTGGGTTGTCACATAGGCGGTGATGGCCAACATATCCGGGCTTTCCCATTTATAGGCTTTTGCCTTCATATTATCGGTGCGGCATTTGTTGATGCGTTGCTCGGTATTGATGACTTTACCAGCTTGTTCGGAATATTTTGGGTAGCTGGCAGAAACACCATTCATGCTCTTTTCGGCGTCACTATGACATGAGGCACAGGATTTCCCGGCCGCGCCCTCGACTGTGTTCCAAAGTTCTTCACCATTGTCCACCCAAAGAAAAGCAGGATTTTCGAAATCATCATCCTGCAAAGCCTGGGTCCGGGATGAGCGGAACTCATAACCCGAGATAATTTCATCCAGCGGATTATCGGCGGATAATGGTTTCTGGGATTTGCGCTTCACTTCTTCAGCACTGACAGTGGTGAGTGCGAACATCGCACTCAAAGTGATGAAAACTGCTGAACTAACGCCGGTTATTTTTAATAAGGTCTTATTCATTTTGCGCCTCCCTGGCTGCATCAATGGGGTTGTGACTTATTCAACGGTGATTTTGGATGTTTTTGAATAAACATTGCCGCTATCTTCCGTCCAGGTGAAGACAAGTTCACCACTTTCCGTTGCCACCGTTTTAAAGGTGAGAAAGGGATTGGCAGAGGTTGAAGAGAGAAAATCAATCTCAAAGACGACCACGCCATTATATTCACATTTAAAATGCTTAATCATATTTTTGGGGATGGGCTGGCCTTTTTTATCTTTACGATTACCAGATTCCATGGGATGCGAAATGAGCGCCTTAATTTCAATCACTTCACCCTTTTCTGCTTTTTTGGGTGATTTAACGCGCGGTTTAATAATAGCCATTTTTATTTACTCCTGAATGTTATGCCATGTGACGGGGGGCTGATGGGATCAGCCGCCGCAACCGCCAATGGTAACTTTTACATTTTTCTTGATTTTATAGAATGAACCATCGCTCATTTCTGCGATTGCAATAATATCCTGGGTTTTGGCCAGTCTCATGCGGGTGGCAGCATAAGCCTCACCACTGCGGGGTGTGAAATGGAAAGTGGCCACACCGGCGGAGGGGTTGCCATCTGCCAATACATAAACCGTCTTAACATAATCCTTTTCGCTCATGGGGCTTTCCACACTTACGGACAAGGGAACGCTGTTGCCGTTTTCGGCGATTTCCGGCACATCCAGATCAATACGCCCTTCAAGCAGGGTCTTGCCGGCGGTAATTTTCTTGTAAGATTCTTCAAAGGATTTGGTGCCGGCAAATGCCGCCGGGGAAGAAAGCGCCAATCCGGCCACCGCGATGGCGGCCCCGGTGCCGATGAGCACCTCTCTGCGATTAAAGTTTTTTGTTGCTCTGGTCATATTAATACTCCGCATATGATAGGGTCTGTTAAAATTTCGGTTCAGAAGATTTCTACTGCAATATCTTCATGTATCTGTTTTGAAGCTTCTATTCTTTTAGCTCGGCCAAAAAAGACAGGAGGTCTTCAACCTGCTGGGCTTTAAGCACGGTTTTGCCATCGAAACCTTTCAAAACACGGTGCAGACCTTCGGTACGATAAAAAGCCGGCATGATTGTTTCTGGAAAAATCTGTTTGGCATTGACCACCAGCATCCGAAGCTCGGCTTGGGAATAACGGTCTGCAACACCGTCGAGGCTAGGGCCAATTTCCCCATGAAAAAGTTCTTCATTCAGGCGGGTAACCTGATGGCAGGCAAGGCAATTGCCCAGCTTGCGGTTTGTGAAGACTGTTTGGCCCGCTTTTGCATCCCCCGCCACAGCGGTCAGGGGTTTGGGGATGGTATCATCCACAATTTTAAAAGAGTTTGTATTACCCGCAAAAGCAGAGCTAATAGTTAAAGACGTTATAAAGAGACCAATAAGTCCTAATGATTTCATTGTTTTTTCCTTTTTAGTCAATTTTTTCTCCGCGTATATTTTGACTTGAATGTAGCTTTTTTATATTTAGTTTACAAGAAAAAGATATTAGAATCATCTAATGCTATTATATAAACCTTTTTTTTCTTATTTGGCGTTCAATTTTTAGAGGTTACTTCTTTTATGGTGAAAGGCTCACGCTGTTATCAACCTGGTCGAGCATCTGGTTCAGCAGTCCCCAGAAATTTTCTTCTCCGGGATAGCCTGTGATTCGACCGATTTCCTGGCCATTTTCCACCAAAACAAAGGTGGGTGTGAAAACCACAGGCTGGATGGCGTTTAAATCTTCTGGTGTGTCTTCATTATAATCCACCTTGCGCAACGGCGCTTTTTTCGCCTCTTGCGTCAGGGGGTATGCCACACCGATTTCTTCATCCCATCTCAGGCACCACATGCAATGATCCGCATGAAACATGACCAGTTCAGCAGCATGGGCATTTTGGGGTGCTGCCGTAAGCCCCAGGGGTATTGAAAAAAATATACTCAGTAAAAATACGCTACACAACTTCATATAATCAGTTTTCCGGTTTTATAAACTTCAGGGTCATACGATCACTTTCCCCGATGGCCAGATATTTGGCCTTGTCCTTGTCCCCGAGCCTGAGGCTTGGTGGCAAAGTCCATACCCCTTTGGGGTGTTTTCGACTGTCTTTGGGATTGGCATTAACCTCGGAACTCTCCACAAATTTAAAGCCGACACTTTCGGCGGTATTGATCACCATATCCTGGGCCACATAACCGGATTTGGCGAGGGGGTCCTGAAATTCCTCAGGGTCTTCACGATGTTCTATAATGCCAAGAATGCCGCCGGGTTTAAGGGCTGCGTAAGCGGCTTCCATTACGGTTGCTTCATATCCATCCTGCATCCAGTTATGCCAGTTACGGAAGGTGAGAACCATATCGGCGCTGCCCTTGGGGGCGATGTCCGTTTTGGTGCGGCCCATTTCCGTGACAATAACATTGCCATATAGATCAGGCCGACCGGCAAGTTTCTTGAGATAGGCGGCGCGGGCTCTTTTGACATAGGCAGAGTTGGAAGTTGTTGTCCAGCTGGCGGCATAATAAGTGCCGCCATTCATCAGGTAAGGGGCCAATATCTCCGTATACCAGCCGCCGCCGGGCCAGAGTTCAACAACCGTCATATCTTTCTTTAAACCAAAAAAATCAAGAGTTTCTGCCGGATGTCTGTATTTGTTACGGCTTTTGTTTTTTTCAGAGCGATGATCGCCGGATATTATTTTCTGAAATGTCGCATTTGTTTTCAGGTCACCCGCCACGGCGGGCAGGTTGATGGTCATCATTAGGCAAAATGATAAAAGAAGGCCCCCTGAAACATAGGATTTCTGACTTGTAAATAGCCGGTATATTGTTGTCATCGGATATCCTCTACCTCAACAAGTTGGTTCATATTAGGAACAAAACACTTTATAATTTACTAATATAGTTATTATTTTTCCATAAAAAAGATGTATAAACTATTCCATTAAATATATTGAATGTCAATCAATCTGTAATAATATAAAAATTATTTTATAATCAAAGGCTTAGGTGGTATATTGGGGCGAGAATTCTGGGCTTTATCGTCTGATGGTTGAGCCGGACTGTTATGAGTTGATGAGGGAAATGCCCCCTCAGTGAGGAAAAAATACCCTCATCAATCAAAATCTCAACCGGTCTTTTTTACAAATTTGGTTAAGATCACAATCTGCTGAGCGTTGACACGGCCTTCGATCTGCTCAGGATTATCTTGAACCAGTGAGACATTTCTGACGGCGGTGCCGCGTTTGGCGGTAAAACTGGCCCCTTTGACAGTCAGGTCTTTGATCAAAGTTACGGTGTCTCCGGCCTTGATGACGGCTCCATTACTGTCCAGGTGAAGGATTTCACTGTCTTGAGTTTCCACCTGTTCCAGACCCGCTTTGGCCCAGTTCAGCACCGTATCTTCCAGATAAAGCATGTCGAGCAGATCCTGGGGCCAGCCTTCGGCACTCAGACGGGTGAGCATGCGCCAGGCCATCACCTGTACGGGAGGTACCAGACTCCACATGCTCTCATTCAGGCAGCGCCAGTGATGAATATCCATTTTTTCAGGGTCTTCGATCTGCGTCTGGCAGGTTTGACAGATCAGGACGGCCTGATCGGCACTGCCGTCTGAGGCCGGGGGGACGTCATATATATATAACGGACCTTGGGCGGCACAAAGTTCACATTTATTTTCGGCTCTGCTTTGTAAATCCTGTTCTGTACGCATGATCTGCTCTATTTGTTAATTTAAGGAACCTATACAGCGCATTCCCAGGTGGTATGCAAGTTTTTTGTGATCGGCAAACCTGTATCCTTTGTTGACTCTTGTCATATGAAGGGTTAGGGAGTGGCCTTACATTATGTCGGATAGATAGACCGGCCCGAAAATCTGGAAAGAATATCATGAAAAAATTTGCGGAACTTGGTCTGCGGGAATCATTGCTGCGTGCGGTGGAAGAAGGCGGTTATGAAAATATGACTCCGATCCAAAGTCAGGCAATCCCAAGCGTTCTGCAAGGAAAAGACCTGATTGCGGTGGCACAGACCGGAACGGGCAAGACTGCGGCCTTTTCGCTGCCGATTATCCAGATGCTTCTGAAGGGTGAGGGACGGCGCAATAAAAAAACCACCCGTGCCCTGATCCTGGCCCCGACCCGTGAACTGGCGGTGCAGATCGGCGATAATATCCGGGCCTATAGCCAATATCTGCATTTACGCTCCGCCCTGGTTTTTGGCGGGGCTTCTTCCAAACCGCAAATCAAGTCCATGGCGCAGGGGGTGGATATTCTGGTTGCCACACCGGGCCGTCTGCTGGATCTGGTCAATCAGAAACATATTAATCTGTCGGAAGTGGAATTTCTGGTACTGGATGAAGCGGACCGTATGCTGGATATGGGGTTCATTCGTGATATTCGTAAAATTGTTGATTATTTGCCTGTGAAGCGCCAAACCCTGCTCTTTTCTGCCACCATGCCCAAGAGTGTGGAAAATCTGGCCGCCAGCATTTTGCATAAACCAGGCCGTATTGATGTGGCACCCGCGGCCACCACGGCGGAAAAGGTTGAACAACATGTATTGATGGTACCCAAAACCCGCAAGCGGGCTTTGCTGGCCCATGTTTTGAAAGATGAAGATATCAAGCGGGTGATTGTTTTTACCCGTACCAAACATGGTGCCAACCGGGTGGCGCAATATCTTGAAAAAGGCGGCGTTTCATCGGGGGCCATTCACGGCAATAAGTCTCAGGGCGCCAGACAAAGGGCGTTGGGTGAATTCCGTTCCGGTGAAATCCGCGCTCTTGTGGCCACAGACGTGGCGGCAAGGGGAATTGACGTGGACGATGTGACCCATGTGATCAATTATGAACTTCCCAATGAACCGGAAAGTTATGTTCATCGGATCGGGCGCACCGCCCGGGCCGGAGCCACCGGGGTTTCCCTGTCTTTTTGCGATCATGAAGAACGCGGATATCTGAAGGATATTGAAAAGACCATTCGTCAGACAGTCCCGCTGATGGAAGACCATCCCTTCCACAGTGAAGGCATGGATATGAGTTTTAAAGCGCCGGAAAATGAAGAAAAAACCCCGGGGTCACGCAGAGCGCCCCGGCGCCGGTCCAATTCCGGCAAACATAAAGCCAATCGCCGCATTAACCAGCCGAAATCACATAACGCAAAATCCGCTGGTGCGAAAGCGGGGGCTTCTAAACATGGCGGCCAACAAAGAAAAGGACGGCCTGCCAAGCGCGGCTCCCGCCAAGCTTAGATCAAAAACTGCGCGGCTCCCGCCAAGCTTAAATCAAAACTGCGCGGCTCCCGCCAAGCTTAAACCAAAAACTGCGTGGCTCCCGCCAGGCCAATATTATCTGTTCAGCTTTTTCTGGATGGCGCTTTCCAGCGCCTGGAGAAATTGGGAACGGTCGGCTTTGCTGAAGCTCGGGTTATATCCTTTGCTCTCGCCGGTTTCGCGCCTGTGGGCATTCAGGTCACGCATGGCCAGCGCCATACCGATGTTATCCTCTGAAAAAGCCCGGCCCGTGGGGCCAAGAACCACGGCTTCGACCTCAAGGCAGCGTTTGGCCAGTGGAATGTCGGCGGTGATGGCAATGTCATGGGCGCTGATATGTTCCGCGATCCAGTCATCAGCCACATCTGCACCCTCGGAGACCACAATTTTCTGCACCAGCGGCCCTACGGGAAGACGCATCCATTGATTGCTCACCAGAAAAACCGGCAAATTATGACGGTAAGAGACTTTAAGTATCTCTTCCTTCACCGGACAGGCATCCGCATCCACGTAAAGAGCAGTTTTTATATCATCATTCATCTGATATCAGGGTCCTCAATTTTCATTCAGGCTGTTTTACAGGATTAGAGGATAAAAATAAAATTATTTGACCTTTATATTTGCAGTTTAAAAAGGCCGTATCAGGCAGTAGAGCATGTATGGGCTTAAGTTTATTCTTTGATAATCGCATAGAAAAGGCAGTCTTCTTTGGCGATGTCCATATCTGTGGTGGCCATAAAAATATTCATGTCATGGCGGGTGATGAGCTGGTTTTTTTTCAGCCGGAAGAGTTCGGCCGGCAGTTCGGCACCCTGTTCGTCGCGCACAATAATATCACCGAGATCATGGCTGTTGAGCCAGCCGAGCGCGGTGCCTTTGGGGGTCAGGCCCTGATTGTAATTTTCAATATGGGAAAACAGGCAAATGTCCACAGTGTCAATCCGCTCCGTATGATAGGCGATACGCACCGGCTCCCTGACCTCAATACGCATGGGATGATGCATCACCTCAACCGGAATTTCTGATTGTGGACTGAATATATCATGATGTTCGGTAAATTTTTTTATGCCCTCATAGGCCAGGTCATGGGCGCTTTCATCCTGGGCGCCGCCACATTCAATGGTGACGATGGGGCAATTAAATTCCTCTTCCATCAGTGAGCCGACTTTGAGGCCGGTTAAAATGGCCAGAGGACAGAAATATGAAATCAGAGTGCGGCTTTGGCCATCATCCCTTGTGGTTACCGCGAAAGCCGGGCCCATGCCCGATGTATTATGCAGGTCAATGACCGCTTCCGGGTCACATTCATGGATCAAATTTTTGATCTGTTGTGCCCGTTGAATGATGAGACCTTCTCCATCCAGATGGAAACAGCGATTGAGGTCGGCTTCATGGGGCAGGTGGCGATGAGAAAATAGCGGCTGCGCCTGCGCCGCCGCCACAGAGGGTAGGATGATGCGTAAATTTGTCGCAGGTTTATGACCTTCGCATAACCAGCGGTGCAGTGCCATAAAACCGGACGGTTCATTGCCGTGAATGAGGCTGGAGATTACCCGGCAACGTTTTGGGTCATGGCCCTCAACATCTATGAGGGTGGGGGCATCCAGCTGAGCCAGAAAATCCTCAGGCCTATGGTGCAATTGTTCGGGGCCGGGATTGACGAAATGGATGAAGTTTTCGGTGTCTTTCATAACCAGATTTTTTTCCATTCTGAAACCGGCCTGCCACTGCGGGAATTTTCCAGATATAATTTTGTCATTTTGCGGGTGGCTTCTGCTTTTTCATAATCCTGTTCCAGATATTTTAAGCTGTTCTTCTTCCAGCGCGCACCGGTGATGCCGGCTTCAATCCTGTCGTGGATGATGCCGAGATAAAGATTAATCTCCGACTGATCCACACCGAGTTTTTTCAGACCATTATGGGCATGAGGCAACAGACGTTTCAGGACATCAATCAGGGGGGTTTCCACCAGATAATGATCATTTTCAAAGGGCCACAGGATTTTTGCGTCCAGCCCGTCCTTGGCGGCGCGGTAGAAATTATATTCGGCATATTTAAACGGCATCACCGCCAGATAATCTTCGATCCGCTCTGCCAGTCCCGTGGCAAGGCCAATGGAAAAGGCGGCATTGGCCGCCATGTCAATGGCGCTGGGGCCAGCGGGCAGAGCGCGAAATTCAATACGGATATGGCCTGTGCCCTCACGGGAATAAACCGGACGATTCCAGGGCCAGGTGGTGCCTAGATGCAGGCGCAATTCCTTAAAACCGGGCAAATGACCTTTCTGTGCAGGATCATCAAACAGAGTGGGGAGGATGGGCGGAAAAAGGGCCACGGCTTCCGCAAAAATTTCCCAGGCATCTTTGCGAATCCAGCCGTGGCCGAATGAAACCCGGGTGGGTTGTTGCCACTGGACTTCTTCGGGGATGCGGGTGTCCAGCGATTGTTTAAACAAGGCCACCCGGGTTTCATCCCAGGCCAGATTGCCCATAAAAACCCCGCTGTTGGCACAGGCTGCGATCACCAGCGGCAGGCTAAGCTGGGCCGCATTGAAAATATCGGCGAATTTTTTATGTTCCACCATCAGGTGAACCTGAAAACTGGTGTTGGCCCCCTCAAGGGTGACATCATCAAACTGAAGCGCCACCGGTTCTTCGCCCTGTATATTCACTTTAAAAGCCTCACCACGCACTTTGGCGAGCTGGCTGCTGAGGGCGCGGTAGCGCGGCACATCGGTCATAAAGTCCTTGCCGAAATCCTCTTTGGTGATGGTGGGCAGGATACCCACCGGGATGATGTTGATGTTTTTTTTCATCGCACAGGCTTCCAGCTTGTCCATTTTGCGACGCATTTCATTCAACATGCTGGTAAAAGGCCGACCCACCACATCCACGGCGGACAGGTTGAGTTCCACGTTATAACGGTTCAGCTCAGGCTGAAACTGATCATCTTTCAGTTCTTCCAGCAGAGCCAGATTGCAGGGGCTGACCTGAAAATTCTCATCCGTCAGGTATATTTCAAGCTCGGCACCGATTTTTAAAGGATCGGTGCCAAAATCCGGTTGGCGGATGACGTGGCGCATTTGATCCACTTGCGCATACAGCCGTTTGTTAAAGGCTTTAAAATCCTCTTGCGAAAAATGGATCGGAATATTTTGCTGCCCCATTCAAAGTCTCCCAAATAGTAATGTCCCTTAAAATTATCCGGCTTGGAACTGAGAATATCATAGAGGGATGCGGGCCGGGAAAATTGATTTCTATCAAAAATAAGCCTAATGCTTTTGTGGTGACACTTTATTGCTGTATATATTGATTGAAAAAAGAACGGGGATCAGTTTAGGGATCAGTATGCACACTCTTTCGGCAAAAATGCTGTTAAAAAATATTTTCGGTTATGACGATTTTCGGGGCAGGCAGAAGGAAATCATCGAAGATCTTTCTGCGGGGAAAAATATTCTGGCGGTCATGCCCACGGGGGCGGGAAAATCGCTTTGTTTTCAAATTCCGGGCCTGATGAAACCGGGGCTGACCATTGTTATTTCCCCGCTGATTTCCCTGATGCAAAATCAGGTGGAAGCGCTTAAATTACTGGGTGTCGAGGCCGAAGCCATCCATTCAGGCAATGATGCTGAAACCAATCGTGAAATTTGGCATAAAATGCAGGCGGGGCAATTGAAATTCCTCTATCTCTCGCCAGAAAAACTGATGACGGAACGGATGCTGGCCGTGGTCGAGGGGCTGAAGGTCAATTATTTTGCCATTGATGAAGCCCATTGTATCAGCCAGTGGGGCGCGGCTTTTCGTCCGGAATATGAAGACCTGTCGGCCCTGCATACAAGGTTTCCGACCGTGCCGATTATTGCCCTGACCGCCACCGCAGACCAATCCACCAGAGAGGAGATATGCGAGAAGATTTTTTCCAATCGGGTAAAACCCTATCTCAGTGGATTTGACCGGCCTAATATCACCCTGAATGTGGAAATAAAACAGGGTTGGAAACAACAATTATTACGGTTTCTGAAAACGCGCGAAAAGGGCAATGGCCCCTTAAAGGAAAATGGCATCATCTATTGCCTGTCGCGCAAGAAAACCGATGAAGCGGCAAAAATACTGAGCGAAAAAGGCTATCATGCGCTGAGCTATCATGCGGGTATGACAAAGGAAGACAGGGCAGAAAATCTTGGCCGTTTTATGGTTGAGGATGACCTGATCATGGTGGCGACCATCGCTTTTGGCATGGGCATTGACAAGCCGGATATCCGGTTTGTTTTCCATACGGACCTGCCCGCATCGCCCGAAGCATATTATCAGGAAATCGGTCGGGCCGGGCGGGATGGTTCGCCTGCGGTGGCGCATATGCTTTATGGCATGGATGATATTCGCATGCGCCGCATGTTCATTGATGATGAAAATGCCCAGGAGAGCCATAAAAGGCGCAGCCATCAACGCCTGAATGCCTTGCTGACCTATTGCGAAGCGCCCGCATGCCGCCGGGTCTTCCTGCTGAATTATTTTGGTGACAAGACCGAATTTGAAAGTTGTGGCAATTGTGATCTTTGTGAAAACCCCAAAGAAAGTCATGAGGCCACGCAGATCGGCCAGAAATTCATTTCGGCCCTATATCGTACGGGCCAGACTTTTGGCATGGGGCATATTGTTGACATTCTGATGGGGAAAAATACTGATCGTATGGCCCAGTTCGGCCATGATGATTTACCCACCTTCGGGGTGGGAAAAGAGCTTGGTGTCGGAGAATGGAAATCAGTGGCGCGTCAATTGATGGCCCGGGCTTTTGTGATTGCGGATATGGAATATGGATCTCTTAAAATTACCGAAAAGGGATATCTGCTCTTAAAAGGTCAGGAAGGTTTCAGATATAGCCCTGATGCCAAGTTAAAGAAATTATCCTCTGAAAAAGCAAAAAAATCTGCAAAAACAGAAATTACAAAAACATTGGCTGAATTGCCCGAAGAGGCCCAGGCACTCTTCCAGAACCTTAAATCCTGTCGACAGGAAATTGCCGCCGCACGCGCCGTGCCGGCCTATATTATTTTCTCAGACAAGAGCCTGATTGATATGGCACTGCATCAACCCGAAACTCTTGATGATTTCGGCACCATATACGGGGTTGGCGCGGCCAAGAAAAAAGAATTTGGCGAAAAATTCCTCAAATTTATTGCAGAATATGCCGCATAAACCATCCTTATTCGAGGATGGATCATTTTTTCGGAATATTTTTGGCCCAGCTGTCGATTTTGACGGTTAATTTCTGATGTTCATCCTTGATTTCCCGTTCAAAATGTTCGTCATAATCCTTGCCCTCAGCGATCAGTTTATCGATACGGCCATTGAGGTCTTTCAATTCACTGACAAGATCATCATATTCTGCTTTGAAATCGTTGCCTTCATCGGTCTCAAAGACGGGATGGTCGCTATGGTCTTCCATATATTTTTCACGTGTGCGCAGGGCTTCGGCGAGCTTATGCATAAATTGACCCATTTTTATCTCCTCTTGTTCAACATGATATAATATTTCTAACAAGGTTCGGCATTTGCATCTTTGATATTTATCAAGAAATACCATGAAGAAATATTATGGTGAATTTTATTTGTAACCTGTTCTTATTTCTCGTTATTTTTGATGATTTCCTTTATGATCTCAACCAATTTGAAATTATTGGTTCTGGACTTTACCAATACAGCACTGACTTTCTGGGCATATTCTTCGGCGATATCATAGGCGGTGAAGATGACCACACGAGGCGGAATGACCCGGCGTTCAATGACCTCAAGCAGGTCGAGGCCCGAACCATCGGGCAAACCAATGTCCAGTAAAACCAGATCAAAACTTTCTGCTTCCAGAACATCTTTCGCGTCTGTTATGTTTGTGGCCCAGTTCAGGTGGCAAAAATCCCCCAACATGGTCTTGATGACCTTATGGACATCTTCTTCGTCTTCCACATGTAATATACGGGGTTTAAAGGAAGGGCCGGCGGCTTTTTTGACAGCTTTGATTAACCGGTTTTGCTCAATGGGTTTATTCAGCCAGTCAACCACCCCAACCGCGCCCCCGGTGAGTCCCTGCTTGGTTTCATCCGCTTTCACCGAAACCACAACAACGGGAATATCGTGGGTGGCAGCCTCCTGATGCAGATCCTGTAACAGGCTCATGCCATCTTCGCCGGGTAAAATCAAATCCAGTGTAATGGCTTTATATTGTGTTGGTTTTTTAATGAGCAGCTGGCGGGCTTCTTGCGCATCATAGGCAATATCACTATCAAAACCCGATTCAGCCAACATGCGTTGCATCAAGGCGGCCACATCCGCATCATCCTCAACAATAAGAATGGATTGCTGTTGCTGACCGGTAAGTTTTTTTTGGGTTGGTTCTTCTGCGACGGCCATATTGCCCATCAGGCCTGGTAACTCGATAAAAAAGGTAGTGCCGATATTTTTACGGCTGATAAAATCAATGCGTCCGCCATGTTTTTCGATAATCGCCCGGGAAATATTCAGGCCGAGTCCGGTACCCCCCTTCTGGCGCGCATCAGATGAATCGGACTGCGTGAATTTGTCAAATAACTTTGACTGAAACTCTACCGGAATGCCGGGGCCATGGTCTGTGACCGAAATACGTAAACTATCGTCATTATGATAGGCAACGTTTATTTCAACGCTTTCATTGTCGGGGGAAAATTTGGCGGCATTGGAAAGTAAATTCGCCATTACCTGCATCAAACGGTCTTTATCCGCATAAACATATGCATTCTCAAGCCGCTTTACGATCCTGAACATGACGCCGTGTTGCTCACCATATGCAGCATTATCGGCGAGGGCTTTTTTCAGAAAAGGCATGACCTCCAGCTTCTGGAATTTAAAAGCCATCTGCCCTGATTCTATTTTCTGGATGTCGAGAATATCATTGATCAAGAGTAAGAGGCGCTCGGTATTATTGGTGGCGATTTTAAGCATTTCATCCGCCTGCGCGGGCAAATCCCCCACCGCCCCGCCGCTGATCAGGCCGAGGGAACCGCGAATGGAGGTAAGAGGGGTGCGCAGCTCATGACTGACGGTAGAGATAAATTCATTCTTCATTTTATCCATCTGTTTGCGTTCCGTGATATCACGCACCACCCCGGCATATATTTTCTGGTCATTGACCAGCATTTCACTCACCCCAAGGTCCATCGGAAATATGGTGCCATCCTTGCGCCGTCCATCGACCTCACGGCTCATGCCAATGATTTTTTTCTCACCGGTCCTGTTATAATTTTTCAAAAATGAATCATGACTGGAATAATAAGGTTCGGGCATCAGAATTTTGACATTCTGGCCAATGACTTCTTCGGGGTTATAACCAAAAATTCTGACCGCTGCCGGGTTAAAAGATGTGATCAGCCCTTTTTTATCAATGGTGATCAGGGCATCAACCATATTTTCAACAATACTGCGTTGGTAAATTTCGCTCATTTCCAGTTTATGGGTGCGTTCAATCACCAGCGCTTCCAGGTTGCTGTTCATTTTTAACAGGTCAGTCTGGGCCTTATCAACCTGTTTAATCAGGGCCTGATAACTGCGGGCCAGGACCCCGACCTCATCCTTCTGACTGATGGGCATGGTGGCTTTGGTTTTACGGTGATGGGTATAATCATCCATCACCTGTGTGATCTGCTTAATGGGTCTGGACAGGCGATAGGCAAATAAAATCGCGAGCACAGTCACCATGGCGGCCAGTGCCAGCGCCAGCAGCAAAACCTCGTTCATGACGTCGCTCTGTCTGGCAACAATGTCACTATAGAGCTGGGTAATGCTGACCGCGATAAAGCGTTCGGGGTGAGCAGGGTCAAAGGGGATTTTGGCAAAACTTACCACATTTTCGCCATCGGTATCTTCAGGTCGCAGGGTAAGGCGGGTGTCTTTGTTGTGGAGTGAAAATAATTCTGCCAGCCGGGGAATGTCTTTTTGAATTCGGAAATCATTGCCCAAATCAAAACCATAGGTTTTGGAACTGTCGGGGTGTAAAAGATATTCGCCCTTGTCATTGGTGATATAGACTTTGCGATGTGCATTCTGGATCACCTCCTGTATTCCCCTTAATTCATGGGAAATATCCACCGTGAGCAAAAGAAACCCGCCGATGGTTCCGTCTTGTTTGTCATAGACCGGGGTGGCACTGCGTAATACTTCCAGATGAGGGATACTGATTTTTCCATATTCCCGATTAAGATCAATTTCAGATAAATAAACCGCCCCCAGAGGAAGTTTAAGCGTTTCGCGGGCATAGACCCTATGGGCTTTATTTTGTAACTGCTCATCACTCGAAACAATGATTTGTCCATTTTCGCGCCCCACAACAACCAGTTCCTGCCCTTGTTTGTCAATATAACGCAATTTCAGATAAGTGGGTTTACTTTCAAGCATGGCGGTAAAGAGGGTTTGTAAGCGCTCCACCCACTGCTGGTGCGTTGATTTGTCGAGCTCATCATAATTATTGTTTTTTTGGGCCCGCAATATTCCCTGGGTCGGCGGGGTATTGGCAATATAAAGAACATCTTCATTTTGTGATTCAATATGGGTCTGCAACCGGTGGCTCGCGGCACCGATTTCTTCGGCAATATCCATGTGGGCATGTTCAACCAACAGGTCCGTGGTTTTGGTGAAAAATATCCCCCCCACAACACCGGCAGTAACCAGAACCAAAAACACGGTCATCAGGCTGAGTTTATGAACAATCGAAAGCTTCATTATATTATTCTGTTTCTGCTTTTGCGGTGCAATATTGCTGCCAGATGGTTTTTATCTGATCGGCCAGTTTCATCGGATCAAAAGGTTTGGCGATCACATCAAGGGCACCAAGGGCCTGAAATTCTTTGATCTCATCCGGTTGGACTTTGGCGGTCATGAAGATGGCGGGGGTCTGCGCCAGCCCGGGAAGCTGCCATAATTCCTTTAAGGTCGAAGGGCCATCCATGACCGGCATCATCACGTCCAGTATAAAAAGATCCGGTTTGAACTGGACGGCGGATTGCAGGGCTTCATACCCTGTGGTACATGCCAATAAATCAAAACCCCCGACATTTTCGAGGGCAATCTTCGCCACGGCCAGAATATCAGGCTCGTCCTCGATATATAAAATCCTCTCTAGCGGTGCCATACAGGTTATATCTCCTCATTAATTCATAGATGAACTATGGATAGGGGGTGTCAGAAGGGGCCCATTCATTGATAGCTTGTCTGATTTTCAGAATTAAGTCATTGGCTTTTTGTTGAATGTCACCGGAAAAGGGTGGGGTTATTTCGGGATTGTCCAAAAGCCCCATAAGCATAAATTCCAGATCCTGGGCTGTTTTGCTGATACTCGTGGCTCCGAATGTGCCCCCGGATCCCGCCAGACTATGAATGAGGCGGTGGAATTCCTTAAGGGTGAGGGTAGCGTCCTCATCATTGGCAACCTCTTCCCACATACATTCAATTTCAGCAATTTTGCCTGGAAGTTGTTGATGAAATTTTTTCTGTAAAACGGTTAGTTTTTTTGTAACCTCAGACTCGCCATGAGTTGGCATAAACTTCTCCTGAACGCGGCGTTCTTTCTTTTTAATATACACTATATTACATGATATATAAATATTTTAAATTTTATATGTAATTTCAGCTATGTATTTCAAAAGAATGACATAAAAATTGCGTAAAAGATCAATATGTTATATTAATGGGACTCTATGGGGGACAATAAATGGATTTACCGGAAAATTTAACACAGCTGAACGAAATGATTGCCCAGCTTCCAGCAGGGATATTATTGCCGGTGTTGGTGTTCAGCCTTGTTTTTTATCTGTTGCCGTCAATTCTGGCGTTTTTTTTCAACAGGGATAATCTACGCAAGATTTTTCTGGTCAATCTGATTTCGGGCCTCTCCTGGGTGGCCTGGCTTGGCACACTGGTGTGGGCCGTAACGGGGAAAATCTATAAACCAGACAAACCATCCAAAGCCGCCATGCGGGGCTGGGTCTGGTTCACGGCGCTGATCCTGATAGCAGGCATAGCATTATTTTATAACTGCATGTTGAACTTATGAGAGCGGTGTGTTTTTCGCCTGATGGATTGTTTTGCAATGCGTTCAAATTCGTTCATTCAGCCCGTTTCTTTATTCCAGGGCCATGGTATCCAGTATGGGGCATTGCGGGCGCGCGTCCCCATGGCATTCTTTCACCAGATGTTTCAGGGTGGCGCGGATACGGGTCAGTTCCTTGATTTTCAAATCAACCGCATCAATATGGTTTTGCGCCAGCTTTTGCACGTCCATGCTGGCGCGATCCTTGTCTTCATAAAGGGAGAGTAGCTGGCGGCAGCTTTCGATGGAAAAACCAAGCATACGCGCCCGGGCGAGAAACTTGAGTTTGTGTAAATCATCACCGCCATAGTGACGATAGCCATTTTCTTTTCGCCCGGGTTTTATCAGGCCGATTTCCTCATAATAACGGATGGTTTTCGCGGGCAGGTCAGTTTGCAGGGCGGCTTGTGAAATATTCATGTTTTTTCTCCTGTCGGGGCGGTCCATCTTTTTAGCAGCAGGGCGTTGCTGACCACAGAGACAGAGCTTAAAGCCATGGCGGCTCCGGCGATTTCCGGACTGAGAGCGCCCAGGGCCGCCAGTGGAATGCCCACCAGATTGTAAAAAAAGGCCCAGAAAAGATTCTGGCGGATTTTAGTCCAGGTGGCGCGGGAAATATCCAGCGCGGCCGCCACCATACGCGGGTCGGAACGCATGAGGGTGATGTTGGCGGTTTCCATGGCCACATCAGAACCGCTGCCCATGGCAAAACTCACATCTGCCATGGCCAGTGCCGGCGCGTCATTGATGCCGTCCCCGGTCATGGCCACATGTTGTCCCGCCCGTTGAAGACTGGCCACCGCATGGGCCTTGTCTTCGGGTTTCATGCGGGCCTGCCAGTCTTCGATACCCAGCTGTTGTGAAATATTTTTCACCACCGGGGCCGCATCGCCGGACATCATCATGGTTTTTATTTTCAGCTTTTTCAGGGCCTGAATGGCTTCTGCCGCTTCGGGCCGGGCCGGGTCACTTACCCCGATCAGGCCTGAAAAATGACCATCTATAGCCACCCATATCAGGCTTTGTTCTTCAGCATTAATATGGGGATCAGCCTGTTCTTCGACCACAATATCAAGGCTTTCCAGAAAATCTTTCTGGCCAATGACAATGCTATGGCCGCCCACCTTGCCGCTTATGCCCCTGCCCGTATGGCTCATGAAATTTCGTGGTTCTTCAAGGGGCAGATGCCGTTTCTCTGCCGCATGGATCAGGGCGTGGGCCAGCGGATGTTCCGATCCTTTTTGCACACTGGCCGCCAGCCTCAACATGCGATTTTCATCCAAATTTTCTTTTGAAGATTCCACAACCTGAATGTATGTGACTCTGGGCTTTCCCGTGGTCAGGGTGCCGGTCTTGTCAAAGACCAGTGTGGTGACGTTATGGGCCTTTTCCAGCGTCTCAATATCCTTGATTAAAATGCCGGCGCGCGCCGCGGCTCCGGTGCCGGTCATGACCGCCGCCGGGGTCGCAAGCCCCAGCGCGCAGGGACAGGCGATCACCAGAACAGAGACGGCGGCAATCAAACCGTCTTCAAAACCATGACCGCTGATCAGCCACAGGCCAAGTGTGATGAAGGCGATGAGGATGACGGCAGGCACAAAAATACCGCTGATCTTATCCACCAGTTTCTGGATCGGGGCCTTTCCGGCCTGGGCATTTTCCACCAGATGGATGATGCGCGCCAGACTGCTGTCAGCGCGGCGGGCGCTGACCCTGATTTTTAAAAGCCCCGGCCCGTTGATGGAACCGGCCACAACTTTGTCCCCGGTATTTTTATGTAAGGGCATGCTTTCCCCGCTGATCAGGGATTCATCCGTTTCCGACTGGCCCTCTATGATAATACCGTCGAGGGAAATTCGCTCTCCGGGCAGGCATTTGACGATATCACCCACCTTCACCTGTTCCACAGGCCGGATTTCCTCACTTCCATCCTGAATTATGCGGGCTGTATCCGGCTGCAATGCCATCAGTTCGCGAATGGCATCGGTGGTTCCGCGTTTGGAACGGTCTTCGAGATATTTTCCCAGAAGAACCAGTGTGATAATCACGCTGGAGGCTTCAAAATAAAGATGATCACTGGCAGCATCGCCCAAGGTGATCAACATATAAAGGCTGAAAAAATAGGCCGCGGAGGTGCCCATCACCACCAGTGTGTCCATGGTACCATAACCATGTTTCAGGGCGGCCCAGGCCCCGCGATAAAACCGCGCGCCAAAGATAAACTGTACCGGTGTGGCAAGGGTCAGGGCCACATAACCGGGCAGGGGAAAATGCCCGCCCAAAGACATGACCAGCATTTGCAAGACCAAAGGCAAAGTAAATAATGCCGAAAGTATGAGGCGGATGCGGTCTTTATTGAGACTTGAAAGATCTTCCGCGGCCTGGTCAGGTTGACCATGAAGATGGGCCTGAAAACCCGCCTCTTCGATCAGGGAAAAAAGCGTTGCTTCAGACATATGGTCTGTATCAAGCTTTAAATCGGCCCGCTCCAGGGCAAAATTAACCGTGGCATCCTCAATCTCCGTCTGATCATTCAGCAGGCTTTCCAGCCGCCCGGCGCAGGACGAACAGGTCATGCCCGTAATATCCAACGTTAACGGATCACTCCGCTCTACTGCCAATTCCCGCGCCGTCTGTCTCATCATCTCATCCATATTTATTTTACGATGAGCCCTATATAAGCCTTCCAGTAACAGGAAGGTCAAGGGAGACGTGAAAATTTTCTTCTTTAGCCGGTGCTATTCCTTGTCTTTATCATCTTTTTCTTCAGATTTTTGTCTTTGTTTGATCTTCTCTAATTCTTTTTTGCTGAGCTCATCAACCGTCACGGTACCGTCTTTAAATTTTCTGTTGCGTTCGACGAATTCTTTTAGGAAAAAAGCCGCTTCATTGGGGAGCCGCATTCGAAGCGTGGCCGTATCGATGGCTTTGTCACTATGAATGGATCCGGCTCTGGGGAAAGAACCGCCGCCACCGCCACCGGGAGAGCTTGAAGTCATGCCTTCAACTGCTGATTCTCCACCCATGGAAAATGCCATTGCCACCGGATTAGTGCTGCCCGCACCACCGGGAGCCGAACGAGAGCCATTCAGAACATCCGCAATATGCCAGTCATAGATATTGGTTTTAATTTTTTTACTGCTGTCCAGTTTTGTAACCAATCGCAAATTGGCATATTTGCGCAGATGTCGACGCAAATCTGCGTCAAAATCCGGGAATAAATCACGGTTTCTGTCGTACATTTCAGAAACGAGAGCATCTTTTCTTTTAAAACGAAGACCTCTTAGGGAATTGACAAATTCTTCCGCATTATCTTCGAGCTGTTCATAGACCAATTTGCCTGTATAGGCTTTTCTACGCAGATTAGGGCTGCCAATCATTCCCTTGTAAAGGCCATATAAAACGATCGGATCAGGCCAGGTTTTTTGAATGATATTATATTGAATATCATTCAGTGAGAGGGGAACGTTGTTTACATTCAGAATTTTTTCATCCCACAGAGACGGTTTTTTGCGGCTGCCTTTAAAAAGCTTTTTCAGCTTTCTGATGGGATAATGTTTGGCGACCTGTTCATAAACTGTGATATTATAAAGATTAAGCCAATAGGCCAATTGCTCATCACGGTTCAGGGTCTGAAAGGGGATTGCGCTGGGCAGGGCTTCAAGAGCGAGGCGCAAATTATGGATATGTTCCAGTTCTTCATCCCTGATATAATGATAAAAGGTACGGCTTGCTTCCATACGGGTCGGGTTTTTATTGGAAAGATTTACTTTTGTGCCGACGGATGATGGACGTTTCTGTGCATAAATCCTGGATGACATTCTTGGTCGCGTGACCGTCGCTTGCAGCAAAAGGGTGATATTATTATAATTGATCGCAATCTTTGAACGTGGATCATGGGTCTTTATTTTTTTATGTTCGTCTGAAAGAACAGGATGTGACAGAAGAACTACAATCGATAAAAGCAGAATAGGTAGAAAATACCGGGTTTTTAAAGTATAATACTGGTTCATTATTCTTCCCCTCACAGTCTGTTAAAGTCGCAATTTTCTTATATTTTTTACAATATACCACTTTAGGTATAAATCAAGATACTTGTTTTTAAGGAAGTAAAACAATGAAATATATAATTTATGGACACACCTCTTCCAGAGTTTGTCTCTGAAAATAGGCCGTGTGTTAAACAATAGGTTTTAATCAGCAAGGGTCATTTGAATAAGTAGTACACACAAAAATTATCAGCTGTAGAGTGCAGTAAGATCCAGGCTTTCTTTTTCTTCTGTATGTATATTGATAATTTATTATATTCGAAAGGCCTACAATAAGTTTTTGTTAACCGGCAGATATTATACTGGGATTAATAATATTCAATTCCATTAACCGGTTAGAATCAAAGGCTTTATTCTTGTTTGATAATATTAAGATCAAGACAGTTGGCAATATATTGGGCGGGCTTATCATTGTCATGGCCGTTTTTTTCTATGGATTATCGCTTTACATAAAGTCGGAATTGTCTCTTGTGAATGAGACATGGGAGAAATATCAATCCAGTCGCTCGGAAAAAGCCCGTCTTGAAAGTGCCCTGCGGTCCGCCATTGGGTATGGCGGAATGATCCATCAGTTTAAAAATTATGTGTTACGCGGGGACAGTTTTTATCTGGACAATATCCAGTCCAATATCGGGGCAGCGCATCTGGTATTAAACCAATATCGGGCTTTAATGGTAAACGGGGCGGAAATTATTGCTTTGAATGACATTGAGAATGTTTTGAATGCCTATAGTGATGCTGCCACACGGGTTCATGACAAATTGATTCAGAAAAATATCACTGCCGAGGACATTGATCATAGCGTCAGAATCGATGACAAGCCAGCTTTCAGGGGCCTGGATATTCTGGCACAGGAAGTTTTTGATATTTCCAAAACAGATAATCTCAGAGAAATGAGCAATGGCCGTTTGGTGGCAGTTTTGCGGGCGCATGTGGGATATGGCGGTGTGATTCATCATTTCAAAAATTATGTATTACGCCAGGAAAAGGAACTGGTCCCGCTTTTTAAGGTCAGTATGAAAAAAGCCAACGACATCATTAATGAATATCAAAACCGTAAAGTGACCAGTACAGAACGGGCGGCTCTGAGAGATATTTCCCAAACATTGTCAGAATATGATGCCGCCTTTTCCAAAGCCCAGAAATTAAACTTATCGGTGAAGGAAATTGATGATGCTGTCAGGGTGAATGATGCTTTTGCCTTGAGAAGCTTTTCCCTTCTGGACAGGGAAGTGGTGGCCCTGACAGAAAGAAATGCCAAATATGTGCAAGAGGATTTGGTTCATATTCAATCGCTGATGGAAAACTCAACTCTTTGGGGTTTTGGACTGGCCGCTTTTTTTGCTTTGTTGGCTCTTTATGCCATTCATCATCTGATTTTAATTCCCATAAAGGCCACAACCGCAGAAATGATGGCCCTGACACTGGATTGTGATGATGTTGAAATTTCCGGTACGGGACTTAAAAATGAAATCGGTGATATGGCCAGAACAGTTCTGATCTTTCAGAAGAATATCAAAAAGCTTAAAGAAGCCGAGGCCTCCGTTCGCAAATTGGCTTTGACAGATCCTTTGACGGAACTTGCCAACAGAAGCTATTTTGAATCCAGGCTGAAAGAATCCATTGCCCTTGCCAAAAGATTAAAAATAAATGGTGCTTTATTGTCCATAGACCTGGATGGTTTTAAGGCCATCAATGACAGCCATGGTCACGGGGCCGGAGACTATGTTCTGAAAATTATGGCGGAACGATTTTCAAATTTGTCCCGGGAGGTCGATGTTGTCGCCAGACTGGGAGGCGATGAATTTTGTATCATTGCCGTTGGCCTTGATGAGAATATCCAGATTATCCCCATGGCAGAAAGAATTATTCAGGAAACTTCCCGCCCAGTTATATATGATGCACAGAAACTTCAGATCTCTGCCAGTGTTGGCATTTGTTTCTTCCCGACACAGGGAGATGAATTGGAAATCCTTTCACAAAAATCAGATGTGGCGCTTTACCAGGCAAAAGAGCGGGGTAAAAACCAGTTTGTTATCTTTGATGAAAATGCCAAAAACAAGCTAAGCATAACGCAATAAAAATATATGTAATTACCTGTTTTTTATTGTTTATTATCTTATGATATGCTAATATTTAAGCTATGGTCTGAAAATATTTTTCAAATCGTTGATCCCGGGTTGGTGAATCTGATCAGGGGATGAGGTAGGCAAGCAATGGCAATCAAGCAGAACTTCATTTGGGTGGTATTGTTTTTTTTCTGTTTTTTAACGGATTACACCCCCATTGCAGTGTCGGCAGAAGATGATGTTGAAAAAGAGGAAATCCGCTTCGTTTATACGGATATCCCCCCCCTAATTTACACAAATGATCAAGGCGAGGCCGCAGGGCCGATCTTTGAGTTATTGTCGAAAGTCATGGAAAAAACAGGTTATCGCTGGAAAGCCTATCATCGTCCCCAGGGCCGGCTTATGCATGAGATTATCAAAGGAAAATATAATTTATGGGTGGGTTTTGAAAAATCGCTGAATGTGGTGCCTGATTTAAAATCTGAAGTGTTGATGAGCAGAAATATCATCCATGCCATGAATATAAATGTCTATTGGGTGGGGGATACGAAACCCATTGAAAAAATGGAAGACCTGAGGGGTAAAAAACTGATTACCATTCTTGGATATACCTATGCCGGCTGGACAAATTTCATCCGCGACCCTGCCAATAATATTTCTGAATGTCATGCCAGCCAGTTTAGAAATCTGGTGTTGATGTTAAAATATGGCCGCTGTGATTATCTGATCAATTATGAGGATCCCATGCGGGAAATTATCAGGGAAATTCCGATTTCTGACTTAAAGTATAAAAATGTCGCCCATCATGATTTACGTTTCATGTTTGATAAGAGAATAGAGGGGGGGCAGGAGATTATGGAAAATATAGACAAGGCTTATGAAGCGCTTAAAGATGAGGGCTTGTTGCCGATCCGCTAATCTTGTCCCGCATGAAAGTCATTATATTGTCATCGGTGAAAAACTATGATAAGATTTTTCTAATATAGAGCCTTTACTCGGTTATTCGTTTGCTTATTCGTTAAGGGCGTAATTATAAATTATTCTGGGGTATTCTTTGCAAAGTCTTCTGTGTGTCATTATTCGAAATTTCCCGGCCTGCAGGTTACGGGTATTTTCAGGAGTTTTTTTATTTCCGGGGAAAAATATTAAAGGATTGATCGCACTTAAGGGTTTACTGGCACTGGGAGCTTGTCTCCTGATGCCCTTTTATGATTTGAGCCAGCCTGCCATGGCACAGAAAACGATACAGAAAACCATACAAAAAACAATAAAGTTTGGATATGCGGATATTCCGCCTTTTCTTTATACCAATAAGAAGGGCGAAGTGGAGGGCAGCCTTTTTGAAAAACTTACCCTGATCGCCAAAAGGGCGGGTTACCGCCTTCATGCGCATCAACGCCCCCAGGCACGCCTGAATCATGAAATTGTCACGGGCCAGCTTCATTTTATTCTGGGGGTGAAATCGGCACTGAAAATGCAGCCGGATGTGTATGATGCCATATTCGTCAGTGATAGTATCATTCATAAACTGGATTTGATGATCTATTGGATCGGCGCAAAAGCACCGGTGGATAAGAAGGCTGAACTTAGAAATAAAACAGTGATTACTCTTTTGGGTTATGTTTATGGTGGCTGGATAGATTTTTTTCGCGACCCTGAAAATAACATTACCGAATGTTACGCCGCCAATCATCATCAGGTCATCAATATGCTAAAACGGGGCCGTTGCGATTATTTACTCAATTTCGCCGGGCCGATGAAAGAAATGTTGAAGAACAATCCAGTTGAAGCACTGCATCAAAGATTTTTAGCCAGTTATGATGTCCACCTTTTTGTTTCAAAGCAAAATCCTGATGCGGGGAAATTTATGGCGCATATGGAGGCGGCATATCAACAATTGCGCGATGAGGGAATTTTACCGTTAAAATATGAACGAAATGGAGTTTTTCAGAAAAAATAATTATACAAATTAATTGGGGTTTTGAGAAATGTTGAGACTATCGCTTCAATCCAGAATTTTTATTTTTGTGGGTTTTTTACTTTCCACGGTCATTGCCGTGGCCATTGCCGCGACCATAATTTTTGTTCAAATTGATAAAGAGAAAGAGCTGGAGCTCAGGGCAAAGAGAACCGCAGACCTGCAGGCATCGGCGCTGGTTATGCCCCTGTGGCAACTGGATCGGGAGGCGGAAAAAACCCTGCTTCTGGCGCTTCAGGTTGATAAGGATCTTATTTATGCAAGTGTGCAAAATGAAGATACTTCACACCATACGGAGATTGGTCAAAAACCCGCAACAGACGAAGATGTTGTCAGGGTGCTTGAGGATATTATCTATTCCAATGCCCAGGAGACGGTCAAACTGGGGACATTGGAACTGGTTTTCTCCAAAGCGTCTCTGGCACAGGTTCGGCAAACGTTTTTTGTCAGTGGTTTTTTTGCCTTTCTCGTCATTCTGGGTATTTTATTATTCGGAATATATTTTGCCCAGAGATATTTTACCACCCCCCTCACACGCCTGACAAAAGTCATGAACAGATTGGCAGAGGGGGAACTTGAGACAGAAATCCCGGCCCTGAAACAGGCCAATGAAATTGGTGAAATGGCCAGGGCCGTCTCGGTTTTTAAGAAAAATTCCAAAGATAATATTGCCCATCAGAAGGATGCCATCCAGCAACGGGTGCAGAAGGAAGCAGAAATTCGCCGCGCTATGGTGGAAAAACAGGCCAACGAGGAAAAGTCAAAATTTCTGGCCAACATGTCTCATGAACTGAGAACTCCCCTTAATGCCATTTTGGGTTTTGCCAATTTGATGCGGGACAGTAAAAAACAACCCATTAGCGGCAAACAAAAACGTTTTACCGATCGCATCATCAGCAGCGGGCAGCATTTATTGCAACTGATCAATGATATTCTTGATCTTTCACGCATTGAATCGGGCAACATCATATGTTCCATTGAATGTGTTGAGGTATCCACCCTGTTTCAGGAATGTTTCGAACTTGTGATGCCTTTGGCCAGCGCTCATGATGTTTTCATAAATTTTGAAAAACCCGAAGATGATTTCTGCATTTTATGTGACTTTACCCGCACCAAACAAATCCTGCTCAACCTTTGCACCAATGCCATTAAATATAACAAGGAAAAAGGCAGTGTCATCATCAGGGCCGAAGCCCATGCCGGGCGTGTTTCGATGGTCAGGATTATTGTGGAAGATACGGGCATTGGCATTGCCGAAGACAAGCAGGACAAGGTCTTTGCCCCCTTTGAGCGTCTGGGCGCAGAGATGGGTGCTGTGGAAGGCACCGGCATTGGCATGACCATCACCAAAAAACTGGTTCACCTTATGAAAGGTGAAATCAGCTTCACTTCGGTGGAGGGGGAGGGCTCTGTCTTTTACGTCGACCTGCCCCGGACACAAAAGAATAATCTGGCCCCGGAAGCTGATGGGCTATCACAGAAAAAAGACTTCAGGACAAAAGAAGTCATCACCTTGCTTTATTTTGAAGATAATCCCATGAATATGGAGCTGATGGCGGATATTGTGGAAGATGCGGGTAACTTTAATTTTCTGTCCGCCCATACAGCAGAGGCGGGCCTGCCGCTGGCCCGAAAACACAGGCCGGATATTATCATTATGGACCTTAACCTGCCCGGTATGAGCGGTTTTAACGCATTGGAGACGTTAAAGGGCTGGGAAGAAACAAAAAATATTCCGGTCATCGCCCTGAGCGCCAATGCAAGCCCCCGGGATATTAAGAAAGGTCTGGCGGCGGGTTTTGTTTCATATATCACCAAGCCGCTTCGCAATGATCAGATTATGGATGAAATATATCGTTATTTGTGAACAGGTGCCTTCTTATTATCAGCATTTATATCATCGCAGGATTTCTCTTCTTCCTCTTTGCGGGTTCCAGAAAAAATGCCCCGGTTTTGACACCGGGGCAGTTGGAAGATATCAGGAGATAAACTCCTAATGGAGATAGGGATATTAAAGGTTGCTGCGCCTTCTGAGCAGGATGGTTCCATAAAGAAGGGCGGCTGCCAGGGCAAGACCAAACCACATTTCCGGGTCCGCGCCGGTTTTGATGACGGCCAAAGTGTCCAGATGGGGGATGTCATCAAGGTTGTCGTTAAACTGATTTCCGATAACCCGCTGCAGGCCAATATGGTTGACAAAGAAGGTTGCGATATATTGGCTGCCCAGGAAAATTTTCTCAAACACGCTGGCCAAGACCATGGGGATGGTTGCCACCAGAAGCGGTGTACGTTTGGCAATGGCAGAGGCAAACATGAACCAGGCAAAAACCGGCAAGGCCCACAAAGCATACATGACAAATACCACCATCTCATTCACCACAAGAAGCGGCAGGTTGGCAGGGCCCCAGACCAGGGACCAAACGCTATGATCTGATAATAAGAAAATAAAAGTCCCAATGATCAGCAAGAAAATCTGGAAGGCGGATGCCACGATCAATGCCACCAGGGGTGTGATCAGCATGATGGTGATCAATTTAGACAAAATGGTTTGCGTATCCGAAATGGGCATGGATTTCCAGAACAGAATACTATTGTCTTTTCTTTCATCATAAAGAGAGGAAAGAGCGGTAAAGACCATGCAGAACCAGACACCAATCCAGATGGGGGTTGCCGAAACCATCATAAACAGATGGATGCCTTCCCTCATTTGTTCTGCATCATGGTCTGAGAAATCATCCATCAGATCTGATAAGGTCAAAACAGCGCCATTCATATGGATCGTGCCTTTAAAGGTCAGGGTCACAAGAAGCAGGAAGATCATTAATCCTGCGATCACGAGCGGTGTAATCAGAATCGCGCGACGGTTTTCCCAATATTCCCTGAGCAACAGGGTCTTGAAAGGGTTGTATCCATTCACTTTGATGAGATCGGACATCATGTTATTTCTCCATTTCCTTAGTGGAATTTGTCTATCTTTTGTTATTGTGGCTACACCAGGTTACAACTGTCAAAAATACAGGCCAGTGTCGTTTTCTGTGTGGCTGAATTATTCATGCCGTTCTGGAGGTCGGTATTGGCCATATAGGCAATGCCGAGAACAATCAGAATGGTGGCCAAAAGCGCATTGATAAAATTATGGTGCGCGATGGTTGCCTGTAATGGCCTGATAATCGCGGCCTTTCTTGGGCTCATTTTCTTCATGAGGGGCCTCCTTCCATAAGGGTGACAAAAAGATCAGAAAGGTTGAGCCGTTCCACATGGCCCAGTTTTTCCAATTCCGCACGGTCTACATCCTTATAGACCAGGGTAGACTTGCCGAGCATCTTCTGTTCCGAAACCGGTGATAAGGCCCGGGCAGCTTCTTCCTGACCATGGGCGGGATGTAGAACGCTCCAGCTTTGGGCTATGTCTTCCATATTCTGATCCAGAACAATATTGCCCTCGCGGATAAAAATTGCATCGGTGAGGATATTTTCAATCTCATCCACCTGATGGGTGGTCACCAATATGGTACGTTCTTCGTCAAAATAATCTTCCAGCAACTGGTTGTAGAATTTCTTACGATAGAGAATATCCAGACCCAGTGTGGGCTCATCCAGGATGAGGATCTTGGCATCAATGGACATGACCAGCGCCAGATGAAGTTGAACAATCATACCCTTTGAGAGGGCGCGGACTTTCTTGTCCAGCTGAACCGTTGTATCTTTCAGCAGGTTAAGGGCTTTTTCCCGGTCAAAATTTGGGTGAACACCTTCAACAAAATCAATGGCCTGATGCACTTTGATCCATTTTGGCAGGGTGGCCACGTCAGAGATAAAGCAGATTTCTTTCATCAGTTCATCGCGCTGCTGAAAAGGATTATAGCCGAGCACATCCAGCGCACCTTCATAATTGGACAGACCAAGAATGCTGTTAAGCAAGGTGGTCTTCCCGGCGCCATTGGCTCCGATCAGGCCAACAATCTGACCTTTTTGAATGTTTAGATTGATGCCTTTCAGGGCTTCAAAACTGCCGAATGATTTTCTGACATTTTGTGCTGTAATGATTGCGGTCATTTTAAAAATCCTCGTTTAATTCTTTTTTTTGTCAGCAGTCGCGCTGATTAATTGTTGTGTATCTAGGCCAAGGCGATCAATTCTTCTGACAATTTCCGGCCATTCATGATCGAGAAATCTTTCCTGTTCCACACGCAGTAATTTTTCTTTCGCGCCTTCAATGATAAACATGCCAAGCCCTCTTTTCTTTTCAACAATACCTTCATCAACCAGTTCTGCATAAGCCTTGGAAGCGGTAATGGGATTGATCTGATAATCCACGGCAACTTTCCGGACAGAGGGCAAGGCCTCTCCTTCTGAAAGTACACCGTCCAAAATCATCGCCAGGACTTGCTCCTTCAATTGCAGATAGATCGGTTGGTCATTTTTCCATTGTGTTACCACGGTTAAATCCTATCATCTGTTTGTAAACCCACTGTGGTGGTGTTTAAGTGTTGTACTAACATAGAACACTAAAGCAAAAAAGGTCAAGTGTTTTTTTGAAAAAAAATATAAAGTTTTTTAATTTCAATGGCTTGTATAGTATAATTTTTCTTATATCTATTCTTTGAGCTGTGTTATGATGCGTTGAAAATCGATATATTAAGGAAAATTTGAGCAGATGAATCAGGCAAACAAGCAGGAAATTTACGAAAATATCGCGCGGGAAATTGCCGCCGTCAGTGCCGGTGAACGCAATGTCATCGCCAATATGGCCACCATTTCCTGCCTTCTGTCGCAGGCGTTTGAGCATTATTTCTGGACGGGATTCTATTGTGTTGACCCGGAAAAAACCACGGAACTGGTGGTCGGCCCCTATCAGGGCACCTTGGGCTGCCTGCGTATTCCTTTGGGCAAAGGCGTCTGCGGCACCGCCGCCGCAACAGGTAAAACCCAGGTGGTGGAAGACGTGCACGCGTTCCCCGGCCATATCGCCTGCGACAGCCGAACCATGTCCGAAATCGTCGTGCCCGTATTTGACAAAGACGACACCCTGATCGCCGTCCTCGACATAGACAGCACCGAACCCGCATTTTTCGACGAAACAGATAAAAAATGGCTGGAACAGATCATGCGGGATGTGTTTGGGAGGTAGGGGCACGGGGATTTCCCCCCCCCATCAAACAAAAAGGATCACAGAACGGAGAATGGCCAAACCATATTTTGAAAAGCTTTCACAGCTAATCACAGACCTCAGAATTGAGGAAGAAACGGTTGTTTCACTGGAAGTAAAACATTTCTTCAATGGAGCCGCCCTCTATGCCAATGGCGTGATCTGCGCCTCATGGTCACCCATGGGCCTTGCCTTCAAGCTGCCGAAAGCCGAGGTTGCAGAACTGATCAACAGCGGCCAGGCCAAACCCCTGAAATATTTCGAAAAGGGCCACGTCAAAAAAAACTATGCTTTGTTTGATGAGCCTGAGGGGGCAGATAAGAGGATGTGGAAAAGCTATTTTCTAAAAATACTTGAGCAATAGGTGCGTAATATATTTCGAAAATCCGCATTTATCCCTGATTTTGGTTTTTTGTTTGATTTCAATGTGTTGTCTTGCTATTCACGGCCTTCATTAAATGGAGGGATTGGCATGCGGTTTTGGGTTTTAGCGTTTTTTGTGGTGATGACGGTTTCAACGTCGGCACAGGATATTCTTGTTGTTGAAAATGTGAATATTGTGTCGCCGCATGTGTCGCAGGTTCATACGGCTCAGCATGTGATGATTGTGGACGGGCGTATCGTCGATATAAGCAACGAATCCTTTCAAACGGTTGCCGCCGTAAAAAGACTGGATGGTTCGGGCCAATATCTGGTGCCTGGAATTATGGACAGCCATGTTCATGTTTCTTCCATTCCCGGCATGGGTTTTGCCGCAGAAGACAGAGCCCAAAAACACCCCGAACTGGTGAATCTTTATTTCGAGCAACAGCCAAAGAGTTATCTATATCATGGCGTGACCCAGATTTTAGACCCCAATCCCGGTGTGAACTGGCAAAAATTCACCGCCGCAAAAAAGCGTCCGGATTTTTTTCGCTGTGAAGTGATCACATCGGCAGAGACATTCCCCTATGTGGAAATGCCGGCTGATACGGCCTCAGAACTCTTCCCCTTTCTGGTGGATGAGAAGGCCGGGCCGGAAACGCCACGTTCGCCCGAAAAGCTGGTCACTGAAATCGCCCAAAGCGGCGCCCGTTGCATCAAATTATATTTCGAAGATGGATACGGCAATAACAGCCAGTGGCCCCTGCTGTCCAAATCCACCACAGAGCGTATTAAAAAAACCGCTGTTGAAAAAGGCCTTCTGGTTCTGGCCCATGCCAATGCTTTGGACATGTATCAGGCTGCAATTTTAGCGGACGTGGATATGATTACCCATGGCATGTGGAATTGGGGCAAAGAACGTCGCGGCAACGGTTTTCCGGCACCGATTGCGGCCACCCTGAATGAAATGAAGGAAAAAAATATCGGTTATATGCCCAGTCAGCGAATTGTCTCGGGGCTGGAAGAAATAATGTATGAAAATATTCTGGATGCCCGGGATTATAAAAATGTGGTGCCAAAAGCGCTATTGGACTGGTACCGCCAAGGTGGCGGAGAATGGTTCAAACAGGATGTTATCAAAGGTTTTGACGGCATGGCGCCGGAAAGAATTGCGGCCATTTTCAAATATGGAAAATTGGTCAATGGCCAGCATGTGATGAAATATCTGCATGAGGCAGGCCGGGATATCCTGCTCGGCTCTGATAGCCCCGGCAGCCCCACCTTTGTCAATCAGCCCGGCCTGAACAGTTATCTGGAAATGAAGATGCTGGCCGAAGCGGGCCTGCCCCTCCATGATGTACTCGCCGCCGCAACCCTCAATAATGCCCGGATGTTTAAAATGGATCAGGATTACGGCAGTGTTGAGGTCGGCAAAGTGGCCAACCTGTTGCTGCTCAAAAAAAACCCGCTGGATAGCGTGGAAGCCTGGAATAATATTTCCACCATTATTCTTCATGGTGAAACGCTAAGACGGGATAGTATGAAAGCCTCTGAATGATGAGAGGTTTGGGGGCATAATCCTGAAAGAAATAATGAAGCGCGCAGCTTCATTGGGTAAAAATGTGGAACTTACTGTTTTAAAGGATAATCCGGCCCAATTTTTATATGAAAGATTGGGTTTTAAGAGAACCGGTGAAGACGAGTTCGAATATCACATGGCCTATATCCCGTAAGAACACCCCTTGCACACCTTTACGACCACCCCCATATTCACTTCATGATTGCTTAAGGCCCAACAATTGGGTACATAGGCTGAGAATTTTAATTGCGAGAGTGTGAGAGCGAAATGGCGTCTTATCAGTATAGTTATGTGATGAAGGATATGTCCAAGACTTATCCCGGTTCCAAACCCACCTTGAAAAATGTAACCCTGTCTTTCCTGCCCGATGCCAAGATTGCCGTGATCGGGGTCAATGGCGCGGGTAAATCCACTCTGATGCGGATTATCGCGGGGCAGGACAAGGATTTCCAGGGCGAAGCCTGGGCCGCCGAAGGGGTCAGGGTTGGATATCTGGAACAGGAACCCCATCTGGACCCGTCCAAGAATGTTTTTGAGAATGTCATGGATGGCCTAGGTGATCTCAAACGGGTTGTGGATGAGTTTAACGAAATCAGTGCCAAATTCGCCGAACCCATGAGCGATGACGAGATGAATGAGCTGATTGCCAAACAGGGTGAATTGCAGGAACAAATTGACGCGGCGGATGCCTGGGATCTGGGCAGCCGGGTGGAACTGGCGATGGAGGCTTTGCGCTGCCCGCCAAGGGACGCGGATGTAACCGTACTTTCGGGTGGTGAAAAACGCCGGGTGGCGCTGTGTCGTCTGCTTTTGGAAAAGCCTGAAATTCTTCTGCTTGATGAGCCAACCAACCATTTGGACGCGGAATCCGTGGCCTGGCTCGAAAATCATTTGCGCGAATATGTAGGCACCATCATTCTGGTGACCCATGACCGTTATTTCCTTGATAATGTGGTCAATTGGGTGCTGGAAATTGACCGGGGCAATACCATTCCCTATCAGGGGCATTATTCCGACTGGCTGGTCCAGAAAGAAAAACGCCTGTTGCAGGAAGAAAAAATGGAAGCTTCCCGCCAGCGTACCATGAAACGGGAATTGAAATGGATTCAGCAAAGCCCTAAAGCCCGTCAGGCCAAAAGCAAGGCCCGTATCAATGCCTATGATGATTTGCTGGCCGCCGCCCAGGAAGGCCTGGGTGGTGAAGCTCAGATCCAGATCCCCGTCGGCCCAAGGCTCGGCAATGTGGTGATTGAGGCCGAAAATCTGAACAAGGGTTTTGGTGACAAACTACTGGTGGACGGACTTGATTTCCGCCTGCCGCCGGGCGGTATCGTTGGCATTATCGGCGCCAACGGGGCGGGTAAAACCACTTTGTTCAAGATGATCACCGACCATGAACAGCCTGACAGCGGCTCTCTCAAAATCGGCGAGAGCGTGTTGATGGGTTATGTGGATCAGAGCCGCGAGGGGCTGGATGATAATAAGACCGTATGGGAAGAAATTTCCGACGGGCTCGATATGTTTGACTTTAATGGCCGCAGCGTCGCCACCCGGGCCTATGTGGGCAATTTCAATTTCAAAGGCACGGATCAGCAGAAAAAGCTCGGGCAATTGTCCGGTGGGGAACGCAACCGCGTTCATCTGGCGAAAATGCTGAGAACACCGGCCAATGTCTTGCTGCTCGATGAGCCGACCAATGACCTTGACGTGGAAACCCTGAGCGCCCTTGAGGCGGCTCTGGAGGATTTTGCCGGTTGTGCCGTGATCATTTCCCATGATCGCTGGTTCTTAAACCGGATTGCCACCCATATCCTGGCCTTTGAAGGCAATTCGGAAGTGGTCTGGTTTGAAGGTAATTACGAAGATTATGAAAAAGACCGCCGCCGCAGGCTCGGCGCCGCCGCCGACCGCCCCCATAAACTTCAATATAAGAAACTGACCCGTTAGAAATACGGGTGATTTTTAAGATGATATAACAGCCCTGAAGGTTAATTCTTCAGGGCTGTTTTTTAATATTCATCATCTTCCATGTCTTCATCGAAGAGGTCGTCTTCCGCGCCTGCGTCGAGGACACCATTGTTAATTTCATAGGTGCGATACTGGCGGTAGGCGCTGCGGATGGTGGCGTAAAAGTCGGTGGATGATTTGCTCATATCATCCAGGGTTTCCAGATTTTCTTCCCGGTATATCAGCCCGCGCAGGGCGAGGCGGCCATAGCGTACATAGACCCAGCCTTTATGGGCCAGCCACAGGCTGACCGGATCATAGAAAAAGTCGGTGACAAAGCCGCTTAAATCCCGGGCGTTGCTCGGGCCTAAAAAGGGCAGCATGATAAAGGGGCCTTCGCCAATGCCCCAACGGGCGAAAGACTGGCCAAAATCTTCGTCATGGCCTTCGATGCCCCAATGTTTGGCCGTGTCAAAAACACCGAGAAAACCAAAGGTGGAATTGATGGCAAAGCGTACCAATGCATTGCCGGCCCGTTTGGGTTCGGCCTGAAGCACGTCATTGACAAAGGTCACCGGTTCGCGCCAGTTGGTAACAAAATTGGAAATGCCGTCACGAATGTCCGGTGGGCCAAAGCGGCGGTATAATTTGGCCGTGGGTTCCAGAATAAGGTCGTCAAAACCCATATTGAAAGAGAAAATCGCCCTGTTCATCGGCTCCAGCGGGTCATTTTTTTCAAGATAAGCCGCCAGCGCTTCAGGATCAGAATCCGGAGGCCGTTTGGCACAACCATTGATCAGCAGTGCCAAAAGAACAATAAGGATGGTTGCAGATCGGTGTGTCTGTTTTCCCGATCCCTTTAAAAAAAACATTTTTTATAACTTTCAAATTTATTCAAAAAATGAACCGTCGTTGGACTTTTAATATAGATAAATATAAATAGCAATGAACCAGAATAACATAGTTTCACTATATATTAATACAAGCCCTTTACATTATATAAATATATCTTTATATCTTTCTGTGTGTTCTGAGTATGGCGGAGTGAGGCAGCATGAACGAAATTGCATTTGATAAAATACTGGTGGCTTTGCGGGCGGCGGGGGAAGAAACCCGTTTGCGCATTCTGGCGCTTTTCAGAACCGGGGAATTGACCGTCACCGAACTTGTAACCATTTTGCGTCAAAGTCAACCGCGTGTTTCGCGCCATCTGCGGCTTTTGTGTGAGGCGGGCCTCCTGGAACGTTACCGCGAAGGCACATGGATTTTCTACCGTCTGTCGGAAAAGGGGCGCGAAGGGCAATTGGCCCGTTCCATTATGGATTATATTCCCCAATCAGATCAGATGTTGCAGCATGATAAAGATCATCTGGAAGAGGTTAAAAAGGAACGCAACCAAAAAGCCGCCGCTTATTTCAGCGAGAATGCGGGGAACTGGGATAAAATACGTTCCCTTTATGTGTCCGAGGCCGAGGTTGAGAAAAACCTGCTGGAACTTACTGCGGATATGAAGATTGATGATTTTCTCGACGTGGGCACAGGCACAGGCCGTATTCTTGAGGTTTTCTCCGACCGCATTAACCGGGGTGTGGGCATTGATTTAAGCAGTGAAATGCTCAGCATCGCCCGGGTTAATCTGGAAAAGGCCAATGTGAATAATTGTCAGGTGCGCCGGGGCGACATGTATGACCTGGCCCTGGAAGATGAAAGCATGGATCTGGTTTTATTTCATCAGGTGCTGCATTTTGCTTCGGATCCGGCCTCGGCCCTGAAAGAGGCCCATCGCATGTTAAGGCCGAGTGGCCGCGCCATTGTGGTGGATTTTGCCCCCCATGACCTGGAATATCTGCGTGAGGATCATGCCCATCGCCGGTTGGGTTTCCGCGAAGATGAAATGGACGCCTGGTTTAAATCCGTGGGCCTCATGTGTAAAAATGTGAAACACCTCAAGGGAACCGAGCTCGATGTGACCATCTGGCTGGCCCATAAAAAATAAATTCCTTTTAAGAGTATATAGAGCCAGATTATGACCGAAGATGACAGGATAAATCTGTTAAAACCGAGCCTTTTTGCCGAAAAGGCCAAAGATATTGATGTTTCCTTTGAATTTTTTCCGCCCAAAACGGAACAGATGGAACAGACCTTGTGGCACAGCATTCGCAAGCTGGAAAACCTTAAACCCTCCATGGTGTCGGTCACTTATGGGGCTGGCGGCAGCACCCGCGAACGAACCCATGCCACCATTGCCCGCATGTTGAAAGAAACCGATCTTGTGCCCGCCGCCCATCTGACCTGTGTGGCCGCCACAAAGGGCGAGATTGACGATGTGGCCCGTGAATATTGGGATCTGGGTGTGCGTCATATTGTGGCGCTTCGTGGCGATATGCCCACCATCGGTCAGGCCTATGCGCCGCATCCGCAGGGTTATGAAAATGCCGCCGATCTGGTGCAGGGTCTCAAAAAAATCGGTAATTTTGATATTTCCGTGGCGGCTTATCCCGAACATCACCCCGACAGTGCCACGGCCGGTGCCGATATTGATAACCTTAAACGCAAGATTGATGCGGGCGCGGATCAGGCCATTACCCAGTATTTCTTTGATGTGGATATGTATTTCCGTTTTATGGACAAGGTTTTGGCCGCGGGCATCACGGTGCCGGTGGTGCCGGGTATCATGCCCGTGACCAACTTTAAACAGGCGAAGAATTTCTCGGGACGTTGTGGAACGTCAATCCCGGGTTGGCTGGAAAACCTGTTTGAAGGGCTGGACGATCGCCCGGAAATTCGCCGACATGTGGCGGCAATGGTGGCGGCGGAACAATGTATGCGGCTTTATCAGGGCGGGGTGAAGAATTTCCATTTCTATACCCTTAACCGATCCGAACTGACCATGACCATTTGCCATATTCTGGGCATTCGTCCCCAAATATCAGGCCAAATATCAGGCCAAATTCCCGGAGAGAAAATATGACCGACCGTTTATCTTTGCTGAAAAAGTCATTGGCAGAACGCATCCTGGTGCTGGACGGGGCCATGGGCACCATGATTCAGCGCCATAAATTGAGCGAAGCGGATTATCGTGGTGAACGTTTTAAAAGCTGGAACGGTGACCTCAAAGGCAATAATGACCTGCTCAGCCTGACCCAGCCGGATATTATCCTTGATATTCACCGGGAATATCTCAGGGCCGGAGCGGATATTCTGGAAACAAATACCTTTAATTCCACCAGCATATCCCAGGAAGATTATGCCATGCAGGCGGTGGTTTATGAACTGAATGTGCAGGGCGCGCGGCTGGCGCGTATCGCCGCCGATGAATTTACGGCAGAAAATCCTGACAAACCACGTTTTGTGGCCGGGGTGTTGGGCCCCACGGGACGCACCGCATCCCTGTCGCCGGATGTGAATAATCCGGCCTTTCGCAATGTACATTTCGATGAATTGGCGAATGCATATGGGGAGGCCGCAAAAGGGCTGATCGAAGGCGGCGCGGATATCATCCTCATTGAAACGGTTTTTGATACCCTGAACGCCAAGGCAGCGATTTTTGCGGTACATCGCGTGTTTGAAGAACTGGATATGACATTGCCGGTGATGATTTCCGGCACCATTACCGACGCGTCGGGCCGGACGTTATCCGGGCAGACCGCCGAGGCGTTCTGGTTCAGCACCCGTCATGCCAAGCCCATTTCCATCGGTTTCAACTGTGCCCTCGGGGCCAAAGAATTGCGTCAGCATATTGTCTCTATTTCCAAGGTGGCCGATACGGGGGTTTCAGCCCATCCCAATGCGGGTCTGCCCAATGAAATGGGCGAATATGACGAAAGCCCCGAAGCAATGGCCACACAGCTCAAAGAATGGATGCAAAGTGGTTATGTGAATATCATTGGGGGGTGCTGCGGCACCAGCCCGGATCATATTCGCGCCATTGCCGAAGCGGCAGGAGGCATCAAACCCCGCGCCATTCCCGTTATTGAAAATCATATGAGGCTGTCCGGCCTTGAACCTTTTGAGGTCATTCAGCAATGAAAAAAAGTCCGATATTTATCAACGTGGGCGAACGCACCAATGTGACAGGTTCCGCCCGATTTAAAAAACTGATTTTGAACGGGGAATATTCACAAGCCCTTGATGTGGCCCGTCAGCAGGTGGAGGCCGGGGCCCAGATCATTGATGTGAATATGGATGAAGCCATGCTCGACAGTGAGGCGGCCATGGTCACCTTCCTTAACCTGATCGCCTCTGAGCCGGATATTTCCCGGGTGCCGATCATGATCGACAGTTCCAAATGGTCGGTGATCGAAGCGGGCCTGAAATGTATTCAGGGCAAAGGCATCGTCAATTCCATTTCCTTAAAAGAGGGTGAAGAAAATTTCATCGCTCAGGCCCGCCTGATCAAACGTTATGGTGCGGCGGCTGTGGTGATGGCTTTTGATGAAAAGGGACAGGCCGATACAGAGGATCGTAAATTCGAAATCTGTAAAAAATCCTATGATGTTCTGGTGGAAAAAGTGGGTTTTAACCCCGAAGATATTATTTTCGATCCCAATATTTTTGCGGTGGCCACGGGCATTGAAGACCATAATAATTACGGCGTTGATTTTATTAATGCCACCCGCCGTATCAAGGAAAACCTGCCCTATGCCCATGTGTCGGGCGGGGTCAGCAATGTATCCTTTTCCTTCCGCGGCAATAATGTGGTGCGCGAGGCCATGCATAGTGTTTTTCTTTATCATGCCATCCGGGCGGGCATGGACATGGGCATTGTCAATGCGGGCATGATCACGGTCTATTCGGAAATCGAAGATGATTTGCGCGAGCGGGTCGAAGATGTGATCCTCAACCGCCGCGAGGATGCCACCGACCGTCTTCTGGAGATCGCCGACAAATATAAGGGTGAAAAGGGTGTTGTGCGCACCGAAGACCTGAGCTGGCGTGAAAAACCCGTGGGTGAGCGGCTGACCTATGCCATGGTCAAGGGCATCAATACTTATATTGTCGAAGATACCGAAGAAGCCCGTCTGAATATGTTAAAAGACGGTGGGCGGCCCCTGCAAGTGATCGAAGGGCCGCTGATGGACGGCATGAATAGGGTCGGGGACCTGTTCGGGGCCGGAGAAATGTTTCTGCCACAGGTGGTCAAGTCGGCCCGGGTGATGAAACAGGCGGTGGCCCATCTGATCCCTTTCATTGAGGCGGAAAAGGCCGAAAGTGGCGATAAGAGCAGCAAAGGCAAGATCCTCATGGCCACGGTCAAGGGTGATGTGCATGACATCGGCAAGAATATTGTCGGTGTGGTACTGCAATGTAATAATTATGAGGTGGTCGACCTTGGGGTCATGGTGCCCTTTGACAGAATACTGGACGTGGCCAAGGCGGAAAAAGTGGATATTATCGGGCTGTCCGGCCTGATCACCCCGTCCCTAGAAGAAATGTGTATTGTGGCCGAAGAAATGCAGCGCCGGGGCATGGATATTCCCCTGATGATTGGCGGGGCCACCACGTCAAAAATCCATACGGCGGTGAAAATCGCGCCCAATTATGACAATACGGTTGTTTATGTTCTGGATGCCTCACGCGCGGTGGGGGTTGCCAGCAATCTGCTCAGCGATAGTCTCAAGACGGATTTTGTCCAGCAGGTGGCCACAGAATATAATGACATGCGCGCGCGTCATAGCCGCAATAAAAAGGCCGACAACCAGCTTGCCCTGTTCGATGCCCGTGCCAATGCGTTCCCTGTGGAATGGAAAAGCTATAGCCCGCCCAAACCGTCTTTCCTCGGCACCAAGGTGTTTGAGGATTATGATCTGTCTGAACTGGTAGACCGCATCGACTGGACACCTTTTTTCCGGACCTGGGAACTGGCGGGCAATTATCCCAAAATTCTCGACGATGAAGTGGTGGGCGAAACCGCGCGGTATCTTTTTGCCGATGCCCAGGCCATGCTGAAGAAAATCGTTGATGAAAAATGGCTCAAGGCCCGGGCCGTGATCGGTTTCTGGCCAGCGGCTGCGGTGGGGGATGACGTGGAATTATACACGGATGAAAACCGCAAAGAAATTCTCAGCGATGTGCATTTCCTGCGTCAGCAAATGGGCAAAAGAGAAGGCAAGGCCAATCTCTGCCTGTCTGACTTTATTGCCCCCAAAGATGAGGGCATAGCAGATTATATGGGCGGTTTTGTGGTCACAGCCGGTATCGGTATTGAAGAAAAACTGGCGCAATTCAAAGCGGCTCATGATGATTATAATGATATTTTGCTCAAGGCCCTGGCGGACCGTCTGGCAGAAGCCTTTGCAGAACGCATGCATGAACGGGTGCGCACGGAATTCTGGGCCTATGCAGCGGATGAAAGTTTGAGCAATGAAGACCTGATCCGTGAGAAATATCAGAGCATCCGCCCGGCCCCCGGTTATCCCGCCTGTCCCGACCATACAGAAAAGCCTGAATTATTCAGGCTGCTCAGTGCGGAAAAGAATGCCGGGGTCAGCCTGACGGACAGCATGGCCATGTTGCCGGTGTCTTCCGTCTCCGGTTATTATTTCTCCCACCCCGACAGTCAATATTTCGGTCTTGGTAAAATATCAAAGGATCAGGTGGAAGATTATGCAAAGCGCAAGGCACAGGACCTGAAAACCACCGAACGCTGGCTCAGCCCCAATCTGGTCTATGATCGTTAAGAAAAAGGAGCCTCTGGTTTTCAGGGGCGCCTTATTTTAATTCAAAAGATACTTTATGAAAAATACCCCGTGCAAATATTTTTTGATCAATTTTTTCTGATAGAACATATTTGAATTGTTTTACTGCGTTGATCGCGGGTTTATTGAAGATGGAATTGGAACTTTCTTTAATTTTTATGTTAGTGGGATACCCTTTTCGGGAAATATCAAAAACTAAAAGTACATGTCCTTGAATATTATTTTTTAAAGCATGTGAGGGGAAAATAGGAGCAATCTTGAGAAGTGGCCAATATTCTATATTTGAAGACGAATTTTCTATCGTAGATTTTTCTGATTTAACATTTATTTCTCTTAATTTATGTTTAACTTTTTTCAATGAAAGGTTTATTTGGTTGCGAAGTTCTTTATCACTAGAGCGTCGCTTTTTTGATAATTTCAAATAACTCAATGCAGTGTCATACTTGCCAATATGGAAATATATTTCGCCTAACATAAAATAAATTTTCGATGATGGCTTTTTATTATGGATGAGCCAGTGATTGAAGTATTTGAGAGAATTCCGATAATCTTTTATCAGATAATATTGTTTGGCAAGCGCATAATGAGTGTCAATACGATATGAGAAAGTTAAATTCCTGTATTTACCTTTATCTTTAAGAACCATTTTATATGATTTGTTTGAGCGGTCAAAGTCCTTACGTAGAGCAAAAAATTTACCTCGAAGAAAATATAATAGTGCTTCTTCATCAGAGTTTAATTTTTCTTTTTCCAAGCTTGAAAGAAGAATTATTGCGTTATCAATATCACTGTTAGCAAGTTTATTTGCTTTTGTAATTACGTCGTTTACTGCAGGAGTTATTCTAGGCTGCCTTGAAGTGTGATTTTTAAGAAGCTTGTCTACTTTATAATCATATTCTTGCGCATTGCCGATGGAAGTAATGCTGTTTGATATTATTATAGCAATGTATAATAAGGCCTGTTTTCCATTTGTGTAAAAAATTTTAGACCACATATTTTCCCCCTAAAAATAAACAATTTTTTAAAAGGATAAGAGGAGACGCAATTTAGGTCAAGGGGTGTATATTATAGCAATATATATTTGCTACATATAAAGAAGCCTCCCTATTGGAAGGATCCTAGTTTAATATCTCACGGTTATTATGCTTTGGTTTCCGACCAGCGCAGGATCGGCTTGCGACCTCACCCTGATCTAGGAAAAAAATAGAATTAAAAACTTTAATTTGATAAAAGTCACTTTTACCATAGCGTATGATTGTCAGGGGCATATGATCATACTTGTTTGAGCGGACTGATATATAAACTGTGTAAATGCCCGTTGTTTAAATGCCCATTGGAGTAACAAATTGAACCATTCGGAAGTCTTGTTTGACATTTTAATCTTTCTGATGGCCGCCGTTATCGTTGTGCCTGTGTTCCAGCGATTGCGAACAAGTCCTATTCTTGGTTATCTGACGGCGGGCATTATTGTCGGGCCTTATGGTCTGGCCCTCATAAGGGATTCAGATGCGGCGCATACGCTGGCCGAATTTGGGGTTGTCTTTCTGCTCTTTATGGTCGGGCTGGAGCTTTCCATGGAACGCCTGCGCAGCATGAGCAAATATGTTTTCGGTCTTGGCGGCCTGCAAGTCTCAATTACAGCCTGTCTCATTGGGGGTATAGCCTGGTTCTTTGGTATGAGCGAAGAAGCGGCCATGATCATTGGTGGCGGTTTGGCCCTGTCCTCCACGGCCTTTGTTTTACAATTACTCATCGAGAGAGGGGAAAGGGCGAGCCCCCATGGGGAGGCATCTTTTGCCATTTTGCTTTTTCAGGATCTGGCCATCGTGCCTCTGCTCATTTTGGTTTCGAGCCTTGGAGAGGCGAATGGATCATTTATCACAAGTCTGGGTCTGGCAATCGCCAAGGCTGCGGGCGCCCTGATTCTCGTGGTTGGTTTGGGTCGTCATATTTTACGTCCTGTTTACCGGGTGGTGGCCGAGACCAGGAATTCAGAACTTTTTGTCGCGACCACATTGCTGGTTATTCTGGGAACCGGCTGGCTCATGTCCCTTGTTGGCATCTCAATGGTTTTGGGAGCCTTTTTGGTGGGGGTTTTATTGGCTGAAACCGAATATAAACATCAGGTGGAGGCCGATATCAGACCATTTAGGGGGCTTCTTCTCGGTTTGTTTTTCATCTCGGTTGGCATGTCAATCAACATCAGTCTTATTCAGGAAGAAATCGGGAAGATTGCTTTAATCGTTGTTGCTCTCATGGCCGGTAAAAGCTTGGTGACCGCCATAATCTGTAGGGGTTTTGGCCTCAGTATCTCTATCTCGGCACGGGTTGGGATGCTTCTGTCTCAGGGGGGGGAATTTGGTTTTGTACTCTTTTTTGCTGCCAGCACATTGGGGCTTCTGCCGGTTGATACCATGCAGATGCTCCTCGTCTGTATTGCAATTACCATGATTGCAACACCCGCGATGGCTAATCTGGCGGGCAGATTTTCTGAATTCTGGAAAAAGCGGGAAGACAGCCCGATGGAAGAAGCAGAAAAAATCAGGGAAGAGCGCAGCGATCATGTCATTATTGGGGGTTTTGGCCGGGTTGGCCAGACCGTCGCGAAGATATTATCGGCAGGCGGGGTTCCCTATATTGCGCTTGATCTGGATATTCCCCGAATTACACAATGCCGGGCCAAAGAGATACCCGTATTCTATGGCGATGTCAGCCAGGCTGATACCCTGAGAGCGGCGGGTGCCGACAGGGCCAGATGTGCCATCATCACAATTGACCAACATTCCACAGCGGAACATATTGTTAAGGCGCTTCGGGAACTTTTCCCCAATTTGCCGATTTATTCTCGGGCGCAGGATTTGCTTCACGGGCGCGATCTGGAGGCCCAGGGCTCGACCCAGGCGGTTCCGGAAACCCTCGAGGCCAGCCTTCAGTTGGGGGCCATTGCATTGACCTCATTGGGAAAAAATTCTGATGAGGTCATTAGTATTGTCGAGAACCTGCGGAAGGATGATTATACTAATTTGAGTGATATCATTCGCAGTGATGCCTCATCACAATAAACACAATAACCCCGGATATGATCACCGGATGATTTAGCCATAAAAAAAGGAGCCCCCCGGCGGGAGGCCCCTTTTTCCATCATTCTTATGCTTTGTCTTCAGACCAGCGCAGCACCGGCTTGCGGGCGGCACCGGTTTCGTCGAGCCGCCTTCTGGGTGCATGGTAAGGGGCGCCGCTGAAACGCTCAGTATCGCCGCTTTTGGCCGACTGCACCAGAGACCTGAGAGCCCCCACAAACTGATCCACCGATTGTTTGCTTTCGGATTCCGTGGGTTCGATCAGCATGGCCCCATGCACCACCAATGGGAAATACATGGTCATGGGATGATAACCCTCGTCAATCATGGCTTTGGCAAAGTCTAATGTGGCGACACCACTGCCTTCAAGGAAGCGGTCATCAAACAGACATTCATGCATGCAGGGGCCTTCAAAACTCACACTCATCACATCCGAAAGGCTTGCCATCACATAATTGGCATTCAAGACACTGTCTTCGGCCACCCGTGCCAGACCGTCCGACCCATGTGACATCATATAGGTGAGGGCGCGTACATTCATGCCCATCTGACCGTGGAAGGCGGTCATGCGGCCATAACTGTCGCCACTGCCCAGCTCTTCTGAAACATGTTCCACCAATTCAAACTCATCAGTGCCGTGAATCACATAAGGCACAGGCGCAAAGGGGGACAGAGCCTCGGACAATACCACGGGACCCGCACCGGGGCCACCGCCGCCGTGGGGGGTGGAAAAGGTCTTGTGCAGGTTGATATGCATGGCATCAATGCCCAGATCCCCCGGACGCACCTTGCCAACAATGGCGTTGAAATTGGCACCGTCACAATAGAAATATCCGCCCACCGCATGAATGGCTTCGGCAATTTCGATAATGTCGCGTTCGAACAGGCCACAGGTATTGGGATTGGTCAACATAATGGCGGCCACATCGGGCCCGAGTGCGCTTTTGAAAGCCTCGAGGTCGACGCGGCCGTCTTCAGTGGCCGGGATCGCCTTCACTTTATAGCCGCATAGTGCGGCAGTGGCAGGATTCGTGCCATGGGCAGATTCCGGCGCAAGTACTATTGTACGCTCTTCGCCGCGTTTTTCAAGGGCGGCGCGAATAGACATCAGGCCGCAAAGCTCCCCATGGGCACCGGCTTTGGGGGACATGGCCACCGCCGGCATGCCGGTCAGTGTTTTCAGCCAATGCGCCAGACTGTCATTCAGCTCCAACGCGCCCTGCACCGTAGAGACAGGTTGCAGCGGATGAATGTCGGCAAAACCCGGCAGGCGGGCAATTTTCTCATTGAGGCGCGGATTATGCTTCATGGTGCAGGATCCCAAAGGATACAGCCCCATGTCGATGGCATAATTCTGACGGCTCAGGCGGGTATAATGGCGCATGGTTTCCGGCTCGGACAGGCCCGCAAGGCCAATGTCATTATCCCGGGTCAGACCGCCAAGACGGCTTTTATGTTCGGGCACAGGGCGCAGGTCAACACCGGTACGCTGATTATCGCCAATTTCATAAATCAGCAATTCTTCCTGTTCCAGACCCTGATTGCCTGTGAAGGTTGACTGACTGCCGCCGCCAAGGTTGGCAGCTGTTTTGATGTCGGTTTGACGGCCTTGATTATTCATCATTTCAACACCTCTTTCAATTCGGCCACAAAGGCATCAAGTTGGTCTTCTGTTGTGGTTTCGGTGGTCGCCACCAGCAGAAGGTTTTTCATATGTATATTGTCCGGATAAAGGCGCGACAGGGGCAGTCCGGCAATCACCCCTTCATCAGCCAGCCGGTCAACAACTTCCGTGGCGTCTTTGGGCAGTCTGAGGGTAAATTCGTTAAAGAAGCTCTCATTCAGCACATCCACCCCATCCAGCGCGTCCAGCCGATCCGCCAGATCAACCGCCGCCGCATGATTAAGGGCCGCCAGATGGCGATAACCTTTTTCACCCAGTAACGTCATGTGAATGGTGAAGGCGAGGGTGCATAAGCCTGCATTGGTACAGATGTTTGAGGTGGCTTTTTCCCGTCGGATATGTTGTTCCCGGGTGGACAGGGTCAGCACAAAACCGCGCTTGCCATCCGCATCCACCGTTTGACCACACACACGACCGGGCATTTGACGCACATATTTCTGGCGGGTGGCAAAAAGCCCCACGTAAGGTCCGCCGAAATTGAGGCCATTGCCGATGCTCTGGCCTTCACCCACCACAATGTCGGCCCCCATGGTGCCGGGGGAACGAATGGCGCCGAGGGCGACGATTTCCGTCACCACCATCACCAGCAATGCTTTTCTGGCATGCAGGGCTTCGGCCAGGGCAGAATAATCGTTGATATTGCCAAAGAAATCCGGATATTGCACCACCACACAACTGGTTTCATCGTCAATCTGGCCGATCAGGTCTTCCACACCGGACACGGACGGGTCATTTATTTCCGTAATGTCTTCGGTATATTTGGTAACGGTTTTCACCACTTCGGCATATTGGGGATTAAGACCGCCGGAGAGGATGGCTTTTTTCTTGCGGGTGACCCGCCTTGCCATCAAAACGGCTTCCCCACAACCGGTGGAACCGTCATACATGGAGGCATTGGCCACATCCATGGCCGTGATCTGGGCCACCTGGGTCTGGAATTCGAACAGGGCCTGCAAAGTACCCTGAGAGATTTCCGGCTGATAAGGGGTATAGGCGGTGAGGAATTCACCGCGCTGGATCATATAATCCACCGTTGAGGGCACATGATGGCGATAGGCTCCGGCCCCCAGAAAGAAAGGCACTTTGCCCGCCGGAATATTTTTTTCCGACAGAATGGTCATGTCCCGTTCAACATCCATTTCATTCATATGACGCGGCAGGTCAACCAGATCTTTCAACAGGGCCTGTTCTGGCACATCACAAAAAAGATCATTAACCTCCTTTACGCCAATTTTCTCCAGCATCTGCTGGCGATCGTCTGCCGATAACGGTAAATAACGCATGCTTATACCCTTTACATGGTGAATTATTGGTACATGGTGGAATTATTAGTCAAGTTCAGCGATGAATTTGGCGTAAGCCTCCGCATTCATCATTTCTTCCAGTTCAGCCGTGTCGGATAATTTTACCTTGTAAAACCAGCCGTCACCTTCGGGTGAGCTATTGACCAGAGCCGGTTCATCTTCAAGGCCTTCGTTCACTTCTTCCACAGATCCACTGACAGGCGCGTAAATTTCGCTGGCGGCTTTGACGGATTCAACCACAGCCGCTTCATCGCCTTTTTCATGGGATGTGCCGCTTTCGGGCAGTTCCACAAAAACAATATCGCCCAGGGCATTCTGGGCATAGTCGGAAATGCCCACGGTGCCCATGTCGCCGTCTACGGAAATCCATTCATGGTCATTGGTATAATATAGGGTCATGGTTTAGCTCTTTTCTTGGTAAGTTATCTTATTTTTTACGATAATAATTTTGCGGTACAAAAGGGGTCGCCGCCACCCGGGCCGGCAATTGTTTATTGCGAACCTGCAGGAATACCTCGGTATCATTGGCGGAAAATTCGGTCTTTACATAACCCATGGCAACAGGCCCGCCAAAGGTGGGGCCGAAACCGCCGCTGGTTATCTCGCCAATTTCATGACCATCAGCGTCCAGTATTTTGGTGCCCTCACGGGCGGGGGCGCGACCGGTGGGCAAAATGCCAACCCGTTTTTTTTCAATATCCATTTTTGCCAATTGGTCGAGGATAATATGCGCGCCGGGAAAACCACCCTCTTCGCGCCGTCTTTTGCCGATGGTCCAGTTGAGGGCGGCTTCGATTGGTGTTGTTGTGGTGGTAATGTCATGGCCATAAAGACAAAGACCCGCTTCCAGGCGCAGACTGTCCCGGGCGCCAAGGCCGATGGCTTCGACCTCTTCCTCATTTAAAAGAGCCCGGCAGATTTCTTCGGCCCGTTCAGAAGGCATGGAAATTTCATGACCATCTTCGCCCGTATAACCGGAACGGCTGATGAAACATCTGGCCCCGAGAATTTCCACTTCGGCAAAAGACATAAAGTCCATCTGATCGGCACCAACAGCAAAACGGGCCAGGACTTCGGCCGCTTTGGGGCCTTGCAGGGCCACAAGGGCGCGATCGTTTAATTCTTCCAGTTCCAGACCGGCCCCGAGATGGGCGCGCATATGGGCGATATCCTGTTCCCGGCAGGCGGCATTGACCACCAGAAAAAGATCATCTGCGCGTTTGGTGATCATCAGATCATCAAGAATGCCACCTTCTTCGTTGGTGAACATGGAATAACGAATACGGTTTTCTTTCAGGTCAATAATATTGCCGGGCAGCAGGCTTTCGAGCCATTGATCAGCCTTGTCACCCTTGATGACCACCTGACCCATATGGGATACATCAAATAATCCGGCCTGACTGCGGGTGTGATTATGTTCGCCCATGACACCGAGGGGATATTGCACCGGCATGGCATAACCGGCAAAAGGCACCATCTTGCCGCCAAGTTCCACATGAAGATCGTAGAGAGGTGTTTTTAATAAATTATCAGCACTCATATTTTTTTCCAAAGGTTGCCACCAGAAACGAAACCCGTTTCAACGGTGCCCCCTCTGTCATGGATACCTGAGAGATTTGACCGGAATGTCCGGCTTACCCCGTCGGTGGGATGGCTTGAGTTCAGGATTTTGTCCCGAAATCTTCCTCCGCTTTCCAGAGTGCTGTTATCACCTGCGGTCCTTTTGCCTGAGAGTTTCCGGGGCGGTTGCTCCTTCGGCGCTGAAAATGCCAGTCTCTCCCGCAGGGATGAAAAGCATGGCCGCCATAATAGGCAGATGGTTTCAAGAGTCAACGGCGGAATTTGATAAAATACCAAGGTTTTATAATGGGCTTTAATAACATGATTTATCCTGAAAAATTCGCGTTTAAACGCAATGGTCACAAAAATTAACAGAATATATTGATATCGGGTGTAAAGAACGGCACATTATACCTATATTCAAGAATATTATCTGGAACAAAGAAAGAAATAAGATGAATTTTATCATAAAGTTTGTAAAGAGTGTCTGGAGCTGGATCAGATCACTGCAATCCTTTGTGGGAACCATTTTCTTTATTTTCCTTATCTTTCTCGTGGTTCAGATATTTTCTTCTGACAAAAAAATTGCCATCCCCAGTGACGCTGCTCTGGTCGTCAGCCTTGAGGGTGTTATTCAGGAACAGCGGATTTATGATACCAACCCCCTCCGCAAAGTCGCTTCGGGTGAAGAACCGCAAAGTCAGACCATCCTGCGCGAAGTCATTCGTGCCATTGACTTGGCCGCCGAAGACAGCCGGATCAAGATGTTGGTCCTGAAAGCGGATTATCTGCAGGGGGCCATGCCCTCTAAGCTTCATTATATCGGGGAGGCGCTGGCCCGTTTCCGCCAAAGTGGCAAGAAAGTCGTCACATATGGATATTCTTTTTCTCAGGCCGGATATCTGGCGGCCTCTTATGCTGATGAGATCTATCTGCATCCCTATGGTGGGGTGCTGCTTTACGGTTATGGCTCCTATAAAAGCTATTACAAGGATTTCCTGAATAAAATCAAAGCGGAGGTTCAGTTGTTCCGGGTGGGCAAATACAAGTCCGCCATGGAACCTTTCATCCGTTCCGATATGTCCCCCGAAGCCCGCGAGGCGAGCATGGAACTGCTGGGGGAAATGTGGGGCGAATATATGGACCGGGTGGCGCAGGAGCGGGATGTGACGCGTGATAGTCTGGAACAGGGGCTGGAAAATGCGGATGTTGCGCTTGAGAAACTGGGCGGTGATCTGGCGTCTCTGGCGCTGGACTATAAGCTGGTGGATGGCCTGAAAACCCGGGCTGAATGGGTGGAATATCTTAAAGATCAGGTGGGGGAAAACCATCAGAACGCACAGGTGAATGCCATTCATTACCGGGCCTATCTGGCCGGACGCGGCATGATGCCCAAGGGCGGTAAAAATAAGATTGCCGTGGTTTATGCCAACGGCACCATCATGGATGGTTCCCACCCACAGGGTACGGCAGGCGGCGATACGGTATCACGTCATTTGCGCGAAGCCCGCGAAGATCGCAATGTCAAGGCCGTGGTTCTTCGGGTGGATAGTCCGGGGGGCAGTGCCTTTGCCTCTGAACTGATCCGCCAGGAAGTCTTATTGTTAAAGAAGGCCGGTAAACCGGTGGTCGTTTCCATGGGTTCCCTTGCGGCCTCGGGCGGTTATTGGATTTCTGCGGGTGCGGATGAAATCTGGGCCGCGCCCACCACCATTACAGGCTCAATCGGAATTTTCGGCATCATCCCCAATTTTGAAGGCACTCTGGCCGCCATCGGCATAAACACCGATGGTGTGGGCACCACAGACCTTTCCACGGGAGGAGTGAGCAAACCTCTGCCCGAAAAAGTCAGCAGGATCATTCAAAGCAATATTGAAAATGGTTATGACCGTTTTCTGAATATTGTGGCAGAGGGACGCGGCATGACAGTGGAAGCGGTGCATGAAATTGCCCAGGGCCGGGTCTGGACCGGCCTGAAAGCAAAGGAAATCGGACTGGTGGATAAAATGGGCTATTTTGAGGATGCGGTAAAATCCGCCGCCGAACTTGCACAGGTGCCTGATTATAATGTGGTTTACTGGGAAGATGAAATCCCCTTTGAGGAAAAATTAATAGCCGAAATGCTGGAGCGGTATGGCAGTGTGAACAGCATGGCCGGAAAATTCCAGAGCCGGCCTGAAAATATTCTGATGAAAGGCATAAAAGATCATTTTGCTTTATTTGAGAAGTTTAATGACCCCCATCACGCTTATGTATTGTGTATGAGCTGTCTTTCCACCATAGAGGCGGCCAAACAATAGATAATCAGAAGATCGGAAATTCTTCAGAGAAGGATCTGAAATATATATTCATTTATTTCAGATCTGTGTATAAAGCCCTGAAGGAAAATCAGGTATGAAAAATTCAGAATTAAATCTCTATATTGCCAGTCCCAGAGGCTTCTGTGCCGGGGTGGATCGGGCGATACAGATTGTGGAAATCGCACTGGAAAAATACGGCTCCCCGGTCTATGTGCGCCATGAAATCGTCCATAATAAATTTGTGGTGGAAGGCCTGAAGGCACGTGGGGCCATTTTTGTGGAAGATCTGGATGAGGTTCCGGAAGATGTGCCGGTGGTCTTTTCCGCCCACGGGGTGCCAAAATCCGTACCCGCAGAGGCCCGCAGGCGCAAAATGCTCTATCTGGATGCCACATGCCCATTGGTGAGCAAAATTCACCGGGAAGCCGAACGGTATGAGAAACAGGATTGTGAGATCATCATGATCGGCCATGCGGGACATCCAGAGGTGGTGGGCACCATGGGGCAGGTGGCAGAGGGTAAAATCATTTTGGTGGAAACTGCCGAGGATGTGGCGGCTTTGACCCTGAAAGACCCTGAAAATGCGGCTTATATCACCCAAACCACCCTGTCTGTGGATGATACAGCAGAAGTGATCAGCGCCCTGAAACATAAATTCCCGGCCATAAAAGATCCACGCAAGGAGGATATTTGCTACGCCACATCCAACCGACAGGCCGCGGTCAAGGTTTTGGCTGAAAAATCTGAAGCCATTCTGATCATCGGTGCGCCCAATAGTTCCAATTCCAAAAGACTGGTGGAAGTGGCCCATCGGGCGGGGTGTAAGTCCATGTTGATACAACGGGCGGGGGACATTGACTGGGACTGGATCGGCTCGATGAAGAATATTGGCCTGTCCGCCGGTGCCTCGGCCCCGGAAATATTGGTGAAAGAAGTGATCGAGGCCTTTGGGCATCGTTATGAATTAAATATCAGGGACGTAAAAACAGTGGAAGAAAATATCCAGTTCAAGCTGCCGCCTGCGTTGATGAAGGAGGCATGAGTTGGCCGTTTATACATCCGTCAGTGCCGATCAGATTGTGGACTTTATCAAAGATTATGATGTGGGGGAAATGGTGTCTTTCAAGGGCATTGCCGAGGGTACTGAAAATTCCAATTACATTTTGAAAACCACCAAAGCCTCTTATATCCTGACCCTGTTTGAAAAACGGGTTCAGGCGACGGATTTGCCTTTTTTCCTCGGTTTGATGGATCATTTGGCCCATAAAGGCATCAGTTGTGCAACCCCGGTGCGCGATTTTCAGGGAGAAATGCTCAAAAGCCTCTGTGGGCGGCCCGCGGCCCTGATCAGCTTTCTGGACGGCCTTTCTGTTAGTAGACCAACCGCAGACCAATGTCTGATGCTGGGGGCGGAAATGGCCCGGATGCATGTGGCGGCGGCGGATTTTTCTTTAAAGCGTGAAAACGCCCTGTCCGTTGCGGGCTGGGCAGAGCTGGTGCAAAAATGCGCCCCGGAGGCGAATGAATGTGTTCCGGGTCTGAAAAGTCTTATTGAAGAAGAAATGAACGATCTGGCCAACGGATGGCCACAGGATTTACCCCGGGGTATTATCCATGCGGACCTGTTTCCCGATAATGTTTTTTTTCTGAAACAAAACCTGTCGGGCCTGATTGATTATTATTTTGCCTGCAATGATATTCTGGCTTATGACGTGGCCATCTGTCTCAATGCCTGGTGTTTTGAGGCGGATGGGTCTTTTAATATTACCAAGGCCCGCCATTTGTTGCATGGATATAAGGGGGTGCGGGAATTTTCCCCACAGGAAATTGAAGCCCTGCCCACGCTTTGCCGGGGGGCGGCGCTGCGTTTTCTGCTGACCCGTCTTTATGACTGGCAGAACAGGGTGGAGGGCGCTTTGGTCAGCCCCCATGATCCGCGGGATTTTGTTAAAAAGCTGAAATTTCATCAGGCGGTGAAAAATGCTGCCGAATATGGGCTGGATTTATGAAAGAAGTGATCATTTATACGGATGGGGCCTGTTCGGGAAACCCAGGCCCCGGCGGCTGGGGTGCTTTGTTGATTTGCGGGAAAAACCGTAAGGAAATCAAAGGCGGTATGACAGAGACCACCAATAACCAAATGGAATTGACCGCTGCGATCGAAGCCCTGAACGCGATAAAATTTCCTTGCCATATCACCCTTCATACCGATAGTGTGTATGTGAAAGATGGCATAACCAAATGGATTCATGGCTGGAAAAAGAATGGCTGGCGCACGGCCAACAGAAAACCGGTAAAAAATATGGAACTGTGGAAGGCATTGGAAGACGCCATAGAAAGCCATAATATCACCTGGAAATGGGTCAAGGGCCATGCGGGTGATCCGGGCAATGAAAAGGCTGACGCACTGGCGTGTGAGGGCATGGCCAAATATCAGTGAAATAATTTTGCGTAGAAATAACGGGAGTCAAGAAAATGACACGGGATGATGTATTTAAGGCCATAGACGTGGCAGACGAAGCCGGGCTTCGGGCCTTGTTGACGGCGGACCCCTCTCTGGCAGAGAGCCGGAGCGCGGATGGGGTGTCTGCGGTGCTTTTTACCCTTTATCTGGCAAAATTCAATCTGACCAAGGCTCTGTTGGAACAGAATCCGACCCTGGATATTTATGACCTTGCGGCGCTGAATATGCCTGATGAGATGGGGCCATTGTTGGATGAAAATCCGGACCTTCTTAATCAATGTGGCGGCGATGGTTTTGCCCCGCTGCATCTGGCCTGTTTTTTTGGTTCCCTCAACAGTGCCAGTTTTCTGATCGGGCGCGGGGCTGATGTGAATCTTATGGCAAATAATCAAAGCCGGATCAGACCGCTTCACAGTGCCACGGCGGCCGGACATGGGGCCATTGTGGCTTTGCTGTTAAAACTCGGGGCCGATGCCAATGCGCTTCAGGCCGGGGGTTTTACCCCACTGATGGCAGCGGCAAATCTCGGCAATGATCCGGTGGTGAATATGCTGCTGGAAAATGGCGCCGATACCACCATTAAAGCCGAAGATGGCCGACAGGCGGCGGACTTTGCCAAAGAGGCGGGTTTTGACGGGCTGCTGGACAGGCTATAGGAATTTGTGGCCAGGCTTTAGTCATTTGTGGCCAGGCTTTAGCCGTCTGTGCGCCCGACGGTTAAAACGCGCCTTTCAGATTTGACCGCATTAGAAGTATTGTTGAAACTATAATTCAAACCATCGGACCCAATGATGACACAATATTGCCTGAATGAACGCGATCTTGCGTTTCAGCTTTTTGAAGTTTTGAAAATCGAACGTTTGTTTAAAAGTGAATATTATCAGGATTATAACCGCGAAATGGTGGGGGCCTCTCTGGATACGGCCCGCAAGGTCGCCGGGGAATATTTTGCGCCCTTTTATGCCAAAGGGGATCAGAATGAACCCGGCTTTGACGGGGAAAAAGTTCACCTTGTACCGGAAATGCAGGCGGCGTGGGATCATTTTGCCGAGGCGGGCTTTCTGGCCGCCACCCATGATTATGCGGTGGGCGGCATGCAGATGCCCCATGTGGTGGCCAATGCCTGCATGTCTTATTTTTACGGGGCCAATGTGGCTTTCGCGGGTTATGGCATGCTGACTTTGGGCGCGGGTAATCTGATCCGTTCTTTCGGGTCTGAAGATCAGAAGGCACGTTACCTCGCCCCCATGCTGGACGGTCGTTTTAGCGGCACCATGGCGCTGACGGAAGCGGGGCAGGGCTCATCACTGGCAGATATCACCACCACCGCCGAACTTCAGCCGGATGGCTCATATCGTTTGAGCGGCAGCAAAATGTTCATTTCCGCCGGGGATCATGAGCTGAGCGAAAATATCATTCATATGGTTTTGGCCCGGATCAAGGGCGCACCGGCGGGTATCAAGGGCATTTCTCTTTTTATCTGCCCCAAATATCTTGTAGATGAGGCGGGACAAGTGGGGGCGCGTAATGATGTGAAGCTTGCGGGGCTGCTGCATAAGATGGGTTATCGGCAGACCAGTTCTACGGTGCTTAATTTTGGCGAAGAAGGCCGGTGTGAAGCCACCCTGGTGGGGGAGGTGCATCAGGGGCTGTCTTATATGTTTCAGATGATGAATGAGGCCCGCATCGGTGTGGGCCTTGGGGCCACCATGCTCGGTTATACGGGTTATCTGCGCTCACTGGATTATGCCCGGGAGCGTCCCCAGGGCCGTCATCCTTCCAACAAAAATCCTGAAAGCAAACAGCTTGCCATCATTGAGCATGCGGATGTGCGGCGTATGTTGCTGGCACAAAAAGCGTATGTGGAAGGCAGTTATGCCCTGTGCCTCTATGCCAGCATGCTGGTGGATGAAATTAAATGTGCAGAAAATGATACAGAGCGTAAAAAGGCTGCCGACCTGCTGGAAATGCTGACCCCGGTGGTTAAAAGTTTTCCTTCGGAATATTGTCTGGAAGCCAATAAGCTGGCCATACAAATTCTGGGCGGTTCGGGTTATATGCGCGAATATCCGCTGGAACAAATCTACCGCGATAACCGCCTCAACCCCATTCATGAAGGCACCACCGGCATTCAGGCGCTGGACCTGCTCGGGCGCAAGGCCTTGCAAAATAACGGGGCTCTGTACCGGACATTGGCGGAGGCCATCACAGAAACATTAACCGAGGCCGCAGCCCATGAAAGCCTGTTGCCTCTCAGCCAGCCTTTGGAAAAAGCGCTGAAGCGCGCCCATCACGTCACGGCTTCACTTGGGGCTGATATTATGGCGGACCCCGATAAGGGGCTGGCCAATGCCAGTCTTTATCTGGATATGATGGGGCGGATCATCCTGTCGTGGATGTGGCTGCGTCAGGCCATTGTGGCGGTTTCAGGTTTGAGAGATGATCAGGATTTTTATCAGGGCAAGCTGCAGGCGGCGCGTTATTTCATCGAATGGGAATTACCCACGGCCCATGCCCATGCTGATCTGCTGATGCAATCAAATCCGGTCTGTTACGAGATGAAGGATCAATGGTTTTAGGACCGCGACAGTCAATAATCGAAAAAATGAGAGAAATATTATGAGCGATAAAATCCTTTACCAGGTGGACAATGAAATAGCGGTGCTGAGCCTTGATAATGCACCGGTGCATGCCCTAAGCCAGGCCCTGCGCAGTGCCATACAGAATGCGTTTCGCAAGGCGATTGCTGATCCCGGGGTCAAGGCCATTTTAATTACGTCCACAGGGCCGCTGTTTTCAGCCGGGGCGGATATTTCAGAATTCAGCGCGCCGGATCAGGATGGGCCCCATATGCAACCCACCCTGCCCGCGCTTCTGGCAGAGATTGAAAAATCCACCAAACTGGTGGTGGCGGGCCTGTGTGGTTCGGCCCTGGGCGGGGGTTTGGAACTGGCGCTGGTTTGTCATTATCGTTTTGTCCATAAAAATGCCAAACTGGGTCTGCCGGAAGTTTTGCTTGGTATTTTACCCGGTGCTGGCGGCACGCAGCGACTGCCGCGGCTGGTGGGGCCAAAAGCCGCCCTTGATATGATTGTCAGCGGCAAAGCGATCAAGGCGGGGCAGGGCGCGGAAATTGGCTTGGTGGATCATCTGTTTGATGGGGATGAAGATTTTCAGGCCGCCGCCCTTGATTATATTTCATCCCTGCTCGGAACCGGCGCCCCCATGAATAATGCCCTTAATAAATCCGTAGACATGGACGGTGTGGAAGCGGGACTTTTTGACGATTACCGAAAATCCATCGCCCGAAGAGCCAAAGGCCTGATCGCGCCCTTTAAATGTATTGATGCGGTGGAAGCGGCGACAAAAATGTCGCTGGAAGACGGCCTGGCCCAGGAAAGCGCTTTCTTTCAGGACTGTAATGACAGCCCCCAGGCCAAAGGACAGCAGCATATTTTCTTTGCTGAACGCAACGCGGGCAAAGTGGCGGGCATTGATAAAAATACCCCGCTCAGGCGCATAAAGTCTGTGGCCATCATCGGCTCGGGCACCATGGGCGGCGGCATCGCCATGAATTTCATCGGCGCCGGCATTCCGGTTATTTTGCTTGATATGTCTCAGGAAAATCTTGATCGCGGCCTTGGGGTGATCCGGAAAAATTATGACGTCAGTGTATCGCGCGGGCGTTTCAGCCAGCAACAGGTGGATCATTTCATGTCCCTGATCACGGGCACCCTGTCCTATGATGATCTCAGTGATGTTGATCTGGTGATTGAGGCAGTGTTTGAAAGCATGGAAGTGAAAAAATCGGTGTTTGGGGAACTGGACCGGGTCTGTAAACCCGGGGCAATTCTGGCTTCCAATACCTCCACCCTTGATGTGGATGAAATTGCCAATATTACCGGGCGGCCCGAGGATGTGATCGGCCTGCATTTCTTCAGCCCCGCCAATGTGATGAAACTGCTGGAGATTGTGCGCGCCGAAAAAACCGCGCCCGATGTGGTGGCCACCTGCCTGAAAATGGCAAAATCCATCCGCAAGGTGGGGGTTGTTGTCGGGGTCTGTTTCGGTTTTGTGGGCAACCGTATGCTGGAACCATATATTCGTGAATCCGCCCGTTTATTGTTAGAGGGTGCCACCCCGGAACAGGTGGACAAAGTGATGACCGACTGGGGCATGGCCATGGGGCCGTTTCAGATGTCCGACCTTGCGGGGGTGGATGTGGGTTATCTGGTGCGTGAAAGCCGCCGGCAATATCTTGCCCATGATGAAAGCTATTGTCTGGTGGGGGACAAGCTTGCGAAAATGGGTTATCACGGTCAGAAAAGCGGCAAGGGATATTATCTTTATGAAGGCCGCAACCGCACGGTGAATGAAGAAGTGCTGAGCATCATCAAGGAAACGGCGGCGGAACTTGGTATAAAACAGCGCGAAATCAGCGACGCGGAAATTTTTGAACGCTGCATGTATACCCTGATCAATGAAGGGGCCGATATCCTTCAGGAAGGCATCGCGGGCAAAGCCAGTGATATTGATGCCATCTGGTGTTTTGGTTATGGTTTTCCTGCCTATAGGGGCGGGCCGATGTTTTTTGCAGATCAGATCGGCCTGGATAAAATTCATCAATCCCTGTGCCACTATCGCGAAGAAACCGGACAGCATGGGGACTGGTGGATCAAACCATCGGCTCTGCTGGAAAAACTGATGGATGAAGGCCTCAAATTTTCTGATCTTTAAATTTTCTGATCTTTAAGGGGGTTACCGGATTTATCCGGTAATTTTTCGCATCAAAGCCCGGCCGATGAAACGGATTTTGGTGGCCAGGTCGAGGCGGTCGAGATTGACCTTGATGGCGCCTTTGGTGAAGCGGGTTTTCTTGGAATAGTCGATATTGACTTCCACAATCACCGGCTGGCCTTTTGCCGCGCATTCAAGGGCTTGGGCCACAGCCTTTTCCACATCTGAATTCTGCCCCATATACACATAGGCGGCGCCCACAGACCGGGCGAAAGGTTCATATTTCAACACAGGCAGTATGGTGCAGGGTTTTCGGTTATAGGGCACGTCCTGCGCCTGAGAGATTTGGCTGAGCTCGCCATCGGAAAAGACAAAATAAACCAGTCCCAGACCCTCGGTACTGGCGCTGAGGATTTCCATGGCGGTCATCAGAAAAGCCCCGTCACCCACTATGCCCACCACCTGTTTATTGCGGTTTTCCAGTTTGGTGGCGATGGCGGCGGGTACGCAATACCCCATGCAGTTGAAATCCGTGGGCGAAATAAAGCGCCGCTGATCCCGGATTGGCATCAGTTCGGCGGTGAGGAAGGTATGATTGCCGTCATCGGTCAGCACAAAGGCATCCTGTGAAAGCTGCTGGTCAAGCGCCCTGAAAAATACCGCCGGATTGACTTTATCCTTGCTGTCATGATCGAGCCATTCCTGCATGTAAGCCTGTTTCTTCTGGCTAATATCCGCGGAAATATCTGTTTTTTCCTGAGTGGTCGTTTCCTTCAGCGCTCCTGCCAGTGCTTTGTCCAGTGCTTTCATGGCCACGGCAGCATCCGCCTCAAGGCTGATGGCGGCGGGGTAATTGGCCCCCAATGCTTCCGGGTTGATGTCAATATGGATCAAATTCGGCGGCACATCCATGCTGTAACTGCCCGTGGCAATTTCGCCAAAGCGTACCCCCACAGCCAAAATCACATCACAATCCTTAAAAATTTCCGCCGCTGCGGGCACCGCCGCACCACCAAAACCCATGCCCGTATGCAAGGCATGGTCATGGGGGAAACTGGAAAGCCCCTGCAGGCTGGTGGAAACGGGGGCGCCCAGTTTTTCGGCAATGCGGATGCTATAATCCCGGGCCTCTTTTGCGCCCCAGCCGAGAAATATGCCCGGTCTGCGCGCTTTGGCCAGCATCTGTGCCGCCTGAGATACGGCCTTTTGATCAAGCTCTGTTTTGCATTTTTTTATAACCGGTGCGGCGGGAAGGTCGGACACAGTGCCTTTAAGAATCTGGATATTCATGGGCACTTCCACATAGACCGGCCCCGGTTCGCCGCTTTTGGCAATTTCATAGGCCTCAAAAATTTTGGGCATCACCTCGGCGTGGCTTTCCACCTTAAAGGTGGCTTTGGTCAGCGGGGCCATCAGCGCCTGTAAATCCATCTGATGCAGCTGATATTTGTGCGGGGTATCGGTTCTGATGCCGCCGGATATGACCAGCATGGGAATGCCGTCCAGAAAAGCCTCGCCGATGCCGCTCATAGCGTGGGTGAGGCCCGCCGCCGGCACCACCACCAGAACCCCGATCTGATCCGAAGAACGGCTGACCGCATCGGCCATGAAAGACGCGCCGCCTTCATGGGTGACGAGCATGGGGCGGATCTGGTTGGAATTATTCAGCTCGTCATAAATTTCCGTGGTATGCACCCCGGGAATGCCAAAGGTATGTCTGACCCCCAATTGTTCCAGAGCGTTGCGTAACAGCCATGCGCCGGTCTTTTTCATTTTTTTCCCTTTTTTTTGGGTCTAGACCCTAATTTATGGCGCATTTGCTTGTGGATGTGAAGCGGCATTTGCCGCCAACCTGTAAAAAACACTTATGTAACCTGACAAGCACATACTTATGGTGTAATTTGATCTGCAAAATGAAAAAAACAGATACGGGAAGTGAAATGTCTTTAATCAGAAATATTTTTTTTGGCGCTTTGGGAGTTCTTCTATTTATGAATATATCGCTTGCGGACGCGCATAAAAAGCTCAGCATTGAGCGGATTACCGAAAGCCCGTCTCTGTCTGGTAACAGCCCCAGGGGCCTTAAATTTTCCCCCGATGGCAGCAGGGTTACTTTCCTGAAACCCAGTGCGGAAGATTATAAAGTATTGGATCTGTGGGAATATAATCTGGCGGAGGCGACTTCGCGTCTGCTGGTGAAGGCATCTTCTATCACGGGCGGTGAAGAAAAACTCTCGCAAACAGAACGGGCGCGGCGTGAACGTATGCGCATTTCATCCAAAGGCATTGTATCCTATTCCTGGGCCAAAGATGGTACAAAATTATTATTTCCTCTGGGTGGTGACCTGTATCAATATGAATTAAAGGAGGGTCGCGCCAAACGCCTGACCCATTCCGAAACCTATGAAACCGACAGCCGTTTTTCCCCTCTGGGCAATTATGTATCCTATATCGAGGATTATAATATTCATGTGGTGGATGTGAAAAAAGGTCGCCACAGGCAGCTGACCAAATCGTCCAGCCCCACCATTAAGAACGGCAGTGCGGAATTTATCGCCATGGAAGAAATGGATCGGGACACAGGGTATTGGTGGTCGCCGGATGAAAAATATATCGCTTTTATTCAATTTGACGAGGCCCCGGTGGCCATGGGGTCGCGTTATGAAATTAACCGGGATGACTTTAAGGTGCTGGAGGAACGTTATCCCAGAACCGGCAGCAATAATGTCATGGTGAAGCTCGGAATTATGACGGTGAAATCCAGACGCATCAAATGGGTGGATTTGGGGAAAGAAACTGACATTTATCTGCCGCGGGTGAAATGGCTGCCCGATAGCAGCGGCGTGTTTTTTCAACGCCAGAATCGCGCCCAAACCCGTCTGGAACTGATCTTCGCCGATGCCGGTACGGCCCGGACAAAACCAGTTTTGCAAGAAGAATCCGATCTCTGGATCAATTTGCATCATAATCTGAAATTCCTGAAGAATGGCGCTGAATTTATCTGGTCTTCGGAACGGTCGGGTTTTATGCATCTGTATCATTATAAAAGGGATGGGGCGCTGATCGGTCAATTGACAGAGGGAAACTGGGTGATCACAGAAGTTTCCCATATTGATGAAAAGGCTGATCTTGTTTATTTTACCGGCAATGCGGACACGCCCATAGAACATCATCTTTATCAGGTCTCCCTCAGGGATCATAACGTGAATGCACCCCGCCGTATCACCAAAGCCGGGGGCTGGCACAGGGTCACCTTCCCGGAAAAGGGCGCGCATTATATTGACAGCTATTCTGATCCCAAGACCCCGGATCAGGTTTCAATTCAGGATGTTTCGGGACAACATATCACCTGGATCGAGGAAAATAAGCTGGCCCAGGGTCATCCTTATTTCCCGTATGTGAAAGACCATATTGTGCCCCGGTTCGGCAAAATCAAAGGCCCCAGCGGCGATGACCTTCATTACCGCATGTATAAACCGGCCCATATGGAACAGGGTAAAAAATATCCGGTGATAGTGGCCCTTTACGGTGGGCCCCATGCGCAACTGGTGCGTCGCCAGTGGGGCGACAGCATGCACCAGATTTTGGCTCAAAGCGGTTATGTGGTTTTCACACTGGATAATCGCGGCAGCAATTACCGGGGCACCGCCTTTGAAGGTGCGCTGTATCGCAGGCTCGGCAAAGTGGAAGTGGAAGATCAGGTGGCGGGGGTAAATTACCTGAAAAGCCTTGATTTTGTGGACCCCGAGCGGATCGGGGTACAAGGACACAGCTATGGCGGTTATATGGCCCTTATGTCCATGTTTACGGCCCCTGAAGTCTTTAAAGTCGGAGTTTCGGGAGCGCCGGTGACGGAATGGCGGCTCTATGATACCCATTATACGGAACGTTATCTGGGTCGGCCTCAGGACAATAAAACAGGCTATGATGAAAGCAGTGTTTTCCCTTATGTGGGTAATTTGCAGGGTAAATTGCTGCTGGTGCATGGTATGGCGGATGATAATGTGCTGTTTAACAATTCAAGCATGCTGCTGGACGAAATGCAGAAGAATGCCATCGCTTTTGATTTTATGGCCTATCCCGGACAGACCCACCGTATCGGAAGCGATAAAATGCGCAAGCGGCATTTCCTGCATTTGATGAAGCGCTATTTTGACGAGAACTTGTGATGATTTGTTAAATGATTCATTGTATTTTAACGCATTTTCATATAAGGTCGACCTAATATTGTCTTAACTTTCGAGGTCTGATCATGCCAGGTAAAGCAGTAAAGAATATTCTTGAATCCATGCGTAAAAATAACCGCCGTACGGTGGTGATGCCCGCCACACTGGATGTGGGCAGTTTTAATTTTGATTGCACTGCCTATGATGTTTCTTTGGGGGGGATCCGTCTGAAGGTGGATTTGCCAATTGAAAAAGGAACCAATGTCTATGTACAGCTGAAAAGCAGGCTGAAACGGACCGCAGAAGTGGTCTGGAGCGGGGATGGTTTTGTCGGTCTTATTTTCAGGGATAATCCCGATGCGGTTCGGGCCTCTTTGGGTTCTGTGGCGCATGGCTTGAAATGAGAATGCCGGTTTGATTGTAACAAACCCTGTGGGGTGAGTATAGATTTATCATTGCTGTTATATTCCCGTAAAAAATGAGGGGTGCGCGGGATTTGCAATATATATTGGTGTAAATGCAATAAATTTTGCATTATGGGGTTAATTCTGGTTTAATAACCGGAAAGTTGAGTATTTACAGTGATGCAAAAAGCTATGAGTAAGAGTGCAGACGAATTAAGTCGTAGAAAAGCTTCGCGGCAGACGGTGGTCTTGAAGGCCCGGCTGGAGGTCGGAGATTATTTCTTTGAGAGCCTTGCCTATGACCTGTCCCTGAAGGGGGCAAAGCTGAAGCTTGATTTGCCGTTGCAGGCGGGGGTGGATGTATCTGTTTCCATCAAGAATAGCGAAAAATTGTCTTCACGTCTGGCTTGGGTGGCAGGCGGATTTGTCGGGGTGGAATTTAATTCTGAGCCTGAGAAAGTCAGGAAAATTTTTGGGGACCTGGGTGAAAAGCTCTCCGGCCCTGAAGAATAAGTCTACTCCATAGTGCTGCTCAAGCGTGTTTTCTAAGATAATATTCTGAAAAATCATTCCCGCAGGATGACTGATATTTCAGATTCTAGCCATCTTTTTGCGCTGTCTAAGGTCTGAGGTTGTGTCTATCGTGCTTGAGTCTTTTTATGAGTCTTTTTATAAAATGACAAAATAGGCACGAAAATGGGCAGTGGCATTTCATTTCTTTAACAAAAATCACCCTCTCATATTGCGGGCCTTTTCCTTTTTAAAGACCTTTTACAGCATGCTAACAGGTTGATTCTTTAGAATAAAAAGGAAAATATAATGATGAAAGAGAGGCCTCTTATCCCATATCTCTTCTAGCTTATCCCATTGACTACCCATGCTATCCCATGGTATCCCATTATATTCACTGGGAGGAAAACGCATGCGCGTGATCAAGGCTATGGGCTGAGACAATGTCAATATTTACGTCCACATATACCAATAAGGTAGACAGCAAGGGCCGTGTGTCCGTGCCGGCGGCTTTTCGCGCGACCCTACCCGAAGGAAAAGATCAATGTGTGGTATTATTCCCTTCTCTGGTGCGCCAAGCCCTTGAGGGTTTTGATCATGGTTATCTGGAACAGATCAGCGCCAAACTAGATAATTATGCCATGTTTGTGGAAAATACACCCTCTCCTGCTTCTAAAATTCTGGCAAAATGTATCACCTTGTCTTTTGATGCAGAGGGACGCATGGTTTTGCCAAAAGTGTTAATGGATCATGCGGGTATCACAGACAAGGTAACTTTTGTGGGCCAGGGGGCCACGTTCCAGATCTGGGACCCCAAAGCCTATGAGAAAAGCATGATTCAGGAAGAGGGGCAATTGTAATGAGCCCTGAAATTCCCGATACAGATAAGACATTAAACGGGGCCGGTCATGACCCGCGCCATTATCCTGTGATGCGCGATGAGGTGTTGGCGGTATTGGCGCCAAAGACGGGTGAGGTTTTTGTGGATGGCACCTTTGGGGCAGGGGGTTATTCCCGTGCCATGCTCGAAGAAAGTGACTGCCACGTCTATGCCATTGACCGCGATCCTTCGGTTCAGGAAACGGCGGACGCATTGGCAGATGAATTTCCGGGCCGGTTTCAATTGGTGCCGGGCTGTTTTTCACAGATGGACGGACTGTTAAAGGCGCGTGGCATTGAGCGGGTTGACGGGATAACGCTGGATATCGGGGTTTCCTCTATGCAGTTTGATGACAGTGAGCGGGGGTTTTCTTTTCAGAATGATGGCCCGCTTGATATGCGTATGAGTTCTGAAGGCACCAGTGCGGCCGACGTGGTCAATCAGATGGAAGAAACGGAAATTGCGGATATAATCTATCGTTATGGCGAAGAGAAGAAATCCCGCGCCATTGCCCGTGCCATTGTTGAGGCGCGTGCCATTGCTCCCATAACGCGGACTGTTCATTTGGCGAAGATTATCGAAGGGGTCATCGGCTACCGGCGTTATATCAAGGGGAAAAAACAAATTCATCCTGCCACCCGTACCTTTCAGGCCTTGCGAATTTTTGTGAATGATGAACTTGGCGAGCTGAAAAAAGGATTATATGCGGCGGAGAGGATTTTAAATCCCGGCGGTCGTCTGGCAATTGTGACCTTTCATTCGCTGGAAGACCGAATTGTTAAAAAATTCCTCAAAACCAGAAGCGGCGGTGATGCCAGGGCATCACGCCATATGCCGCAAAATAATATGCAGGAAATCAAACCCTCTTTCGAAATGATTGTCCGGGGGGCAAAAAAGCCGACGAAAGGCGAACTTGCTGTGAATGTCCGTTCCCGTTCGGCAAAACTCAGGGCCGCACGCAGAACCGATGCCCCTCTATGGCCAAAAGGAGAAGACGCATGATTAGAATCGTTGCCGGATTTTTTATTCTCATGGTGATGATTTCCGCTGGAACCGTTTATTCCCTGAAGGAAACCAACGAGAGCCTAGAGCAGCAAAAAGAAAAACTCTCCAGCCTGATTTTGAAGGATCAGGCTGCCATCAAGGTATTGAGAGCGGAAATGGCATATTTGTCCAGACCCCAGAGGCTGGCGCAATTGAGCAACCGTTATCTGGTCTTAAGGCCGGTGCGCTCCGATCAGATGCTCTCTTCCGTGGCCGGTGTGGCCACACGCATGGAAGATGAAAATGGAACCGCTCGGGAAGGGCGAATTCTTGCGGGCTCTATGGTGGATAATTTTCCGGTCTTGTTGCCTCAGGAAAAGCCCGATTTTTCAAAACGCCTGGCCCGCCTCGGTAAGGAAAAAAACCGTCTTAACCAGGAAGAAATGGCCAGAGAAAAAGTTTATTCGGCTTCATTTACATCAGATTTGAAGCCAAAAGAGGACTTCAAGTCAGAAAAAGAAGCGGCGGGCTCTGAAAAGGACAGTTTTTATACCCGTATCATGGCAAAGATAAGGAGCGATGAGTGAGGCGAATTGACCTTCACCTTGAAGGCGCGACACAAGGCGCAATGGAAGTGGCCAGAACCAGACTTGCATTGCCAATCTTTCTGTTTTTATTGGGTTTTTCCTGCCTGATTATCCGGCTTGTTTCGATCAGTATGTTTGAGGATTTGGAAGAAGGCCGCACGTTGGCGCTTTCTGTTCAAAAAGAAATCGTCATGGAACGGGCTGATATTGTGGATCGTAACGGCATTGTTCTTGCGACCAATCTCACTTCCCCGGCATTGGGGGTCCGGCCAAAGCTGATCGCTGATGCGGTGGCGGCCACGGAAGAAATTATTGCGATCCTGCCGGAACTCAGCCGTACAAGTGTCTTGAATAAACTGCGTTCTTCGCGCAATTTCCTCTACCTCAAACGTAACCTTACACCAAAACAAGTGTGGCAGATCAATGCTTTGGGATATCCGGGGCTGATATTGGAAAAGGCGGAGAAAAGAATTTATCCGCAGGGTTCGCTGGTTTCGCATGTGCTGGGATTTGTCAATGTGGGCAATAAACCACAAGCCGGGGTGGAGAAATTTTTCAATGACCATCTTTCCAATCCGGAACGTTCTCATGAACCTTTGGTGCTGTCGCTGGACGGGCGGGTTCAGCATATCCTGCGCGAAGAATTAAAACAGGCTATGGATCGTTTTTCTGCCGAAGGGGCTTCGGGTATTGTGATGAATGTGAATAATGGTGAAATATTGGCCATGACATCCCTGCCGGATTTTGAACCGAACAAGCCCATTGACCCTAACGCAAAACATATGCTGAACCGGAATATTCAGGGTGTCTATGAGCTGGGTTCGGGTTTTAAAACCTTCACCGTGGCCATGGCGCTGGATAGTGGGGTAAGCAGTCTTCAGGGTCGCTATGATGCCTCAGAGCCCTTGCGGGTGGCCGATATTGTCATTCATGATGATCATGCCAAAAACCGCTGGCTCAGTGTGCCGGAGATTTATACCTATTCTTCGAATATCGGTTCGGCCCTGATGGCGCGGGAAATTGGCCTTGATCGTCAAAAAGCCTATCTGGAGCGGCTGGGCATGTTTGAAAAAACACCCCTGGAAATTTCCGGCGCCGCCTCTCCCTTATTGCCGCGAAGATGGGGTGAGGTGGAATCCATGACGGTTTCTTATGGTCATGGTATTGCCGTAAGCCCCCTGCATCTTGTGAGCGGTATTGCCGCGATTGTCAATGGGGGGCGCCTTATTCCTGCCACCTTGCTGCGTCAGGATGATCATCAGGATTTGAGGCAATTCAAGGATCAGGCAAAACAGGTTATCAGCGCGGATACCAGCCGGAAAATGCGCCGCCTGATGCGCCTTGCGGTGGAATATGGAACCGGTGGGCATGCCCGGGCTGAAGGTTATCAGGTGGGCGGTAAAACCGGAACGGCGGAAAAAGTGAGTGAGGGCAGATATGATAAAAAAGCCCTTTTATCCTCTTTCGTAGGGGTCTTCCCCATGGATAAACCAGAATATGTGATCTTTGCCATGCTGGATGAGCCGCAGGGCATTAAAGAAACCCTGGGCTATGCCTCGGCCGGGTGGACGGCGGCACCGGTGGTGGGCAAAGTGATCGAACGTATTGGCCCCTTGCTTGGGGTGATGCCCCACAATAAACCTGACATGGAACAGGATGATTTAATTTTGCTATCGGCAGAAGAATGATGAAACTATCTGAGCTCATAAAGGATATTGAAATTCCCCGCGATGTGGAGGTTACAGGTCTGGCCTCTGACAGCCGCAAAGTTGCGGCGGGAAATCTTTTTGCCGCCCTTAAGGGCAGTTCGTCAGATGGTGCGGATTTTATTGAAAATGCGATTGCCCAAGGGGCCGTGGTTATACTGACACGCCCGAATGTGAAAAGACCGGAAAGCAAAATCGCAGCCGATGTGATCTGGATTGAGGATGAAAATCCGGCCCATTTATTTGCCTGTGTTGCGGCCCGGTTTTTTAAAAAACAACCCCGCCATGTGGCGGCGGTCACCGGCACCAATGGCAAAACTTCCGTGGCGGCCTTTGCCCAGCAGATCTGGCAACATATGGGACATAAGGCCGGTTCAGTGGGCACACTCGGGATTAATGCACCGGGTTATTCAGAGCCCACCGGCATGACCACCCCCGATCCGATTGTCCTGCAAAAGGCCATGCGTAAATTATGTGACCTTGGTGTGGATCATGTGGTTTTTGAAGCCTCAAGCCATGGCCTTGATCAACATCGTCTGGACGGCCTTAATGTATCTGCGGCGGCTTTTACCAATATCACCCGCGATCATTTTGACTATCATGGCACGCAGGAAAATTATTTTTACGCCAAGGCGCGCCTGTTCGGACAGGTGATGGGGCCGGGAAAAACCGCGGTCCTGAATGCGGATTGCCCGATGATCCGGGAAATATCCGACATTTGCTGGGCCCGGGGGCATCATATTATTACCGTCGGTCATCTGGATAGTGATATTCGGTTGTTGCGTCACCGTTCAGCCCCGGGCGGGCAGGAAATTACCATCAATTACAAAGATAAGATTTTCGACATTACCTTGCCGCTGGTGGGGGAATTTCAGGCCATGAATGCACTGATGGCGGTGGGGCTGGTGATCGGCTGTGGTGAGGATGCCGATAAAGCCTTTCAGGCCTTGCCTTATTTACGCTCTGTGCCCGGACGTATGGAACAGGCGGGCAGATTGGAAAATGGTGCGCGGGTCTATGTGGATTATGCCCATACCCCCGACGGACTTCAAACTGCACTGGAAGCTTTGCGTCCACATGTGAAAGGAAAATTATCTGTGGTCTTTGGCTGTGGCGGCGACCGGGACCGGGGCAAGCGCCCGATCATGGGGGGTATCGCCCGACAATTGGCCGACCGGATATATGTGACAGACGATAATCCGCGCACAGAAGATGCGGCCCTTATTCGTCAGGAAATTCTGGAAAATTGTACAGATGCGTATGAGGTTGGGGATCGGAGGGCGGCCATCCAACAGGCCGTGGCTGATCTTGAGAAAGGTGACCTGTTGCTGGTTGCGGGTAAAGGCCATGAACAGGGTCAGATTGTTGGAGATCAAATATTGGAATTTGATGACATGTCCGAAATTCGTTCTGCCATAGCCATATTGCCGGCGGCAGTTTCAGGGATGAAAACAGGGCAAAGGTCATCAGGGAGCAACCGGTCATGAGCTTGAAGCCCTTATGGAGCAGCAATGAGCTGAGTGAAGTATTTTCTGTGAAAATCAGAGGCATGTGGAATTGTTTTGGACTTTCCATCGACAGCAGGAGCGTCGAACAGGGTGATTTATTCTTTGCCCTGTCCGGCCCCAATAGTGACGGTCATGATTTTGTAAAAATGGCCATTGCCAAAGGGGCCGTGGCCGCTGTGGTCAGCAAACCCGTCAAAGGCATCAATGATAATCTTCTGGTGGTGGTGCCGGATGTTCAGGCCGCGCTGGAAGAATTGGGCATGGCGGGCCGGGCGCGGGTGGATATTCCCATTGTGGCCATCACCGGCAGTGCGGGCAAGACCGGCACCAAAGAGGCTTTGAAGGCGGCTTTGGGGCGCAATAAAAAAGTCCATGCCAGTATATTGAGTTATAATAATGATATTGGTGTGCCTTTGTCGCTGGCGCGCATGCCGCGGGATGCGGATTATGGTATTTTTGAGCTGGGCATGAATCACAAGGGTGAAATACGGCACTTGAGTAAAATGGTGCGCCCGCATGTGGCCGTCATCACCACAGTGGAAATGGCCCATAGTGCCAATTTTGACACTGTGGAGGAAATTGCCGACAGCAAGGCCGAAATTTTTGAGGGTCTGGAGAAAGACGGGGTGGCCATCCTCAATCACGACAATTGTCATTATGAAAGACTGGCCCATAAGGCCGCAAAGAACGGAACCGGCAGGATTATCTCCTTTGGTTCGGACGATACAGCCCATGTGAATATTCTGCGTCAGGTTTTTCATGATACCTGCAGCTGTGTCATCGCCGATGTGGCAGGCAAGGTGATGACCTATAAAATCGGTATGCTGGGGCATCACTGGGTGCTGAATTCACTGGCCGTATTGGCGGCGGTTGAGGCGGTCGGCGGTGATCTTGGGCTGGCGGGCTTAAGCCTTGCAGAACTCAAACCCCTCAAAGGGCGGGGAAGACGCCATCAAATCTTCTTTGATGAGGCATTATCCATGAGCTTTTTGTTGATTGATGAAAGCTATAATGCTAACCCCGCTTCCATGAATGCGGCCTTTAATGGCATGAGTCAGATATCTCTGGGCGAAAAGGGACGGCGCATTGCGGTTTTGGGGGATATGGCCGAACTTGGTGATGAAAGTGATGTCCTGCATGCGGGTTTGTATGAAGGCATCATGGCCAACAAGATTGACCGGGTCTATACGTTGGGCGCGCATATGAAAAATCTCTCCAATGCATTGGCCAAAGATCAGAATGCGGGTCATTTTGATTGTATGGAAAATTTGGAGACGGCATTGCTTCATGATCTGCGCAGTGGGGACGCGATCATGGTCAAAGGGTCAAATTCAAGCAATATGGCTCATATTGTGGAAAAATTATTGGAGCTGGATACGCCAATGGTTAAACAGGCGATTTAGTTTTACAGTGTGTAATCGGGGTTGTTAAAGATGTTGGGAAGAGACAGATGTTATATCATTTATTATATCCTTTAAGTGAGGATTATGGCTTCTTTAATGTCTTCCGTTATCTGACATTCAGAACCGGCGCGGCCCTGATGACAGCCTTTCTGATCAGTTTTCTCTGTGGCCCCTGGGTCATCGGTCTCTTGAAACGCAAACAGAAAAAAGGCCAGCCCATCCGCACAGATGGTCCGGAAAGCCATATCCTGACCAAACAGGGCACCCCCACCATGGGCGGGTTTTTGATCTTGTTGGGTTTGACTTTTTCGACCTTGCTCTGGGCGGATCTCACCAATCAATATGTCTGGGCCTGTCTGGTGGTGACCACGGGATTTGGCATGATCGGTTTTCTGGATGATTATCATAAAATCACCCGTTCCAGTTCTGCGGGGGTGCCGGGAAAAGTAAAACTGGTGATGGAAATCATTGTCTCGGTGGCGGCCATCTTGCTGATCATGGATAAAGCGGGGGAAGGGCTTAGCTCCTATCTGGCAATACCATTAATGAAGGATATGCTGCTGGATCTGGGCTGGTTTATGGTGCCTTTTACCATCTTTATCATGGTGGGGGCTTCCAACAGTGTGAATTTGACGGACGGGCTGGACGGCTTGGCCATCATGCCCGTGATCATTGCGGCGGGTACTTTTGCGCTGATTGCCTATCTGGTGGGCAACAGTGTTTTTGCAGAATATCTGCAGGTGACATATGTGAGCGGTTCCGGTGAGCTGGCGGTATTCTGCGCCGCCATCATTGGGGCGGGCCTTGGGTTTTTATGGTTTAATGCGCCGCCTGCCATGGTCTTTATGGGCGATACGGGCAGTCTGGCGCTGGGCGGTGCTTTGGGGGCCGTCAGCGTGATTACCAAACATGAAATCGTGCTTGGTATTGTGGGCGGGCTTTTTGTGCTGGAAACTGTATCCGTGATCATTCAGGTGGTCTCCTTCAAGCTGACGGGCAAGCGGGTTTTCCGGATGGCCCCGATCCATCACCATTATGAAAAAAAGGGTTGGGCGGAACCGACAATTGTGATCCGTTTCTGGATTATTGCTGTCCTTCTGGCATTGGTGGGATTGGCCACCCTGAAATTACGTTGAACCGGGACGGAAAATAAAGAATGACAGTTTTTTCCAGAACAGATAATAGTTTAATCAGCAACTGGTGGTGGACGGTGGACCGCTGGATGCTGGTGACATTGGCGCTTATTATCGGTCTGGGCATCATCATGACGTTGGGGGCAAGTCCGGCCATTGCCGAACATCTGGGCCTTGGACCCTTTCATTTTGTCAAAAGGCAAATGTTGTTTTTAAGCGTCTCCCTGTGTGCAATGTTTGGCATTTCCCTGTTGGAGCCTTTGTGGATCAGGCGCTTTGGTGTCCTGCTTTTTCTGGCCTGCCTGATGCTGCTTGTGATCACCCTTGTGGTGGCACCGGAGGCCAAAGGGGCCAGACGCTGGATCAGGATTGGTTCTTTCACCCTGCAGGCTTCGGAATTTATGAAACCGGCCTTTATTATTTTTTGTGCCTGGATGTTCTCTGAAACCCAGAAGACACCGGGGTTCAGGGGCTGGAGCTTTTCCATTATCGCATATATTCTAGTGGTCATTCTGTTGATTGCCCAGCCGGATTTTGGCCAGACGGTTTTGGTTACGGTGGTCTGGGGGGCGCAATTTTTCATGGCGGGGCTGCCCATGATCTGGGTGACGGGCATTGCCGGTTTTTCCATGGCGGGCATCGCGTCGGCTTATATGTTTATCCCCCATGTGACCAGCCGCATTGACCGGTTTCTTTTCCCTGAGAGCGGTGATACCTATCAGATTGACACGGCCATCAATGCCTTCAGAAGCGGCGGTTTATTCGGCCGTGGCCCCGGTGAGGGCGCGGTTAAAAAAATATTGCCTGACGCGCATACGGATTTTATTTTTGCTGTCACCGGTGAAGAATTTGGCCTCATGTTATGCCTTCTGATCATCGGCCTTTTTGGTCTGGTTGTGATCCGGGGTCTGGTTAATCTGTTCCGGGAAAGGGATTTGTTTATCTTCCTGGCAGTGTCGGGCCTGTTTATCCAGTTTGGCCTGCAGGCTTTTATCAACCTCGGGGTTAATCTTGCCATGCTGCCAAGCAAGGGAATGACCTTGCCTTTCATCAGTTACGGCGGCTCTTCCCTGCTTGCAACATCCATTGGCATGGGTATGATTCTGGCCCTGACCAGACGTTCAGCCAATAAAAATATGGATGCGGGTGCCGCATCATGGGGGCGCGCATGATCCGCAGACGAACATCTCATGTCATTCTGGCGGCGGGCGGTACGGGCGGACATATGTTTCCGGCCCATACCCTGAAAGTGGAATTGTTAAAACGCGGCCATAAGGTCAGCCTGATTACCGATAAGAGGGGTATGGGCTACAGCAATCTTTTTTCCGATATTGATATTTACGAGGTTAAGAGTGAAACCTTTTCCGGTAAAAACCTGATGGGAAAAATTCTGGCCATTCCAAAAATCATTGATGGCATTTTCGCCGCCAGACATTTGCTGAAAAGCCTGAAAACCCCGGCCGGTGTGGTGGTGGGTTTTGGCGGTTATCCTTCTTTCCCGACCTTAAAAGCCGCTATTGCCCTTGGCATTCCCACCTGTCTGCATGAACAAAATGCTGTTCTGGGGCGGGTGAACCGTTATCTGGCGAAAAAAGTGGACGCGGTGGCGCTTTCCTTTGAGAAAACCCTGAAGGCCAAATGGGAAAAATATAAATATGTGGTTGTCACGGGCAATCCTGTGCGCAAGGAAATTATCGACCTGGGTGATAAATTTTATCCGGCGATCGGTGATGACCGGCTGTTGCGCATTCTGGTGATCGGCGGCTCTCAGGGGGCGGGAATTTTCAGCGAGGTGGTACCACGCGCTGTATCAACCCTGCCGCGGGCATTGCAGCGAAGATTGCAGATCACCCAGCAATGCCGGGATGAGGATATTGAACGGGTCAGGGAAATTTATTCCCGCACCAATATTTCGGTGGAACTTTCCACCTTTATTCCCAATATTCCCGAATGTCTGGAATGGTCACATCTGGTGATCGGTCGTGCCGGAGCCTCCACCATATCGGAACTCACGGCCTCGGGCCGTCCGGGCATATTGGTGCCATATCCTTTTGCCACCGATCAGCATCAATTGGAAAATTCCAAGGAAATGGTGATCGCGGGCGGGGCTTGGGTCTTTCACCAGAAAGAATTCAACGCCAGTGAGCTGGCCAAACTCCTGCAAAGACTGGCCAAACGCCCGCGCGATATCTGGCGCGCTGCCGAAGATTCCCGAAAAATCGGCAAAGCTTATGCCACCAAGGATCTGGCCGATCTGGTTGAACGCCTGGCCCTGGTGAAAGGGGATATGAATGTGATTAAAAAAAACAAAATCCCACCAATACGGAAAACCACTAACGAGGATTTTGGCCAAGATTTTGAACAGGATTTTGAAATTTTACAAGAGAATGATTTAAATGAAGATGAGCCGGAATATAAAACTGAAAATCAGGGAGGGCGGCGATGAATAAAGACATGCAACCCGCCGCCATGGGCCATCCCATCAATATTGGCATCCTGCATTTTGTCGGCATCGGCGGCATCGGAATGAGCGGTATTGCCGAAGTGATGCATAATTTCGGCTATCGGGTGCAGGGCAGTGATATTGGCGAAAATGCCAACATTGAACGGCTGCGGGATCTTGGCATCAAAGTGATGATCGGGCAGAAAGCAGAAAATCTGGAACAGGTGAGCGGCATTGTCTGCTCTTCCGCCATCAAGGCGGATAACCCGGAAGTGGTGGAGGCCCGCGCGCGCAAACTGCCCGTGATCCGTCGGGCGGAAATGCTGGCGGAACTGATGCGGCTGAAATGGTGTGTCTCCATCGCCGGAACCCATGGTAAAACCACCACCACATCCATGGTCAGCGCTGTATTGGATGCGGCAGCCTATGATCCCACGGTGATCAATGGCGGCATCATCAATGCTTATGGCACCAATGCCCGTCTGGGGGAGGGTGACTGGATGGTGGTGGAAGCGGATGAAAGTGATGGGACATTTGTCAAAATCCCCTCCACCGTGGCGGTGGTGACCAATATTGATCCGGAACATCTGGACTTTTACGGCGATTTTGAGGCCGAGAAAGAAGCTTTTCGAACCTTTGTGGAAAATGTTCCTTTTTATGGTTTTGCCGCCATGTGTATCGATCATCCGGAAGTGCAGGCCCTGATCGGGCGCATTTCAGACCGCAAGATTGTCACCTATGGATTTTCGCCCCAGGCGCATGTGCGTTGTATGAATTTGACATTTGAGAATGGCGCGGCGCTTTTTGATGTGGCCCTCACCAGTACGCAGGACGGCAGCGTGAAAATGCTGGATAAAATGAGCCTGCCCATGCCGGGGCGCCATAATGTTCTGAACGCCCTTGCGGCGGTGGCGGTGGCGCATGAAATGGGTATTGAAGATGTGGTCATTCGTAAGGCCTTTGCCAATTTCAGCGGGGTAAAGCGGCGTTTCACCAATGTGGCCAAGCCGGACGGCATCAATATAGTGGATGATTATGCCCATCATCCGGTGGAAATTTCCTCTGTTTTAAATGCGGCGCGCGAAGCCTATAGCGGGCGGGTGATTGCGGTGATGCAGCCCCACCGTTACAGTCGGCTTGAAAGTCTGTTTGAAGAATTCTGCACCTGTTTTAACAATGCGGATCTGGTGATGATATCCCCGGTATTCGAGGCCGGTGAAAAACCCGTCGAAGGTTTTAACCGCGACACACTGGTGGACGGTATTCGCAGTGCGGGCCACCGTAACGTGGTGGCCCTGAACGGGCCGGAAGACATCGCAGCCATTGTGGCGGCCGAGGCTGAGGCGGGTGACATTGTGATCTTCCTTGGGGCCGGAAATATCACCCAATGGGCCTATGCCCTGCCCGGGGCGCTTGATAAAAGCCGTCAGGTTAAAGGGGAATAATATCATGATAAAGCAGGACATTGCATGGATTGATCAATTGCCACCGGTGCGGGGTAAGATTGAACAACATGCGCCCCTGCACAAACTTACATGGTTTAAGGTTGGTGGCCCGGCGGATATTCTCTTCACCCCCGAAGACAAGCAGGATCTGATTGATTTTCTTAAAAAACTGCCAAGGCATATTCCGGTGATGCCACTGGGGGTGGGTTCGAATCTGCTGGTGCGGGATGGCGGTATCAACGGGGTGGTGATCCGCTTTGGCAAAAAATTCAGCAGCATAAAAATTGATGGCACGATATTAAATGTGGGGGCGGGCTGTCCCGATATCAGTGTGGCCAGTGCGGCCCGGGACGCGGGCATTGCAGGGCTGGAATTTTTACGCGGTGTGCCCGGCACCATGGGCGGCGCGCTAAAAATGAACGCGGGGGCGTATGGCAGCGAAATTGCCGATGTTTTTGTGACGGCTGAGGCGGTGGACCGGGCGGGAAATCTTCACCTTTTAAACCCTGAGCAGATGGGTTTTTCTTATCGTCATACGGCGGTGCCGGAAGATTATATTTTTGTGGGCGCGTCTCTGCGTGGTCGGGTCGGGCAGAAGGCTGGCATTGCGGCCCGCATGAAGGAAATTGGCGCGGCACGGGAAGAAAGCCAGCCTCTGCGCAGCCGTACCGGTGGCAGTACCTTTAAAAACCCCGATGGTGACAAGGCCTGGAAACTGGTGGATGGCGCGGGATGCCGCGGGATGAGGATCGGCGGGGCGCAGGTGTCTGAAAAACACTGTAATTTTCTGATCAATCAGGGCGGGGCAACGGCCCATGATATTGAAAATCTGGGGGAGGAAATTCGCCGACGGGTGATGAATAATTCCGGTATCAATCTGGAATGGGAAATTCAGATTGTCGGCGAAAAAGCGGAAGGAACACATCATGGTTAAACATGTGGCGGTTCTTCTGGGTGGCTGGTCGGTGGAACGGGATGTTTCTCTGGTCAGTGGCGCTGCGGTGGCGACGGCCCTGAGGCAACAGGGTTATCAGGTCAGTGAAATTGACGTGACCCCGTATATTGCCCGTGATCTGAAAACTATAAAACCCGATGTGGCCTTTAATGCCCTGCATGGGCGTTGGGGCGAGGATGGCTGCATACAGGGTATTTTGGAAGTGTTGCAAATCCCCTATACCCATTCCGGGGTGATGGCCTCCGCCATGGCCATGGATAAAATACTGGCCAAGAAATTATTCAGAACGGTGGATATCCCCTGTGCCGAAGACAGGATTATATCCCCCAAAGAATTATTTGCCAGCGATCCGCTGCCACGCCCCTTTGTGGTCAAACCCGCCAATGAAGGTTCCAGCGTGGGGGTGGTGATTGTGCGTGAAGGCGATAATATAGGCCCTGAAAAACAAGGCCCGTGGCAGGATTGTCACGAGCTGATGGTGGAAAGCTATTTACCGGGACGGGAATTGACGGTGAGTGTTATGGACGGCAAGGCGCTTGCGGTGACAGAGCTTAAACCCAAGGCGGGATTTTATGATTATGAAGCCAAATATCAGGACGGTATGACCGACCATATCATTCCGGCCGAACTGGGCGAAAACATGATGCAGCGGCTTCTGGAATTATCGCAAAAGGCCCATGATGTGCTCGGCTGCCGTGGGGTGAGTCGTTGTGATTTCAGGCTGGATGACAGCGCCGGTGGTGACAAGATACCCTATATCCTCGAAATCAATACCCAGCCCGGCATGACCCCCCTGTCTTTGGTGCCCGAGCAGGCGAAATATTGCGGCATCAGTTTTGAAGAATTGGTGCGCTGGATGGTGGAGGATGCCTCATGTGGCCGCTGAAGCGCACAGATAAAAAAACCAAGCCTAAAAAAACCAAGCCGCAAAAACGCGGTGCGGCCCAAAGTCAGAGCCTGAAACGCCGCCGCCTGTTCAGCCTTTTCCTGCGCCGGGTGACATTATTGTCATTGGCCGTGGCCCTGATCGGCGGTATTTATATCTGGCAAACTGGTTTATTTGGCCAATGGCTCAGCCAGGGCGGGCAGAAAATTGATCAACAACTGGTCGTGGCGGGTTTTGTTCTGGATCATATTGAGGTCAAAGGACATAAGCAAACACCACAGGAATATATTGCCGCCGCGCTGGAGGTGGAAAAAGGCCAGTCCATCGCGGCCTTTGACTTGAAAGATATGCGCCACAGGCTTGAGGCGATGCCCTGGATTAAAACTGCCACACTCTCACGCATTCTGCCCAATATCCTTGCGGTGGAAATTACCGAACATGAAGCCCGGGGCCTCTGGCAGGAAAATTCCAGACTGTGGCTGATCGACCGGCAGGGCAATAAAATTACCGATAAAAATATTGAGAATTTTGCCCATCTGCCACAGGTGGTGGGCGCGGGGGCAGGGAAAGAACTCTCCGCCCTTTTGGACATGCAAAAACTTTATCCGGTTTTGTCTGAGCGGATAAAATCCTCCGTATGGGTTGGGGGGCGGCGCTGGGACCTTCATTTCAAGGATGGGGTGATCATAAAAATGCCGGAAAAGGAAATGGCTCTGGCATGGCAGCGCCTGAGTGAATATGAAAGCCGCCATAAGATTTTATCGCGGGAAATATTGGTGGTGGACCTGCGCCTGCATGGTAAGACGGTGCTGCGCCTGACACCAGAGGAAATCAAGGCCCGAAAAATGTTGAAAAGCCTGTCAGATAAACAGGCTGATGAAAAGACGATTTAAGTCATAAAAGAATGAAGAAGGAATGAGCGTTCATGCGTGAACAAACCGTTGCAGCACTGGATATTGGTACGAGTAAGATTTGCTGTCTTATCGCCCGCCTGAACGGGGCGGAACGGCCTCGGATTATCGGTATTGGCCATCAGGTCTCCAAGGGACTGAAGGCAGGCACCGTCATTGATATGGAAGAAACTGAAACCTCCATCCGTGCGGCGGTGGACGCGGCGGAACGCATGGCCGGTGGCAGCCCCATACAGGATGTTTATGTTAATATTTCATCGGGTCAGCCCCAGTCCCGCCATTTTTCCGTGGAAGTGGACGTGGCTGGACATGAGATCAGCCAGCTTGATATGGACCGGGTTCTGGCCGCCGGGCAGGAAAGTCTGGAAAATGAAGACAGGTTTATTCTTCATTCCCGCCTGACCAATTTCAGCATCGACGGGGTGTCCGGTACCCGTGACCCGCGCGGCATGTTTGGCAAAAAGCTGGGGGTGGATATGCATATTTCCAGCATGGCCGTCAGCCCGCTCAAGAATATCCAGATGTGCCTGAACCGTTGTCATCTGAGCCTGGCTTCGGCAGTTCTTTCCCCTTATGCCTCGGGCCTGTCGGCGCTGGTGGCGGATGAGCGGGATCTGGGCAGTATCTGTGTGGACATCGGCGGTGGCCTGACCAGTATTTCGGCCTTCAAGGATAATGAATTTGTCTTTGGGGATATTTTGTCGGTGGGCGGGCAGCATGTGACCCGGGATATTGCCCAGGGGCTTTCCATTCCCCTGGCCAAGGCCGAACGGCTTAAAATCCTTTATGGCAGCTGTTTGGCAAGCCGGGTGGCGGATCGGGAACAGATCGACATCGTACAAACCGGCGAGGATGGTGAAGATCATGCCACCCGAATTCCCCGTTCCATGCTCACGGCCATTATTGGGCCCAGAGTTGAGGAAATATTGGAAATTGTCCGGGACCGGCTTGTGGCTGCGGGGGGTACCGCCCTTGCGGGGAGACGGATTATCCTCACCGGTGGCGGCAGCCAGATCAGGGGGCTGGAGGAATTGGCCGCCAGAATTTTTTCCAGTGAGGGTTTTGACTGCCATATTCGTATTGGCCGCCCCGTCAGTGTGGATGGCCTGCCCGATGCGGCTTCAGGGCCGATTTTTTCCACCTGTGTCGGACTGATCAATTATGCGGCGCAGCGGCCGGACGAAGTGCATTTTATGAGCAAACAGGCCCCCGAGGGCGGCCTTTTTTCCCGTATTGGCCATTGGGTAAAAGAAAATTTTTAGATTTAGCGTGTAATTTTAGAACAGGAATACAGGATTTTTTGCAGGTTTAAGGCCAATTGGACCAAAAAACGACTCGAAACGCAAAAAAAACGACTCGGAGGCCACTTTTTTGAAGACAGCGCGAATCGCATCCGTTAGATTAATGTTAACCATTTGTTTAGGCTACTTGAATCAAGGCTGCCAACACAGTTACCGGAGGACGAAATGACCATAGAATTTACAACACCGGAATTAACGGAACTCACACCCAAGATTTGTGTCTTTGGTGTTGGTGGCGCGGGGGGCAATGCGGTCAATAATATGATCGATGCCGGCCTCGAAGGCATTGATTTTATCGTGGCCAATACGGACGCGCAGGCATTGGCCCATTCCAAAGCGGAACAGAAAATCCAGCTTGGCGCGGAACTGACCCAGGGATTGGGCGCGGGGGCGCGGCCAGAAGTGGGTAAAGCCGCCGCCGAAGAAACCCTTGATCTGATTGTGGAACATTTACGCGGGGCGCATATGGCCTTCATCACCGCCGGCATGGGCGGGGGTACGGGTACCGGCGCGGCACCGATCATTGCCCAGGCCGCGCGGGAAAAAGGCATCCTTACCGTGGGTGTGGTGACCAAACCTTTCCAGTTTGAAGGCAACCGCCGTTTTGGGCTGGCAGAACAGGGCATCGCCGAGCTTAGTCAATATGTGGATACATTGATCATCATTCCGAACCAGAATTTATTCCGCATTGCCAATGAACGCACCACGTTTGCCGATGCGTTTGCCATGGCGGATGAAGTGTTGCATTCCGGGGTGCGCGGCATTACCGATTTGATGGTCATGCCGGGTCTGGTTAATCTGGATTTTGCCGATGTGCGTACTGTGATGAATGAAATGGGTAAAGCCATGATGGGTACGGGTGAAGCCGACGGGGAGCAACGCGCGCTCGAGGCTGCTGAAGCGGCCATTTCCAATCCGTTGCTGGACGAAGTATCCATGAAGGGGGCCAAGGGTGTTTTGATCAATATTACCGGCGGCATGGATTTGACCCTGTTTGAGGTGGATGAAGCCGCCAACAGAATTCGCAGTGAAGTTGACCCGGAAGCCAATATTCTGGTGGGTTCAGCCCTGAACCCGGATCTTGACGGGAAAATGCGGGTATCGGTGGTGGCCACAGGCATTGATTCCGAAGGCCGGCCCTTGTCCGAAATGCCAAAAAAAAGCTATAGCTTTGAGACCAAACCTGAGTCGGTAAAAGAGGAAACAGCCACGCCTTCCGCCCCTTCCACACCAGTGTCCGAGATTGCTGATGTTGAAGAAAAAGCACCGGTGGTGGAAGAAAAAATGATGGAAGAAAAGGTGGAACCTGCAAGTTCAGCAGAGGTCACCACAGAAGATAGTTTTAAGGCGGAAACTGAAAGCCTCCTGAACCAACTGTCCGAAGAAGTTGTGCGTCCCCGGGTGGAGGCAAGTGTAAAAGCACAAATGGCTGAACAAACGCATGCGCAGGATGTTGAAGAAAAAGAAGAGCCTTTCATCGCACCAGAAGCCAGTTTGCCGCCAAAGACTTATGAAATTGTCTCAGAACAGTCTGACCCTTTTGCCGAGGCCGATATGGCCAATGGTGCCACCACCAAGGAAGAGCCCCGTAAAAAACGCGGTCTTTTCAGCAGCCTTCTGGGGGGAAACGCAAAAAAGTCCCGCCCGCATAAGGAACCGGTTTTGAAGCAGGGCGAACTTTTGTCAAATTCTTCACCTGAAACCGTGGTGCCGAACCCTCTAAAAGACAGGGCTAAGGAACAGGAAATAAACCCGCTTACAGCCGGTGAACGGATCAGTCCCAAAACAGAGGCATCCGGAGAAGATGATCATCTGGAAATTCCGGCATTTCTGAGGCGGCAGGCCAATTAGGGATAAGTTGTTTGTGTCGCGTTCATGCATTCATAAAAAAAAGGCGGGATTTTCTCCCGCCTTTTTATTTTTTGTGCCCTCACAAGAGCATGCCCCGAATAATCCCCTTTTGGGGATCATCAGGTAATCTTCTTAAACCACGCCGCGGCGCATTTGGTCTAGTTCGATGGATTCAAACAGGGCTTTGAAATTGCCTTCGCCGAAACCATTGTTGCCTTTGCGCTGGATAATCTCGTAGAAGATCGGGCCGATCACGGTATTGGTGAAAATCTGCAATAAAATACCGTCTTTTTCACAACCGTCTATGAGGATTCTGCGTTTGCGCAGTTCTTCCACATCTTCATCATGCTTGTCGATACGGTCATTGATCAGGTCGAAATAGGTGTCAATGGTATCCTGGAACACAACACCATTGTCACGCAGCTGATCAACGGTTTCATATATATCGGTGGTGGCAAAGGCTACATGCTGAATGCCTTCGCCGCGATATTCCGTAAGATATTCGGTAATCTGTGACTTGCTGTCTTTGGATTCATTAAGCGGGATATGGATTTTGCCGCACGGGCTGGTCATGGCCTTGCTGGTCAGGCCGGTTTTCTGGCCGTCAATGTCAAAATAGCGCAGCTCACGGAAGTTAAAGATGCGCTCATAAAAATCCGCCCAATAAGACATGCGGCCCTGATAAACATTATGGGTCAGATGATCAATCAGCAAAAGGCCCGCGTCATGAACGTCTTCCTCATTGTCCTCTACTGGCACAAAATCCACGTCATAAATGGTATTTTCGCCGTAACGGTCCACCAGATAAAGTCGGCTGTTGCCAATGCCTTCGATGGCAGGGATATTCAGTTCCATGGGGCCCGCGTCATTGGGTACAGCCTGAGCACCTTTGGACAGGGCATGTTTATAGGCCGCAGCCGCATCCTTGACCCGGAAGGCCATGGCGCAAATGCTCGGCCCATGGGCAAAGGCATAACGCTGGGCAAAACTGTCGGGTTCGGCATTGATCAGGAAATTCACGTCGCCCTGACGGTGCAGGGTCACATCCTTGGACCGGTGACGCGCCACGGTTTTAAAGCCGAGTTTGGCAAACAGAGCCCGCAACATCTGGGGGTCGGGGGCGGCATATTCGATAAATTCAAATCCATCCAGTCCCATGGGGTTTTCACCCTCTGCATAATAGGGAGTGTGTTCATTTGTATTCATTTAAGGCTCCTGCATTATTTTCAATATTATGGGCAGACTATACAGGCTAAGGCCTGAAATAAGATTTTTATTTTTGTGGAAATAGGTTATATTTTGCAAAATTAATTCAAAATACAGGATTTAATGAAATGTCAATTGCGTTAGATGCGGCAGATAAGAAAATTCTCCAATTGTTGCAAAAGGATGCCACCCTGACCCATCAGCAAATATCCGACCGCATTGATATTTCCGCCACATCCGTGTGGCGGCGCATTAAAAATCTTGAGGAAGTTGGTGTGATCACGGCACGGGTGGCACTGCTGGATCCCCAAAAGGTGGGTATGCAGGTCTGTGCCCTGATCAACATCCGTCTGGTGCGCCACGGGGATGAAAGCCGCATTGATTTTGAAGAATTTATCGCCGGGCGGCCCGAAGTGATGGAATGTTATGCGGTAATCGGCGAATATGATTATGCCCTGATGGTTCGGGTGCCCAATGTGGAAACATATGAAAAATTCCTCACCTCCTGCCTGCTCAGCAACGAGAATGTGGCGGCCTCCAATTCAAGTTTCACCCTGCGTCAGGTCAAATATACCACGGCCCAGATCCTTGATTTATGAGGTGAATACGCTATCATCCTAACCAGTAAAAATAAAAATAAAGGGATGAGTTCATGTTTATTGGTCATTATGCGGCGGGCATTGCTTTAAAGTCGGTGGATAAAAAAGCCTCGCTGGGCATGTTATTCATTGCGGTGCAACTTGTGGATTATCTGTTTTTTGCGCTGGCACCCTTTGGTATTGAGAAATTCAGGTTGGTGGAAAATTACACGGCCATCAATCATTTTGAGCTTTATTTTTATCCCTATACCCATGGTCTGTTATCGTCCTTTTTATGGGCGGGTCTGATTTATGCTTTATGGCGCTGGCTGCCCTTTTTTAAGGGGTTTGGCGGAAAAAAGGTGGCGCTGGTGATGGCCGCTGCGGTTTTATCCCACTGGTTTCTGGATCTGTTGGTGCATACGGCGGATTTGCCGCTTTTGTGTGATGACAGCCCAAAAGTGGGTTTGGGTTTGTGGCATAATTTCGCCGCCACCTATATTCTCGAAGTGGGCCTGTTGCTGGGGGCGCTGATGCTTTATCTGCGCCGTACCACAGCGAAGAATGTCGTGGGACGTTATGGCATGGCTATTTTTGTGGCCGTGATGATCGGGTTTTACACCATGGTGGTCAATGCGCCCTTTGACCCGAATGTTACGGTGGTCGTGGCCTCCGTCTCCAGTCTTGTGGTTTTCATCCTCTTCACCGCCATTGCCTTCTGGCTCGACCCCAAGCGGGCTTAGGTCCTGAGCCTAAGCCATAAAATCCTTCATGGCGCTGATGAGGGTTTCATTTTCCTCAGAGGTTCCCACGGTGATGCGCAGCGCATTCATCAGGCCGTAATTGGCCACAGGGCGCACGATAATGCCTCTGGAACGCAGGAACTGGTCGGCAGAGACGGCTTTGCCATCAGCGAAATGAACCAGCAGGAAATTGCCGAGGCTGGGGGTGACTTTCAGTCCCATGTCTTCAAAGGCCGCGGTCATTTTTGGCAGCCAGTTCAGATTATGGGCCCGGGCCTGGTCGATATGGTCTTGATCCTGAACCGCAGCCGTGGCGGCGGCTTGAGACAAGGTGGATACATTAAAAGCCCCACGGATCCGGTGCAATACATCCAGGACAGCCTCAGGCGCATAGGCCCAGCCCACCCGACAGCCAGCCAGGCCGTAAATCTTTGAAAATGTGCGGGTGACAATGGTATTTTCCAGACCATTATCCACAAGGCCCATGCCCGCATCAAAATCCGCCGCATCAGAATATTCCGCATAGGCCGCGTCCAACACCAGCAGAATATCATCACGAAGACCGTCCCTGAGCCGGGTGACTTCACCTTTGGAAAGATAGGTGCCGGTAGGATTGTTGGGATTGGCGAGGAAGACGATTTTAGTCTTTTCGGTGGCGGCGGCAAGGATGCCGTCCACATTGGTTTGATAATCCAGCTCATCCACAATCACCGGGGTGGCCCCCACCGCATGGGTGGCAATGGGATAGGCAAGAAAACCATATTGGCTGAAGATAATCTCGTCCCCGTCTTTGGCATAACCCTTGGCCAGAAGATGTAATAATTCCTCCGAGCCATTGGAACAGATGATGCGCGCGGGATCAAGGTCATGCACCGAACCAATGGCGGCCCTGAGTGCGGTACAGGCAGGGTCGGGATAAAGGTTCAGGCCGCTGTCCAGCGCCACTTTAATGGCTTCTACCGCATGGGGGCTGGGGCCCATGGGGCTTTCGTTGCTGGCCAGTTTTATGATGCGGTCCACACCGGCCACGGTTGAATCCCCGGCTTTATACGGGGTGATGTTGAGAATGCCCTGGCGCGGTTCTATTGCATGCATAATTTGATCTTTCATTTTATTTTATTCGGCAGCGTTGGATTGGTTTGTGCTGTCAGAAAGGCTTTTTGTCAAGGCCCGGGCTTTGATCCGTGAATTTTTTACGGCTTTTTCTTTCACATGGCCAAAACCCCTGATGTCCGTTGGCAGCGCGGCCAGTTCCGCAAAAACCTCAAGGCTTTCGGCGCTTAAATCCCGGTCAATATGCTTTAATAATTCTTCATAATCCCGGATCAGCTGCCGTTCCATCTTGCGTTCGGCCGTATAACCAAAGAGGTCAAAAGCGGTTCCTCTGAGAAAACGCAGCCGCGCCATAAGTTTCAGACCAGGCATCATCCACGGGCCAAATTCTTTCTTTTGCAGTTCACCCTTATCATTGCGTCTGGCCAGAAGCGGCGGGGCCATATGGAAATGGATTTTATAATCACCTTCAAACTGGGCCTGAAGATTTTTCAGAAAACGCCCGTCTGTATAAAGGCGCGCCACTTCATATTCATCTTTGACCGCGAGCAATTTGAAATAATTCTTCGCCACCGCGGTGATAAGTTCTGTTCCTTCAATGCCTTTATGTTTAAGGGTCTGTTGCATTTTTCCGACAGTTTTGCGGTATTTTTCCGCCAATGCATCATCCTGATAATCCCGCAGATAATCCGCCCTCACTGTGATGATGTCCTCCAGTGTAGCGGCAATTTTCTGTTCCGTGTTGTTGTGCGGCAGGAAATCTTCCAGAAGTTTGATGTCATGGGCGGCAATACGGCCCCAGTTGAAACTCTGACGGTTTTTCTCAATGGCCACACCATTAAGCTCAATGGCGCGGTTAATGGCCGCCAGCGATACCGGAATCTGTCCCAGCTGCCAGGCATAACCAAAGAGGAACATATTGGTGGCAATACTGTCCCCCATAAGCTGGGTCGCGAGGCGGGTGGCCTCAATTTTATGCAGGGCATCTGTGCCGACAATATTGTTGATGTTCTGGCTGATCAGGTCGTCGTGAATATCCGCGTCCCGGTTCAGAACAAATTGGGCAGTCTGAATTTTATGGGCATTAAGCACCACAGTGGAATTTTCTTTGTTCAGGGTACGCAGGGATTCCGCGCTGCCCGCCACCACCATATCGCAGCCGAGCAGAAGATCGGCCTGAGCCGTGCCGATACGAACGGATTTAAGCTGGTCGGCCTTATTCGCCAGGCGCAGATAGCTGATCACGGCCCCGCCCTTCTGGGCAAAACCGGTAAAATCAAGGGCCGTGGCCCCCATGCCCTGCAAATGGGCCGCCATGACAATGATCTGACCGATGGTGACCACCCCGGTGCCGCCAACCCCGGTGATCATAATGTCATAACTGTTATCCAAAGCCCGAAATTGCGGGTCTGGCAGATTATCCATCAGGACTTTGGGGTCCGTGGAGCTGCCCTTTTTCACCTGCCCGCCATGGATGCTGACAAAAGAGGGACAGAAGCCATTGATACAGGAATAATCCTTGTTGCAGCTGGACTGGTCAATGGATCTTTTCTGGCCAAATTCTGTCTCGACGGGAATGATGGACAGGCAATTGGATTGTACCGAACAATCGCCGCAGGCCTCACACACCAATTCATTGATGAAGGCGCGTTTGGGCGGATCGGGAAATTGTTTTTTCTTGCGGCGACGGCGTTTTTCCGAGGCACAGGTCTGATCATAAATCAGGCCGGAAACACCTTTGACCTTACGCAATTTACGCTGGATCTGATCCATTTCGCTGCGGTGATGAATGCTGACACCGGGGGCAAAATTGGCCCAGCCCTCATATTTATCCGGCTCATCCGTGACCACATAGATGGGTTTTACCCCTTCATGGTAAAACTGATGCGAAATCTGATCCACGGTCAGGGTATTTTCCAGCGGCTGGCCGCCGGTCATGGCAATGGCATCATTATAGAGCAGCTTATAGGTGATGTTGGCGCCGCCGGCCACAGACTGGCGAATGGCCAGCAGGCCGGAATGATAATAGGTGCCATCACCCAGATTCTGGAAGATATGATCTTCATGGGTGAAAGGGCTCTGGCCCATCCAATTTACCCCTTCGCCACCCATTTGACACAGGTAATCCGTATTCCTGTTCATATTGGTGGCGAGGAAATGACAGCCAATGCCCGCCATGGCCCGACTGCCCTCGGGCACTTTGGTCGAGCTGCTGTGGGGGCAGCCGGAACAGAAATAGGGGGTGCGCCGGTCAAGTTGTTCTGCGTCCCGCGCCAGTGTGAGGCTGGTGCTGACATTCTGATTAATCTGATCAAGAGGACCCTTCAGGCCCAATGCATTCAGATAGGGGCTGAGGGCCTTTAAAATATCTTCCGGGGAAAGTTCGCCCACCGGATTAAGCAGCATGGCCCCGTCTTCGGTATTTTTTCCAATAATCACCGGGCGGTTCTTCTCCGGCGCGTTATAGAGAATATCCCGCAGTTGATTTTCCACAAAACTGCGTTTTTCCTCCACCACCAGGATTTTTTCAAAGCCGTTGGCAAAAGCGCTGATGCCGGTGGGTTCCAGTGGCCAGGTAAGCCCCACTTTAAAGATGGAAATACCCGCATCTTCTGCTTCTTCCCGAGAAATGCCTGCATTGGCAAAAGCCTGCATCAAATCCAGATAAGCCTTGCCACAGGTGACCAGGCCAAGGCGTTTGTCCTTGCCGGACCAGAGTGTATTGTCAATGGGATTGGCGCGCACGAAGGCATGTACGGCCTTGAGTTTATGGTCAATGAGGCGGCCTTCGATCAGGGGCAGGGGGTCGGGCCAGCGGTAATGCAAAGCCTGAGCCGAATAACCCTCATGTTCGGGTGTGATAAAGTCTTTTTTCACCAGATCAAGGTTGACGGTGGCAGCGCTTTCGACAATTTCACTAACCGCAACAAAACCGCTCCAGCAGCCGCTATAACGGCTCAGCGCAATGCCATAAAGGCCAAAGTCGAGATAATCCTGTAAACCTGCCGGGGCCAGAATCGGCATCATCCAGGATGCCATAATCTGTTCGCTCTGATGGTTCATGCTGGATGATACCGCCGCATGATCATCACCCGCGATCACCAGGACCCCGCCATTTTGCGAAGAACCAAAGGCATTGCCGTGTTTTAAGGCATCACTGGCCCGGTCCACACCGGGGCCTTTGCCGTACCAGATGCCAAACACACCGTCATAATCGGCAAAACCGGAGCTTTCCACCTGTTGCGAGCCCAAAACCGCCGTCGCCGCCAATTCTTCGTTAATGCCGGGTTGAAATTTGACCCCGTGATGATCCAGATGTTTCTGGGCCTGCCAGAGTTCGCGGTCATAATTGCCCAAAGGAGACCCACGGTAGCCGGAAATAAATCCGGCGGTGTTGAGGTTTTGGTTTTTATCCACCTGAGCCTGCATCAGGGGAATGCGTACCAGCGCCTGGGTTCCGGTGAGGAAAATCTGCCCCTGATCACGCTGATAACGATCATCCAGCTGATAGTTCAGATCAAGTATGTCATCTGTTTTATGCATTTGCTACCAAATCCCTGACTTTATTCATTATACTATTAGGGTATAATAGACCCACGTTATGGGTATGTCCTTGCGATTTTAATCGTAATATGCCAAATATGAGCAACATCCTTTTAAAATATCTTAAAAAAATAGAGAGAATGTGTTTTGATTAAGCTGGATTCAATCGATTTTAATATTTTGCGTGAATTGCAGGATAATGGCCGCCTGTCCAATCACGACCTGGCCAAACGCGTGGGTCTGTCTCCATCCCCGTGCTGGCGGCGGGTTAAGCGCTTGGAAGATGAAGGTATTCTCAATCATTATGCGGCAATATTGGATCCGGAAAGTGCAGGGTTTCACCTGATTGCCTTTGCCCATGTGATGCTGGAAAAACATCAGATGGAAATGCTGGATCAGTTTGATGAGGCCATATGTGAGCGTCCGGAAGTATTGGAATATTATTCCATGAGCGGGGATTATGATTTTCTCATGAAAGTGATCGCACGCAATATGAAAGATTATGAAGAATTTCAGACAGGTTTTCTCATGCGGCTGCCGGTGGTGCGTTCAGTCAGCACCAGTTTTGTGCTCAAGCAAAAGAAACATACCACCCGTCTGCCGCTGAGGATGATTGAAAAACTTACTTCAGATTAAGTTTGAAATTATTGTCATTATTCTGACAATCGACAATATTTTCGGCCATTTCATTCATGATGTTAAAATAAAGATCAGGTCCCAGGTCATGATAAAGTCCCAGGGGATCAATGGTTTCATATCCGGCTTCCGTGCCGCTCATAACAACGGTGGCAATACGCGGATGAGAACCGGGTGAGCCTAAAACACAGGTGATATTTTTGCTTTTGGCCAGTTTTTTTAATTTTTTCAGATGTTTCACACTGGGGGTATTGTCTGATTTAAGCAGGATGGCACCGACGCTGCGCAGGCTGAAGGCTTTTTCAAAATATTGAAAGGCGTCATGATAGACAATCATGGGTTTGTCGCGCAAAGGGCGCAATTCTTCGCGAATTTTTTCTTCCAGATCATAAAGCCGGCTGATCATTCTGTTGGCATTCTGAATATAGGTGAAACTATTGTCGGGGTCTAGGCGTGAAAGAGTTTCTTCGATGATTTCCACCATTTTTCGCGCATTGGCCGGGTCAAGCCAGATGTGAAGATCCATGTCCGTTTCGTGATCATGATCATGGGCATCGGTGTTCCTGATCCAGACTTTTTGCTTGCGATAGGGCTGTAATTTTATGCCGTCCTGACGGGCGAGGGCGATGTCCTTTAAATGTTTATTTTTTTTCTTCAGGGCGCTGGCGAGAAATTCTTCCAGTTTGGGGTCCACATAGAAAATAACATCCGCTTCATATAAGGCCCTGATATGGGAAGGGCGCATGCGGAAAATATGGGGGGACAAACCACCTTTTAGCAATAAAGTTGCCTCACCGCTTTTACCCATGACACCGGTCACAAGCGAATGGACGGGTTTAATGCTGGTGATGACATTGAGCTTTTTTGCATGGGCCGCCTGTATGGGGGCCAGCAAAAGCAGGGAAAAAATAACAAGAAATGTTTTTTTAAACATATAAGAACCAAACTTCATAAACTTGCAATAATGTAACATATTGGGTTTTGGGGCGTTTATTCAAGTAAAATATGGCTTATTTTAATCCTGGAGCCTTAAAAGGCATCTTTTATCTGGGTTTTGAGCCAAACCGGCAGGTTGAAATTGCACGTGGAAATTTAAAGTTTTTATCGAGCTTAATATGTTTACTTTTTATTTACCTTGTTTCAATAAACAGCTTATTCAGAATAAAAAAATCTAAAGTTTGAGTAAGGCAATGAGTATTTCACCTACCCAGAATGAGCAGCTCCTTCGGGATGATGACGTGATCGTCAGCAAGACCGATTTAAAGGGCCGGATCACCTATACCAATCATATTTTCCGCCGCGTAAGCCAATTTGAGGAAGATGAACTTTTGGGTAAAGCGCATAATCTGGTGCGCCACCCCCATATGCCGCGCTGTGTCTTTAAATTTATGTGGCAACGTTTGCAGTCGGGCAAAGAAATTTTCGCTTATGTGAAGAATATCTGTAAAAATGGCGATTATTATTGGGTTTTTGCCCATGTGACCCCCACTTTTGATGATGCGGGCAATATCAGATCCTATCATTCCGCCCGAAGAAAACCCGAAGCGGCAAAAATACGCAAGATTGAAGCTTTTTATGGAAAACTTCTGGCAGAAGAAAAAAAATACGACAGACCCAAAGAGGCGACTGAAAAATCTTATGAATTATTGCTGAAAAGCCTGGATGAGCAGGCCGTAAGCTATGATGAATTTATCTTTAATTTATAAGAAATTATCACGTAATTTGGCTTGGAGGATATAAATAATATTTAATTAAAAACTGAATAACTTATTAATTAAATATTTATATCTGATTGTCTAGGTTACTAAATAATTAAGAAAAACTAGGTTTATAATAAAGTTTGGCATTAGGAAAAGGGGTTGAAATATGGCTAAAATTACAATTACGCCAACCGACAAAGAGCATTTTCTTCGGGGTGACGATCTTATCGTCAGCAAAACCGATGTGAAGGGTCATATCACCTATATCAATGAAATGTTCCGGAAAATCAGCCAGTTCAGCGATGACGAAGTATTGGGAAAACCCCATAATATTATCCGTCATCCGGATATGCCAAGATCCATCTTCAAGCTCTTGTGGAACAGGCTGTCAAATGAACAGGAAATTTTCGCTTATGTGAAGAATATCTGCAAAAATGGCGACTTTTACTGGGTCATGGCCCATGTGACCCCATCTTATAATATCAAGGGCGAATTGGTTGGTTATCATTCCAATCGTCGCGCGCCCAGTCGTGAACATGTGGCGGTCATTGAAACATTATACAAAAAATTGATTTCGATGGAAAATTCATACCCGAATAAGAAAGACGGCATGAATGCAGCTTATGACACATTGATGAATATTATGGAAAATAATCAAACGAATTATGATCAGTTTGCCTTTGAAACCATTGAATTTTATAGAAATATGGATTTGAGCTCAAACAATACAGAACTCAGGAAAGCAGGCTAAGACATGTCAATATTCTCCACCTTCAAGAAATCCAGACCGGTTGAGTTTAATCTTCCAGAGGTTAAAGAAGTCATGGTTGCCAAAGACAACCAGCATAAACGGGCTATGGACAAGATATTTGAAACTTTTGTCACTATTTTAAATGGCGACATGGAAGCGAGAATATTGAATATCAAGGATTATGATCAGGATATACAGAAAACATTTATAGCCCTGAACAGTTTTCTCGACATGTCGGATGCCTATATCCGCGAAACATCGGCCACCATGGAACATGCCTGCGAAAAGAAATATTACCGCCAATTCCTGGAAACGGGTTTTACCGGAAACTTCCGCCGGGGTGCGGCAATCATGAACCAGACCCGGGGCAATATGGAAAAGATGGAACGGGATACACGCAATGCAACCATAGGGCTTGCGGATCAATTTGAAGGCCATATTTCCGGTGTTGTTCAGTCTCTTTGTGCCTCTGCCAGTCAACTGAGCAGCGCCTCGGGTCAGATGTCAAGCATGGCACAGGATACCTACCAGCAAAGCGGTGATGTGTCACAGGCGACGATTAATGCCAATGAAAATGTGGGGGCTGTGGCCTCTGCCACCGAAGAACTTTCCAGCTCCATTAATGAAATTTCACAACAGGTGGAGGCCTCTTCCACCGTCACCCGCGAAGCGGTGGAGGGTGCCCAGAGTGCCAGTGAAGCCGTGGTGGGTCTGGAAACATCGGCCAACGAGATTGATAAAGTGGTGGAACTGATCCGTTCCATTGCCGGTCAGACCAATTTGCTGGCGCTCAATGCCACCATTGAGGCGGCCCGCGCCGGGGAGGCAGGCAAGGGGTTTGCGGTTGTGGCCAATGAGGTGAAAAGCCTTGCCAATGAAACATCCAAGGCCACCGATGATATTGTGGCCCAGGTGGAAAGCATTCAGGGAGCCATTCAGGATACGGTACGATCCATCAATGAAATTGGTGATAAGGTCAATCAGGTCAGCCAATATTCCACTTCAATTTCCGCCACGGTGAACCAGCAGAATATGGCCACACGGGAAATCTCCCGTAATGTGCAGCAGGCCTCGTCCGGCACCCAGGTTGCGTCTGAAAATGTGGCGAAAATCAAGGGTGCTTCTGAAAATACCACCCGGATGGCCAAAGAGGTGAATTCTGCCACCGATGAAGTTTCGCAACAGATTTCGGTGCTGCAGGATGAGGTTGAAAAATTCCTTGGCTCCATCCGGGATAATAAAAAGTCCGCTTGAATGCCTTAAAAATTCCCTATTTCTCTCTTAAATGAATAGGTCTTGAGCCTAATTGAAAAATTGCGTTGGCTCTTTTTCATAAAGGCGTGTTATAGTCCTGCGGAATCAGCTAAAATATAATATAAATTATGTTTTTGGCGCAGAATATTTAAGGAATACGGGATAGGTATGGTTTTTAATTTTGGCTCAAAACAGGTCTTTAAAATAATAAGAACTGTGATGTTTTCACTGGTTGCGGTGGTTGTGGTTGCGGGCTGTGCATCTGACAAGAAACTTAAATATCAGGAACGAACGGTCACGGAAATTTATGACAGCGCTCTGAATTATCTTTACCGGGGGCAGTATAAATATGCGGCGGTGATTTTTGACGAGGTGGAACGCCAGCATCCTTATTCATCCTGGGCGAGACGGGCGCAGCTCATGTCTTCTTATGCGTTTTTCAAGGCGCGTAAATATGATGAATCCATTCTGGCAGCACAGCGTTTCATATCCCTTCATCCGGGTAATAAGGACGCAGCCTATGCCTATTATCTGGTGGGGCTGAGCTATTATATGCAGATCGCCGATGTCAGGCGGGATCAGAAAACCACCGAACAGGCCATGTCGGCTTTGAGTGAAGTTGTGCGCCGTTATCCTTTCAGCAAATATGCCCGCGATGCCAAGCTCAAGATTGACCTGACCCGGGATCATCTGGCGGGCAAGGAAATGGAAATTGGCCGTTATTACCTGAATCAGGGTGAATTTATCGCCGCCATTGGCCGTTTCCGGAACGTGGTCTATAAATATCAAACCACAAGCCATGTGGCAGAAGCCATGCACCGTCTGGTTGAGGCATATCTTTCGGCGGGTATTCTACCCGAGGCATATAAAACAGCGGCTGTTCTGGGGAAAAATTACCCGGACAGTGAATGGTATAAATATAGTTATGAATTGATGCAGAAGTTTAATGTTAAATTAAATTAGGATTATTTCTGTATTTCATGCGCATGACCATATTATGGGATTAAAGGCTTGCCATAGATGCTCTGTAATCTTTCGATTAATAATATCATCCTGATTGACCGTCTTCAGATTGAATTTGAAGGCGGCCTGTCTGTTCTCAGCGGCGAAACCGGGGCGGGAAAATCCATTCTTCTGGACAGTCTGGGGCTGGTCATGGGCATGCGCGGCGGCAAGGACCTGGTGCGTCATGGCATGGATCAGGCGGCGGTGATGGCTGAATTCAATTTGGCTGAAGACCATGAATTATGGCCCCTTCTGGATCATCAGGGCATCGAACATGATAAATTAAGTCTTATCCTGCGCCGGGTCATAACCAAAGAGGGGCGCTCGCGAACCTTTATCAATGATCAGCTGGTCAGCGTCGGTTTCCTGCGCGATGTTGGTGACAGGCTGGTGGAAATCCATGGGCAGCATGATGAACGGGGACTTCTGAATGCAGCGGGACACCGAAAAATACTGGATGAATATGGTCAGTATGGGCGCCTGAACGGGACTGTGAAAGACTGTTTCGATTGTCTGTCGGCCCTCAAAAAAGAACTGGCGCATGAGCAGGAAAAGCTGGAACAGGTGCGGGTGGATGAGGATTATATCCGCCATAATCTGGAAGAGCTGGAGAAATTATCACCGGAGCCGGGAGAAGAAGATACCCTGGCGGATCAGCGCGCCCGTATGATGCAGGGTGAAAGAATGTCCGGTGATCTGGGCGATATTTTGAAAGAACTCTTGCATAATTCCGGGGTTGATGCGGCGCTTCGGGGTGTGATCCGGCGTCTGGTCAGGCTGGCGGAGGGCAGTAAAGGCCTGTTGGAACCGGCCATCGAAGGGCTGGACCGGGCCGCCACTGAAACTTCTGAGGCGATAGCGGCTCTGGAAGAGGTGATGCATAATCTGGACTTTAATGCCCATGATCTGGAAAATACCGAAGAACGGCTTTTTGCCTTAAGGGCGGCGGCGCGCAAGCATAAATGTACCGTGGCTGACCTGCCCGCAATCAAGCTTGAATTTGAAGAAAAACGCCGGGCGCTGGATTTTGGTGACGAGGAAGTGCAGCGCTTGACCAATGCCGTGGCCGGGGCCGATGCTCAGTTTAAAAAGGCGGCGCTGGCTTTGTCCGAAGCCCGTAAGAAGGCCGCCCGTCAACTGGATAAACTGGTTAATGCGGAACTTTCCCCCCTGAAAATGGAAAAGGCCCGTTTTCAGACCAAATTGACCCTTCTGGCGCAAGAAGACTGGGGGCCGCAGGGCGCGGAACAGGTGGAATTTGAAATTTCCACCAATCCCGGCGCCCCCTTTGGCGGCCTGATCAAGATTGCCTCCGGTGGGGAACTTTCCCGCTTTATACTGGCTCTGAAAGTGGTGCTGGCGCGCAAGAGTACGGTGCCGACGCTGGTGTTTGACGAGATTGATCGCGGCGTTGGCGGGGCGGTGGCGGACGCGGTGGGGGAAAGGCTGAAACGCCTGTCCCATGATGCCCAGATACTGGTGATCACCCATTCACCACAGGTGGCGGCGCGCGGCACCAGCCACTGGCTGATTGAAAAGAAAGAATATGACGCGACGGGTTCGTTAAAGACGGATGTCACCCCCCTAGATCAGAACGCGCGTCAGGAAGAAATCGCCCGTATGCTGGCGGGGGCCAAAGTAACAGATGAAGCCCGTGCGGCGGCACAAAGTCTGATGGATGCCTGATATGTCTGTTGAAATTTCACCGGAAACGCTGGATAAGACAGCCGCTGCTGTTGAGCTTGAAAGGCTGGCAAAAGAAATCGCCCGTCATGATATTCTCTATCATGGTGCGGATAATCCTGAAATCAGTGATGCGGACTATGACGCGCTGCGTCGGCGCAATGATCAGATTGAAGCCTTATATCCTGATCTTGTGCGGCCTGACAGCCCCAGCAAGTCCGTGGGTGCCGCCCCGGCCAGCGGATTTAAAAAAGTCGCCCATAAAAAGGCCATGCTGTCGCTGGATAATGCCTTTGAGGCCCAGGATGTGATTGATTTTGTCGCCCGGCTCAAGCGTTTTTTGAATATGGCTGAGACGGCGGCCATTGAACTGGTGGCAGAACCCAAGATTGACGGCCTGTCCGCAGCGCTGCGTTATGAAAACGGGATATTTGTTCAGGGCCTGACCCGGGGTGATGGCAAAACCGGGGAAGATATTACCCAAAACCTTAAAACCGTGATTGATATTCCCCACCGTCTTCAGGGCGATGACTGGCCCGATGTGGTGGAAATTCGCGGCGAGGTTTACATGGGGCGGCAGGATTTCTTTGCCCTGAACGAACGTCAGGAGGCCGCGGGAAAAGCGCCTTTTGCCAACCCGCGCAACGCGGCCGCAGGTTCTTTGCGTCAATTGGACAGCAATATCACGGCCCGGCGCAAGCTGCGCTTTTTTGCCTATGGTTGGGGCGATATATCGGCTCCGCTGGCTCAGACGCAATTTGATGTTCTGCAAAGGCTGCGCGCAGGGGGTTTTACCATCAATGATCTGGTGAAAATCTGTGCCGATGCACAGGCTGCCATCCAGCATTATGAATTGATCGGGGAGCGCCGCGCGGGTCTTTCTTATGATATTGACGGGGTGGTCTATAAGGTCAATGACCTGTCTTTGCAGCAACGCCTGGGCATGATTGCCCGCTCACCACGTTGGGCCATTGCCCATAAATTTCCTGCTGAAAAGGCCCGCACGATCCTGCGGGATGTGGATTTCCAGCTGGGGCGTACGGGTGTGGTAACCCCGGTGGCGCGGCTGGAACCGGTGACCGTGGGCGGGGTGGTGGTATCCAACGCCACTTTGCATAATGCGGATGAAATTGAACGGCTGCACATTAAAATCGGGGACACGGTGATTATTCAGCGCGCCGGTGATGTCATCCCGCAGGTAGTGGAAGTGATAGGATCAGGGCCAAAGAGCCGGGACATCATTTTCCCCAGCCGATGCCCGTCCTGTGACAGCGCTCTGGTGCGTGAAGAAGACGAAGTGGCGTGGCGCTGTTCCGGCGGTCTGATTTGCCCGGCACAGCGGGTGGAGCGGTTGAAACATTTTGTCTCGCGCAATGCTTTTGATATTGACGGGCTTGGCAGCAAACAGATTGAATTTTTCTTTCAGGAAAAAATGATCGAAAGCCCGGCGGATATTTTCCGCTTGCAGGAAAAAGACGCCGTGGGCCTGACCCGGCTGAAGAATTTTGAAGGCTGGGGCGAATTATCCGTGTCGAACCTGTGGGCCGCGATTGACCAGAGGCGCAGGATCGCCATGGACCGGTTTCTCTTTGCCCTCGGCATTCGCCATGTGGGGCAGCAGAATGCCCGGCTCCTCTGTCTGAACTATCAGAATATGACCCGCTTATTGGAACAAATGACTTTGGCCCGGGATGAAGAGAGTGTGGCGCGGGCAGAACTTTTGGCCATTGACGGGATCGGGCCCAAGGTGGCCGAGGCCATTATCGCCTTTTTCAGCGAAGATCATAATATGTCCGTGGTCAGACAATTGCTGGAACAGGTGGATGTGGAATATTTTGATATTCCGCAGAGCGATGGATCGGCGGTGGCGGGGAAAGTGGTGGTCTTTACCGGCAAGCTTGAAAAAATGGGCCGTCAGGAAGCCAAGGCCGGGGCCGAAAGTCTGGGGGCCAAGGTTTCCGGTTCCGTATCGGCCAAGACCGACATATTGGTGGCGGGGCCGGGGGCTGGATCAAAGCTTAAAAAAGCCACCGAACTTGGCATTAAAACCCTGAGCGAGGATGAATGGCTGGCGCTGATCGCGCCCTGATCCATTAGGGTTAATCCAAATTAACTATGCGTCAAATGTGACGCTTTTGTGGTCGTCATGCATTCATCGCATGGCTGCTACGCGATAATATGATCTACTCATTACAGCCTTAAAGCGCATATAACAGGTGTATCGGAACAGAAAGCCGATATGGATGTTCAACAGATTTTTTAATTAAGGTTTAGATCAATGACAAAATATATATCAGGATATGATTTCATGGATCTGTTGAAGGACAATGGTTATGTGCCTTTAACAGAGCGGGTTTCAATCAAAATGGCCTCAATTTTTGCCGGTTTGACGGAAAAATTCATGGAAAGCACAGTGGAACTGACAGTTGAGTTGAACGAAGAATCCCATGACTTCATGGATCTTCTGAATGACAAAGGTATGGTGCCCGAGGCCTCTAACGACAACCAGAAGCTTTACACGCTGGTTTCTTAAGAAACACTCACACAACCCTTTGGCATTCGCCAAAATATAAAGAATAAACCCTGTGAATTATTTCATGGGGTTTTGTGTTTTAGGGCCTTTGTTTTTGAGGCAAGCCTATTTGATCTTATCTTTTTCCTGTGTTAGGTTTCTAGTCTGTTTATACAGGATGGGGGGGAATGATGCGGCTCTCCGAACAGGCTATTTGCTGACCTTAATAATATCAAATGACTTTGATATCTTTAGTGCTTATGATCTTTCCTGAGCGCAGATGTGGGGTCTTACTTCATTGTCTCATATACAACAGAACATAAAAAGGAGACATTATGAAAACGATTATCAAACGACTGTCACTTGTAATTTCAAGCGTTATTTTTTTGGTTATTCTTTTCATTATCACCCGGACGTTTATGCATGTGCCTCAGGAAAACCCGCCTGTAGAACATATGGATATAGTGATTGACGAAATGCAGGCGGCCCGGAATTTGGCGCAAGCAATCCGCTTTAAGACCATTTCTCATCAATTGGAAAATAACCACAAAGATCAACCCTTTGATGATTTTATTAAATGGGTCATGGACAGCTATCCTGACATTAATAACAGTCTTGAATTGAAACGTTTTGGTCACACCATGCTTTATAAATGGCAGGGATCAGAGCCGGCTTTAAAACCTGTTTTATTCACGGGCCATTATGATGTGGTTCCCATCGTACCGGGCACCGAAGAAAAATGGCAGCATGCCCCTTTCTCTGGCATGATCGCAGACAATAAAATATGGGGCAGAGGCGCAATTGATGACAAAAGCGGTGTCATTGGTCTTCTTGAGGCCACAACATATCTTTTGAAACAAGGCTATCAGCCCAAAAGAACGATTTACCTGAGTTTTGGACATGATGAAGAGTTGGGAGGCAACAACGGCGCAGGGGCCGTCGCGGATTATCTGAAAAAACAAAATATTCAAATGGATTGGTCGCTGGATGAAGGGTCATTCATATTGGATAAAATCGTTGCGGGAATAGATGAACTTGCCGCCATCGTCAATGTTGCCGAAAAGGGTTATGTAACCCTTGAAATTATCGCAAAAGGCAAAGGTGGGCATTCATCCATTCCGCCCCGGCAAACCTCCATCGGGGTGTTGGCCCGTGCGATTACGGCGCTGGAGGAAAATCCCCTGCCGGGAAAACTGGAAGGATTAAGTTTACAGTCCTTTGATACCCTGAGCCGCTATATGAATTTCCCGAAAAGAGCCGTATTTTCCAATTTATGGATATTCGGCGGGCTTGCCGAAGCCTCATTATCCTCTTCTGATCTCATGAACGCAATGTTGCACACGACAACCGCCCCAACCATGTTATCGGGCAGCAACAAAGAAAATAGCCTGGCCCCCGAAGCAATCGCAACATATAATTTCAGACTGCACCCGCGCGATACTGTTGATGGCCTTAAGAAATATGTTGAGAGGGTTATTAATGATCCGAATGTATCAATTCGCATCATGCGGGCGCGGGAAGCCTCCCCCGTCTCAAGCTGGGAGGTTGCCGCCTATCATAATATTTCGCAGTCCATTCGGGAGATTTACGGGGATATCATTATAACACCGGGCTTGATGATTGCCGGTTCAGATACGACCCATTATGGAAAGGTGGCGGATAATTCATACAGGTTCAATCCATTTTTGATTACAAAACAGGACCTCAGCAGCTTCCACGGCACCAATGAAAATATCAGCTTAGACAGCTTCGCCCAGGGTATTCGAATTTATATTCAACTGATGAAAAATTCTACTGGGTAAGAAGAGCGCCGGTGTCAGAGTCATCTGATTTCGAAAGAATGGCATTGTGTTTATGTCTATAGAGACTTCTAACCTCGCACCAGCATTAAGGTGTTCCACTCGCCCAGGCAATATCTTTTCTTCAGCACCAGCCCTTCCGCTTCATAGGCTTTCAGTACCGCCCCTTCCTGACTGGCGAGCAGGCCGGAGAGGATGAGGTGGCCTTTGGTGCAGCCCAAAGCCATTTGATCTTACCTTTTGCCTGTGTTAGCTTTCAGGCTTAATAAACAAAGGGGGGTATGCCCATGATGCGGTGTGGCGAGAGGTTTATGACATCAACTCAGTAAGAGACCTTCAGGATTGCTGCAACAGGGATTGCATCTACTATCATATTAGAAAATATACGCCCCCATTGGCATTTACAATTTTAAGTCAAAGGAAGCTCAGGTGTCTTTCACTATAAAAACAAAAAAACAGATATTATTTATTCTGTCTATTGTCTTTTTTAGCCTCTCTACCATGACATCAAAAGCAGAACGCGCCAGTGTGTCATTTTATAATAATGAAAGTGATGGCAAACTCTGGGTTCATATCAGGAATCCTGATAGTGAGTATCGTGAACTTATCGTATATTTACCTGATAAGAAAATCATATATCTTGTTTCATGGGGCCAAATTATAATCCCGCAGCTTGAAAATTTTAGTCAGAAAATTGATTTTAAAATGCCCATTGAAGACCTTACGGGTATATATTTTGATGATGGAAATCCCATCTCAACCAGAGTTTTTAGTCAGAAGGGCACTTATAGCTTTTATTTTGCCGGGAATGTCGAAACGGAACCTGAAAATACGGCGCATGATTATATTGAGGTTATCTATCCCCCTAAATAAGGTTTGAACCCTGCAAGGATTACGGTGACAGTTTATTTTATCCGCCCATAATTCCACCGTAATCCGAGATGGAATCCTTTAAGGTCGCTGTAAATATGTTTGGTGGGAAACTTATTAAGGAAAGTAATCACTGGCATATAGGGTTTTAAGAAGGGAAAAGATTATGCATAATTTAAAAAGAACTACATACGGCATAGTTATTCTTTTGCTCGCTGCGACTTCTTATGGTTTTGCAGAAGAAGATGATTGCGATTTTAATTTTAAAGGTTATGAAGAATATATACTTAAGGCGGTTCCCCCGTCATCTATTCTTTCTCGCAAAAGTAATAAAATAAACGCAGAAGTGCTTTTGAAGGTTGAGGGGGTGCAAGACCTTACCCTTGCCTATGGGGCTTGCTATCATTATGGCCTCAGTATAAAGGCTCGTCATGTAGAGCCGCCACATTTAGGAGAAGTTCTTGACTTTATCAAACCTATTATTTCTGAAGGCCACCCTAGAATGGGTGATATTTTTGAAGGCTTAAAATCTTATATTATGACTAAAGAAATAATAGATCTTAACATTAATAATCGGTATTTATCCAGTATGTCTATTAAAAAGTCAAATAACGACGATGGTACCATAAACATAGAAATCAGCGTGTCCGGCGGATGAAAACCAAGGGGATCAATGTTTCAATGATTAACTTTTATAAAAGCAAAAAATCATAAATTAAGGAATATAATGAGAATAATAACTTTTTTCACAATAATGTTAATTTCATCAATAGGTTATGCTCAGTCTCAAGACAATTTTGATGCTAAATTAGCTTGGCAGGAGTTTTATCATGTGTTCAATCAAGATTACGCTTATAAAGAAACTTCTCAAATTGATACCGCTAACCTGTTACTTCAATATCAAAAAAAAGCCTTATTGGCTAAAAGTAACAGTGAATTTATTGATGTTGTTCAAATATTTCTCCGTCATTTTCAAGATCCGCATTTAAACATTGGGCCTTTGAATAACGATGATTATAGTGTTACCCCAACAGGCTCTGATATTTGGGCAGTATATAAAGGTGGGAAATATTTAGTTGGTGATCTTAAAGCGGGTGGTGCAGCCTATAAAGCAGGCATAAAGGTAAACAGTGAAGTCATCACTGTTGATGGTTTGTCGGTGGAGGCTGCGATAAATAAAGTGTTTGGCGGAACTATTGCGAGCTTGACGAAGCAACAAAAGCTGTGGGGTTTAAATATAGCTTTAGGTGGGCTAAGAAACCAGGCAAGAACGATAACCATTGTGCAAGATAACAAATTGCAAATGTACAAGTTGGCAGCCACCTATGAGGCCATAAATCGTGCCGGTAGCGAACCAACATTATCCTTTAAAAACATGAATGAAATTGGTTATATCCGTTTTAATAATTCGCTTGGTAACGCGGACACTGTCAGCGCTTTTAAAGAAGCGATAGGTCAACTAATAGATACTAAAGCATTAATTATAGATCTTCGAAATATACCAAGCGGTGGCAATACCAGCGTAGCCGAACCTATCCTTGGGCATTTTGTCCAACAAGAAACTGTTTACCAATTGTATCAAAGACAACTTAACGGTATCCCGTTTCACAAAGCAGAATTAGAGAAAGCTGTTGTGAAGCCGAGCATGCCTTTTTACGGTAAGCCTTTTGTTGTGTTAGCTGGTCGGTGGACAGGAAGTATGGGAGAGGGGATGATGATCGGACTAGATGCACTCGGTGCTCATGCGGTTATCGGGGCACCTACGGCTGATTTGCTTGGCGGCATCAAAAATGTAAAACTGATGAAGAGTGGTGCAGTTCTCGATCTCGGTTTTGAACGTATGTTTCATGTCAATGGATCATACCGTGAAGATTTCCAAGCCGACATTAGAATATCAGCTGCAGATTGGGGAGAAAACGATATGGACCCTGCCTTAATCAAAGCGATAAATTATCTTAACAGTGCAGATGTGAATTTACCCTAGATCGTTTGAGTTTTAATTGTTAAAATCAATGGTGTCAAGGCCATTTGATTTTATTGGAACAGCATTGTGTTTATGTCTTTAGGAGCTTTTATTTTCGCACCAGCATTAAGGTGTTCCATTCGCCCAGGCAATATCTTTTCTTCAATACCAGCCCTTCCGCTTCATAGGCCTTGAGCACGGCTTCTTCCTGACTGGCGAGCAGGCCGGAGAGGATGAGGTGGCCTTTGGGGGTGAGGTGGGGGACGATGTCATGGGCCATTTCCTGCAGGGGGCCGGCGAGGATATTGGCGGTGATTACCTTATAGGGGCCGGACTTGTGTAAAATTTCATCATCCATGCCGTCCGAGGTCAGGGCGCAGAGGCCCGCTTTATCGGAGGTGGCCTCGACAATGTCCACATCATTGACACGGGCGTTCAGCAGGCTGGTTTCGGTGGCGATGGGGTCGATGTCGCTGGCCATGACCCGGATGGGCCATAATTTACACATGGCCAATGCCAGAATGCCCGAACCACAACCCAGATCAAGGGCGCTTTCAGGAGCCTCCCCCTCGGCCAGGTCACATAAGGCTCGCAGACAGCCGTTTGTGGTTTCATGCTGACCGGTGCCAAAGGCCTGACCGGCTTCCACCAGCAGGCCGATCTTGTCTTCGGGCAATTTATCCGCATCATGAGAACCGTAAACAAAGAAACGCCCCGCATCCACGGGTTTTAATATTTTCTGCGATTTCGACACCCAGTCTTCATTTTCAACGCGCTGAAGCCTGATTTCCGGAAGCGGCTGGTCGAAGGTTTCAAGACTGGTTTTGAGGGCTTCTTTCAGCTTAGCCAGATCCGGTTTTTGTGTGTAATATGCTTCGAGCAGGCGAATGTCATCGCCTTCGATAATTTCAAAATCCGACAGGGTGGGAAAATCATTTTCGGCACAGCCAAAGAGGGTTTCTTCAACAAGAGGGATGAAATTTCTGGAGATTTCTATTTCTATTTTCCAGATTTCAGATGGATCGGCAGCGGAATTGGACAAGGCGATTTCCTCTTTATATGACGTTCGCCACCTTATAACGCAATTGATCCTGAAAAGGGAAAAAAGAATTTTTCAGGAGCGGAAGTGGTATAAACGGGATGAAAGCCTGCTAATCTGCGATGAGTGCGCTTGAGCTTATGGTGCAGAAAATTTTATAATAATCCACAGAAGGGAGTATCGTTATGAAAAAAATAATTCTATTTACAGTGTGTGCCATGGCCATGTTTTTTACGGCAATGCCGTTTGCTTCGGCCAAAGATATTGAAAAAAAATACAGCGACCTCAAAGACTTTACGAGAATTCTTGTGAAGAATACGGCCGTTGGCCTCGATGTGAAAATTGGCAAGAAATTTTCCGTCAAGATGAAAGGCCATGAAGACCGTCTTGAAGAACTCACCCTGAAAGTAAGGGGGGATGAACTTGTCATCATGGAAGAAGAAGAGGGTGATAAAAACTTCAGATTTAATGATGATGTCAAGGTGACGATTGTGATGCCGTCCTTTACAGGGCTGGAAGTAAACGGCGCGGTGGACGCGGATATTGAAGGCATTGAAGACGGAACGCTTGATTTCGAGATTAATGGCGCAGCCAATATTGAAATTGAAGGTCGGTGTGAAAGGCTGAATGTTGAAATGAATGGCGCGGGTAATTTTGAAGGCCGCCCCCTTGAATGCAAGCATGTGAACATGCAAATCAATGGCGCGGGCAATGCGGAAGTCTATGCCTCCAAGTCGGTCAATGCCGAAGTCAGTGGCATTGGCAATATTGATGTCTATGGCAAACCCAAAGACATTAGTAAAGATGTGAGCCTGCTGGGCAATATTGACATCCATTGATTTGAATGAATTAAAAACGAGAAGAAGGGAAAGACAATGAATAAATTTTATGGAATTGGTGGCGCATTAATTGGCCTGATGATGGTTTCGGGCAATGCACTGGCGGTTGAAAGGACATTTGATCTGGATAAATTCAAGGAAATCCGGATTGATGCCCGCGCGAACCTGGATGTATCGGTGGGGGGAAAACAATCTGTTAAGATTGATGCGGATCAGGAAATTCTGGATAAATTGAATGTTGTGGTAAAGGGCGATACGCTGGTGATCAAACATAAGAAAAATCGCCATCATGACCATTATAGCCGGGGAAAAAGCCCGAAGGTTACCATTTCCATGGCGTTGCTGGAAAAGCTGACCATTAATGGTTCCTCAGATGCCAAAATTGATGGCATTAAGGGCAAAATCTTTGCCCTCAGGATCAATGGATCGGGTGATGTGAATTTCAGCGGGAAAAGCACCGACCTCGATATATCCATTAACGGTTCCGGTGATGTTAAATCCACAAAATATCATGCGGAAAATATTGACGCTTCCATTAATGGTTCAGGCGATGTTTTCCTGGCCGGCAAATGCAAAAGTCTTGACCTTGGTATTAGCGGTTCCGGCGATTTTTCCGGCAAAGACTTTAAATGTGCTGATGTAAGAGCCAGAATAAGCGGCTCCGGCGATGTGGTGACCTATGCCAGCCAGTCTTTGGATATGAGGTCCAGCGGCTCTTCAGATATGGATGTTTATGGTGACCCGAAAACCATTAAAAACCGCTCCAGCGGTAGTTCTGAGCTGAATGTTCATTAAACGGTTCTTGACAAAGGCCCCTCAAAATAGACATTTTACATCCAGTGTGGAGGTGGAAAATGAAATATGTTAGATTATTCGGGATCACGACCCTGATTATTGCCGCGGTTCTTTACATGGCGGCGGATAAGGAAGAGGCCTATGAGGGGCCTTATGTCAGCGCGGAAGAACATTATGAGGCGGGTGATTTTTCCAAGATAAATTTGAATATCCGCTCCAGCCAGGCGGTAGTTCGGGTGGGGGAGCCTTATTCCATTGAAATAAAGGCTGATCCGGAAGACCTGAAGAATATCGAGCTTATGGTGGAAGATGGTATTATGACCATCAAAAAGAAAAAGCGCAGCTGGGGTGGCTGGCATGGTGGCAATCCCGAAGTGGCCATAAGCCTGCCCTATTTGGAGCGATTTTCTGTTAACGGGTCATCCGATGCAAAGATTACCGGCATAGAGAGCGAAAAATTCTTCGGGGAAGTCAATGGTGCAGGCGACCTGAGCTTTGAAGGCAAAAGCGGTTTTCTCTTCGCCGCCATCAATGGGTCGGGTGATTTAAGGAGCCATAAATTTGATGCCGATCAGGCCCAGGTGCAAATTAACGGTTCTGGTGATATTGTCCTAAAGGGGGCCTGTCGGCATATGGATGTAAAAGTTAATGGATCCGGTGACGTGAATGCCCGGAATTTCAAATGTGAAGACGTGGATGTGGGCATACACGGCTTCAGTGACCTTAGTATATTTGCCAGTTCATCTGTCGAAGCCAATGTATCGGGCAACGGGGAAATCCAGGTGTATGGCAATCCTGCAAAAGTGCGGGATCATTCCCGGCGGAAAAAGCACCTGATCATTCACAAATGATTAGTCTTGCCTGTTTGGGCGAAAGGTTTTTCTGATACAGAAGGGGCCGTGGCGTTTGCGTCACGGCTTTTTTCATGGGGTGAGAATTAAACCTCAGGCAGGGCTGACAAAACTGTCCATCACTTTTTTTCGGGAAGATTTTTCGAATTCAACCTCAAGCTTATTGCCCTCCAGCGCCACGACACTGCCATAACCGAATTTCTCATGAAATATTCTGTCCCCGATCTGGAAAGAAGAACGATTGCGGCTTGGGGTCTTTTTTGCAGAAGTTGTATCCGATTTCGCCCGGCTGCGGTCAAGCTGATAACCTGAATTCTGGGCGGGATTGTAGCCTGTGGCCCAGTTGGGAACCTGTGGGTTATAAGACGTGCCACCATTGTGCGTAGCCTGGCTATACATGGCCTGGGGATTTTTTACCTCTACATGTTCTTGGGGCAGTTCAGCCAGAAAACGCGATGGCAGCGGGCTGGTGTAATTGCCGTAGAGATAGCGTGATGAGGTATGGAAAATATGGGCTTCTTTTTTCGCTCTGGTGATGCCCACATAGGCCAGACGGCGTTCCTCTTCCAGACCTTTGCCGCCCTGTTCTTCCAGCGATTTTTTGCTCGGGAATAAATCTTCTTCCCAACCGGGCAGAAAGACCGTTTCAAATTCAAGGCCCTTGGCCCCGTGCAAGGTCATGATGTTGACTTTTTCCAGACTGTCATTCTGGGTATTTTCCATCACCAGCGAAATATGTTCGAGGAATTCATCCAGGTCTTCAAAAGCCTCCATGGCCCGCAAAAGTTCGGACAGGTTTTCCAGTTTGCCTTCCGCGTCCGGGGACTTGTCCTGACGCCACATATCGCTATATCCCGATTGTTCGAGGATATCTTCCGTCAGCGCCAGATGATCCCCTTCCTGACTGAGGGCGCGCCAATGATCAAAATCATCCAGCAGCCGGGTCAGGCTGGCCTTCGCCTTGCCGCGAAGTTCATCCGTTTCCACCATCATGCGCGCGGCCACGGCCAGCGGGCAGTTTTGCGCTCTGGAAAGCTGGTGGATCTTGTTCAGGGTCGCATCACCCAGCCCGCGTTTGGGCACATTGATGATGCGTTCAAAGGCCAGACTGTCCGATGGGTTGGCCACCATGCGCAAATAGGCTGTCACATCGCGGATTTCGGCTCTTTCATAAAAACGAAAGCCCCCGATAATACGGTGGGGCACCCCAAGGGTGAGAAGACGTTCTTCAAATTCGCGGGTTTGAAAACCGGCCCGCACCAATATGGCCATCTGGCTCAGAGATTCTTGTTTACGTTGACGTTCTTCAATCATTTCCCCGATGTTACGGGCTTCTTCGCGGCCATCCCAAACCGGGTTGACGGTGACTTTTTCCCCGCCCTGCTGTTGTGTCCACAAGGTTTTGCCGAGCCGGTCCATATTGGCGCTGATCAGGCCGCCGGAGGCCCCGAGGATATGGTGGGTGGAGCGGTAATTCTGCTCCAGACGGATAATTTCCGCCCCTTCAAAATCTTTCTCAAAACGCAGGATATTGCCCACTTCCGCCCCGCGCCAGCCATAGATGGACTGATCATCATCGCCCACACAACAGATGTTCCTGTGTTTTTGCGCTAATAATCTGAGCCAGAGATATTGGGCCACATTGGTATCCTGATATTCATCCACCATGATAGTGCGGAAGCGGTTCTGATAGTCCTGCAACACGTCGGGATGATTTTGAAACAGGCTCAGGCAATGTAATAACAGGTCACCAAAATCCGCCGCATTCAGGCTTTTCAGCCGGTTCTGATATTGGGCATAAAAATGAATGCCCTTGCCATCATAATGATGGGCATCCGCGGCGGGCACCTGAGAGGGTTTGAGGCCGCTGTTTTTCCAGCCATCAATCAGGCTTGCCAGTAATTTCGGGTTCCAGGTTTTTTCATCAATGCCTTCGGCCCGGACCAATTGTTTGATCAGGCGCAACTGGTCATCGCTGTCGAGAATGGTGAAATTTTTCTCCAGCCCCACCAGCGGTGCATGCTGACGCAGGATTTTAACACCAATGGCGTGAAAAGTGCCGAGCCAATACATGCTTTCCACCGCATCACCAATGATACTGCCCACCCGTTCTTTCATTTCAAGGGCGGCTTTATTGGTGAAGGTTACGGCCAATATCTGCCCGGGATAGGCCCGTCCGGTGGCCAGAATATGGGCGAGCCTTGTGGTGAGAACCCTGGTTTTTCCCGTGCCGGCCCCGGCCAGAACCAAAAGCGGGCCATCTATGGTTTCCACCGCCTTCTTTTGTGGGGGATTGAGGCCCTGGAGATAGGGCGGGGTCGGGGCTGTGGAAGAAGCCTCAAAAGGAATTTCTTCCGCATCAATATTATCAAGGTCAAATGGATCAGACATATGTCTTATATAGACCATAATTCCTGAAATAACAGAGGAAATATGAGGGAATATTATTTAACCAAAAGATCTGCGTTAATCAAAAGTCTGGTATTAACCAAAAGACAGGTGTCTCATTCTTTTTCTTCGATCAGGGCCGCGTTATAGGCCTGTAAAATTCGGCTGGCATGCAGGATGCCGATGATTTTGGGCATTTTTCCATTGTCCAGAACCGGAATATTATCTTCGCCGGAATGGTCGAAATATTCAAAAGCCGTGGCCAGACTGTCCCGGGCGGTCAGACTGTTCTTTTGCGGGCGCATAATGTGGCGGGCTTTGCTGGGAATATGCTCATCATCTTCGGGCAGGTATATATGGCGCAGGTCCGGAAAATTAATGCGCCCGATCAAAGCTTCTTCCTCATCAACCACAAAGATTGTTTTCTGCTGTTGATCCAGCAATAAATCGCGAATTTCCTCCACGGCAGTGTCCCCGCTTAATATTGCATAATTATGATCCATCAGGCTGCCCACGCGGGTATTTTTCATCAAATGGCGCGCGCGTCCGCCTTCCAGATCAAGCCCCCTGCGTGTGAGCTGCATATGGAAGAAGGAGGTTGCCCCCAGAAAATGATGCGTGATCAGGTTGGAGATCACCACCGCCACCATCAAGGCCAGGGTGATTTGATAATCGCCGGTCATTTCAAAAATGATCAAGATGGTTGAAATGGGCGCGCCGAGCACGGCCGAGGATACAGCGCCCATGCCCACAATGGCATAAAGGCCGTAATTGATGGGTAAATCTGTGAAATGCGTGGCAATACTGGTGGCAATAATGCCAAAACTGCCGCCGACAATGGCCCCCAGGAATAATGACGGGCTGAAGATGCCGGTGCCATACCGAAAGGCCAGTGACAAGGATGTAGCGGCGATTTTCAGGACGATTAAATTTAACAAAATGCTCAAAGGCAGCATTTCTTTCAGGGCCGCATCCGTCGCCCCATAACCATAACCCAGGACAAAGGGACTGAAAATGGCCAATATTCCCACCCCGAGCGCGCCGATGGGCGGGCGCATCCATTCCTGAATGGGCAGTTTATGGGCAATATTTTCGGCCAGAAAAATGCTTTTGATCAAAATAATGGCGGCGAGGGCGCTGGTCATGCCCAGCAAGAGAAAGGCGGGAAATTCCCAGAATGTGGCAATGTTATAATCAGGAATGATAAAGGCCGGGAAATCCCCCACATGAATTCGGGATATGATGGTGGCGGTGACGGAGGCGATGACAATGGGGGCGAAAGCATGCAAAGTGTAATGGCCAAGGATTACTTCGAGGGCAAAAAACACCCCGGCCAGAGGGGCGTTGAAAGAGGCCGATACCGCTGCTGCAACCCCGCAGCCCAGAATGGTGCGTCCCATGCTTTGGGATAAATGCAGCCTGCGGGCAATCCATGAAGAAAGGGTCGCCCCCAGATGAACCACCGGGCCTTCGCGCCCGGCGGAAGCGCCACTGCCGAGTGCCACAGCAGCGGTGATGGCACTGAAGAGGCCCTGACGGGCAGGAATGGAACCATGAGAAAGCGCACCGGCTTCCATCACTTCCGCGATGCTTTGGGCTGTCTTTCCTTTCATCATAAAACGATATATGAGGGCGATGATGATGCCGCCGCTCAATGTGGACAGAAGTATTTTCCACCAGACCAGGCTGGCGGCATGATGCAGGATATTCTCATGGGTGGTGCCCAGAAAAATATCCTGAACCGCATAAATCATCTCTCTGAAGGCAATGGCCGCATAAGCCACCATGATGCCCACAAGGACAGCCAGAAGACTGCCATATATTTTGTCGCGCCGGGGGATTTCCTGCCAGCTTTTCAGGCTGAAAAGATGCGTTGGAAAAGCGCTGCCGCTTTCCTCTTCTTTTTTATGATGCGTTTCGCGGCTGCCCGTCATTGATGTTTCCACGGTCTATGGTACGGCATGTTTATTTTCCATAATCAATATGTATTTTTATCGTTGAAGCGGGGTGGAGTCATTAAATATTTTGAACTTTAAACATTCTTAACCCGTCCTTTGGTTTTAGAATGTTAAAATATTGGAAAATAATCGGAAGTGTGCCGACATATTGTTGCCACGCTTGTGTCGTTATGTATAATTCAGATATTTGGTTTGGCGGAGAAAATTTTTGAAAAAACTGGGCATCGGCCTTGGTCTGTTTTTTGTTGTGATAATCGGGGTTATTCTTGTTATCCCGAGTTTTCTTGACTGGAATAAATATAAGGCTGAAATTGAAACCACCGCCACAGAGCTCAGCGGGCGCGATGTCAGGATTAATGGGGACCTGTCCTTTTCCCTGTTGCCGGTATCGGCCCTGTCGGCGCAGAATGTCATCGTCGCCAATGTGAAAGACGGAAAAGCCAAAAATCTTCTGAGCCTGAGCGCATTGGATGTGCGGGTCAGCCTGCCTTCTGTAATTTCCTCTTTATTCGGCGGGCGCATGAAGGTGGAAAAATTTATTCTGGTGGACCCCGTTATTGCCCTTGAAATGACAGCGGACGGGCAGGGAAACTGGCAGATCAAGACAGATGAAAAGGCGCAAAGCCCAGGCCCTTCCGGCGGCAGTTTTTCAGACCTCAGCCTTGATCAGTTTCAGATTAAAAACGGCCAGATCAGCTTTGAAGATCTTTCGAGCGGGGAAATTACCCGGCTTAACAAAATAAATTCCACTCTCAGCCTGAAAACCCTGCAAGGCCCCTTCAGCATAGAGGGGGACGCCCAATATAAGGGGCTTGCGACCCGCCTTGACCTCAAACTCGGCAAAATCCGTACGGGGCGGAAATTCCCGGTTAATATGTCCCTTTCCCTATTGGATCATGACATTGCCGCCGATTTTATCGGGGGTGCGCGCCTTGATGGCAAGGCATCTCTTCTCGATGGCAAACTTGACCTTAAAGCCACTGAACTGGGGGAGGTTTTTTCTGTCCTGAACCGCCTTTCCGGCAAGAACAGAAAAGAGGCCATAAAATTTGGTCAGGGCATAAGCCTGAATACCGGCCTGAAGCTCGGTTCGGATAATGTGGCTTTGCCTGATCTGGATATTCGTTATGGGGAAAGCCGGGCGCAGGGCAATCTTCAGCTGGCTTATGCTGAAAAAATAAATCTGAAGACCGCGATCAATGTCAATAAGATCAACCTTGATCCCATGCTCGCCATTGTGGACAAAGTCAATGGCCAGCCCCGGGATGAGGCGGATCAAAAACCCTTCATCAACGGGGATCTTATTGAACGTTTTCAGGGCCAGCTTGATTTAAAAATCGGGGCTTTGCAGTATAATGATAAAATTGCCAGCCAGATCGCCTTGCAGCTTAAAGGGGAGGAGGGCGGTCTTGCCCTTAAAAGCCTGCGGGCGAAAATGCCGGGCGGTTCAACCACGTCTTTGAACGGCATGATCAGGAATAAAGCCGGAAAAGCGGATTTTACCGGCCAATATAGTTTGAATTCCGGCAATCTGCGGGGACTGCTCTCATGGCTCAAAATTGATCTTTCACAAATTCCCAAGGGCAAGCTTACGCAATTTTCGCTTAAAAGTCAGGTGAAGGCAGACCCGGATCTGGTGCAGTTTTATGGCCTTAAGGGGGTTTTGGATATTTCACAATTTAAAGGTGGCCTGTCCGTGGCTTTGCAGGAGAGGCCCTCTTACGGCATTGACCTGACATTGGATAATGCAAACCTCGATTCTTATCTTCAGGCTCAGCCCGGAACAGATAAAAAACTTGATTTAAAATCTTACCTGCGGCCTCTGAGCGGGTTCGATGCCAAGGCAAAACTGGCGGTGAATAATCTGACATTGTCGGGTCTGAAAATGAAACAGGGCCGTCTGGAAGCTCTTCTTCTGGGGGGCAGGCTTCAGGCGGATGTGATTGAGATCAAAGACCTTGCCGGGGTGAATATAACGGCACACGGGGATATTGAAAATCTGGCAGACAAGCCGTTTATGAAGCTGGAAATGACGGCTGATGCCCAAAAGCTGAACCGTTTGCAGCGGGAATTGAAACTTAAGAATGATTTTGATCTTTCCCGGTTAGGGAAGATGAAACTGACCGCCAAACTGGCTTCGGGGCTTGAGAAAATGGACCTGGATATCGGCTCTGATTTTGGCGGCAGCAAGCTTTCTCTCAAAGGTGTGCTTCGCAGTGCCACCCTCAAACAATTCCCTGAAATAGGCAGTTCTGAATTTGATGTGGAGCTTGCCAATAATAGTTTTGTTGGCCTTATGGATCAGCTAGACCTTGATATGGAAAAACCAAGGCCAGCGGATGATCGTCCTTTCGCCCTGAAAGGCCGTTTTAAAGGCAGTCAGACTTTATTTGATCTCGACGGCATAATAAATGTTGCTGATGGGCAGATTGGTTTTAAGGGCCGCAGTGCAGGCAAAGAGGATAAACGTAATCTGGACATGGCGCTGGATATAAAATCCGATGATGTGCGTGAATTTATTCGCGGTCTGGGTGTGGATTTCAGCCCGGCGGGGAAAAATCTGGGATCATTGGCCCTGAAAGGGAAAATGAACGGTACGGCCGGTCAATATGCCATGAATAATCTTGCCGGTAAAATCGGGCCGGTAAAATTGAGCGGCAGTGGCAAAATAAATACCCGTGGTAAAAAACCGGCTTTTGATTTTATTCTGACCGCGGGCGATATCCCCGTTCATGACTTTATGCCAGCTCCGTCAAAAAACAAGGCTTCGTCAAAAAACAAGGTCGGGGATAAATGGGGCAACTGGTCACATGAGCCTTTTAATATTTCCGTGCTGAAAGCCTATGACGGCAGTCTTAAACTGACCGCGGCCAGTATAACCTATGATGATTATATTTTTGACCGGCCATCATTCTCGGCGCAATTATCGGAAGGTGAGGTTCGGGTGGACGATTTTAACGGGCGTTTGTTCGGGGGAGAGCTTTTGTTGAAAGGCACGTTCGGCGGGTTGGATAAAACAGCCCTTCTGCTTGATGTATCCTTCAAAAAGGCCTCTATGGAAACGGCAACCACTGTGGCAGCGAACATCAAACCTTTGAGCAGTTTTTTTGATCTCAACGGGATATTTAAAGCGCATGGCAGCTCTCAACACGCTCTGGTTTCTTCCCTTTCTGGTGATGGCCAGATCACCCTGAGCCCCGGAATGGTCAATGGTGTTGATTTCCCGCGTCTTAGCAAGTCCATAAAGGCCGTGGACAGCCCCAAAGCCTTTGTTGATTTGCTGGGGGTCAGCCTTGCAGGCGGACAAACCGCCTTTAAGGGCGCGAAGACGAGCATCAAAGCCGAAAAGGGCAATTTCCAGATGAAACCTTTCGATGTGGAAATGGAAGGGGCAAAAAGCCATGTGAACATGGCCTTTAACCTTGCCCGGTGGCAAATGAATATGAAGTCTGACCTGAGTCTCGTTGATCATCAGGACGCGCCGCCTTTGGGAATTCGGGCAACGGGCCAGCTTGATAATCCGGTGGTGAACTTCCAGACCCAAAGATTGAAAAAATATGTGGGCGCCAAAATCGCTGCCAGATTATTGCAAAAACTGGTGGCTGGTGAAGGCGGGCTGGAGGGTTTATTCGGCGCGGGCAAGACAGAAACAGGTGTCGCACCAAAGAGCCCGGCTACAGAAAACAAGACCCAACAACCGCCCCCTGCTCAGGATAATGCCACCGGGAAAACGCTTCCACCAGTTCAAAAGAAACCGGACCCAGCAAGCGACTTCGGTAAGAAACTCCTGGAAAAACTTTTTCAGGATCAGCCCAAAAAAGAGCCTGAAGAAAAACCAGAAGAAAAACCGGAAGAAAAACCAAAGACCCCCCCGGAATAAAAATATATTCAAAAAGGCTTAGTGAAATGACAATTTCTGAATTGGAAAAACAAGCAGACTTTTTCATGCGTCAGGGGAATATGACTGAAGTATCAAAAACCTGTCATGCTCTTCTAAATCAAGACGAAAACCATCCTTCTGCTTTGGATTTCCTGTGTAATGAGGCGATGGAAAAAGGGAAGTTGCCTGAAGCAGAAAAATATTTGCTGAAACTTGTCTCTTTAATGCCTGAAAATATAAGTCTTCTGAATAAACTGGGTTATCTCTATGAGGAACAGGGTAAATTGGAAGAGGCCTTAAAAGCCTATGGACAATGTTGGAAACTGGATAAGAACAACCCGACAATCTACCTTTATATGGGCTATTTACATTTGAAAATGGGCCAGGAGGATCAAGCCGCGCAGGTATTCTCTCTTGGTGATGATATAGATGGCCGAATTATCAAGGCTTATATGAATGAAGCATGCAGTGAAAAAATAAGCATCAGATCAAAGGCTGCACATGAAATTTTATGCAAAATTCTGACTAATTTACATATGGATACAATATCCGGTCTGGATAAATCAGATGATATGAAAAGAATTCTGGATGCCGTGTGGCCGCAAGTGGAAGACCGTTCTTTCTCTTACAAAAATAAAATACAAAGGCCTGAGCTATTCTATATACCTCAGTTGCATGATCAGGTTGTTTTCAAGCAGGCGGACTTGCCCTGGGCAAAAGGTCTGGAAGAAAAATTTGATGTTATCAGGGATGAAATTTTAACAAATTTGTCCATTACCGATGATGGGGAGCCTTATCTGAGTGAAGACATCGGGGCGAATGGGTCGGATTGGGATCATATTGTCAAGAAAATGAATTGGGCCGCTGTTCACTTTTATAAACGGGGCGTTCCGAATGAAGAAGCCATCAAAAAATATCCCAAAACAGCGGGAGCATTGAAGGAAATTCCTTTTGCGGATATTCATGGTCTGCCGATGGAAGTTTTTATTTCCATTCTTAAACCTCATACAAAAATTCCACCTCATTTTGGTGTTTCCAACAGCCCCCTGACGGTACATTTTCCTATGCTCGTTCCTGAAAATTGCGGCCTGAAGGCAGGAAATGAGGTTTGTGAGCATGTTGAAGGGAAAGTTTTTGCCTTTGACGACAGCTATCTTCATGAAGCATGGAATGATAGTGATGAACCGCGCGTTGTTCTAATATTTGAAGTATGGCATCCCGATCTTACAGAGCCAGAAAAACAAGCCGTGCGTGCGACTTTTACCGCCCGGGAAAAATGGCTGGAAGAAAGGTCTATGGGAATCGTCTAGGGGGAAGGTTTTGATGTTGTCTGGATGCGTTTCAACACATAAACACGGATGGTGCTGCTGAGGTTTGATGTTCTGTTCTGGTCAATCTCGGTGATGAGGCTGCCCAGACTTTTGCCATCGGCTCTGGCGATTTTCTTCAGTTGCCGCCAGAAGATATTTTCAAGTGTGATGCTGGTTTGATGGCCGGCAATGACGATGGAATGTTTATTGAGTTCATGGTCATCACCGGACATGTCTGAGCCTTACAGGTTTTTAAAAAAATCATTGCCTTTGTCGTCAATGACGATGAAGGCCGGGAAATCCTTGACTTCGATTTTCCATACCGCTTCCATGCCAAAATCTTCAAAGTCGAGTACGTCCACTTTGGTGATATTATTCTGGGCGAGGATCGCCGCCGGGCCACCAATACTGCCCAGATAAAATCCGCCATGATTTTTACAGGCATCTGTCACCTGTTTGCTGCGGTTGCCTTTGGCCAGCATGATCAAGCTGCCGCCCTGAGCCTGAAAAGTTTCCACATAAGAATCCATACGTCCGGCGGTGGTGGGACCAAAGGATCCCGAGGCCATGCCGTCCGGCGTTTTGGCAGGTCCGGCATAATAGACCATGTGATTTTTCATATATTCTGGCATCGGCTCGCCCGCTTCCAGCTTTTTCAAAATGGCCGCATGGGCCAGATCACGGGCCACAATGATGGTGCCGCTTAAAGACAATCTGGTTTTAATGGGGTAGGCGCTCAATTGACGGCGGATGTCATCCATGGGACGGTTGAGATCAATTTTAATCACCTCACCCTCGAGATCATCATGACATGTTTCGGGCAGATATTGGGCCGGATCATGTTCCAATTGTTCGAGGAAAATGCCCTCTTCGGTAATCTTGGCCTTAGCCTGACGGTCAGCCGAGCAGGAAACCCCGATGCCGATGGGCACAGAGGCCCCATGGCGCGGCAGGCGGATCACCCGTACATCATGGCAGAAATATTTGCCGCCAAACTGGGCACCGATGCCAAAATTCTGTGTCATCTTGTGGATTTTCTCTTCCAGTTCCGGCACCCGGATGGCGTGGCCCAATTCATTGCCTTCTTCCGGCAAGCCGTCCAGATAACGCGCACTGGCAAGTTTGACGGTTTTCAGGTTTTGTTCAGCACTGAGGCCGCCAATGACCACCGCCAGATGATAGGGCGGGCAGGCCGAGGTACCCAGTGTTTTTAACTGCACATCAAGAAATTCCAGCAACTTATCTTCGCGCATGATGGCGGGTGTTTGCTGAAAAAGGAACGTCTTATTGGCAGAACCGCCGCCCTTGGCCATGAAAAGAAAATGATATTCATTGCCCTGAGTGGTGTAAAGGTCCAGCTGGGCCGGGCCGTTGGTGCGGGTATTGACTTCGTTAAACATGCTGAGGGGGGCAAGCTGGGAATAGCGCAGGTTGGTGCGCGTATAAGTATCAATAACACCCTGGGTAAGGGGGGCGCCATCATCCCCTTCTGTCCAGACATATTGGCCTTTTTTGCCCACAATAATAGAGGTTCCGGTATCCTGACAGCTGGGCAATACCATGCCGGCGGCCACATTGGCATTTTTCAACAGCTCCGTGGCGACAAAACGGTCATTATCGGAGGCTTCTTCGTCTTTTAGAATATCCGCCAGTTGCTTTAAATGCGAAGGCCGCAGCAAATGGGCAATATCACGCATGGCCTCACGGGCCAACAGGCGTAAACCCTCATCTTCAACTTTGAGAATTTTTTTGCCGTCCAGTTCAATCACTTCCACATAATCAGCAGTGAGTTTGCGGTAGGGTGTTTCATGATCTGACAGCGGAAACATGTCGGTGTAATTTGCTTTTGTCATTTGCATAAGATCTCATCATAAAAATGCAGTTTACTTCGCTCTGATACCGTTAGTAAAGCCTTTCATTTTAAAGACCAAGGAGATTCGAAAAATAGATTGACCCTTAAAATATGCCGAACCATCCATATATTTATTAGATATGTATGGATAGATTGTCTGATTAAAAGCCTTTAAAACCATTGCGTTAGTTAAAATAACCTTAAGTTCGGACAGCGCAGGCCCCTCAAATTGTATAAAATAAGCTTAATTAGCCTTGCTTTATCACAGATTTTAGTCTATTTGTACTAAGCGTTTTGGTTGAAGTATTTGTAAGATAAGTGGGAAAATCCACAAAGCAACCAGAACAAGGGTGCCGAACAGGCAGTCAGGTAAAGCCCAGTGTAAAGGGGCGGGAAAAACTGCTAAAAATATAAAAGATAAGCAGTGCATATAATAATAGTAAATATATTAATTAATTAGCAGGGATAATATCCCTGCTTTTTTATTGCCCTCTTTTTGGAAAGTCCTGATCGGGCAGCACCGTTCTGAATTTCAGGTTTTTTTACGAAAAGTATCCAGTGTCACCACATTGTCTTCGTCATCGGAAGTGGCTTCATCCTTGGGGTGAAGTTGTGATATTTGTTCATCCGTGGTGTTTTCAGGGCCCTGTTGCAGTGTTTTCTCTTCACCCTCAATATTTTCACTCTGGAAATGCAGACCGAAATCAACACTGGGGTCAAAAAAGCCCATCAGTGCATGGAAAGGGATTTTTAGAATTTCTCTTTTCTGATTAAAGCTCAGGCCAATTTCAAAATAATCCTGTTCAACATTAAAGTCCCAATATTGGTTCTGGATAATAATGGTCATTTCTTCCGGATAACGTTCCCTGAGATAGGGCGGAATAATAACATCCTCGGGTATTGTAGAGAATGTGATGTAGAAATGATGGTCGCCGGGCAGACCGTTTTTAGAGGCATCCTTTAATATGTCCCGAACAACAGAAAGCAAAGCTGTCTGAACAAGGGTATCATAATGGATAATATTATCGCTCATTTTTAATCACTTTATACTGAAGAAGCAAAAATTTAATATGTTAAATTCCTGAAAAATAATATTTTCCAAAGAATCTGTCTTTGTATGACTTATACTCTCTCAACCGTCATGGGGCTAGTGTATTTTACATCTTCGCGCTCACTCTTTTGAGATCAGGGCGAAGAAAAAGGCCCGAAAACCTTCTTCTGCGCCCTTGAAAAGTCAGAAGTTTGCCGCCAGACGCAGGTAGAATGAGCGCCCCGCTTCATTGACCTGAACGCTTGTGGCATCATTGAGGCTTTCACGGTTCAGGTGATTGGCATAGGTAGTATTGAAAATATTGGATATGCCAAAACGGGCCTTGATCCTGTCGCTAAGATTATAGGAAGCAAACAGGTCAGCCACCGCATAACCGGGTGTGGCCTGTGCGTCCCGGCCACTGCCGATCATGGCATTGTCATCGACGCGGTTCTGATCAAGCGCCGCACGCAGGCGAATGCCCCCGTCCCATTGATCCTGATGATAGGACAGGCTCATATTGATCATAAGAGCCGGGATCTGGTCGAGGGGAATGTCGATATCCTTGTTATGACCATGGGTATAGGTCAGGTCACCCGAAAGTTCAAAAGCCTGCCCCAAGGTTGTTTTGCCTTCCACCTCAATACCATAGAGACGGGCATCAATATTGCGGTATATGAGCGCACCGTCGCTCTGGACGATGCCCAACTGGCCTCTGGCATGATCACGGAAGATAAAATCATTCACTTCATCATAATAGACACTGATCAAAAAGCTTTGGTCTTCATTGTGGAAACCATAACCCAGATCAACCTGGGTGTGTTTTTCCGGTTTGAGGAAGGGGTTGCCGATCCAGCTTGGGTTCATGCCGCCCGGCATCATGGGCATCATATTGCTGGCCATATAACGTTCAGTGGTATTGGCGGTGCGGTTGCTGTGACTCAAGCCTAGATAAAAGGACGATGTGCGGCTCATATTATATTCCAGCCTCAACAGGCCGCCCACATTATTTTCGGTCTGTTTCTCCGGGCTGAGGCCATAATATTTTTCAACCATTTTATTAGCGCTGACGGGCATGCCCAGCGTGGTGAGCAGATCCCCTTTGGCAGAATCCGCCTTGATATGATCAAAGCGAAAACCGCTTTTTAAAGAAAGATTGTCGCTCAGCGGGCTGATGGCTTCCGCATAAAAACCCATCTGCTTCACAGAAGCATCGGGAATCAGAACTGACTGGATCTGATCGAGCATATCCGGCATCATATTATTGCCGGTGCGCAGCCCGTCATGGCTGATGTTTTTCACATCCATACCAATACTGATGTCACTTTCGCCCATGACCAGGTCAAGGTTAAAAGCACCGCCCGTTGTGATGGCGCTCAGATCCGCCTGCCGGAACATCATATAACGCTCACGCAGAGAGAAATTATCCATGATGTGGTTGGCTTTTGAACGATAGAGGTTGATCTTCATGCTTTTCAGGATATCGCTGCCGGAAAAGTCATGACGCAGTTTGCCGCGAATGATGGTGCCATCGCCTTCGGGTGAATCCATGCCGGCCCCGGGGAAGAGGGTGTTTTTATTTTTTTCGTGGGTCAGGGCCACAATCAGCGCGGTATTTTCTGTGGTATAACCACCTTCAATGGTGCCGCCGTATAATTCATAAGAACTGCGAACCAGATTACCGTCGCCGTCCTTATAAGAACCCGCGTCCTTGCTGTGGGCATCAAGGCGTAAGGTGAAATCCCCGGCTTTGGCCGCAACGCCACCCGAAGCCGTCCAGATGTCACCATTGCTTTCATAAGCGAGGGCCGCCCGGCCTTTGAAAGTGCGGCCATCTTCAAAGCTTGGGGCATTATGTTCAAACAAAATAGTACCGCCGGTGCCACCGGCGCCATTTTTCACAGATTGATAACCGCGCTGGATGATTACAAGGTCGGCACTGTCAATATCCACAAAAGAGGCCGGTGTATCCATACGGTTGGGACCAGCCCCCATGATGGAAGCCCCATCCGTGATGATGTTGAGCTGGCTTCTGGTTTGGCCGCGAATAACCGGCTCCAGCGCGTGTCCGCCCATGCGTCCACTGGTCAGGCCCGGAACAGAACGCAGAAAATCCCCGCCATCGGCAGAAGGGGCACGGTTGCTGTCTTTGGGAATTGCCGTGGACAGGGCCGGGTTGGGGGCCTGCTGTCCGGTTGTGGTAATCTCATCCATATCCTTGTCGGCTTTAAGAATTACTGTCTGGGCAGAGGCGGCCTGAGACAGGGTGAGGCTGCCTAAAAGAGCGAACAGGTTTGTGCCATTTAAAAGATAGTGTTTTGTTTTGGTGTAAGTCATTGTTTAACCTAATCTTTGATCATTATAGAATAGCCTGCGCATCATCGTTTCGGATGTCACGCTAGTGGTCAGAATTTTTAGAAATGATCAGACGAGGGGCGGTGCGCGCGGGTTTTGTCTTGCAAAGATAAGGTCATGGAAATTAAGTGCAGGAACACCAAAGCTCAGAATATGGCGCTTCATTTCCGGAAGATAAAAAGCCATATTCACAGGCTCAGCCGGATTAACCTTGTTAAAGGGCAGACAATTGCTGCAATATTCTGAAATATTTTCCGTATCTTCGCGGGGGATGCCATTTTCATCAAGGATGACACGTTTCATGCCATGGGGGGTACAGATGACAATTACCTGACCCTCGGACAAAAGATCGTCCGACAGGCCAGCCGCATTGACCGCAGGCAGGAATGAAGCATTGAAAATGTTAAACAGCAGCGCGAAGACCAGCAGCCGCGCATGGAAAATGCGGCGGTATTTGGTAAAACGGCAAAGAATATTCTTTGTATTTTTCAGAAACATTAAACGCAACTGTCTTCTTGAATTTGCACAAAGGCCTTATAACAGAGGCTAAATAACAGAAGATTTTTGGAAAATCCAGCGCAAATGTATGAAAAGCGTCCAACCCTAAGGTGTGAATGGAGAGAAGTGAAGGGCTTCTGTTGCTAGGTGCCCTCCGAACCCCGCGTAGTGCAATTAAGCTGCTACAGCAAATGCTTCATTATCGTTAGCATTTATAAAAGTGACCCATCACAGTGGTATCATGCTGGGCAAAAGTAATATCTTTATTACGCACGTCGATCCTATTTCGCCCCCCAAGTCCAAGGCCTCTGACTTTAGAGGTTTTTGGTGGAGGCGCCGGGTACCGCCCCCGGGTCCGCAACGTCTATTCCATAATCCGTTTATTGCCATAGTTGGTTACCCAACAGTCCATATATAGGCGATCCCACTTAAGATTTAAATAGGCTTTGAAAAAAAATATTTTATGTCATATCTTGAGCCTGAATTCAGTTAGGGAAAAATATGAAACAATATCTCGATTTTATGCGTCATGTGCGCGACAATGGTGTGCGGAAAGAAGACCGCACCGGTACGGGCACCGTCAGTGTGTTCGGCCATCAGATGCGTTTTGACCTGGCACAGGGTTTTCCCATGGTCACCACCAAAAAACTGCATCTGAAATCCATCATCCATGAATTATTATGGTTTATTGCCGGTGATACCAATGTGGCTTACCTTCAGGAAAATGGCGTTAAAATCTGGGATGAATGGGCCGATGAGAAGGGCGAACTTGGCCCTGTTTACGGCCATCAGTGGCGCAGCTGGCCCACACCCGAGGGCGGCAGTGTGGATCAGATCAGCAATCTGGTGCATATGATCAAGAATAATCCCGACAGCCGCCGCCTGATCGTCAGTGCCTGGAATGTGGCGGAAGTGGAAAAAATGGCGCTGCCGCCGTGCCATTGTCTGTTTCAATTTTACGTGGCAGAAGGCAAACTTTCCTGCCAGCTTTATCAGCGCAGCGCCGATATTTTCCTCGGTGTGCCCTTTAATATTGCCTCTTATGCCCTTTTTACGCAAATGCTGGCACAGGTCTGTGATTTGCAGGTGGGGGAATTTATCCACAGTTTTGGCGACGCGCATCTTTATTCCAATCATCTGGAGCAGGTGGATTTGCAGCTTTCCCGTGAACCTATGGCGCTTCCAACGATGAAGATTAACCCGGAAGTGAAGGATATATTCTCTTTCCGCTTTGAAGATTTCACCCTGGAGGGTTATGAAAGCCATGCCCATATTAAAGGGAAGGTGGCGGTGTGATGGTGAAACTCTGTCTGATCGTGGCGGTGGCGGAAAACGGGGTTATTGGCCGGGATAATGACCTGCCGTGGAAAATTTCCTCCGACCTTCAATATTTCAAGGCCACCACCATGGGCAAGCCCATTATCATGGGCCGAAAAACCTTTCAGTCCATCGGCAGACCGTTGCCCGGACGCACCAATATTGTCATTACCCGTGATACATCTTATGCGCCGGAGGGGGTGATTGTGGCCCATACGCTGGATATGGCGCTGGATGTGGCCACGGGCATTGCCCAAAGCAAGGGAGAAGATGAAGTGATGGTGATCGGCGGGGCCGAGATATATACGCTCTGCCTGCCAAAGGCCGACCGGATTTACCTCACCCGGGTGCATGGGGATGTTTCCGGGGATGCTCATTTCCCGGCTTTGTTAGAAAAAGACTGGATCGAACATTCTTGCGCGCACCATAAAGCGGGTGACAAAGACAGCCATGATTACAGTCTGATTATATTGGACCGCATATAAGAGCAGATTGTTCCGGGGTCAGGACCTAGTCGCGGTTGATATTTAAGATGTATGCAGATCCCGATTCATTGCCTTTGTCATCATCGCGATTGGCGCCGATTATGGTGGCATTGCCGGACAGTGCAACAGCCCAGCCAAAGACATCCCCCATCGCCCCGTCGCTGGCAAGAAGTTTGCCCTGCTGGTGCCATTGGTTTCCTGACCTCTTGAAAATATAGGCTGAACCTGATTTTTCACCGTTGTCGTTTTGGAACATGGCGCTGATGACAGCAATATTGTCGCCAAGTGCGACACCGCGACCAAACCTGTCATTCGCCGCGCCATCAGCGGCGGTCAATTTAGCCTGCTGGCTCCACTCCGTGCCATTGCGGGTGAATATATACGCGGAACCGGCATCGATGCCCATGACCTCATCATCATCTCTGCGGGCTGAGATCAGGGCGGTATCGCCGAACAGGGAAACTCTGACACCGAAAATATCCGTCTCTTCACCATCCAGAGCGGTAAGCTTTGCCTGTTGGCTCCAAATGTTGCCAGAACGGGTAAAGACATAAGCTGCCCCTGCATTAAGGGCTTTCTCATCATTGAGGTCAGCCCCGATCAGAATCGTATCCCCCGAGAGTGCGACGTTGATGCCAAAAAGATCCCCTTTTGCGCCATCTTTGGCAACAAGTTTGGCCTGCTGATGCCAGACATTTCCAGACCTTGTAAACACATAGACCGATCCGGAATCACTGCCATGATCACCATCATGAGGTGCCCCGATCACAAGCGTATCGCCTTGGAGCGCAATGCTTTGGCCGAAAGCATCCCCCGCCGCGGTATCCGAAGCGGTGAGTTTTGCCTGTTCAGTCCAGCTGTCGCCAGTGCGCGTAAACACGTAGGCCGCCCCCGCATCTGTGCCTTTTTGGTCATGAAAAATCGCGCCTATCACCGCGGTATCGCCGTACAGTGCAACTTTGCCACCGAAATTATCCTTCGCAGCCCCGTCAATGGCGGTGAGTTTGGCCTGTTGTTTCCAGTTGTCGCCGGAACGGGTGAAGATGTAAGCGGAACCTGAATCGATGCCTCTAACATCATCATCATCTTTGAAGGCCCCAACCAATGCGGTATTTTCAGTCAGGGCAACGTCAAAGCCGAAGAAATCATTGGTTTTACCATCTTCGGCGAGAATTTTGGCTTCCCCAATGAGGGGGGCTGCTTTGGCCGACAGGATATTCATCAACATAATACTCACTAGAACGAGCATGGAACGGGGATTATATAAAGGCAAAAATTTTCTCACTTTTTGTTACGACAATAGTTTTTTTTGTTACGACAATAGTTTTTTTCGCGATAATAATAGCGCTTTAATATAACATAGGTTGTAGCCGATTTTAGACATTGCGTAAATTCCTATCTCCTTCTTTTTGCAAATTTTGTTATGTTGGCGCTGATTATTCTTCTTTACCGTTTATTGCGGCGCTTAAAGACACAGTTTCTAGTGTATTTTTTGCTTTTTATTTCCCCATGTATAATTTTTTCTGCTAGTGTTTTTTCACAAATCTTAACAGGGAGAGTAGCGTTGAAAAAAACATTTGCAGCCATTATGGGACTGGCTATGATGGCAGGCCCGGCATTCGCCAAGGATGATCTGAGCAAAACCATAGCCAAAGATTATGATTCTTATCTGAGTGATCTTTTTGTGCATTTCCATAAAAATCCTGAACTGAGCATGCAGGAACATAAAACGGCCGCGCGTCTGGCCAAGGAACTCAGAGCCGTTGGTTTTGAAGTGACCGAAGGTGTGGGCGGTACCGGTATTGTGGCCATGATGAAAAATGGCGACGGCCCCCTTGTGATGATGCGCGCTGATATGGACGGCCTTCCCGTGCCGGAAAAATCAGGTTTGCCTTATGCATCCAAAGCCACCCAGAAGAATGTCGTCAACGGCAATGTGGTTCCCGTGATGCATGCCTGTGGCCATGATGTGCATATTACCGCCCTTGTGGGCACGGCCCGGCGCATGGCGGCCATGAAGGATCAATGGTCTGGTACATTGATGCTGGTGGGACAGCCTGCCGAAGAACGTATCATCGGTGCCAAGGCCATGATGGATGACAAGATCTGGGATCGTTTTGGTGTGCCTGATTATGCGATGGCTTTTCATGTGGGTTCTGCTTTTGAGGCGGGCATCATCAATGTGTCGGAAGGCGCGCCTTATGCGGGCGCGGATACGGTGGATATCATTGTCCATGGTGTGGGCGCGCATGGGGCCTCTCCGCATGCGGGCAAAGACCCGGTTCTTCTTGGCAGTCAGATCGTTGTGGCCCTGCAAACCCTGGTTTCACGCGAATTATCCCCGCGTGAGCCGGGTGTGGTGACAGTGGGTTCTTTCCATGCGGGCACCAAACATAATATTATTTCCGACAAGGCGGTATTACAGCTCACGGTGCGCAATACCAATCTGAAGACCCGTAAAATCCTGCTGGACGGTATCAAGCGTATTGCAGAAAATATGGGCCGGGTTGCGGGCCTGCCGGAAGATAAACTGCCGGAAGTGATTGTCCTGAAAGAAAGCACCCCTCCCACCGTTAATGATGCGGCCATGGCGCGGCGCTTAAAGGCGGTATGGGTTGATAAAATGGGCAAAAATGCTGTGGTGAGCATGCCTTCCAAAGGCATGGGGGCGGAAGATTTCCCTTATTTCACCACGGACCCGGCCATTAAAAGTGTTTATTTCGCCATTGGCGGCACACCCAAAGCGGATCTGATAGCGGCGCGTTCGGGCGGCAAACCCGTTCCCAGTCATCATTCGCCGATCTTTAAGATCAGCCCGGAGCCTTCTGTGACCAAAGGGGTTGAAGCCACGGTTTATGGCCTGCTGGATTTGATGGCGAAGAAATAATATTGCGGTTTTAAAATTAAAACGCCCGCCTCATTTTTTTGAGGCGGGCTTTATTTTTTTTCAGAGAAATTTATTTTCAGAGAACTTATTTGATTTCGGCCTTTTTATAGACCAGAAAACGCATGACCTTGAGGTCGCCACTATCCATTATGCGGATGCGCCTTTCCCAGAATTTGGCCTCCCGCGCCACCGTGAGCAGACTTTCGCGGGCTTCTTCACCAATATCAATCAGACGTTCGAGAATGGATTCCGCATCATCCCAGGTTTCCCTGACCAGTCCGCGGTAATGATCGGTAATGTCTTCCTTGACCCGGACACTGAAACCGCTTTTCTTCATCATGTTGATCATTAATTCCGTGGTGGTGGGATAAGGATCAAAGGGTTCCTGTTTCATCCATTTCTGAACGTCTGTATTGTTAAAACTTTCAGAATTATCAAGGATGAAATCCGTAAAGGCAAATAAGGTTCCGGGTTTCATACTATTGTAAATCGCCTGAAACAGACGGGGTTTGTCCTGAACCGTGAAAATCATTTCTTTGGAAAAAGCCGCATCATATTGGCGGTCAAAGGAGACAATTTCATTCAGATCTTTTTGGATGAGGTTGGTTTTTTTATCCAGACCCAGCCGTTTGGACATGTCCATGCCCTTTTCGGTAAGCTCGGGGGATGTTTCATAACCATCCACCCAGGTGCCATGTTCCTTGACCAGTGTCCGGGCCGGGCCACCCAGACCCGAACCGATTATCATGATGCTTTTTTCCGAGGTAAGGGTCAGCGACTTGGCCATTTCAATGACATTATTGGGCCCGCCGGGGCCGCAATAACCTTCGCCCCACGCCAGTTCTGTGACCTGAATGCGGACTTTAGTCCATTTTTCCTTTTCGATTTCTTCCACTTTTTGGGCTTCAGATTCCGTCAGAATGCCTACTTTTCCCGCATTATCTTTATTGCGCAGCCGCGCTTCGATATCGGCAACATCATAACCTTCCCACCAGGCGGTCAGCCGCATCATCAATGGAATTTTTATTTTTTTATCCTGTGCCATTAATATACATGCCTTATGAATGTATCCTGCCCAATTAATGTAACTCGCCCACTTAATGTAATCAGTTTGTGGGCTGCATTATACAGAATTGATTCAGGCTGTAAATATTGCACTAGATAGCCTGAAACTGATTGTAATTAATGACTTGGTTCTTGTCCAGATCCGCGCCCGCTTCAGGCATGGGGTATTTAAGACCCGTGGCGCAATTGAATAGAATGACCTTGTCTTCTTTGCTGACCTGACCATTCTTCAGGGCCATTTCCCAGGCCGCAAAGGTGGCTGCCCCTTCGGGACAAAGCAGAAAACCATCCTCTTTTGCGACCCTGTCGCGGGCGGCCATAATATCTTCATCCGGCACGGCAATGGCAAAACCATTGCTTTGGCGTACCGCACGCAGGATCAGAAAATCACCCACAGCGGCGGGCACCCGAATGCCGGCGGCTTCGGTATAGGCATCTTGCCACAGGGGGGCATGTTCTTCTCCGTCCTGCCAGGCTTTGACAATGGGCGCGCAGCCCGTGGACTGAACCGCCACCATTTTGGGGCGTTTCGAACCGATCCAGCCGATTTTCTCCAGCTCGTCAAAGGCTTTCCACATGCCGATCAGGCCGGTGCCGCCGCCGGTGGGGTAGAAAATCACATCCGGAAGTTCCCAGCCGAATTGTTCCGCAAGCTCCAGCCCCATGGTTTTCTTGCCTTCAATACGATAAGGTTCTTTCAGGGTGGAAATATCGCCCCACTGCATGCTTTCCTTGCCATCACCCACAATCTTGCCGCAGTCATTGATCAGGCCATTGACCTTATAAACCTCACCCCCCTGAAGGGCGATTTCGCGAATATTCACCTCCGGTGTGTCATCGGGACAGAAAACCGTGGTCTTGATGTTCACGGACGAGGCATAAGCCGCCAGCGCGGCCCCGGCATTGCCGTTGGTGGGCATGGCCAGATGGGTTTGGCCAAGTTCCTTTGCCTTGGCCACTGCAAGGGCCAGACCTCGCGCCTTGAAGGAACCCGTGGGCAGACGGCCTTCGTCTTTGACGATGATATTGCTGCCTTCGGGCACAGAATTTTTTAACGGCACCAAAGGGGTGATCACCTCGCCCAGACTCACCATGTTTTCAGGTTTTTCCACCGGGAGAAATTCACGGTATTTCCAGAAACCACCGGGGCGGCTCTCAATATCTTCCCTGCTCACGGAATTTTTGATCGCTTCCAGATCATAACGCACCAGAAGCGGGCGGCCTTCATCAGACAGGCCATGAATTTTTCCCGCTTCATAGGTCTTGCCACTGATGGAACATTCAAGATGGCTCACATGGCAGGGCTTTTGATAAAGGTCTTTGGTTTTTTTATATTCCAGTGCATTTCTACTCATAACTTTTCCACAACTTTCCGGGCTATATTTTTATAAATATTGGCATGTTCACTGTCGGGCTGGCTTATCATTATGGGGTTGCCTTCGTCCGATGTGCGCCTGATGTCCATATGAAGCGGGATTTCACCCAAAAAGTCAATATCAAGCTCTGCGGCGGTCTCCCGCGCGCCGCCATGGCCGAAAATATCGGATCGATCCCCGCAGGAGGGGCAGAGGAAATAGCTCATATTTTCCACAATGCCAAAGACCTCTGTATTGGTTTTCTGGAACATATCCAGTCCCTTGCGCGCATCAATCAGGGCAATATCCTGTGGGGTGGAGACAATGATGCTGCCGTCCAGCGCCACATTCTGCACCAAAGTCAATTGTGCGTCCCCCGTACCCGGCGGCAGATCAATGACCAAAACGTCCAGTTCCCCGTCATCATCCCAGGCCACATCCGCAATCATCTGCTGAATCGCACCCATGACCATGGGGCCGCGCCAGATGGTGGCGGTGTCTTTTTTCAAGAGATAACCGATGGACATGCTGATCAGGCCGTGTTTTTTAATGGGCCTGATTTTATCATCGGCCGTACTGGTGGGTTTTTCATCCGCCCCCAGCATACGGGGAATGGAAGGGCCGTAAATATCAATGTCGAAAATACCGGCTTTCAGACCGAGTGCCTGAAAGGCCAGCGCCAGATTGACCGAGGTGGTGGACTTGCCAACACCGCCCTTGCCACTGGCCACGGCGATCACATGACGAATACCGGCTATTGCTTTGGGGCCGGAAGAAGGTTTGCCATGACCAAAAGATTTCTTTGTTGCTTGTGGCGGTGGGCTAACGGCATCAGGGCTGCGCTCAGCGGTGAGCAGGGAGCGTACTTTTTCCACCCCATCCAGGGATAGAATCTGACGGTCACATTCAAGGCGGATTTTTTCCATCATTTCCGCTTCTTCAGGTTTGATATTCAAGGCAAAACCCACCTGATCATCCTTTATCACCAAACCCTGAACCAGCCCCAATGTGACAATATCCTGCCCCTGAACGGGATGGGGGATGTTTTTCAGTATATTCAGTATATTTTCCCGCTTGATCTTGGCCATTGTTATCCTATCTATAATATAATTGTCCTGTAAGCCTAGTTAGCATATAAGGATATAGAGCAAGAATTAGTAGGGGGAAAATATTTTCCCGTCATATATTTATACAGAAGGAAGTTTACATGTCTTGGCAGAATAATGGTGGTGGTAAAGATCGCGGACCATGGGGGCAGGGCCCCGGTAGTGGTAACGAACCCCCCAATATTGAAGAATTGATCAAAAAAGGTCAGGACAAGTTTAAAGATGCCTTTGGCGGCGGCAATGGTGCGGGTGGCAAAGGCAAAGGTCTTTTCTTTCTCATTGGGGCCTTTATTCTGGGCGCGTGGCTCTTTACCGGCATCTATAAAGTATTGCCGGATGAGGCCGGTGTCGTTCTGCGTTTTGGTAAATGGGTTGAAACCACGGGTACGGGGCTGCATTATCATTTGCCCGCCCCCATTGAAACGGTGATAACACCAAAAGTCACCTCGGTGAATAAAATTGATGTGGGTTTCAGGAATAATACCAAAGAACGTCAGATGCTGACGGGTGATGAAAATATTGTGGACGTGCAGTTTTCCATCCTCTGGAAAATCAAGGATCCGGCGCGGTTCCTCTTTAATCTGCGTCAGCCTCAGGAACTGACCATCAAGTCTGTGGCCGAAAGCGCCATGCGCGAAGTGGTGGCCAAAACCAGAATTCAACAGATCATGACTTCTGAGAAACAGAATATTGAAATTGAAGTGCGTGAGATTATGCAAACCGTGCTCGACAGTTATGAAGGCGGTATTGAGATCACACAGGTGAAGATGGACACCGTATCGCCGCCCGCGCAGGTGGCAGAGGCCTTTAACGATGTGCAAAAAGCCGAAGCGGATCGGGACAAGACCATCAATGAGGCCATAAAACTTCAGAATGAGATCGTACCAAAAGCCCGTGGTGAAGCGGAAAAAATCTTCCAGGAAGCCGAAGCTTATAAAGCCAAGGTCATCACCCAGGCTGAAGGGGAAAGTTCCCGTTTCCTGTCGGTTTATGAGCAATATAAACTGGCCAAGGATGTGACCCGCAGGCGCATGTATCTGGAAACCATGGAAATTGTTCTGGGGCGTACGGACAAGGTTATTATTGAGGGCAAGGGAAGCGGTGTTGTGCCCTATCTTCCCTTACCAGAACTTAAAAAACAGAATAAAGAAAACTAAGGAAAAATCATGAATAATATTAAAACTGTTATCGCAATGATTGTTCTTGGGGCCTCTGTGCTGATCTTGGGCTCGTCTGTTTATACGGTCAAGGAAATCGAACAGGTTCTGGTGCTGGAATTTGGTAATTGGGTCAAAACCGAAAAAGAAGCGGGGCTTCATTTCAAAATGCCGATCACACAGGATGTGGTCAGTTTTGACAAACGAATCCTTCTGCTTGATACGCCGGAATTGATTGTCATCACCAAGGATCAGAAACGTATTCTTGTGGACGCGTTTATGGAATATCGTATTGCGGACCCGCTGAAGGTTTATCAGGCCGTACGCGATGTGCGTGGTGCGGAATCCAGACTGTCCATTACCATGAATTCAAACCTGCGTCGGGTCTTTGGTCAGCAGGAATTTAAAACCGCCCTCAGTGGCGAGCGTAAGGCTTTGCGCCTGAGCATTAAAAATTCTGTTTTGGAAGAGGCGGCTTCCCTTGGTATTGAAGTGGTGGATGTGCGCATTAAACGTACGGACCTGCCGCTGGCCAACAGCAAACCGATCTTTGACAGCATGATTGCCGAACGTAATCAGGAAGCCAGTGAAATTCGTGCCCGCGGGCGCGAGCAGGCCATCCGCATTACCTCCAAAGCGGAACGTGATAAAACCATCATTGTGGCCGAAGCGGAAAGAGAAGCCCAGAAACTGCGCGGGCAGGGTGATGCAACGGCGGCAAAAATCTTTGCCGATGCCTATAATCAGGACCCTGAATTTTACGCCTTCTACCGTTCCATGATCGCTTATCGCGAAGCATTGAAAGCGGGGGGGACATCCATGGTTCTGTCGCCCGATAGTGAGTTTTTCAATTATTTCGGTAATATGAAGGGTTCGAAGAAGAAATAATGCAGGATATTTTCCTGGCTCTGGGGGTGATTTTATTGTTTGAGGGCGTGCTTTACGCCCTCTTCCCCGGTGCCGTTCAGAAAATGATGAAAATGGCCATAAATCTGCCGGAAGATAAACTTCGGTCTTTCGGTCTGGTGGCCGCAATTACGGGTTTTGTCATAATTTATTTGTTAAAAACATGAAAATTTGCGACAAAGCTTCATAAATATAAGACAGGCACGGCCCCGCGGGCCCATTTTAGCCTTAAAATGTGGTAGAAATAAAAGCCTCAGATGTGGAGATGGGGATACGAGGAGTATATCGTGGACCTCTTTGGCTTTAAAACGAGTGAAAACATAAAAAATATTCAAATGAATAGGAAGATTTCAGGAATTGGCATGAAAAGTATGAACAGATTTATTCAGGCTACGCTATTGGTCGTTTTCTGCGCCGTTATGGTACCGGCCCAGTCATGGGCGCGCGGTGCGCCGGATAGTTTTGCGGATCTGGCGGAAAAATTATTGCCCGCAGTGGTCAATATCAGCACCAAACAGACCATTAAGGTGGATAATAATCTGCGTCGGCAATTGCCGCCGGGCATGGAAGACTTCTTTAAATATTTTGACCCGCGTGGTCAGGAGGACAAGGATGACAAAAACCGTCGTCCCCGCACCCGTCAGCGCGCCTCACTGGGTTCCGGTTTTGTCATTGATGCCTCAGGCATCATCATCACCAACGCCCACGTGATCGACAAGGCCGATGAGATTACCATTAAATTTCATGATGGTACCGAACTTGACGCGGAACTGATCGGCAAGGATAAAAAGCTTGATGTGGCGGTATTGAAGGTCACATCGGATAAACCGCTGGCCCATGTGGAATTTGGTGACGACAGCAAGTCCCGTATCGGCGACTGGGTGGTGGCCATCGGCAACCCTTACGGTCTTGGCGGTACGTTGACGGCGGGCATTATTTCCGCGCGCAATCGTGAGATTGGCGGCACTTATGATGATTATATTCAGACCGATGCCTCCATCAACCGCGGCAACAGCGGCGGGCCTCTGTTTAATCTGGATGGTGAAGTGATCGGCATTAATACGGCCATCTTCTCACCTTCCGGCGGCAATATCGGCATTGGTTTTTCCATTCCCGCCAACCAGGCAGCCCGTGTGATTGATCAATTGCGTGAATTTGGTCATACCAAACGCGGCAGGATCGGGGTGAGCATTCAGGTGGTCACCGATGAAATGGCCGAAAGCCTTGGCATGGATAAAGCCTATGGCGCCATGGTCACCAGCATTGCCGAAGGGGGGCCTGCGGAAAAATATGGCCTTGAATCCGGTGATATCATTATCGAATTTGATGGTCACAGGATTGACAAGATGCGCGAACTGCCCCGCCTTGCTGCCAATACACCCATTGGCAAAAAAGTGAAAATCGTCGTATTGCGTAAAGGCAAGAAGAAAAACCTCTCTCTGGTGATTGATGAACTGCCCGATGATGCGGATGAGGATATCACGTCCGACGAAGGTGATGAAGATCAGCAGAGCGAAGAAATTCTCGGCATGAGCCTGGAAAATCTGACCGAAAAAAGCCGTAAGGCCCTGAAGCTCGAAGAGGATTTTGAAGGTGTATTGATCGGTTCTGTGGATCGTTATGGCCCTGCGGGTGAAAAAGGCCTGCGTCGGGGTGATGTGATCGTGGAAGTGACACAGGAGAAAGTCTCCACCGTGGCAATGGTGCGTGAGCGTATTAAAGAACTGAAAGCAAAAGGCCGCAAAAGCGTCCTGCTTAAAGTCAATCGCCGGGGCACCTATATCTTTATCTCCGTCAAATTCGAAGAAAAAGAGTTTGAAGAAAAAGAATAATCAGACATCTGATTATAAATTTAAAGGCCGGGTCATTGATCCGGCCTTTTTTTCGTTTAATGTCACATTCTGAGATAAGGTTACATATTGGCTGAAATAAGGTTACATATTGGAGGTTAATGATTAAGGTTGAAAAAAATAAATGAAAAGATATAGTTCATTCATGTTTAGGAAGGTTTTTACAGTATTCATTCTGGGAAGTTTCATGTTCCCAATGATGGCAGAGGCATTGGCTGGTCATGATTTCAAGCATGCTATTCACAATGCCCTGGAAAGACATCATAAAGATAATAAACACAGCCATTCCAAACATAAGCATGACGAAGATGTATCCCCCGTAAAAAGAGATGAACATCATCCAATCGTACTTGATCCGGGGGGATATCTGAAAGATTTTCTGTTTGTTGATACATTTAATCACAACAAGCAGAGAATGCAGAAAAACAATAAAACAAAAAATAAGTTTCCCCACCATCCTGAGGCATTCCTGACATATGCATATGGCATAGGTTTTTCTTCGGCCTGGCAAAAATTTTCTATTCTGGCTTTTTATAAAATTTTACGCTCCGGGCAGGATTTATATCTTCAAACCCAAAGGTTTCGTACCTAAGCCTGTGTTTATTTCTACTTTACCTGACTTCAAGTGTTTGTGGTAATGCCTTTATTTTTTCTTCACGTGAGATGAGTGCGAAATAAAGGACAGACATATTTATAAAATTGAAATAAACGAGGTTAATAAAATGATTCAAATTTTATTACAGCAAAAAACAATGCCCGTTGTGGCACTTTTTGTTCTAATGGCCATCTTAATTGGCTTTTCACCGGATGCCCTTGCACATGGTGTAACGGCGGGGGACAAGGGATATATTCAGGAAGTATCCGGCTTTCTTCCACTCCCGTTTATCTATCTTGGCGCAAAACATATGATGACGGGTTATGATCACCTGTTGTTTTTGTTTGGTGTGGTTTTCTTTCTGTATCGTTTAAGGGATGTGGGTATTTACGTGACGCTTTTTGCTGTTGGTCATGTCATCACACTTCTTTCAGGCGCGCTGATGGGAATTGGCATAAATAGCTATATTATTGACGCAATTATTGGCTTTTCCATTGTCTATAAGGCTCTGGATAATATGGGTGCCTTCCAGCGTTGGTTTAACTTTCAACCCAATATTAAAATTGCGACATTTGTTTTTGGTTTATTCCACGGCTTTGGCCTTGCCGCCAAAATTCTAGAATATGAGCTTTCTCCAGATGGTTTGCTTGGAAATCTTATCTCATTCAATATTGGGGTTGAACTTGGGCAGATTTTGGCGCTTTCTGTCATTTTGATCGCCATCACCTTTTGGCGCAAGTCGGGTGCTTTTATGCGCCATGCATATACAGCGAATTCCTTTATAATGATGCTGGGATTTATGCTCATTGGTTATCAGCTAACTGGCTATTTTACATCTTGAAAATTCATTTCAGAATAAGGACATATTAAATGTATAATTCAAATATCCCAAGCGATCGCGCGCTTCCATCCACAAAAAGGCTCCTTAAGTCAACCGTCATCGCCGCCGCCGCCGCCGCCGTGCTTTTGGTAACAACAATACTTCCTGCAGAATATGGTATTGATCCAACAGGTATTGGCGAGGCGCTTAATCTTAAAAAAATGGGAGAAATTAAAATTTCTCTTGCTGAAGAAGTAGCGGCAGATGCTGCTGAAAAAGCACAAGAAAATGTGCGGGAAACAGATGTTCCAATACAAGCCGCAGCCCCAAAAGAAACACCCGTTGTTCAAGAGAATACTTCTGTTAAACCCGTGGGAAATCAAGATACAGCAACCGTAACTCTTGTCCCCAATCAGGCGGCGGAAATTAAAGTCAAAATGCGTAAAGGTGAAATTGTTGCGTATAAATGGAGCAGCGATGCCGGAAAAGTTAATTTTGACGTTCATGCCGATTCCAAAGCATTGGAGATTGATTACCTCAACTATGAAAAAGGAGCTGCAAAAATCAAGGAAGGTTTAATTACAGCCGCATTTGATGGTTATCACGGTTGGTTCTGGCGTAACCGTTCAGACAAACCTTTGACGATAACGTTAGAGGTATCAGGTGATTACGAATATATGAAACATTTGGAATAAACGGGAAACCATAGATAAAAATATATTTATCGTTCGGATTTCGGGGTCATGTGGGGCCGACACCGAGATCCGGCTGGTTGAAGAGGTTTGCATCAATAGGCTGGTTTTCGTTCAGGCCGGGAAGGGGGTTTGAGAATTATGAACAGGCCCCTTCCTGATAAAATCTGAATTGCAGACTGTTATCGTCATTAAAAGTCGTATGATCCGGCCTTTTTTAGATAAAGTCTAAATTATCATTATATTCGTGAAATTTAATATGGTATAAATATGATGAATGTTGATGTTTTTAAAAAAGAGAGGATATTCAATGACCCGTGTACCTGACGTTACTTTTATGACCCGTGTTCGCAATGATGCTTTGGGAGGCCCCAATCCTTTTGAGTGGAAAGAGCTCACCAGTGATGAAATTTTCAAAGGGAAAAAAGTTGTTCTTTTTGCCCTTCCCGGCGCCTTCACCCCCACCTGTTCTTCGACCCATCTGCCCGGTTATGAAGAGCATTTTGAAGAATTCAAGGCTCTGGGTGTGGATCAGGTGATCTGCCTGTCGGTGAATGATGCTTTTGTCATGTATCAATGGGGTCTGGCGCAGAAGGCCAAAAATGTCTTTCTCCTGCCGGATGGCAGCGGTGAATTCAGCCGTAAAATGGGCATGCTGGTCAACAAGGATAATGTGGGATTTGGCATGCGCAGCTGGCGCTACAGCATGTTTGTGGATGATGGCGAGATTAAGAAGGTTTTCTCTGAAGCCGGTTTTTCAGACAATTGTCCCAGCGACCCGTTTGAAGTATCAGATGCCGATACCATGCTGACCTATTTAAAAGGTCTGTAGAATATATCCGGGTTTCAGACAAAATCCTTGTCTGAAATCCCCTGCAGATAAAGCAGAGCCGTAAGGTCAGCATGGCGAATGGTCATGTTGGCCGCTTTTGCCGCCGCTTCCTTGGCATGATAGGCAACCCCCAGTCCGGCTTCCCGGATCATGGGAATATCATTGGCGCCATCGCCCACGGCCAGGGTTTGATGCTTTTCAAGACCCGCTTTTTCGCGAAATTCAATCAGGCTGTCGATCTTGGTCTGGCTATCCACCACGGGGGGGATGATCCTGCCTGTCAGGCGCCCTTCTTCAATGGCAAGCCTGTTGGCGCGGTTGACCTGAAAGCCGGTAATCTCGGAAATCCTGCCGGTGAAATAAGTAAAACCGCCGGAAACCAGAAGGGTTGTGGCCCCCATTTTATTCATGGTTTTGACCAGGGTTTCGGCCCCGGGTGTGAGCCTGACCCTTTCTTCAAAAACCGTGTGCAACAGGTCCGCATCCATATTTTCCAGCAACGCCACCCGTTCATGCAGGGCCTGTTCAAAATCCAGCTGCCCCTGCATGGCTGCTTCGGTGATGGCGGATACTTTTTCTTTCAATCCGGCAAAATCGGCCAGCTCGTCAATACATTCACACTGGATAATGGTGCTGTCCATATCCGCCACCAACAGGGATTTTCCCCGCTGATCTGTTTGTTGGAAAGCATGATCAAAAGCTTCCGTCAGCAGACTTCCGCCCAGATTTTCCTGTGCGGTGTGCAGCGCTTCATCAAAGTGAATATCAACCGCGACCCCCTCTGACAGCCAGGAAATACCACTCACTTGCCCAAGCCTGGATGCGTAGATGCCGACGATTTCATCATTCAGACGGGCTTGGTTTGCATTGGACATAAGGGTTAAAGTATTTTTCATGCGAATGAACCTGTTTTACGCTGTTATTACTGATATGATCACCATGTCTTATATAGATAAGGATTGAATATGCCAATTGCTATGGAAAATACACGATGAAGAAGAAAATTATGGTGCTGGGTGGCCCCACTGCCAGTGGAAAATCTGCCACAGCCCTGAAATGGGCCGCGGAATATGATGGTGAAATTATCAATTCCGACAGTATGCAGGTTTATGAAGAACTCAGGGATATTACCGCCCGCCCCTCTGAGGCCGAAGAAAAAACCTGCCCCCACCATCTGTATGGTGTGTTGAAAGGGGATGATCCGTGTTCTGCGGAACGCTGGCGGGAAATGGCCCTGAAGGTGATTGAGGATATCTGGGCCAGAGGCAAGATGCCCATCGTGGTGGGCGGCACGGGACTTTATTTCAGGGCGCTTTTACAGGGCTTGTCCCCGGTGCCGGACATTGACCCTGATATTCGCCGAAAAGTCCGCGCGCTGGAGGCTGCTGAATGTCATGTGGAACTTCTGGCCCTTGATCCCGAGATGGCGGCAAAGCTCGCCCCGGGTGATGTCCAGCGTAATGCCCGCGCGTTGGAGGTTATTCTCTCAACCGGTGAATCTTTGCTGCATTGGCAGGCCGTCCCCCCCGCAGGTGGTTTGGCGGAACGAAAGGATGTGGATATTGATGCCAATGTCCTGTTGCCAGATCGGGGTCTTCTTTATGAAAAATGTGACCGGCGTTTCCGACAGATGGTGGAAGAGGGCCGGGCCTTGGAAGAGGTGCGGGCTTTGAAAGCGCTGAATTACCCCGCTCATTTACCGGTGATGAAATCCCTCGGGGTGCCACCCCTGATGGATTACCTGGCCCATAAAACCACATTGGAAGAGGCGATTATTCTGAGCCAGACCCAAACCCGCCAGTTTGCCAAGCGGCAAATGACCTGGTTTAAAAACCAGTGCGGGGACTGGAAGAAGCTTGACTAAGTAATTATCGTAAAGTTTTAATGTATATTATTGAACTATTATTACAAAAAATTCCCTTGACTAAGAAATAATATGACATTAACTTGCCAGATATGTGATATAGGCAAGGTGGAAAAGCGATCGCCCATATGGTTGGGGGGTCGTTTCTTTTAAAACTGAGCTTCAAGTTTAAAACACAGCAAGTTTAAAAAACAGACCGTAAATAATACAGAGCGTAAATTTAATGGCCGATGTTTGAGAAAGAGTATGGAGATGGCTGAAAAAGAATGGAGTGGCGCGGAAATAATCCTTAAATCCCTGACGGATCTGGGGGTGGAAGTGATCTTCGGTTATCCGGGGGGCGCGGTGCTGCCTATCTATGACGAAATTTTCAAACAGGATAAAATCCGCCATATTCTGGTGCGCCATGAACAGGCGGCGGTTCATGCGGCCGAAGGATATGCCCGTTCTACCGGCAAGCCCGGTGTTGTGCTGGTTACATCCGGCCCCGGTGCCACCAATGCGGTGACCGGCCTCACGGATGCCATGCTCGATTCCATTCCCCTGATCTGTATCACGGGGCAGGTGCCGGTACAATTGATCGGCAGCGATGCTTTTCAGGAGGCTGATACCGTGGGCATTACCCGTCATTGCACCAAACATAATTATCTGGTGCGCGAAGTGGCCAACCTGTCACGGACCATGCATGAAGCCTTTTATGTGGCAACCCATGGCAGGCCCGGCCCGGTGGTCGTTGATGTGCCCAAGGATGTACAGATTTTGACCAGCGCTGAATTCCACAAAGGCGAAGTGAAACACCGCAGTTATAAACCCGAAATAAAAGGGGATTTTCCCGCCATCAAACAGGCGGTTGAGATGCTGGCCAATGCCAAAAAGCCGATCTTTTATACGGGCGGTGGTGTGATAAATTCCGGCCCGGCCGCATCAAGTTTGCTGCGGGAACTCGTACGGCTCAGCGGTGCGCCGATCACATCGACCCTGATGGGCCTTGGGGCATATCCCGCCAGTGATCGCCAATTCCTCGGCATGCTGGGAATGCATGGTACCTATGAAGCCAACAACGCCATGCATGATTGTGATGTGATGATTTGTGTGGGGGCGCGTTTTGATGATCGGGTGACGGGGCGGCTGAATGCCTTTTCCCCCCATTCAAAGAAAATTCATATTGATATTGACCGTTCTTCTGTCAATAAAACGGTTCGGGTTGACCTACCGATTATTGGTGATGTGGCCCATGTATTGGAAGATATGCTGAAAGTCTGGAAAACATCGGTTCATGCCCTCGCGCCGGATCAGCTTAAGGACTGGTGGCAGGATATTCAGGGCTGGCGAGAACGGGACAGTCTGCAATATAAATCATCTGAAGAGGTGATTATGCCGCAATATGCGCTGGAACGCCTGAACGCCTTGACCCGGGACAAGGATGTTTATATCACCACCGAAGTGGGACAGCATCAGATGTGGGCGGCGCAATATCTGGAATTTGAAGACCCAAACCGCCTTATGACATCCGGCGGCCTTGGTACCATGGGATATGGTCTTCCGGCGGCGGTGGGGGTTCAGGTTGCCCATCCGGACGCTCTGGTGATTGATGTGGCGGGGGAAGCGTCGATCCAGATGAATATTCAGGAAATGGCCACGGCCCTTCAATATGATCTGCCGGTGAAAATATTCATCCTGAACAATGAATATATGGGCATGGTGCGTCAGTGGCAGGATCTCAATCATGATGGCCGTCATTCCCACACCTATTCCGAAGCCCTGCCGGATTTTGTCAAACTGGCCGAAGCTTATGGTGCCCACGGCATCCGGGTGGAAAAACCCGCCGATCTGGACAAGGCCATTGTGGAAATGATCAAGACGGACAAGGCGGTGATTGTGGACTGTCGGGTGGCGAAACTGGCCAATTGTTTCCCCATGGTGCCATCGGGCGCGGCACATAATGAAATGATCCTGCCCGATGATGAAGAATTTCAGGATCATGAAGGAGGGGCGGCACTGGTTTAACCGGCGGCCTGTAGAAATATGCATGATGTAACATTGATTGACGAAAAAATCAGACGGCATACTTTATCCGTCATTGTGGATAATGAGGCCGGTGTATTGGCGCGGGTCATTGGTCTCTTTTCCGGTCGGGGGTATAATATTGAACACCTCACCGTGGCCCCGGTGGATCTGGCGGGCTCTGAATCCCGCATTACCGTGGTGACCATTGGCACACCAGAGGTCATCGAACAGATCAAGGTGCAACTGGACCGGTTGGTGCCGGTGCATACGGTGGCCGACCTGACCGAAGAAGGCCCGTCGGTGGAACGCGAACTGGCGCTGATCAAAATCGTCTGTCAGGGCACGGACCGGGATGAAGCCTTGCGCATTGCCAAGGCCTTTCGGGCCAGAATTGTGGACAGCACCAAGGAAAGTTTTGTTTTTGAAATCACCGGAAAAACCGACAAGGTCAAAGCCTTTATCCAGTTGATGGATGATCTGGGTCTGGTGGAAGTGGTGCGCACGGGGGTTGCGGCCCTGAGCCGGGGACAAAAGAAGTTGTGACTGGTTGGAAGAAATCGTTGAATTTGAAACAGTGGTTGAATTTGAACCAGTGAAAGATTTATTTTAAGGAGAAGGACATGCGGGTATATTATGACCGTGATGCGGATGTAAATTTGATCAAGACCAAAAAGGTTGTCATTGTGGGTTATGGCAGTCAGGGGCATGCCCATGCGGCCAACCTGCGCGACAGTGGCGTGAGCGAGATTGCCGTGGCCCTGCGCGAGGGATCATCCAGCCGGGCCAAAGCCGAGGGTGCGGGTTTTAAGGTGATGAACCCGGCTGAGGCCGCCCAATGGGCTGATGTGGTCATGGTATTGGTGCCGGATGAATTGCAGGCCGATCTTTATGCCACGGACCTTGCCCCCAACATGAAACAGGGTGCGGCGCTGGTTTTTGCCCATGGTCTTAATATTCATTTTAAACTGATCGAACCGCGCGCGGATCTGGATGTATTTATGATCGCCCCCAAAGGCCCGGGCCATACGGTGCGTTCGGAATATCTCAAAGGCGCTGGTGTGCCAACCCTGATCGCAGTGCATCAGGACGCGTCCGGCAATGCCCATGAATTGGGCCTTTCTTATGCTTCGGCCAATGGCGGCGGCCGTGCCGGTGTGATTGAAACCACCTTTAAAGAAGAATGTGAAACCGACCTGTTCGGTGAGCAGGCTGTTCTTTGTGGCGGTGCATCGGCTTTGGTTCAATGTGGCTTTGAGGTTTTGACCGAAGCCGGATATGCGCCGGAAATGGCCTATTTCGAATGTCTGCATGAATTGAAACTGATTGTGGACCTCATGTATGAAGGCGGCATTGCCAACATGCGTTATTCCATTTCCAACACGGCGGAATATGGGGATTATATGACCGGTTCACGGATCATCACCCAGGAAACCAAAGCGGAAATGAAACGGGTATTGGCCGATATTCAGGAAGGCCGTTTTGTCAACGACTTCATGCTGGATAACAAGGTGGGACAGGTGAAATTAAAAGCCGCCCGTGCCAAGGGTGCGGCCCATCCGATTGAAGAAGTGGGCACGAACCTGCGCGCCATGATGCCATGGCTGAAAGAAGGCCAGCTGGTGGATAAATCCAAAAACTAGGGTTTCACGTGCATAAAAATTCAAAGGCTCTCATCATTACATGGGAGCCTTTTTTATTTTTCTAACCTTGCGGTTTCATGTGGTAGACATTGAGCTTGTTCCCGTCCAGATCGCGGAAATAACCCGCATAAAAACCCATGCTTTCATCGCCGCGACTGCCCGGTGCGCCTTCGTCGGTGGCACCAGCTTCCATGGCCGCGCCATAAATTCTGTCCACGGCTTCCACGTTGGGGGCGGCAAGGGCGATCATGCTGCCATTGCCCACACTGGCTTCCTTGCCGTCATAGGGCAGGGTAATGCAGAAGAAGGGTTTGCCTTCGCCGAAATTCCAGATAATGCTTTTTTCCATTTCCCACATGCGTTCGGCCCCGAATTCGGCCAGAAGCTTGTCATAAAAAGCGCCGGATTCCTTGATATTATTTGTGCCCACCATCACATAACCGATCATTTTATATCCTTTTCATCTTTGGTTTTAATCCACATAATCCTACACCATTTGGTTGAACTGCGCCATGTTTAAGTCAATTGCAGGCCAATTAAAACCATGCCCCCAGTGGCTACCATCATCGACAGGGTTCTTAAATAGGCCAGCCCCGTGATGTAAAAAAGGGGATGCAGCAAACGACCGGCCAGAAAAATCTGTGCCCCGAGCAGGGTCATGCCATTGTTGGCCCCGGTAAGCTGGACTGTGAATATCAATATGGTGAATAAAAACAGGCTTTCCGACAGATTGTGGGCCGCCCGTTCCGCCCGACCGCCCCAGCCAGACAGCGGCGGCAGGTCGTCACGGCTTAGATTTCCGGTTTTTAACAATTGAAAAGAAGTGAGTTTGGCAATGCCCGGCAAGAACCATAACACCATATATAAAATTCCCACATCCAGCAAAATCCACAATTCTGCTGTCATTTCCATTTGAGCCGACATATATTTTCCTCTGATTTAATTTAAACTCTGATGAGCTATCCTGTATAAATAAAATACTCGATCGCTCAATTCCCTAAGAGGGAATGGCGTGAAGGGGCCATTCGGGTTACTGAGGGGATATGGATATGACAACAGCATTCGGCGGTCTGATCAAGGACTGGAGACGTAAAAGAAGCCTGAGCCAGATGGACCTGGCCTTTGATACGGGAACCACCCCGCGCCATGTGAGCTTTCTGGAAACCGGTCGGTCCAAACCCTCTCAGGATATGATTTTACGCCTGTCTTCGGCCATGGAAATCCCCTTTCGGGAGCGCAATACCCTTTTTCGTGCGGCAGGTTATCTGGATAAATATAAACAACGCGCTCTGGAGGATGAGGATATGGCGGTGGTGAAAAATACCATTGCCATGATGCTGGAAAATCATGAACCTTTTCCCGCAACCGTCATTAACCGCTACTGGCAAATTCTGGATATGAATGAAACGTCCCGCTTTATGCTGGAGCCGATGATCGCGGCGGTACCCCATCAGGGGCAATATCCCAATATATTGGAAATATTATTTCATCCAGACGGGGTGCGGCCAAGAATTTTAAATTGGGAAGAATGTGCCAGACAGGTCATTCAGCGGGTTCGGCGCGAGGCTTTTGAGGATGCGGAAGCCGAAGAACAGATCAAACGCCTCAAAGCCCTGACCGATTTTCCTGAAAGCTGGTGGGCCATTGACCTTGACCGCGCCGCCTTGCCGGTGGTGCCGTTTAAAATTGATATGGGGGAAGGGCGGGTGGCCTCTTTCTTCTCCCTGATTACGTCTTTTGGCACGCCCATTGATGTGACGGCACAGGAAATACGGGTGGAAATGAATTTTCCCGCGGATGAAGCGACCCGGCAAATCTTCGTCAATCGCTAAACAGAGTAGATTATTTCATTTTTTGGTTCCCAAAAGAACATTTATTCGTTAAAAAGGCATTCAATTAAATATTTATTGCAAGATCAGATATGTTGAGCATGACATTAAAAGCATGGAACCAGAAAATGACAGGCAGAATTTCTGCCGGATCCATCATGCTGTCTGCAATAATCCACCTATCCTCTCTTCTCCTTCCGGGTCGACTTAGTCGCCCCTGAACGCTTTCATTGATGAGCCGATTTTTTCCGGCCAGGCGTTTAGGGGATAAATTAAACGCCTGAAGCCGGGCATTTCTTTTTTTGAGTATTTTTAAAAGGCCTTTCCCATGACCAGAGATGATAATAGAGTAATAATTTTCGATACCACCTTGCGCGACGGTGAACAATCGCCGGGCTGTTCTATGACCCTGAATGAAAAACTTCGCGTTGCCGAAGCTTTGGAACATCTGGGGGTTGATGTGGTGGAGGCGGGTTTTGCCATCGCATCGAACGGGGACTTTGAGGCAGTATCACAAATATCGCGCCTGTTGAAAGAGACCGTCGTCTGTTCCCTTTCAAGGGCTTCCACCAAAGATATTGACCGTTCGTGGGAGGCCTTGCAACATGCGGCCCGTCCCAGAATACATACCTTCATTGCCACCAGCCCCCTGCATATGGAATATAAACTGCAAATGAGCCCGGACGCGGTGATCGAAAAAATTGCCGATAGTGTATCTTATGCCCGCAACCTTTGCGATGATGTGGAATGGTCCTGTGAGGACGGCACCCGGACGGAACCGGATTTTCTCTACCGTGCCATTGAAGTGGCGATCAAATCCGGGGCCCGCACCATCAATGTGCCCGACACGGTGGGTTATACCACACCGGATGAATATCTGGTGATGATGCGCGATATTATCAAAAATGTGCCCAATTCCCACAAGGCGATTTTTTCCACCCATTGCCATAATGATCTGGGGCTGGCCGTGGCCAATTCCATCGCCGCCATTCAGGGTGGTGCGCGGCAGGTGGAATGTACCATCAACGGCATTGGTGAGCGGGCCGGTAATGCGGCGCTGGAAGAAATTGTCATGGCCCTGAGAACGCGCCATGACAGTCTGCCTTATACCACCGGCATCATTACCGAAAATATCATCAGCACATCAAAGCTGGTGTCCTCCGTCACCGGTCTTGCGGTACAGAATAACAAGGCCATCGTCGGGGCCAACGCCTTTGCCCATGAAAGTGGCATTCATCAGGACGGTATGTTGAAAAATGCCGAAACCTACGAGATCATGACTCCGGAATCGGTGGGGCTGAAAAAATCCGATCTGGTGATGGGTAAACATTCCGGCCGTCATGCCTTTAAGGAAAAGCTCAAAGAGCTGGGTTATGAGCTGGGTGACAATGAATTTATCAGCGCCTTTTCCCAGTTCAAGGACCTGGCCGATGTGAAAAAGACCCTGTATGACGAAGATATTGTCGCCATCGTTGATAATGACATGCGCGATAATGACCATATGCAAATCACGGGCTGGTCTTTTGTCTGCGACAGTGATCAGGAAAGCCGGGCCAGTTTTGAACTGGATGTGGAAGGTGAGAAAAAAAGCGTCAGCAGTGGCGGCAACGGGGCGGTGGATGCCTCTTTCAGGGCCCTAAGGTCGCTGGTGGGTGGCAAGCCCCATCTGGAACTTTATCAGGTGCATGCGGTGACCAAGGGCACGGACGCACAGGCCGAGGTTACCGTCCGTCTGGAAGAAGACGGCAAGACCGTCAATGGTCACGGCGCCCATGTGGATACTTTGGTGGCATCGGCCAAAGCTTACGTCAATGCGCTCAATAAATTGCTGATCAAGCGGGAAAAGACCGCACCCGAAGGAATATAGGGTTAAAATTACCGCTTTAACCATAAAGCAATTGCAATCACAACAGTATGTTAATACATAGGATATATAGATATTTTAAAGGAGCATAAGAAAGCCATAAAGATGCCTTATCTATGGTTAATGCTTGCGGGAAAATAGAAAGTATATCTGATAGGATGAATATATATGTTTGAAAAGCTTCTGGGGATGTTTTCATCCGATATGGCGATTGATTTGGGTACGGCGAATACACTGGTTTATGTGAAGGGCCGCGGCATTGTCCTGAATGAACCTTCCGTTGTGGCCATCAAAAGCATGGCGGGTGTGAAAGAAGTTCTGGCGGTGGGTGAAGAAGCCAAAATGATGCTGGGACGGACCCCCGGAAATATTGAAGCCATTCGGCCCTTGCGCGACGGTGTAATTGCCGATTTTGAAGTGGCCGAAGCCATGATCAAGGATTTTATCCGCCGGGTTCATAACCGCAGCCTGATGGCCAATCCGCAAATTGTGATCTGTGTGCCGTCCGGTTCCACCCCGGTGGAAAGAAAAGCCATTCGTGACAGTGCTTTGGAAGCGGGTGCGCGCCGGGTCTTTCTGATTGAAGAACCAATGGCCGCCGCCATTGGCGCCGGTCTTCCGGTCACCGAACCCACCGGTTCCATGATTGTGGATATTGGGGGCGGTACCAGCGAGGTGGCCGTATTGTCTCTGGGTGGTATTGTATACGCCTCTTCCGTGCGTGTGGGTGGCGACAAGATGGATGAGGCGATTATCGCCTATATCCGCCGCAATCATAATCTGCTGGTGGGTGAATCCAGTGCGGAACGCATCAAGAAACAGATCGGCACCGCCGCGCCGCCCGAAGACGGTGTGGGGGAAACCATGGAAATCAAGGGCCGCGATTTGATGAACGGGGTGCCCAAGGAAATCGTTATTGACCAGCTGCAGATTTCCGAAGCTCTGGGTGAACCAGTGGGCGCGATTGTGGAAGGGGTAAAATTCGCCCTTGAACAGACCCCGCCGGAACTGGCCGCGGATATTGTGGAAAAAGGCATTGTCCTTACCGGGGGCGGTGCGCTGCTTAAGGATCTGGATAAAGTCCTGCGCAAAGCAACCGGCCTTGCGGTTATTATCGCCGATGAACCGCTCACCTGTGTGGCGCTGGGTACGGGCCGTTCACTGGAAGATGAAATCCTCAAACATGTTTTGAGTGATTCTTATTAGGGTCAATTTGCAGGCAGAAATCATTAAAGGAAAAAGGGGTTGCAGATGAAGGGATTTGGACAAGGTGTCTCATCCATATTCTTCATCCTGCTGGCTCTGGCTTTGCTGATTTTTGGCCGCAGCAATAATCTGGCGGTGGAAAAAAGCCGCTCAGCGGTCTTTAATGTCTTTGTGCCCGTTCTTGATGTCTTGTCGCGCCCTTTTGAGGCTGCGGATGATCTGATGAACTGGGTGGAAGAGGTGGCCGTTGTTTTTTCGGAAAACAAACGCCTGCGTGAAGAAAATATCCGCCTGAGGCAGCTTCAGGTTACCGCCTCCCAATTGGCCATCGACAATCAGCGTTTGAAAAAACTTCTCAACATTAAAGAGGGCAGCATCACCAATGTGGCCACGTCCAGAGTTGTTTCTGACAGTGGCAGTCCGTTTGTGAAGAGTGTTCTGATCAACAGCGGCGCAGATGACGGGGTACGCAAGGGCCAGGCCGTGGTCAATGAAGAAGGCATTATTGGCCGCACCATCAATGTGGGATCAGGCTCGGCCAGAATATTACTGGCCACAGATATCAACAGCCGCATACCGGTCAAACTGGCCGCGAGTGGTATTAACATGATTATGGAAGGGGATAATTCCCCCGACCCGAAACTTTCTTTCCTGCCTTTAGGCAAGGAGATTGCCGTGGGGGATGTGGTTCTGACCTCGGGTTTTGGCAAGATATTCCCGCCGGACCTTCCCGTGGGACAGGTGATCGAGATTACCGAAGATCAGACGATCCGCGTCCGTCTGGCGGCCAATATGCGGCGTTTGAATTATGTGACGATTTTAAATTATGACATTGGCCAGAATTTGAACAAACTCACCCTGCCCGAAGAAAAGGGGCAATAATAATGTTGATGAAAGATAAAAATAAAGAAATCGGTATTCGCTGGAGCTTCCCTTTTTTAAGCACAATATTATTGTTGCTGGTGATGGTCCTGCCCTATAAAATTGCTTATTTTGATAACTTAATGCCTTTTCTGACTCTGATTGCGGTCTATTACTGGTCGGTGTTTAAACCCGGTCTTCTGCCGATCAGCGCGGTCTTTGCCCTTGGCCTGCTGCAGGATATTCTCAGTGGCGGCCCCTTGGGCATGATGGCGCTTCTTCTGGTGGTGGTGCGGGTGATTGTGCTTAATCAGGGCCGGAATTTCCTGGAACGGGATTTTCTGTTCAACTGGCTGGTTTTTGTGCTGATGGCCTTTATATTTGGTTTATTCAGCTGGGCGGTGGCCTCTTATTATTTAAGAGAGGCACAGAATTTCTGGAATATACTGGGTCAGTCTATTTTGACCATTGCTGTTTTTCCTGTTGTTGTATGGCTTTTGGGCCTGGTGCGGGCAGGATTGAAAAGTGAAAATAGATGAGACCGTTTTGAGACCTTTTGTTTGTGAAGTGAGCGTGGAATGTCTTCTCCTGCGGATGATTTAAAATATAAAATCTATACCCGCCGTGCCAGCCTGATTTCCGGCGGCATGTTTATTCTGTCGTCCGCTCTGGTGGGACGTATGTATTATCTGCAGGTGGTGGGCAGCAAACAATATAAACTGCTCGCGGATAAAAACAGGATCAGCATGCGCCTTCTGGCACCCGAGCGGGGCAGCATCATTGACAGATATGGTCGGCCTCTGGCGCAAAACAGAACCGCTTACCGTATCACACTGGTGCCCGAAGAAACGGAAAATGTTGAAGAAACCCTGAAATCCCTGTCCCGTATTATTCCCATTTCGGAACGCAATTATAAAAGGATCATGCGGGCCGTAAAACGTCAGCGTTCCTTTGTACCCATCACGGTGGCGGAAAATGTGGATTGGCAGGATTTTGCCAAAGTGAATGTGAATATCCCGGACTTGCCGGGTATTAACCCGGATGTGGGCAGCACGCGTTTTTATCCTGAAAAAGACTTGCTGGCCCATATTGTGGGTTATGTGGGCTCGGTCAATGAACAGGAAATCGGCGATGATCCCCTGTTTGAACTGCCCGGTTTTAAGATTGGCAAGAATGGTATGGAAAAAATCCTTGATACCAGACTTCGGGGCACGGGCGGCAACAGCAAGGTTGAAGTCAATGTGATGGGGCGGGTGATCCGGGAGCTTTCGCGTCAGGACAGTGTGAAGGGCGAAGAACTGGGCTTGTCCATTGATCTGGATGTACAGAAATTTGCCGCTGAGCGGGTGCGCGATGAAAGCGCGGCTGTTGTGGTGATGGATGTGGATAATGGCGATATTCTGGCCATGGCCTCCACCCCGGCTTATGATCCCAATGATTTTAATCTCGGCATCAGTCAGAAGAAATATGACGCGCTGCTGGAAGATGCCCGAAAACCCCTGATTAATAAAACCGTTCAGGGCCAATATCCCCCCGGTTCCACCTTCAAGATGATCGTGGCGCTGGCGGCGTTGGAGGCCGGGGTGATTGACCGGGATGAAAAGATATTCTGCAACGGCAAATTCAAACTCGGCAATCAGGAATTTCATTGCTGGAAAAAAGGCGGCCATGGGTCAACCGATATGGTGGATGCCATCGCCGGTTCCTGTGATGTGTATTTTTATGATGTGGCGCTGAGAACGGGCATTGACAGAATTCAGGCCATGGCCGAAAAATTCGGCTTGGGGGAAAAATTCAATATCGGTATTCCTTATGAAAAAAGCGGTCTGGTGCCCTCAAAAGGATGGAAAATCGCCACCAGGGGACAGCGCTGGCAGGGCGGAGATACGGTGAATGTGGGCATTGGTCAGGGCGATATGCTGGTCACGCCCCTGCAGCTTGCGGTGATGACGGCCCGGCTGGTGAATGGCGGAAAACCGGTTCTGCCGCGGATCATTAAAAATCAGGGGCCTGACACGGCGGAAGACCTTAAGCAAAATGAAAATTCAATATTGGATATTTCGCCTGAAAATATGAAAATTGTCCTAGAGGGCATGGAAGCCGTGATCAACAGTCCCACGGGGGTTGCTTATGCCCAGAGAATGTCGGAAAAAGCCCTGAAATTTGGCGGAAAAACAGGCTCGGTTCAGGTGCGCAGAATTTCCAAAGCCGAGCGCGAAACCGGGGTGCGCAAGAATGAGGAAAAACCGTGGATTGAACGCGATCATGCGCTTTTTGTGGGTTATGCACCGCTTCACAAACCCCGTTATGCGGTATCTATTCTGGTGGAACATGGCGGCGGCGGATCGAAAAAAGCGGCACCCATAGCCAAAGATATTTTGAAATTCATGTTGTCCCCGGAGGGGAAAAATGTGCGTATGGGCACATCTTCGTTTGCAGACGGGGAGGATATCTAATGGCTGTATTATCCCGCGGATCTAGAAAATCCAAATCCCTGCTGGAAAAAATTTCCGAACTGAACTGGCTGATTATCCTCACCGTGGTGATGATCGCGGCTTTTGGTTTTGCCTTGCTTTATTCCGTGGCTGGCGGCAGTTTTGACCCCTGGGCCAAGAAACAGATGATCCGGTTTGCCATCGGTTTATGTGGAATGCTGGTGATTGCATTGGTGGATATCAGGGTGTGGATGGCCATGGCCTATCCGATTTATTTCCTGTCATTATGTTTGCTTGGTGTGGTTGAATTTAGCGGCCAGATGGGCATGGGGGCAACCCGCTGGGTCAATCTTGGTTTTATGAATTTACAGCCTTCGGAATTGATGAAGCTGGCACTGATACTGGCTTTGGCGCGTTTTTATCATTGTTTGTCCAATGAAGAAGTTCTGGGTTATAAACAATTGCTCATACCATTGTTGCTGATCATTGCGCCGGCCATTTTGGTCTTGCGGCAGCCTGATCTGGGCACCACTTTGCTGATTGTCATGGGCGGGATTTTTATTCTTTTTGCCGCCGGGGTGCGTATGTGGATTTTTGTGGTGGGATTTTTGGCCATGATCCCGGCCATGTTCGGGGCCTGGCAATTTATGAAACCCTATCAGCAAAGCCGGGTGCTGACCTTTTTAAACCCGGAACGCGACCCGTTGGGGGCGGGTTATCATACCATTCAGGCCAAGATCGCACTGGGTTCGGGCGGGGTTTACGGCAAGGGTTTTATGCAGGGCAGCCAAAGCCAGCTTAACTTTTTGCCGGAAAAACATACGGATTTTATCTTCACCGTTCTGGGTGAGGAATTTGGCCTCATGGGCGGGCTTGGCCTGCTCACCCTTTATTTGATTCTACTGTCCTACGCCCTGATTGTGGGCCTGAGCGTCAGGAGCCAGTTTGGCCGGCTGCTGATCTTAGGTATCGCCGTGACCCTCTTCCTTTATGTCTTTATTAATATTGCCATGGTGATGGGTCTGGTGCCGGTGGTGGGGGTTCCTTTACCGCTGGTTTCTTATGGCGGTTCGGCGATGCTGACCCTGCTGGTGGGTATTGGTTTTATGCTTAATGTCGCCATTCACCGCGATACGGTCATATCCCGTGGCGGCGCTTTTGCCTGATGTTAATTGGGTCCATAGTCCTTATGTCTTAATCCGGATGCTGAATTGAAAGGGAAATGATTTTCCCTTATAAAAAGACATCAGGCACAAGGGATCATCAGTCTTTGATAAGATACTGATCCTGAGCCTTAAAAAAAATTCAAAAAGCGATAAAGAAAATCAGAATATACATCAGGGATTTATATCTTTTCGCCTTTTGCTTCAGGGAGCATTATATGAAATACCGAATACAAAAGGGGTATATTCACCGTGAGTTTCTCAAGGCTTTTGCCTTTGGCATGCTGGTTTGCCTTTTTATTCTGGTGATGGTGGGTTAACAGGTTTTGAGCCTAATTCTAAAATCTCCGGATACCGAAAACATCCGGTGAAATGATCGTTGACCATGCCCACAGCCTGCATGAAAGCATAACAGATTGTCGGGCCGCAAAAGCCAAATCCCTTTCTTTTCAAATCTTTGCTCATGGCGATGGATTGTTCGGATGTGGCGGGAATATCCTTTTCCAAAGCCCAGTGATTATTGAGGGGGCTGCCGTCCACAAAACCCCATAAATAATCGGAAAAAGCCCCCTGATATTCTGCCTCAATCTCCAGGAAAACTTTGGCATTTTTAATGGTGGAAATTATTTTCTGGCGATTGCGGATAATACCCCTGTCTTTCATTAAACGTTCAATATCCGCGTCCCCATACCGGCTGATTTTTTCCGGATCGAAATCATCAAAAGCCGTATAGAAAGTCTCCCGCCGGCGCAGAATAGTGATCCAGGACAGACCGGCCTGAAAGCCGTCCAGAATCAGTTTGGCAAAAAGCTGACGGGAATCATATTCGGGAACACCCCATTCCCGGTCATGATAATCCACATAGAGCGGATCACTGCCGGGCCAGGCGCAGCGGCATATTTCTGCCTGAACCTCAGCCATTTGACGCTTCTTTCAGCCAGTCCGGCTCAAGGGGGGTGAGTTTGGCCGGGCCGCAGAAATAAATTTTGTCAAATTCCATTCTGTCGAGCCTGAGATAGGCCATGGCCCTTTGGCCGCGCCCGGATCTGATATGGCCGATTTTCTTCTGATCCTCATCCAGAATTGGCGTGTCGGGTGGGGGCAGTGGGCCGTTCACTTCAACGGGCAAAATGCGTTTTTTCAAACTGGCGCGATAGCGCATGCGGGCGGCCACTTCCTGACCAATGAAACAGCCTTTTTCAAAATCAATGCCATGCATTTCCATCATATTGGCCTCAAGAATGAAGGTCTTGTCCACTTCCAGATCCCGCGATCCATCACACAGGCCCAGGGCCAGGCGTTTTTCGTCATACTTTTCAAGCGGGGCATATTCTGCGGTTTGATCTTTATCTGCCGTGACAATGGCACGATAACCCATGGCCGGGTGACGCGGATCGGCATAGATTTTTTCTAGCTTACTATCGGCCATGGCACAGGACAGGACATGATATTTTTCGCTCTGATCTGTTATTTCCACATCCGAACGCAGACGATACATCATCAGGCGGCGCAGAAGGTCAGGGAGCCGTTCTTTTTCACAGTCGAGGAAGAGAATATCCTGCCATTCGGACAGGAAAAAATCATGCAGATATTTGCCCTGGGCGCTGAGCAGGGCCGCATAAAGGCCCTGTCCTTGCTTCAACTTGTTTATATCTGCGGTAATCAGGCCCTGAAGCAGTTTTTTTCGCTCCGGCCCTTCAAGGGTGATGATGGCGCGGTCGTTCAGAAATATATGTTTTTGTGTCATTGAAATCTTTTGGTCCTTTAATGTCCCGGCCTTTCAGAATATCCATCAGATGTGCTGTAATCCTCATAGAGGCCCTGCCATCGCCGAAGGGGTTCCTGGCGCGGCACATTCTGTTATAATGGGCTTTGTCCTGAATAAGCAAGTCCACTTCCCGACGAATTTTATCTGCTTCGGTGCCACACAGGCGTAAACTGCCACATTCGACCCCTTCCATTCTTTCGGTTTTATCGCGCAGAATCAGAAGGGGGGTATTCAGGGCCGGGGCTTCTTCCTGCAGGCCACCGGAATCGGTGAGAATGGCGTAAGCATTGCTCATAAGCACAATACATTCAGGATAGGACAAGGGCTCTGTCAGGCAGATATTATCACAATCGCCGAGAAATTCCCGGATCGCCAGTTTCACCTGTGGGTTGGGATGAACGGGCAGGATAATGTCAAAATTCTGATGTCGATGGGCGATGTCCTTGATGGCAGACAGAATGCGGATCAGGGGGGAACCGAGGCTCTCGCGACGGTGCAGGGTCAGCAGGAAATAGGGCCGTGACCAGTCCTTTTCCCCAATAATAGACTTTAGGGGTGGCAGCGGTTTTGATCTGGTTTTATTGACCATATCAATGACCGTATTCCCGGTGACAAAAATTTTCTGATCCGCAATATTTTCTTTGAGAAGATTTTGTCTGGCCGTTTGTGTCGGGCAAAAATGCCAGTCGCTGAGTTTGCTGATGGTTTGGCGGTTGATTTCTTCGGGGAAGGGGGCGGTCAGGTCGTGGGTTCTAAGGCCCGCTTCCACATGGGCAATTTTCAGCGATAATTTCTGTCCAATGATGGCGGCGGCCAGGGCGCTGGAAGTATCCCCCTGCAGGATGAGCATATGCGGACTTATTTGTTCAAATACAGGGGTTAATTCCCGGAATAGGCGGCGCATGAGTTCGGGCAGGCTTTGTCCGGGTCTTAAAGTATCCAACAAAAAATCAGGCTGCAGGTCAAATGGGGTGAGCAGGGGGGCCACAAGGTCTTTATGCTGACCCGTCAGGCACAAGATGGGTTCAATGTCCTGTTCCAGCTTCATATGATGATATAATGGTGCCAGTTTGATCAGTTCCGGGCGTGAACCACAACTGAATAGAACTTTGTATTTTTTCCGGGTATATTTTTTCTGCTTATATATTTTTTTCATAATCCCCCCTTTTGACCAGTACAAGCATCAGGAAAAACTTGTTGATCAAATCAAAAGATAGTATTCACAATGTTAAGCCGTGAAACCATCCAGATCCAGTTTCGACCATAACGAATTTGAAAGGAAATTTCCAGTGGCCTTAGACCTTTTGATCCGCAATGCCCTTACCGTGTCCCATAACGGGGTGCAACCTGCCGATGTGGCGGTGAAGGGCGGTATCACCGTGGCCATTGGTGACATTGGTGATGTAGAGGCAGATGAGGTGATCGACGCCAATGGTCTGCATCTTCTTCCTGGTGTGATTGATACCCAGGTTCATTTCCGTGAACCGGGGGCTGAGGCCAAGGAAGATTTGGAAACGGGCAGCCGGGCTGCGGTCATGGGCGGGGTGACGGCTGTATTCGAAATGCCCAATACCAGCCCTTCCACCACCACCCGGAAAGCCTTGCAGGATAAAGTGGCCCGGGGCACGGATCGCATGTGGTGTGATTTTGCCTTTTATGTGGGGGCATCGGGCAAGAATGCTTCCCGACTGGATAAGCTGGAACGTGAGCCCGGCTGTTGCGGGGTTAAAATTTTTATGGGCTCATCCACCGGGGACCTTCTGGTGCCGGATGATGAAACCCTGACCAAAGTCCTCTCAAACGGCAGTCGGCGGATTGCCATCCACGCCGAAGATGAAGATCGTTTGAATGAAAGAAAACATTTGGCCGAGACCGGTGGTGTGGCCCAGCATCCCGTATGGCGGGACGAAGAAACCGCGCTGAGAGCCACCCGGCGTATTCTGGAAATTGCCCGCAAGACGGGTCGGCGTATTCATGTGCTGCATGTGACCACGGAAGAGGAAATGGCGCTTTTGGCCGCCTATAAGGATGTGGCCACGGTGGAAGCCACCCCCCAGCACCTCACCCTGTCGGCCCCGGAATGTTATGAGAAACTCGGCACCTATGCCCAGATGAATCCCCCGATCCGCGATGAGCGTCACCGCATTGCTTTGTGGCAGGCTTTGAGTGTGGGCATTGTGGATGTGATCGGCTCAGACCATGCGCCGCATGAGAAAGAAAAAAAGGCCCTGGATTATCCTGCCAGCCCCTCCGGCATGCCCGGGGTTCAGACCCTGCTGCCATTGATGCTGGATCATGTGAACCGGGGGTCATTATCGCTACAACGTCTGGTGGACCTCACCAGTGCGGGGCCAAACCGCCTGTTTAACATTGCCGGTAAAGGAAGACTTGCGGTGGGATATGATGCGGACTTTACGGTGGTGGACCTGAAGAAAAAATGGATCGTCGAAGAAAACTGGCTGCAAAGCAAATGCGGCTGGTCCCCCTTCCTCGGCAATCAACTCACCGGAAAACCCGTGGGCACCTTTGTCCGCGGCCGCAAAGTCATGTGGGAAGACCACCTCGCCGACAAAGCCCATGGCCAACCAATAAAATTTCAGGATACGCTGAAGGGCTGATAAGGGGGTGTCAGTATAATTCTAATGCCCTTTTAGGATAAAACGAAAGGCAACCAACATCATCCTCTCCTATTAGAGTTCCAAATCCGAAGGCTATAATAGCCTGAGGCAAGGCCAAGCGGCCGCCCGAGCTTATGCGAGGTGGGGGAGTGCGCGAGCACGGGGGCGTGCCCCCATCAAACAAAAATGAAAAGCCCCATACTCCACCCCAACAACAGTATACTCCAATCCGAAGCCCAAAGGGCTGAGGCAAGGCCAAGCGGCCGCCCGGAGCTTTAGCGTAGGTGGGGGAGTGCGCGAGCACGGGGGCGTGCCCCCATCAATCAAAAATGAAAAGCCCCAATTTCCACCCCAACAACAGTATACTCCAATCCGAAGCCCAAAGGGCTGAGGCAAGGCCAAGCGGCCGCCCGAGCTTATGCGAGGTGGGGGAGTGCGCGAGCACGGGGGCGTGCCCCCATCAATCAAAAATGAAAAGCCCCACACTTCGCCCCAACAACAGTATACTCCAATCCGAAGCCCAAAGGGCTGAGGCAAGGCCAAGCGGCCGCCCGGAGCTTTAGCGTAGGAGGGGGAGTGCGCGAGCACGGGGGCGTGCCCCCATTAATCAATAATGAAAAGCCCCACACTCCGGCCTTCTTACTCATTCCCAAACATAAATAAAGTCAGGTGTCCCTGACCTCTATGATCCACTGACCCCTATGATCCAGTAGATCAATAAAGTCAGAGTCATTGCTATCCCACTTGTTCCACTTTATGGATAATATTAATGCTGCCTATATTAATTTATATCCTTGATAACCCGAAAACTTCGAGCGCTTGAAGATACGGATGGGCGAACACCCCCTCTATATGAAGGCAGAAGAGACCTCGCTCCATGAAATCCATAGTTCCCCCCCCTCACACTCCGTAATTTACAATCTTCTATCTCATAACTTTTTGAAGAAGAAGACTGAGCAACATGGTCATAACCTCTGACAAAACAGTCCTGAACCAATTCGCTGACATTTCCAAGCATGTCATAAAGCCCAAAGGGGTTTGGTGGAAAGTTACCAACGGGAACAGGGGCCTCCAAATAATAACTAACATGACGTACACAAGCCCTACATTTAGCGTTCATTTCTCCTACACCGTCACCCCACCAAAAAATGGTATCGGTTCCGGCCCTCGCCCCATATTCCCATTCCGCTTCACTGGGCAGACGGTATTTTTCACCTGTCTTTTTGCTTAACCACTTAACAAAATCCTGAGCACGGTCCCAGCTCGTATTAATCAAGGGCTGTTTTTCCCCACCCCAGCCAAATGCACCCGGAGCATGAGCGCACCCACCCTCATCAAAACAAGCTAAATACTGGGTATAGGTAACCTCAAACCTTCCCATTGCAAATTTTCTGGGAATAATGACTTTCCGCCTTGGAACTTGAAACTTTGTATAGACCGGCGGCATTTTCACTTTCGGGTTTAACCCCATCATGAATTCTCCAGATGGAATCACAACCATCTCAGGGCAATCTTCACAGTCCTGAAATTTAGTGCCGGGCTTCATTTCATCTGCACTTGTCTGAAAGGACAAAAAGGAAAATAGAATAAAAGATAATGAAAATATTTTTTGCAATGACCTCACCCCCTCATAAGCCTTTTCCCCAGCCCCAATAAAAAGACATAATGCCTTTCTCTTCCCCACAATTCTCCCCACACGATCCTCAATGCCTGTAAAATTAAATTTTTTATCCACTAAGTTTTAATCATAGGCTATAGGATAAATCAAGAAGAACCTATGATCGCAAATCAATTTACTTTGACCCTGAGGTATCGAAAGGCTCCGACCACTGTGGGGTACATCAGAAATATAGTTATGACTGCGGTATAACTATCAATAGGGTCAAATAGTTATAATCAATGAAACAATGGCAATGAATCAATGTGGATCATAGAGGTCAGGGACACTTGGTTTTATTTATGTTTGGGATTGAGTAAGAAGGCCGGAGTGTTGGGCTTTTCATTTTTGTTTGATGGGGGCACGCCCCCGTGCTCGCGCACTCCCCCACCTCGCATAAGCTCGGGCGGCCGCTTGGCCTTGCCTCAGGCTATTATAGCCTTCGGAAATGGAGTATGTATTTTATAAGCCTGGGCGGTGGCTCTACGCTCTAGTCTTTCCGGAAAATAACCGACAGGTTGTTGGCGGGCATTTCTACTGTTTTCAGGAAGGTGAGGCCATTTTGTGTGGCGCATTCCTGAACATCTTCGAGGTTTTTTATGCCCCAGTCGGGATTTCTGGATTTAAGGTTTTGGTCAAAAGCCTCATTGCTGGGGGCGGTATGGCTGCCGTCCACCTTATAAGGGCCATAAAGATAAAGGATGCCGCCGGGAGGCAGAATGCGGTTGGCGCCTTTCATTAACCCGATTGTGGCGTCCCATGGGGAAATATGGATCATGTTGATGCAGACCATGGCCTCAATGGCTGGGGTGGGGGGATTTTTTTCCACTTCCCACAGCGCGTCCCGGCTGTCGATCTTTACCGCAGGCAGGATATTATTCAGCTGTTTGTCCCACCACCAAGCACGAATACTGTCGAGACTGGATTGATCAGGGTCACTGGGCAGCCAGCAGCATGGTGCCAGCGCTTCGGTGAAATATTGGGCATGTTCCCCCGAACCACTGGCAATTTCCAATATGGTGCCTTCAGGCGGCATGCATTCTTTCAGAACTTTAAGAATAGGGTCCCTGTTGCGCGCCACGGCGGGGGCGATTTTCTTATGATTTTTTTTCTTGTTATTTTCATGCTTCATAAAAAAACCTATAGGGGAAAATATTTTCCAAAATATTAATGCCCGAAATATATGTCTAGAAACAGACTATATATTAATAAACAGCTTATTTGGGTGCCTGTGACAGAATAAATTAAAATATATAAGGCAATGCGGAAGGTTTAATATCTTCATAAAGTTGTAAAATATTCTGACATTTGTCGGGTTTCTTTACACTCAAGTCTGAAAAATACAATAAATAGGCCTAAAACCGGCCTTTTTGAAATGGCACAACTTTTGCATGAAATAAAATTATGACTCTATTTGGGATTGAGGAGGTTTAGGTGGAAAAACATCTTAAGAAATTTTTTTACACATGTGTTGCGGTGCCGCTGTTATTTTCTTCAGCGGCGATTAATACATCACAGGCATTGGTTCTGCCCCCGGCTGATGACGGGGTGACGAGCCTGCCTTTTGGTGATTTTGACGTCTATTCATTGGCCCTTCTGAATGTCCTGTCGGGCAATGGTGCGCCTCAACCGGGGGAGCCATATTATGTGGCCTCTTCACCCGGGGCGATCAAGGATGATGTTGTGTTTGGCACCGGGGCCAGTGGCGGGCCTTTGAATGATAATCCCGCGGGTATGGATGATGCCTATACCACACCCAGTGGCACAGATACGGCGGATCTTTCCTTTTCGACACAGACTGTGCCAGACCCCAGTGACGGGCCGGGCGGCGGATTGACAGACCTGACCACCACCTGGGATGCGGAAACCGAAGCTTTGCGGGACTTCCTTGGGCCTGATGGTCAGTTTATTCCATTTTTTAACCTCAATGATACAGGGACGGACGGGCTGGACGGCATTGATCTTCTGATCTGGGCCGAATTTACCCTGTCCGGGAATGCAGTGGCGGATCAGGTCTTCACCCTGTCCGGAACAGAATCAGAAGGTGGTTTTGATGACTGGGCTTATGTGCATGGTACCATTTGCGCGTCCACGACCCAATTTTATCATTTAGGCCCCTGTGATCTGAATTCTCCCTTTGATGGCATGGATGTGAACCAGAATCTGGGTGCGAATAACGCGGCTTTTGCCATTTATAACGCCCAGCTGGATGCCTTTATTAAAAATGCGAATTCCGGTTATGACCTGCTTCGTATTGACTGGCGCATGGCCAAGCTGAACAATGGTTATGAGCAGGCCTTCCTGAATGCCACCACCAGCATCAGCATTGTCTCAGAACCCGCCGCCTTGATGTTATTCGGCTTTGGCCTGGTCGGGCTTGGTTTCTTTAGAAGAAAGCGGCGTTAAACCTTTTCCTTTTGGTGCAGAGGATATAATTCTGCACCAACGGGGATATTTTCCAGATAAAGCGACTGGCTCGGGAAGGCGAAGCTGCTTGTGTTGCCTTCCACGATTTCCTTGATTTTATAGGCCAGGCTTTCCTTGATTTCCAGCCAATCCCCCCAATTTGTGGTGCGGGTAAAACAATAAAGCATCAGGTCAATGCTGCTGTCGTTAAAACTGTCGATGCGCACAAAGGTGGAAACTTCCGGCGGGTGGGCAAAATCATCATTGCTTAAGACATAATCTTCGATGGCTTTTCGGATGGCTTTGAGCTGGCTGATATCCGTGTCATACACAAGACCGATTTTCCAATAGATGCGGCGGTGGCTCATTCGGGAAAAATTGGTCACGGCATTATCGGAAAGTTTGGCATTGGGCACATAGACCGGAGCCTTGTCAAAGCGGCGGATGGTGGTGGTGCGAAAACCGATGGTCTCAACGGTTCCCTCAACAATGCCGTCAATTTTCACCCAGTCCCCCGGATGAAAGCGCTGCTCGCCGATAATGAAGAGGCCTGCAATCAGGTTCTTAAACAGGTCCTGCGCCCCCAGCGCCACCGCGACCCCGAACAGGCCCAGCCCCGCAATCAGGGGCGCCACTTCAATGCCCCAGATTTCCAGAATGGAGGCGGCTCCGAGGAAGAAGAACAGGCCTTTGACTGCCTTGACCAGCCAGGCGACCATGCTTTTTGTGAAAATGGCCCCGCCCAAAATTTTGTTGGAGCGGCTGAGGGGGGCAACCATATTATACAGCGCCCAGAATATATTAAAGATGATCAGGGAACGGTTGAGGTTATAGGCCCCCTGTTGCAGCCCTTCTGAAAGTTCAAGGAATTCTGATGCCAGAAAAATACCGATAACCAGGGGGATGAAACGAATGGGGGCTTCCAATGCATCAATGATTTCATCGTCCAGCGTATTGCTGGTCTTCTTCGTGAGGGCCTTGAGGCGGCCTAAAATCAGGCGACTGAAAAGACTGCGGATCATCATGAAGAAGATCAGGATCAAAATCGCTATGATGATCTTGCCCACATCAATGCCAAGAAACCCATGCTGCCAGACATCCTGAACCAGGGTGATAAAGTCGTTAAAGCTGTTAATATCCATGAAGTGTCGCCATATATTTTGTTAATCGTCTCTCTTCGCCCGCATCATGGCCGTATGAGGTTTTGCAACCCTCATGCCCCAGACCAAAATCGCCACCGCCCCTACATATACAAAAATCCAGCGGCTGAACAGGCTTATGCCATCCAAAAGTTCTTTTCTGTCCGGGCCAAGCAGGAAATCAACCCCTGAAAAAACATTGCCATATTTATGCACCTCATCCTCCAGCCCGGCATTAAAGAGAAACCAGCCCGTCACAAGGGCAAAAATTGTAAAAAGTGTAGGTTTGATTTTGGCGGAAGACTGCACCAGATAGGCCGCATTAAAACAAAGCAGGATGATGAGAATATAGAGTGCCACACCACCGCCAAGGCCCCAAATACCCTCACGCTCAATCAATTCATTCAGGTTGTCGGTGGTGGCTTTGTCAAATGCAGTATATTTGCTTAACCAAAACCACGGCAGGCCATAAAGGCCATATTGCAAGGCCGCAAGGCTGAAAAGTTTGATTTTATGGACAGAATGTTTGATCTGATGGATTTTGATCCATTCAAAACCCAGATAAAAAATACACAGCAGCAGATTAAGCGGGGCAAGCAGGAAGAAAAAACGGATGAAGGTTTCAAAGTTCGCCATGAGGGAAGGGCTGTTGACCAGCCTCGCCAGCCCCACACCAAAACTTCCCCACACTCTTTCATCCGCCAGATAAGTCAGGAATTTTGTCGAGCCGGTAATATCCCGAAGGCTCTCATCCGTCACACTGAATGTGAGCAATATATAACTGACCCATAAGGAAAGGATGCTTAGGGCGGGCAGTTTCAGATAATGTTTGCCGGGTGATTTTAAAAGCAGGAAACCCATGAGTGGGATGCTGATGCCGAACCATAAAAGCGCCGTCGCAAAGGGAATGATGGCGAGAAAACTGCCCTGTAACAGAAATAATTCCCGCACATTATAAGGAATTTTCGGCAGGGTTAATATGGTGGAAATCACCGCCGCGATGATCAAAATGCTGAGAAAAAATTTGACCAAAAATGATTTGAACAGCGGGTGCGTTGTGTCGGGCCCTGATGATATTTTTTCTTCCGGGGGTGATATTGGGCTTTTATGTTGACTATAGGGGTCAAATTTCTGTTTTGTGCCTTTTAAAATCAGGGCCAGCATGAGCAGTAAAAAGGGGTCGGTAATTTCTGCGCTATGGGAAAAACTATAAGATTGGGCGACTTCAATAAGAAACAGAAAAGCCAGAATGGCCGCTGTTTTAAATCTTATGGCCGCATAAGCCTTTTTCATAAACCAGAGCAGACTTGTATAGAGGAATATTTTCTGAACCAGAGAGGCCGCATTATTGAGCATGTCCCCGGACAACATGCCGGCAAAAGGCAGCCAGGAAAAATCATTCAGGCTTTTCAGGCTGTATTGGAAGGGGCTCAGGCCCTTAAAAGCCAGCGATATGACCAGCAGCCAAAACAAAATGCGGGATTTATTGGGAAGTTTGCCAAAACCCATGGTCCAGATGCTTAAGGCCAGAAAACCGCCGATAACATCGGCCAGACTAAGATGGTTTGAATATATAAAAACCCGGGCCGTCAGGGTAAAAGCCAAGGCAATGGGCAGCAGAAAACGACTGAGCAATGTAGCGGTGAAAAATCCCCTGCTTAGGGTGGCAAAAATAAGCCAGCCGCTCATAATGATCAGGATTTCATCTATTTTAATCCGGGGGTCAAAGAAAATGGGCTTCAGGCTGTCTTTGATCTCGCGTACATCAAGGGTGGGCACAAAGGGCACCAGCAAATAGACAATCCATAAAAAGGCCAATATATGAGGAATATTGATTTTTTCGATTTCAATATTCTCGGGAATATATCGCCTGAAGATTTTTAAGGTCAGCAACAAGCCGATAATCGTGCCCACCATATTCCAGATGACATCGGAAAGCTCCGGCGTGCGGCTGGGGATTTGGATCTGAAGAACCTGAAGGAAAAAGGCGAGCAGGAAGGCGGATAACAAGATTATCTGATGTTTTTTATAGCCTGTTTTGCCATTCTTCAACGCATGAAATCCGAACAGGCCAAAAGGAATGAAGAGTATGATATTGCCCAGCAGGTCACCAAGGCCGCCGGTATTGTCCCAGCTGGAAAATAAAATCTGCCAGCTGGGCATTGACCAGCCGATATAATCGACATCAAAAGGGAATAACGAACCGTAAATGATGGCAAAAACCACCATGGCAAATAATTTACGCATCCATTTCCCCTTCTTTAAATTTTCTGGTTTTTAAATTTTATGATTTATTTTATGGCTTTTTTAATATCAAAGATCAACTTTCTGAAAAAGCCTTTCTTGTCCCAGCGTTCTTCCTGTTTATCCATTCCTTTTGGCAAACCATTGTCTTTTTCATGAAAATCACTGTCAAAATGACGCCGTATGAAAATGGCATTATTACGTTCATTCCGAACCTTGTTGCGGGTGATGTTCAGGCTGTTTTTTTTATGGCGGTATTTTTCCGCGCCAAAGCTGATCATGGCATTATTCTGACTGTCCCGGTTCTGAAAAAGAATATTTCCTTCTATATGAGCGACACCGCCATTGGGAAGATCGATTAAATAGCTCGACCCGATGCCTTCGCCATCACGGATACGGTTATTTTTAATCAGGCTGCTGGCAGCACGGCTTTTCACATTATGGCCATATCTGGCCCCGTGAATATAACTGTCTTCCAGAATGAAAGAATGAATTAAACCCGCATATATATTATGGGATAATTTCCCGGTCAGGGGATATTCCTGAATATTCTGAGCAAATTCACTATTGCGGATGGTCAGGTTTATATCCGGGTTATCGGCAGTGAGGATACCCATTTCATTATGATGGAAATAAGAATTCTCCAGAAGCAGACTGCCTTTTTCCAGTCGGATCCCCGCGCCATTTTTATCGCCGACGCGGGCGCCGGAAAAGACAATATTACGAATGGTGATCTCCTGCCCGCGGATGACCCAGATGGCTTTTCCATTCTTTGGCCTTGTGGTGGCGATCAGATGGGGCCGCTCGCCTTTCGGCCCCAAAATGCCCTCGATGGTCAGATGTTTCTGCTCAATCATGGCGAAGTCATTGATATATTCACCGGCTTCAATCTGGATCAGGTCAAAATCACGGGCTGCTTGAATGGCCGCAGCGGGTGTTTTATAGCGCTGTTGTGCGCCAACCTTTAAGGTCTCGGCCCAGGCGCAGCTCCAAAGCATAGTCCAGAGAAAAGAGATGGAAAATAAAACGGATATAATAGTTTTACGTGTGTCTTTAATTTTAAAGATCATATGGTTTTCCAGACAAATATGGCCATATCGTTGCCGAGAATGATTTTTTGTTTGCATAAGTATATTTACTAATGGTTACATAGGAAAAATACAAAAGGCCATGTATTTCTTGATACAGGCCATTTTATTTCTTGATACAGGGGAGAGAATAAATGTCACGGGCAGGACAAGATGGTGCTAAAGAAGATATTATCAGGACTGATATGATCATCATCGGCGCGGGCCCGGTGGGCCTGTTTGCAGTGTTTGAGGCGGGGCTGCTGGGGCTTAAATGTCATTTGATTGATAATCTTGACCGACCCGGGGGACAATGTACCGAACTTTATCCGGAAAAACCCATTTATGATATTCCCTCCCGTCCCCAGGTCACGGGGCAGGAATTGGTGGAAGACCTGATGAAACAGGCCAGCCCCTTTGAGCCGGTCTTTCATTTGGGCCAGCAGGCGGAAAGTCTTGTCCGTCAGGATAATGGCCTTTGGCGTATCACCACCAGTCGCGGCGCCCTTATTGAAGCGCCCATCGTCACCGTGGCCGCCGGGGCGGGCAGTTTTGTGCCTAAAAAACCACCCTATAAGAAACGGGAGGAATTTGAAGAAAATTCCATTGATTTTGCGGTGCATCGGCGGGAAAAATATCGGGATAAAAATCTTGTCATCGTCGGCGGGGGTGATTCCGCGCTGGACTGGGCGATGAATTTACAAAGCGTGGCCCGGCATATTACCCTTGTACACCGGCGCGAGGGTTTTCGCGGTGCGCCGGATTCAGAGGCACAGGTGAAGGCCATGGCGGCGGCAGGAAAGATTGATCTTGTGATCGGTCAGATCAGTGACCTTATAGGGGATAACGGCATTTTATCAGCGGTGGAGATCAGCCCGAAAGAAGGGGAAAGCAGGATCACGGATTGTGATTACCTCCTGCCCTTTATGGGTTTGAAAATATCCCTGGGTCCTTTAAGTGAATGGGGTTTTAATCTGGATCATAACCATATTACGGTGGAACAATCCACATTTGCCACCAAAATGCCGGGCCTTTATGCCATTGGTGATGTCTGCACCTATCCCGGAAAGATCAAGCTCATCCTCACCGGCTTTTATGAGGCCGCCGTGATGGCCCATTCGGCCTTTCAATATGCTTATCCCGACCGGAAGATGGCCACGGGTTATACCACCACCAACAGTTTGATACAGGAAAGGCTGGGGGTGAAATAAAATGGGGCTTAAGGATGAATTATATGGTTTATATTAATCCCCCATTCAGTAGAAGTATAATACAAAGAAGATTATGTGTATTAATAAGAAAATGATTATGGCCCCGGCGACTAAGAAAGTGGCGACCAAGAAAATGGCAATCAAGAAAATAAGCCTGCTTGTTCTGATGATGTTTATCGTGTCAGAAAGCCTCGCTTTTGCCGCCCCGCCTGCCGGGAAAAACCGGCAATTCACACGCATTTATACAGCCGCGATGGACAACAGTCAGAAACCGCCGGCAAAACGAAAAGAATATCACAAACGCCGGGAACTTCATGATAAAGCCCGTGATGCCTTACGCTCAGGCCGTATTGTGTCTCTGGGAGTGATCCGTCGCAGTGTCCGGCAGAATTTCAAGGGCCGCATATTGGATGTGCGTCTGATTGAGCCGCGCCAGCAAGGCCGACCTTATATGTATGACCTTAAATTATTGCAGAAGGACGGAAAACTGGTCTTTATCCGGGTCAACGCCCGCAACGGTCAAATTATAAACGTCAAAGGCAGGAAAAGAAGGAAATAAAATGCGTTTGTTGCTGGTTGAAGATGATCCGGATCTGTCCCGTCAGATGAAGACGGTTCTGGAAGAGGGCGGATATGCGGTTGATGTTTCATTCGATGGCGAAGATGGCCATTTTCTGGGCGAGACGGAAAATTATGATGCCATCATCCTGGACCTTGGGCTGCCGATGATGGACGGCATCAGCGTTCTGCGCAAATGGCGTGAAGCGGGTATTGCCATTCCTGTATTGATCCTTACCGCGCGCGATGGCTGGTCGGAAAAGGTGGCAGGCCTTGATGCGGGGGCGGATGATTATGTGACCAAACCCTTTACGGTTGAAGAGGTGTTGGCACGGGTACGCGCCCTGATCCGCCGCTCAGCCGGGCAGGCCTCCCCGGAATTGAAATGCGGCCCGGTGAGCCTGAATACCAATACCAGCAAGGTGAGCGTGGGTGGCATGCCGATTAAAATGACGGCGCAGGAATATAAGTTGCTCGCCTATATGATGCATTACCCCGGAAAGATTATTTCCCGCACGGAACTGACCGAACATCTTTATGATCAGGATTTTGACCGGGATTCCAATACCATTGAGGTTTTTGTCACCCGGGTCAGGAAAAAGCTCGGGGTAAATATCATTCAGACGGTGCGGGGGTTGGGCTATCAGCTGGTTGAACCCGAAGAGAATGAATAATATAAACCAGCATCATAACAATATTCAACGCGGCAAAGGCTCCCTCTGGTTCCGCCTGATGTCTTTTTCGGCCCTCTGGACCATTTTGGCCCTGATGCTGGGCGGGACTTTGTTGTCTTTCACCTTCCGGGATGTGTTGGAGAAGAATTTTGATGACAGGCTGAACAGTCTGATGGAAAATTTGATCGGCATCAGCACCAATTTAAACAGTTCACAAGGGGCGGTGGGATTTTACCGAGCGGTGGCGGATCCGCGCTTTGAGCAGCCCTATTCCGGATGGTATTGGCAGATTTCGGCCAAAGAGTTTAATCCCTTTCGTTCCCGGTCCCTGTGGGATCAAAGCCTGGAAACGGATCTGAACAAGGATAGCAGCCAGACCCAATATTTCCATATGACGGGGCCTGAGGAACAGAAACTGCGCGTGGTGGAACGGGACATCACCATTCCGGGCAATGACACAGTTTTTCGTTTCACGGTGGCCATTGATACCATTGAGATTGAAGAACAGGCGGGCCGCTTTGACACCATATTGATCTATTCCATGGGGGCGCTGGGTTTCGGCCTGATTGCGGCCTCTTTCCTTCAGGTATTTCTGGGGCTCAGACCCCTGCGCAATATTCGCCGGTCACTGGCCCGGGTGCGCTCGGGGGACGAAGCCCATTTGCCTACGGATTTTCCGGCTGAAATTCAGCCGTTGGCCAATGAAATGAACGCATTGCTGGATCATAATAATGAAATTGTGGAACGTTCCCGCACCCAGGTGGGCAATCTGGCCCATGCCCTGAAGACCCCGCTGGCTATCCTGTTGAATGAAGCCAGTCTGCAAAAAGACAATATGCCCCAGAATATGAAAACCCAAAATATAGAGCCTCAAAATATTTTGGCGGGTCAGGTACGTAAACAGGTCCAGGTGATGCGGCGTAATGTTGATCATTATCTGCGCCGTGCGCGGGTTGCGGCCAATATCAAGATTATCACCAGCCGCACAGAAGTGCTGCCGATCCTGAAAGATATCAGCCGGGCCATGTCCATCATTCATAAAGACAAGGATTTTTTCATTGACCATGACCCGGATCAGTCGGGGCTGTTTTTCAAAGGAGAACGGCAGGATCTGGAGGAAATGGTGGGCAATCTGATGGAAAATGCCGCCAAATGGGCTGAGAAAAAAGTCACAATCCACTGCCGGGCCGAACAGGGTCAGGTGATCATTGAAGTGGCGGATGACGGGCCGGGTATTGAAGCTTCCGTGCGTGATGCGGTCTTTGCCCGCGGAGAAAGACTGGACGAAGAAACCCCCGGCACCGGCCTTGGCCTGTCCATCGTCGCGGACCTTACCCGCCTTTATGGCGGCGACATCCGTCTGGAAGACCATAAACCCACGGGCCTTAAGGCCATCCTTCGCCTGCCTATGGCCTAGGTATTGTGATCAAGGGCATGGAAAAGTCATGTGGTATTGTCTGCCTCCTGATCAGTCTCTGGGGACAAATAATCTACATCTTTTAATTGGCTTCAATAACGTAGAGAGTTAGCGCTTCATTACCATCAAAATGGTTGGTCGAAGCGGCTATCCAGGATTATAACCGCTCTTCACAAGAATATCTTTTGGATTTTTTAAATATAGCAGGTCTTGTAACGCCTGCTGCTTGTCGCGTGCATTCTTATAATAGGCTTCAGCAATTCTTTTGCCCAACCAATACCCCATGTCAGCAGGCTGGTCATCTCTTCCCGCGCCATACATCCAGTATTTATAGCTTGTTCCCGCCATTTCTTTCTGAAATTTTTGCCAAATTCTTGCTTCATTTTTCATCCCATAGTCATGGCGTTCTTTTTCACTTGCACTAACCTCACCTATAACGAGATTGGCAATAAAGTCCGCGAACCCCTCTTTCAGAGTTAAGTATAAAAGACTTTCGCCCTCAGTGATGACCCAAGCCTGATAAACATGAACAACTTCATGGGCGACAAATGTTTTAATGAGTTCACCGGCTTGTTCGGGCGTATCGACAAAACCACAAATGACTTCTAAACCAAGAGTAAATCCTTCGCCACTTGCCGTTCCTCCAGAGTTATTCCCCCCAAGGACGATATAAGTTGGTGCGCTTTTTTCTTGTTGCAAAAGGCGTTTCACGTTGCCCAAAATCGTAAAGGCCTCCGCCTCAACCAAACGGGCGCCGGGAAGACAAACCCTCAAGGCCTTTTCATAGGCAGCCGGGTCTGCGGCAATTTTTTTTGCCATATTTTCTGCATTAATGATCCGGTTAGGAGTGAAAATTTCCACCCCTTTTGTCCCCTTTATCAGATATTCTTTCTCAATAATTTCTGACGTTAACCTTTCGTGCCCCTGCGACATCATTTTTTTGAAATGTACCACATCCTTCAGGCTATACTCCTGCGCTTTAACGCCCGTTGTCATACCAAGAAAAACAAGACCTATTACAAACATCATAGTTTTCATAAACATTCTCTTTTAATTTCACTCTGATAAGCCGTTGAAAAATCGCATTCTACCCTTCTTGATACGAATGCCCCCAATAGGCACACTCTATACAGGGTATCTAGATTATTGCGAGCAGTTTTTCTCGTCATAATTAGTTGGGTATATTAGAGGGTATTACGAACCAAGAATAAATGGAAGGTGCATTCAAGTTGCAAGTGCGCCAGCTGTGTTTTTTAGAAAAATCTCGTTTGGTGTCTGATATTTGAGGCATTTCGGAGCCGATTATTGATTTATGGTCGCTACTTTTTCCGGCCTGTGGTCATAAAATAGCAGGATAATTGCCAGTTTATTTGACCGAATGGGTTGAATTTAGCTTTTCTTCTTAAAAATACTTTGTTGACGAAAAAAAGGGGTAAATATATAGTGAAAAAAACAAGGGAAACTTAATATCTTTAAAACTCCACAATTTGCTTTTACCATATTGTTTGCATTCATTAGTAATCATAAAAATTCTCAAAATAGTGCCCTTGTCTATTGATGGAATGAGCGTGTAAATAACTGTATTTTTTAGATAAAAAACAAGTTTATACATTTACCTATTTAATTACCATAATAAGAAACTGTGCAAGCCCTGCCCATAATACATAAAGTAAAGTGAACTTTATAGAGTGATGGGTTTCTGACCAAAAACTGAACGAATTAAACGATTCAGCCTTAAATCAATTGGAGAAAACATGTCTATACACCAAAATTTTAAAATTTTTGCCCTCGCCGGCACTGCAATCGGAAGCAGCTTGATGCTGAGCGGTGGTGCATCGGCACAGGAACAAGAAAAATTTGTCATGGATGAAATTCTTGTGACGGCCACAAAACGATCTTCAACCATTCAGGATGTACCCTTTTCAATCAACGCCCTGTCCAATCAGGATATTGAGCGCACCGGCTCCACAAACCTCGAAGATGTGGCGCGTAATGTTGCCGGCCTGATGATTCAAAATCTCGGCCCTGGTCAAAGCCAGGTCGCTATTCGTGGTGTTTCCGCCGGTCAGATCGTTCGTGACCAGCCCGGTGTTAAGGAACAGGTCGGGGTTTACCTCGATGAATCCGTGATTTCCCTATCTCTCTTCACGCCAGATATTGACCTTTATGATCTGGACCGGGTGGAAGTACTGCGTGGACCGCAAGGCACCCTCTTTGGTTCGGGTTCCGTGGGCGGCACCATTCGTTACATTACAGGAAAACCCAATGTTGCCGGTTTCGAAGGTTCTGCCGAAGCAAACCTCAATACCATTGACGGCGGCGGCACGGGTGGCCATGTGAAAGGCATGGTAAACTTCCCCATAGCCGAAGACAAAGCAGCGGTCAGGGTTGTAGGCTATCATACCGAATATGCCGGATTTATTGATGCCCTGCGCGAAGGCGGCAACATTGATGAAAATGTCAACAGCGGATCCCGTACTGGTGGGCGCATTGCGGTGACTTTTGAACCATCCGATATGATCACGATCACACCACGGCTGATTTATCAGGAAATCAGCACCGACGGCAACAACCGTCAGGAAGTTTATAACCTGTATGCCAATCCCTTCACCACAACCCGCACCCCCGTTACTTTCAAGGAACGTCAGCAATTCCTGTTGTTAAGAGAAGAATTCAACGACAAAACCCTGATCGCCGATGCGGTGATTGAAGCAAGTTTTGACGGCATTGATGTGACCTCCGTCACCAGCTATACCGACCGCGATATTCTGGTCAGCCGTGATGCCAGCGCCCTTACGGGCAGTGTTTCTGTTGACCTTGGGTTCCCGGATGCCGGCGTGCTGCTCCCGTCAAATTTGAGGGACACAACAAAGGTTGAACAATTCACCCAGGAATTGCGCCTGAGTTCCAATGGCGATGGTCCTTTGCAGTGGGTTGGCGGCGTATTTTATTCCAACACGGACCGTGCTTATAAACAATTCCTGCCGACCCCCGGATATGATGCCTTTGCCGATGCCGCATTAGGCGCAGGTGTCTCGGCGGGTGCCAGTGCCGGCGTTGGCCCAGTGGATTCACCCTATTATTCAGAAGTCCCTTTCTCATTGGAACAAATTGCCGTCTTTGGTGAAGTGGCTTATGATGTTTCCGATCGCCTGCAAGTCACTGCAGGGGGGCGTTATTATGATTATAACGAAGAACGCAGCTTAACCCAGGTTGGTGTCTTTGGTCCCAATACACCAATTATCAATCAAACTGATAAAACCGCTTCCGATGGTTTCACACCACGTTTTCTGGCCAGTTATGATGTGAATGACGAAGTGACCATCAATGCGCAAATTTCCAAAGGCTTTCGCCTCGGCGGCACCAATGATCCTTTGAACGAAGGATTGTGTAATGCCGAAGATCTGGCTGTATTTGGTGGGTTGCCAGGCTATGAAGATGAAACATTGTGGAATTATGAAGCCGGTATTAAAATCAAAACAGACAGCATGACGTTGAATGCGGCGGCCTTTTATACCAAAATGTCCAATCTGCAGGTAACGCTTGATGCGGGTTCGTGTTCTTCCCGTGTGGTCATAAATGTACCGGATGCTCATTCACAGGGTGTGGAATTCGAATTGAAGGCCCATCCCATGGAAGGTCTTGATATTGCCCTTGCCTCCAGCATGATCCAGTCTGAATTTGATTCAACCATCACAAGTGGTGATACTGTTCTGGGCGGTATTCGGGAAGGCAATCGTCTGCCTTCCACCCCTAAATTCAATATCGCCATGACCGTCACCTATAATTTCCCGATGGAAATGGTCAGCGATGATGCAGAAGGTTATGTCTCAGCCACCTTCCAACATCGCAGCAGCATCTTTACCCAACCATCTGATCAGGAAGCGGGCGGCATAGACAATTCCTTCCTCAGTCAGGCTTCTGGCCTGCCATTTGGGGGCGCCGTCGGTGATGAGGTTACCAATCTTGACCTTGAGCTGGATGGGTATCAGACCATGAATATCAGCGCCGGACTGGTGAAGGATCAATGGGAAGTAGTGGCTTATGTGTCCAATCTTTTTGATACAAATGCCAACCTGTCCTTTGACCGTGAACGCGGCGGACGGGCCCGTCTGGGTTTCCGTACCAATCAGCCGCGTACTTTCGGTATGACGGTGCGTACTCATTTCTAAAATATATTTCGGAGGGTATCATTGATACCCTCCGTCATCTTTCTTCATTATTTGTTGCAGGCTTTGGCTGACCCCTGAAAATTTAACTTCCTTTTAAACTGAACCCCTTATTCATGAGAGGTTCAGTTAATAAGTCTATGATGGTTTCATATTTAGATGTGAGGAAAGAATGTTAAAAAAGACAGCAAAAATTTCATTGATGATCGTGAGCGTGGTCAGTTTGGGCGCCTGTGAACGGGGCTCAAAAGAGGGTGCGGGAACTTTATTCGGTGCGCTCGCGGGGGCGGCGCTTGGTGCTGCGGTGAGCAGTGGTCACCATGGGCGGTATGGCCGTCATCGCGGTCCGGACGGTTTTGCGGTGGTGGCCGGGGCCATGATGGGGGCGGCAGTTGGCAACAGCATTGGCCGCTCGCTCGATAATGCCGACAGACGGGCCATGCGTGTCAGCCATCAATATGCTCTGGAATCAAGCCCTTCCGGGCGAACATCGCGCTGGTCCAATCCCGACAGCGGCAATTATGGCACCTATACGCCTCAGCCAGCGGAAGAAAACAGGGACGGCCGCTATTGCCGGGAATATCAGCAAACTATTACAGTGGGCGGCAAAACGGAAAATGCCTATGGCAAAGCCTGCCGCCAGCCCGACGGTGCGTGGAAGATTGTATCGGCAGATTAAGATTTTTAACAATATTGTGTCAGCGCACAAAAGAAATTTAGGTGGTCTCGGCGTTTTTTGAACAACCCCTCCCCACATCTGTGCATAAAGCACTCGGGGCCACCTAAATCCGTTTCTTCTGGCTAAGTCCGTATGTTCCAGCTAAGTCCGTTTGTTAAAGCGAAAAACCGCCAGAGAAAAGAAAAACCAGCCCGCCATAAAAAACAATCCCCCCAGGGGGATCAGCCAGTGAAAAGCCCCAAGGCTGGTCAGGCTCGCCCCATAGAGCATTCCCGAGAAACAGAGCAAGCCCCCCGTCATGGCAAATCCCGCATATTTTAGGCAGTTCAAGGCTTTTGGGTGGCCTTCCATCTGTGCCCAGCTCAGGCCCAGCGCCAATAATGCCAGCGAATGGAACATATGATAAAGGTTGGCGGTGGCAAAATTATCCGCGCCATTTTCCAACATATGCGACGATAAAAAATGCGCCCCCATCGCCCCCAGAAACACGGCCAGTAAAGCACTGAGTGAACCAAGAAGAAGCAAGGGACGCATTATAATTTCCTTTGTCGCGTTATTAGTTAACGCGGATCAGTTCCACTTTAAAAATCAGGGTGGCGTTGGGCGGAATGCTGCCCGGTGATCCCCGGCGGCCATATCCAAGCTCTGCGGGAATGAAGAATTTATAAGTGGCGCCTTCTTTCATCAGCTGCAGCCCTTCGGTCCAGCCGCTGATCACCCGGTTCAGGGGGAAGTCAATCACTTCACCGCGTTTGTATGAACTGTCAAAAACCGTACCATCAATGAGGGAACCTTCATAATGAACCGTAACGCTGTCGGTGTCTTTAGGGCTCTTGCCTGTGCCTTCGAGCAGCACTTTATACTGAAGACCGCTTTCGGTTACCTTGATACCGTCTTTCTTTTTATTTTCTTCCAGAAAGGCGATGTCTTTATTTTCGTCAACCTTGATCAGTTCAACCGTAAAAATCAAATCAGCATTGGGCGGGATTACGCCGCCGGCACCGGCCTCACCATAAGCCAGCTCGGAGGGGATGGTGAAAATATATTTTCCGCCTTCTTGCATCAGCTGCAACCCTTCGGTCCAGCCTTTAATCACACCATTCAAGGGGAAAGAGATGGTCTCGCCGCGCTCATAAGAGCTGTCGAACACTGTGCCGTCCAAGAGCTTGCCTTCATAATGCACCGTCACACTGTCATCGGCATTGGGTGAGGCACCATCGCCTTTTTTCACGATTTCATATTTCAAGCCACTTTCTGTGGTGATCGTCTCATTTTCTTTTGACACGTTTTGTTCCTTAACTTCTTTATTGTCTGTTTTTTGTTCCTGATCGGAACAGCTCGCTACCATATAACCCAGTGAAAGGGCCAGAATAAAGCGCATGGTGGTCGATAATATATTACGCTTAACCAAAATCTTTTGGTTCGACATTTGGAAATACTCCGTTTTTTATTCGTTTCTTATGGACAAATCTATAACCCATACGAAGATCAGTTCCAAGATATTTGTCTGAGCATAATTTCCCGGAAGGCCATATTTTGACCATAAAGATGGTGGAAGAGCAGCAGGTATTTTTAAGAAATCATGAAGTTTATCAGCGTGATAATATGAGGCGATGTAACAGTTAAATACTTGTTGTGTTACATTTTTGTGATATAGAGAGCGATGAATAATTGGTGTGTATTATCTGTAAGAATGTTTGGAACCTGTGGTTCCTTTTTCTTTGATGGTCTAAAATCATCCACATCATATTTATAAAAATATTAGTCTAACAGTAAGGTTACAAAGATATGTCAAAAATTAAAATTGCCATTGCCGGCATCGGCAACTGTGCCAGCTCCCTCATTCAGGGCATCTATTATTACACACCAGAGCGCGCCGGTGAAAAAGTACCGGGCCTGATGCATTGGGATGTGGGCGGATACCGCCCGTGTGACATCGAAGTTGTAGCCGCCTTTGACGTGGACAAGCGTAAAGTGGGTCAAGACGTGAATGATGCGATCTTTGCCAAGCCTAACTGTACAACAGTCTTTCACGCAGACCTGCCCAAAAGCGGCACCATCGTGAAAATGGGCAAGATCAATGACGGTGTTTCCGAGCATATGGCGGATTATGACGAAGACCGTACCTTTGTCCTCAGCGACGAAAAAGAAATGACCAAAGAAGAAATCGTCCGCGAATTGAAAGAGAGCGGCGCGGAAATTCTCACCAATTATATGCCGGTTGGTTCCGAAGAAGCGGCCAAATTCTACGCCGAATGTGCGTTGGAAGCGGGTGTTGCCTTTATCAACAATATGCCGGTCTTTATCGCCAGCAACCCGGAATGGGCCGAAAAATTCAAAGCCCGTAACCTGCCGATCGTGGGCGATGATATTAAAGCCCAGCTCGGCGCTACCATCACCCACCGTACCCTCACAGACCTGTTTGCCAAACGTGGTGTTGTTCTGGAACGGACCTATCAGCTCAATACCGGCGGTAATACAGACTTCCTCAACATGAAAAATGCCGACCGTCTGGAATCCAAGAAAATTTCCAAGACCGAAGCCGTACAGTCCGTGGCGGGTGAGCGTCTTTCAGAAGAAAACATCCATATCGGCCCGTCCGATTATATTCCATGGCAGAATGACAACAAACTTTGCTTCCTGCGCATGGAAGGTGATCTGTTTGGTGGTGTGCCGATGAATATCGAACTGCGCCTCAGCGTCGAAGATTCACCGAACTCAGCTGGTGTGGCCATCGACATGATCCGCTGCTGTAAGCTGGCGCTTCTGAACGGTGAGGGTGGTATCCTTGACGGGGCATCTGCTTATTTCTGTAAACATCCACCTGTTCAGTATACGGATGATCAGGCTTATGAAATGACAGAAGAATTTATCGCCACACGGGTAAGCGCACTGAACGCTGCCGAATAATGAAATGCCTGATCATAGCCGCTGGTCAAGGCATCCGCATGCAGGACAAGGGGGATGTTAAACCCCTGATTGACCTGGTGGGTGTGCCCTTGATCGAGCGGGTGATCAGAAACGCCCGCACGGGCGGCATTGATGAATTTTATGTGGTGTCCGGGTTCCGTGGAACCCGGGTCCGCACCTTTCTCGACGATCTCGCTGAACGCGAAAATATCACGATCACTCATATCATCAACGATGACTGGCAAAAGGCCAATGGCATATCGGTACTCAAAGCCCGTGAAGTGATGGATGGCCCCTTTATCCTGACCATGAGTGATCTTCTCTTTGATCCTGAAATTATCCGCACAGTGAGCGCACTGGAGCCGGACGCGGATACAGTGACCCTCTGTGTCGACCGCAATATTGACAATCCGCTTTATGACAAGGATATGGTCATGCGGGTCAATTGCACCAAAGACCATATTGATAATATTGGCCGGGTGATCAAACAATATAACGCCTATGATACCGGCATCTTCCATTGCAGCCCCGCCATCTTCGATGCCATCGAGACAAGCGAACGCGAAGGCGACGGCTCCTTAAGCGGCGCCATGAGCGTGCTCGCCGCCGAAGGAAAAGCCCGAACCATGGACATCTCCGGCCGCTTCTGGCTAGACATAGACGACCCCACCGCCTACGGCATCGCCATCGCTTTGGTGCAGCAGGGTCGGTTGTAGGAAGAAGGGGTTGCGGCCTTTCAGGCCTTTCAGGCCTTCATTATTGATTGATGGGGGTTCCACCCCCACGCTCGCGCGTTCCCCCTACCTCGCATAAGCTCGGGCGCGCAGTCGCGCTTGCCTCGGGGCGATGCCCCTCATTATTATTGATTGATGGGGGTTTCACCCCCACGCTCGCGCGTTCCCCCCACCTCGCATAAGCTCGGGCGCGCAGTCGCGCTTGCCTCGGGGCGATGCCCCTCATTATTATTGGTTGATGGGGGAATACTCCCCCGTGCTCGCGCACTCCCCCTCCTACGCTAAAGCTCCGGGCGCGCGGTCGCGCTTGCCTCAGGCCCTGCGGGCCATCGGATTGGAGCCTGATTTGGGAAGGTGGGAACGTAGGGCCTTTAGTCCTATCCGGAAAGGACACAGTAACCGAAGCCCCATGGGGCTGAGGCAAGGCCAAGCGGCCGCCCGAGCTTATGCGAGGCAAGGGGGGCAGCGCGCGAGCGCGGGGGGATTCCCCCCCATCAAATCAAAAGATGAAAAGCCCCACTCTCCACCCCAACAATATGACACACCAATCCGAAGCCCCATGGGGCTGAGGCAAGGCCAAGCGGCCGCCCGAGCTTATGCGAGGCGAGGGGGGCAGCGCGCGAGCGCGGGGGGATTCCCCCCCATCAAATCAAAAAATGAAAAGCCCCACACTCCACCCTCACATCATGACACTCCCATCCTAAGACCATAATGGTCTTAGGCAAGGCCAAGCGGCTGCCCCATCAAACCAAAAAAAACCGATCGCATATGGCCTCTACGGTCAAATATTATAATTTCTTCTGATGGTTAAATTGTGCCCGAATGGTCATGAGTATAGCCAGGGCAATGACGGCGGCACCCGTCCAGGTTTCAGTTCTGTATTTTTCATCCAGAAGAATTGTTGCGATGATAAGGCTTACAGCTGCGGCCACATAGCCGATTTGGCTTAACAGCACAGGCCCGCCTTTTTGCTGTAATCTGAAGAAAAACGGATATAACATGCCCGCCACCAGCATTTGTGCCAAGACGGCCATGGGAGCATAGGTGATTTCTTCCAGAGGGATCTGACTTTGTGTAAAAAACAGCAGGGAACTATAGGTCAAAACTGAAAATGCATGGCTCCAGAAAGCCAGAATGTCGGGTGAGGCTTTGTCGGGCCAGTATTTAGTGCGATAAATATTTCCTGCGGCCAGTGTCAGGGGAATAAGAAGAGCAATAATAAACCAGATTATATGGGGTGCTTCAGGGGCTGTTCCATGGCTGAGGCTGACAATGATGGCGCCGAGAAATCCTAATATTATACCGGATAATCCAGTGCGGTTTGGGGTGTTGAGGCGGAAAATCATTGCCAATGTCAAGGTAAAGACAGGGGACAGGGCAAACATAAGGCCCGTAAAACCGGAGCCGACCTTGGGAATAACACTGTAAAGCAGGATATTGGGAATGACAAAAGTGATAAGGGAAGAAAGAATAATATAGGGGATCAGTCGACCTTTGGGCAGGATCAGTCGCCCCTTAAAGATTAATATGGGCAGCAATGTAGCTGACGCACCCAAAGAGACGATCCACGCCCAGATCATCGGCGATATGCCTGCACTGCCACCGATTTTACCCAGCGGAAAATTGAATCCGAGTAAGGTACCTGAAATAAGCAACAGGAAGACCGGACTTTGGAAGAGGCCGGATTGGGGCAGGGTTTTGATGGATAGTGCGGGGAAAAATCTCATTGTGGCAATGTTCCGAAAAAGCTGGTTTCCTCTATGGGTAATCTCTGGCTGGGGATCTCCCGTGAGCGAAGCTCTGGGGGCAGCTTGGAGGGGTCGGCAGCTTTGCCAATGGCCACAGCAATTTCGATATGATAATTTTCCGGTATGCTCAGGCTCTTGCGGATTTCATCAAAATATATGCCCGCCATGGCATGGGCCTGATAGCCGAGCGACGTGGCTTGAAGCGCAAGTTGCGCCCAGGCTGCCCCGGCATCAAAACTATGGGTTCGGGATTTCTTTTCATGAGGTGACATACCCCCGGGCATGAGCCTGTCCGATATGATGATGACAAGGGCTGAGGCATTCTGGGCCCATTGTTTGTTAAAGGGGTCTAACAAGGTCAGATATTTCTGCCAATGTTGATCATCACGCATAGAATATAAAAACCGCCAAGGCTGTATATTATAGGCAGAGGGGGCCCAACGGGCTGCTTCCAATATCACATTCAGGTCGTTCTGAGGCATTTTACTTGCATCATAAGCCCTTGGTGACCAGCGTTTGAAAAACAGAGATTCAATAGGATGGTCCGGATTTCGTAATTTTGTCATTACATATTTCTCTATGGTTATGCTAATATAGTTCTAATTAGTATCTTTTATAATAAGATAATTTAATATAGGATAGTTTGATATCGAACTATATAGGATGTGAATAAAGATGAGTCAAGATAAAAAAGCGCATAGCTCAACTATAGATGGTGCAGAGATGGAAAAAATAATAGCTCAATGGCAGCGGGAACGGCCAGATATTGACCCTATTGTCATGGCGGTATGCGGTGAAGTGTGGCGCGCGGGTGAAAGGTTGCGTCAGGGGGTTCTGGTTAACCTCACAAAATATGGCCTGGATTTTGCCGGATTTGATGTGATTTTGACCCTTCGCCGACAGGGGCATGGGCAAAGCTTGTCCCCCTCTGTGCTGGCAAAAGAAATGATGCTGTCCACCTCTGCCATGACCAATCGGCTCGACCGGCTGGAAAAAGGGGGCTTAATTAAGCGAACCAGAGATGTTAACGACCGAAGAGGTCTTAAAATTATCCTCACAGATGATGGATATAAGCTTGCGGATGATATGATCAAATCTCATGTGCAGACGGAAGAAAACATGCTTCAGGCGCTCTCCGATCAAGAGCGTAATGACCTGCGAAAAATCCTGATAAAAATTACCGGAACCCCCGAAGGTCAATAATCAGCCCTGTTCCTCGCGGATTTGTTCGTGGTGGCGGATGACTTCTTTGATGATGAACTGGAGGAATTTTTCTGAGAAATCCGGATCGAGTTTGGCCTCCACGGCCAATTGGCGCAGGCGTTCGATCTGGGTGGCTTCGCGGGACTTGTCGGCGGGGGGCAGGCCGTATCTGGCCTTATGTTCGCCCACTTTCTGGGTGACTTTAAAACGTTCTGCCAGCATATTGACCAGGGCCGCATCAATATTATCAATGCTGCTACGGTAAGAGGCCAGTGCGGCTTCTATATCCTTTGCCTCTAACGCTTCTATGGTGGATTTATCCTGATCGCTCATTTTACTCTCATTCTTCATTTCCCCGTCTTAAAAAGCAGAAAAATTCAAAAAATGCAAGAAAATTGAAAGATGTTTTCTTAAGCCAGATGTTGTGTCAGCTCATCAAGTGTGTCCAGAGCGCGCACATCGGGCATATGCTGCTGAAAATCGGCCGGGACAAATTCTTCGGTAAGCAGGGCCAGAAAATCCACTTTGCAGCCTTTGGCAATACGGGCGTCATTGGGGCTGTCCCCGGTAAAGAGCATTTGATCGCGGCTCAGGGAGAAAGATTCTTCCAGAGTCTGGAAATGTGGCTCGCCCTTGCGATAATTGTCATGGGGACGATAGCCCAATGCCGCATCAACCGGCCAGTTTTCTGCCATGCGTTCCACATAAATTTCCAGATTATTGGAGGAAATGGCCACTTTCAGACCGCGTTCCTGCCAGCTTTTAATCAGGGCCGCCGTTGCATCAGGCAGTGGAATATCCAGCAGATAACCGTCTTTCCAGTCTTCAAACATCTGCGCCACGTCATCGGTACAATCATGATCGGGATAGAGCTGACGCAGTTGTTTTTCAAAAGGCAGGCCGGATGTCTTAAAATAATTGGCCCGTGCCACGGCAAAATCAGTACCGAAATGGGTTTGCATTAATTCAGCGGCTTTGTCGCCATAATCGCCCATGGTATCCACCAGGGTGCCGTCGAGATCAAAGACCAGAAGTTCTTTTTTCATGATACCAGTTTCTCCCGCGCGAGGTCGAGGTCTTCGGGTGTATCCACCTCATACCAGTTGACGTTATTGACCCATGTCACTTCAATGATCGTATCCGTGGCGGCCAGTTGATGCAGGATATTTTCCACGCACGCCGTGGCTGAATCCTGTGTGGCTTTCACATGATCAAAAGCGGCCCAATATTCCGATGAACAGGCCGCAGGTATCCGGGTGGTGCCGATATAGGCCCCTTTGAATTGCGGCAATGTCTTGCTGATGGCCTTGAGGCGGTTATCTGTATCCACCACCACTTTCATTTCATCTTCCATGATGGCACGGTCATATTGCCCCGCCACGGAAATGGTGCCGGCAGCAGGGAAAAAATCCGTATAGAAACTGTCTGGGAAAAGATGATCGGCATTGGTGAGAATGAATTCTTCGCCTTCCACCAGATGACGCGCCGCTTCCAGAGAGGTGAGGTTGCCTTTTTCCGGATTGGGGTTCAGCGCAATTTTATAAGGCAGTTTTGGCGGGCACTTCACCAGATGCTGTTCGATTTTTTCACTGAGGAAACCGGTGACGATGATCACTTCATCGGCCACGGCGCTGAGCGCCTCCAACACAATATCAAGGCAGGTACGATCTCCCACCGTCATCAGGGGTTTGGGCAGATCTTCGGTCAGGTGACGCAGGCGTGAACCGCGCCCCGCAGCCAGCAATATTGCTTTCATGATACTTCCTAAAGCATTTTAAGTTTTGCCTTACATATCGGCTATTTACGGTGATTGCAAAGGTTTAACCGTTACATGAGGGCACTGAATTATGCTTTGTTCCGCCCTAATTTTGCCCTGAGTTTGCTTTTATCATTTTCGGTCAGGCCAAAGGCATATTGGGTCAGGCCGTAAATTATAATGAGCAAAATCACCCCAAGCGCCGCGCCCCAGCCGTGCATCAGGTCAATGGGGCTATAAAGCAGGCAGACTTTGAAAGTGATCGCACTGCCCATACTGGCAAAAATCACCCGCAGCAATTTGAGCCGCAGCATCTTAATGCCGAACAGACGACGGATCAGCGCCACCCGGATCAAATTCATAATCAGATAGGTGGTGCACAGCGCCATGGCAACCCCTTCGGGGCCGAGGTCCAAAATCTGAACAAAAGCAAAAGCGGTGGCCACATAAGAAAAAATCATCACCACAGAGATCACCGGATTAAACAAGGGCTTGCGGTACATGATCGGCAGATCAGCGGTACCAAAACCGCCATTGATGGTTTCCCCCACCATCAGGAAGAAAAGCACGATGCCGCCCATGGCAATCAGGCCGGGGTCGGTGTCCTTATGGGCGATCAGGCTGATAATGCCTTCTGCATAAAAGATTGACCAGACCACAATCATACATTGAATGAGCAAAATCCAGCGCGATACCATGATCATGCGTTGTTCCACCACCGCATAATCACCCTCCACCAGGTTTTTGGCCATGACGGGGGCCAGGATCGGATAAAAGCTCTGATATATTTTTTCCACCGTGGTGGTGATCTGCTGGGCAATATTATAAATGCCGAGGGTGGATTCACTAAAGAAGAATTTTACCGTAAAAATATCCATGCGCATAAAGATCAGCAGCGCCAGATCATGAAAGGCGGTGGGGCCGGAAAATTTCGCCAGATCGCTCATCAATTTAAAACGCGGCCGGGCTTTGCGGAAATTCTCCCAGGAATAAATCCGGATACTGCCCCATAGGGCCACCAGAAGGGCCGCGACCAATGCGGTGGCATAGGCCTGTAACAGTCCCATTTCGCCATTGCCGAGAAAATAGAAGAGCAACATGGCCCCAAGCAGCATATAAGGTTCGACAAAACTGCGGGAGATCACCTCATAACGCATTTTCCGGGTGGCGCGGGTGCCTGCCAGTAAAACATCCAGCAGGGTGATGACAATGATGATGGGGGCCAGAGCCGTAAGCCCCGCCACCATTTCAGGATAGTTGAATATCACCGCCAGCCCCTGGGCCGATAAAATCACCAGAGCCGTGACCATCAGACTGATGACAAAGGCAAGGGTGAGGGCGGAGACGATCACCTCTTCGGTACTGTGGCGGCTGTTATATTCCTCATCATGGAGGAATTTAAACAGGGAACGTTTAAAACCCAACGCCGAAAAGGCGGCGGCAATTTCCACCACTGTGGTAATATAGATCAGCCGGGCATAAAGGTCATTGCCGTATAAGGCCAGAACCAGAACCATGAAGGGCAACCGGGAGCCCAGTCGGACGATAAAGCCTATAAAATTGACCCCCGCCCCCTTGGCTAAATCTTTTTTGTCCTGATCGGCCTGTTTTGCCGGTGTCATTGCCTGTCCTTGATTTTACGCTAGCGTTTGCGTCTTTTCTTTTTCTTCGGGTTTTGGGCTGAATCAACCTGAGTATATTCGCTCATGGCCTTGCCCACAATATTCTGTCGGCCTTTTGCAGAGGTATAATAAAGATTATATTCCGCTTTGTAATGATAGCGGGTGAAAGTGGGAAAAGTGGTCAGAATCAACCTTTCCAGCGCCGATACATGGTCTTTGAGGCGAAAATGCTGCAGCTTTTTGGTGAAGGTGATGGTGCCTTCCAGCGTGTCATCACCGTTTTTCCCTTTGATATAGAGTGATTTCGGGAATGTCTTTTTCCCGTCCTTCTCTTCTTCTAGCACATCCACGTCAATTTCATCAAACGTGATGAGCCGGGATCCCGGAAGATGCAGCGCCAATATATTGTCCAGTTTTCCGTTGGGACGTTCGATGGAGGAGAGGATGATTTTCTCACTGGAGCCGTTCTTGATGCCAAAGACCCTGAGCCAGCTGCTCATCAGTTTGTCAATGGGGCCATCCATCAGCACATGCAGGCCAAATCCCTCCCCCTTGCCAAAATCATTCCAGTCCGCATTGGGCCGGGCCCCGGCTTCTTCACCCAGCCGCCACCATCCCTTGGCATCAAAATGGGGCGCATAGATGGATGTGGCCATCCTTTTGCCTTTCTTGATGGTGAAATCCTCATGCTCAAGCGGTGGCAGCGTGGATTTTAACGTCAGTTCGGCTTCTGCCATGGTATTATGCACCGTCAGGCTGTAATCCGGGAAAGTCCCTTTGATATTGTGATTAATATCGCGGGAAAAAGTAATATTGAATTTATCCGGGTCAAAGCGCCAGTCATCACGGCTGCGCCCATTCTGAATCACATATCTTTTGCCGTCCGGGGTGATGAGGGTGGAAAGCATAATGGATTTATGTTTGTTAAAGGGAAAATTGACAATTGAAAATTGTGTGGTCAGATAAGAACCATCTTCGAACAGGAAATATTGCAGCCAATATTCATTATAATCCGAAGTCTTGAGCAGGGCGGGTTTGACATTGTCGAGCTTATCCGCGGCCTGTACCGTGTTCTGGGCCAGGGCCAGAGACAGAAAAAATGCACCCAGCCATAAGCCCAGGCTAAAATTTCCTATAATCTTCTTCATCAAAAATAAAACTCCAACTCTTATGCATATTCGGGCCTTATGCACCAATATGGGTTAAAAAGGCCTTATTATGTTTTCTTTGTTTTTGAACCAATATCAGCAGCGCCAGATTTAATATAAAAATCTCTGCCGCAAAATACAGGATCGGCTGGCCGCTAATACAGGCGATAAATATGGCATAAGTACGGTAATTGGCACACATAATGCCCCATTTATTGACGAGAGGGGCAAATTTATTACGATAATCTTCGCGAAAGGCGGCTTCTTTTTCAGGATTATCGGCCAGATATTGTTTCAATTGTGGCCTGAAGTTTAAATCCAGGCCGGAGAAACGATATTGCATACGGGCATATTGATTGCCCATGATGGTGGCGATTTTACCAAAAAAGGACAAATTTTGCGGCAGGTCATTCAGGCTTGATAATTCAGGCAATTCAGCCGATTTTTTACCATATCCCCAGAAATCATATTCCTGACGCTGCAGTTCATAGGCCCCGGCCTGAAAGGCATGACATAGGCCAGCCCCGATCACAATGACCCATATATTAGCCCCGAAGTCTGGCATCATAGCAAGCCCCAGCGCCACATAGACGGTAATGAAGGTGACATAATCACAGATGCCGTCAATGATTTTGCCAAATTCGGACTGGCTGTTGGTAAGCCGGGCCAAAGCCCCGTCCGCACCGTCCAGAACATGCCAGATACACATCAAGGCAAAACCCAGCAGGGCAAAACGATAATCCTGATAATGAAAATAACTCAGACCCGCCGCAATACCGCACGCCATACCGGTGAGGGACACCATATTCGGCGTGATCCTGAGATAGGCGAGTTTCGGCACCAGCCAGTGAGACAGGGGAACAAAAAGATAGAGGTTGGTAATTTCCTCAATCTCATTTGTCCGTTTCACAGGTTCGTTAATCGGTTTATTTTTTGTATCGGTTTGGCTTTCGGGCATTTTGTTTAATACTCAACTAAAATAATTTGGTTTTCTGAAAATTCCTGACAAAAACTTCGCTGTTGGCTTCCAGATATATTTTGGCATGATATATAAATCTTATCTGGTGGATAAAGAAACAAAAAACACCATAAAGACAAATGGTCAGGAAACCCAGATAGGACTGACCGATAAAAAAGAAAAGCGCAAAGATCCAGATCAATGAAATGCGCCCGCCTTCAATAATTCTGAATTTCTGATCAAAGGGCGCACATTCATAGAGGGTGCGACCGCTCATGCGTCTGAAAAATTCCCTTTGCACATTATCCGCCAGACGGAATAAAATAAGACCGGCCCCCAAAATATAAGGGGCGTGATCGCTTTGGCCGGATAAACTGTGCGCAAGCCCCATATACCAGCAGAATTCAAGAAGAATGTTAAAACCACACTGGAATTTCTCATAAGGCCGTGCAGCCATTTTAAGGTGAGAGAGCTTATAACTGACATTTTCCAGAAACAACATCACAAGCGCTGCCACAACACCTGTTAAAATCCGGCCCGTGGCCAGAAGATAAACTGAAAACACACCAATGAAGATGTTTAAAATCACCAGATGCCCGGCCCTGATAGGGCATTTGCTCAGCGGTTTTACCAAAAGGGTGGCCAGCGGATGATTGATAAAACGATCGGGCCAGCTTTGATGGGCGCGGTGATTTGATCGCAACAGGTCATCCGCGCCGAGCGCGCCATTTTCCCGATTGGTGACCGGGCGCCAGATCAAATCTTCATCCTGCCCCAGATCGGGTTGATAAAGACCAATTTCGCTTAAAGGAAAAATGGTACAATCCTCAGCCCGGCTGATGGCAAGCAGGGCCCCCTGTAATGCTTCCAGACTGTTTAATTTGCGCACGTTGGCTTCAAGGGTTTTGTGGGAAAGTTTGGCAACACCGCCAAAAAATCCCTCTTCTTCCAGGCCAAGCGGCAGGGCAAGGGCGGTTTTATTTTCAATAAACTGATTGCGATGGACAAAGCTCAATACACTGGCAGAGGGATGGGTTAAGATATTGCTGATGATTCTGGGGTCCAGGATCATGGCCTCCTCCAGCAAAAGCCAACTGTCACCGGGCTGATTATGTTCAAGCAGTTTAAGCGGGGCATCTTTGCAATTATGAATCATAACCGTGGCAGGTTTTATTTTGATGGACTGGATTTCTTTTTCAAATTCACCAACAAACCAGTCACTGATCAGGTGAACTTCCTGCACCCCGGCATTTTTCAGGTGCCGCAATTGCCGTTCCAGAAGGCTCATGCCTGCAACCGGGATGAGGTTGCGGGCCAGGGTGCTTTCTGTTTCTGATTCCTGCCCGGTAATAATAACGGCTTTTAATGTCATGGATGAGGATCCTCTGGAGATTTTTCAGGCACATCTATAAAAAAACATTTTGACCATATTGAGACAGGCTTACAAGATATGTTTCGTTCAGTCACGGGCCATATCCTTTATCAGTTTCCAGGCGGCATCAATATGATGTTGTTCTGTCATGGGGGAGCCGGAGACAAAACGGATGGCAAAATCACCCCTGATTTTTGTCTGGGTCAGGTAGAGTTTGCCCGTATCATTGATTTTTTCAAACAATTCCATATTGATTTGATCCAACCCCGTAAGAGCGGCCCCCTCGGGGTGATAACGAAAACAGAAAAGCGCCAACGGGGTCGGGGCCAATACTTCAAAGTCCGGCTCGGCAGCGACGGTTTTAGCCAGATTCTGACACATATCAATATGGCGGCGAATATGATTTTGCAGCCCCTCGATGCCATAAGAACGGATCACAAACCAGAGCTTCAAGGCCCTAAAACGCCGCCCGAGCGGAATGCCCCAGTCGCGGTAATTATTCACCTGATCGCCTTCACGGGTTTTTAAATATTCCGGCAATATTTCGAAGGTTCGGATCAGGGCTCCCTTGTCCCGGACAAAATAGGCGGAACAGTCAAACTGGGTCAGCAGCCATTTATGGGGGTTGAAGACAAAACTGTCCACCTGTTCTATGCCCTCAATCATCCAGCGGAATTCCGGCAAAACCAAAGCAGAACCGCCCCAGGCCGCGTCCACATGCAGCCAGACCCCGTGTTTTTGACAAACCTGTCCGATGGCTTTTAAGGGGTCAATGGCGCTGAGGCTGGTGCTGCCCAATGTGGCCACCACACAGGTGGGTTTATGACCGGCGGCAAGATCGGCCTTTATGGCCCTGTCCAATTCTTCAGCTTTCATGGCGAAATTTTCATCCAGCGGAATTTTTCGCAAATGATCTGAGCCCAGTCCCGCCATGCGAATGGCCCTGTCCGTGGAAGAATGCACTTCTTCGGAGGCATAACAGGTATGCAGCCCGCGCCCGTTCAGGCCCGTATGATTGCTTTGATAGTCATTGATGCGTTCGCGCGCACTGAGAAAAGCAACCAGCATGGCGCTGGAGGCCGTGTCCTGAATAACACCGTGAAAGCCGGATGGCAGGCCGATCAAATCCCCAAGCCAGCCCATCACATGGCCTTCCAGTTCCGTGGCGGCGGGAGAGGTTTGCCAGCTCATGCATTGGGCGGCCAGTGTTGAAGACAGCATTTCAGCGAGGATGGAAGGCGGGCTGGCATTGGCCGGGAAATAGGCCATGAAATTCGGATGCTGCCAATGGGTCATGCCCGGCAGGATAATATCCTGAAAATCCTGAAATATATCGTCCATGGCTTCCCCGGATGCCGGGGCGTGAGACGGTAGTTTTGCGCTGATCTCGCCGGGTTTTACGGGGGATTTAACAGGATAATCTTCAATATTCTCAAGATAGTCGGCCATCCAGTCGACCATGAGATGCGCCTGTTTTCGAAATTCCTTTAAATCCATTCAACCTACCCTCTGTTCCGATATCTATTCATCTGAATATCACAGGTTGCGGCATATCGACAGTCCCATATTGCTATTACTGTTAAAAAAGATATAAAGGAAAGCAAGAGGGGTTCAGGGGGGGCTGGTTACCAGATAATAAATTCAAAAATTTAAGGGATAAAAATGAGAAAGATTTCATCTGTTATTTTATCAATAACATTCTTTTCTTTAACAGCATTTGCCCTGAGCGGCTGTGGATCTGAAACAGAAAAACAAACCGCAGAGGTGCAAAAAAAGGCCCAGGCCTATCCGCAGGACATGCCCAAAGGCCAATTGCCCACGCAAATCAGGCCCACACATTATGACCTTTCTTTAAAAATCATCCCTTCTGCACCACAATTTGAAGGCGAGGTGGTCATTGACCTGAACTTTGATGTTTCCAGCGACTTCATGTGGCTCCATGGTCAGGATTTTGAGGTCAGTACGGCTTCCCTTACCCTCGAAAATGGTGAAAATATCACGGCCAGCTATGAACAGGTGGATAAAAGCGGCATTGCCAGGCTGACGTTTGACAAAGCCGTGCCCGTGGGCAAGGCGGTGCTGAATATGGCTTATAAGGGCCGCATCAGCGACGCATTGGAAGGCATTTACCGGGTCAAGGACGGCGGCATTGACTATACCTATACCCAGTTTGAGGCCATTGCCGCGCGGCTGGCTTTCCCCGGATTTGATGAACCTGTTTTCAAGGTGACTTTTGATGTGAGCCTGACAGTGCCTGCGGATCATGAAGCCCTGGCCAATACACCGGAAATTTCCCGCAAAGATTTGGGGGATGGTTTTAAACAGATTAAATTTGATACCACAAAACCTCTGCCTACCTATCTGGTGGCTTTTGCCGTGGGGCCGTTTGATATTGTGGAATGGGACGATATTGCCGTGAGCGAAGTGCGTGAGCGTCCCATTAAATTGCGCGGTATTGCCACCAAAGGCAAGGGTGAGAGACTGGCCTATGCGCTGGACAATACCAAAGATATTCTGGGGGCGCTGGAAGATTATTTCCAGATTTCCTACCCCTATCAAAAACTGGACATTCTGGCGGTGCCGGACTTTGCCTATGGGGCCATGGAAAATGCCGGGGCCATCACCTATCGTGAGCAGCTTTTGCTTCTGGATGAAAATTCATCTCTGGGCGCGAAACGCAGCTATATGGGGGTTCATGCCCATGAACTGGCCCATCAATGGTTTGGTAATCTGGTGACCCCGAATTGGTGGAATGATATTTGGCTCAATGAAGCCTTTGCCACCTGGATGAGCTATACGGCCATGGATAACCTGAAGCCGGAACATAAATTCCGTCAGTCATTGCAGCGCAGTGCCCTGTATGCCATGCGTCAGGACAGTCTGGTCAATGCCCGTCAGATCCGGCAGCCGATTTTAAGCAATGATGATATTGTCACGGCCTTTGACGGCATCACCTATAGCAAGGGTGGCGGTGTATTATCCATGTTTGAAGCCTATGTGGGGCCGGAACAATTCCGCGCCGGTATTAAAAATTATATGGAAAAATTCGCCTTTAAAAATGCAAGCTCCGATGATTTTATTACCGCAATCGGGGAAAAGTCGGACAATATTTCCGTGGATGTGATCCGGGCGGCTTTTAACAGCATGCTGGAACAGCCGGGCATTCCCTATCTGGATATAAAAATCCATGAAAGGGAAGAAGACACCCGTCTGGAAATTTCCCAGAGCCGTTATTTCCCGTTGGGTTCAGAAGGCGACAAGAATAAATCCTGGATGGTACCGGCCTGTTTCTCTTATGGCATCAAGGGTGTGGCTCATGAATATTGTACCCTGCTGGATCAGAAAAACATGACCGTCACCTTGCCTGAAAAAGGAAAGGTCGATTATGTCATGCCCAACGCCAAGGGTAATGGTTATTATCGTTTTGCCCTTTCTTCAGAAGAATGGTCCCGGTTGTTTTCCCATCAAAGTCAGTTGGGGGCGAAAGACATGCTGGCTCTGACGGATAGTTTCAAGGCGGCAATGATGGCTGGCAAGCTTGATTTTGCCACATTGGTGGACGTGGCACCTTCCCTGATTTCTTCCCCGTCCATTCGGGTGGTTACGGCCCTTATGGACCCGTTTGAGAGAATGTACGGCAATGTGGCAGAAAATGATGGCGAAAGAGATCAGCTGGCTGCTATTTATCGTTCCTTATATGGCCCCAAACTGGCCGAGATTGGCTTTGAAGCGCAAGATGGTGACAGTATTGATACTGTAAACCTAAGGGATAGTCTGGTGGATCATCTGGCGCTGACGGCACAGGACAGCCAGGTGCGCGCGGCGCTGGTACAGATGGCAAGAACCTATACGGGTTATGAAGGGGATGGAAAAATCCACGCCGATCTGGTGGATAATAACCTGATCCGGACCGCACTTGTGGTCGGGGTTGAGGACATGGGCGCGGCCTTTGCCCGGCATGCTTTTGACCTTTTCAGAAAATCTTCTGACGGCACAATCCGTGGCCATATGATCCGGGCCGTATCCGCAACCGATGATGCGGGGGTCGCATCTGATTTGCGGGACCTTATGCTCACAGAAGATGTGCGCGCCAATGAGGTAATGGCCATTATGGAAAATCAGCTGGAAAATTCAAAAATCGAAAAAGAGGCCTGGCTTTGGTTTCAGGAAAATTTTGAAGGTTTTAAAGCCCGCATTCCTTCTTTTGCCCAAGGCCGGATCGCCCATCTTATGATGGATTATTGCAGCCTGGAAAAACAGGCCGAGGTCAAGGACTTCTTTACGCCGCGGATCGCAGAAGTGGCAGGGGGCGCGCGTTCTCTGGCCCAGTCGTTGGAGGCCATCGGCCTTTGTCATGCCATGGTGGAATATCACCGTCCGGCCTTGAAGGAATTTTTGGCTAAATAAAGGAAATAATATGCTCAATGAGAAACAGATCCAGCGCTTTTATGAAGATGGTTTTCTGGTGGTGGAGGATTTTGTTTCTGAGCAATCCTGTAAACATATCATGGATCAGGCCGCTGGCCTGATCCATGACTTTCAACCGGCAGACCGCCCCACTATTTTCACATCCGATGAACAGGTTCGACATTCGGACCAATATTTTCTCAGCTCCGGGGAGAAAATTCATTTTTTTCTCGAAGAGGAAGCGCTGGACAAGGCCGGGAATTTTACGGTGGATAAAATGCAGTCCATTAACAAAATCGGCCATGGCCTGCATCTACTCGACCCGGTTTACAGGGATTTTGTCGCGGGCTGTAATTTTCCGGCCATTGCCCGTGACCTGAATGTGGCCGATCCTTATCTCCTGCAATCCATGCATATTTTTAAACAGCCCAAAATCGGCGGTGAAGTGAGCCTGCATCAGGACAGCAGTTTTTTATGGACTGAGCCTTTAAGCTGTGTCGGTTTCTGGATTGCGCTGGAAGATGCAACCCTTGAGAATGGCTGTTTGCAGGCCCTGAAGGGGGGGCATCATATGGCCCTCAAGAAACGTTTCCACCGTAATGACAAGGGCGGCACTTCATTTGAAGTTCTCGATGACAGTCCCTGGCCGGATCAGCCGCTGGACGTGCTGGAGGTCAAGGCCGGAACCCTGATCATTCTCCACGGCGCATTACCCCATTATAGCGCCGCCAACCGATCCGATAAATCCCGTCAGGCCTTCACCATCCACGTGGTGGACGATGCCTGTGAATATGCCAAGGACAATTGGCTGAAGCGCAATTAATAGGTTCTGACCCTAAGGTCAGTCTATAAGGCCCGCCAGTTTAAGGCCTTGCAGGTATTTTTCCAGATCCTGATCGCGGGTGAACCATTTGCGGCATTCTTTTTCGGCATTGGCTTTGAAATCCGGGTAAAGTCTCAGCGTATTTTCCGCTGCGGTACGGCTTTCCTCCATGCGGCCCATGCAGGCGTAATTGATGGATTGCAGGGCGTGGGGCCAGAACCAGTCGGGGGTGTCGATGATGCTGATCTGATCGGCGGCCTCTGTATAGCGGCCATGAATATAATGGTCATGGAAGAGGGCGAAATGACACCAGCTGGGATGTTGGGGGTTAAGCGCCATGGCCTTTTTCACCAGCGCCAGCCCTTCATCCAATTCGCCGAGCAGACACATATAGACCCCGCTGTCGGCCAAAATAGCGGGGCTGTTGGGGGCCAGACTCAGGCCCATGCGGATATTATCGCGAAAACGATCCACCTCGCCACGGTGAAAATGAATGATGGTCATGGCATACCAGGCGATGGAATATTTTGAGCTGAGAGCGATGGATTTTTCCGCATATTTCAGGGCCGTATCCAGTGGGTTTTCTTCGCGCAGGTTAAAGCTGAAACGATATTCATCCAGTGCCAGAAAAGCCAGCCCGGCCCAGGCATCGGGATAATTGGGATCGATTTTGACCGCCTTTTCCAGACTTTCCCGTGCCTTTAAATGGGTGGCGGGGGAAAGTTCGAACAAATAATCATGCAACAGTAGCATGCTTTCATAGGCTTCCATATATTCGGTGGAGCTGCGTTTCATGGCCACGGCACTGGTGCGCATCACCGCCCCATAGGTATCGCCAATGGTGGCGGCCACATGGGTGGCAATTTCATCTTGTACTTCGATCAGGGTATGGGGGGTAAGCTTGCGGTCATAGCGTTCGGCCCAGACCACAGCCGCATTGGTCGCGTCCAGAAGCTGGGCTGTGACCCGTACCATGTCCCCGGCCTGACGGATACTGCCTTCGAGCACATAATGGGCTTCCAGATCCCGGCTGAGCGCGCGTACATCAACCGCCTTGCCTTTATACTGGGCCGTGGTCTTGCGCGAGATTACATAAAGGCTCGGGCTGATGGAAAGCTGGGTGATAATTTCTTCGGTAATGCCGTCACAGAAAATTTCCTGCGCCGGATCACCGCCAATATTATCAAAGGGCAGAACGGCAATGGCCGGCCCCGTGGGCGGGGCGGCGGCGGCGGAGAGGATCGGATCGTGGCTGGTTTTCTTTTCCGAAGGGATATTTTCTTCCATCAGCGGCACATAGGTGCCTTTGGGCAGAGAAATCCGGATCGGGTCTCGCGCCCCTTCTTCCATATAATAATGTTCCAGAAGGCGGCGCAACCGTCCGGCTTCCACCCGGACAATGGCATCGCTCTGGGGGTCAAAATCTTCGGTCTTGTCAAAGACTTCCAGCCCCAGAGAATAACCCTTCAGCCGGTCCCCGCGCCCGGCCAGGGTTTCACGCACCACGTAAGTGAGAAAACGTTTTGGCCTGTTTTTATTCACAAAAGAAACACTGTCCACAATCTGTTTCAATTGGGCCGTGATCTGATCTTCTGAGGCTTTTGTCGGCATGTTTATTTTTCCAACAGGGCACGGTTGATGATGATGCGCTGAATGTCGGAAGTGCCTTCATAAATCTGACAGACCCGAACATCCCGGTAAATGCGTTCCAGCGGAAAATCCTGCAGATAACCATAACCGCCAAGGGTCTGGATCGCATCGGAACAGACTTTTTCAGCCATTTCCGAGGCAAAAAGTTTGGCCATACAGGCTTCCGTCAGGCAGGGCGCGCCCTGGTCCCGAAGGGCGGCGGCGTTCAGAACCATGAGACGGGCGGCTTCCACCTTTGTCTTCATATCCGCCAGACGAAAACCCACGGCCTGATGGTTGATAATGGTTTTGCCAAATGAGGTGCGTTCATTGGCGTAAGAGACCGCATAATCGAGTGCCGCCCGCGCCATGCCCACACTTTGGGCGGCAATGCCGATGCGCCCGGCCTCCAGATTGGCCAGCGCCACTTTATAACCGCCATTTAATGGCCCAAGCAGCATATCTTCCGTAACCTCCATATTGTCAAAAATCAGACTGCAGGTTTCAGAAGCCTTCTGCCCCAGTTTCTTTTCAATGCCCGCCACAATATACCCTTCAAGGTCGGTGGGGATGAGAAAGGCGGAAATGCCTTTCTTGCCTTTGTCGGGATCGGTGACGGCAAAAACAATGGCCGCACCGCCGAGCTTGCCGGAGGTGATAAATTGTTTGCTGCCGTTAATCACCCAGCCTTTGTCGGATTTAACCGCCCGGCTCTTTAACATGCTGGCATCCGATCCGGCCTGCGGTTCGGTCAGGCAGAAGGCCCCGATCATTTTGCCCTGGGCCAGGGGGCGGAGGAATTTTTCTTTCTGTTCTGTGCTGCCTTCTTTAAGGATGGCGGCGCAAACCGGCGCGTTATTCACACTCATAATGGTGCTGACCCCGCCGTCACCGGCGGCAATTTCCATCAGGGCCAGGGCATAAGACACATAATCTGTGCCGGCCCCGTCCCATTCTTCGGGTATGGTCATGCCCATCAGGCCCAAAGCCCCCATCTGATGGAGGATATCCATGGGCAACTGGGCCTTTTGATCCCAAAGGGCGGCATTGGGGGCCAGTTCATTGTGGGCAAAGTCCCGTGCCATATCCCGGATCATGCCTTGTTCTTCGGTCAATATCATCTGTGTATCCATCTTATGCTTTAAACTTCACTAGTGACATTTTGGTCGCATTTCGTCAAGATAGCATAGATTATAATCAACCACATGGGGAATATCCTTGAAATTTCGCTGCCCGCATTGTCATGAAAAAACAATTGGCCTGAAGGATAAGATCCTGCTGGGCAGTGGGGTGGATTATCAGGGCCGGGCCTGGAGCCTCAAACCGCAAATAGGCTGTTATGAATGTGGGCATACAGTGGCGCATGATGCGGTATGGATCCGTTTTTTAATGGCTTTCCACGGGATTTTCACCAGCCTGTTGATTTTTATCCTTTTATTTCCGCTGGCGGCCCTTTCAGGCTGGTTTTATTTTTTCACCGCAATAAGTCTTGTGTTTTTATCCTATGGGGCTTTGAAAGTCTTTATCATTCCCCTGCGAGGGGCGGAAAATCTTTTTCTGGAAAAGGTGGAAACTTATTTGCGGGAATTCGGTCTGGGTAAAGCGAAAATTATCAGCCTCGCCAATGACCCGGATGATGCGGCCAATGGGGAAATAATTTTAAGCCTGAATGGTCTGAAACTGCGCTTTCAGAAAGAAGGCGGCGACGAATATATGGAATTTGGCACCGATGATGCGCTTTTTGGTGATTATTATGCCTATGATGATGTTTTTGTGGCCGAGGGCTGGCTTGCGGGGGAAGATATTTTTGAGCGCGATGGCCCCATTGGTCTTTATGAAGCCATGCGGGGTCTGAGCGCACATTACCCTGAGCTGAAAGGCGCTTTTTCCCCAAAAAAGCTCAGCCAAACGCGCAAAAAGATTGAGGCTGTCCGGGACGCGCGTCTTGAAAAACAAAACTGGCATCAAATGAAAGATGCCTGATAATCAAAGACTGTCGCGCACCGTGCGGATTTCTTCGATCAAATCCTCAACATCGGATATTTTGACCACCGGATTCATAAACACCAGCCGCATCCAGCGCTGTCCTTTATAGAGGGTGGTGGAAATATAATAATCGCCTTTTTCCAGCAACCGCCGCCTGATTTCCATTTGAACCGCATCATCGCTGCCGGTTCTGAAGCAGAGGATGTTGGTTTCAGGGCGGATGGCAATTTCAAAATCATCCTGTGCATCAATGAGGTCAGCAGATTTTTCCGCCATCCCCACCATCTGGTTCACATGATCTTCCAGACCCTTTTCCCCCATGGCGGCCAGGGTCATAAACAATTTAAGCCCCATGCCCGATTTGGTGCATTCCACGGTGCGGGCCATGAAGTCAAATCCGGGCTGATCCTTGTCATGGAAAAGATAGCTGGCTTCCTGTTCAAAGGCATGATCCAGATGACGATGGTCACGCATCAGAACCGCCGCACATAATACCGGAGTCCGGAGCATTTTATGTGCGTCCCATATGACAGAATCCGCACGTTCGATGCCTTTGACCAGCGGACGTAATTTTTCCGACACCAATGCCCCGCCACCATGCGCCGCGTCCACATGGAACCAGATATTGTGATCCTCGCAAATGGTGGCCATATCCGTGAGCGGGTCATAAAGGCCCGCCGCCGTACCACAGGCATTACCCACAATGGCCATGACCTGACGGCCCTGATCATTCAGTTTCCGGATCAGAGCCGGGATTTCAGCGGCCAGAACCCGACCATCCTGATCCGCGGGAAGGCTAAGGCAGTTGTCTTCGCCCAAACCGATGATGCTCACGGCTCGTTTGATGGAATAATGGGATTGTTCAGGCACCAGCACCACCAGATTTCCATTATGACCCTTTTTCCAAAAATCGGGCGCTTTGGCGGAACGGGCGGCAATCAGGGCAGTGAGGTTGGCCAGTGAACCGCCATGGGTTAAAACACCGCCCGCATGATCCGACCTGTCATCGCCCTGATCCGGACAGGCCACGGTTTTCCAGCCCACTTTCTTCAACATCCAGTTGACCATAAAATATTCGATGCTGCTGGCGGCGGGGCCCATTTCATAAATGGCCATGGCATTATTGGTGGCCCCGTCAATGAAGGAACCCAATGCCCCGGTGGGGTGGGGGGTGGCCACCTGATGGGCAAGAAAACCCGGATGATGCAGACGGGTGGTATTTTGCAAATAGCTGTGTGTAAATTTCTCCAACATTTCCCCGTCGAGACTGCCCTGTGTCAGCAGATTTTCCAGATCAAGAATTTTGATCAGGTCTTCCGTTGGCCGCTGACCAAAGGCGGGAAAAGCCTTTTCATTGGACTGGACAATATAATTGTCCAGCGCCCTGGCAATAATATCTGTATTTTCGGCGAAATTATTTTTCTTTTCCACGGCCATATACTCTCTTTAATACACACGTTTGTTTTGTGCATCATTAAGCATGATCCAACAGTAAAATCAACGCCAATATGAGCCCATTATGAGCCAATGACAATATTACAGATATTTTGTATCGGGGTGTTTAAATCGAATTTCCACAATCTGATCCAATATATCCTCAAAATGATGCACAAGGTCTGGATCAAAAAACAGTCCGGATTTTTCCTTGATGAAAGCCATGGATTTTTCCACCGTCCAGGCTTCTTTATAGGATCTGGCGGAGGTCAGGGCATCAAAGACATCACAGATCATGCAAATGCGTCCTTCCAGCGGAATATCTTCACCGCTTAGCCCCTTGGGGTAGCCGCTTCCATCCCATTTTTCATGGTGGCTGAGGGCAATGTCATGGGCCATTTTAATCAGCGGGGATTCATCCCCTTCCAGCATCTTGGCACCAATTTCCACATGTTGCCGCATGAGGTTCCATTCATCCGGATCCAGGGCGCTTTCCTTAAGAAGAATATTGTCAGCAATGCCGATTTTGCCAATATCATGCATCAGGCTGGCATTGAGGATCAGGTCGCAATATTCCGTGCTTTGCCCGGCCTGTTTGGCCAGAAGGTGACAGGTTAGACCAATACGGGTGATATGTTCGCCGGTGGAATTATCGCGAAACTCGCTTGCGGTACACAGACGGCTGACAATCTCCATACGGGTGCGTTCCACCTCCTGAGTGCGCTGCTTTACCATTTCTTCCAGATGATTATTCTGGTTTTTGAGCAGGGTGTGATAACTGCGCATTTCCAGAAGATTATGGACCCTGAGCAGGACTTCCGAATTGTTGAAGGGTTTGGTGAGAAAATCCTTGGCCCCTTCACGAAGGGCGCGCATGCGGGTTTCATAGTCATTCTGTGCCGAAAGGATCACAACGGGCAAATAATCATCATCTGAAAATTCCCGTAACTTTTCCAATACCTCAAAACCATTCATGCCGGGCATTTGGATGTCCAGCAGGATGAGATCAAATTTACTGGTTTTGATCAGCTCCAGCGCTTTAAAGGGGTCTGTACAGGTTTCGATATTCTTATAACCGTCATCTTCCAGCAATTCTTCGAGCAGATAAACATTGGCCGCATTATCATCAATCACCAGAATATTTGATGTCATATAAAGGTCGGGCAATTCCATGTTATTCTATTCCTTACTAATTCTGGTCAATTATATTCTGAATTTCGGATATTGTTTCACTCAGGTCAATGGGTTTTGTCAGATATGATATAAAGCCCGCATCAATGCCCCTTTTTATATCGCTGATCATGGCATTGGCACTGATGGCGATAACCGGTATATCTTTTGTGGCATCGCAATGTTGCAATGCTTCCAAGGCCTGATACCCGTCCATTTCCGGCAGGTTTATATCCATGATAATCAATTCAGGTATAATTTCTTTTGCGATTTCCAGCCCCGCCTCGGCAGAGGTGGCAGATAAAAATTCCAGCCCGCCCGTATCCTCGATCAATTCCTGCATCAATTCCAGGTTTGCCGGATTATCTTCAATATAAAGGATTTTTGCCTGATGCGGGGCGGGAATATTCTCAGGCGGGAGGGCGTCGAATATTTTCTTATCCGCGCTACGGGTGGAAATTTCGGTTGAGCTGATGGGCAGGTCAATATGAAAGACACTGCCCACACCCTGGGTTGTTTCATAGGAAATACTTCCGCCCATTTGTTCAACCAGCTGTTTGGTAATGGTCAGGCCAATGCCGCTGCCTTCAATCGTTGAATATTCCCAGCCCAGACGATTAAAGGGATCAAAAAGATGTTTTTGTTCCTTTTCCTTGATGCCAGAGCCGGTATCGGCGATGCTGATGCGGATAAAGTCCGGTTTTTGTCTTTCGACGCAGAGGGTTACCTGACCCTTTTCCTTATTGTATTTTATGGCATTGGAACAGAGGTTCATCATGATCTGGAGGAAACGGGTATAATCCCCCCTAATCAAAGGCAGGTCAGAGGGCAGGGGTTTGATGATCAGACGTATATCCTTTTCCTGCGCCAGAGGCCGGATCATTTCTTCGCATTCGGGCAGGAAGGTTTTAAAGTCAATATCCTCGATAGACAGGGATAATTTACCGGTTTCAATTTTAGCCAGATCAAGAATGTCATTGATCAGTTGCAATAAATGGGTGCCGCTGTTGATGATCTGGCTGATAAAGGCGGATTGTTTTTCTGACAAGGGTTCTTTTTTGCGTGATTTCATCAATTGGGCAAAGCCCAGAATGGCGTTCAGTGGTGTTCTGAGCTCATGGCTCATATTGGACAGGAATTCCGATTTGGCCCGATTGGCCTCATCCGCCGTCCGTTTGGCTTCTTCAAGCATATTTTCATATTTTTCCTGTTGCGTGATGTCGGTGGCGGCACCACGATAACCAATATAATTGCCAAAATCATCCCGTATGGCAATGCCGTTGATCTTCAGGTAAATATATTGTCTTTCATCGGTTTTGAGGCTGCATTTAAAATCTTTTATGGCATGGTGCATCTCGAGATTTTTCTGAAAATTCTGCCATTTTTCGGGGTTGTTCTCAACTTCTTCCGGCGGGACGATTTCCGACAGCCTCAGGCCATAGATTTTCTCCGGCCCCAGATTGGCAAATGCAGCGCGGTCTGAAACTTCGGTAAAGCGGAATTTTTCATCCATTTCCCAGAAAAAATCACAGGCTGAATACATGATATGCGTGAGGCGGATATTGGCTTTCTCAAGATCACTCTTGGCTTTGTCCTTTTCTTCGATTTGCAGTTGAAGCTGCCTGGTGCGCACAAGAACCCGGTCTTCCAGTTTCTCATTGGTCTTTTTCAGGGTCAATTGGGCTTCTTCCAGGGTTTGTTCACGCGATTTGATCTGGTCTGACATAATATTCAGGCTCTGGGAAATCTGGTTGAGCTCCATGCTGGAATTTTCAGCTTCAACGCTCACATAATCCCGTTCCGCGATCCTGTTGGCTGACAGGGCAATATTTTGCAGGGGGAGCGTGAGTTTATTTTTGAGGATAAAATAGAGGCTCCCGATCAGGAGTATGATGCAAATCATTCCCGCCGCCAGAATAAAATACCCCACCTGAGAGGCCCTGTCGTTCAGGTATTTTTTGGGATAGACACTGACATAGAGCCATTCCTGACGGCCCACTTTTGCCATGGCCAGATATTGGTCATATTCTGGCAGGAAAATTACAGAACCTGATTTTCTGTTTTTCAGGCTTTCGAAGATTTTCACTAAATAAGGGTCTTTCAGGTCAGCCACATTGAGCGGTTTATCCGCAAGTTTCAAGGGATCTTTCTGGTCAGGGGCCAGCATGACCTGGCCTTCCCGGCTGAAAATTAAACTATGGGTGTCGGGTAAATTTGTCTCGCTGAAACGTTTGTTGCTGTCGAGCCAGTCAATGTCCATATTCACGCCGGCAATAAATACACCATTAATATCTATGGGTTTGACCGCCGTCACAAAGGGAAGATCAATGCGCCAGCCACGATAAAGCCCTGTCCAGCGTATTTTTCGTTCAGGATTTTGGCTTTTACCGGCCAGAATATGCCAGTCAAATTCGAGGAAAGTGGATGTTTTATCCATTTGAGATGAGGCCTCATAGGGGAAATTCTTCAGGTAGGCCACAGCATGGCCCTGAGGCAGGTGAAAATACATGCCTGCGGTCTTTTCTGTGACCGACGTGCCATTTTCCCTCAAAATCTGGTGCGCTGCCACCATGTATAAACGTTGTTGATAGTCTTTAAGAATGGTTTCTTCATGATGCAGGGTTGTGCCGACGATATTTTCAATCAAATATCCATCACCATGCAGGCGCCCGGTATAATGGTCCGGCCTTACACTGAGCGTGCCATTGTTATGGAGCGTAAATGTATCCTTAAACTCAGCCTCAATAATCTCTCTGGGCAGATGTTCCAATCTGTCAACCCTGTCCCTGAAGCTCTGGGCAATGAAATTGAGGTCAGATTCAATCGAGTTAAGGAAATCTTCCTCTCTTTTACCTCTTTCAAGAACAAATTGAGACAGATTTTTACGGTAAATATCTTCCAATATGGTTTGAACGCGCCAATAACTCAAATAAGCCGCCACTCCCACGGTAAAGGCTATTGCAATGACCATATAGAGCAATATTGAAGTCGATAAGGATTTTGGACGTATTTTGTTAAACACTTTTTTATGTCCATAAGGGCTTTATATGCTTTATTAGCACCTTGAATATAACTTTTATCATCCTCTTTTTTATATATAAAATCAAGAAATACCACGACCGGTCTGATTTTATATTGTGTGAAATATTGCTGTTTTTTTTACAAAAAATTGATCCAGGACAATTTCTTCTGCGGACAAATGATTAAACCTGTTTGCTGGGAAGCTGTATTTATAGCTTAAAGATATTTGATTCAAGAGTGAAGAATAATGAATAATATGGAAAAGCTTGATCAGGGATATTTACAATTATGGGCAAGTTTATTGGGCAGTACGATGGATATTGTCCATACACTTAACAAAAGAATGCGTCGCTATACCCCTTTGACCCTGGCTAAATTTGACGTGTTAATGGCCATCAGTCAGGCCTCTGATGACGTGATTACGATGAGTGAACTTTCCAGGATATTGATGGTTTCAAATGCCAATATGACGGGTATGATCCGGCGTTTGGTGAGGGATGGTTATGTGCGTAAATGGGCCTTGCCAACAGACCGGCGGGTCTATGGCGTGGCGCTGACCAGCGAAGGCAAGGACATTTTGGAAGAAACCAAAGTTATCCACCATAAATGGATCGAAGAATTAATCGGCAGTGTCCAGCATGAGGATATGCGTGGGTTGATCAACAAACTCGATCATTTAAAAGCGTCAGTTCAGCAAATATGCGAAGAAGAAAAATAGGTCCTAGGTCCTGAGCCTGATTATTCTTCTTTGATGTTGAAATATGGCCTGATCCTTTTCAGGCCACTCATGCGACTGATTTTCTCCCAGGGGAAAAGCGGCCCGGGATCAAGCTTGCGCCGGATCAGCACATGGGGCGCATTATTGGCCGGCACCAGTCTGCGATCCAGATCCACATGACCCGCCAGGGCTTTTATGCCAGGATATTTTTCTTTTAGGTGATTGATCAATTGTGCCAGCGCGATGATCTGGGCCTCCGGAAATTCTTCTTTAACGTTTTGATTGCGGGAAAAATGGGACTGGGGATAACGTCCGCGGTTTACCACTTCAATGCCGATGGTTTTTTTATTATGTCCCTTCACGTGATGGGCGATACGGGCATCGTTGATGTAGCGGGTGATCTGCCCCTGACGATCCACATAATAATGACCCGCAGCCCCGGTGCCGTCCCCATAATGTCCCTTGCTGTTTTTGCTGTTTTGCGGGTATAGGATTCGTTCCGCATAAAAACGTGCTTCTTTCATATCACTCAGTTCGGTGGAATGAATGACGATCAGGTTAATGTCTGACGGGTCACGTTTTTTAAGCTTGTCATGATAGGGCAGTAAATCGGTGGAAATATCCAGAGAGGTTTCCCCCATTCCTTCGGCGTGACATAGGTTCGTCCCTAATATGAGGCATAAAAGTGAATTTCGGATAGATTGTCCAATATTTGACTTTTTTATGATCATTTATTTTTCCCTTTTCAAAATTATGAGGAAAACCAGGTTCAGCCCCTAAAACGATGGCAAATAAAAAGCCCGGGCAGGCCGGGCTTTAATCTTGGGATATTTAAAAATCAGGCTGTGGTGTCCACATGCTCAACCGGTTTTTGTTCACCGCCCTTGGCCACCCCGACCATGGCCGGGCGCAACAGGCGATCCTTGATCACATAACCCACCTGCATCACCTGAATGATGGTGCCGTCCGGCTCACCCGTTCCGGGGGTTTCAAACATGGCCTGGTGGAAATTATGGTCAAATTTCTCACCCATGGGATTGATCTGTTTGATATTATGACGCTCCAGAAGGTTGAGCAATTCCCGCTCCGTCATCTGAATGCCTTCCACCAGATTTTTGGCATTATCACCCAATTCGGCATCTTCGGGAATATGATCCAGCGCCCGGCGCAAATTATCGCCAACCGTTAAAAGGTCGCGGGCAAAGCTGGTGATGGCATAATTGGCCGCATCGGCCCGTTCGCGCTCGGCACGGCGGCGGAAGTTTTCATTTTCCGCCACGGCGCGGAGTAATTTGTCTTTCAGGTTTTCCGCTTCGGCAGCAGCCTGTGCCACTGGGTCCGATTCGCTAGATTTTTCATCCTGAGCGGAAGAGGTCTGTGCATTTTCGTCTGAGGATGAGTCCTGTTCGCTGTTCTCATTCATTTCCGAATATTCGTCACTCCCGTCTGTTTCAGGATTGATATGATCTTCGTTCTCTGGCAAGTCGTTGTTTTCGGTCATGTTTTTCTCTAGTCTGCTTTTTTAAATCAGAGGATTTTACCAATTGTTTTAGCCGTATAATCGACCATGGGGATGATGCGGGCATAATCAAGCCGGGTGGGGCCGATCACACCGATCACGCCAAGGATGTTATTTTGACCATCCATATAGGGTGAAGCGATAACAGAAGAACCGGACAGGGAAAAGAGATTATTTTCAGAACCAATAAAAATTCTCACCCCTTCCGCTTCTTTGGCGTGATCCAGAAGGTAAATCAGATCCTTTTTCGATTCCAGATCACTGAATAATTTCTGAATACGTTCCAGATCTTCCATGGCTTCAAGATTATCCAGCAGGTTGGCCTGCCCCCGGATGATCAGCGATTGTGGACTGACATCTTTCTGGTCGGCAGTGGAACCGCTCCAGACCGCAAGTCCCTGTTCGATGATGGATTGGGTCAGATTGTCCAATTCATCTTTTTGTTGCTGCAATTCCTGCTCAATCATGCCTTTGGCTTCGGCAAAACTTTTGCCCACTAAGCGGGTGTTGAGATAATTCCCCGCCTGGATCAGGGCGGACGGGGTCAGGCCCAGCGGGATCGGGATGATGCGGTTTTCCACATCATTATTCTCATTGACCACCACCACCAGCGCCTTGTCGGGGCCAATGGGAACAAATTCAATATGTTTGAGCGGTGATTCATTCTTGGGGGCCAGGACAATGGAGGCGCATCTGCTCAAACCCGACAGCATCTGGGTGGCCTGGGTGAGCAGGCCTTCCATCTGGCTGCCTTTTTCCTGACAATGGATGCGGATGGTATGGCGCTGTTCTTCGCTCAGGTTGCCCACTTCGAGCATGCCATCCACAAAAAGACGCAGCCCCCTGTCCGTGGGCAGACGCCCGGCAGAAGTGTGGGGGGCATAGATCAGGCCGCTGTTTTCCAGATCTGACATGACGTTGCGAATACTGGCCGGGGACAGCGGGGACTGAAAGCGCTGGTTAAAGATTTCCGACAGGGTGCGCGACCCCACCGGTTCACCCGTCAGGATATAGGTATCCACAATTTGCCGGAAAATTTCCCGCGATCTTTGGTTCAGTCCTTCAATATGCATTTTTCTCTCTTTTCCAAATGTAAGAACAGGTAGGCCCAAGGTCAACGGGCAGAATTAAATAAATCTATGTCAATTATATTTTACCATATGTCAAATAAGCTTGACATTAGGTTTTTGTCTGGTTATGTAAAGGAACATTGACATTATTTGAACTTTCAATATGAGGTACACACATGAAAACGGAAATTTTTCTATATTTATTCCCGTTCTTAGAGGATAAAATTATGCAGGTTTTGATGGCCATTGCCGCATTGTTGTGCAGCATATTGGCTTATCTGGTTTATTCCAACTGGCAAGACTTCAAAGGAAATACGTCGTTTTGGGATCAAAACCCTGAAACCGGGCTGGTTTTGGATGGTCTTGTTGTGATGATCATTGTGACGTTGGCGTTGTTAAGCTGGCGCTATTTCAAAACATCTTATGATGAATTCGAAGCCAAGAAGAGCGAACTTATGGGTTTTTGGTCCGTGAGTATCCTGCTCGGGGGAGCATATCTGTATAGCGTGCTGGAATACAGGTTTGACCTGCCGCCGCAACCGGGCTGGGTCTGGACCATGGTCATCACATTTATTGTCTTTATCTGCTGGGTTTTCTTTAACCGTAAATATAAAACCTAGGGGGATAAGATGAGCAAATATACCAGGAAAGAAATGAAAAACATCAAACAATACGGTCATTATAATGGAAAATAAGTTAAGAGTTCTGAGGGCCGAACGGAAAATGTCACAGGCGGATCTGGCGGAACAATTAGGGGTTTCGCGCCAGACCATCAATACCATAGAAAATGGCAAATATGATCCCAGTTTGCCACTGGCTTTCAGCATGGCCCAACTGTTTGATAAAAAGATTGAAGAAATTTTCTTTCCCCCGTCATCATAATTATTGGATTTCTGGTGGACGCGTCCCGGTGCAGCCTGTAGATAAGACAGATATTTTATTTTTCAGGAGAGACAGCATGCGCCCTTCAGGCCGTACCCCCGACCAACTTCGTGAAGTGACCCTTGAAACGGGATTTGCAAAACATGCCGAAGGCTCCTGCCTGATTAAATTCGGCGATACACATGTTTTATGCACCGCCACCCTGGAAAATAAACCACCACCCTTTTTACGTGACACAGGCAAAGGCTGGGTCACAGCGGAATATGGCATGTTGCCCCGTTCCACCCACAGCCGTATGGGCCGGGAAGCCGCCCGCGGCAAACAGACCGGCCGCACACAGGAAATTCAGCGCCTGATTGGCCGGGCTTTACGCGCGGTGGTGGATATGGAAGCCCTGGGCGAACGTCAGGTGCGTCTGGACTGTGATGTGATACAGGCCGATGGCGGCACCCGCACCGCGGCCATCACCGGGGCTTATGTGGCCATGATGCAATGTTTCCAGAAAATGGTGGCCGATGGCATCCTTGAAACAATCCCCGTAAGCAGCCCGGTTTCGGCCATAAGCTGCGGCATTTATGAAGATACACCGGTGCTGGATCTGGATTATGACGAGGACAGCGCTGCCTCTACCGATGCCAATTTTGTTCTTACCGGAGATGGAAAAATCGTGGAAATTCAGGGCACCGCCGAAGAGGCCCCTTTCAGCGAAGAAGAATTCCTCCGTCTGATGCGTCTGGCCAAAATCGGCTGTGACCAGCTGGTCAGATTGCAAGAACAAGCCCTTGGTCTTTAAAATATGATACGGCAATTTCGCGAAAATAAGCTGGTGGTGGCAAGCCATAATGCGGGCAAGGTTCGTGAAATCGGGGCTTTGCTCCGGCCTTTCGGGGTCGAAGCCATCTGTGCTACGGATCTGAATTTGCCCGAACCGGTGGAAGACGGGGACAGTTTTGTCGCCAATGCCAACCTGAAAGCCCTCAGTGCCGCGCGCAAATCCGGGCTGGTGGCGCTGGCGGATGATTCCGGTCTGGTGGTGCCGTCTCTGGGCGGTATCCCCGGCATTCATTCGGCGCGCTATGCCATCAACCCTGATACGGGCGAACGTGATTTTGCCTATGGCATGGCCAAATTAAATAAACAACTGGAAGAAAAAGGGGCCGACAGGTCTGCCTATTTCGCCTGTGTTCTTTCTCTGGCCTGGCCCGATGGCCATGTGGAGGCTTTTGAGGGACGGGTCAGTGGAACTTTGGTCTGGCCCCTGCGCGGGGAAAATGGTTTTGGTTATGATCCCATGTTTATGGCAGAGACATATGACCTGACCTTTGGAGAAATGGAAGCAGCGGCCAAGCATGACATCAGTCACCGGGCCGAAGCTTTTAAAAAACTGATCAATGCCTGTTTTAAATCATAATCTTTCATCCCCTGATCTGGGCGCCCCTGATCTGGGTACGCCTGATCTGGCCATTTATGTGCATTGGCCTTTCTGTCGTTCAAAATGTCCTTATTGTGATTTCAACAGCCATGTGCGCGAAGAAATTGACGAAGCGGCATGGGCCCGGGCCTTGTGTCAGGAGCTGGATCATTACCGCACATTGTCCGGCCCGCGCCGGATCACATCGGTCTTTTTTGGTGGTGGCACGCCGTCTCTGATGTCGGCGCGCACCACGGGCTCTGTTCTGGAGCGTATCGCCCATAACTGGTCATTGCATGAAGATGTGGAAATTACCCTCGAAGCCAATCCCACCAGTGTGGAGGCGAATAAATTTCATGATTTTTCTGCCGCGGGTGTGAACAGGGTCTCATTGGGCATTCAGGCACTTAATGATCAGGATTTAAAGGCATTGGGCCGTGAGCATGACGTGGCCGAGGCCGTGGCCGCCATTAATACAGCCCAGAAATATTTTAAGCGTTCCAGTTTTGATCTGATCTATGCCCGTATGGGCCAGAGCCTGCCTGCGTGGGAAAAAGAACTGACACAGGCGTTGGCGATGGCGGTGGGTCATTTGTCGCTTTATCAGCTGACCATCGAACGCGGCACCGCTTTTTATCAGGCTTATAACAAAGGCCGTCTGACCCTGCCTGATGAAACGCTCAGCAGTGATATGTATGAAAGCACACAGGCCATCTGCAACGCACACGGCCTGCCGTCTTATGAAGTTTCAAACCATGCGAGGCCCAGGGAAGAAAGCCGACATAATCTGGCCTATTGGCGTTATGCAGATTATATCGGAGTGGGGCCGGGCGCCCATGGGCGTTTGGGTTTTGATGATGATCTTCACGGACTATGTCAGATCAGAAGCCCTGAAAAATGGCTGGAAAAAGTACAGCGCCTGGGCCATGCCACGGATCAGGACATTTTGATCTCACAGCATGAAATGGCCGAGGAAATGATCATGATGGGCCTGCGCCTCAAGAATGGTATTTCGAGGGCAGATTTTGCCAGCCGAATAGGCGCAGACATGGATGATTTTATGGATCCTGCGGCCCTGAAGCGACTTTGTGAACTGGGTTATATGGAAAAGGACGATCATCTTTTAAAGGCAAGTCCGCAAGGGATGCTGGTTCTGAATAGTCTTCTGCGGCAACTTCTGCTTCATCCGTCCTGATGAAGGATTTCGGCGCCGGGCTGATGATGGAAAATCCATCTTTGCTCACTTCATAAACCGCCAGACCCCGTTCGATCAGCCCGTTTGCATTAAAACGGAAAATTCCGTCAAGACCAATAAAACCATTGCTGTCACTGAGGTTTTCTATGGAAAAATCCGCCACTTTCTGTTGACGCACGATGGTGGCGGCCAAAGCCATGGCATCATATCCCAGCGTGGCAATGCGCGGCGCTTTCTGGTCAAAAATTTCCTGATAGCGTATTAGAAATTTCGTCGAACCATCATGTTCAGGCGCGGAAAACCAGCCCCCGGCCAGTTGCGGTTCATGAACAAGCATTTCATCATCCCACAGACCGGTGCCAAGGACTTTAATGTGGGCCGGATCAATTTCATAAAAGGCGAGCAGGGGGGCAATGGTTCTGAGCAAGGCCCCGCCTTCGGGCAGGAGGATCGCGTCAAATTCAACATCGCGCAGGACTTCTATATTTTTAATCTCCTCCCTCATCTCGTGGGCGAGATCATCCTCTTCACCCAGAGAATCGAGAAAAGCCACCTCATCAAGATATTCTTTTCGGCGCTGTTTATGGTTGGCAATTTTCTTGACCGGATCAAACAAAAGTTCCTGATCAGGAGGATAATATTCAACCGATAAAACCTGCTTGCCTTCTGCCATGACGGTGGGGCCGAAAATTTCAAGGGTGCGGCTGCCATAGCGGGTTTCAGGGATCAGGGCGGCAAATTTGCCATAGCCTTTTTCACTGGCATAGGAAATGATACGCCTGATCTGTTCCTCGGGCCTGAAATTTAACAAAAAAGTGCCATGCCCGGCCACATTATGGTCGCTGGAAAAGCCAATAACAGGGATATTTTCCTGTTGTGCCAATGGTTTGACCACAGCGATATTTTCAGAAAAAAGCGGCCCGATGATCAGGTCGGGTTTGTGTTTTATCAAGTCCTGCATCGCCTCTTCTGCGCCGGAGGCAAGGCCTTTGGTATCAACAGGTATAATATGCAGGCGCCGGTCTTCGGAATCAAACAGCGCCAGCGTGGCGGCATTAAGCAGAGCCTGTCCCACAGAAGCATCAGGGCCGCTGAGCGGTAACATTACCCCGATATTAATGTTTCTTTGAATTTCGCCCCTGTGCACTTCTTCTTCCTGTGGGGTGGGCGGTATGCTGGTGCGGCTATATTCCGCGGAACCCGGAGGCAGGTCGCGCACCGGGGTCGCGGCAGTGCCGCCACAGGCACTCAGACCCATAAGGCAAATACCCGATAATGCCGTAAAATTTAGCCGTGGCTGCATACGCTTGATATTCCTGATTAAATGTCTTTTCGATGTTTACCCCATATGGCAAAGGCTCTAGGATGGGATAACTCAAAAAATTATATATGCGAGAATATAACAAAAATTATGGCAATGATAAGAAAATGACGAATATAAAACAAAAAAAATTATTGCCGGGTCTTTATGTGACCGCAACCCCCATCGGCAATCTGGCTGATTTCACCTATCGGGCGCAGGATGTTCTGAACCGGGCGGATGTAATTGCCTGCGAAGATACCAGGGTGACGGGCAAACTTTTGGCCCATTATGGCATCAAAACCCCCACCATATCTTATCATGATCATAATTCAGCGCGCATGTTGCCGCAAATACTGGATCGTTTGCACCAGGGGCAGATTGTGGCACTGGTAAGCGATGCGGGCACACCGCTGGTATCCGATCCCGGTTATAAGCTGGTGCATGAGGCCCGGGCGGCGGGCATCATGGTCACCAGCCTGCCCGGGGCCAGCGCCCTGCTGGCGGCTTTGAGTTCAGCCGGTCTGCCCACGGATCAGTTTTTATTTGCGGGTTTTTTGCCCAATAAAACAGTGGCGCGCCAGAAAGCGGTCAAACAATTCAAATCCCTGCCTACCACGCTGGTTTTTTATGAATCCCCCAAACGGCTAAAAGAAAGCCTCAAGGATATATATGCGGTACTGGGGGAGCGAAAAGTGGCAGTGTGCCGGGAATTGACCAAACTTTATGAAGAAATCCGTATGGATGATCTGTCTGAACTGATCAGACATTATGAAGAACGTGGCACTATAAAGGGTGAAGTGGTGATTGTCATCGAACCGGCCCGGGAAAAAATCAGTGACGATAATATGCTTGATGACGCCCTGAAAGATGCGCTGGAAAAATTAACTGTGCGTGAGGCGGTGGCGGCGGTCAGTTATATGACGGGCCTTAAACGCAAAAAAGTCTATAGCCGGGCATTAGAGATTTCGGCGGAGATTTCGGGAGAAATTTCAGGTGACAAAGCTTAAACGCAAAAAAGCATATCATTGGGGACATATGGCTGAATTCCTGGCGGCGGGTTATCTTATGCTTAAAGGATACAGAATTATTCAGAGGCGCTACAAGTGCAAGCTGGGTGAGGTAGACATTATTGCATCAAAGGGCGATATGCTGGCCTTTGTGGAAGTAAAGGCGCGCAGGAATATGGTTTCAGCGCTGGAATCCCTGAGTTTTAATCAGCGCCAGAGGATCATAAGGGCCGCGGACTGGTATATGGCTTCAGGTCAAAAGAGGGGGAACGTAAATAAAGATTTTCAGTGCCGTTTTGATCTGGTGGCACTTGTACCATGGCGGTGGCCTGCCCATATGAAAAACGCATGGCAGGCGGAGCGGGAGTTTAGATGACATTTTATCCGGAAAAATATCTGGAACATTTAAAAGAAATTGGCCAAGGGCCCGATGACCTCGAAGACATCGCGCATTCGGCCATGATTTTGGCCCTGCTGGATCGCCCTGGGGTCTCACATCAAAAATATGATCATCATCTGGAAATACTGGCGCTGGATATTAAAAATGAGGCCCATACGGCCCATACGGCCCATACAGCGCAGACCCGGGCCGAGGCGCTCTCTTCAGTATTGGCCCAGCGTCATGGTTATTCGGGCAATGAAAAATTCTATGATGATTTGCAAAATGCCAACCTCATGTCGGTGATTGATCAACGTATGGGGCTGCCGGTAAGTCTTGGCATCCTTTATATTCATACCGCGCGCAGCATGGGCTGGAAGATTGAAGGACTGAATTTTCCCACCCATTTTCTGATCCGTTTATTCGGGGCAGATCATAAGGGCGGGGATCAGGTGATTATGGATCCCTTTCACGGGGGTAAAATCTTAACCGCCCGGGACCTTCGTGAAATGATACAGAAAATGTCGGGTCCGGCAGCCACCCTGAAACAAAATCATTATGCCGCCCTGTCAGACCGGGCCATTTTGGTCAGATTGTTGAATAATATCAAAATCCGCTGTCTCAAAGTCAGCGATATTTCTCATGCGATTAATATACTTTTTCGTCTCACCCTTATTGATCCTGACAAAGTAGAACATAAATATGAGCTGGGCATGTTACAGGCCCATGCCGGACGATTGGAAGAAGGGCGTGAAACTTTACAGAATTGTTTAATGCTCATTGACCAGGTGGCCGAAAATGAATTAATGAAACAGCAGATCACCAATACGTTGGAAGATATGAAAGACGGCGCGTCGAATATCCTGAGCTTTCAGGATCAGGATGAAGAATGATTAAAGGAAAAACCATATGAGCCTCACCATAGCCATTCAGATGGACCCCATTGAAGATGTAGACATTAACGGCGACAGCAGTTTCGCTCTGGGTCTGGAAGCACAAAAGCGCGGCCATAAACTCTATCATTACGGGGTGGATCAGCTTTCCAGTGAAGATGGCAAAATTACAGCCTATGCCCATCCCATGACCCTGCGGCGGGAGGCGGGCAATCATTTCACCTTTGGTGATGAGGTCAAACTTGACCTTGGGGCCCAGGTGGATGTGATCCTCATGCGTCAGGACCCGCCTTTCCATATGGGTTATATTACCGCCACCCATATATTGGAACAAATCCATCCCAAAACTCTGGTGGTTAATGATCCCGTGTCCGTACGCAATGCGCCGGAGAAAATCTTCCTCACCCGTTTCCCCGACCTGATGCCGCCGACCCTGATTACCCGTAATCTGCGTGATGTGAATTTGTTTCGGGACAAACATAGGGACATTATTGTCAAACCTTTGTACGGCAATGGCGGTGCCGGGGTTTTCCGCCTGCGCGAAGAGGATCAGAACCTCAACAGTCTGATTGAAATGTTTCAGGATTTTTATCCCGAAGCTTTCATCGTTCAGAAATATCTCTCGGACGTGACCAAGGGGGACAAAAGGATCATTCTGGTGGATGGGGAGCCGGTGGGCGCCATCAACCGGGTGCCGGAAGAGGGGGAGGTTCGTTCCAACATGCATGTGGGCGGGGTTGCGGAAAAAGCCTGTCTGACAGCCCGGGAAATGGATATCTGCAAAGCCATCGGCCCGACCCTGCGCGAACAGGGATTATTGTTTGTGGGCATTGATGTGATCGGTGACTATCTGACGGAAATCAACGTCACGTCGCCCACGGGTATTCAGGAAATCGAACGTTTCGATGGCACCAATATCGCGGCTTTGCTTTGGGATGCCATCGAAAAAAGACTTTAAACTGAAAAAGACTTTAGCCTGAACAAGGATTAGAGGCTGTATAATAATCTGAACCACATGGCGGCCAGAACCGCCATGCCCGCAAAAAATGCAAAAAAGCGGTGGGTGATTTTATTATAGGTGGTGTGGATCACCGCATGAATCAGCCGGATTCCCACAAAGGCATAAGCCATCTGAACATAAAGGTCATCGGATTTTTCCAGCACCATCAGGGTGATGCAGACCACATAGAATAAAACAGGAAGTTCATACAGGTTGAGCCAGTGCCGCGAGGGTTTCTGTACATAATCGGGCGGGGTTTCGCTGTTATAGGTCTTAAAATAACCGCCGCGAACATCCTTTTGTTTCAGGGCGCGAATCCGGCTTTTCAGCATGACCAAAGAATAAAGCATGGTAAAAATCGCCAACATGCCCATGGGGTATACAATATTCATTCATTTTCCTCATTCTCTATTTTATGTTTGACCGAAGATAGGAAGTTATTTCTAATAGGTCAAATTATTGATTTATAGTGAAAAATATGTGAGGTGCTCATGCGGATTTTGATTAATATATTAAAGGGTTTCGGGGGGTTTTTATGCCTTTCAATGGTCAATGCCCATGCCATCAGTCCGGATCAGGCCAATAAATTTTCCACGCTGGCACTGGATTGTATTCACAAAGAATATCCCAATAAAATATCTCATACCATGGCATCGGACCGGGATGTGATGCCGCCGCGAAAATTGCATCCGGCCTTTTATGGCTGTTTTGACTGGCATTCATCGGTGCATGGCCATTGGCTTTTGGTGAGACTGTTGCATATGGGGCCACAGAATGGGGAATTCCGGGACCGGGCCATAAAGGCTCTTGATCAGAATTTTACCGCTGAGAAAATCGCCGGGGAAATGGCTTATTTTGCCGCCCGGCCCAATTCTTCTTATGAGCGGCCTTACGGTCTGGCGTGGTTGCTGCAATTGACGGCGGAACTGCGGCAATGGGATGATCCTAAAGCCCGTGAATGGCTTGAAATCTTAAGGCCGCTGGAAAGTCAGATCGTCCTGCGTCTGAAAGACTGGCTGCCCAAATTATCCTATGCGATCCGGCTCGGTACCCATAATCAGACCGCCTTTGCTTTTGGCTTGATGTTGGACTGGGCGAGGATTTCCGGTGATGGGGAATTTGAAAAACTTCTGGTGAACAGGGTTCGGGATTTTCACCTGAATGATGTGAATTGCCCGCTGGCCTATGAACCTTCGGGGGAGGATTTTCTTTCCCCCTGCCTGATGGAAGCCGACCTCATGCGCCGGATTTTGACACAGGAAGATTTTTCCCCATGGCTTGAAAATTTCCTGCCGCAGATCCCTCGTGACGGGCGTAGTGACTGGCTCAGCCCCGGCATGGTCAAGGATGTGACCGATGGCAAGCTGGTGCATCTGGACGGGGTTAATTTGTCCCGGGCGTGGAATCTGGAAAATCTGGCCGCGGCCTTGCCAAAAGATGACAAACGACGCGCAGCCTTGTTGGCGGCGGCAGAAAAACATAAACAACATGGGTTGGCTTCGGTCAGCGGGGAACATTATTCGGGCGGCCATTGGCTTGCCAGTTTTGCCACCTATTTAATGACCAAAAGAGGATATTAGGCATGAGCCATTTTGACTGTAAAAAAGACCTGTTTGATATCCCCGAGGGGGTGACGTACCTCAATGCCGCCACCATGTCACCGCTTTTGAAAACATCGGCTGCGGCGGCGGAAAAGGCCATTGCCCGCAAAGTCCATCCCTGGTCCATTGGGGTGGAGGATTTTTTCACCGATGCCAACCGGTCCTGCGCCATGATGGCTGATATGATCGGCGCGGGGGCAAAAGATGTATGCATCATTCCGTCGGTTTCATACGGCATTGCCATCGCCGCCCGCAATATTCCCGTGAAAAAGGGACAGAAAATCATCCTGCTGGCGGATCAGTTTCCTTCCAATGTTTATGCCTGGCAGGAAAAAGCCAAAAAGGTAAAAGCCCAGATCATCACCATAGAACGCCCGGAGGATGATGACTGGACCCGTGCCATCATTGCGGCCATCGATCAGGATACGGCCATGGTCTGCTGCGCCCAAAGCCACTGGACGGACGGCGGTTTTGTGGATTTGATCCGGCTGGGGCAGAAGTGCCGGGCCGCGGGGGCGGCATTGGTGCTTGACCTGACCCAGTCATTGGGGGTTTTCCCCTTTTGTGTAAAAGAGGTTGATCCTGATTTTATGATCTGTGGCACCTATAAATGGATGCTCGGGCCTTATAGTTATGGTTTTGCCTATATTGCCCCGCGCTGGCAGGATGGCAGCCCTTTGGAGGAAAACTGGATCGCCCGCAAGGGCTCGGAAGATTTCTCCCGCCTGGCGGATTATCAGGATGATTATCAGCCCGGCGCCCGCCGATTTGATATGGGGGAACGCAGCAATTTCTTTCTCACCCCCGTTATTCTTGATGCCATGGAAAATATGAAAGAATGGGGTGCCGCGGCCATTTCCCAATATCTGGGCAGCCTGACAGATTTTGCAGCGGCAGAGGCCCAAAAACTAGGGATCGGGGTTGCGGAAAAACAATTTCGTTCGCCGCATTTACTCGGGCTGATCTTTGACAATGGCGTGCCAGAGGGGCTGGCGCAGAAACTGGCCTCGGAACAGGTCTATGTGAGCATCCGGGGCAATGCGATCCGGGTTTCGCCCCATGTTTATAATGATGAAAAGGATATTGAGCGTTTTTTCACCATATTAAAGAAATATCTTTAAGTCATGGACAATAAGGAAAAACAGAATCTGGAAATTGAGCGAAAATTCCTTCTGACAAAACGCCCGGCGGGAAAACCCCTCAGCCGTCACAGGATTCGTCAGGCTTATATTGCCCGTGAAGGTGGCAATGTGGTGCGGGTGCGACAACAGGATGACCGTTATATTCTGTGTATTAAAACACCCGCAGGGGGCATCAGCCGTCATGAATTGGAATATGAGATCAGCGCCGGGGAGGCTGATATTCTTTTCAAGGCCAGTGCCCATAAACCAGTGGAAAAAATTCGTGAAATTTATCAGGGGGAAAGCCATCTTTGGGAGGTGGATTTTTTCTCCGGCGAGAATGACGGGCTGATCGTGGCGGAGGTGGAATTGTCACAGGAAGATGAAACCATCATTCCGCCCCCCTGGATCGGGCCGGAGGTGAGCGGGCTTTCTAAATTTTATAATGCAAACCTCAGCATTCGCCCCTTTAATCAATGGGGTGTGCGGTATGAGGATCTGGTGGCGCGCTTGATGGCCTGACCATATGGCATAAAGAATGGGTTATTTTTCTTTCAGGATTTCATAGGCGGCGGTGACCTGTTGAAATTTTATGGCCGCATCCTTGTCATCCAGATTGGTGTCGGGGTGATAGAGTTTGGCCATGCGCCGGAATGCGGATTTGATCTCTGCCTGCGTGGCATCATCATCCAGATCAAGAATATCCAGCGCATCATTGCGGCGGTGATCCTTGCCATAACTGTCCCCGCCCATGTCAAAAGCACCACTGGATTTATATCCGGCACTTTTACGCATTTCTTCCTGCGCGCGTTTGAGGGCTTCTTCTTTGCTCAGGCCCTGAAAATAATTCCAGTTTTTGTTGAAATCTGCCACATGAGATTGACAAAAATGCCATTTTTCAGGGCTGTCCGGGGCTTTGGGGGCGGGATAATCCCCCGGTTCATCACAGCCATCATAATCACAATGGCGCACAGAAACCGGATCGCGTTCTGAATCATATCCGCTCCACCGGGGAAAAGTCCATGCTTTTGATCGTGACATTTATACTGCTTCCTAAGGTTACTGTGTATTCAGCCTCTATTATAACAAAAAAAGCTATCTGAAAATCTTTAAAACAAACTTTATCTCAAAAAAATATCATTACATCTCTTAAATAAAGGCGGAAGCTAGACTTTTCAACCGCTCCTAATTACAATCTTATGCTTGTATAAACAAGCTTGTTAAGCTATAGGTGGTGTGTAGGTACATGTGTGGTAAAAGGACTATAGAAATAAATGTCACAAAGGGACTGAAGAATTAAATGCTTTTTTTTGGAGGAAAGCTTTACAGGCGGTTAGAAGCCATTATTACAAGCATACCCTGTGTTTTGGGACGGGGGGCTTGAATGGAAATCTGTCGGGAATTAGAAGCGGATTTATATAAAGAACATCATGAAAAACTTGTTCGTTATTTATATAACTTTCTCAGATCACATAGTGAAGCAGAAGAATTGGCTCAGGAGGCTTTTTTACGGCTGCACAAGGTTCAAAATCCGGAAAAAATCATATCAAAGAAAGCTTTTCTTTATCGGATCGGCCATAATCTGGCGATGAAAAACCTGCGCCGTCGCCAGATTGTCAAAATTGAGACCGGTGTTGAAGACATCGAGGTTGAGAGTGAAGAACCGTCCCTTGATCGTCAGGTGGGGGCCAGGCAGGAATATAGAATTTTATGTCAGGCCATGGCGGAGTTGCCGCCCAAATGTAAGCAGGCTTTTACCTTGCGTATGATACATAAAAAATCTTTTAAAGAAATTGCGCAGGAACTGGACATTTCCATCTCTACTGCGGAAAAACATGTTTTAAAGGGTATGCGATATTGTCAGAATTATATGGAAAAAGCATCCCGTAATAATATATTCAAACTTTGAGACTATAAAGCCCAAGTGGCGCGTAACTGAGTAAGTGAGTAAGTAAGTGAGTGTGATTTATGCCAAAGGGTGATAATTTGGCATGCCATGATATAATCATGGATGCCGCCCGTGAATGGTATCTTCGGTTAGAAATGTCCGAAGGTAGTGATGCTGTTCAAAAGGCTTTCGATATATGGCTTTCTGAAAATAAAAAACATCGAGCTGCCTTTGATCAGGTGGTGGACTTCTGGTCACGCATTGAAACTTTACCAGAGGTACAAGCCTTACGTGATCTGGATGACCATTAGGCAGTTTTGTGGCCATTTTAAGGGTGTGTCGTGGATTGAAGTAAAATAATTTCAATTCATTTAGGCAGGCTTTTCACAGGTTTTCTGCCATTTGGGGCGGCCGCTTTTTAATTCTTATTCTTATTTAAATTATTTTTAAAAAATAACTGGCGGGTTTTCCCTCCCCAAGGGTCTTAGCTTATGTGAGAGGTTGTTTTAGCCACACTGGAATAATTTTCTCTGTAGAAGTTACTGACTGCAGTTTTTTAACTGCAGTCATTTTTTTTGGTTTATTTCAGGCCTTGCAGGCCTTTATTATTGATTGATGGGGGTTTCACCCCCGTGCTCGCGCACTCCCCCTACCTCGCATAAGCTCGGGCGGCCGCTTGGCCTTGCCTCAGCCCCCATGGGGCTTCGGATTGGAGTGTCATGATGTTAGGGCTGAGAGTGGGGCTTTTCATCTTTGGTTTGATGGGGGGAATCCCCCGCGCATCTTTTATTTTCCGCTTTAGTAAACTAAAGCTAGGGCAGCGCTGCCCCCCTCGCCTCGCATAAGCTCGGGCGGCCGCTTGGCCTTGCCTCAGCCCATGGGCTTCGGTTACTATGTCCTTTCCGGGAAGGTCTAAAGGCCCTACGTTCTTACCTTCCCGAACCAGGCTCCAATCCGATGGCCCGGAGGGCCTGAGGCAAGCGCGACCGCGCGCCCGAGCTTATGCGAGGTGGGGGAGTGCGCGAGCACGGGGGTGGAACCCCCATCAACCAATAATAAAGGCCTTGCAGGCCTTTATATGAGAAAGAAAAAAATGATGGTTCAGAAAAATAAAATTCTTCTTCGGGATGCGGAAAAAACGGATATGGCTTTTATTCTTTCACTTTCACCATCACTGGCGGAGGTAGCAAAGCTTTATTGGCATAAGGATGATGTGGTTCAAAAGTTTCAGGATGAATATATTCTTGAAATGTTTGCAGACACCAGGGAAAAACATAAAAGCCTTATTGCCGAAGAAGCAGGGGTGGCTTTGGGTTTTATCCATGTAAGGGAAAACAGGGATGAAATTTCTGAGGAAATGCGTGGCACCATTCCTTTGCTTGCGGTTTGTGAAAAGGCACAGGGACGCGGGATCGGTAAACTGTTAATGCAGGCCGCCGAAGACTGGACAAAGGCGCAGGGTTTGCGGCTTTTACATCTGGAAGTCTTCGCGGCCAATAAGCATGCAAAGGATTTTTATCAAAATCTGGGTTTTGAGCCGGAAACTATTCATATGATAAAATCATTGCAATAGAGGTGGCATTGTTCAGGGGGGTGGATTTTACCTGTCACAATCCATTTGCATTTCTGATCCATATTTGACAAAGTCGCCTTTAATATAAAATTTAGGGGAACATTATGATTATTATCTTGGCTGTTTTTGGCGTAATTCTACTGATTGGTTATTTGTGGTATGTATCGCTTGTGGGAAAGAAGAATGGCGCATTGGAGGCTTTGTCTTCCATTGATGTACAGTTGAAAAAACGTCATGATCTTTTGCCCAATATTTTAAAAATCGCTAAAAAATTTATGGATCATGAAAAGGAAGTTTTAAGTCATGTTACGCAAATGCGTAATCTGGCCCACCGTCAATATGACCGGACAAATCCTTCGGAAGTGAATGAACATTTGGCTGCGGAAAAAGGATTGCAGGCTGCTATGATGCAGTTTTTTGCCGTGGCGGAAAATTACCCGGAATTAAAGGCCAACGAAAATATGATAAGGGCGCAGGAAACTTTTGAAGAGGTGGAAGGCCATATTTCAGCGGCACGGCGTTTTTATAATGCCTCGGTCACGGCCCTGAATAATGCGGTGGAAATCTTTCCGGGCAATGTGATTGCCAATATGGCCAATATTAACAGAATGCCTTATTTTGAAATGGAAGAGGCCGAAAAGAAACCTGTTGATGCCTCGGATTATCTATAGGGAGGTCACATATGTCATCACCTTCCCCATGGGGCGCACGCCCTTCCCAAGCGCCGGAAACGAGCCTGGAAAATGGTTTGCCAGCCCTGAAAGGGTTTGATCGTTATTATCATGACGCGCTGAAGCCGATTATGGCAAAGCTGGAATCCGAACGACCGGCATATCAAAAACGCTTCAAAAAATTTGCATGGGGGGCCGGGGGCTTTTTTCTTCTTTGTCTGGCGCTGGTCATGGGGCTAAGGGTGTCAGGCGGCTTTTTAATTGCTGCCGGGGTGATCAGTTTGATCATTCTGTTTTTGGGTTATTATCCACTGATGGATTTAAAAGAACGCGGCAAGCTTACGATGATGACCCATCTGTGCCGTTTTTTGGGGCTTGAATATCGCCAAACCCCGAAAAATATATCATTGGATATGTTTCGCAGCCTTTCCCTGATACCGCTATATAATGAAAGCCAGTGGGAAGACCAGATTTTTGGGAAAATTGAGGGTATTGACCTGAACTTGTTTGAAGCGACGCTGGACATGGTCACCCGTGACCGCAAAGGGCGCAGCAGACGAATTCAGGTTTTTAACGGCCTTCTGGTGGAATTTGATTTTTATAAAAACTTCAAAAGCACAACAGTCATTACCAGAGATTTCACCAAACTGGGTAACCTTCTAGGTGGATTGAACAAAAGAGGGAAACGGGTGCGGCTGGAAAGTGTCAATTTTGAACGCCTGTTTGAGGTTTACAGCACAGATCAGGTGGAAGCCCGGTATCTTTTAACCCCGGCCTTTATGGAGCGGGTCTGCAGCTTGTCCGCCACGGTCGGTCATGGAAATCTCCAGATGGCTTTCCATAAGGGCAGTCTTTATATGGCAATCAGAAAGAAAGAAGACTGTTTTGAAGGCGGCGAAGCGCTCAATAATCTGGCCACACCGGAACTGGCCAGAAAAATTATCACTGAACTGGCACAAATCTATGACATCGTCCAGATTTTGAAACTGGATATGGAAAGTCAGGTCTGATCATTTTTGTCTCTGAAAATTTCTCTTTTAAATCAGCACTCTGGCGCTCCGGAGTCATAAAAATATCATAATAATGTCACACTTCCGTAAGCGCTCTGACATGTGAGTTTCATTTTGTCCTGCTATCACCCCAATAATGCGTAACCATTATGTGAGGTGAGGTGTGATTTCAACGGAAAGTCTGGTTCGGAACCATTTACCGGTATTAGCCGCCAAAAAACCCCTGTTTAAACTTGCCTGTATGGCGGTGCGGTACCTGATCCGTGAACAGGATTTTCAGGATTTCTCCAGAAACCACCCCCATGCCCGCGGATTTGATTTTATTGATCTGGTGATGGAATATTTTGACTTTGACGTGATTGCCACGGATGAAGAATATGCCCAGATCCCCAGACGGGGCCGGCTGGTTATTGTGGCCAATCATCCGATTGGATCGCTGGATGGGCTGGGGCTTTTGCGTCTGGTCTCCCGGGTGCGCAAGGATGTTAAGATTGTCGCCAATGACCGTTTAAATGCCATAGAGCCAATTCAGGAATTAATCTTTCCGGTGGATAATATGAAAGGCAATACCAGCCGTCAGCAAATCAAGGCCATTCGGGAACATTTGAATTCTGAGGGTGCTGTGATTATTTTCCCGGCCGGAGAGGTCTCCCGCATGGGATTTCGCGGTGTGAGGGACGGAAAATGGCGTAAGGGTTTCCTTAAAATTGCCCGCTCCACCCGTTCCCCCATCCTGCCCATCTATGTGAAGGCGCGCAATTCCATCTTCTTTTATCTGGCTTCCATGCTTTCAAAACCGTTGTCATCGGCTTTGCTGGTGCGGGAAATGTTTGCCCAGGCCCAGAAGGTTGTTCTGGTGAGAATTGGCGGCATTGTGGATTTTAAAACATTGTATGGTACAGGCACCAATGACAAGGCGCTGGCAAAATTATTTCATGCCCATTTGCAGAAGATCGGCAAGGGTAAAAAAGGCTTTTTCCAGACCTATCGATCCGTTGCCCGGGCGGAAAATCCTGCGGAAGTTTATGCGGAATTATCGCAAAATGAAATTATGGGAAAAACCCCGGACGGAAAGATGATTTATCTGGTGAAGGACATTCAGGAAAATGTTCTGCTTCGGGAAATTGGTCGATTGCGCGAAGAATCTTTTCGTGCGGTGGGTGAAGGCACGGGTAAGGCACGGGACTATGATGATTATGACCTGGATTATTATCATCTGGTGCTGTGGGATCATCATGACAGTGAGATCGCCGGTGCATACCGTTTTTGTGAGACGGCTAAAATCATACGTGAAAAAGGGCAGCAGGCGCTTTATACCAACCGTATGTTTGAGCTGGGGGATCAAATGGGCCCTTATCTGGAAGAGGGATTAGAGCTTGGGCGTTCATTTGTACAGCCCAAATACTGGGGCAATCGCAGTCTGGAATATTTGTGGATTGGCATGGGGGCTTTTCTGAAAAAATTTCCGAATTTCAGGTATTTATTCGGTGCGGTGAGCATTTCCAATCAGATGCCGCAATCGGCACAGGATTTGTTGGTTTATTTCTATCGTCTTTATTTTCAGAAACGGGACGGGGTGGTTTCTTCACGCAACCCTTATTATTTTAAGCAGAAATCCATTGCCGATCTGGCCGAAACATTTGACGGGCAGGATTATGCTCAGGATTTTAAACGATTAAAAAAAATGCTGGCCAATATCGGGGTCTCAGTACCCACACTTTACAAACAATATACTGAACTGACCGAACCGGGCGGCACGCAATTTTTTGATTTTGGAACTGACCCGAATTTTGCGGATGCCGTGGATGGTATGGTGATGGTGGACCTTACACAATTGAAAGCCAAAAAACGCAAACGTTATATGGGGGATGATTAGATTTTCCAGAACCTGTGGAAAATCTATATTTGGGGGGGAAGAAGCCATCGGTGATGGCTTCTTCATCCAGTCAGCTGTCTTCAATGACAAAACTGACTTTTTCCATGACACCATTCACCGGGATCGCGATACCGTCAATAACCCGGGGTTTATACTTAAAACGCAATACAGCCTTGATTGAGGCTCTGTTAAAACCCGCATGGGTCGTTTCAATCACTTCGGCATTTTCAACCGCACCGCGTTTGTTGACGGTGAATTTTACGATGGCATAACCTTCAATACCCTTGCTGATCATATTGCGCGGATAGGTGGGGGCGATTTTTCGGATCGACTGCATATCCCCGTCCGCCAGAGCAAATTTGCGCGGCACTGTATTTACCGGCGGTTTGAAGGCGGTAAAATCAGGGCCTATATTTGTCGGTTTGCCTGTTTTCTCCGTCGGGGGCGGCAGTAAGTCAGGTTTTATTTCCTGTTCTTGCGGTCTGTCGGGTTTGATTATATCAGGATAAACTGGATTAACCTCCCGCACTTCCCCGATGACGATAGGGCCCCCTTTCTTGGGTTCCGGCCTTTCGGCGGACGGTGGGGCGATGAGGAAATGCATGCCCAGAAATAACAGAAAGGTAATGCCAAGGGCAGAAACAGCGGCAGTGGAATATCTTTTAATCATGCTATTCTCCTTATATTTTGGTGGTTTATAATTGAATACGCAACATTTCAGGCAGACTTCCCGGATCAGAAAGTCCTGACAGCTTCAAAAGAAGATGTTGATTTAAAGCTTAACCGCACACAAGAAGCATCACGATCGCCAGAGGCAAATGCGGCACATTCGGAAGTGGTATATATATTGAGTTTTTTGAAACATGATACGACCCCTATTTGTAATGCAGTAATAAAATGATATAACATAACGTTATATATGTCAAGAGGCGAAAGGCCTTGGATTGTATAATTTTACTTTTAGTCTCATTTTCCGCACAATTCATGCCTATTGATACAGAAAGATCATTTTTCTTTTCGTTTGAAAGGATATTTGCAATAATGAGTTGTATTGGGAAATATTATTGGGGGCTGAGATAATGAATCCGAGCGATAAGAAAGCGTTTTTTTCTTCTAAAGATCATCGTTTATTCAAAGATATTGTAAAAAACCCAAAGATTTTGCGTCCTGGAATTTTTGCAACTTCACTTCTGTCCCTTGCCTCATGCAAAGAACCTCATGGTATATTCGTTCAGTCACCACCACCGGATGCGGAACCTGACTTTATCGAAAACCCTGATAATGTTTTTATGGCGCGGGATGATAATAATCGTTTTTTTGAAGATAAGGATAGTACGGAGGATTTAACCGTCACCGGTAAGGCGGGTAATGATCATATCACAACCGGATCAGGAAATGATGTGATCAAGGGCGGTGAGGGGCATGATGCGCTTGTGGGGGGTGCGGGGAATGATAGCATCGAAGGTGAAGACGGCAATGATATTGTTAGCGGCAATGATGGGGATGATATTTTGTCGGGTGGGGCAGGTAATGACTTTCTAAATGGTGGTGAGGGCGCCGATATCTTAAATGGAGGTTCTGGCGATGATGGTCTGATGTTTATGAGCAGACTTTCTGATGATAATGATCAATTCGACGGCGGAGAGGGTGTTGATAAACTATATATCTCCCCTGTTGATATTTCAGATATAAATATAATTGGCATTGATTTATCCAGCATTACCGGCATTGATTTTTCATCCCTGTTTAAGGGGACTTCGGTTCAAATTGCCCTCGCTGATATATCGGTTCTTAATGTGGAAGAAATACAGTTAAATCATGATGACAATGAATTAACGCTTACAGCACAAGATGTGATTGATGTAACGGATCTGAACAATAAATTAATAATAGACGGGAAACCTGGGGCAAGTGTTTTTGGCGATATGACGCAATGGTCAAGCTATGACGTGGAATTGGTTGGAAATGATATCTATTATACATTTGGCAATGGAACCGCTGAATTATCGTTGCATTCCGACCTTGTCAGAGTTGGGTTTCAGATGGATGAACCCGACTATACGGAGGTTTCTGTAAATCATTTTGTCGCCAAGGATGATACTGATTCCCTGATAGGAAAGCAAAATTCTAGCGAAAACTTAACGGTTGACGGCGGTGCGGGAAATGACAGAATTCTAACCGGCAACGGTAGCGATACAATAAATACAGGCACGGGAAATAATCATGTGAAGTCCGGTTCAGGAAATGACCTTATTATCGGAGGTGACGGCGATGATGACCTTTCCAGCCAGAAGGGCAATGACGAAATTCATGGGGGTGCGGGCAATGACAAAATTTATGGCGGGGATGATGATGACATTTTATATGGTGATGAGGATAATGACCTGATTTTAGGGGGTTTTGGCAACGACACGCTTGATGGCGGCACGGGCGATGACCAACTCTTTGGTAATTTTGGCAATGATATTTTAAACGGTGGTGCGGGCAATGATGTGCTCATGGGGGATGATGTCTTGATTGGTGGTTTATTCAGTGACACCAATACAATGAATGGTGGGGATGGTGATGATGAATTATGGGGCAGAAATGGCGATATTCTGGATGGTGGAGCAGGCCATGATGTTTGGGTTATTTCCGGCAACACCATAGATTTTTCATTGATTACAGTAGATAATGTGGAAGAGATTAGTTTGGGGTCCAATCCCCTGACAATCAACATGCAGGATGTTCTTGATGTTACCGATGGCAATAATGAATTGATTATTAGCGGGAATGATGAAGCCACTGTTACATCCACCAATCAAAATTGGATATTGGGAACAGACCAGATTATTGACGACACGCTTTATCATACCTATACCTCAGGGGATGCGACCTTGTTAATCGATGCAGATATGACGCAGGATATTTCCTAGGGTCAAAACCTGTCAATTATAATAAATAAAATGAAAAGGCAGATAACCAATGGCAGAAATATTAATGATCCTGGGTGTGAGCATATTGGGAATTTTAGGATCGGTTCATTTGATTTTTACTTTTTTCAGCAGAAATTTTGAAGCCCGCGATCCTGCGCTCACCGAAGCCATGAAACAAGGCGCTCCGGTTATTTCTGATGAAACCACGGTCTGGAAAGCCTGGATCGGCTTTAATGCCAGCCATAGTCTTGGGGGCATTTTTCTGGCGGCGCTTTATATTCCGCTGATCCTTTTTCATTTTGAGATTATCGAAAATTCGCTCTGGTTTTCATCCGTGCCGTTGGCGGCCAGTCTGGTTTATGTGTTTTTGGCGAAGAAATATTGGTTCAACGTGCCTTTTTACGGCATTTCACTGGCCAGCCTCTGTTTCGCGGCGGCCCTGTTCCTGAATATATTCATATTCTAAAGCAGAAAGCGGGTTGTTGAGAAAATCTCTCACCATAAGATCATATTAAGCTTCAATATCTGACCAGACAGCAAATTCATTGCCATTGGGATCGGAAAAATGAAAACGCCGACCGCCGGGAAAAGCAAAGGTGTCTTTGATAATCCTGCCACCGGCCTTTTCAATTTTTGACTGGGTCTGTTCCAGATTTTCGCTATAAAGAACCACCAGTGTGCTGCCTTTTTCGGTGGAGGAGGCCAGATCAGATTTGAAAAAACCGCCGTCCAGTCCCGCGTCGGTTATGGCCATATAATCCGGCCCGTAATCCACAAAAGACCAGCCAAAGGCCTGAGCGAAAAAGTCTTTGGTCGCAGCCATGTCTTTGGCAGGAAATTCCAAATAGTTGATTTTTTCGTGATTATTCATATTCCGTCCCTCCTGGGCCTGATTATCATTATAGGGCAAGTCTGGCCCCCTCACAATGTCACATCCCGCGTTATTTATTCAGCGATTAAGGGCTGCTTATCGCACGGGTTTTGCCGCTGATTTTAATGCTGGCCCCTTTTTCATCCGTATAATCCACGATCAGGTGGCTGGGGCAGCCCATGTCCACACCCTGTAAAATTTCAAAATGATTGCCCCCCGGCCAGTGGATGTCACGCAGATAACCCGCCAGGGCGGCGGCCGCGGCCCCGGTTGCCGGGTCTTCATAGACACCGCCCGAAGCAAACGCATTGCGCGATTGAAAGAGGTGATGCCCTTCCTGCCATATCAGACTGATGGTGGCGAGGTCGTTTTCCAGCATCAGGGCCTTGACCGGTTCAAAGGCATATTCCATCCGGGTCAGGGTTTTACGATCCTTGACCACCATAATAAAATGCCTGGCCCCGCCGGAGGCAAAACGCAGAGGAAAATTTTCATCAAGCTGATCTTTTGTCAGGTTGAAATGTTTCAGCACAAGGGCGATAAAGTCTTCCGGTGCCTCTTCTGAATGGGTGCCGGGCGATTGCAGGGCAATGGAATAATCCCCGTTCTCGTCTTTATTGGCCTCGACGCTAATCTCGCCTTCATTGAGGAAAAGGTGAAAATTCCCCGGGCCAAAACTTTGTGCCAGCGCAGAGCCCGCCGCGATGGTGGCATGCCCACAAAAAGGAATTTCAATCTCGGGCGCAAAATAACGAATGCGCCAGCCTTCGCCCTGTGGTTGCAGGAAGGCGGTTTCGGAATAACCCACCTCGGCGGCGATTTGCAACATTTGTTTGGCGTTTGGCATTTGGTCGCAAATCAGCACACCCGCCGGATTTCCACCCTCACCATGATGGGAAAAGGCCGCTATTCTTTGTATTTCATCCATGATCATTCCTTATATTTTTTATCAGGATATGGTATGTAAAGGGACAGATCAATAATTTAAACAGGTATATTCAGGAAATATTTCTGTTATATAGATGCAACGAGGGGGCGAATTGATGAAATATATATCCATATTGCGCGGCATTAATGTGAGCGGCCAGAAAAAAATACTTATGAAGGATTTAAAAGCCCTTTATGAAGGGTTGAATTTTGACAATGTGATGACCTATATCCAAAGCGGCAATGTGATTTTTGACAGCACAGAGGCAGACACCGCCAAGCTTGAGAATATGATCGAAGGGGCGATCAAAGACCAATATGGTTTTGAGGTGCCTGTGGATGTGCGTATCAGCGAAGATTATCAGAAGATTATCAAAAACTGCCCCTTTGCACCGGTTGATGTGGAAAAAGACGGCACCAAAATATTGGTCACCTTTCTGTCCGGCATGCCCGATCCAGACAAGCTGGCCGCGGCCCGGAAGGCCGCCACCCTATCAGAAGTGATGGAAATGGACGGCAGCGTGCTTTACCTCCACTGCCCCAATGGTTACGGTAAAACCAAACTTTCCAATGCTTATTTGGAGAAAAAACTCGGCCTTACCGCCACCACCCGAAACTGGAAAAGCATATTAAAACTGCGGGAATTGGCAGAGGGTTAATTATCGGGCCTATAAGGATAGTCCGGCTCTTCCCCAATCCTCAGAAGGACGAGTATGCCGGGCGTAATTATTCCCCCAGCAGAATAACCCGCCCGTCCTCAAAACTTATCCTTTTGGCTTTATAGAGTTTGCCGAGGGCTTTTTTATAGTTGGATTTACTGGTGTGGAAGCTTGTATTGATTTTTTCGGGGCTGCTTTTGTCGGTGATGTCGCATATGCCGCCGTTTCTGATGAGGTGGTCGATGATCTTATCGGCCAGTTCGTCACGCATTTTATAGGCAAGGTCTTGTAAGGTGAGGTTGATCCGCCCGTCCTCCCTAGGCTCACCAATATAACCTTTGATCCTGTCACCAATCCTGAGCGGGCGCACCACGTCATTATTATGGATCAGGCCCAGATGAGTGCCGTTGATCACGGCTTTATATCCAAGCTCACTGCGGCTGGCGATCAGAAGGTCCACCTGTTGACGTGTTTTGAACTTTCCTTCGTTCATTTCGGGCATATGACGGCCAAGATAGGAGCTGGCGGCAATACGGCCCGTCACGTCCACATAAAGATAAACCACATACCGCCGGCCCACTTCCATGGGCACGCGCTGTTCCTTAAAGGGGGCCAGCAGGTCTTTGCTCAGACCCCAGTCAAGAAATGAACCAAAATCGCTTTTTTCCACCACGGTTAGATAAGCGCATTCGCCCACCTCTGCAAAGGGGATTTCCGTGGTGGCAATGGGGCGGTCTTCTGAATCCAGATAGACAAAGACATCCAGCATTTGGCCCACTTCCCAAAGGGCGGGATCATCCGGAAGATAACGTTCAGGCAGCAGGATTTCTTCCGTCAAATCCCCTTGCAGGTAGACACCAAAATCCACATGTTTTGTCACTTCCAGTGAATGGGTTTTGCCGATTTCAAGCATGTGAATATTCCAGCCTTACATAATTCATCAATAGGCAGCTTCTACAGGGAAAAGATAGAAGAGTCGAGAGGAGGGATTTATTCTGAATAAGAGGCAAATAAAAAAGATCGCGGTCGTTAAACCGCGATCTTCTAATTTAAGGTTCAGCTGTTTTATTGACAGCGAAAACTTTATTTGCGACGACGACGGGCCGCAATGCCGAAACCAAGAAGGCTTAAACCGAACAGAGACAGCATGCCGGGTGCTGGTACCGGATTGTCCAGATGCTCGTTATACCAATCCTGATAGAAGGCTACCCGTGTGTCGGAAGCATATTCACCAAAGCTGCTGTTCAACAGATCATCAACATCGGTGAAACCGGAACCGAAAGTACCGCCCCAGGAATGAACACCAGTGATCAGGCCGTTAATAAAGCTCGGGCCACCGGAATCACCGGAACCGATAAAGGCTTCATCGCCGAGCAGGGGGTCACCATTTTCATCAAGGCCACGGGTACCAAATCCATCATCACAGAGGGAGAAGTCCCCAGTAACATAAAGGAAGGTATAGATACAGACAAAATTATGGTCAAAAGTTCCATCGTCAAAATCATAGAACATTTGCTGACCAAGGGTTGTGCCGGTCAAGATGCCAGTGTCAAGGTCATAACGGTTTTTACCCGCACGCAGCCTGAAATCGAAATCAAAACCGGTTTTACCCGAGGCTCCATTACCGGTACTGCCGGCACCCACATGGGTGACATCCTGACCGAAGACCGCATCACTGGTATCCCAGTTGATGCCATAACGATCATAAGTGCCCGCATCCGGAGTCTCATCCAGATAAATCATGCCAATATCGCCGGGTGCACCGAAATCATTGTCGAACTGGTTATAGTCTTCATGCTGGACAGACAGGCGGGTATCAAATTCGAAGAATTTCCAAGCGTTGGGATCACCGTTATCCTGAGCCAGTTTGTCGCCGAGGATAAACCAGGATTTTTCTTCCCAGATCTGGCCATTATTTTGAGCATTCTGGTTAATACAATGACCAGCGGTTAAAACAGTATTGCCGCCTACAAGAGAGCCGGTACATACATATCCACCGCCACTTTTCAGGCGGGAATAAACAACCCCAACACCCGTATAATCGGCTGCGGCCTGATATTTGGGCAGATAAGGGTCATCATTAACCAGAAGATATTGGCTGTTATTTCCGTCTGCGGTTATACTTGGTGTTGCCATGGCGCTTGCGGGTAAGGCAAGGGCAAGGGCTGTACCAAAAATGAGTTTGTTAAGTGGGTTCTGCATATTTACTCCTCTAAATTTTCTTTGTTGCAAGACCTTTCTGGTCTGCTGCCATTGTTTAATTTTTCATCCCGGGCGATCTTTTGATCTTGGGGAGGGCCTTTAAAAATGGCATTATTATGTTCTTAAATATGATCTTATTTATACAAAAGAGTGTTTAAACGCATACTCAACTCTTTTATGTCGTGTCAGCTTTTTTTACAGTTAATATTTGGTTAACACGAATATTAGAATTAAAGCAAAAACCGGGCCAACTATAATAAAAGCAAGGAAAAATAAGGTCTTATGTTTTTTTGTGGATTATTTTTGAGCCATATGTGTAAAGAATCTTTGCAGATTCCATGGAATCTTACAGATGTTTAATCATTGATTGTGCCGGGAGGGCTGAAAAAGCCTTCTGGAGCTGATTTCTTCGAGGATGGCAGGGGATGTGGTCTTAACTTCGGGAAGTTTCAGGGAAAGTATGTCCAGCATTATCTGATCATATTCATCCAGATATGCTTTTGGGTCCTGTTTTGATATTTGTCGTATCTTGCGATAGGTCGCCAGGGCTTCGCCGGTTAGAATTTGTAATTTCAGATAGAATAAATCGTCTGTGCCCCCCCGTTCTTGCCGTGTTTGCAGGGCTGACTTTATCCGGTCGATTTCTTCTGGTGTCATACAGGCCTGAAGGTTTTTTTCAGGCATAAGGAAAAAATATCTTTCGTACAGGATATAAAGTTTATTTTTTGTTTCACTATTGCCATGGGCTGGGTTTTTTAAAAAATGAATTTCTTTCAGGCTGCAAAAATCTGTTTCTGTATTGCCTTTTTTTACAAAAAGTTTCCAGGTGGTCTGTTCAAGAAGCCGGGACTTTAGGCGCTCGATAAAAAGCCGTTGCTTTTTGTCTGGTTTTTGTTGGTCTATGAAATTTTTATAATGGTTCAGAGCCGTTCGGTAATCCTGCATTCTGCCGTAGAGGTGAGCCAGGGACAAATCCTTATGCTGTCTTTCATAAGCCGTAATTTTGCGTTTTCTTATTTTCTCAAATCCAGAAAATACTTCGGCCTCGGTCCAGATTTTTATGGGAAGTCGACCAGTTATTTTGGGGGGGATTTTGCCTTTTTCCTGTATGTCAGGCTGATAAGCAGCAAGACTTTCATGCCCGCTCAGGCTTAAAAGGACTGCAAAAAGGGCAATCATATAGGGTCTGAACATTATCGATCCCCTCGGAAATCTGGCTTATGAGCGCCAACAGGCAAAGCTGATCATAGAACGGAAAAACAGCCAAGATCAAGGGGTAGAGGTTAATAGGTTTTTTATACTTCCGGCGGCTTCTCAAAGCCCGGTCTTGGAATGCGTAGCCAGATGGGCATATGGTCGCTAATGGAATGTTCAAATTTTTGACCTAAATCCTTCTTTTCATCTTTGTTCAGGCTGAGATAGGCTTTGGCCTTTAAAGCTCTGGCAAAAAGATCCGCAAAATTAAAAACGCCATAATGGAAACCGTCGGCTTTCTGTTTTGAAATCAAATCCTGCCAGCGGTCATTGGGGAGTTTTTTTTCGTCTTCGCCAAGGAAGAAAGCGATCTGGTCAAAGGTCTGGTTCAGGCGGGCGTTGGAACGAATATATTTATTGCTGAGCGGTTCTTTATCAATAAAAGGAAAATAAATACGGCGGTCTTCTGCATTGCCAAAAACCTGTTTGTTCAGCTTCCTGAGCCGCTTTTCTATATTTTTTCGGTCTGATGCCGGTTTGTCAAAATTCAGGTTTAAATCGCCCAGCAGGATAAAATTATCCACCGTCATCCGATCCTGATCCTTCATACGGTGGCTGAGCCAGTTGATCAGAGCCTCAAATTCCGCGTCGCGTTCTTTTTGTTTGCCGTAAATCAGATGTGCATTAACGGCAGCAAAGGTGACGGGTTTTTGATCATTGGCAGCGGGAATTTCAAAAGCCGTCACATGGGGGGAACGCATGAAAGTGATAAAGGCGGGAAGGGCATAGGTGGGTTTGGTTTTTCGTTCACCATTCTTGAACGCCGTCATTTTCTGATCAAATGCCGCATGGCTGTCCACAATCAACTGATGATTGTCAAAAAAATGTTTCATCACAGCGGAACGGTCAATATTCAGGTCAGAAGCCATATCCAGCCGCCGGATGCGACGTTTGCGATAGAGAAAAGCCAGCCGTTCCGACATGCCAACTTCACCGGGCACTTCACCGGTAATATCAGATACCACAAGGCCGAATTCACCATCACCGGCAATTTTGCTTTCCATTCTTTCTTTCAGATGACGCAGCCCATCCAGATTATCCTGAACTTCCTGAATGGCGATCAGGTCGCAGCGCGCACAGAAACGAGCCAGAAAATCAATTTCCGGCTCACGCCCCGTCATGGTTCCGAGTTTGCGGATATTGAAAGAGGAAAAAATGAGGGACGCCTCCCGGCCCCCCTCTGGCATGCCATAGCTCAGCGGATCCCGATCCAGCTCAGTTATGATTTTATTCCATTGGTTTTGATTGAAACGCCCGGCCATAGCCAATTCCCCCAAATCTTAACAGGTCCGATATTTTTTATAAATCAGACATCATTATAGATAAGAAAGGCGTAACATATCATAATTTCCGTAAAAGTGGAAGTTCAGGCCCTTGATTGACAAAGGCGGATACGGTGAATTATTCACCTTGCACGAAGGCAATGCGGCGGTCTTTAGGGTCTATGGGCAGATCATTGACACTGGCATACCGTCTGGCCATAAGGCCATCTTCATCAAATTCCCATTGTTCATTGCCATAAGAACGGTGCCACCGGGATGTTTCAGCATCCTGCCATTCATATTCAAAACGCACCGAAATACGGTTTTCAGAAAAGGCCCAAAGCTCTTTCTTCAGGCGGTAATGTTTTTCTTTCAGCCATTTTTTGGTGAGGAGGTTTTTTATGGCGGCGCGCCCCTGTAAAAAAACATCTTTATTGCGCCATTCAGAATTTTCGGAATAGGCAAGAGAGACTTTTTCCGGATTGCGGCTGTTCCAGGCATCTTCGGCCATCTGAACCTTTTTCAAGGCGCTTTCACGGTTAAAGGGCGGGGTAATGGTCTGCTTCATTATGGGTTCCTGCTGCATTAAAAAGGGGTGGAGGAAGCCTCGTGCGGGAAGAGGGGAGTTAAGGCTTCCTCCGTGGGTAGACAGCATGACTGCTGTCTTAGGGGTTCTTGTGGGGTTCTTGTGGGGTTCTTGTGGAGTTCTTGAAAATCTATTTTTTATAGGCCTCATGAATGGCTTTCACCACTTCACCTGTGCTCAAAACACTATTGGCAATCATGCGGAAATTGGTCATGGCGGCGGCATATCCGTCGAGGCCGGGAAGTTGTGCGGCTGCGGTGGCATCGGAGACAACCAATACTTCAAAACCTTGTTCCATCAGTTCGCGCATATGGGATTCTGTGCAGAGGTTGGCGGACATGCCCGCAAGGATGACCCGTGAAATTCCGGCTTTTCTGAGTTGAAGAACCATGTCATTGGTTTCCGGGCCGTAAATTTTATGCGGGCTGGAGACAATGGTTTTCCCGTCTTCAATATAGGGTTTGTAAAGCTCAAGCCAGTCCGCGCCCGAACCCTCGAAACCTTCCAGAGACAGGGCATCTTTACGGTTAAACATGCCAATATTATGCATCAGTTTTTCCAATGCGCCTTCAGCTTTCCAGCGGTGGTCATGGGGGTAATAATAATGTGGTGAGACAAAGACCGGCATGTCATTGGATTTGGCGGCGGCGAACAATTGTTGAATATGTTTTACGGTTCCGTTCTTCGTCACGCTGGCTCCCACAACACCCCAGGTTACCCCGTCAGGGCTTAGGAAATCATTTTGCGGGTCCGTCACCAGAAGAGCCGTTTTGCCGGATTCAATTTTCATGCCGGGATTGGGCAGGCCATCCGCGTAAGCAAAGATATTCGGGCTTAACAGGGTGAAAATGAATATAAGGCTGGCAAGAATAAAAACCGCCGATGTTGGATAAGGTTTCTTTGGTTTGTTATGGTTCAGATAGGGGCTGTTTTTGACGTAGGGCAAAATATTCTCCTGATTATGATGTTTAAGGTTTAAATAATACTTGTGTGAAGTTCTTCAGCTGTTCAGGCTTTCCAATTCGCTTATTCGGGCCTTTAAAGGGGTCACAATGTCGTGCATTTCTTGTTCCGTATAACGCGGGGTGATATGCTGTGGGCAATTCCAGTCAAAGGCTTCCACCGTCATGATGATGGCCCGCTCAACCTGGGCGCGATAGCTGGAAATTTCGAGTTTAGCCAATAATTCGGGTTCTTCATCAAAATGGGCTATGCGAACTTTTGCCCAGATTTTCAGGCGGCGTTTCTTGGTATAGTCCAGCAAAATCAGGGCGATACGATTATTGGCATTAAGGTTGCCAACGCTGAGATACTGGATGTTGCCGCGAAAGTCTGCATAAGCGATGGTGTTTTCATCAAGAACGTTCAGAAAACCGGTCGGACCACCGCGAAATTGTACATATGGCCATCCGGTTTCAGAAACAGTGGCCTGATAGAAACCGTCGCGGGCTTCGATAAATTTTTTTTCATATTCCCCCAAACCTTCATTAAAATCCTGCATGGCTTCAAATCCCTGATTGGCCTTGCGACTGCCATAACGTTCCTGAGCTGATTTAACAGAAGGGGTAAAGCTGATCTCTGCAAAATTACGGGCCATGGTAAATCCTTTAAAAAAAAGTGGGCGAGTGCGTGATGTCGAAATTTTTACACCCGCCCCAGTGAGGGAAAGTTTCGTTAAAGTGAGGGAAAGTTTTGTTAAAGTGAGGGAAAATCTTTGTTCATCAGGTTTTGTCCCACGGATATTTCCAGCGGCTTGATGGCTTGTTGTACAGATCGGTCAACTAAAGGTCTGTTAATTGACGGCGCGGCGGGTAGGGGGCCGGCAAATAGGGAAATGTCTTTTCTGGCAACAATATTAATAGGGCTCATTTTTATTTCCTGATGATGGTTGTATAAAAAACTATGCTCTAATGCGTACTGATCGGTCTTTATGTTTTTTATATATGAACTGATCTGTACATATAGTCAAGAGTTTTTTGAAAAAATAAGGTATTTTTATTTTAAAGTGTTGAATATTCACTGTTTTTTATTGACTGTTTTGCGGGGAAGTTTATTATAAGTATACCGATTAGTAAGTAATGGAATTTAATATGCGCCCCTCTAAACGAGATGAATTGGTTCAAAAGTCTTTAAAGGTCTTTTATGAAAATGGTTTTCATGCAACAGGCATGGATTTACTTGTGGCCAGGACCGGGATTTCCAAAACATCCATGTATAAACATTTTCGCACCAAAGAAGATTTGATTCTGGCGGCACTTCACTTGAGGGATGAACAATTCCGCGACTGGTTATTTCGGCGCATGAAGGAATTGGGCGCGACACCGCGGGCGCAGTTGCTCGCCATGTTTGACGCGCTTCGGGAATGGTTTTCGGAAGAAAGTTTCCGCGGCTGTATGTTTATCAAAGCATCCGCCGAATATCAGGAGGTGGAAGATCCGATTTATGCTCAGTCTTCTGAACATAAACGGCTTTTGATTTCTCATTTTACGGAACTGGCGACGATGGCCGGGGCGGCGGAACCTGCTATTCTGGCGCGCAAGCTTTTAATTTTAAAAGAAGGGGCCATCATCAGCGCCCATCTGCTGCATGGTGAGAATCCCGCCATGGATGCCAAGGCGGTCGCGAAAACTTTATTGGCCGAGGCGCTTGGTCATTAGGTCCTGACATCAGGCCCAGACATCAGACCCAGGCATCAGACCCAGACCCAGACCCAGACCCAGACCCAGACCCAGACCCAGGCATCAGGCTATGAATATTCGATTTTGCTGATATTATTCTTGTCGCTTTTGATTTAAAGCTTGACTTTGTCTGCTAAAAGCCGCAAACAGCGGCGCAACAGTGTAGAGATAGACATTGTTTTTGTAAGTATTTGAATTCCGCCGAGCAGTCATGGATAACCTTACACCATGAAAAGCCCATAAAATTTGGGTCAAGTGCGATCGCGGAGATATATCGTGCAAGACATGATGATCATGCAAGTCACGATGAAAGAGCCGCGAAAGGACACTGCAATGACGCAATTTGATGCGTTAGGCTTGGCTGAGCCTATTCTGAATTCCATTGAAAATGAGGGTTTTCAAGCCCCGACACCCATACAGGCAAAAGCCATTCCACCTCTGATGGAAGGTTTGGATGTGATGGGTCTGGCCCAGACCGGTGGTGGTAAAACCGCGGCCTTTTCCCTGCCTATGATCAACAGGCTTTATGAGGATTATCAAAAGCCGCGCCCCAATATGCCAAAGATTTTAATCTTGGCCCCCACCCGGGAACTGGCGCAACAAATCGGGCTGTGCATCGAAACTTTCTCCAAAGGCACTAAAATCAAAAGTCTGGTGATTTCCGGTGGTCAGCCTTATCCGCCACAAACCAACAGACTGCGCCGCGGTGTTGATGTCCTGGTGGCAACCCCGGGTCGCCTCAATGACCATGTGCGCCGTCAAAATGTAAAATTTTCTGAAACTACGGTTCTGATTCTTGATGAGGCAGACCGCATGCTCGACATGGGTTTTGTGGATGAGGTGACGGAAATCGCCGCCAGCCTGCACGAAGAACATCAGACCGTTTTGTTTTCCGCCACCATGAACCCCAAGGTTCGTAATCTGTCGCGCCAACTTCTCAATGATCCGGTCTATGTGGAAATTGAACAGAAAACGGTGGTTGCCGATACCATTTCCCATAAAATGATGGGTGTGACCCGTAAAAATAAACGCCAGCTTCTGGTGGATATTCTGTCCGGTGATGATGTTGAAAAGGCGCTGATCTTTGCCCGCACGAAAAGCGGGGCGGATGACCTGTCTGATGCGCTGTATGAAGAAGGCATCCGTTCCGATGCAATCCATGGTGACAAACGTCAGCGGGTTCGGGAAAAAATCCTGATGAATTTCCGTCGGGGCCGTACGCAGGTTCTTGTGGCCACCGATGTGGCAGCGCGCGGCATTGATGTGGACGGCATTTCGCATGTGATAAATTTTGAAATGCCCATTGAACCTGAAAATTATGTCCACCGCGTGGGCCGTACCGGACGTGCGGGTGCCAAGGGGACTGCGATTTCCTTCTGTGACCCGAGTGACATTCGCCTGTTGAAAAATATCGAACAGCTTATCAAGCAGCCGATTGAGGTGGATACAGAGCATGAATATCATATTGACCTGACCATGAAACGCGCGCCTCAGGGCCGGGGTGGACGCGCAGGTTTTGGTCGGGGTGAGCGGGGCCGTGGCCGGGATAATCGCGGGGGCCGTCATGACCGGGGGGATAGAGGTTTCCGGGAAAACCGCAACGGTTCCAGAAATGCCCACGCCCGTCCGGCAGCCCGTGATGACTTTAAACGTTCTGCCAGAGATGGACAAAGAGATGGACAAAGAGAGGGGCAAAGAGAAGGGCAATGGGAAAAGAAACGTGAATGGACAGAAGAACGTCCCAGAGCGGATCGCCCCAGAGCGGATCGCCCCAGAGCGGATCGTCCCAGAGCGGATCGTCCTAGAGCGGATCGTCCAAGAGCAGATCGCCCCAGAGCAGATCGTCCCAGAGAAGATCGCCCAAGAAATGATCGTCCCAGAGCGGATCGCCCAAGAAACGATCGTCCCAGAAATGATCGCCCCAGAAATGATCATTATGAAGCGCCCAAAAAACAGGCGCCGCGTTATGATCCGTGGAAAGATACTCAGGGTTTTGAAGGGGATCCGGTATTGGATAAGCTGGCCGGAAAAGCACCGGCAATAAAGGCCGGGAAAAAGAAAAATGCTTCTGACTTTGTTGGCCCGGCCAAGAAGAAAAGCTTTAAGAAAAAAGGTGAGGGTGCAAATTCTTTTGGTAAAATGTCCACCGCTAAAAAGAAGAAGAGCGGCAAGAAAACACTTTCCATTTCCCGCCCTGACAAGGCAGAAAGGCCCTCTGCCAAGGCTGGAAAACCCAAAAGCAATGGCCGCCCGTTTAAAAAGGTCGGATCAAAAAATAATGGTGGTAATAAAATTTTCACACCCAGAAAATCGTCAGGCCGTGCGGCTTAGGGAAATAAAAATTTCAGACAAAAGGCTCCTGTTGGAGCCTTTTGTTCACTTAGATGGATAATGAAATTAATAGGTTCTGAGCCTAGAGTTTGCTGATTAATTCGGTCCAGGGAGCTCTTTGCATATGGCCGGCATAATCCTTATATTTTCCAATGGCATCCCCGGCAATGAAATCCACCTTATTTTCATTGGCGATGAATAAATCCTCCAAGGTGTTGACATCCAGAAGGGATACCTGAATCTTAAATTTATGGCAGTTATTGACGAAAGGAATAACCTGTTTCCATGCTTTTTTCGGGGTTGTGCCATGGTTTGAAATATTGATGCTGATTGCCCGAATGCCGCTATCGTGGTATTTTTCAAAATGCAGGTCGATGCTTTCAGATTCGACCAGAACAGCGCGGCTGTATTTTTTCAGAGTGGAAACGATGAAATGCAGTTTCACCGCCGGAATGCCATCAGGAAAATCCACCAGCGAGAAGACAATATATTTCCTGAGTTTATCCGGAATAATTTCACAGCGCGCGGCATAGGCCAGCAACAGTTCAGTGGTAAAAACCGTTTCATAACATAGGGGGATGTTAAATACGGCACGAAAATTATTCAGGAACAGGTCTTCCAGTGTTGAAATGCTACACATCAAAGTCATCCAGTCCAGCCCCATGATCGCTTCTTTGGAACTTTTGTTGGCAAGAACATCATATCCTGTTTTTAGCGGAATATGGCTTGCTGCCGGATTATCATCAATGTCGGAACAGGCCTTTACATGAAATGTTGTGATGACCTCGGACCTGGAATCCCAGACCGGGCGAAAGCCAAATACATAATTTTCTTCATCAAAGGCCCTTGATGGCGAATTCAAACCAGGGTTATCTTCTGTCTTAGGTACCTTTTCTTCGTCTTTACCCACATGACCTAATATGGATTTCAGGTCTTCGCATTGAAAATATATTTCCCCATCAACCTGTTGGGCCACGGTCTTGATAACAATATCCTTGGTGTCTGTGGGGCCAGCGAATTTTTCAGTTAATTCCTGAAGGATTTTTGCACAAATCAACTGGGCGGCTTTATGCGATGTATTGGCGAAAACAATGATAAATTCATTCTCGGATTTATTAAAAAAAACATCATTGTCACTGATGCGCTTTTTAACGATGGCATCCAGGGTATTGTGAATATTTTCCAGTAAAGCAGGCCATTTGTCCCCGAGCCTTTCCTGGAGGTTTTCCAGGCCTAATAGCTTGACCTGTCCGGTTTCTACGAGAGTTTTATTAAATATTATTTTATTGAGTTTGGAAGAAAGGTCATTATTCAAAAAAGAGTTCTGCTGATGATTGGCCGGTGTTTTCCGGCTCTTGTGAGATGAAGTATTTTTTCTCGGAAGAGCTTTCTTTCTTCTGTTAATTATTTCCGAAATTGCTTCTGAGACTTTTGTCACTAATTTTCAATCCGCATAAACTATATTCAAAATAAACTTGATGTTCGAACATTCGAATATATCAATATAATTGATAAAAAATCCTTAATATTGCGTTTGAAATTAATAGAACCTGAGCCTAATTGACTTTGTCTGAAGACCTGATTTGGCTGAGGAAGAGGTTCAGGGCTTTTTCGAGTGCGCTGGACTGTTCTTCCAGTATGGCGGTGGCCTGCCAGACATTGATGGCCGTTTCTTCGGATGATTTGGCCATTAAATTTACATTCTGAATATCATTCTGTAATGCCCCGACCCCCTGTGTTGCTTCATTGACGCAGGCCTTGATGCTGCGACTGGTATGGGTCTGATCATCTACGGAGGCTGAAATCATTTGTGACATTTCATTGATTTCCTCAATGGTTGTTTTCAGGATATTCATGGTTTCAACCGTGCCGCCGGTGGCGGATGTGACGCTGGATACCTGGTCTTCGATTTCTTTTGTCGCCTGTGCTGTCTGGGCGGCAAGGCTTTTGACTTCACTGGCGACCACGGCAAAACCTTTGCCCGCATCACCGGCGCGTGCGGCCTCAATGGTGGCATTCAGCGCCAGCAGGTTGGTCTGGTCGGCAATATCCCGGATTAATTTTATAACGCTGGTGATCTGGTCGGCGGAATTAGACAGGGACTGCATCCGCGATTGTGACTGTTCGGCCACGTCCACGGCCTTGCGGGCCATGTCTTTTGAACGATCAACCTTTTTGCTCACTTCTTTGAGGACTTTCTCCATTTTTTCCATGGCGGATGATACCTGCATGACATTTGATCTTGTCTGTTCAGACTTATTGGCGGCCGTGGTTGACAGATGGTTGGTTTTATCCACATTGCCTTTCATGTCAGTGGAAGCCTGACCCAATTGTCCGGCCATGGCCGCAACATTTGTCACAACACCCGCCACTTCATTTTCCAGTTGGTCTGCAAGTTTCAATTGTTGGGTCTGGCGTTCATTCTGGCGGCTGATCCTGCGGGCGGCTTCGCGTTCCTTTCTTTGCTGTATCTGAATTTCACTTTCTTCTTTACGGCGGCGCTTTTCTTCTACGGCTTTAATCTCAGCCGCCATTTTCTCATCGGCAACCTTTTCCAGCTCAAAGGCCTTTTCCTGAAAGACAGAAGCGGCTCTGGCCATATGACCGATTTCATCACGCCTATCCTGATACGGGATTTTCAGGGATTTTTCCCCCGCAGCCAGTTCGGCTATGGTCTGGGTAATGCGCGAAAGGGGTTTGGTGATTGATATACCGATAAACCAGGCCAGAAAAATTGCCAGGAGGCCACTGCCCAGCAATCCGATGATACTGCCAGAGGTGACTTCGGAAACTTTTGTCAGCATCTGGTTCAGGGCAGTTGACTGGGCATCCAGCGCGTCCTGTTTGACTTTTCCTGTCAGGCCCGTGATGGCCTTTGCCGCCATGCTGAGTTGGCTCAACGCTTCATCCAGGCCAATGGCAATTGCATTTTTCTGCCGCAGGCTTTGACGGATCACGTCCCAGTCCCTGCTCATATAACGGAGCTTCATTTGTTCTGAACGGGGGAGTTTTCGTATTTTTATTCTGGTGGCGCGAATTAAATCATCTAATTCTTGTCCGGCCATAATGGCTTTGTCAAAATCCTCTGGCCTGGATGATGAGGCATAGGCAATACTATATTCTTCTACGCGGGCAACAACAGGCCGGATCTTGTGTGCAAGATCAGAAAGTGTTTTATCTTTATTTTGCAGCAGGAAATTTCTCAGTTCAGAGGCTGATTTTCTAAGCTTGCCCACACCAACGATTATGACCTGCAAGGCATCATCGTCATTGCCGAGACGGTTTTCAATTTCAACAAAAACCTTTTCAAATTTATCGGCAGCCGATTTAATTTTTTTGTCCAGCGCAACATCTCCGGCATTGCGCAATAAAGTAGAGACCTTCTGCCAGCTTTTGAGCACGGATTTTCGGCTTTCTTCCACATTTTTTTTATCGGAATCCTGTGAAGAAAAGGCAAAAGTTCTCAATGCGCTCTTCTGGGCAATAATGTCGGATACATAATCATTCACATGCCGAACAATTTCTGTGCGTTCAATACTTCTGGCCGCGGCCTGGTCCAGGCCTTGAAGTTTAAGGACAGATAATAAATTGACGATGCCCAGAAGCGCAATGATTGAAAGAAAGCCCAGCATTATGCGTATACGCAAAGAAATATTACTCATTATAACCCTCATACATACCTGTTTTTTTTATGGCTTGAAAATAGACAGGAGGGGCGATGAAATTGTTACGGGAAAATGACATTCCTGTGACACTTATGTAAGATTTTATTCAATTTAAATATATTGGATTTTGGTTATGGGCCATGAATTCCAATGTGTGATTTTCAACCTTGTTTTATTCAGAAAACAGGAAATATTTGACAGATCCGGTTAAAAATGATAGCGCTAACATTGTCGGTTTATCATGAAAATATGAAAAAGATAGGGAAGAGGGGTCGTCATGAAGTTAGCAACAATTGATAGTATGGTTTTTGTGGTCTATGTATTGGGCATTATTGCGATTGCCTATTGGGTGTCGCGCGAAAAGGCCGGTCACGAAAAAGATACCAGCGATTATTTTCTGGCGGGAAAATCCCTGCCATGGTGGGCCATTGGTGCATCCCTGATTGCGGCCAATATCTCGGCGGAACAGATTATTGGCATGTCGGGGTCGGGATATGCTCTGGGACTGGCCATTGCCTCTTATGAATGGATGGCGGCCATAACCCTGATCATTGTGGGGAAATATTTTCTGCCCATCTTCCTTAAGCGCGGCATCTATACCATGCCACAATTTCTGGAGCAGCGTTACGACCATCGGGTGCGTACCATTCTCGCTATTTTCTGGCTCGGGGTGTATATTTTTGTCAATCTGACCGCCATTTTATGGTTGGGGGCGCTGGCGATCAATACGGTTGCGGGGGTTGACCTTTTCTATGGCCTGATCTTTCTCGGGGCTTTTGCCATGGCTTATTCCCTCTACGGCGGGCTGAAGGCGGTGGCGTTTACGGATATTATTCAGGTGACATTGCTGGTCTTTGGTGGCTTATACCTGTCTTATATCACCCTTGATCTGATCGGAGAGGGGCAGGGGATCCTGGCGGGATTTTCCATTCTCACCGAACAGGCGCCGGAAAAATTTGATATGATTTTGTCCAAAGACAACCCCCATTATATGAGCCTGCCCGGTCTTTCAGTCCTGGTGGGCGGCATGTGGATCATGAATATATCCTATTGGGGATTTAATCAGTATATCATCCAACGCGCCCTGGCGGCGAAGAATATTAAAGAGGCACAGAAGGGCATTGCCTTTGCTGCTTATCTGAAGCTTTTGATGCCGCTGATTGTGGTGCTGCCGGGCATTGCGGCGGTGGTGTTGATGCCGGATTTAACCGCGCCCGATCAGGCATATCCTGAGATGATGTCTCTGATGCCGGTGGGGGTCAAGGGGCTGGTCTTTGCCGCTCTGGTGGCGGCCATTGTCTCTTCTCTCGGCTCCATGACCAACAGTATTGCCACCATTTTCACCATGGATATTTATGCTTTTTACCAAAAAGACAGGTCCCAGAGCCATTATGTCACGGTGGGCCGGCTGGTGAGCTTTTCGGCATTGGTGATTGCCATGATTTTCGCCAAACCCCTGCTCGGTCAATTTGATCAGGCATTTCAATATATTCAGGAATTTACCGGATTTTTCACACCAGGCATTGTGGTGATTTTTCTACTGGGCATGTTCTGGAACAAAGCCACGGCCCATTCGGCATTGGCGGCGGCCATTGGTTCGGCGCTAATATCCTTTATTTTGAAATTTTTCTGGCCCGCTTTGCCCTTCATGGACCGGGTCGGGCTGGTGTTTTTGTCCTGCCTGGCGCTGGGTGTTCTGATTTCTTTGGTTGAGGGCAAGGGGGTGCAGGAAAATGCAGTGGATGTTAAGGGTATTAATTTTTCCACCACGGCGAATTTTAATGTGGCGAGTATCGGGGTTATTCTGATCCTGTGCGCGCTTTATGCCACCTGGTGGTAAGTTTGTTAAATGGGTCAAAGCCTTATGAAAAATAAAATGAAAGCTTTGGATATTGTGCTTTTTGGCGGCGCGGGGGATTTATCCCTGCGCAAACTGCTGCCAGCCTTATATCATTTGTTCCGGGACGGGAAAATGCCCGACCACAGCCGGATCATTGCCCTTGCCCGCAGTAAAATGGACCGGGCGGATTTCCTCAGCCTTGTACGGGAAAAGCTGGCCCTTTATCTGGGGGATCAATATTTTTCAGAGCAGGTCTGGCAGGATTTTTCCGCCTTGCTGGAATATCAGGATATGGATTTACAGCGCCCCGGTGACTGGCAAAAGCTGAAAGATATTCTAAACCCCATTGGCGAACGGGATATTGTCTATTATCTGGCGGTTCCCCCGGCTTTATTCGCGCCGGCCTGCATGCAGCTTAAGGCACAGGGCCTCAACCCGGCCTGTTCACGACTGGTGGTGGAAAAACCCCTGGGTGAAGATGCCGCCAGTGCCGCCGCCATTAATGAAATATTATCGGCCAGTTTTTCGGAAAAACAGATATATCGCATTGATCATTATCTGGGTAAGGAAGCCGTACAAAACCTGCTGTCATATCGTTTCAAAAGCGGGGCAGAAGAGGCCTTCTGGAATAAAGAATATATTGAGAATATTCAGATCACCGTGGCAGAAACCGTCGGGGTTGAGGGCCGGGCGGATTTTCTCGACCGGGTGGGTCTTCTCAGAGATATGATGCAAAATCATTTGATGCAGATTTTATGTTTTGTTGCCATGGAACGCCCGGACAGTTTCGCAGCCGATGATGTGCGTGACCGGAAAGTGGCCGTGGTCAAGGCGCTCAAGCTTATTACAGAAGACAATATCGCAGATCACGTTGTGCGCGCTCAATATGAAGAGGGTTTTATCAAAGGCAAACCAGTGCCTTCTTACAGACAGGATCTGGAAAATTCCACCGCCCGGGTTGAGGGACGGGGGGAGACATTTGTTGCCCTGAAAATACTGCTGGAAAATGAACGCTGGCAGGGGGTTCCATTCTACCTGCGCACGGGGAAATGTCTGAACAGCCGATATGCCGATATTGTGGTGCAGTTCAAAGACGGGGAGGGGCTTGAAAAGCATATGGCCAAGCCTCTTGTGCTGGAATTACAACCGCATATGAGTGCTGAATTAATTGTTGAAGAGCGTGCATCAGATCACCGAAATGCCGATGCCTATGAAAAACTGCTCTGGCATGTGATGCGGCAAAATCAGGCTTATTTTGTCCGCCATGACGAAATTATGGCCGCCTGGCAATGGATCGATGGCATTCGGGCGGCATGGGCGACGACTGACCTGCCCCTGCATTCTTATGCCGCCGGCTCCATGGGGCCGGAAGCCAGCGATATTCTATTGAAAAAACAAGGACATCAATGGCATGAAAGAATGCCGGTGAAGGATCAAGAATGATTACGGAAAAAACATTTGATTGCCGTGAAATATTGCTGGAAACGTTAAAGAAAGACACGGTGAAAAGCCTTGGCCAGGCCGTGGATGAAAAAGGTCGTGCCTCCATGCTGTTGTCCGGCGGCACCTCACCCGGGGAATTTTATAAATCACTTTCAGGTGAAGATTTGCCCTGGTCCGATATTTATTTTGGCCTCAGTGATGAACGTTGGGTCAAGGCGGATCATAAAGACAGCAATGAATTGCTGGTTCATCAAACGCTTCTTCAGAACAAGGCGGCAAAAGCACAATTTGTCGGCCTGAAATCGGCCCCGGATGATGTGGTTGAAGGCCGGATTATGAGCAATAAAGCTTTGGAGGCCCTGCCACGCCCCTTTGATATTGTTCTGCTGGGCATGGGGCTGGACGGTCATACCGCATCGCTTTTCCCGGATTCCAAAGATACCGCGCAGGCGCTGGACTTGGACAATGATTCACCCACCTGGCCGATCCGGCGTGGGGCGGGGGAGGTTCCGCGCCTGTCCATGTCACTTGCCAGCCTGCTCAATGCGCATGAAATCAAGCTTTTGTTTTTTGGCCATGAAAAATGGGCGGTCTATGCGGCGGCCATTGGCCTGGAAAGCATGGAAAGACCCGTGAGTTTTATCCTTAATCAGGCCCATGTGCCTGTTACTGTTTATTGGGCCCCGTGAATATGATGAATGAGACACTGGAAAAAATTACGGCCCGAATTGTTGAAAGAAGCCGGAATAGCCGCACGGCCTATCTGGAAAAAATCGCCCGCGCCCGAAGTCAGGGGCCAAAGCGCACACAATTGGCCTGTGGCAATCTGGCCCATGCCTTTGCCGCCTGCACCATGCAGGATAAAAAAGATTTGAGTGAGGATATCAAGGCCAATTTTGCCATTGTCTCGGCCTATAATGATATGTTGTCAGCCCATGCGCCTTACCGGGATTATCCGGAAAAGATCAAGGCCGAAGCCCATAACATCGGGGCGGTGGCCCAGTTTGCCGGTGGGGTTCCGGCCATGTGTGACGGGGTGACACAGGGGCGGGACGGTATGGAACTGTCCCTTTTCAGCCGTGATGTGATCGCCATGGCCACCGCCGTGGCGCTTAGTCATGACATGTTTGACGGGGCCTTTTACCTTGGGGTCTGTGACAAGATCGTGCCGGGCCTTCTGATCGGCGCTTTGTCCTTTGGCCATCTGCCCGGTATTTTTGTGCCCGCAGGGCCGATGACATCGGGGCTTCCAAACGCGGAAAAAGCCCGTATTCGTCAGCTTTATGCCGAAGGAAAGGTTGGGCGGGCAGAATTGCTGGAAAGTGAAAGCAAATCCTACCACAGTGAAGGCACCTGTACCTTTTACGGCACCGCCAATTCCAATCAGATGTTGATGGAAATCATGGGTCTGCATCTGCCCGGAAGCAGTTTTATCAACCCTGCGACCCCACTTCGCGAAGCCCTCACCCGTGAGGCCGTCAGGCAGCTTGTGAGTGCGCCTGCATTGGGGGATATCGTGGATGAAAAAACACTGGTCAATGGCATGGTGGGTCTGCTCGCCACCGGGGGATCCAGCAATCATACGCTGCATCTGATGGCCATTGGCCGGGCAGCGGGGGTGATGCTGAATTGGCAGGACCTGGCGGAACTGTCCGAAATTGTGCCTTTGCTCACCCGGATTTATCCCAATGGTCTGGCGGATATAAATCATTTTCAGGCCGCGGGGGGCATGGCCTATCTGATCCGCAGCTTACGGCAGGCGGGACTTTTGCATGATGATGTGAAAACAGTGATGGGGCAGGGACTGGAAGCTTATACAAAAGAGCCTTTTCTGGATGCGGGATCCATCGTTTGGAAAGACGGGCCGGAAAAAAGCCTTGATGAACATATTCTGCGTAATGCAGAAAAACCTTTTAGCGCCGATGGCGGTTTGAAACTGCTGAAGGGCAACATAGGTCGCTCAGTGATCAAGACATCAGCGGTCAAAGCGCAACAGCGCCATATCAAAGCCCCGGCCATTATTTTCTATTCTCAGGATCAAATGCTGGAAAGCTATCAGGCAGGTCACCTGAACAGGGATTTTATTGCCGTCATCCGTTTTCAGGGCCCCAAAGCCAATGGCATGCCGGAATTGCATAAACTGACCCCGAGCCTTGGGGTGTTGCAGGACAAGGGATATAAGGTGGCACTGGTCACGGACGGGCGTATGTCCGGGGCTTCGGGTAAGGTGCCCGCCGCCATTCATCTGAGCCCGGAAGCGCTGGACGGGGGCATGATCGCCCGCATTGAGGACGGTGATATGATTGAGCTTGATGCGGATAAAGGGCATTTGATCCTTCATGTAAGCGCGGCCGAGCTGGCAAAACGTAAAACCGCAACTGCCGACCTCAGAACCCATGCCCAGGGCATGGGGCGGGAGCTTTTTGGTGTCCTGCGTAATAGTGTAGGGTCGGCAGAAAATGGTGGTAGTATTTTTGGAGAAGTCGCAGAATGAATGCTAAAGAAAATATCCTCGTGGCCGATATTGGCGGCACCAATGCTAGGTTTGCCCTCGCCCATGTGGGGGATGAGATTAGACTTGAAAATATACAAATTCTTGCCACCGGTGAATTTGAAAAACTGGAAGATGCGGTGGAGACTTTTCTTAGCAACATGAAGGGGCCAAGGCCGCAAAAGGCCGCCATCGCGGTGGCCGGGCCCATTGTGGAAGACCGGGTGAAAATGACCAATTGTGACTGGCGGTTTTTACAGTCGGGTCTTGCCAAATCCTTGTCGATGAAAGAAGTGACGGTATTGAATGATTTTGAGGCCATTGCCTGTGCCATTCCTTATCTTGACCAGAGAAAAATTCTGCAAATCGGGCCGGGCAAGCCAGACCCCGAAGGCAATATTGTGGTGGTGGGCCCGGGAACGGGCATTGGTGTATCCGCCCTGACCCCGGTGGGGTCAGGCTGGAAAATTCTCACCTCTGAAGGCGGGCATGTGGGTTTTGCCCCCTCCAATGAAGTGGAACAAAATCTACTGCGCATTATCAGCTCGGAATATCCGCGTGTTTCGGTGGAACGGCTGATTTCCGGCAAGGGGCTGGGCGCACTCTATCAGGCTTTGGGGACTTTAAATGAAGTCAGTTTGCCGCCATTGTCATCCAAAGAGATTACCACGCTGGCTCTAAAAAATGCCGATGAATATAGTATCCAGACTCTGGAAATGTTCTGTGCCATTCTGGGCAGTTTTGCCGGGGATCTGGCGGTGACGTTTAATGCCACGGGCGGGGTCTATCTCGCAGGTGGTATTCTGCCGAAAATTCAGGATTTCTTTCTGAAAAGCCCGTTCCGGAAACGTTTTGAAGACAAGGGCCGTCTGGATTTTGTCAAGAATATTCCCACCTATCAGATTTTGGAAGCCCAACCGGCTCTGATCGGGGCCGCCGCCAAAACCCAGGGTAAATTTTTATAAGATATTTTAAGAGAAAAACATGTCGCACCAAAATTCAAAATTAAAAGAAATGCTGAAAGATACCAATATTATTCCGGTGATGGTGATTGAACGGCTTTCTGATGCAGTGCCGATGGCACGCGCCCTGGTTCAGGGCGGGCTCAAGACTTTGGAAGTCACGCTAAGGACAGAATGTGCGCTGGAAGCGGTACGCAAAATCATCAAAGAAGTGCCAGAGGCCATCGTCGGGGTGGGAAGCGTTAATGATGCGGCTCAGTTTAAAGCGGCCCATGAAGCGGGTGCGGCTTTTGCCGTCAGCCCGGGGGTGACGCAAAAGCTGCTTGATGTTGCAAATGAGGTGCCTCTGCCGTATCTTCCCGGTATCGCAACCCCATCAGAAGCCATGTCATTAAGACAAAAGGGTTATGAGGTTCTGAAGCTTTTCCCGGCAGAAGTTGTCGGGGGGCAGAAGATGTTAAAGGCATTGAGCGGCCCCCTGTCTGATTTGAAATTCTGTCCCACAGGCGGCATAAGCCATTCTTTGGCAAAAGATTATTTATCCCTGAGCAACGTGATATGCGTGGGAGGCTCCTGGATGATAAACAAGGCGGATGTGGAAGCGGGGGATTGGGATAAAATTACCCGCCTGTCCCATGAGGCTTTTGAGATGAAAGAATAAATATGGAATTATCGCCCCTGTTGGAAAATCTTTTTAAAGAACTGGATGATTGCCGCCGCCTTTCGCGTGAAACGCCATTGGTCAACCCTTATCAGCAAATGTCCTACCGGCTGTTAAAACGATTGAAGGGCGATGAAAATATATCGGATAATTTTGATGCGCTGATTGAAGATTTGAGTGTATCTGCTTTTCAAAGCCGGGCCAAACGGGCCAGCCTGGCGCTTAAAGAAACACAGATGGATAAAAATCGGGCCACGTTAAAGGCGGCCTTGCAAAGGCGGGCAGAGGGGCTGGCTTTTGAGGACTTCAAAACATTGCTTGAGCGGGAAATTGCCGGCATTGTCATTACCGCCCATCCCACCTTTGGCTTTAGCCGTGATCAATATGATGTGTTGAGCAAGATGATACAGGGGGAAATGAGGGCAGATGAAGTGGGGCCTGCCTTAAAGCAATGTACGGCGCGGCCCGATCAGGGCTTGAGCCTGGAGTATGAATTCCTTGAATCAGAAAATGCCTTGCTCAACCTGCAAAAAGCCATTCGCTGCCTTTATGAGGTGGCCCTTGATGTGGCCCGGGACATTTATCCTGAGGACTGGAAAACATTAAACCTGCGCATGGTGACCGCGGCATCATGGGTGGGTTTTGATGTGGATGGCCGTGATGATATTACCTGGTTGAATAGTGTGGGTTTCCGCTACCAAATGGCTTTGAGGCAATGTGAATATTATCTTGATGCCTGGGATGAAATCTTAAAATCCTATAAAAAAAATATACCCGAACAGGCGGTGGCTATTAAGAAGGACCTTGAAAGTCTGAAGCGCCTTTTAAAAGAGGATATGGCCCATTTCCCGGAAGACAAACATGACGCGGTTCGGGCTTTCAGCCGTCATTCGGTAAAGAGCCGGGAAAATAAAGAAGATTTTACGGCGGCTGTCTTAAGCGCTCTTGATCATTTAATTTTACAGGATAAACAGCCCCAGGAACTGCTTGTTTTTAGGTCGATATTGACGAATTTCGGCATTGGTTTTTCCCATATCCATTTCAGGCTGAATGCGGTGCAACTGCATAATGCGATCCGGCCGCTGGTGGCCATGGAAAAAGACCCCGATGACAGTTCCACCCGGCGCCAGTTTATGACAGCCGTATCGAAATTGCTGGATAATATCGAGGCGGCCACCACCGGTTATGAAAATATCGAACATGAACAGACCACGGCCAAACGCCTGTTTATGATTGTGGCCCAGTTTCAGAAATATATTGATGCCAAAACCCCGATCCGTTTTCTGATTGCGGAATCCGACACGCCTTTTACCGTTATGGCGGCGCTATGTTATGCCAAAATGTTCGGGGTGGCGGATAATGTGGATATATCACCCCTGTTTGAAACGGATGAAGGACTGGAACGCGGGGCGCGCATCATTGAAGAATTGCTGGAAAACCCCCATTATTATGCTTATGTGAAAAAACGCGGTCGTTTGTGTATTCAGGCAGGATATTCGGACGCGGGCCGTTATCTGGGGCAGGTGGCAGCGGGCCTTGCCATCGAAAGGCTCAGGATCAAAGTGGCGCAGCTGTGGCAAAAATTCGACCTCAGCGGGGTGGAGCTGGTGATTTTTGATACAGGTGGTGAGGGACTGGGCCGGGGCGCGCATCCAGAAGGTTTTGACGGGCGTCTGAATTATATGCATACACCCGAAGCCCGCAGTCTGATGGCAAAAAATAATATTCGTTACAAACAGGAATTCAGCCTGCAGGGCGGGGATGGTTATCTCTGGCTCAGAAGTGAACAGATGGCTTTTGCCACCCTGTCGCGGGTAATGGAAAATCTTCTGGCCCCGGTAAAGCATGAAGAAGATCCTTTTTATCAGGATACGGACTGGTCACTGGATTTTTTCCTGACCGTGAAAAATTATAACAGCAATATTTCCAATGATCCGGATTATATGAAATTATTGTCCCTGCTCGGGCCTGAAATTTCTTACCCTTCCGGCTCTCGCATGACCATACGCCGTGATGAGGGTGTCTTGAGCCGGGGATTGAGAAAAATATCCCAGATCAGGGCGATTCCCAATAATATGCTGCTGCATCAGATGGGATATCTGGCCAATTCACTGGGCGGGGTGGGCACGGCCATGCAACATGATGCAGACAGTTTCTGGGCCATGTATAAAACCTCCCCCAGATTGCGCCATATTATGAAATCCGTTTTCAGTGCGGTGGATTTGAGCGATGAAGACGTGCTGGGCTCTTATATGGCTTTGTTCCGGCCGCGCTACTGGATGCATTGTGCGCGTTATGAAAATGAAACAACAGACCACCAGCGCATGCTGAGACTGGCGACCAAGCTCAATGAACATGGGGATTTTGAAGGGCTGAACCGCATTGAATTAAAATTGCGCGAAGACTTGATGCAGCTGAAAGACGGCATCAAATCCCGTGAGGCAGGCGCGGCCCCTTATGCCTTAACGGGGGCTGATCGCGGGGCTTATAGTTTGCTGCATGTATTGCGCATGACATTGATCCAGAAAATATTCCTGTTGCTGACCCGGATACCGCGTTTCCGCGACCATAAAGGCATCAGCGTTGATGATCTGATCATGCAGATATTACGTTTTCAGCTGCCCGCAGCCCTGACAATGCTGCGGGAGATTTTCCCCACCGAAGGCAGTTATGAGATCGACCCGGAAAATCCGGAGAAAATCACCTTCAAAGCCGATGATTTCCACGGCTATGAATATGAAAACAGAATGATCTTTGACGAGATAGAAAAAGCCTATGACCAGATCCGTAAAATCTCTCTGGCCATCACCGCTTATGTGGGGGCCATTGGTTAGGTATGCCTAAGGGGTCTTTGCCGCGTCCGCCAAAATCATATGCGCGCCTTTGGCCCCGATCATCAGGCAGGCCGCGTTGGTATTGCCGCTGATCACCTGTGGCATGACAGAACCGTCAATCACCCTCAGGCCTTCAAAACCCTGAACTTTGAGTTCGGGGTCCACAACACTCATGGCATCAACACCCATTTTACAGGTGCCCACAGGATGGAAAACCGGGCCGGAATATTCGCGGACAAAATCTTCCCAGTCTTCGTCACTTTTTACCGCGGGGTCCGGCAGCAATTCTTTGACAAAATAGGGTTTTAGCGCTTCGCTCTGATAGAGCTTGCGGCAGAATTTCCCGCCTTCGATCAGGGTCTTCACATCATATTCATCGCCCAGCATATTGGGCTGGATCAGGGGATGATCAAGGGGATTATTGCTTTTCAGGGTCAGTTCCCCCCGGCTGCGGCTGCGGTTCACATTGGGCTGCATGGTGATGGCCGGGCAGTCCAGCAATTTCACTTCGTTATCGGCAGCCTCATAGCCGATGGGGCCAAAATGAATTTGAATATCGGGATAGCTTAATTTTTCATTGGTTTTGGCAAAGGCCAGCGCCTGAAATATCACGGTTGTGAGCGGGCCCTTGCCCTGAAATGCCCATTGGGCACCATATTTAAGGGCGCTCCAGGCATTTTGTTCCATATTAAAGGTTTTCATATTAACCTCGGCCCGCATGGGGATGCAGGCATGTTCCTGAAGATTTTGGCCGACACCGGCCAGATCCGCGATCACCTCAATATTTTTATCCTTCAGATGAGCCGCTGGCCCCACACCGGAAAGCATCAAAAGCTGGGGGGAATTGATGGAACCGCCGGACAGGATGACCTCGCGCGCGGCATGGGCTGTTTTCTTTTCACCCTTTTGTATATATTCGATGCCCGTGGCGCGTTTTCCTTCAAAAATAATGCGACTGGCCTGCGCCCCGGTTTCAATATCCAGATTGGCCCGCTTGCGGGCGGGCTGGAGGAAAGCCTGAGCAGAACTATAACGCATGCGTGGGGACTGGTTCACATGCAGCAGGCAGGCCGCTTCCTGATGGGCGGCGTTATAATCGGGATTGTGGGGCAGGCCCTGTTCCACGCAGGCTTCGACAAATTGATGGGACAGGGGATGGGCCCCCTTGACCGGGCGCACTTTCAGAGGGCCGTCTTTGCCGTAATAGGCCGGGTCATCGCGCTCATTGCTTTCAAGGTTTTTGAAATAGGGCAAGACATCCTCATAACTCCAGCCTTTATTGCCGAGCTGGGCCCAATGATTATAATCATCCTGATGGCCGCGTACATAAATCATGCCGTTGATGCTGCTGCTGCCGCCCAGAAGTTTTCCTCTGGGCCAGATTCCGGTGCGGTCATGACGGCTCGGATCCGGCAGGGTTTCATAATTCCAGTCATATTTGGCATTGCCTACCGTAAGGATAGAGCCGGCAAAGGGGATTCTGAGTAAAGGATTGCGGTCAGAGCCACCCGCTTCCAACAGGAGCACTTTATATTTGCCATTTTCGGTAAGTTTATTGGCAAGAACACAGCCCGCGCTGCCCGCCCCCACGATGATATAATCCCACATGAAACAATCCCTTTACGATTACGCTTATATTTTTAATTGAAAAGAGACTATCCAACCTTCCGGTTGTTGCAAAGGAAAATATTTTGCTTTTTCAGGGAAGTGAAAAAAAGGCGGGCCTCAGGGGCTAATAATAATGACTGGAAGACAGGATAATATTTACATTTTCATCATCATCGGAAAAAGGCAGTGTGATCGCCTGATAATGGGTGAAATCTTTCACCGCATGAAGGTTGATAAAATCCCTGAGTTCAAATTGGATTTTATCCATGTTGAAATATGGTTTTTTGTTTTCGATCAGCCATTTATAACGTTCGATAATTTCTTCGGTCTGGGGGGTTTCATCCACCCAGCTGCCCGTCATATCCGCACCGGCGACGGTTCTGATTTCTGTTCCCATCAGACGAATTTTGAACCGTAACGGTTCCTGATGAACATCGGTCAGAATGATGCTGGGCAAAACATCAGGAACAAACATGGGATTAAAATCAGCGCGGGACGGCATCTTTTTAGTCCCTTTGATTTTTTTCCAATAGTTAAAAAGTTTCTTATGACTGGCCAGTGGCAGGTCATCAGCCGTAATGTCTGTAATTAATTCTACCATTTCTGTTCGAAATCTATCATTGGATTAATTGTAATTTTTTTTAGTAAGTCTTTAATTTTAAAACAATAATTTAAATAATATAAATTTGACGTACAATATCGTACTTCAGAAGAACATTCTAACATAAGGATGAATTAAAGAAGTTAACAGAAAGTTAACACGAGATCAAATGCTCCGGGGCTGATGTTGCCTCTCATGGCCTGGATAAGGGGCTTGCCTAGGCAAGCCAGGAGACAATTTTATGGGCCAGATTGCTGTAAGGCGGTTTGAGAAGGCCCATGCCGTTCAGGCGTGACTGGACAAAAACGGATCTTGCATGAGAAAAGGTTTTAAAACCGTCAAAACCATGATAACTGCCCATGCCGCTTTCACCCACACCACCAAAAGGCATGTCCTCCTGTGCCACATGAAGCAAAGTGTCATTGATGGTCACGCCGCCCGACGTGGTTTCTTTCATGACTTTTTCAGTGGCTTTGTTATCACGGCTAAAGCAATAAAGCGCCAGGGGGTGGGGCCTTGTATTGATATGCTGGATGGCATCATCCAGGTCATCATATTCAACAATTGCGGTAATGGGGCCGAAGATTTCTTCTTTCATGACGTTCATTTCATCTGTGAGATCGCTCATGATAACAGGGGGCATTTTTCTTGAATTTTCAGGGATATTTGCTTCGGGATAAGCAGCCTGCAGTGTTGCACCCTTGCTTTCACCATCTTTGAGCAAACCTTCCAGGCGCTGAAAATGACGTTCGGATATTATGGCACTATAATCATCATTATCCTGAATAGAGGGGTAAAGCTTCTGAGTTTGATCAACCAGATGATTGATTAATTCCGCTCTGCGGCTTTTGGAGATCAAAATATAATCCGGGGCAGTGCAGGTTTGCCCGGCATTAAGAAGCTTGCCCACCATGATGCGTTCCGCCGCCTTTTCCAGGGAGTAATCATCCAGGATCAGGGTGGGGGACTTGCCGCCAAGTTCCAATGTGACCGGAATTAATTTTTCCGCTGCTGCGCGCATGACGTAGCGACCCACATTGGTTGAGCCGGTGAAGAAGATATGATCAAAATTTAATTTGCTGAATTTTACGGCAATATCCGCGTCCCCTTCAATGACCGCCACCTCGTCCTCTTCATAAACCTCACAGAGCAGAGATTTGAGCAAGCGTGAAGTATTCGGGGTAAATTCGGATGGTTTTAACATCACCCGGTTGCCAGCAGCAAGGGCGGCAATCAAAGGATTCATGGCCAGTTGAAAGGGGTAATTCCAGGGGCTTATAATGCCAACGACCCCTTTGGGACGATATTGGATATAGGCTTTGCCGGGCTTGAATTGTTGTGCCACATGCCGTTTGTCGGGCCTGGTCCAGCGATTGAGATGGTTTAGATTATGTTTTATGGTCTGCAAAACCAGAGAGGTTTCAGCCATTTGGGTTTCAAAACCAGATCTGTGTGAAAAATCAGAAGAAATGGCTTTTTCAACATCGTGGATTTTTGCCTTTACCACCGTATAGAGTTTTTTGAGTTTTTCCCGGCGCTGAGCAATGGCGGGATAGGGGGCATTTAGACAGGCTTTTTTTTGTTCTTCCAGAACTTTATTCATATCCATTTAATTTTCCCTGTTTGTCAGCGCCCCAGTGGACTTTTATCCTTTAACTTTAAAATGGAGAGAATAAGGAAAAAATGCAAGGGAAGAATTTCCAGCCCCATACAGGATATGAAGATATCGTGATCTTTGGGTCAGGACCTAATAATAATGATTACAGGATATGATGATATCGACATTCTCACCATCGGTTGAAAAGGGCAGGGCCAATCCTGAATATTTTTTAAAATTCTTTAAAACCCAACGCAGTTTGTCTTCCGTCAGGTAAGGTTTTTTATGTTTGACGATCCAGCTGTAACGATCAATGATTTTTTCTGTATGGGGAAAATCATCAACCCAGCCGCCGGTGGGTTCCAGTCCTGAAACACTGACCACTTGTGTGCCGGCCAGCCTGATTTTAAAGCGCAAAGGATCACGGTGTACATCCGCCAGAATTATGGAAGGCAGAATTTCCGGCAATTTCAAAGGACTGAAATCCGCCCGGGAGGGCATTTCCCGGTCTCCCTTAATTTCCTGCCAGTATGTAAATAATTTCCTATGCTTTAGAATTTCCAGATCTTCCAAAGTGACATTAGGAATAAAATCAGCCATTTAAGAAAATTACTCCTTCCATTGTAGTGAAGCCTTGAATGTTAATATTGTCATATTAATATAATCTATACGATAATTAGAGCGGGAAATATACGCTGATTTTTGTCCCGACACTGACTTTGCTTTCAATTTCCAGATCACCACCGTTTAAATTCGCCAGTTTTTTAGATAAAGACAGCCCCAGTCCGACCCCTTCATGGCTGTGAATCGAATCAGCCCTGACCTGACCAAAAGGCTCAAGCACTTTATCAAGTTTATCGGCGGGGATACCAATCCCGTTATCTTTGATGTTATAATATAAGAATTTGTCCTGAACAAATACCTTAACTTCGATCGAACCACCCTCGGGGGTGAATTTCAGGGCATTGGAAATGAGGTTCAGGAGTATTTGTTTGTGATGTCTTCTGTCCCCCATAATCATGGGAATTTCTTCAGGCAGAATTATGGATAGATTTATATTTTTCTCCTGAGCCTTTGAATTCAGTATTTTGACACTGGACTGAACAATCTCGGCAATGTCCAATGCCTCCCGATCCACCTCAATTTTATTTTCTTCGATTTTGGTCAGATCGAGAATATCATTGACAATATCAAGCAAAAATTTTCCCGATGCCAGAATGTCTCCGGCATATTCCGTATAACGCTTGTCACCCAGCGGGCCAAAGAAACCTTCTTTCATCATCTGGGAAAAACCGATAATGGCATTCAGGGGGGTTCTGAGTTCATGGCTCATATGGGCTAAAAACTGGCTTTTGGATTTACTGGCCTCTTCAGCGGCTTCTTTGGCAAGCAGCAGGTGGTGTTCGGCATTTTTAAGTTCGGTGATGTCCGTTCGCAGGGAAATATAATTCTGAATTTCACCCTGCTGGCTAAGCAAAGGCGCGATGGTCATGGTTTGCCAGATAATCGAACCGTCTTTGGCCTTGTTCCTCACATCCCCATGCCAGAATTTTCCCCTTGAAATTGTGTCCCAGATTTGCAGGAAAAAGGCCTTGGAATGATAACCGGAATTTAAGATGCGGTGATCTCTTCCGATCAATTCTTCGCGGGTATATTTTGAAACAGTGCAAAATTTTTCATTCACATGCGTGATAATGCCATTCAGGTCTGTCACAGAGACCATCGTGTGATTTTCAATGGCATTTTGCTGGTTCTTAAAATCATTCAAAGCCTTTTCGGCTATTTTTTCCTGCTTTTGTGCCAGAACCGCGCTTTCTTTTAACTTGATATAGGGTTTTGTCAGATTTTCTGTCACAATGGCCTGATAAATCAGCCAGAAAGAGAAAATTTTCAAAATATGCCCTGTAAGGTTGGATAAGCCGTAAACACTCACATAAAAGGTGAAGGCCAGCTCTGCGCATATGGTCAGGATGATTGAAAGAAGGATGAAAGAAACTTTTTCTATACCAATGTTTTTATAATTTTGTGTGATGGTAAACAGCGCCAGAAACAAAATGAAAATAATGATATATTCATTCAATACTTTGGCTTCTGTCAGCCCCGAACCTTCAATGAAAAAAATAGGGAACCGACCGGAGACAATCATTAAAAACAATAGTGAAGCAATGACCCCAAATATGGAAATTGTTAGATATTTGTTGACATTTCTGTTGATAAAGAGGGGCGATAGAAAAAGCAAAAGGGCCTCAAAATAACGGGTCGAGATCCAGAATTGTGTTGCCAGATTACCGCCACTATTCTCAAAAAACGGCATTCCTTTATAAGACATGGTATGGGCCATATCCAGCGCGCCAACCCAAAAATATCCACACGCCAGAAGAATAAGATAATTACTTCGGGCAAATGAAAAGGTCGTCCATGCGGTTGCAAACATAATCAGGGAAATTACAATGGAGAAAGTTTCAGCCAATGTATGAAAGGTTAGGAAATCATGCCGCGAGATCAGGATCAGTAAGGCTGCCAGAAAGACAGGAAATATCCATAATTTCCAGTCCAGCACCGCTCCAATTAATTCATTCCCAATAGATGAATAATACGCCTTTGGATCAGCTTTATACATAAATAAACACGCCTTTTATATCAATAATGTCTTATATTATAAATAAGCAGATATGTATATGCTATTAATTTATTTGAAGAAGCGGGGATTTTTTTTGCTCGAAAAAAGAGCCTTCACCGGGGTTGATTTCGGGTTTGTCTGAAAAATCAGGAAAGAGCATCACGACTTTTGTGCCCGAACCTTTTTTGGATGTTATTTTATAGACTCCGCCAATTCGGTCGAGAAATCTTTTGACCAAGGTCAGCCCAAGCCCGGTTCCCTGATGGGTTCTGTTATAGGATTCCTGAACCTGGCTGAAGGGTTGTAAGGCATGTTCCAGTTCCTTTTCGCTCATACCAATGCCCGTATCGGAAATGGAAATTTCATAGGCCCCCGAGTTTTGCCGGCCCTCAAAGGTTATTTTACCAAAATCAAAAGTGAATTTTACGGCATTGGCTAATATGTTTAAAATGACCTGTTTTATGATGCGGTTGTCATTCTGAAGGTCTTCAGAGGCAATGTTAACCTCAACATCCAGGTTTTTCTTGATGATGTCAGGTTGGCAATATGAAATACATTCATCAACCATGGATTTGATATTAAACTTTTGAATGCTCACATCATATTTACCCGCTTCCAATTTGGATAAATCCAGAATATCGTTAATGATATTCAGAAGGTGACTGCCACTTTCATGAATATGGTGGAGATATTCATCCTTTTGTTTATCGCTGAGCATGTTGCCGGCAGAATTGATCATAAAGTCACTATAACCGATCACGGCATTAAGCGGGGTACGTAGTTCATGGCTCATGGAGGCCAGAAATTCGCTTTTGGCCTGATTGGCTTCTTCTTCCTTACGGATGCTTTGATTAAGCCTTGCTGCCAGATCGCGCAATTCTTCTTCAACAATTTTGCAGCGGTCGATTTCTGTATAGATAAAATGGATATCCGGAAACCAGGATAAAATGCCAGCCGTGGTGATCAAAATACCCGGACAGTAGAAATAAGGCAGATTTTCCCTGATAATCAAGGGATCCAGAATAGGGGAAATAATGTTGACAAACAGGGGAACTTTAATGGCATAGTCGATGAAGGAGGACACCGAAATCAACAAAAGTCCGGCAATAATCAGATAAAAACCCCGATTGATATTGCGCAGGTTAGATCGTTTAAAGATCAAAAATATGGGTAATATTGTCAAGCCGATAAAGACCAACAGCCTGGGATGCCATAATGATAAAGGATCCATTTTTACTCTGCCCTAGTATTTGTCCTAGTATTTATCCTAGAATTTTTATTTTCTAAGTGACTAAAGCAAAAAGTTTAACTTTCAGTAAAATTCGGGGGCTGATTGGTCTTGGGGGATAGGGGCATAGAGGCATAGAGGGCATAACCCTCTATGCATTAAATTGTTTTATTGACACAGTTCCACCGCCATGGCCGTCGCTTCGCCGCCGCCAATGCACAGGCTGGCGATGCCGCGTTTTTTACCATGGGTTTTCAGGGCAGAAACCAGGCTGACCAATATTCGGGCGCCGGAAGCGCCAATAGGATGACCCAGCGCGCAGGCGCCACCGTGAATATTCACTTTGTCATGGTCAATGTTGAGGTCACGCATGGCGGCCATGGTCACCACTGCAAAGGCTTCGTTAATCTCATAAAGGTCAACGTCACCATCTTCCCAGCCGGTTTTTTCATAGAGTTTTTTGATGGCTCCGATGGGTGCGGTGGAAAACCATTCAGGTTCCTGGGCATGATTGCTATGGCCTTTGATTTCGGCAATGATTGTCAATTCCCGCTGTTCGGCTTCTGATTTTTTCATCAGCACCAGGGCCGCTGCCCCGTCCGAAATGGAGCTGGCGTTGGCGGCGGTTACCGTGCCGTTCTTGTCGAAAGCCGGGCGTAATTTCGGGATTTTGTCAAGACGGGCTTTTCCGGGTTGTTCATCTGTGTCAATGACAGTTTCACCATGGCGTGTCTTCAGGGTGACCGGGGTTATTTCTTCGTTGAAATAGCCTTTTTCGATGGCGGCATTGGCCCGTTTCAGCGATGTTACGGCAAATTCATCCTGCTGTTCGCGGGTGAACTGATAATGTTGGGCCGTGCGTTCGGCAAAAACACCCATGAGTGTGCCTTTTTCATAAGCATCTTCCAAGCCGTCCAAAAACATATGATCCTTTACATCGGTATGACCAAGACGGGCACCAGCGCGCATTTTTGGTAAAATATAAGGCGCGTTTGTCATGTTTTCCATGCCCCCGGCAACCATAACCCGGGCGCTTCCGGCCAGAATTGTATCATGGGCCATCATGGTGGCCTGCATGCCGGAGCCGCACATTTTATTCACCGTGCTGCAGCCCGTATCCATGGCAAGACCCGCCCCCAGAGCGGCCTGTCTTGCAGGGGCCTGTCCCTGTCCCGCAGGCAGAACACAGCCCATAATCGCACTGTCCACATCATCAGCAGCCAGCCCCGAAGATTGCAGAGCACCTTTAATGGCCTCAGCCCCAAGTTCAGCGGCCGTGAGGTTGGAAAAGTCGCCTTGAAAGCCCCCCATGGGGGTGCGTGACATGCCAACAATTACGATGGGATCGTCGGCGATAATATGTGACGGGCTTTGAGACATGAAATATACTCCTAAAAAATAAGTTGAGTTTGAGTTACTCATGAGTAACAATATAGACCTGATGGCGGATGACTTCAAGAGTGGAAAAGGACGGGCCTTTTAAAAGTGAATAATGGTGTAAATGAAAACAAGGCCTTAAGCCGAACTGAAAAAAGAAAAGCAAAGCTGGATGCTATTCTGCGTCATGCCGCGCGGGCTTTTATGGAAAAAGGATATTATAAAACCTCGCTGGAGGATATCGCCGCCCTGCATAAGGTGACCAAACCAACCCTTTATTATTATGTGAAGAATAAAGAGGATATTCTGGTTAAATGTGAAGAAGAGGCCAGTGTGCGCATCAACGGCTTGCTTGATGTTGTGACGGGTAATGCCACAAGCGGCTTTGAAAAATTACGGGCTTTTATCATCGGTTATGTGGATATTGTAACCGATGATATTATCCGTTGCCATATTCGCCACCGGGGTCAGATGGAAGACCCGGCCCTGCGCGAAGACAGTCTGAATATGCATCGGGGCATTGAACACCGGGTGCGTGAGATTATTGCCGAGGGCATCAGGGACGGTTCTGTTAAAAGGTGTAATCCGACGATTATTGCTATATTATTATTCGACGCACTGAACGGCATTTCCGCATGGTATCGTAATGAGGGGGAAATGGATCAGGGTGAATTAAGTGCGCAAATTCTGTCTCTGGTGAGTGAGGGGATCGCGTCAGACATTTGAAGACAGACATCTGAAAGTGACCAGGCCATGAGGAATTTGCTACGTTTTACAGGCCTTATAGCGATTATTTCTTTTATCGCGGTTATGACCGGCCTTGGCTCTTTTGTGGCAAGTGCTGAAAATCTTCAGAAACTTTATGATGAGGGGCAGTTTTCCAGGGTCGCGGCCCTGGGGGAACAGGACGGCCATGTGCGGGCATTGTTATTGGCAAGTCAATCCTGTCTGGTGATGGCCACGTATGAAGGGGATCATTCATTGAAAACGCATCAGGCCCGGGCGGATCTGGTGCGAAAAGCCCGGCTCTTATCCCTCAAAGCGCTTGAGGGGGATGAAAAGAATATTTCGGCAAATTTAAATATTATCATCACTACGGGTTTATTAAACAGGCTTGATAAAAGCAGCCTGAAGGAAAAAATAAAACAGGCGAAACAGGCGAAAAATAAATTATACCGGCTTTTGTCTCAGGATGAAAATAACGCTCTGACCCATGCAACATTAGCCGCCTGGCATGCAGAAGTGGTTGGCCAGGCAGGGGGCCTGTTCGGGAAGATTATCTTTGGGGCCCGACGGAAGAAAATACGGGAACATTATCATAAGGCCATGAAACTGGCTCCGGAAAATGTTACCATTAAACTGGAATATATCAAATATTCCCTGTCCCGATATGTAAAAATAAAAAACAAGAAAAAACGAAAGACAGCCCTGAAAAAAGCAAAAATACTTCTGGAAGAAATTATTGCCATGCCCGGTAAGACGGTGGTGGAACAATTGGCGCAGGGCCACGCAAAACAATTGCATCAGGTGGTCGTCAGCGCCCGGCGCCGTGATATTAAAGACAAAGTGAAACAGTTAACGCTGGTTCTGCATTAGGGCCATGATCTGTTAATTTCATGCATTCTACGTGCCCTGCGGGTCACCTTATACGTCAAAATATGTGCGAAGAACAAACTTGCGAATGGAAGGACCATTCCCTGCGCTCGTTTTCTGCCTATTTTGACGTATAAGGTGACAGAATTGCATGAAATTAACAGATCATGGCCCTGGGTGTCTTTAAATTGCTTGAATATTTTTTGTGATATTTTTGATTTGGTAAGGAAATTAAGGTAGACTAGGGCATATTATATGGTCAATAACGGAATGAAATATGTTCTCAAACTTGGATGATACGCAATATCGCATAGAAGAACGTCTGGATGTATTATGGGGTGCTGAAATTATCATTGAGGATAAAAAATATCCCTGTGAAGTGGCAAATGTATCCACTGCGGGTGCTTTGCTGAAGCTGGATATGGACCTTGAAAATGGTCAGGAATTTCTTTTGGATGTGCCTGAATTTGGTGAGTTCGCCGCGGTTGTGGTTTGGCCTAACAAACCTTTTTATGGTCTGCAATTATTGGTCGGCCCGAATTTGTCGCTGAAAAAACACGCCGATAAAGTGGGTCTGAAAAAACAGGATGAAGAATAATTCTTCATCCTCTCTGTTCTTAAAAAAATCTATTGTCCTGAAAAAAGGTTTATTTGACTTCCAGTCCAAAGGGGTCAAGGATAGAATGGCTGGGTTCGGTAAACCATTTCGGGCCGTTTTCACTGATATAAAAATGATCTTCCAGACGAATGCCAAATTCGCCGGGGATGCAGATCATGGGTTCATTGCTGAAACACATGCCCTGTGCCAAAATGGTATCATCCCCTGAATTCAAATAAGGCCATTCATGAATATCGAGCCCGATACCATGTCCGGTGCGGTGGGGCAGGCCGGGAATGTCATAACCGGGACCAAAACCATTGCCCGCCAGTGAGGCGCGGGCGGCCAGATCCACATCACCGGCCCGTGTGCCGGCCTGGGCCACATCAAGGGCCGCCAATTGGGCGGCTTTTTCCGCATTCCATACTTCTGTCTGGCGCCCGTCGGGTGTGCCATAGACATAGGTGCGGGTAATGTCGGAAATATACCCATGCAGCTTGCAGCCTGTGTCGATCAGGACCATGTCATCCTTTTTCAGGATTTGCGGATCTTTAACCCCATGCGGATAGGCAGAAGCTTCGCCAAATAAAACAATGACAAAATAGGAGCCCGCAGCAGCCCCGACTTTTTTATGGGCCTCATGAATGAAGGCTTCCACTTCGGTGGTGCTGATGCCCTCCTGTAAAATGGCGGCGGCGGCTTTATGCACTTCCAGGGTCATATCCATGGCGCGCTGCATTAAGGCCAGCTCGGCCTTTGATTTAATCATGCGGCAGGCGGCAGTGACCCGGCTGGCATTGACATAATCATAATCCGGTGCTTTTTCTGCGATGCCATTGGTGATAAAAAAGGCGGTGGCTTCATCAAGGCCAATCTGACCATGATCCAGACCCATTGATTTTAAGGTTTCCCCGAAAAGACTGTAAGGACATTCATGTTCCTGCCAGCCCTGAACAGGCCCTTTGATATACATATATTGTTCCAGCGTACCGATTTCAAAAAACGGGGCAATATAAGTAACCGGGCCCTCGGCAGGGATGATGGCCCCCACCATACGTTCACTGGCATACCAGGCCGTGCCTGTGAAATAGGTCAGGTTGGTGCCGGCATTCACATAGATGGCCTTGATGTCCTGTGCTTTCATCAATTCCTGTGCTTTGATTATGCGGCTTTCATATTCGCGCAGGGATATGGCCTCGGCCCCACCCGTCATGTCATTCAAGCGATCAAGTTCGCGTTCGATTGTAGAGCCACCAACACCAAGGGTCATAATATTTTCCTGAGATTTATGATATATGATATAAAAGAAATCCATTCTCAATATTTTAGCAAAAATTGCAAGACCTTGAATGGTGTGCCGAGATGGTTATATTTGAAATGAGGGTCGTGGGGCGATGATATGAAGGGGAGATTAATGTCTCTGTTATTAAATATTTTATGGCTGATTTGTGGCGGTCTTGTTATGGCCCTGGGTTGGCTGGTGGTGGCCTTTATTATGGCCATTACCATTATCGGTCTGCCGTGGTTTGTGGCCGCCCTTAATATGGCACATCTGAGCCTGCTGCCCTTTGGCCGTGAGGCGGTGGACCGGGAACTCCTCTCGGGCAAGGAAGACGTTGGTACCGGCCCACTGGGGCTGATCGGCAATATCATCTGGTTCCTGTTTGGCGGCATCTGGCTGGTGCTGGGTCATTTATTCTGTGCTTTTGCATTGGCCATCACCATTATTGGCATTCCTTTTGCCTTTCAGCACCTGAAACTGGCCGGTCTGGCACTGGCCCCCATTGGCAAAGTTGTCATAAACCGCGACGAAATGCGCGCCTGAGGTTTCGGGCAATTCCGTAATTCCTGACCAGGTTCTGAACCCAAATCCGACCTAAGCCCCTGAAGATGGGGCAAGGGCCGGATAATATAGCATATTGTTTTTTTTCCCTTGAGGCATTAACCTTGTAAAAAAAAGCGCGTAAAATCAGAAAGGGTCAGGGAGTGTTTCAGAGTATATTACGGTCCATAATCTTGGTCAGCGCTCTAATATTGACGGTCTCTGGTTGTGATAATATGGATGAAAAACATAAGTTATCCATTGAAGACAGGTTGATATACAGTTTCAGGGGCGAAGATGAAGAGACCAGGGAAAAAGTTGCCCGGATTATTGATGCCGCGCGGGAGAATGACTATCGCGAGGCCCTGAATGACCTTGCCATTTTATTAAATACCCGCAAGGTCAATCAAGTGCAGAAAAAAGCGATTAATGACCTGATCCGTCAATTGCGTTTTGATATGGAAGATGAGAAAATGGCAAAGACCCCCGAGCATGAATAGAGATCATTTTGGCATCATCATAAAACTCGTTGTGCTTTCGCTTTTCGTGGGCATCGGGCTTGATTATTTTGATGTGAGCCCGAAAGATCTGTTTGAAAATGCACCGCAAGCCATCGCCCGGATTTTCAACGTGGTGTGGGATGCGATTAAATGGGGCTGGCAATATGTGGTTCTGGGCGCCATTATTGTGATCCCGGCCTGGATAATATTAAATCTGAAAAATATCAAAAACCGTTTCCGTTAGGGGCGTATATAACAAAACAGGAGAGTGGAATGACGATGAAAAATACGGAGAATTCATACGGCAAGGTCAGTAAAATTTTGCATTGGGGCATGTTTCTTCTGATCGCGGGCATGCTGGGTGTGGGACTTTATATGGCAGACCTGCCCAAAGAAACGCCGGAGGAATTAAGATATAAGATTGATTTGATCCAAATGCATAAAGCCATGGGCATTATTATCCTGTTTCTGATTGTTCTGCGTTTTATCTGGCGGGTGAAAAATCCCGTCCCCAAAATGCCGGAGGGAACGGGTTTCGGTGAAAAACTTATGGCCCATGGTGGTCATCTTCTGCTTTATGCCATGGTGTTTATCCTGCCCCTGACCGGCTGGATGATGTCTTCTGCCGGTGGGCATAAGGTGAGCATATTTGGGCTTTTCACCATGCCGAGCCTGATGGAGAAAAATAAATCCATGTCGGGCTTATATCATGAACTTCACGAGGTGCTGGCGATGGGATTGATCGCCTTGATAATCCTGCATGTGATCTTTGCCCTCTATCATCATATGGTCAAAAAGGATGATATCCTGACCCGGATGATGCCGTCTCATGGCAAGAAAGATGATGCCCAGTAAGGTTGATGTACAGTAAGGTTGGCGCTCAGTAAGATTAAAGTTGGGTGAGGTCCTGGCCCTAGAGCCAGCGCCTCACCTTCTTTTTATAATTTTTATATTCTTCCCCGAATTTATCTTCCAGATAAGCTTCTTCGTGCAGGATCACGCCATAAGTCATGATGATCAGGGTGGGCAGCAACAGGATTAAAATCCAGAAATTATCCAAAAGCAGACTGAGTGAAATCGTGATCAGGTTAAAACTCACATACATGGGATTGCGGCTAAAGGCATAGAGGCCGTCCTGATAAATCTCTGCCGTGGGGGCCAGAGGGTCGGGATTTTGTTTTCTTTTAAAAAACGGGCCCATGCTGATTAAAAAGACAAACAGGCCGAGAATGAAAAAGACCAGGCCGCTATTATACCGGTATTCAAAGAAAGCCCAGGACAGGGGCACCAGATAATTTATAGCCCAGGCACTTAAAATCGCAATGGCATAGATAAAGACGGGTCGCATAATAATATTGGCATGATCGGACTGGTTTTTCTCAGACATTCTTTTGGTCCCCTTTTTGTATATTTTCAAGAATTTTGATTTTTTATCATTTTGCAATATACTGAATATAAGCAAAAAAAAGATGGCGTAAAATAAATATGAAAATGGGAGAGCTGTCATGAATGGTGATAATTTCATAAACGGGGCAATTTGGGTCTTTAGCCTGGTGCTTTCTTTTGTCTTTTTTTATGAAGGTTTGGGAAAACTTGCGGGATATGAAAATTACAGCATGCAATATACCCGTTGGAATTTACCGCTTTGGCTCATGACCCTGTCGGGACTGGTGAGCTGTGTGGGGGCTTTATCGCTGGTCATTCCGCGCTTTGCCGTCTTTGGTGCAATTATATTGGGACTGGAAAAAACCGCCAGCGCCGTGATGAATTATAATGTCGGGGATAATGCCATGGGCGCGAGAGCCCTGGTTTTTGTCTTCATTTTGCTTGGCATCGCATTGTTGCGGGTGAGATACAGCAATATAGAAAATCATAATTGAACTATTCTTAATAATAAATTTATGGCCTTGGCTTATGAAGAATGGATAATAAGATTAATGGTTCCATTTGCGGGCGCTCAGGCTAATGAAGACAATATTTTCCAATTTCCAAAAACTGGCCATGCTGTTGTGTGTGATGCTTTCAGCCTGTACGACCAGCCCGCCACCCGCAATTCCGGGCGGCCCGGCTGTGCCTGTTCCCATAACACTCGGCAATCTTAATGTTACAAAAAATTTCCCTGCGGCTTCGGTCGTAACGGGGACAAATGGCGCGCTTCCCGGGGCGATTATTGTGACCGACCAGTCTTTTGCGGGCTTGGAGGGCAATAATAATGTGACATATGATGCGGCCTCCAAAAGTTTTACGCTCTCCATCAGTCAGGATGCTTTTACCTATAATCAGGAATTTTCCCGGATTGATCAGGCCGCCTCTATCCCTGAAGAAACCGTCTATTTACAGGATGATGAGCGTTTCATTGTGCAAAAAGCCGGTGTGGCCAATAAATTAAATCCGGCATTGGTGTTTGATTATGTGACCTATGGCTATTGGGTGGCGGATAATATATCCGGCTTTGGTGAAGCGTCCGGCTGGATTACCTATGGCTTTCAAAGCGCCCCCGCCGACATGCCCACATCCGGCAGCGTAAATTATACAGGGGTTGCGGAAGGAAAATTATATCGTTTTGGCGACTTATATACTGTTTACGGCGATGTGGAGATTGAAGCCAATTTCACCAGTGCGACAATAACGGCTGATTTTAGCGGCATGATGCAGCAGAAGGTTCTTGCCGGGGGCAGTCTGGGCACCGCCGGACTGTGGCGTGATTTTACCGCCAGCGGCAGCATCGCCACTGGAACGAGCCGATATTCGGGCACAAGTTCCACCCTGAACGGGGTCTATCAGGGCAGCTTTTCAGGCGGCTTTTTCGGCCCCGCCGGTGCCGCCCCTACTGAGACGGGCGGCATCTGGTCCCTGACCGGTGCCGGAGAAAATGCCACAGGTGCCTTTATCGCTAAAAAGTGAGGGAAAATTAACCCTTCATACATTTTATCCTTCCTATAATTTGTTTAGATCGTCGTGTGTATATTCGCACTTATAATTCATTATTTTTTTATAAAAAAAATGATTTCGGGATGAAATTTACGTCTTGAAAAAGCAGGAATTTGGAAAAAATGCTAAAGCTTCGGAAAATAACTCTTTTAATCAGTATGTTGGTCGGTCTTGGTGCCTGTGGTGGTGGCTCTCCGTCCGTTGCACCACCCCCACCCCCACCACCCCCGCCTCCGCCACCAACCAATATTTCATTGGATAACTTACAATATAATGAAAGTTTTGAGGCAATGTCTTCTGTCATGGGAATCAATGTGGTCGGCGTAAGCCTAACGGGTTCCACACCTTCGGTGAGTGGCGTAGAGGGCGCTGCGGAAGTAACGTATAATGCGAGCAATCAGTCCTTTGAAATATCGATTGATCAAGGGCTTCATAATTATTTAGGAACTTTTGTGGTCGGCGATATTAATGCTTCTACAGATAGAAATACAGAAGTGACAAATGCTGCGGGTGATAGTCTCTCTCTATTAAATCCAGGCCAGGCTTATAGCCCTGATCCTAATTCAATTTTGCAATATATGACTTACGGTGGCTGGGTTGCAGCTGATAATTCAGGTTTTGATATTAGCTCAGGATGGGCCGTTTTTGGTGTCCAGACGGAAGATGCGGATATGCCCACCAGCGGCACCATAACATATACGGGCACCACGGAAGGAACCATGGTTGATGATAGCGCAAGATATGGGCTCGGGGGAACAGTCTCTATTGAAGCGGCCTTTAATACAGGGGCTGTAACATTGGATTTTAGCGTTGCCAAGGCAGAAGCACTCCCTGCGGGGGGCTTTGGTACGCCAACCGCTTGGCGTAACTTCACTGGAACAGCTTCAATCGCCAGTGGTGAAAATTATTATAGCGGCACGACACTTTCTGCCACCGATGATCTTACGGGTGTGGTTGAGGGGGCTTTCTTTGGCCCCGGTGCATTGGAAACCGGCGGGGTCTGGAGCCTGTCCGGCGGGCCTGCCAATGAAAATGCCACTGGTGCTTTCGGCGCAGGCCGACAGTAAATAATCCTTCTCTTTACCCTTTGATCTCCTGCTCGACCTTGTCGGTCAGGGGATCAACTGATTTGAGGGTGATGTCATAACCCCAGAGCCTGTGAAGGTGGGCGAGCACCATTTTGGCTTCTTTTTCTTCCAGAGGGATTTCATTATTCATAGTGTGGGTAATGGTCAGGGTACGGTCGCCATGCAGATCCACATGGCTCACCTGAAAGTCCAGATCCATATTGGCGATTGAATATTGCGCCGCAAGTGCGGAACGGATCGCGCGGTAGCCTGTTTCATTATGAATACTGTCAATACTCATATAAGGGTTTTTCATATTATCACTCAGGTTAAAAAGCCTGAATTCGCGCATCAGGTGAGGGCTTAGATATTGCAGAATAAAACTCTCGTCCCGGAAATTGGCCCAGGCATCACAGAGGGTTTCAATAGCCTTGTTATTTCCGGCGATATGAGGGAACCATTCCCTGTCTTCGTCTGTTGGATTTTCGCAGATGCGTTCGATATCCTTCATCATGGCAAATCCCAGAGCATAAGGATTGATGCCGGAAAAATGCGGATGATCATAGGCGGGTTGCGCCACCACGCGGCTGTGGAAATCAATAAATTCCAGCATGGTACCTTCACTGATCTGCCCCTTTTCATGCAGGCGGTTCATGATGTGATAATGAACGAAACAGGCACAGCCCTCATTCATCATTTTGGTTTGTTTCTGCGGATAAAAATATTGGGCGATGGAACGGACGATACGCAGAATTTCACATTGCCAATGGCTGAGGATCGGGCTGTTTTTCTCCAGAAAATAAAGAATATTTGATTCCGGCAGGCCGAGCTTCTGCGCCAGCTGACTTTCCAGTTGGCTACGTTCACTTTCCGGGGCTTTTTCCACTTCGGGCAGCGTACGCCAAATCTCGTTATATTGGGATTGTTCATATTCCAGCCGTTCCAGTTCACGCTTTTGAACCTGTGCGTCATCAAGTTCCAGTGGCCGGGTGAAACGGTCAACACCCTGATCACGCAGGGCATGGGCGGAATCCAGAATTTTCTCCACCTCATCAACACCATAGCGTTCTTCACATTTGGCAATATAATTTTTGGCAAATTGCAAATAATCGAGAATGGCCCCCGCATCACTCCATTGTTTAAACAGATGGTTATTCTTGAAAAAATGATTATGACCAAAGGCCGCATGGGCCATCACCAGAGCCTGCATGGTCATGGAATTTTCTTCCATAATATAACAGAGGCAGGGATTGGAATTGATGACAATTTCATATGCCAGACCGGTAAACCCCTTGCGATACATCACGTCATCGCGCACAAAACTTTTGCCGAATGACCAATGGCTATACATGAGCGGCATACCGATTGCGGAATAGGCATCAAGCATCTGTTCCGATGTGATTACTTCAATCTGGGTGGGATAGACATTCAGGCCCATTTCCTCAATGGCAATCTGTTCAATGGCCTGAAAAGTGCTGTCGATCTTCTTGAAATCCCATTCCGCTGTCTCAAACAGCAGGGAAGATTTATCCGCAGATTTTTTGGAAACTGTCTTTGTGGCGGATGTCTCTTTTGGGGCTTTTTTCTTGGTCGCAACCATTTAAACATCCTCCATAATTTTGTCTTTGGCGAACAGGTCTTTCAGAACCGGGAATATATCGCCGGGTTTGGTGATGCGTTTAATGGCAAAATTCTTGTTGGAACTGCGCAATTCATCATAGGTTTGCCACAGGCGGGTGGTATTGCTGTCATCGCGGAAAATTTCAGCCTCATGCACGTCCCAGATTTCCACATAAGCAAAAAACTGGCAGGCAGGCAGCAGAACATCTCTTAAAAGTTTCTGACAAGTGGCATTGTCACTATTCAGATTATCCCCGTCAGAGGCCTGCGCGGCATAAATATTCCAGTCTTCGGGGGAATAACGATCCTGAATGACCTGTTGCATCACCTCCAGCGCCGTCGAGACGATCGTGCCGCCGGTTTCACGGGAATGAAAGAAGGTATCCTCATCCACTTCGCTGGCATGATGGGTATGACGGATAAAGACAATGTCCACCTTGGAATATTGCCGTTTCAGGAAGAGATGCAGCAGCATAAAAAACCGTTTGGCCAGTTCCTTGTGCATTTCACTCATGGAACCGGATACATCCATCAGGCAAAACATCACCGCCTGGGTATTGGGTCTTTCAATTTCATCAAAACTTGAATAACGCACATCAATGGGATCAATGTAAGAGACAATTTTGCGGCGCCGCTGTTTTACTTCCAGTTCATTCAACAGGCTTTCCAGTTTTTTCTTGTCTTTTACACTTGGTTTTTTCTTGGCCCGAAGACTTGTGATGCGCCCTTCCAGTTCCTCAATTTCTTCCCTTGTGGGCCGCCTTAGGCAAAGCCGCCGGGCCAGACTGTTGCGCATGGTCAGTTTCAAATTCAGATTACTGGGGGAGCCTTCTCTTTTATAACCGGCGCGGTAAAATTCCTTGGCGGTGGTCTGTTTGATGGAGGTTTTGATGAAATCCGGCAGTTCCATATCATCAAAAAATATATCAAGGAATTCATCCCGGGTCAGGGTGAACTGAAAACTGTCTTCGCCTTCGCCTTCTTCACTGGCCTCACTCCCGCCCTGACCCCCGCCTTGCGGGGGCGGGCGTTTGATCTTGTCACCGGCCACAAAATCACGATTACCCGGTAAGACCCGGTCACGCTTTCCCTTTTTGGGATCACCCATGAAACGCGGCTCATGCAGACCACCGGCAGGAATTCGAATTCTTTCCGAGCCGTCCATATTGGATATTTTACGGCTTTTGATGGCCTCATCCACCGCTTCCTTGATCTCATTTTTGGCTCGTTTGATAAAACGTTGCCGGTTTGAGAGACTTTTACCTTTGGGGTTCAGCCTTCTGTCGATGATATACATTTTCACTCCATAAATGTGTGTAACGCTTAAAAAACAGGCGGCCTTCAGCCTGCTTTGTTAACCCGCATATACCATTCCACAAGGCGGTGAACCTGACGTTCCGTATAACCACGGTCTTTCATGCGTTCGACAAATTCATGATGTTTATGTTCACTTTCCTTGTCTTTTTTGGAACCGAAACTGATCACCGGCAGCAGGTCTTCCACGCTGCTGAACATTCTTTTTTCGATCACAAGACGCAATTTTTCATAGGAGGTCCAGTCCGGATTTTTGCCCGCATTACTGGCCCGCGCCCGCAGGGAAAATTTGACCACTTCATTGCGGAAGTCCTTGGGATTGGAGATACCGGCGGGTTTTTCCACCTTTGAAAGCTCCTGATCCAGAATTTTACTGTCCAGCAATTGTCCCGTATCCGGGTCTTTGAAATCATGGCCTTCAATCCAGGCATCCGCATAGGCGATATAACGGTCAAACAGATTCTGACCAAAATCGGAATAGGATTCCAGATAGGCTTTCTGAATTTCATTGCCGATAAATTCTGCGTAACGCGGTGCCAGTTCGCCTTTGATGAAACCGATGTATTTTTTCTCGGTCTCTTCGGGCATCTGTTCGCGCAGCAGGGATTGTTCGAGGATATACATCAGGTGAACCGGATCACAGGACACTTCTTTTGTGTCATAATTGAAGGTTTCCGCCAATACCTTGAAGGCAAATCGGGTGGATATGCCGCCCATGCCCTCATCCACACCGGCAAGGTCGCGATATTCCTGCATGGGTTTGGCTTTGGGGTCCACATCTTTCAGATTTTCACCATTATAAACCCGCATTTTGGAATAAAGATTGGAATTTTCATGTTCTTTCAGGCGGGTCATCACGCTGAAACGCGCCAGCATATCCAGGGTGCCCGGCGCGCATTTTTTATCACGCAGTTCTGATGTGGAGAGCAATTTGTCATAAATACGGGTCTCTTCATAAGCCCGCAGACAATAAGGCACCTTGATCACATAAACCCGGTCAATGAAGGCTTCATTATTTTTATTATTCTTGAAAGACTGCCATTCGGATTCATTGGAATGGGCCAGAATAATACCCTGATAAGGGATCGCGCCCATATTTTCGGTGCCGATATAATTGCCTTCCTGGGTGGCCGTGAGCAGGGGATGCAGCATTTTGATCGGGGCTTTGAACATTTCCACAAATTCCAGAATACCCTGTGTGGTCACATTCAGACCACCACTATAGGAATAGGCATCCGTATCATTCTGGCTGAAATATTCCAGCTTGCGAATGTCGATCTTACCCACCAGAGAGGAAATATCCTGATTATTTTCATCGCCGGGTTCGGTTTTGGCAATACAGATCTGGCGCAATTTGGAAGGGTGAACCTTGACCACGGAGAATTTGGAAATATCACCGCCAAACTCATCCAGCCTCTTGATCGCCCAGGGGGACATGAGGCCGGTGAGGCGATGTTTGGCAATGCCGTATTTGTCTTCGAGCATATCCCCCATGCTTTCCGGGTCAAACAGACCAAGCGGGGATTCAAACACCGGGCTTAATTCATCCCCGGCTTTAAGCACATAAATCGGCTCTTTTTCCATCAGTGTTTTGAGCTGTTCCGCCAGAGATGATTTGCCGCCACCCACAGGCCCTAACAGGTAAAGCACCTGTTTTCTTTCTTCCAGACCCTGAGATGAATGTTTGAAATACCCCACAATGCGTTCAATGGTTTCTTCCATGCCATAGAATTTCTCAAAACCTTTATAGCGTTTGATGGTTCTGTTCATGAAAATACGGCCAAAACGCTCATCCTTTGAGGTATCAACCATTTCCGGCTCGCCGATGGCGTGGATCATGCGTTCGGCGGCGCTGGAATACATCATGGGATCTTCTTTACAGCCCTTTAGGTATTCCCGTAGGGACAGCGTAACTTCTTTATGTTCTTCATATTGGTCAGAATAAATGTCAAAGATATTTTTCGTGGCGGCCATTGCTTTTGCTCTCCCGGCGTTGGATTAAAGTTGGATCATCGGGCAGAATTTGGTGAGAGGCAGAACGAAAAGGATACCAAACTTCATTTCCGACAATCAGTCAGAGGGGAAGTGGCAAGAAAAGCATGCGACCTGTTTAACGTTATTTTCAGGAAGCCTGCTACTCACGCGACTTCCCTCCCAATAGATATTATTGCTTATGATAAGCTTTTAACATTAATCATTAGTATTAACGAATATATATAAAAATGTATTAACATGGAATAGAGAATTGAAAAAAGAATTGTTTTTGATGAATATTTTAGGGTTATAATAAGCGTTCAAATCGCAAAAAACGTAAAAATATAGGGTGGGATCATGACATTGAGTATGTTCGGGTTGATTGGGGGACTGGTCATTTTAATTATTTTGACCATCCGGGGCATGAATATATTAATCGCCGCGCCGCTTTGTGCGCTTCTGGTGGCCATCAGCAGTGGCATTCCCCTGATGCCGCCGCTGGCGGATGGGGGCGCGAGTTTTACCCATAGTTATATGACGGGTTTTGCATCATTCCTGCAAAGCTGGTTTATTGTCTTTCTGCTCGGGGCTATGTTTGGCAAGGTGATGGAAGTGAGCGGGGCGGCAGACAGTGTGGCCCATTTTGTGGTTCAGAAACTTGGCATGCGTCATGCGGCGCTGGCGGTGATCCTGGCCTGTGCCATTCTCACCTATGGCGGGATCAGCGTTTTTATTGTGGCCTTTTCGGTTTTTCCCATGGCGCTCAGCCTGTTTCGCGATGCCAACCTGCCGCGCCGGTTCATTCCGGCGGCGCTGGCCTTTGGTTCTGTGACTTTCACCATGACATCGGCGGGTTCGGTGGAAATTCAGAATTTCCTGCCCATGAAATATCTCGGCACCAACCAGTTTGCCGGCTGGCAGGTGAGCATCATCATCGCCGCCTTTATGGCCCTCACAGGAATCTGGTGGTTTGAAAAAATGATGAAAAAGGCGGTGGCAAACGGAGAATGTTATGATGAACGCGAAGGCGACCCTGAACATCAAAGTTATGATGACCTGCCGCATCCGCTTCTGGGCTTGATCCCCCTGATCATTGTGCTGTCCACTTCTTTTTATTTCAGTGTTATGCTGGATTTTGGCAAATCCGCCCTGACACTGGCATTATTGGCCGGGCTGATTTCAGCCGTGGTGATCTACTGGCAGAAATTCTCCAATCTGGGAGTGGCTTTGTCATCGGCCACTTTCGGGGCTTTGATTGCCATCAGCAATACCTGTGCGGTGGTGGGTTTTGGTTCCATCGCCAAATTAACCCCGGCCTTTAACGAGGCGCTGGTCTTTATGACAAGCATTGAAGGCAACGGCCTGATCGGGGCCGCGGTGGCCATCAGTGTGATTGTGGCGCTGACCGGTTCCGCCTCTGGCGGGCAGGCCATTGCCCTGCCTTTGATCGCACCGCATTATATGGAAGCCGGGGTCGACCCCGACGCGCTTCACAGGGTGGTGGCCATCACCTCCGGCGGTCTCGATTCGCTGCCTCATAATGGCTATGTGATCACCACCATTCGGGCCATTTGTGGCGAAACCCACCGCAGCGCCTATCTTCCGGTGGCGGCCCTGACCGTTGTTATTCCGTTTATTGGGGCCATCCTCGCCATTATATTATTTGGTTTGGGATTATAATTCATGACGCAAAACCCCTATGCAGAAATCATTCGCATTTTGGGACGTGGCCCCACTAAATCACGTCATTTGAGCCGCGAAGAAGCCTTTACGGCTTTTGACGGATTGCTCACAGGAAAAATGTCGGATTTACAGGCGGGCGCGCTTTTATTGCTTCTGCGCTACCTCAGTGAAAATGCAGAAGAACTGGCGGGCATCGTTGAGGCCATTCGTCATTATATGGGGCCAAAGAAAAAAGATATGCCGCCTCAGGATATCATCGACTGGCCAAGCTATTCTTCGGGTAAGAGCCGCCGTCTGCCCTGGTTTCTTTTGTCAGCAAAATTGCTGACGAAGAACGGGCATAAGGTTTTTATGCATGGTTTTAATTCCCATCTGGTGAATGGGATAGAGACAGAAAAATGCCTCAGCGCCATTGATGAGATGCCGGTTTTATCCCTGGCGGCGGCAAAAGAAAAGATAGCGCAGGATAATTTCGCTTTCCTTCCTTTGCGAAATTTCTGCCCCAAACTGGAAGAGCTTCTGGGGCTGCGGGCACAGCTTGGGGTGCGGTCCATTATCAATACGGCGGTAAAGCTGATCAATCCTCTCGGGGCGCGGATAATTTATCTGGGTATTTTTCATCCGGCCTATATCCAGCTCAATCTGGAAGGGGCGGAATTGTTAAACCAGCCTGCGGTTGGAGTGCTTAAAGGCGGCGGTGGCGAGGCAGAACGAAATCCGCACAAGGCTTTAAAGCTCTATAAATTTCAAAATAATGACATAGGGGAAGACATAAGGGATGAAAACCGGCCAGAAAACCGTGAAGAAACACGCTGGCCTGCGATGATTGATAAGACCGTCATGGATCATGGCCCGGTCAGTGTAGAATACCTCAAATCCGTCTGGACGGGTGAGGTGGAGGATGAATATGCAACGGCCAAAATTATCGGCACCGCAGCACAGGCGCTTTATCTGATGAATAAGGCTGTTTCACCCGAGGCGGCGGAAAGTCTGGCACAGGATTATTGGCGGCAACATCAGGAAAATTGAGGAGCAGCAAATGACAAATATAGCGGGCTTGGGCGGCATCTTCTTTAAATCCTCTGATCCTGAAGCATTGCGGGCCTGGTATGCCCGTCATTTAAAGCTGGAATTTGATGATTATGGCAGCGTGATCTTTCACCCGGACAAAGAAGAAAAAACCGGGCGTGAACGCTATATCGTGCTTTCTCCCTTTAAAGAGGACACAAGCTATTTTCAGCCCTCAGAAGGCCGCTATATGTTAAATTTCAGGGTTAATGACCTGGATGGTTTATTGCACCGTTTGGCGAAAGAAGGGGTCAAAATCATGCCGGAAAGCGAAGACGGCGAATTTGGCCGCTTTGCCTGGATCATTGACCTGGAAGGCCATAAAATTGAACTCTGGCAGCCACCGCTGAAGGATGGCGGGATTGACCATGGCCAGATCCTGAGAAAGACTTTTTCAGGCCGGATAATAAAAAAATCGCTCACGATCGGTGTGGTGGTGGGGACTTTGTTAAATCTGATCAATCAGGGTGGTGCCATATGGGGACAGGTTGAAGCTCAGGCATCGTTCGAGCCGGTTAAATTTATCCTGACCTATCTGGTGCCTTTCGGGGTCGCGTCCTTTGTGTCCTGGCTCACCTTATGGGAACATGAAAAACACTGAGCTGCAAAAGCGGATCATTTAATCAAGATTCCTTGCCGTGCGCATGATCCATACATAGGCAATGATGCCCACCAGAATATTGGACAGGCTGGCGGCGGCAAAAACATAAGGAAGATTGTTATAATAGGCGGCCAGAAGAACCAGCGGAATCTGCAGGATCACCACCCGAAGTGTTGAAATCATCACCCCGGGCAGCGGCTGGCCGAGGCCGTTAAAGGCCGCATTGGCGGTCATGACAATGCCATAAGCCCCATAAGAGATCGGCACAATGAAAAGATAGATGGTGGCAATATCGCTGATGGATTTGGTGTCATCAAATAAGACAGTGACACTGGGGGCCGCCAGCGCAATGATAAGAGTCAATATAGCGCCCCAGACAATACAGAAGAGGGCGGATTGTTTTAAGGCAAGCTCAATACGTTCATGATTGCGCACCCCGAGGTTCTGCCCCACAAAAGGCCCGATGATGGCGGACAGGGCAAAGAAAAAGATTATCACGAAGGTTTCAATACGGATGGCCACCGTGGCCCCCGCCACCGCATCATTGCCGAAAGTGGCAATAATGGCCACAATCACACTGTTGGCGATGGGAATGATGATATTGGTGCCTGTGGCCGGAATGCCCACATGCATTATTTTTTTGGTCGTTTGCCAAAAGTCAGCAAAAATGGCATGGCTGAATTTGATCACATGAAAGCGATAGGTCAGATAATAGATCACCGCCACGAAACTGCCGGCGCGGGCGATCATGGTGGCATAGGCCGCCCCCTCCAGCTCCATGCGCGGAAAACCAAACAGGCCAAAAATCATAATGGGGTCGAGAATAATATTGGCGAGGGAAGCCCAGATCATGATCTTGCCCTGCAAACTGGTGTCGCCCACAGAACGCATGATGCCCATGGCCACCATGGGGGTAATGACAAAAATCGGGGCCCAATACCAGATTTGCATATAGTCCCGGATCAGGGGCAAGACGGTTTCATCCGCGCCCATCAGTCGAAACAGGGGGTTGATGGTCAACAGGCCGATGATGGTAAAAGCCAGAGATAACAGACCCACGAGGATCAGGCTGGTGGTGGCAAGTTTGATCATTTCATCATGATCGCCGCGCCCGGCGGCCCGGGCCATCACCGAAGATGTGCCCGCGCTCAGCCCAATGGAGCTGGCAACAATAATCATGATGATCGGGCCGGCAAAACCCACCGCGGCCAATTCATCCGGGCCAAGACGGCCAATAAAAAAAGTGTCAGCCAATAAAAAACCCATGGAGGCGGATATGCCAATAATCATGGGAAGGGCCATACGGATCAGATGCTTATGCACAGGTCCTTCTGTCAGATTAACCTGATGTTTCTTATGTTTTTCTGACATTTGACCCTGTCTAACCCGATTTTACGCAATTATACTTATAATCTATGTTGAATAGATGGCGTTTTTTGTCACCAGAGTCAATGGGGCTGGCGGAGATTTTATCGTTTGAACTATTGTTTTTTTCAGGAGGCACTTTATGTTGAGCATTAGTTGGAAATATTTAGGTGGAGTGATGGAATGCTGGTTGTGGTGTCCCCTGCGAAGAAAATGGATTTTTCAGAAGATGTAACCCGTTCCGGCTGGAGCCAGCCGGATTTTCTGGAAGACAGCTTGAATTTGATCAAGGCTGCCAAAAAACTGACCAGAGATGAAATCGCGGCCCTGATGAAGATCAGCGATAAACTGGCTGACCTCAATTATAACCGCTACCGCAGTTTTTCGACCCCCTTTACCCCCGCCAATGCCAAACAGGCTGTTTTTGCCTTTAAAGGTGATACTTATGTGGGGCTGGACGCGGACAGTCTGGAAGAAGCTGATCTGAATTATGCCCAGGAACATTTCCGCATCTTGTCAGGCCTTTACGGTCTGTTGCGGCCTTTGGATCTGATCCAGCCTTACCGCCTGGAAATGGGGTGCAGGCTTGCCAACGAACGCGGGCGCAATCTTTATGAATATTGGGGTGAGGGCCTGTCTATAGCCATCAATGATATACTGGCGCAGCATGACAATGATATTCTGGTCAATTGTGCTTCACAGGAATATTTCAAGGCCGTTAAAACTGATCTGATTAAAGGCCGTATTGTCACCCCGGTCTTCAAACAGGTGAAAGAAGGCCATGCCCGCGCTCTGGGTATGTTTGCCAAACGGGCCCGGGGTATGATGGCGCGGTATATCCTGACCAATAAAATTGATGATTTTGAGGGTTTGAAGGATTTTGATCTGGATGGATATAAATTCCAGCCCAGCCTGTCGGATCACGCGGTGTTGGAATTTCATAAAATAAGGGATTAGGCGGAGGCTGGCCCCCGCCCTGATCCTGAAAAATCTAGCCTTAAATTGCTAGCCTGAAAAACCTAAAAAGGAACCCAGCTGCGTTTTTTGGAAAAATGCAGGTAACCGATATTGACCCCGGCGCGAAGACCAACACCCACCCGGATCGGGGCAATGACAATATCGCCTTTTTGCTGATAATTCATGCCCAGGCCGCCGATATAATAGAAGCTGCCCTCTACGGCGGGAATGCGCTGATACAGGTCATTCACATCGTGCAAATTATACACCAGGGCAAAAACCCGTGAACCATTGGCCCCGGCATCAAAGCCTAAGGATGGGCCTTTCCAGTATAGCCTGCTGTCGCCTTCTATTTTATGGGACAGGGTGCCGTCCCCCCACCTGAAACCGACAATAAGGGCCGCACTGCCTTCGGTACCAATGATATAGCCATTGGGTCGGCCCTGTTCCTTGAAGGCTTTTTCGATAAGTTTTGCCAGCGCTTCCGAACCACCACCGAGAAAATCGGAAGCCGCGTTCATGACGCTCTTCTGATCATAGGTATTGGCATAATTGGTTTCATCCAGATTTTGATTATATTTCTGAGAAACCTGTTCCGGATCCTTTTGTGAAGGTGATTCTTTGCCGCCGCCAAGACAGGCCGTCAGGCTCAGGGTAAGGGCGAGGGGTAAAATCTTAAAATAATTGCGCATGTTATCCTCTAGCTGTTTTTTGGTTTATGAATGCGTTTGATCAGCCACATGGCCGGAAATATCCAGCCGATGCCCGCAATGGCAAACAACAATAACTCAAAAGCAATATGGCCGGGGTTTATGACCTCAATAAGACCAATAATAAGAAAGATATAGACGATAAGGCCCAGAGCCGCTGCACTATATCCCAGAATTTTTTTCATAAATTATTCCATTAAATATTTTTCGAAATCATTTTCAAAATCATTGTAGCAAATTTATTATTTTACCTAAAATGATTATACAGCCATAGGCGCCGAGGCCAAAGAATAAAGCAATGCCGGCAACACGTATATGGTTTTTCAGGGGGGTGAGTATTTTTTCTTTGATCCACATGACTTGTTATTTTGAGCTGTTTTCCAGGCGTTGTTTGCCCGTATAAATCATTTTGGTGGTTTCTGACCAGAGGTCATAGGTGTCCAGTTTGTCCAAGGGAACCCAACTGGCTTCACTGGCATCATCGCCGGCTTTTAGCATACCTTCATTATATTCTGCCACAAAATCCACCAGAGTATAATGATGACGGATATAATCATCCGGGTCGCGGTCGATAAAATCCACCACTTCCAGCGGCTGGATATTTTTTAACGTGACAGATGTTTCTTCCACAACTTCGCGCACAGCGGCTTCACGCACTGTTTCCCCCAGTTTCTGGGCCCCGCCCGGAATGCTCCATTCGGTGGCTTTGGGCTCTTTGCCCCGCCGGACCAGAAGAACCTCATCCCCCTTGAAAACCACAACCCCCACCGCCACGATTGGATGATCCGGATAATCCCTGTTCATGCCGCCTCACTCCTTTTTTTATAAGCCTAAGCCCTGTTATTTTCCTCTATATTGTTCTTTGAATATCAACTTGGCAAGCGATTTATGGGTCGGGGGTTTACTTTGAGCTTGAATTTTTAAAGTTGTGCCGAGACAATAAAGAGTATATACACATGTCATAAAAAAGTCAGCCAACAGGAAGCTAATATTATGAAAATTACTCTACCCCATGTTTTTTGGTTAATTATCCTGACATCCCTGATGTTGGGGGGCATGCTCTGGCAAAAAGAGAGGGTAGCGCCAGAATGGCAAATTATCTATGCGCATGATAAAACAGGGGCAGGGACGGAAGGTTCGAAAGAAGCTTTGATTGAGGCAGTGCGTAAGGGATATCCGGTAAGAATATATTGGGCCGGGCGTACTGTAGAACATGTAACGGATGTGCCTTTCCTGACAATCTTGGCAGGAGAGGTGTTTGGACAAATTCACCCCATCAAAGGCCAAAAACCCTCAACAAACCCCCCCTCTGTTGAATTGCGAGAGAATGAATGGGTCACAATATTCTCAACGAATGGAGAGTGGGCCTTAAAATGGTTTGTTTATAAATAGGGTTGGTCTCCAGAAAAGGCCGAAGGCAGCCAATTCATGTTTTTCGAAAGGCCTCTTAATCCGAAGGTTATGATCGGCTCAGGTATGATATTGACTAATCCATGCAATCTATTTCCCAAATAACATTGGCTATTTCCCAAATAACATTGGTAACAGCAAACCGATCATAATCATAAGGCTGAACATGCCGATCATCAGGTAAGCTTCATGTTTATGAAGAATGCCGGTGCCTTCCATTCTTTTTGCTTTTTCCGGTGAGATGTCCGCTTTACCGTGCCTGATAGTGGAGACAAGAAGGCCTATGCCTATGGTGATGACACAGCCGATAAAATTCCACCACAGCCAGAAAACATCCGGCACATATAACCATAAATAGGTATTTATGCCGACACCGGATAATAATCCCATATTCGCACCCAGGGAATGAACCCGTTTGAAAAGAATGGCCAATAGGAATGTGCCTAAGATTGGGCCGTAAAAGACGGAGCCAATTTTATTGATGGCTTCAATGACAGTGCTGGCAATCTGACCGCCGAATACGGAGAAAAGAACGATAACCACACCCCAGAAGAAAACAACAATGCGAGACCAGAAAACATATTTTTCCTTTTCTATATCTTTGCCAGTCAACCGGGTGAAATCTTCCATGGTCACGGCGGTTAAAGAGTTCAGAACGGAACTGAGTGATGACATGGCCGCTGCGAGTAAGGCCACAACCAATATGCCAATGATGCCATTGGGCAGATAATTGACGATGAAAAGCGGCACCATCATATCAAGTTTGTCAGCCGGGATCATTTTCATGAATTCCGGTGTTGCGGTGACAAAGGTTCCTAATATTAAACCGGATGTGCAATAAATCAGGACGATGGGAAAGCGGAATAAGCCGTTACATAAAAGAATTTTCCGAACCGTTTTTTCACTGTTGGCGGAAAGTGTGCGCTGCGCTTGTGTCTGGTCACAGCCGTAATAGGATGCATAAAGTACAATGCCGCCAAAAATCATCGGCAGAAGGCCCCATTCATCACCATTAAAACCAAAGGAGTTGGCCCGAATGACCTCCAGGCGTTGTGTATTCACATTGGCAAGGAAGGCATCAAGGCCGCCCAGATTGTAAAGGGCGAAGGCCCCGACCGCGATGACCCCCAGGAAAATCAAAATCATCTGGATCGCATCGGAATAGACCACGGCCTTCATACCGCCTTGCAGGGAATAGATGATGGTGATAATGCCGATCACCATGATTGAAGTCCAGAAATCGATGCCCATCATGCCTTCTAATATGATGGCCGTGGCATAGATGGTAATTCCAGTTCCAAAAGAGCGGCTGACCTGAAAAACGAAACTGATTAAAAGGCGCGTAGACATATCGAACCTGTTTTCCAGATATTCATAGATGCTGACAACACCGGAACGATACAGGGGCGGCAGGATAAACATCATCAGAAAAATCATGGCGAGCGGCACGGCAAATTCATAGGCCAGCCAAACCATGCCCCCATCCGGGCGCAGACCCACAAAGGCGGGTGCTGAAATAAAGCTGATGGCGGATAACTGGGTGGCCATGGTGGATAGGGTCAAAGGGAAAGTACCGAGGCTGCGTCCTCCCAGAAAATAATCTTTTTTGCTTTTTTGTTCTTTGAAAAAATAACCCATGCCGAGTAGCATGAGCAGATATCCTCCGACAATTGTGTAATCAAGATAATTCATATCTTCGCTTCCCTATATTTCAGTTCTGGTCTTTCTCATTGGTTCAGATGTTCGGCCATAAGCAGGAATGTGCTAGCCGTCCAGGTGAAACCCCGGTCGCGCAACCGCTCCCCTGTCAGGGCATGGTGGTTTTCGGCAAAATCATGATCCCTGCACATGCCACAGAAACGCTCTGCTATATCCCTGGCCAGTTCCGGATAACCACTGCGCAACAGGCCCGAAAAAATCAGATAGGTGGAAGGCCCCCAGATGGGGCCGCGCCAATAACCATCATCCATAAATTTATCACTGGTGGGATGTTCAGTCGCCAGGCCGTAAGGGGTTTTAAAGCGTTCAATATGACGGACAAGTTTTGCGCGGATGTCCGGCGGCAGTCTTTTGCCCAATAATATGGGCAGGTGATAGATCAGACTGTCGGATGTGACGCTCTCACCACGAGCAGCCCCCCGGGCGATAAATTTTTCGCCGTCCCATAATTCTGTGATCAGGGCCTTATAAAGACGGTCGGCCTTTTCCTGCCATAAAACGCTCTTGTCTGTATCACCCATAAAGCGGGCAACTTCCGACAGACAATCCATTTGAACAATCAGGAAACTATTAAGATCAGGGCCAATAAGGGGCACGGTCTGATCAAACATGGTTGAATTATCCCAACCGCTGTCATATCCATGCAGATAATGGGCAAGTTCAGCACCAGGCAGGCGGCGATGATCGAGCCAGAAATCCGTCCAGCGTTCAATTGAGGTGAAAAGGCTATGGAGCCTTGTATCATCTGCCCGAGGCTTAAGGCGTTTGACCATTTCCTGTAAGGCCCAGCCATGGACGGGCGGTTTGGTATAGTTATAAATCAGCGACGTATCATTATAGGCATCGGGATAGCAGCCGAATTCATCCTGTTCATCGGCCACCACCAGCATCTGATCCCAGGCCAGATCGCTGTGGTTTGGGCTTAAGGCCAGCGCGTTAAAACAATGATCCCAACTCCAGATTTTGGCCATATAATTTTTTGACATAAACATGGTGTCGCGTTTTAAAAGCCCGTGGGGCTCCACCACCGCGGACCATGTGATATATGCCGCCAGGGCGCGGGCTTTATCAAATTCGGGCGCGCATTGTGGACAATGAGCCAACCATCTGGAGAATTCCTCTTCCACCGCATCACGGCTTTCTTCAAAGGGGATTTTCTGGCGTGTGGGGCAGACGCTGGTGAATATATCCAGAGAAATTTCCCATTCATCTCCCTTGACAGTGAGTTCAAGCTCAAATTCTTTGCCGGTTTCATTTTCCCGCTGCGATGACCAATGCATCTGCCCTTTTAAACATTCCACCTGAAATTTCCGCTGCATGGGCAGCACATTAAAGGTGGCAAACCTGCCCGTGCCGCTTGTCTGTTCAGTGGAATAAATCTCTGTTCGCAGATAGGGTGTCAATTTCAGGCCAAAACCGCGCCCGCGAATGCGAATGCTTTTAGAAGTGTCAAAAATTATTTCCATTTCTGCGTCATCTTCCCCTGTCCACTTTAATGTATGGGGGCGGGCAACAGGGCGAATTTTAGCGGGCAGGCCCTTGATGGTCGGGGTGATTTCCAAAACGGGTTTGGTATCGTGATGATGGCATTTGAGAAAATATCTGTCCATGTCATAAGCATGAAATTTGGCAATGAGAGGTGATATGGACATCCAGGCACCACGACGGCTAAAGGATATATCTTCAAGAGAAATTGGTGGATATTCCGCGGATGTTTTTGCCATATTCATTTTTGATTCTGCTTTGGAGTGATATTGAAACCGGTTTCTATCATATAAATTCTAAAGATACAATATTGTTTTATTAGGCGAAAGCTTCTATTATTTATAGGTAAGAAAGAATGGTTTGCTTTTTTAGAAACCGGTTCCAATAATTTTATTTATGAGTATATATCATGCCTGCCTCTGAACCGCGCCTTAAGTTTTTGGAACGTTTATTTGCCACTGCTGTGGCAAGGGTTCACCCGTCATCCTGTCTTTCAGGTCATCTGCCGACGGACCCGGTAAAGGGGCGAACTATCCTGTTGGCCGCGGGCAAGGCGGCGGCAGCCATGGGCAAGCTGGCGGTGGAAGAATTATCGGGGCAGGTTAGCGGCCTCGTGGTAACGCGTCATGGTCATTTGGCGGCGCATATGCCGCCCTGTCTTGAGGTGATCGAGGCGGGTCATCCCATTCCTGATGTGATGAGTGAAAAAGTGGCCTGCCGCATGATGGCGCTGGCCAGGGCGGCCACGGATGAAGACCGTGTCATCATGCTGGTTTCCGGTGGTGCCTCAGCCCTTTTATCCGCCCCGGTGGACGAAATCAGCTTTGAAGAAAAACAAAAGGTCACCAAATTTTTATTGCATTGCGGGGCAAGTATTTCTGAAATAAATATTGTGCGCAGGCATTTGTCAAAGATCAAGGGGGGCAGGCTCGCACAATTGGCGGCCCCTGCCCGGATTTATACTTTTCTGATTTCCGATGTGCCGGGGGATCAGCCGCGTGATATTGCATCAGGACCCACGGTGGCTGATGAAACCAGCCTCAGGGACGCGCAGGATGTTCTGGAAAAATATGGTTGGCAGGATGGGGGCAATATCCTTAAAGCCTTGAAAAACCCGCGCAATGAAAGCCTGTTCCCGGAAAATAGCCTGTTTGAAAATACGAGCACAAAAATTGTGGCGCGCGCCAAAGATGCCCTTGAAGCGGCGGCGCATATGGCAGGCAAAGAAGGTTGGCAAACCATAATATTGGGGGATGACCTGGAAGGTCTGGCCCATGAATTGGGCCGGGAACATGCGGGTCTGGCCAGAAGTTATAAGAAAAAAGGTGGGCGCTGGGCGATAATTTCCGGCGGAGAGACAACCGTGGAGGTGAAAAACCCTCATGGCAAAGGCGGGCGAAATCTGGAATATCTGGCTGGGCTTGCGATTGGCCTTGACGGGGAGGCGGGAATTTCGGCGCTGGCCTGTGATACGGATGGTATTGACGGCACAGAGGATGTGGCCGGGGCGATGATCGGCGATGATTTTATGGAAAAATGTCGCGCTCAGAAAATGTCGCCCGCTGAATTTCTTATAGAAAATAATACGTATGGGTTATTTAAGCAGTTAGGGGCTTTTGTTAAAACAGGACCAACTTTGACCAATGTGAATGATTTTCGGGTTATTCTGGTTGAGGCGCGGGCAAATGAGAAAGAATTCGGGTGAAAGATCAGTCAGGAAAAATAACAAAAACACCGCCCATCACTCAAGTGGCGCGTGAGGCCGGGGTTTCCAAGGCTACCGTGAGCCGTGTTGCCAACAACCGTCCCGGTGTGAATAAAAAAACCCGGGAAAAAGTGCTGGCGACCATCAAGCGTATGGGATATCAACCCGATGAGACCGCCCGTGACCTTTCTTTGGGCAGCAAGGGGCGCATCGGCCTGAATATTGGCTTTAGCAGTCGGTTGAATTTACATTTTTTATTGTTTCGTCAGCATCTGGAAGCGGCCCTGTTTCAAAAAGGTCTTCGTATTGTTCATTCGCCCACCGATGAAAGAGGCCTGCCGGAAAAAGAGGAGGCCTTAATGGTGATCTGTTCCACTTTTGAGGAAGATCCCAGAGTGCCTTATTTGGAAAAGAAAAATATACCCTTTGTGGCGCTGGGGAAATGTTCAGCGGATTTCTGGGTGTCTTCGGATGAATATAGCGGCGGGCGGCAGGCCGCGGAACATTTGCTCAGGCTGGGCCATAAAAAGATGCTGGTGGTGGCGGGTAGTGTGTCCGGCATGTCACCGGTTTCCGTTCCTCTGCATACAAGGGCCACCAGTGAGCGCATTCGCGGCTTTCGGGATGGTTTGGCGGCGGAAAATATTCGTCTTGCCAATGAAAATATCCTCGAAGGCGGCTTTACCGGTCTGGGGGGGTTTCTGGCGGTGCGTCAGGCCCTGAAAGAGGATAAGGAATTTACGGCGGTTTTTGCCCTGTCGGATATTATGGCCGGTGGGGTGATCAAGGCTTTGGAAGACCATGCACTGCGCGTGCCGGATGATGTGTCGGTTATTGGCTTTGATGAGCTGCCGGAAGTGGGGGAAACCATCACCACGGTCAGGCAAAATACGGAGATATTGGCCGGATCAGTGGCGGAGCTTCTGAGTGAGGCGGAGCGGGGGGCGCCGTCACGCCATATTGTGGTTCCGGTGGAACTGGTGGTTCGGGGAACCACGATGCGCCGTTCCTGAAGCCTGTCCCAGGTTCTTGACCCTAAGAATCGCTGATCGTATTGAAAAAATATTTATGGAAGGGCAGGATGGCCGCCCCGGTGACCCCTGAATCACCGGTGAAATCAGAAATTAAAATGCGCGGCATGGCGCGGGGTTCTGAACGGCGAACGTCATCATATATTTCAAGGTGAGAGATAATCTTTCGGGCCAATGATTTTGGAATGCGTCCGCCCAGAACAATGGCTTCTGTATCCAGTATGGCGGCGATGGCGGATACCACAAGCGACAGGGCGGGTTCGGTTTGTTCAATCCATTCATCAACACCAGGCCAGTCGGGATCAAAATTTTCCAGCATATGTGATATTCCATCCACTTTGATGTTGTGTTCCTGTAACATCTGCAGCAAAAGGTCAAGCATGGGGCGGGGGTATTTGTTGCTGGGTACGATCAGGCCAATTTCACCGGCATTGCCATTGCATCCGCGCATCATTTCCCCGTTTATGACAACACCGCCGCCGATACCCGCGGCTATGAAGAGGTGGACAAAGTTGGCATAATTGCGTCCCACCCCAATCAGGCTTTCCCCCATTGCCGAGACATTGCCGTCATTTTCCACCCAGACCGGCAGGTTGAGTTCTTCAGCCAATATCTCATCAATATCAACCAAAGCCCATTCATCAAGATTGGGGGGGGTGTTGAATCTGGAAACACCGCCCAGACTATAGCCGGATATGCCCACACCGACCCCCAGAATTTTCTGACGCTCAATCGCATGATCTTTAATAAGCATTTCTATGGTCTCGTTAAGATATGCTTTTACGGCCCGGCGGGTCATGGCGGGCAATATATGCTGGTGTTGCTCTAATATGGTTCCGGAAAAATCCATCAGGGCTATTGTGACACAGTCCGTCATTAAGGAAATGCCAAATGAATAAGCATAATCCGCGGCAAGTCTTGCAGAAATACTGGGCTGGCCACGCTTTCCAGTGGCAATTTTTTTGTCTGCAACCAGCAGGCCTTTGTCCATGAGGCCTTTTACCAGACGTGAAACGCTTTGTTGGGAAAAGCTTGCCAATTTTGTGATTTCGGCCAGGGTTTTTCTGGGGTTTCGTAAAATTAGAGACAGGATAATTCTTTCGCTTTCCGAGCAGGGCTGGCGATCTGATTCTTCAAAAAACGGAGGAGAGGTAACAAAATCTCTGAATGAAAGATGTCTCATATTAGGCCTTTTTAAGATGTTGAGCTGACCTCAATGCGAGGCAGGCAGCATATATGTTTTGTGTTTTATCAATTTTTAGCCAGAGAAATTTTCTGAGGATTTTTCTGAAGAATTTTCCGGGTCATTTTCTAGTGTGTTTTTGTATATTATAGATTTTTAACATTTCAATTTTGTTATTTTAACAAAATTTCAGCCGGGAGCAATAGAAAATACTCATTTACTACTCATAATAAGTAATATTATAAGTAAAATAAAAGTTGTAACATAGGTTTTTTTTGTCTATTGAAGAATGAGGTGCTATTTGAAAACAGCCCTATTCAGGAAATTCATAAATAATATATTCGGGAGGAAATTATGATGAATAAAAGAATGATGATTACGCTTCTTTCTGGTGTGGCGGCAATGACATTGTCTCATTCAGCCGTGGCAGAAGAAAATAATGATGCAGAAGAGGAAAATTCTCTCGCATTGGAAGAAATCGTTGTTACGGGTACAAGCAAGGCCCGCAGCAGTTTTTCGACACCGGTACAGGTTTCCACCATGTCGGAAGATGTACTGGCCCGCATGACATCCAGTGGTCAGGCGGATATTTTACGCAATATTACCGGAATCAAGGCCGAGGGTGGTGGCGGTGAAGTTGCCGCCAACGTGTTTATCAAGGGTCTGCCGTCCGGTGGACAATTCCAGTTTACACCCCTGCTTTATGATGGGGCGGCCACGTTAAGCAGCTTTGGTTTGAATTCGTCGGCTTTTGATGTCTATTACCGCAACGACCTGGGTATTGACCGGGTTGAATTTGTCCGGGGCGGGGCTTCCAACCTGTTTGGCCCGGGTTCTGTGGCCGGGGTTATCAACTATATTTCAAAAACCGGCAGTGATGAAGTGGAGAATGAGGTTCAGTTTGAAGTTGCGGAAAAAGGCCGCTACAAGGGCGATTTCGCCATCAGTGGGCCTTTAAGCAAGGATTCCAACCTCTATTATGCCCTGTCCGGTTTTTACCGCTATGACGAAGGGCCCCTGGAAACAGGCCTGCCCACGAAGGGTTTCCAAATTCGCGGCAATCTTAAAAAAGAATTTGATGACGGCTCCGGCTCTATTGCCCTTTATACTCAGGTGATTGATGACAAGGTTCAGTTCTTCCTGCCTTTCCCCCTTGATGGTCAGACCCGCGAACGTACCGCCGGCAATGACGGGGAAACGATTTATACGTTGCAGACCAATGAAGCGTCGGGCATTTCCTACCGCACCCCAACGGGTGTGTTTGAGACACCTATTGCGGACGGTGTGTCTACCAAAGGATCGTCCTTCACACTGGTTTTTGACAAGGATATCGGGGATGGCTGGGGCATAAATGCCAAAGCAAAATATTCCAGTTATGAACATCAGTTCAATCTGTTCCTGGATGGGGACGGTATCGCCAATACACCGGAAACGCTGGCGGGTTATCTGGAAAAACGGGGTCTTGGTGATCTGGCCGATGCGAGTTTCACCTATACCCGTACGGGTGATGCGGTAGCATCGGGCGATTTATTGTTTGGCAATCGCCTTCTGGACCGGGATCGTCCGGTTACGGATTTTACCAGTGAAGTGAATCTGACCAAAGAACTCGAAACGGGCGACTTTGTACACAGCTTTACATTGGGCGGCTTTTTTGCCCATGCCACGGCAGAAGACAATAATGTTATCACAACCTATCTTGGTGAATTTAACAATAAACCGCGTCTTGTTGATCTGAGTTATATGAATGGGGACGGGGATCAGATTATCTTTTCCCGCAATGGGGTGACCAATGCCGGGGCCTCTTTCTCCAATAAGGAAAATAGTGCCACCCGTATTGCCGCCTATGTGGCAGACCAGTTTGAAAATGACCGTTTTGTTTTTGATATTGGTTTCAGGGTTGAAAAAATCATTGGTGATATCAGCAGTGAAGGTTCCAGTAACTTTGTCGTTGATGATGATGCGAACCTGTCAGCGGATCTGCAAAATGTAAAAGCCGGTAACGGGTCTTTCACCATTGGTTCTGTGGACACCACTGAATGGGCCTTGGCGGCCGCTGCCCTGTACCGGGTTAATGATGATGTGAATGTTTATGCCAACTTCTCCCGCGGGTTCTTCTTCCCGCAGATCAGAAGTGTGAAATTCAGTCAGGGACTGCCTTCCTCCTATGAGGCGGAAATCATCACTCAGGCCGAAGCCGGTGTGAAATATTCCGGCGAGAAATTTGCCGCCACCCTGTCAGGATTTTATGCCAAGCTGAATGACCGGGCCAATGTGGATTTTGTCAATGATGGTTCGGGCGGTATTGTGGAAGAAGTCAGTCTCCAGTCCACCAAATCTTATGGTATTGAGGCCACAGCCACAGTCTATATCACGGATGATTTGCGCTTTGATGGTAATGTGACCCTTCAGGATCACGAGCTGACCAAAAATGAAGGCAATCCGGCCCTGGTGGGCGGTGAATTGCGCCGCCAGCCCAACATGCTCTTTAATGCGGGCCTTTATTATGATGATGAAACATTCGATGTGTCTTTCTTCCAGAATTATGTGGGCAGCAATTTTGCCAATGATTCAAATTCTGTGACTCTGGACGCGTTCAGTATTTTCCGTGTTGATGCCGGATATTCATTTGACTTTGGCGGTGAAAATAATGCGCGCCTCGGGCTCAGTGTTTTCAACCTGTTCGACAGTCAGGGCACCACAGAAGGCTCCCCGCGTCAGGGAACAAGTCAGTCCAATACGGGTGACTTTTTTGTGGGACGTCCTATTCTCCCCCGCCGGGTGAGTGTGCGTTTCAACTATAATTTCTAAAACCTTCAGGGGGCAGGGCCAACTGCTCTGCCCCCCGATTTCTGTCACAAGCATGACAGAAAAGAATGTTGAAAATTTGGATATTTGAGCAGGGTAAAAATGAACAAGAGTGTAAAAGGCCATGAGGGAAAATCAGGTCTTGATATGGATGTACGGGCGCGTGAGATTCTTTTAGCCAATGACTTGGGGGGATACACTGTTCCAAACAAGAATGTTTATCCTTTTCAGTGGAATTGGGATTCAGCCTTTGTGGCGCTGGGCTTTGCCGAATTTGACCTGAACCGGGCCTGGAAGGAAATCATCACCCTGTTTGAAGGTCAATGGGATGACGGTTTTCTGCCCCAGATTATTTTCTGGCAGGAAAATGACGGGTATTTTCCGGGGCCGGATGTCTGGCATACTGGTAAAACGCCCGCCACATCGGGCATTACCCAGCCACCCGTGGCAGCTTCCATGGTGCGACAGATCTGGCAAAAAGATAAAAGCGAAATAATGCGTTCTTATCTGGAAAGTCTTTTCCCCCGGATTATGGCCTGGCACCGATGGTTTGATAAATATCGAGATCCCTTGAATAAAGGTTTGGTGGTGGCGACCCACCCCTGGGAGACGGGCCGTGATAATGCCCCTGAATGGGATAAAGCCGCCTCAGCGGTGGATGTGTCTGATATCGGGCCGTATGAGCGCCGCGATACCATGCATCTGGATAAAAAAATGCGGCCCTTAAAAAAGGATTATGATCGTTTTGTTGCCATGGTGGAATATGGCCGGACCCAGAAATGGGATCATCATACCATTGCCACCGAGGGGCCGTTCCGGGTTGTGGATGTGGGGATGACGATGATGTTAATTCGCGCCAATAAAGACCTGCTGGTTCTGGCAGAAGAACTCGGATATGACAAAGAAGCCGAAGAAATCAAAGGCTGGCTTGAAAAAGCACAAGAAGGCATTGATTATCTTTGGGATGAAAAGATTGGGGCCTTTTGTTCAAAAGACCTGATCACGGGCCAGTCTTCGGGCATTATCAGCAGCGCCACTTTTTTGTGTTTTTATGCGATGGTGGGCACAGACATACAAAGGGCCCGTACCGAAGAACATCTGAAACGAATATCCCGCTCAGTAAAATTTCTGGTGCCCAGCCTTCCGCCGGAAAATGATAAATATGATGCCATGCGTTATTGGCGCGGCCCTGTATGGGCCGTGGTAAATTATATGATTGCCAGAGGCTGTGCGCAAACGGGGCTGACAGAATATGCAGAACGGATCCGTTCTGATATGAATTCTCTTATTAAACAATCGGGTTTTTATGAAGCCTTTAACCCGGAAACGGGCCAGGGTACGGGGGGTGAGGATTTCTCCTGGACCGCAGCCATGTGGCTTTGCTGGGCCGGGAAATAAGCCATGTTAAAGGGTAAAACGATCATTGTCACCGGGGCCAATTCCGGAATTGGCTGGGGGGTGACACAAGCCCTTCATGGCGCTGGGGCCAATGTATTATTGCACGGCCTCTCAGCGCGTGAACTGCGCCCGCGCGTAGAACAATTGGGCGAAAGGGCAGCATGGGTTGAAGGCGATTTAACAGATATATCCCAACTTGAAAAACTGGTCCCTGAGGCCATCAAAGCCTTTGGCCAATTGCATGGTCTGGTGAATAATGCGGCAGTACTGACCCGGGATGATTTGCATACAACTTCGGCGCATATGCATGACGAAATTATGGCGATCAATTGCCGTGCGCCCATGTTGTTATGCCAGCAAGTTGTGGCACAATTACGCCGACAGAAAACGGGCGGATCAATTGTTAATATCGGTTCCATCAACGCCCATTGCGGCCAAGCCAATATTCTGAGCTATTCCATGTCAAAAGGGGCCTTGCAAACCATGACCCGAAATCTGGGGGATAGTCTGGGGCCTGAAAAAATTCGCATTAACCAGTTGAATGTGGGTTGGACATTGACGGAAAATGAAGATCGTTTGCAACGTTCGGAAGGCCGTCCTGAAAATTGGCTGGAGGAAATACCGGGTGTTTTTGCCCCGTCTGGAACATTGCTGATACCGGAAAATATCGCTTCCCATGTGGTATTCTGGTTGTCGGATATTTCAGCACCGGTGAATGGGCAGGTCTATGAAGTTGAACAATATCCCCTGATAGGGCGCAATAAAATCGATGTAAGTCCAAGAGGTCAGAATGCGTGAGTCATGGCGCTGGTTTGGCCCGGATGATGGTGTGAGTCTGGATCATATCCGCCAGACGGGGGCGAGGGATATTGTAACAGCACTGCATCACATCACCATTGGTGATGTTTGGCCGATGAAAGATATACTTCAACGTCAGGAACTTATCGAAAATTCCACGATGAACCAGACACCCTTGAAATGGTCTGTGGTGGAAAGCGTGCCTATTCATGATGATATCAAGCGTGGGGCGGGGGATTGTGCGTATTATACGGCTAATTTTATCACAACACTGGAAAATCTGGCTGAGGCCGGTATCAGGATCATCTGTTATAATTTTATGCCTGTGCTGGACTGGACCCGTACGGATTTGAGCTTTCCGCTGGCCAGTGGCGCGAATGCCCTGCGGTTTGATCAAAATATTTTTGCTGCCTTTGACCTTTTTATTTTAAAACGACCTGAAGCGCATCTTGCGTATACTTCAGGGGAGATAGAGCAGGCAAAAGACTGTTTTAACAGGATGACAGAGACCGATGTGGCCCTGCTAACCCGCAATATTATATCCGGGCTGCCGGGGAAAATGACGGAAGGGTATGGCCTTGAGGATTTCAGAGCGGCTTTGGCCAAATATAAAGGAGTCTCCAAGGCGCAATTGCGGGAAAATTTGCTGAATTTCCTCTCTATCGTTCTGCCTGAGGCTGAGAGGCTGGGGATAAAACTTACCATTCATCCCGATGACCCGCCCCGTGATCTGTTCGGCCTGCCCCGCATTATCTGTACGGCCGATGACCTGAATGATTTGTTTGAGGCCCAGCCCAGTAGTGCGAACGGACTGGCGCTGTGTGTGGGCACTTTTGGCAGCCATCCGGACAATGATTTGCCCCATATGGCGGAACGTTTTGCCGGGCGAATTTATTTTTCCCATTTACGCGGCGTATCAAAGGATGCCGCAGATCCCCGTTCCTTTACCGAAGCCGAACATCTGGACAGTGATATTGATATGGTGGCGGTGGTTGAAAAACTGCTTTTGGCGGAAAAAAAGACAGGGGGGGATATTTTTTTTCGACCGGATCATGGCCACCAGATGCTGGATGACTTACAGAAAAACCCCAATCCGGGATATTCGGCCATAGGCCGCCTGAAAGGCCTGGCAGAGATCAGGGGGGTAATCCGTGCCCTACAGCGGGGAATGGGGGCATGAAAATCGCCTTGGTCGGGGAATGTATGTTCGAAAACAGGGCGGATTGTGCGCCTGTTGAAAAAAATAAAATATATTTCGGCGGTGATACGGTGAATACCGCCGTCTATCTGTCGCGCTTGCTCAAAGGCCGCGATGCGGAAGTATATTATATAACCCGGATTGGAGACAGCCCACGCGATGATGGCCTGATTAATGCATTGGCAGATGAGGCGATTAATTGCAGCCTGACCGAACAGGTCAAGGGCGGTATTACCGGAAATTATACGATCCATGTGGACCCGGATGGGGAGCGCAGTTTTACCTATGACAGGGCCCAAGCACCGGCAAGGGAATTATTTTCCAACAGCGCATGTTTCCTGTTGGACCGGATTGCGCATTTCGATGTTCTGTATGTTTCAGGGATCACGTTGGCCATTTTATCTCAATATGCCCGTCAAAGGCTCCTTCAGCTTATGAATGACATGAAAGCGGACGGCAAAATGGTGGTTTATGACAGCAATCATCGTCCCCTATTATGGGAAAATGAAAAAAACGCGCGGGATACACATATTGCGGCTTTTCAGGCATGCACTGTGGCGCTGCCATCATATGAGGATCTGCAATTAATATTTTGCGAGAATTCAAAAGATTATTTCTTTGAGCGTTTCAGGAAAATGGAGATTTCTCAAATCGTTTTAAAGGATGGCGACAAGGGGGTCATGCTACTGACAGACGGTGAAATCAGGGATATCAGCCTGCAAAAAGTGACAGCGCCTAAGGATACAACCGGTGCAGGGGACAGTTTTAATGCCGGTTTCCTGAGCGTTATACTGAGTGGCGGCGGCATATCCGATGCGGTGATGAGCGGGCATCGTCTGGCCGCTAAAGTCATCATGCATTTCGGTGCAATAATACCACAAGCAGCGATGGTGAATAATGACAGATCAAATTGAAATCATCGGCAATATTAAAAATACGCTGGGTGAGGGGCCGCACTGGTCTCCTGATCATAATGCATTATTCTGGGTTGATATTGTCCAGGGTAAGTTATTTCGTTTCTGCCCATGGTCCAAAGAAATAAAATGCTGGGAAATTGGGACTAAAACTGCCGTTGTTGTGGCAACGTCCGATCAACGTCTCTTGCTCGCTTGTCAGAATTTCCTGCTGTTGTTTGATCCAAAAACGGGTGAAAGAGAATGTCTGTTGGATTTTGAAACAAAAATGCCAGATAACAGACCCAATGATGGCAAGGTCGATCCCGCAGGACGATTTTGGTTTGGCACCACCGATGATCTGGAAAAAAATATTTCAGGCACGGTTTACCGTCTTGATCATAAGGGAAATTTTACTGCCATATTGCATGATATTGGCAATCCCAACACTTTCGTCTGGAGCCCGGATAAAAGTAAATTTTATACGGCCGATTCTGTTCGTCAAATCATGTGGGTATTTGACTATGATAATGAAAGTGGGGATATTTCAAACCGGAGGGAATTTTTCTCGCTTGCGGGAACGGACATTATACCGGACGGTTCCACAGTGGATGAACATGGTTTCCTGTGGAATGCCCAGTGGAATGGCTGGCGTATCGTCCGATATGCGCCGGACGGTAGCATTGACCGCATAATCAGAATGCCGGTGGCCTGTCCCAGCAGTTGTTGTTTTGGCGGGGGGGATATGAATGTCTTATATGTGACATCTGCCAGAAAAGACCAAACTGAACAGCAATTACAGCAGCAGGCCCAGGCTGGCGCATTGTTTGCGATAGATGTTGGCGTTAAAGGGCTCGCTCCGGTAACTTTTCCCATTGCAGCATCAATTTAGCATAATGTTGCACCCATTTTGTGAATCCGGATTCTTCCTGAAAGCCCAAAGCATAGCTTGCCTGGACGGCAGGAGAGGGGATGGAATGGGAATAGGTCCTGGCCCTGGTGTTGTTTATATATCCAGGCGCAATTCTTCTTCACCTTTGGGCACCGCGCAACAGAGTAATGCGTGGTTCAGGGGTGTTTCAATGAGGGGTTCTGTTTCGTAATTCACTTTTCCGCTGATGATTTTTGTCATGCAGCTTCCACAGCTTCCTGCGCGGCAGCTATTGTCCGGGGATAGGCCCTGGGCTTCGGCAAATTCAAGTAAGCTGCCGTCACCGGGCTGCCATGTTGCAGAATGTTTGCTGCGTTCAAAGCTGACCTTGGCCGGTTTTGCAGGTTTTTTTGTGACAGGCTGGTCTTTCGCTTTGACGGGTTTCAGGCCTGTTGCGGGACCGAAGGATTCTGAATGAATGCGCTCATCTGCAATATTCATTGCCCTCAAGGCGGTTGTCAAACTATCCATAAAAGGACCCGGCCCACAAAGATAAAAGTCATAATCATCAAAGGGCAGCAAGGATTTTATGAGGGTTATATCCACATAACCGACACTATCATGTGTTTTACCCAGAGCATCTTCCGGTGTGGGATGGCTATAGCGAATATGAGCGGTGATATGATCATGTTTGTCAGCCAGTTGATGAATGTGATCCGAAAAAGCATGGGTCTGAGCATTCAGAGCGCCATGGATAAAATAGACGGGCCGTGTCTGCCCCCTGGCGATCATATTGTTGAGCATGGCAATCATCGGCGTAATGCCCACTCCGCCGGAGAGAAGAACCAGAGGCCGTTCACTGTCCTTCAGGGTGAAAATTCCGGCGGGCTCTGCGGCGCGAATGACATCACCCACTTTGAGCTGGTCATGAAAATAGCAGGATACAACACCCGGCGGAACATCGCTACCATTGCCCGCCTCACGCTTGATGGATAAACGATAATAATCGCCGCCTGACGTGTCAGACAGGGTATAGGTTCGCCGCAACGCTTTGTCCTGACCCGGAATTTCCACCTTGAGCGGCAGGAACTGGCCCGGCTGATACGGGGGCAAAGGCTGACCATCTATGGCCTTGAAATAAAAAGAGGAAATAACCGCACTTTCCTGTACAATCCGCTCAAGCCGCAATTCACGCAAACCATCCCGGGCAGCGGGGCTCACCTGATCCCAGGAACCGGTGCCTTCGAGGGCGGGGGAATATTCCCTGAATGTCCAGCGGGCCGGAATGACATTTTGCAGCAGGCGTGTTTCCAAAATGTGAAAACGGACAAAACGTTGTGCGCCTTCAAACTGATCGATTAAGTCTGTATCCCAAACCACTTCAGCTTCACCCCGGATGTTAAGAATATCCCCGGTGGTGAAATCAATAAACAAAAGCCCTGCTTTGGGGTTTCCCTGAAGATTGCCCAATGTGTTGAACATGAAATTACCCACATAATCAGGCCAGATGAGGGTCTGATCATTTTCCAGGTGGACAAAACCCGGCTTGCCGCCACGGTTGGATACATCGACCCCATGGGCAGACTTATTATTGTCGCCATTATATTGGCTGGCGATAAAAAAACTGTCTGCTGTTTTGACCATTTTGCGGATGCTGCCGTCCAGACGGTCTGAAACAAGCGGGTTCGGCATATGGGATGTCCCCTTCGGCGCCGTTGATGTATAATCCCGTTTTTGAATATATTTCGGACAGGCGCCAAAACTCTGTTTGACCTGAAAATGCATATCCTGACCGGATTTTTCCGTGAGTATGCCATTTACACGATTGCGCCGGCGACTATGGAATTCTATGCCCAATAGGCCAAATTCACTTCCACTTTCGAGGCTGCCCAGCCGGGGAAAAGACTGATAGTCCCCCGAAAGGGAAAATATATTTTCATCAGGAGAGGAAATAAAACCTTCAGGACCAATCAGAATGGAAGCCTGCGGCCAACCCATCTCGTCGATGCTGCCGGCAAAAGCATACGGCAGGCTGCTGAAAAATTCACGGTGCTGCCCGGGCATATAATCCCGTACCACCCGACGGCCCATAACTTCCACTTTATCACGCACGCCGACTCGTTCCTGTATGGTTTTTTCACCGTCATGAAAAACGGATGCCAGATTGTCTGTCGCTGAATTGGGAAAGGTCATGGGGCTGCTCCTGTGAAAATAGTTAGAGGGTGAAGAAAGGGGCTTTGGGCGTAGACCGCGAAATCGACATTCCCGCGGCCCCTTCCTTCAGGCGAGGCAACCTTAAGCTGCCAGGCCTGTCTTTGTGACCTGCATGGGAACAAATCCCTTCAGGTCTTCGATCCGTTCGATCCAGGCGCGGATGTGAGCATAAGGCTCAAGGGCAACATCGCCTTCGGGGGCATGGGCAATATAGGTATAAAGCGCCACATCAGCTATTGTCGGGTTTGTGCCCACGAGGAAATCACGGTTGTTCAAATGCTTGTTGAGTTTGTCAAAAAGCGTATAGGCAATGGATTTGGCTTTTTCATGATCCAGACCAGCGCCGAACACATTAACCAGACGTGCGTCCGCCGGGCCAAATTTCACTTCACTGGCAGCAACCGTCAACCAGCGCTGAATTTCAGCAGCTTTTACGGCATCATCACCATACCAGCTCGCATCAGCATATTTTTTAGCAAGGTAAACCAGAATGGCATTGGAATCCGCAATCATGACATCGCCATCAACAATCGCCGGAACCTGACCTGAAGGATTAATCTTCAGAAAGGCTTCTGTCTTTTGTTCACCACCGGCAAGGTCAACGGTGACGATTTCATAGTCAGCACCGATCAGGGACAAAAACAGCTCAACACGGTGGGCATGGCCGGAGAGGGGGAAGTGGTATAATTTAATCATAATGATATCCTTTTATAAGATGCCGAACCAGCGGCAGTATGGGGTTAAACAGTTAAGCGGTAACAGAAACAAAGATATCCTCATTGCTTATAATTGATAATACGGATATATTTCATATCAGTTTCAACAAAACGTTGATAATAAAATGGATACAATTGATGGCATGCGGGCCTTCGCCCATGTGATGGAAACCAAGAGTTTTACCGCTGCGGCCCGCAAAATGGGCATATCGCCAGCCTTGGCGAGCAAATATATCGGACAGATGGAAGACCGGCTCGGAACCCGGCTCTTTAACCGTACCACACGCTCCGTCCACCCCACGGAGATCGGGGCGGCTTATTATATAAAATGTAAAAAAATCCTGCGGGATTTTCACGAGATGGAAGAATCTGTCACGGATCAAAGCACGGAGCCCAAAGGCTTGATCCGCATCGCCGCCCCCAGGGCATTTGGAGAAGACATGCTGGTGGAGGCGATTGGTGATTTTATGCAGCAATATCCTGAGATTATGATCGATCTGGTGCTGGATGAGCGCCGTGTTGATATTATCGACGAAGGTTTTGACATGGCAATCCGACTGGATGAATTGCGTGATTCGAGCCTGATTGCCCGGAAAATCATGGCCTTTCCCTATATGGTATGTGCTTCACCGGACTATTTGAAAAACCATGGCACACCTGAAACTCCCGGTAACCTCATCAATCACCGCTGCATCATTAATGCCCCCATCAGCCCCACCGGGCAATGGCAGTTTTTGATAGAGGGGCAGAAGAAACTGATCACGGTTCCCCAAAGCGCCCGGGTGAATACAGCGCGTGCCACCACAACCCTCGCACGGGCGGGCATTGGTATTGGCCTATGCCTTTATTCCACCGTCAGGGATGACCTCAAGACGGGCCGCCTGGTGCGTCTGCTGCAACCCTATGAAGCTTACGACCGTAAAATTTACGCCCTCTACCCCCACAGCCAACACCTGTCCCGCAAAACCCGCGTCTTCGTTGATTTCCTCCTGGAGCGTTTTGGAGGGTAAGTTTATTGGTTGATGGGGGGGAATCCTCAGGCCTTTCAGGCCTTCATTATATTAGTTGATTGATGGGGGTTTCACCCCCGTGCTCGCGCACTCCCCCCACCTCGCATAAGCTCGGGCGCGCGGTCGCGCTTGCCTCGGGGCGGTGCCCCTCATTATTTGTTGATTGATGGGGGTTTCACCCCCACGCTCGCGCGTTCCCCCTACCTCGCATAAGCTCGGGCGCGCAGTCGCGCTTGCCTCAGGCCCTGCGGGCCATCGGATTGGAGCTTGGTTCGGGAAGATGGGAACGTAGGGCCTTTCTTTATTGGTTGATGGGGGTTTTACCCCCACGCTCGCGCGTTCCCCATACCTCGCATAAGCTCGGGCGCGCGGTCGCGCTTGCCTCGGGGCGGTGCCCCTCATTATTATTGGTTGATGGGGGTTTCACCCCCGTGCTCGCGCACTCCCCCCACCTCGCATAAGCTCGGGCGCGCGGTCGCGCTTGCCTCAGGCCCTTCGGGCCATCGGATTGGAGCTTGGTTCGGGAAGGTGGGAACGTGGGGCCTTTAGTCCTATCCGGAAAGGACATAGTAACCGAAGCCCAAAGGGCTGAGGCAAGGCCAAGCGGCCGCCCGAGCTTATGCGAGGCGAGGGGGGCAGCGCGCGAGCGCGGGGGGATTCCCCCCATCAAACCAAAAGATGAAAAGCCCCACTCTCCGCCCTCCCAACAAAACACTCCAATCCGAAGCCCCATGGGGCTGAGGCAAGGCCAAGCGGCCGCCCGAGCTTATGCGAGGCGAGGGGGGCAGCGCGCGAGCGCGGGGGGATTCCCCCCATCAAACCAAAGATGAAAAGCCCCACACTCCGCCCTAACAACATAACACTCCAATCCGAAGCCCAAAGGGCTGAGGCAAGGCCAAGCGGCCGCCCGAGCTTATGCGAGGTAAGGGGGGCAGCGCGCGAGCGCGGGGGGATTCCCCCCATCAAACCAAAAAAATAAAGGCCCGCAGGGCCTGAGTGGAACCCCCATCAAATCAAAAAACCAATAAACCCTTGTTCCAAGGGTTTATTGAATAATATAATCCTGAATGCTGGAGCCTTTATTGTCTTTTACGCTGCAGAAGGCTCCTTTGGCGCGGATGGCTTTGCATCTTCGGGTGGCTTCGGCTTTGCTTAAGGGGCCTGCTTTCAGTCTTAAAATGCCTTCCCCAATTGGGGAGGAAACCCATTCTACTTTTGGGGTCAGATCTTTTAACAATTCAGGATGCATGTTTTTGAGTTTTTCCCAACCCGGGGCCAGGTTTTCGGCATCATTATAGGATGAAATGTGAACCGTATAATCAGGAGACGAATTCTGCTCTTTTTGTATTATTTTCCGGGCTGGGGGCGCAGGGGCGGGGCTTGTATTTATGACCGGGGTTAATCTTGAGGGATTTGGGTTGCTTTTGATAAATTCCTCAATTGTCTGGCCTTCGTCATTGTTTACACCGCAATAGGCATGTCGGGCCCGAATTATTTTACACATTTGTGCGGCTTCGGCTTTTGTCGCAAAGGGACCGGCTTTTAACCTGAGGAAAGTATCCCCGTTTGAGGCGGATATTTTTCTCACCTTCGGGCTCAGACCTTTCAGCAATACAGGGTATATTTTGTTAAGCTTTTGCCATCTTGCATGAAGGTCTTCCCCATCACGATATGATGTAAGATGAACGGTATAGGCGGGTGTATTATTTTGTGTTTTCTGAACAACTTTTGGTGCGGGAGGGGGCTTTTTTTCAGGTGTTGGGATCTTTTCTTCTGTGTCCGGGCTATTTTGTCCGGCATCATTCTTTTTGTCTGCCTCTTTTGTCTCTTCAGTATTGCCTTCAATCAGGCCTGATATCGTCAAATATTCAATTTCTTCACTTTCAGAAGGCGCTTCCTCGACCTTACCATCGGCTGATTCGGAATAATTATCCGCCAAAGTATTCAATTCAATAATAAGGGTCTTAATATCCGATTCGATCGAGACAAGACGCATAAGACTGGGTTTCATTGTTTCCAGTTCAGACAGGCGGCGGTCAATATCAGTGGGTTCCGGCGGTGGGTTTTCAGCATTGTTTGAGGGGCCGTTCCCCCCGGATCCCGTATTCAGTATGCTGCATGCCACAAGGAGGTATGAGGTGCCGATAAGCATCAGGGGTAATTTAATATATTTTATTAAATTTACACCCATAATTAAATATTTCTCCCAATCGCGATCCGTAAAACTGAGGGTTTTCCTTGTTATAGAACGCGTTTTTGTAATGTTGTTAACTATAATAATCCTACATATATTATATGAGCCTATTTTGAAAGAGATAAAATATGGGCATAGACCTTAAGGAATTTAGCAAATAAAATTAAGATGTTATGCCATTTTATATCAAAAAGGCCCAAAAATGAGATTTTCTTAAGGGGGGTTAAAAATAATTTTTAAGCTATTAAACAAAGGGAAATAGTGGTGTATAAGGTAAAACTAATGCAACTATATGCAGGCTTTAATCTTTTGTTAGTAAATATTCGTGAATATGGCATCGACTTAAAGAAATTAAGTTGAAATAAATTTGATCTTAATTATGTAAAAGGGTAAATCCATGAAGAATTTCATAAATACTAAAAATATTTTAATGCTGGCCACTGCTATCTCCGTTGTTGGTGCAAGTTCAGCTTATGCAGAAACGATTACAGGTAACGGCTCTGTAGTGGTTCAAAACTCACTGACAATTGTTGAAGATACGCCTCTTTCTTTTGGTACAATCGTGGCCGTGGCCGATGACAATGGTACAGCTCCCCTGAGTTCAAATATTGTTATGGGTGTGGACGGTGTAGCGACAATTACAAATGCCGCCTCACTTGCGCAAATTATTCAAATTACACCAGGCAGCAACGCACAGTTCACCGTATCAGGTGCGGCGCCTCAGACACTTCTGACAGTTACAACACCTGCTGGTGCAACAACACTTGCTGATCCTTCCGGTAGTGTTGAAACAAAAGTATTTGACATCAGCGCTTATACAAGCGGTGTTGTTGCTGGTGGTGGTGCCGGTTTTGACATGACAACCGATGATACAGGAACACTTGTATTTGCTGTTGGTGCGACATTGACCACAGATACCGCTGGTGCTGGTACTGGTGCTGCTGATCCTTATGCTGACCTGACTTATACAGGTACATATTCTGTCACTGTGGCTTATTAATTTCTTTCATTGAAAGTTTTATAGAATGGCGCTGAAACGATTGCTCTTTAAAAAGCATCCAGGTTTCGGCGCCTTTTATTTATGTGTATTCTGTCTGTTGCTGGGCGCGGATTATGCAAAAGCCCAGTCAATTACCGAAGTAACCCCCTTAAGTTTTGGTCGGATTGCTTTAACAGGGAACACACAAAGTTATGTGATGTTTATTGATCGGCTGGGAAATATCACCAAAGACAGTGCAATTGCTATTTTGGAGGCCGGGGTTCCGGCGGAATATGTGTTGGAGGGTTATCCGCCCAATACGATTTTGAATGTCTCCGTAACAACACCTTCCATCATCACAAATCTGGGCGGTGTCTGTTGCTTGAACACTAGTCAGATGACCATCAGTAATTTCGATTATCCCTTTACGATCACCACAGATGCAATCGGGTCGGCCCTGTTGAATGTAGGGGCAAGAATGGCGACAGAAACGGGTGGTGTTTATGTGGATGGTGTATATTATATAAATTTAGTGGTAACAGTAAGCTATTAATATTTCAGGGAAATAAATCCAAATGACTTTTTCTTTCAAGCCTTTAAAACTGGCCTTTCGGGGCAGTATGCGTGCCGTGATTCTGGGGAGCCTTCTTCTGACAAGTGCCCTGTTTATAATGGTACCGGATCAGGCGCTGGCCAATTTGCTGATCACCCCCACGCGGGTTGAATTTGACAACCGTGACCGGGGGGGGAGAATTTCCATTGTAAATGTCTCTGACAAGCAAAAAACATATCGTATGTTCTGGCGTGAACAGGTGCAGACGGCGGCAGGGCAATATATTAATCTGAAAAAAAACCAAAGGGTGCGGGGGCTGAATAAATTAAGCAGTTTTGTCCGCTTCAGCCCCGGTACGGTGACATTGGAGCCGGGGGAGCGTCAACATATACGCCTCGCCATTCGCCGCCCGGCGAATATGAAAGACGGGGAATATCGCTCTCATCTGGTTTTTGAAGCCATTCCGGATCAGAAAAATCCGCTCAAGTCAGAGAAAAGAGGCGCTGAGATGAAATTATATCTGAGTCTGTCCTTTTCCATCCCGATTGTCTTGCGTCAGGGCGATATATCATTCGACGCAAAAGTCATGAAAGCCGATCCCGTTATTAAAATGGTTAAGGATTCTGAAAAAATGGGATTTATGGTTAACATAAAGCGGATGACAGACTATAGTAGCGTCGGAAATATAAAATTATTCTGGAAACCCGAAGGAAAAACATCTGAAAAACAGGTCGGGGTTCTCAATAATGTGGCGATATATACAGAAAACCCGGAATTGAAAGTCACGATTGGCGCTCCGGATATTGAAAAGCCGGAAAATGGGCAGTTACGGGTTAAGTTTGAGGGTGTCGGGGTAAATGAAGGCATGTTGTATGATGATTATATACAGCAAATAAAAGCCTCAGATTTTGTTCGACGAGAATAGGGCGAATGAATAAGTTTTGATAGGGTGGCATAAATTTTTTAAACATAATTTTTTTATGCTTTTTGGCATTGCCTGGGCCTTATTGGGGGGCATGGGTTTTGTAGGGGGAGTAGCCCCTGTTATAGCGGCAACAAAGCCTCCCCCGGAACTAAGCGATGAAGACCGTGAAAAACTGGGGCGATCTTTTCTGTCGAAACTGACGGGGAAATATAAAAAGAAAAAGGATCCGCAACCTGTCTTGACGGCCACCCCCGTGGCGCAGCCTTTGGTGGAAGTGGCGCGTCCCCTGGCGGAAGTGGAAAACCCTTACCTGAGGGTGGATACCAGCGGTTTTGTTGAGAAAAATCTACCGGAAATTATCCCCTCTTCCGAATTGGCCAGGGCGGGGCTGCCGGATTCCCTGTCGGATGATTCGCTTTTCTTATTGGCAAAAATTAAAGATATTGACCTTCCGGATGTGACGGTACTCTACCGCGGCGGTATCTTATACGTTGGTCTGGAGAGTTTTTTCTATTCAGTTGACTTCCCCATCAGTGTTGAGCCTTTTGAAAAGACGGCTAAGGGCTGGTTCAGGCGTGAAAGTAATAAATTCCTCATGACGGTTGAAGAAAATGTGAAGGTCATGGTGCGCAATGAGAAATATAATTTTCCCAGATCAAATATTATTATAGAAGATGAAGATATCTATGTGCCCGCAGCCTATATCAAATCATGGTTTTTAATTGACCTGAATGTTAATTACCGGGATCAGGTTCTTGAAATGGCATCGAATTTTCCACTGCCCATTCAGGAACGTATCGCGCGAAATCAAATGAAGTCGAGGATGCAGGTGGGGGGCTTGCCGGCCCCAAAACTGCCCTTGAGGAATTCCGAATATAAAATGTTCGCGGTTCCATTTCTGGATGTTCAGCTTAATTCCAACTTGAATAAAAACAGGAATGGTACCAAGGTTTCCGGAAATTATTCGGTAATCGGGGGCGGCGATTTGCTGAATATGAGTGCCAATTATTTTGCTTCGGGTAAAGAAGACCAGCTTTTGAGTAATCTACGCTTGTCGCTGTTCCGGGAGGACCCGGAAGGCAGAATGTTTGGACCCTTGGGGGCCACATATCTGGGTATCGGGGATATGGGGTCGATTAAGGTTCCCCTGATCCGCTCGGGCGGCAATGGCCGGGGCATTCGTATCGGCAACCGGCCCATTGGCACGAGCCAAAACAGAGAAACCACGGATATCAGGGGGGATGTGCAGCCTGGCTGGGATGTGGAACTTTATCGCAATGGTCAATTGTTGGAAAGAATTGTGGCCAAAGAAGACGGTTTGTATGAATTTCTTGATATTCCGCTTTATTTTGGTGAAAATGATTTCAAGATTATCATGTATGGGCCACAGGGTCAGATCCGTGAACAAAGCCAATCCGTTCCGCTTAACAGAGCCTCGGTTGCGGGCAATGAATTGCGGTTTGATCTGGCGGCTGTACAGTTGGGCTCTGACTTTCTTCCTGCGGTCAGTAACACGAATAATGACCCTAAATATCTTCAGTTTTCCGGACAGGTTGAAAAGACGATTGGCGGTTTTGCCTCATTGAATGCAGGTTTTTCCAACAATCAATATAAAGATGGCAGCCATCATAATTTCATATATGGCGGCACGGATATTTTCCTGAAAAATGCGCTCATCGGGATAAATCTGGTGAAGGACCTTAATGGCGGTCATGCCCTTGAAGTGGACGGGACAACACGTCTTGGCAACCATGCCCTGAAATTGGGATATAGCCGTTTTGAAAATGGCTTCAAGAAAAATTCGGATGATCTGGCAAAGATTGTCGATACAATCACGGGGCGGGCCACCGGGGCATTATTGAAATTTAAAAATAACAGCCTCCTGTATACGGCTTCGGGCAGCTATACCCGTCTTAAAGACGGCGGGCGGCAATATTCACTGGGTTTTGACCTTGGAACGTCGATCATGCGTTGGCGGGTTTCGAATTCCATTTCCCTTAGCAGGCTGGAACTGACGACGGGAAACACGATTGGCAATACCAACGGCAGCTTTCAAATCACGAAGAATTTTGACCGTTTCCGCATGCGGGCCTTTGGTAATTACAGCATTGAACCAAAATTCCAGCTGCAAAATATTTCCAATACTTTTTACTGGTCGGATTCCAAATTCAATAAATATCAGCTTACCGCATCCTATCAGCCGAGCATCAAAGAATGGTCTGCATCAGCAGGTGTTGTGTGGGATACGGATTTTGCCTCCTTCATTCCCAATGTTACTTACAGGTCAAACGGCGATGTGGCTGCCATAATTTCTGTCAGGTTTGGCATGGGGCAGGACCCTTATAACGGCGACTTTAAAACCTATAATAAAAGCATCTCCCAAGCCGGTGCGGTGGCCGCACGTGTCTTTGAAGACCTGGATATGGACGGGGTCTATGATGAGGGGGAACCCCTGATCGAAGGGGCAAAAATCAAGGGCATACAGGCCCGTAAAACGGCCTTTTCAGGGCCAACCGGGGTCGCCTTCCTCACAGGCTTGCGGCGCAATGTTCATACGGATGTTGAGCTGGATATTGCCTCATTGTCGGATCCTTTCTGGATTCCGTCCCGCAAAGGAATATCCATAAAACCGCGCGCGGGTAATATGGAAATACTGGATATTCCTCTTGTTAAATCCACTGAAATTGAAGGCGTGATTCAGCTACAGCATAAATCTGGCGCGCTGACACAGGGCAATAACATTCCGATGGTCTTAAAAGATGTTCGGGGTAATGTGATCGCCACCACCGTTTCGGCCTATGACGGTTTTTATATGTTTAGCGGTGTTGGGCCGGGACATTATATATTATCGCTGGATCCTGATTATATCACGGCACGGAATATTCAGCCGGTTGAACCGTTCGAATTAAGGGTAACCGGCACCGGTGAAATCCTGATGGGGCAGGATTTCAAGGTAATGAAGCAGGGTGCGGGTTTCATCCGTCTTGATCAGATTGAAGATGGCGTAGCCACAAATGTACTTTATCTGGGGGATTATGAGACCAGCCTGAACTTAAAAGTCATGTGGCTTAAAATCCGCCGGAAAATCCCTGAAGAAATGAAACATCTTCTGCCCGTAATTCCGTTTAAATCGAATATGCTGAAAAATGCCGATGGCACTTACCCGCTGATGATCGGGCCGGTTCAGGGCAATGGCAGTACAGAAGAGGCGGGCATCTGCCAGGCTTTGGATGTTTTAAAAATAGCCTGTGCGGTTAAAACCGTTGATCTGCCCTCTAGTTTGTGATGAATTTTTGCCAGGTTATGGAAAATGACCGGATCCCCCTTATATCTTAATTTAGAATATTTTAATAAAACGCGGATATTATGCGTTTCATGATATTTATCCGTTGGTATTTTACAGAGTAGAATAACCAGAGGTTATGATTAAGCAATGATGAGAACGAGTTTATGAAACGTGTTCGTGATTGGTATAGTGAATTTCAACAACAGCAAAATGAGGGCCAGGTAAAAACGGCCAAACTTCGCTTTGAGGGCGTTGGAAATCATGACGTTTATAATATAACGGCCCCCTTTACATCTGCGGGGAAAAGAATGATTGCCGGGCGGGTTGAGCCTCGGGATCATGAATATTCCAATGTGATGTTTTTTGAAGAAACGGATCAGGTCTGGCTCCCCATTCCCGGCGCACCAACCTTTGAATTACAGGATCCCTTTATCACCACCATCCGTGATGAGCTTGTGTTCGGCGGTGTGGAGGTTAAGGAGGTTAACGGGGCTTTGGAATGGAAAACAGTTTTCTTTCATGGCCCTGATATTTTCAATCTGACAGAATTTTTTCATGGGCCCGACGGCATGAAGGATATCCGCCTTTGCGATCTTGAAAATGGCAAAATTGCAGTTTTCACCAGACCCCAGGGTGAAGTGGGGGGACGGGGCAAAATTGGCTATGTGGAAATTAATGAGCTGGAGGAATTGTCCGTTGAAGTGATCAATTCAGCCACACTATTGGACGATATGTTCCACCCGATGGATTGGGGCGGGGTAAATGAAACCCATCTGCTGACCAATGGTGAAATTGGTGTATTGGCGCATGCGGCCTGTTATGAGCATGATCACCTTATGCAGGAACGGCATTATTATGCAAAATCCTTCATCTTTGATCCAAAGCTGAAACAATTCAGGGATTATAAAATCCTTGCCAGCCGTGATCAATTTCAGGAAGGCCCGGCAAAACGCAAGGAAATTGCCAATGTGGTCTTTTCCTCCGGTCTGGTTCGCCAAAACGGCAAAGCCATATTATATGCGGGTGTGTCCGATGCAGAAGCGCACTGGATTGAAATAGACGACCCTTTCCACATGCATGAGACTGAAAGCAACAGCATTTAGGTTCTGAGCCTTAGCATTTTCCGTTTCCCTTTTCTGTAAGATTTTTCATATAAATTGGGCCTGCCCCTAATTGTTTTGTCCACGATTTTTTTCTCAAGGGCCAATTGATTGTAATCAATATATTGCTTCATTAGAAGAATATGATTTACCTGTTCATAGATTTAATTCTTTACGGGAAAAACATGACCTTCATGAAACATCAGAAAAAAATCGCTAAATCCATTTCACGTAAAAATACAGCACCAGCAAATCTGGAGCGTATCGCGGTTGTGGGCAATTATCTGCCGCGCAAATGTGGTATTGCCACCTTCACAACGGATTTGTCAGAAGCCATTGCCAGCGCTCACCCGGAATCAGAATGTATGGTCATTCCGGTGAATGATCGTCCGGAAGGATATGATTATTCGGATCGGGCGCGTTTTGAGATCAATGAAAATGATCTGTCCTCTTATCGTCACGCGGCAGATTTTCTGAATATAAATCAAGTGGATATGGTTTGTCTGCAGCATGAATTCGGAATTTATGGCGGGCCTGCGGGCAGTCATGTGCTGACGCTTCTGGAAGCCCTGCAAATGCCGATTGTCAGTGTGCTTCACACCATTTTGAAAGAACCAAACGCCGATCAGCGCAAGGTAATGGAAGGTTTGATATATTTTTCTGACCGACTGGTGGTCATGAGCAAAATGGGAATGGAAATTCTGACCGACGTTTATGGGGTGGCGCTGGACAAGATTGATTATATCCCCCACGGCATTCCTGATTTCACTTTCATTGATCCACATTTTCACAAGCAGAAATTCGGCATGGAAGGCAAGGAAATATTGCTGACCTTTGGTTTATTGTCCGAAAGCAAGGGCATTGATTATGTCATCCGCGCCTTGCCGGAAATTGTCAAAAAACATCCGGATTTTGTCTTTATTGTCCTGGGGGCCACCCATCCCAATATCGTCCGTAATGAGGGGGAGGTTTATCGCCTGTCGCTGGAAAGACTGGTGGCGGATTTAAAGCTTGAAGATCATGTTGTTTTTTATAATCGTTTTGTGGAATTGCCTGAATTGCTGGGTTTTATCGAAGCATCGGATATTTATATATCCCCTTATCTGAACGAGGCCCAGATAACTTCGGGAACTCTGGCTTATGCTTTGGGCGCGGGCAAGGCGGTGATTTCAACCCCATATTGGTATGCGGAGGAATTATTGGATGAAGACCGGGGCATTTTGGTTCCTTTCAGAAATTCAGAGAAAATCGCACAGGAAATCCTGGATCTGCTGGGGAATGGCTCTAAACGTCATGCCTTAAGGCGCAATGCCTATCAATATGGCCGGGAAATGGTCTGGCCGGAAGTGGCGAAGAAATATTTTAAGACCTTCCGCAAGGCCGCTAAAATCCGTCAGAATATTCCCCGCACCGCCCCCTCTCATTATAAGCTTAATCAGCGGCCCAAAGAACTTCTCAAGGTGGATTTACGCCACCTCAGAAGGCTTTCGGATGATACGGGATTATTCCAGCACGCAACCTTCACCATGCCAAATTATGATGATGGTTATACCACCGATGATAATGCGCGCGGTCTTTTGTTTTTAACCCTGCTGGAAGAAGAAAAACAGTTAGAAATCCATGATCAGGACCTAAGGGCGCGCTATTTTTCTTTCCTGGCTCATGCCTTTAATCCAGACCGGGGACGGTTTCGGAATTTCATGTCTTATGAAAGAAGATGGCTTGAGGATGTGGGATCGGAAGATTCCCATGGCCGCTCGGTCTGGGCTTTGGGCAGTGTGATTGCCCGCTCAAAAGACCAGCCTTTATGTGACGCGGCCACACGGCTATTTCATGATGCCCTGCCGGCATTGGAACATATGAAAAGTTGCCGCACCTGGGCTTTTTCACTTCTGGGCCTGCATGAATATTTAAAAGAATATTCCGGGGACAGGCTGGTGAAACGATTGCGCAAGAACCTCTGCAATCGTCTTGCGGCGGAACTGGAAGCCCATGGGGACAAGGAATGGCCCTGGTTTGAGGATATCCTCACATATGCCAATGCGGTTCTGCCCCATGCCCTGTTGATTTCCGCCGCCGCCATGAAACGGCCGAAGATGGTGGAAAAAGCCCTGAAATCCCTGCAGTGGATCGTGGATGTTCAGACCATGGATAATGGTAGTTTCTCCCCGATTGGGTCGGAGGGTTTCTATCGCCGCCAAGGTGAAAGGGCGCGTTTTGATCAACAGCCAACAGAAGCCCAGGCCATGGTGACGGCCTGCCTTGATGCCTATCGCATTACAGGCGAAGTATCATGGTGGGGTCATGCAAAATGGGCTTTTGAATGGTATCTGGGTCAGAATGACCTTCTGGTTCCTCTTTATGACCCTGTTACCGGTGCATGCCGGGATGGCCTGCATTCGGATCGCCCCAATGAAAATCGCGGCGCAGAATCAACCCTCGCTTTTTTACAATCTCTCATCGAAATGCATTCAGTGGAAAATATGATCAATGTCTCAGATATTAGAAGCAAAACCAAAGCCACAGCATGAAATGCTGTTTAAACGTGAAACCATCAATCCGATTTTAACGGCGGCCCATTGGCCCTATCCGGTGAATTCAGTGTTTAATCCGGGTTCGGTGATCCTGGAGGATGGCACCACATTGCTGTTATGCCGGGTGGAAGACCGCAGCGGTCTGTCACATTTTACGGTGGCACGATCACAGGACGGTATTTCGAATTGGGAAATAGATCCAAAACCCACGCTTTTGCCAGACCCCACCAATTATCCGGAAGAAACCTGGGGGATTGAAGACCCACGCATTACCTATTTGCCTGAAAGGGGGGATTATGCGGTGGCTTATACCTCTTATTCCATGGGTGGGCCTGCGGTGTCCCTGGCCATGACCAAGGATTTCAAAAAGTTTGACCGGGTGGGCATGGTGATGCCGCCCCTGAATAAGGACGCGGGATTATTATCCCATAAAATTGGCGGAAAATGGGCCATGATCCATCGCCCGACCACATCAAAATATTCCCATATCTGGATTTCTTTTTCGCAGGATTTAAAATATTGGGGTGAACATAAATTGATTTTGCGTTCCAGACGCGGACCCTGGTGGGATTCGGACAAAATCGGCCTGTCACCACCGGTGATCAAAACATCGGAAGGCTGGCTGATGATTTATCACAGTGTGCGCCAGACCGCCTCCGGCTCCATTTACAGGATCGGCCTGTCCTTATTTGATCTGGGCTGCCATCAAACCTGTTTGCGCCGCTCGGATACCTGGGCCTTCAGCCCGGAAGAAGATTATGAGAGGAACGGCGATGTGGGCAATGTTGTCTTTCCCTGTGGTTATACCCTGGATAGTGACGGGGATACGTTACGGCTTTATTACGGGGGCGCGGATACCTGTGTCGGGGTGGCAACGGCAAGCCTGAAACGTCTTTTGGAATGGTTGCATAATAACAGCAAGGTTATGGAGCAGGACGATGTGTCCTTAATGGAAGGCTGTTATGAATAACAGGCGCAGGCACCCAGCATGTCATAACCCTGATACAGGAAGTTGAAAATGACCAGAATGACAGAAAATATGACAGGAATTGGCAGAGATATTATCGGATTTCCGATGAAGGTCTTTCATGATTTTTATCATAAAATCCGGGATCATTGGGAAAGCCACCGCCCCTGGGGCCATTATAAGGTTCTGGAAAATTCTGCCCATCGCAAAATCAAGACAATTTTTGTAGAATCAGGTAAAAGACTGAGCCTGCAAAAACACAAACACCGTTCAGAATTCTGGCTGGTGGCCAGTGGCTGTGGTCTGGTGCGGGTCGGGGACGAGGAAATATCCCTCACCGCCGGCAATAGTGTTGTCATTCCCAAGGATACCGTCCACCGGGTCAGTAATGAGGGTGATGAAACCCTGGTCTTTGTGGAAATACAGGTGGGGGATTATCTGGAGGAAGATGATATTATCCGTCTGGATGATGATTATGGCCGCATCAAAACCGGCTGATCTATGACAGAATTTTTGTTGTTTGGGAAAAATGCTGGAAAGTGGTGCCGCAACCAGGATTTGAACCCGGGGCCTACTGATTACAAATCAGTTGCTCTACCAACTGAGCTATTGCGGCATTTCCACTTCTCACCCCGTGTGGGGTAGGCGCAACCTAGTGGCCTTTGATTCTAAAATCAAGCGAAAAAATAACGAAAGGGTCGTTTTTTTCAGACGGCGATCTTTGATGCTTTCCTGAGGCTTAATCCTATTCTGAAAAGACATAAAGGGCGACGGCGGCGGCATTGGATACATTCAGGCTTTCCACAGCCCGTTTAATCGGCAGTTTGACCAGCGCGTCACAATGGCTGCGGGTGCCTTTTCTCAGGCCCGCACCCTCGGCCCCCAGAACCAGGGCAATGTTATGGCCAAAATCCGCCTTGCCAATATCCATATCCGCATGGCCGTCAAGCCCCAGCCGCCAATAGCCCATTTCCGCCAGTTCTTCCAAAGCGCGGCTCAGGTTTGTCACCCTGACCCAGGCCAAGCCTTCCAGGGCGCCGGATGCGGATTTGGCCAGTGTGCCGCTTTCGGGCGGGCTGTGGCGATCGGTGGTGACGATGGCGCGGGCGCCAAAGGCGGCGGCAGAACGAATAATCGCGCCCACATTATGCGGGTCTGTTACCTGATCCAGCAACAGGACAAGATTGCCTTCATTTTCCACCAGAGCGCAGGTTTCATCAAGATGACGGTCGGGCAGGGGGGCCGTGCTGAGGGCAATGCCCTGATGCACACAATCGCTGGGCAGTTTTTTTTCCAAAACCTCCGGCAGGACAATTTCCGGTGTCAGGGGGCGAATGTCTTCATTAATCTGGCTGAATTCTTCCAGATATTGATCCGCGCCGCGTTTGCTTACCAGCAGTTTTCTGATGACCCTGTCAGGGTTGCGAAGGGCCGCCATGACCGCATGATGACCAAAAAGCCAGATCTCATTGCGCCCGCTGCTATGACGGCCAGTTGCTTTAGCGGCCCCTGAAGAAAAATCATGATGGGCGGCTTTCTGATCCGATCTTTCCGCACGGGATTTTTTCCGGGCCTCGCCGCGTCTGACTTGGGCGGCTGATTTAGTTTTTTTCTTGCTCATGTCCCCTGCTATAGGCCATGCGGCAGTTGAGGGCAACAGATTAGGTTATAAATACGTATATGTTTAAGCCATATAGGTTTCTTTTTTGCCTGAATGGTGTCTGACCCTGGCCCATGAGACATTTGATATTTGATCTCAAAATATAGGTATCTCAACATAATTTCGTTGTTTTTTTTGCTTCTGAGCAACAGTTTTGAGAATCGCATTAGAGTAAGGAAATAAGGAGGAAATAACCTGTTATGAGAGATAGCAAAGGATGGTTGGCCATATTGATATTGTCTCTGGGCTTGAATGGTGGATTTTCCGCTTTTGTTCATGCATCAGACGAACGTCACAATAAAATAAAACAATTCGAGAATGAAGTGATCGCACGTATGGAGCGTGGCAATCCGAATGCAACGCGCTGGACTCTTGATCATCGGCTAAAATACCATAAAGTACCCGGTGTAGGTGTAGCCATTATCGAAAACGGCAAAGTGATATGGGCTAAAGGATATGGCACAAAAGAGGCCGGAAAGATTGATCCGGTTGATGCGGATACAGTATTTTCAGCGGGTTCGGTCAGCAAGATAATTAATGCCGCGTTGATCCTCAGGCTGGTGAAGGCTGGCAAGATTGACCTTGATGAGGACATCAATCATTATCTGAAACGTTGGAAAGTTCCACACGCCGGTTATGCAAAGGACAAAAAGGTAACATTACGTGCGATCCTCTCTCATACCGCAGGATTTAATCAGCATGGATTTCGCGATTTTCAACCTGATGAAGAATTGCCTGCATTATTACAAACGCTGAAGGGTGAGCCACCAGCCAAACATGGGCCGATTAAACTTCTGTTCACACCCGGGACAAAAATGAAATATTCAGGAGGGGGCATTACCATAAGCCAGTTGCTGGTTGAGGATGTTACCGGGCTTACCTATTCCGAAGCAGCCAAATATTATGTTTTCGACCCTTTGGGCATGACCCGCAGCAGCTTTGCAAATCCATTGCCTGTAAAACATGGAAATATTGCCAAAGCCCACGGGGAAGGCGGCCAGCCCGCAGCCTTGCCGCGAGGATGGGAGGCTATGCCGGAACTGGCAGCGTCAGGCCTTTGGACAAGTGCGAATGACATGGCAAAATTTATTATTGCTTTGCTTGGAAAGGGCGATGTTGGAAAAAATTTTCTTCCTGAAAAATTGCGCAGCGACATGATGACACGTGTGGCACGAAGCTGGCATGGATTGGGGCCGCGTCTGAACGGAAAAGGTGAGGAGCGTGTTTTTCACCATGGCGGGGCAAATAATAGTTATAGGGCATGGATCGAAGGTCATCTGAATTCTGGTGATGGCATTGTTATTTTGACAAATGGTCAGAATGGCCACTGGATTTACGCCGAATTGCGAAAATCAGCACAGGATGCTTTTGGCTGGCCGGTGAAGTCTGATGGTGGCTTTGAGGAGCCGGAGTTTTAGGATTCAGGCTCCCGGTGTTTAAGCCACATCAATAAGAGCTTGTTATATTACTGCGTCCACAGACAAGAGGAATATTGAATTTAAACTCAGCTTTATGATATTTCCCCGTCTGCACTGAGGCTTTTTGGGGCGACGGTTAACTTTCTTAAAAAAAGCCGTTGACAAGCTCAAATAAATGTCCATATTGCGGCTTCACGACGCTGGTGAAAATTGGCGTTGTGAGAGGTTATATTCATCCCTGGAGGGGTGGCCGAGTGGTTAAAGGCAGCAGACTGTAAATCTGCCCGCGTATGCGTACACAGGTTCGAATCCTGTCCCCTCCACCATTTTCCTTGGCTTTTATATTGATTCAGGGAAAATGTTAAGGGCGGGAAATTGTGCGGGCGTAGCATAATGGTAATGCAGCAGCCTTCCAAGCTGAATACGAGGGTTCGATTCCCTTCGCCCGCTCCAAAATCAGATGCGGTGAATGCGGCAAATGCCCATTTACTGACGTGAATTAAACGGGGGCTCATACATATGACAACCCTTACATTTAGGTAGTGACTAAAATGGCTAAAGAAAAGTTTGAACGTAATAAGCCGCATTGTAACATTGGGACAATCGGCCACGTTGACCACGGTAAGACCACATTGACCGCTGCGATCACGAAAGTGCTTGCGGAATCTGGTGGTGCAGAATTTACAGAATTCGCCAATATCGACAAGGCTCCTGAAGAGCGTGAGCGCGGTATTACGATTTCCACATCCCATGTTGAATATGAAACAGACGCGCGTCATTATGCGCATGTTGACTGTCCGGGCCATGCTGACTATGTGAAAAACATGATCACCGGTGCGGCGCAGATGGATGGTGCGATCCTTGTTGTGAACGCGGCTGATGGCCCCATGCCTCAGACACGTGAGCATATTTTGCTTGCCCGTCAGGTTGGTGTGCCGGCCCTTGTTGTTTACCTGAACAAAGTTGATCAGGTTGACGATGAAGAGCTTCTGGAACTGGTTGAGATGGAAATCCGCGAACTGCTGAGCGAATATGACTTCCCGGGGGATGATATTCCGATTGTTGCCGGTTCTGCGCTTGCGGCCCTCGAAGGTCGTGACGACAACATCGGTAAAGAAAGCATTCTGAAGCTGATGGCTGCTGTTGATGAATATATTCCACAGCCTGAGCGTGCGGTTGACGGTGCCTTTTTGATGCCGATCGAAGACGTATTCTCCATTTCCGGTCGTGGTACAGTTGTAACCGGTCGTGTTGAGCGCGGTATCGTCAAGGTTGGTGAAGAAGTTGAGATTGTTGGTATTAAAGAAACACAGAAGACAACGGTTACCGGTGTTGAAATGTTCCGCAAGCTTCTGGATACTGGTGAAGCCGGTGATAACATTGGTGCGCTGATCCGTGGTGTTGCCCGTGAAGAAGTTGAGCGTGGACAGGTTCTGGCCCATGTTGGCACAATCACACCGCATACAAAATTCAAGGCTGAAGCCTACATTCTGACCAAGGATGAAGGGGGTCGTCATACGCCATTCTTCACCAACTACCGTCCACAATTCTACTTCCGGACAACGGATGTGACGGGTGTTGTGACCCTGGACGAGGGTGTTGAAATGGTCATGCCTGGTGACAATGTGACGGTTAATGTTGAGCTGATCAACCCGATCGCCATGGACGAAGGTCTGCGTTTCGCGATCCGCGAAGGCGGCCGTACCGTGGGCGCCGGTGTCGTCGCCAAAATTGTCGAATAAGATAATTTGAGACAGATTTGATACGGGGCGGGTTTTTAATCCGCCCTGTCTTTTGTTTACGCTTTATTTTGGAAGAATATTGTCTGGGATAAAGTTTTTTGCATGTTGATCAAGTTTCGCATTGAACAAGTCAATGGGTCACTATATATAACATGCAGCGTGGTTGAAGGAGTGTAGCTCAGTTGGTAGAGCACCGGTCTCCAAAACCGGGTGTCGTGAGTTCGAGTCTCTCCACTCCTGCCAAGCACGCAAAGTAAATACGGGAAAAGGCTTGATTTATGATAATCCAGCCTCTATCCCTTGGAATGTTTGATATTCTCACGTTTTATATACGGCCCAATATTTGGATACGGATAATAATATGGCAAAAACAAGTCCAGCAGAATATGTTCGGCAAGTCCGACAGGAAGTTTCGAAAGTCACATGGCCAACGCGCAAGGAAACCATGATCACCACCGGTATGGTGTTTATCATGGCATCTGTGATGGCGGTGTTTTTTCTGGGTGTGGATCAGGCGTTGTCCTATCTCATTAAACTCGTTCTGGGGAATTGATCATGTCGTCCAATGCGCGTTGGTATATTGTTCAGGCTTATTCCGGCTTTGAAAAGAAAGTGGCTGAAAGCATTAAGGTGCAGGCGGTGCAGCAGGGGCTGGACAGTCTGGTAGAAGAAGTATTGGTTCCGGTTGAGGAAGTTGTAGAAGTGAAGAAGGGGCAAAAAGTCTCTTCCGAGCGCAAATTCTTCCCGGGTTATGTTCTGGCTAAAATGGTCATGAATGATGTGACCTACCATCTGGTCAAGAATACACCGAAAGTTTCCGGCTTCCTTGGTGCGGGCGGCAAGCCTGTGGCAATCACACAGAAAGAGGCTGATCGTATTCTGCATCAGGTGGAAGAGGGGATCGAACGTCCTGTGTCTTCAATCGTCTATGAGGTTGGTGAAGAGGTTAAGGTTATTGATGGCCCGTTCACTTCATTTTCCGGTATGGTGGAAGATGTGGATGAGGAAAAATCCCGTCTTAAAGTCTCTGTTTCCATCTTTGGTCGGGCAACCCCGGTTGAGCTTGAATATTCTCAGGTAGAAAAGAGCTAGTAATTTTATTTTAAGGCTGCTATAAGCCGCCTTTGCGGCAATCAGATGATTCTCTGAGTCTTTTGGTGGCTGAATTAATTTGGATATTTATCCATATCGTGTGGGAGGTTAGCCATAACCGCACCACACCCCTTTACAGGTCAGCAATGGCCTTGGTTTTTTAATTTTTAAATAGGGTTTGTAATGGCAAAAAAGATTGACGGTTATATCAAGCTGCACGTTCCGGCGGGCGCGGCTAATCCTTCACCGCCTATTGGTCCGGCTTTGGGTCAGCGCGGCGTGAATATCATGGAATTTTGTAAGGCTTTTAATGCCAAAACACAGGAAATGGAAAAGAATTCTCCTATTCCAACCACGATCACTGTGTTCACGGACAAAAGCTTCACATTTGTAATCAAGACACCTCCTGCTTCATATCTTTTGAAAAAAGCGGCGAATCTGAAAAAAGCGTCACAGACCCCTGGTCGTGAAGTAATCGCAACCGTAAGTGCGGCTCAGGTTCAGGAAATTGCTGAAGCAAAAATGGTTGATCTGAACGCCAATACAGTTGAAGCGGCGATGGAGATCATCAAAGGTACGGCCCGTTCCATGGGCATGGCAGTGGAGGGCTGATAGAATGGCTAAATTAAGTAAACGGTATAAGCAGGTTCGTGAAGGCCTTGATCAGAACAAACTCTTCTCATTGGATGATGCGGTTAAAGAAGCGCGTTCACGCGCAAAAGCCAAATTTGACGAAACGCTTGAGCTGACAATGAATTTGGGTGTTGATCCCCGTCATGCGGACCAGATGGTACGCGGGATGATTTCCCTGCCGCACGGCACGGGCAAGTCTGTTCGTGTTGCTGTGTTTGCACGCGGTGACAAGGCGGAAGCGGCCAAGGCTGCCGGTGCTGAGCTTGTGGGTGCGGAAGACCTGATGGAAAAAATTCAGGGCGGTGAAATGGATTTTGACCGTTGTATCGCAACGCCGGACATGATGGCTGTTGTTGGGCGTTTGGGTAAAGTTCTCGGCCCTCGCGGTCTGATGCCAAATCCGAAACTTGGTACAGTGACTCAGGATGTTGTGGCAGCTGTTGAAGCGGCCAAAGGTGGTCAGGTTGAATTTCGTGTGGAAAAGAACGGAATTATTCACGCCGGTGTTGGCAAGGTGAGCTTTGATGAGGCGGCCTTGATCGAAAATACCCGCGCACTGGTCAATGCTGTAATGAAAGCAAAACCTTCTGGTGTTAAAGGCACTTATCTGAAGCGCATTGGTGTTAGTTCCACCATGGGCCCAGGTCTGAAAATAGATGTGGCTACCATATCCTGATAGGGGTATGGCGGCAATCATCCTGTTGTTTGTGATGGGATGATATTCAGGAATTCCGTTGGGTGCGCCTGACGGGAACCAGGGTTTCCGGAGAGTTATTTTCGGAAGCCCGCCTGTCCGAAACTGTAGGTATTCAATCGTCTTATGGGCATTGGATTTAAGCTCTGAAAAGAGGCCTTCATAGATGGGGTTGCAGATGCCGGTTTTTGGTTTTTGCAGTTCCCGTGCTTGATCCGCGATAAGCGGGCGGATGTTTTGTTTACAAAACATTTTAACGGCAGGCGTTAATGGCATGGTCATATGGTGTGGCTGTGTTTAACTCAACCGGTAAAGGTGGTTCGCCACTTTTGCTATAAAGTTCGGAGACGAGAATGGATCGTGCTCAAAAGAGGGAAATGGTTACCTTCTTAAAGGATGTTTTTGAAACATCTGCCTCAGTTGTGGTTGTGCGCAACGCAGGGCTTGATGTTGCGGAAATGACATCCTTGCGCAATCAAATGCGTGAAGCTGGTGCCACCCTCAAGGTTGCAAAAAACCGTCTGGCTCGTCTTGCCCTTGAAGGCACCGAAGCAGAGTCTATCACAGAGTTTTTGAGCGGGCCTACGGCTCTCGGTTATTCCGAGGATCCTGTAGCGGCTGCAAGAATTCTCGTTAAGTTCGCCAAGAAAAACGAAAAGCTCGAAATTCTTGGTGGTGTCATGGGAAGTACAAACCTTGATATCGCAGGTGTGAAAGCGTTGGCTGAATTGCCGTCCCTTGATCAGCTTCGCGGTAAACTGGTTGGGCTTCTACAGGCGCCTGCAGGCAAACTGGCAAGTATTACCCAGGCTCCTGCTGGACAATTGGCTCGTGTATTTGGTGCTTATGGATCGCAAGGCGACGCGGCTTAAGCAACTGTTTAGAATTTAATTATTTTTGATTTAAGGAAATGAACAATGGCTGATCTTGAAAAGATTGCTGAAGAATTATCTGCTCTTACTGTTTTGGAAGCTGCTGAGCTGTCAAAACTTCTCGAAGACAAATGGGGCGTTTCTGCTGCGGCTCCTGCTGCGGTTGCGGCTGCTCCTGCTGCTGGTGGCGGCGAAGCTGCTGAAGAGAAAACTGAATTTGATGTTGTTCTTGCCGCTTTCGGTGAGAAGAAAATCAACGTGATTAAAGAAGTTCGCGGTATTACAGGTCTCGGCCTGAAAGAAGCCAAAGAGCTTGTTGAAGGTGCTCCTAAGGTGGTTAAGGAAGCTGTTTCCAAAACCGAAGCTGACGAAATCAAAGCCAAGCTTGAAGCTGCGGGTGCGACTGTCGAAGTTAAATAACTTCAAAAAATACGGGTGGTGTGGATTTACGGTGAATTCACGCCGCCTTTCCCATTTTGGGAGTTTAAGATTTGTACTTTTGATATTGCCGTGAAAAAACAATTCATTACCGTTGAAATTGGAATTGTTTTGGTTCATTTTAGAGGGCCGTTTTCAGGATTTGTTCTGAAGCGGTTTCTGGCGTGTTGAGGGTATGCGTTTGAAATAAAACGCAAAATTTGCAGTTGTTCAAAATATTGGGGCAATCCCATATGAGAGCAATAGGGTCTGATCAAGGAAAAGTGGCGAGGATTGAGCATGGCGACTTCCTATTCCAGTCGTAAAAAAGTTCGGAAGAACTTTGGTCGTATTACTGAAGTGGCAGAAATGCCGAACCTGATTAAGGTACAAAAAAGTTCATACGATCAGTTTTTGCAAACGGATATACCGGCCAGTGAGCGAACCGATGATGGTTTGCAGGGCGTATTGAAATCTGTATTTCCAATTACGGATTTTGGTGAAACGGCATCCATGGAATTTGTTTCATATGAATTGGAACAACCGAAGTATGATACGGAAGAATGTCAGCAGAGGGATATGACCTATGCGGCACCGCTTCGTGTAACGTTGCGTCTTATTGTTTTTGAAATTGATGAAGAAACCGAGGCACGCTCGGTTCTCGATATTAAAGAACAGGATGTCTACATGGGCGACCTGCCCCTGATGACGGATAATGGTACCTTTATCGTCAATGGGACAGAACGGGTGATCGTTTCGCAGATGCACCGCTCTCCCGGTGTGTTTTTTGATCATGACCGGGGTAAGACCCATGCGTCTGGTAAATTTCTCTTTTCAGCCCGTGTGATTCCGTACCGGGGTTCCTGGCTTGATTTTGAATTTGATGCCAAGGATATTGTCCATGTGCGTATTGACCGTCGCCGTAAATTACCGGCCACAAGTCTTTTGTATGCGCTGGGCATGGATTCTGAAGAAATTCTCAATTATTTTTATGGCCGGGCTTCTTTCAAAAAGAAGAAAAATGGCTGGTGTGCGCCTTTTGAAGCTGATTCATGGCGTGGCGTGAAGCCGACATTTGACTTGATTAACGCAGCGGATGGTGAAGTGATTGCCGAAGCGGGTAAGAAAATTACCCCCCGTGGTGTGAAAAAGCTGGAAAAAGCCGGTATTAAGGAATTGCTTCTTCCGGATGAAGAATTGATTGGCCGTTTTGCGGCTGAAGATGTGGTGAACGCTAAAACCGGTGAGATTTATATTGAAGCCGGGGAAGAATTTAGCGAAGAAAATCTCGAAAAATTGGTTGATGCCGGTTACAAGGTTATTGATACACTGGATATCGACCATGTGAATATTGGCCCTTATATCCGCAATACCCTGATGGGGGACAAGGCGGAAAACTGGGAAATGGCCATGTCCGATATCTACCGGGTCATGCGTCCGGGTGAGCCGCCCACCAAAGAAACAGCCGAAGCCTTGTTTGATGGCCTGTTCTTTGATGCGGAACGCTATGATCTTTCTTCCGTGGGTCGGGTTAAGATGAATATGCGTCTTGACCTTGATGCGGATGATGAGCTCCGGGTCTTGCGCAAGGATGATATTCTGGCGGTTCTCAAGACTTTGGTTGAACTGAAAGACGGTATTGGCCTTGTGGATGATATTGACCATCTGGGTAACCGCCGGGTTCGTTCGGTTGGTGAGCTGATGGAAAATCAGTACCGCATTGGTCTTCTGCGTATGGAACGCGCCATTCGTGAGCGTATGAGCAGCATTGATATTGATACAGTGATGCCCCATGACCTTGTGAATGCCAAACCGGCTGTGGCCGCTGTGCGCGAATTTTTTGGTTCCTCTCAGCTTAGTCAGTTTATGGACCAGACCAATCCGCTGAGTGAAATTACTCATAAACGTCGCCTTTCGGCGCTTGGGCCTGGTGGTCTGACCCGTGAGCGTGCCGGTTTTGAGGTGCGTGACGTGCATACGACCCATTATGGTCGTATTTGTCCGATTGAAACACCGGAGGGGCCGAATATTGGTCTGATCAACTCACTGGCCACTTTTGCCAAAGTGAATAAATATGGTTTCATCGAAGCGCCTTACCGCAAAGTGGAAAAAGGTATTGTTACCGATGAAGTGATCTATCTTTCCGCCATGGAAGAAGAAAAATATGTGGTGGCCCAGGCCAATGCGCCACTTAAGGGTGATCGCAGCTTTGAGGAAGAATTGATTGACTGTCGTGAGGCAGGGGAACATCACCTGAAGCGGCCAGAGGAAATCACACTGATGGACGTGTCACCGAAACAGGTTGTTTCCGTGGCGGCGGCGCTTATTCCTTTCCTTGAGAATGATGACGCGAACCGCGCCCTGATGGGATCGAACATGCAACGTCAGGCAGTGCCTCTTGTAAAAGCGGAAGCGCCATTTGTGGGTACGGGAATGGAACGGGTTGTGGCCCGCGATTCCGGTGCATCCATCGTAGCTGACCGTGCCGGGGTGATTGATCAGGTGGATGCCACCCGTATTGTGATCCGCGTGACCGAAGATGTGCTGCACGGCACCTCCGGTGTTGATATTTACACTCTGAAAAAATTCCAGCGTTCCAATCAGGATACCTGCATCAATCAGCGTCCGCTGGTTAAAGTGGGTGACATTGTGGGACGTGGCGATGTGCTGGCCGATGGGCCGTCTACGGATATGGGCGATCTGGCCCTGGGCCGGAACGTGCTTGTGGCCTTTATGCCATGGAATGGTTATAACTTCGAAGACAGTATTCTGATCTCTGAGCGGATCGTGAAAGATGATGTCTTTACCTCCATTCATATTGATGAATTCGAAGTCATGGCCCGTGACACCAAACTTGGCCCCGAGGAAATCACCCGTGATATTCCCAATGTGGGTGAAGAAGGTCTGCGTAATCTTGATGAGGCCGGTATTGTTTATATCGGTGCGGAAGTTCATCCCGGTGACATTCTGGTGGGTAAGATTACCCCCAAGGGCGAAAGCCCCATGACACCGGAAGAAAAACTGCTGCGCGCCATCTTTGGTGAAAAAGCCTCTGACGTGCGTGATACATCCATGCGTCTGCCGCCGGGTGTGGCGGGAACCGTGGTTGAAGTGCGTGTCTTTAACCGTCACGGTGTTGATAAAGACGAACGTGCCATCGCCATTGAGCGTGAAGAAATTGAACGTCTGAGCAAAGACCGTGAAGACGAACAATCCATTCTTGATCGCAGTATCTATACCCGCCTGAAGCCGATCCTTCTGGATCAGGTGATCAGCAGTGGCCCCAAAGAAGTGAAAAAAGGTGCCAAGGTTAGCGAAGAAATCCTTGGTGAGCTTTCCAAAGGACTTTGGTGGCAGATTGCGGTTAAAGATGAAGAGGCTATGGAAAAAATAGACAGCCTTCATCAGCGTTTTGAAGAAGACCGCGCCCGTCTGCGCGCCCGTTTTGAAGAGAAGATTGAAAAACTGCAGCGCGGTGATGAAATGCTTCCGGGTGTCCTGAAGATGGTCAAAGTCTTTGTGGCTGTGAAGCGTAAATTGCAGCCCGGTGATAAAATGGCGGGTCGTCATGGCAATAAGGGGGTTATCTCCCGCATTCTGCCACAGGAAGACATGCCGTTCCTCGAAGATGGTTCACCCGTCGATATCGTGTTGAACCCGCTTGGGGTGCCATCACGAATGAATGTGGGGCAGATTCTGGAAACTCATCTGGGCTGGGCATCGCGTGGTCTGGGGGTTCAGGTCTCTCAAATGCTCGACAGTTATGAAATGGATGAAGCGGCCAAGGCCGAAGCCCTCCGGGATAAATTCAGGAAGGTTTATTCTGCGGATCAGTATGATGCGGAGATCGGTGATCTGAATGACGAAGACATTATCGAAATGTCCGGTCATCTGCGCAATGGTATCCCCATGGCAACACCGGTATTTGATGGCGCGCATGAGCCGGATATTGTTGATATGCTCAATGAATCGGGTCTGGACGGTTCCGGTCAGGTTGATCTTTATGATGGCCGTACCGGTGATAAATTCGACCGTAAGGTGACCGTGGGCTATATTTATATGCTTAAACTTCACCATCTGGTGGATGACAAGATCCATGCCCGTTCCATTGGTCCATACTCACTTGTGACCCAGCAGCCTCTCGGTGGTAAAGCCCAGTTTGGTGGCCAGCGCTTCGGGGAAATGGAAGTGTGGGCGTTGCAGGCCTATGGTGCTGCTTATACCTTGCAGGAAATGCTCACCGTCAAGTCCGATGACGTGAGCGGACGGACCAAGGTATATGAATCGATCGTCCGCGGGGATGACAGGTTCGAGGCAGGCATACCTGAATCATTCAATGTTCTTGTTAAGGAAATCAAATCCCTTGGCCTGAATGTTGAACTTCAGAATTTAATTAACTAAGACCGGATTTAAGCAGGAGAATTAGGCAATGAGCCAGGAAATCATGAATTTCTTCAACCCGGCGGCAAAACCGGAGACTTTTGATAGCATCAAGATCTCCATTGCCAGCCCGGAACAGATCCGGTCTTGGTCTTTTGGTGAGATCAAGAAGCCGGAAACCATTAACTACCGTACCTTCAAGCCGGAAAAAGACGGCCTGTTCTGTGCGCGTATTTTTGGCCCGATCAAAGATTACGAATGTTTGTGCGGTAAATATAAACGCATGAAATATCGTGGCATTACCTGTGAAAAATGTGGCGTTGAAGTCACTTTGAGCAAGGTGCGCCGTGACCGTATGGGTCATATTGACCTGGCGGCCCCCGTGGCCCATATCTGGTTTTTGAAATCACTGCCAAGCCGTATTGGCCTGGTGCTGGATATGACATTGAAGGATCTGGAGCGGGTTCTTTATTTTGAACAATATATCGTTACCGAACCGGGGCTGACATCGCTGAAGATGAAACAGCTTCTGACCGAAGATGAATTTATTCGCGCCCAGGAAGAATATGGCGATGACAGCTTTACCGCCGGTATTGGTGCTGAAGCCATCAAGATTTTGCTGGAAAATGTCGACCTGGAACAGGAAGATGCCGACCTGCGTAAGGAACTGGCTGAAACCAAATCAGAGCTGAAACCGAAGAAAATCGTCAAACGTCTGAAAATTATTGAAGGTTTCATGGAATCCGACAATCAGCCGGAATGGATGATTTTGGACATTCTTCCGGTAATTCCACCGGAGCTGCGCCCGCTGGTGCCTCTGGATGGTGGCCGGTTTGCCACCTCAGACCTCAATGACCTTTACCGTCGGGTGATCAACCGGAACAACCGTTTGAAGCGCCTGATGGAATTATCGGCCCCTGATATTATCGTACGGAATGAAAAACGTATGTTGCAGGAAGCGGTTGATGCGCTGTTTGACAATGGCCGTCGCGGCCGGGTGATTACAGGCGCCAACAAACGTCCGCTGAAATCCCTGTCTGACATGCTCAAAGGTAAACAGGGTCGTTTCCGTCAGAATCTTCTGGGTAAACGCGTGGATTATTCCGGTCGTTCCGTGATTGTGGTGGGGCCTGAATTGCTGCTGCATCAATGCGGCCTGCCCAAGAAAATGGCGCTGGAACTGTTTAAACCGTTCATTTATGCCCGCCTGGACAAGCTGGGACTGGCCACAACGATTAAACAGGCCAAAAAGCTTGTTGAAAAAGAACGTCGTGAAGTCTGGGATGCGCTGGATCATGTGATCCGTGAACATCCAATTCTCCTGAACCGTGCGCCGACCCTGCATAGACTTGGTATTCAGGCTTTTGAGCCGGTGTTGATCGAAGGTAAAGCGATTCAGCTTCACCCCTTGGTCTGTGCCGCCTTTAATGCGGACTTTGATGGTGACCAGATGGCGGTTCACGTGCCGCTCAGCCTCGAAGCACAATTGGAAGCCCGGGTTCTGATGATGTCCACCAATAACATCCTCAGCCCATCCAACGGCAAGCCGATCATTGTGCCCTCACAGGATATTATTCTGGGTCTTTATTATCTGACTTCTGAAAAAGTCGGTGAGCCTGGTGAAGGCATGGTTTTCTCTGACCTTGATGAAATTGAACAGGCGATTTACAACAAAGAAGTGACCCTGCACGCCAAAGTGACGGGCCGTTTTGAAAATGTTGACGCGGACGGCAACACGGTCTTTACCAGATTGGAAACCACTCCGGGTCGTATGCTCCTGTCTAAATATCTGCCGAAACATCATAATATTTCCATTGACCTGATCAACCGTCAGCTCACCAAGAAGGAAGTTTCCAATGTGATTGATGTGGTGTATCGCCATGCCGGTCAGAAAGAAACGGTTCTTTTTGCCGACGCGATCATGCGTTTTGGTTTCAAGGAAGCCTGTAAGGCGGGCATCTCCTTTGGTAAGGATGATATGATCATTCCGGATTCCAAAGTCGGGATGATTGATGAAACCACGGCCAATGTGAAAGAATTTGAAGAACAGTATAAGCAGGGTCTGATCACTCAGGGCGAAAAATACAACAAGGTTGTTGATGCCTGGTCACAATGTACGGATAAGGTGGCGGACGCGATGATGTCCGAAATTTCCAAAACCGGCGTTGATGAAAATGGTCGTTCACTGAATATCAACTCCATCTATATGATGGCCCATTCCGGGGCCCGTGGTTCCGCCGCGCAGATGAAACAGCTTGCGGGTATGCGGGGTCTGATGGCGAAACCTTCCGGTGAAATTATCGAAACGCCGATTATTTCCAACTTTAAGGAAGGCCTCTCGGTTCTTGAATATTTTAACTCTACCCATGGGGCGCGTAAAGGTCTTGCGGATACGGCGCTGAAAACCGCCAACTCCGGTTATCTTACCCGTCGTCTGGTGGATGTTTCCCAGGATTGTGTCACTGTTGAAGAAGATTGTGGTACGCAGAACGGGATCGATATTTTTGAAGTTGCCGATGGTGGTGATGTGATTGTAACCCTGGGTGAACGTATTCTGGGCCGTTGTGTGGCCGTGGATGTGTTTGATCCGGTAAGCAATGACCTGATTGTGGCGGCTGGTACCTATCTTGATGAAATTCTCGTTGAGAAAATTGAAAAGGCCGGTGTTGCTGTGGTGAAAGCCCGTTCAGCCCTGACCTGTGAAACCAAAAGCGGTATCTGCTGTAAATGTTATGGTCGTGATCTGGCCCGGGGTATTCCGGTGAATATGGGTGAATCTGTTGGTGTTATTGCCGCCCAGTCCATTGGTGAGCCGGGGACACAGCTGACCATGCGGACGTTCCATATTGGTGGTACGGCGTCTTCTGTTTCCGAACAATCCTCTATCGAAGCCTCTCATGACGGTAATGTGAAACTATTGAACCGCAACGTTGTGACCGATTCCAAAGGCCGTCTGATTGTGATGAGCCGCAATATGGAAATCGTCATTGTTGATGATGAGGGCCGGGAACGGGTGACTTATAAAGTGCCTTATGGTTCACATCTTATCCATGATGAGGGCGCGAAGATTGTCCATGGTGATAAACTGGTGGAATGGGATCCATACACCATGCCGATCATCACGGAGCAAGGTGGTATCGTGCGTTATGTGGATCTGGCCGAAGGGGTCTCTATCAGTGAAAGTGTTGATGAGGCAACGGGTATTTCCAGTAAAGTTGTGGTGGACTGGCGTTCACATCCGAAAGGAGCTGACCTGCGTCCGCGTATTACCTTGCGTAATGATAAAGACGAGGTTGTGGAGCTGAGCAATGGCTCCGAAGCACGTTATTTCATGTCCGTGGGCGGCATTCTGTCCGTCAATGACGGGGATGAGGTTCATGCGGGGGATGTGGTTGCCCGTATTCCACGCGAAGCTTCAAAAACCAAGGATATTACCGGTGGTCTGCCACGGGTGGCTGAATTGTTTGAAGCCCGCCGTCCAAAAGATCATGCGGTTATTGCCGAGGTTGACGGTTATGTGGAATTTGGCCGCGATTATAAAAATAAACGCCGCATCAGCATTCGTCCGAAGGATGAAGAGCTGGAGCCGGTGGAATATCTCATCGCCAAGGGTAAGCATATTTCCGTTCAGGAAGGTGACTTTATCCGCCGCGGTGAATATCTGATCGATGGTAACCCTGCGCCACATGATATTCTGAAAACAATGGGTGTGGAGGCATTGGCCAACTATCTTGTTGATGAGGTTCAGGATGTTTACCGTCTGCAGGGTGTGGGCATTAACGACAAACATATTGAAGTTATTGTGCGTCAGATGCTGCAGAAGATCGAAATCTCGTCTTCGGGTGAATCGACTTATCTGATTGGTGAGGCGGTAGACCGCGAAGAGTTTGAAGAAGCGAACCTGAAACTTGAGGCGGCTGGAAAAATGCCGGCCAAGGGTGAGCCGATTCTCCTCGGGATTACCAAAGCGTCGCTGCAAACACGTTCCTTCATTTCCGCGGCTTCTTTCCAGGAAACAACCCGCGTTCTGACCGAAGCGGCGGTGTCCGGCAAGAAAGACATGCTGATTGGTCTGAAAGAGAATGTGATCGTGGGTCGTCTGATCCCGGCAGGGACTGGTTCAACCATGAAAGAATACCGTAAAGTGGCCCGGGGCAGGGATCAGTCTCTTGTTCCAAATGCACCCGAAACGGATGCGCCGGCCATGGCGGAAGAGGGCGACTCAACTCAGCCCGCAGAATCGGTATAAAATATAATTTATGGAATTGCCTCCGTCTTTTTGAGGCACTTCCATAATAAAATTTCAAAATAAGAGGCCGGAAAAGTAGTTTTTGCTTATTTTCCGGCCTTTTTCTATGAAATTTAATTATAAAGCGGCGGCTATTATATTTTGCTTGACTGTCTATAACTGCGCACATAGTATGCGCTCAATCTTTGAGGGGCAGGTGGTAGACAATTTCCGTCTAAACGCTGCGCTTAAAACTCAGGGTACGGAAATATTAAGAATTAACGGGATGGTCAGTGCGGTTTTTGCGCTGCTTTTTTGTCTTTATGCAAAAAGCTCAGGCCATTCGATTGCTGTATGTAAATGACATAAGGAATTAAGATGCCGACGATCAACCAGTTGGTACGTAACTCGCGAAAAAAACCAGTCAAGCGCACCAAGGTGCCTGCTCTGGAAGGCTGCCCGCAAAAGCGTGGTGTCTGTACACGTGTTTATACGACAACACCTAAGAAACCAAACTCAGCTCTTCGTAAGGTTGCCCGTGTGCGCCTGACCAATGGCTTCGAAGTGACCAGTTATATTCCCGGTGAAGGCCATAACCTTCAGGAACATTCCGTGGTTCTCATTCGTGGCGGTCGTGTAAAGGATTTGCCTGGTGTGCGTTATCACGTTCTGCGTGGTGTACTGGACACCCAGGGTATTGCTGATCGTCGTCAGTCTCGTTCAAAATATGGTGCAAAACGGCCTAAGTAAGGCTTTTGCGCCTTATTGTCGTGTAAAGGAAATAAGATATGTCGCGTCGTCACGCTGCTGAAAAACGTAAAGTATTACCAGATCCCAAATTCGGTGATCTGATTTTGACAAAATTTATCAACAACCTGATGGTTGATGGTAAGCGCTCCGTTGCAGAACGCATTGTTTATGGTGCTTTGGATATGGTGAAAGCAAAAGCCGGTCAGGAGCCTATTGAAGTGTTCCACCAGGCGCTTGGTAATATCAAGCCTGCTGTTGAAGTGCGCTCCCGCCGTGTGGGTGGTGCAACCTATCAGGTGCCGGTTGAGGTTCGTTCGGACCGTGCGCAGGCATTGGCCATTCGCTGGTTGATTGGCATGTCCCGCAAGCGCAATGAAAATACGATGACAGAACGTCTCAGTGGTGAATTGCTTGATGCGATGAACAACCGCGGCGCGGCTGTGAAGAAGCGTGAAGATGCCCATAAAATGGCAGAGGCGAACAAAGCCTTCTCCCATTATCGTTGGTAGAATATAAGGTATAGTAAGATGGCACGTACAACTCCCCTGAAAGATTACCGCAATATTGGTATTATGGCCCATATTGACGCTGGTAAAACAACCACAACGGAACGCATCCTTTTTTATACGGGTGTAAGTCACAAAATCGGTGAAGTGCATGATGGCGCGGCGACCATGGACTGGATGGAGCAGGAGCAAGAGCGTGGTATTACCATTACCTCTGCTGCGACCACATGTTTCTGGAATGACTATCGCATTAACATTATTGACACACCCGGACACGTTGACTTCACCATTGAAGTTGAGCGTTCTTTGCGTGTTCTTGATGGTGCGGTTGCGGTTTTTGACAGTGTGGCCGGTGTTGAGCCTCAGTCCGAAACAGTATGGCGTCAGGCCGACAAATATGACGTGCCGCGTATGTGTTTTGTGAACAAGATGGACCGTATGGGTGCCAACTTCTACCGTTGTGTAGATATGATCAAGGAACGTCTTGGTTCCAATGCGCTGGTGATCCAGCTGCCGATCGGTGCGGAAGCGGAATATAAGGGTCATGTGGATCTGGTGAAGAATGTTGCGATCGTCTGGGAAGATGAAGCGATGGGTGCCAATTACACTGAGACTGAAATTCCAGCCGACATGGTTGATGATGTGGAAAAATACCGCACTGAAATGATCGACATGATCGTTGAGCAGGATGAAGCGGCAATGGAAGCTTACCTCGAAGGGGAAGAGCCTTCCGTTGAAACCATGAAGCGTCTGATTCGTATGGGTACGATTGCCGGTGACTTTGTTCCGGTTCTGACGGGTACGGCCTTTAAGAACAAGGGTGTTCAAACTCTTCTGGATGCGGTTGTGGACTTTATGCCGTCGCCGCTTGATATTAAAGACGTTGAAGGTATGGCCGTTGACAGTGATGAGCCTATGAGCCGCGCTGCCAATGATGACGAGCCTTTCTCCGCTCTGGCCTTTAAAGTGATGACAGACCCCTTTGTGGGAACGCTGACCTTTGCCCGGATTTATTCCGGTACTTTGGAAGCGGGTACGATGGTGACCAATTCTGTGAAGGGTCGCAAAGAAAAAGTCGGTCGTATGTTGCAGATGCATTCCAATTCACGTGAAGACATCAAAGAAGCGCATGCGGGTGATATTATCGCCCTGTGTGGTCTGAAAAGCACAACAACCGGTGATACGCTTTGTAATAACCTGAAGCCGATCGTGCTTGAGCGCATGGAATTCCCGGATCCGGTTATTTCCGTTTCCGTTGAGCCAAAAACAAAAGCCGACCAGGAAAAAATGGGTATTGCCCTGAACCGTCTTTCTGCGGAAGATCCCTCTTTCCGGGTGCAGTCTGATGAAGAAAGTGGTCAGACCATTATTTCCGGCATGGGCGAACTTCACCTTGATATTCTGGTGGACCGTATGAAGCGCGAATTCAGTGTTGAGGCCAATGTTGGCGCACCACAGGTGGCTTACCGCGAATCTATTGCCCGTGAAGTTGAAATTGACTACACCCATAAGAAACAGTCCGGTGGTTCTGGTCAGTTCGGTCGCATTAAAATGGTTGTGACCCCTGGTGAGCGTGGAACCGGTGTTGTCTTTAATGACGAGATCAAGGGCGGTAATATTCCTAAAGAATATATTCCGGGTGTTGAAAAAGGGATTAATGACATCGCTTCCAGTGGTGTATTGATTGGTTTCCCGCTGATTGACTTCAGCGTACGTCTGATTGACGGGGCCTATCATGATGTTGACTCCTCCGTTCTCGCTTTTGAGATTGCGGGTCGTGGCGGCATGCGTCAGGCGGCAAAAGAAGCTGGTATTAAGCTGCTTGAGCCAATGATGAAGGTTGAGGTGGTGACACCGGAAGATTATATGGGTGATGTGATCGGCGATATTTCCTCTCGCCGTGGACAGATCTCGGGCTCCGAAACACGGGGACCAAATACAGTAATTGCTGCAAATGTGCCGCTGGCCAACATGTTTGGTTATGTGAATCAGTTGCGGTCATTCACGCAGGGTCGGGCGACATATTCCATGGAGTTCGATCATTATTCTGAAGTTCCGCAGGCTGTTGCCGAGGAAGTGAAAGAAAAATTCGCTTAACACATTATTTTTAACTAACTTTTCCCGTGAGGATAAAGCGGGGCGCTTGAATATAAGTGAGAAGGACACTAAAATGGCTAAAGAAAAGTTTGAACGTAATAAGCCGCATTGTAACATTGGGACAATCGGCCACGTTGACCACGGTAAGACCACATTGACCGCTGCGATCACGAAAGTGCTTGCGGAATCTGGTGGTGCAGAATTTACAGAATTCGCCAATATCGACAAGGCTCCTGAAGAGCGTGAGCGCGGTATTACGATTTCCACATCCCATGTTGAATATGAAACAGACGCGCGTCATTATGCGCATGTTGACTGTCCGGGCCATGCTGACTATGTGAAAAACATGATCACCGGTGCGGCGCAGATGGATGGTGCGATCCTTGTTGTGAACGCGGCTGATGGCCCCATGCCTCAGACACGTGAGCATATTTTGCTTGCCCGTCAGGTTGGTGTGCCGGCCCTTGTTGTTTACCTGAACAAAGTTGATCAGGTTGACGATGAAGAGCTTCTGGAACTGGTTGAGATGGAAATCCGCGAACTGCTGAGCGAATATGACTTCCCGGGGGATGATATTCCGATTGTTGCCGGTTCTGCGCTTGCGGCCCTCGAAGGTCGTGACGACAACATCGGTAAAGAAAGCATTCTGAAGCTGATGGCTGCTGTTGATGAATATATTCCACAGCCTGAGCGTGCGGTTGACGGTGCCTTTTTGATGCCGATCGAAGACGTATTCTCCATTTCCGGTCGTGGTACAGTTGTAACCGGTCGTGTTGAGCGCGGTATCGTCAAGGTTGGTGAAGAAGTTGAGATTGTTGGTATTAAAGAAACACAGAAGACAACGGTTACCGGTGTTGAAATGTTCCGCAAGCTTCTGGATACTGGTGAAGCCGGTGATAACATTGGTGCGCTGATCCGTGGTGTTGCCCGTGAAGAAGTTGAGCGTGGACAGGTTCTGGCCCATGTTGGCACAATCACACCGCATACAAAATTCAAGGCTGAAGCCTACATTCTGACCAAGGATGAAGGGGGTCGTCATACGCCATTCTTCACCAACTACCGTCCACAATTCTACTTCCGGACAACGGATGTGACGGGTGTTGTGACCCTGGACGAGGGTGTTGAAATGGTCATGCCTGGTGACAATGTGACGGTTAATGTTGAGCTGATCAACCCGATCGCCATGGACGAAGGTCTGCGTTTCGCGATCCGCGAAGGCGGCCGTACCGTGGGCGCCGGTGTCGTCGCCAAAATTGTCGAATAATAATAGAAAATGGAGCGCGGGTTTATAGCCCGCGTAAATATTATGTTGGAAACACAAAATATACGCATCCGCCTCAAGGCCTTTGATCATCGTATTCTTGATCAGGCTGCTGGTGAAATTGCGAATACGGCAAAAAGAACAGGCGCGAGCATTCGTGGCCCGATTCCCATGCCGACGAAGATTGAAAAATACACTGTGCTGCGTTCGCCGCACGTGAACAAAAAATCTCGTGAACAGTTCGAAACACGCACATTCAAGCGTCTTTTGGATATTGTTGAGCCAACACCCCAAACGGTTGATGCTTTGATGAAGCTTGACCTGGCGGCCGGTGTTGATGTTGAAATTAAATTGCAGGGTTAAGAACATGCGTGCAGGACTTATTGCTAAAAAAGTTGGTATGTCGCGTGTCTTTGCAGAGGGCGGCGTTCATGTACCCGTCACAATCTTGCATTTGGACAATTGCCAGGTTGTTGCTCATAAAACACAGGAAAAGGACGGTTATAACGCCCTTCAACTGGGTGCGGGTGCAGCCAAGGTAAAGCGGACAACCAAACCAATGCGGGGGCATTTTGCCAAAGCTAAGGTTGAACCAAAATCTAAAGTTGCCGAATTCCGTATCTCTGACGATGCATTCCTTGAAGTGGGCGCGGAACTTTCCGCTGAACATTTTATTGCAGGTCAATATGTGGATGTTTGCGGTACGTCGAAAGGTAAAGGCTTTGCCGGTGCCATGAAGCGTCATAACTTTGGTGGTCTTCGGGCGACACATGGTGTTTCCATCTCTCATCGTTCTCATGGTTCAACGGGTCAGTGTCAGGATCCGGGCCGCGTCTTCAAAGGTAAGAAGATGGCCGGTCACATGGGTGACGAACGTAAAACAATTCATAATCTTGAAATCGTGGCCACAGACGTTGAAGAAGGTCTGATCCTTGTCAAGGGTGCAGTACCCGGCGCAAAGAATGGCTGGATTCTGGTTCATGATGCAGTAAAAAAAGCGGCAAACACAGACGCGCCATATCCTGGTGCTGTTCGTGAAGCGGCCGTGGCTGAAGCGCCGGCAACCGAGGTTGTCGAAGAGGCTGCTGCAGAAGAGAATAAGGAATAATCATGAAAGCCGAAATGTTAACACTTGATGCTAAAAAGGCCGGTGATCTGGACCTTGATGAAGGCATCTTCGGACTACCGGAGCGCGGAGACATTCTCCAGCGTGTGGTGGTTTGGCAGCTGGCCAAGCGCCGTGCGGGAACACACCGGGTGAAAAGCCGTGGTGAAGTTATCGGAACGACCAAGCGTGTAGGCAAGCAAAAAGGTGGCGGTACAGCCCGTCATGGTAACCGTAAAGTTGGTCTCTTCCGCGGCGGGGCACGCGCCTTTGGTCCGGTTGTGCGCTCACATGCACACAGCCTGCCGAAGAAAATTCGCAAGCTCGGCCTGAAGACGGCTTTGTCTTCCAAATTTGCAAACGGCGACATCATTGTTGTTGAAAATGCAGAATTGAAAGCAGCCAAGACCAAAGATCTTCTGGCAAAACTGGGCAAGCTTGGCTTGAACAATGCGCTGTTTATCGACGGTTCTGAAGTGAATGAAAATTTCCAGCTCGCTGCAAATAATATTCCAAATATTAATGTCCTGCCAACTCAGGGTGCGAATGTTTATGACATTCTGCGTGCCGACAAGCTGGTATTGACCAAAGCGGCAGTTGAAAGCCTGATGGAGAGGCTCAAATGACGGATATCAAACATTACGATACCATCCTTGGCCCGGTTATCACGGAAAAATCCACTCTGGTTTCTGAATTTAACCAGGTGATCTTCCGGGTGCCGCTCACAGCCACAAAACCAGAAATCAAAAAAGCCGTTGAAGGTCTTTTTGATGTGACGGTTGAAGGCGTGAATACTATTCGCGTCAAGGGTAAGGTAAAACGTTTCAAAGGCGTTATGGGCCGCAGAAGCGATTATAAAAAAGCAATCGTCAGATTGGCCGAAGGCCAGTCCATCGACGTGACAACGGGAGTATAGGAAGATGGCTTTAAAGACATATAAACCTTCGACTCCCGGCCAGCGTGGTCTGGTTCTGGTTGATCGCAGTGATCTTTGGAAAGGCAAACCTGTCAAAGCACTGACAGAAGGTCTGACAAAATCCGGTGGCCGCAACAACATGGGCCGTATTACAGCCCGTCGTCGTGGTGGTGGTCATAAACGTTCTTACCGTATGGTGGACTTCAAGCGTCGCAAATGGGACGTGGAAGGCACCGTGACCCGTCTTGAGTATGATCCGAACAGAACATCCTTTATTGCGCTGATCGATTATGCTGACGGTGAACAGGCTTATATTTTGGCACCACAGCGCCTGAGCGTCGGGGACAAGATCATTGCCAGTGAAAAGGCAGATGTAAAACCCGGCAATGCCATGCCGCTTTACAGTGTGCCTATTGGTTCCATTGTCCATAATGTGGAAATGAAACCAGGTAAGGGTGGCCAGATTGCCCGTTCCGCCGGTGCTTATGTGCAGGTGGTCGGTCGTGACCGGAATTATGTTCTGGTACGTCTCTCATCCGGTGAGCAGCGCCTGGTGCGTTCAGATTGTATGGCGACCATTGGTGCCGTATCAAACCCTGATCACCAGAATGTTAAATTGTCTAAAGCTGGCCGTAATCGCTGGCTGGGTAAACGTCCTTCTGTTCGTGGTGTTGCCATGAACCCGGTTGACCATCCCCATGGTGGTGGTGAAGGTCGTACGTCCGGTGGTCGTCATCCTGTGACACCATGGGGCAAGCCTACCAAAGGCAAGCGCACGCGTAGTAACAAGTCGACGGATCGTTTTATTGTACGTTCACGTCACGAACGTAAGAAACGCTAGGAGAGACAGATGGCACGTTCAGTTTGGAAAGGTCCGTTCGTCGATCTTCATTTGCTTAAGAAATCTGAAGCAATGACAGAAAGCGGCAAAAATTCACCGATTAAGACATGGTCTCGTCGGTCAACTATTTTGCCACAATTCGTCGGACAAACATATAATGTTCATAACGGTCATAAATTTGTTCCTGTCTATGTGACAGAGGACATGGTTGGCCATAAGCTTGGTGAATTCGCGCCGACCCGTACTTATTACGGTCATGGTGCCGACAAAAAAGCGAAGAAGAGGTAGTCGTTGTGGGTAAGAAATCAGCACCACGCCGCGTAGCGGACAACGAAGCTCTTGCAGTAGGCAAGATGATTCGTGTTAGCCCCCAGAAACTTAATCTGGTGGCCGGTCTTATTCGCGGAAAGAAAGTGGAAACGGCGCTTGCCAATCTCACTTTCTCGAAACGTCGTATTTCAAACGATGTTAAGAAAATACTTGAGAGCGCCATTGCCAATGCGGAAAACAACCACGGTCTGGATGTAGACAGTCTGGTTGTCGCAGAAGCAAGTGTCGGCAAATCACTGGTCATGAAACGTTTTCGTCCTCGTGCCCGTGGTCGTACAGGTAAGATTTTGAAACCATTCAGCCGGATGCGTATTATTGTCCGCGAGAATGAGGAGCAGGAATAATGGGTCAAAAAGTAAATCCAATCGGGCTTCGCCTTGGAATCAACCGTACCTGGGACAGCCGCTGGTATGCAGAAGGCGATGATTATGCCAATCTGCTTCATGAAGACCTCGCCATTCGCGATTTCCTCATGACGTCTCTGAAGGCTGCGGCTGTGAGCCGGGTTGTGATTGAACGTCCGGCTAAAAAAGCCCGCGTGACAATTTATTCAGCCCGTCCAGGGGTAATCATCGGCAAAAAAGGAGCTGATATCGAAAAACTTCGCAAGAAGATTGCCGATATGACAGCTGCTGCGGATGTGAGCCTTAATATTGTGGAAATCCGCAAGCCTGAAATTGACGCGCAGCTGGTGGCCTATAATGTGGCCCAGCAGCTGGAAGGCCGTGTGGCTTTCCGTCGTGCCATGAAACGGGTGATGCAGAGTGCTCTGCGCCTTGGTGCCCTTGGTATTCGTATCAACAGTGCCGGTCGCCTCGGCGGCGCGGAAATCGCCCGTACGGAATGGTATCGTGAAGGCCGTGTGCCCTTGCATACACTTCGTTCAGATATTGATTATGCCGAAGCAAAAGCGCACACACCTTATGGTGTGATCGGGATTAAGGTCTGGCTCTATAAGGGTGAGATCATGGAACATGATCCCATGGCGCGCGATAAGCGTATCAATGAACAACAGAAAAGTTCCGGTGGTGGTGCAGGTGGCGGCCCACGGGGTCGTGGCCCCAGGAATCCTAAGAACGCAAGGTAAAGATTATGCTTCAGCCGAAAAAAACAAAATTCCGCAAAGCGCATAAAGGCCGTATTCACGGGAATGCAAAAGGGGGCTCATCGCTCACTTTTGGTTCGTGTGGTCTTAAAGCGCTTCAGCCTGAAAGGGTTACAGCGCGTCAAATCGAAGCCGCGCGTCGTGCCATGACACGTCATATTAAACGTCAGGGCAAGATCTGGATCCGTGTTTTTCCGGATGTTCCAGTATCAAAGAAACCAGCCGAAGTCCGTATGGGTAAAGGTAAGGGTTCTGTTGAATTCTGGGCATGTCGGGTAAAACCAGGCCGTATCATGTTTGAAATGGATGGTGTTCCACTGGATCTGGCAAAAGAAGCCTTTGAACGTGCCGCTTCCAAATTGCCAATCGCAACGCGTTTCGTCACGCGTATCGGCGAATAACAGGAGAGTTTTGATGAAAGCTTCAGAACTTAAAGGAAAGTCAGTAGATGAGCTGAATACCCAGCTTGCAGACCTGAAAAAAGAGCAGTTTAACCTGCGTTTTCAGAGAGCAACAGGCCAGCTCGAAAATACTGCACGTGTGCGTCAGGTGCGCCGGGATATTGCCCGGGTTCGTACTCTGGTAAATCAATCTGCCAGCGCCAGCGCGCAATCGTAAGAGAGGGTTACAGAATGCCTAAACGTATTTTGCAGGGTAAAGTTGTCAGTGATGCCAATGACAAAACTGTTGTTATTAGTGTTGAGCGTAGCTTTAAACACCCTATGTATAAAAAAGTTGTGCGTCGTAGTAAAAAATATCACGCGCATGATGAAAATAACCAGTGCAAAGTGGGCGATATCATTCAAATTGAAGAATGTCGTCCGATTTCCAAAAATAAAACTTGGAAAGTTGTAGAAAACGCTTAAAAGGTGTTTTCAGTTTTTAATGTTAACAAGTTGGAATGACCAATGATTCAAATGCAAACCAACCTTGACGTTGCCGACAACTCTGGCGCTCGTCGCGTTCAGTGTATCAAGGTTCTTGGCGGATCTCATAGAAAGACCGCCAGTGTAGGTGACGTTATTGTCGTTAGTGTAAAGGAAGCAATTCCGCGCGGCAAAGTGAAAAAGGGACAGGTGCATCGTGCTGTTATCGTTCGCACGGCCAAAGACGTACAACGTTCAGACGGGACTACCATTCGTTTTGATAAGAACGCAGCTGTTCTGATCAATAAACAGAATGAACCCGTGGGAACACGTATTTTTGGCCCAGTCGTGCGTGAGCTGCGTGCAGCTAACCATATGAAAATTATTTCTCTCGCACCGGAGGTATTGTGATGGCGAATGCTAAATACAAAATCCGCAAAGGCGATGAAGTAATCGTACTGACCGGAAAAGACAAAGGCAAAACAGGCTCTATTGTCAAAATGATCCCGTCTGAAAGCAAAGCCATTGTACAGGGTGTTAATATGGTGAAACGCCATACAAAACCCACACAGGCTGACCAGGGCGGCATCAAGGAAAAAGAAGCGCCGATTCAGATTTCTAATCTGGCTCTGATTGATCCAAAATCCGGCAAGGCAACACGCGCGGGCTACAGGATTGAAAAAGATGGTACAAAAACTCGCATTTCCAGAGCGTCAGGGGAGGTACTCTAATGGCTGATTATCGTCCTCGTCTTCGTGACGTTTATGAAAATGAAATTCGTGACAGTCTCCACAAGGAATTTGAATTTGACAATGTCATGCAAATTCCACGTCTGGAAAAGATTGTGATCAACATGGGTGTTGGCGAAGCGGTTAATGACAGTAAAAAGGTCAAAAACGCGGTTGCCGAGGTTGCTTTGATCTCTGGTCAGAAACCCGTTGTTACCAAGGCGAAAAAATCTATCGCGGCCTTTAAGGTTCGTGAAGGAATGCCACTGGGCTGCAAGGTGACCCTGCGGGGGAACCAGATGTATGAATTTCTGGATCGTCTGATTCAGATCGCGCTGCCCCGTGTTCGCGACTTTCGCGGTGTTAAACCAACCAGTTTTGACGGTCGGGGCAATTATGCTCTGGGTCTGAAAGAACAGCTGGTATTTCCTGAAATCTCTTACGACAATGTTGAAGAGACCCGGGGAATGGACATCATTATCTGTACTACGGCGAAAACAGACGCTGAAGCCAAGTCGCTTCTGTCCGGTTTTCAGATGCCGTTTCAAAATAATTGAGACGGCAGGAGAAAATATAAAATGGCTAAAACAAGCGCTGTTGAAAAAAATATGAGACGTGAACGGTTGGTGGCAAAATATGCTGCTAAACGTGCGGCTCTGAAAAAAGCCGCAGTGGACGCAAGCCTGTCCCCTGAGGAACAGTTTATGGCCCGCTTAAAGCTTGCCAAATTGCCCCGTAATAGTGCCGCAACCCGTTTGCGTAACCGTTGCCAGGTAACAGGTCGGCCCCGTGGCTATTACCGTAAATTCAAGATGTCCCGTATTTCACTCCGTGATCTGGCCTCAACCGGTCAGCTTCCCGGCGTCGTGAAATCCAGTTGGTAAGGAGGACAGCATATGTCAATGAGTGATCCATTAGCAGACATGCTTACACGTATCCGCAACGGACAACGTGCAAACAAAAAGGCTGTTAATTCACCCGCTTCCAAAATGCGTCAGCGTGTGCTTGACGTTCTGGAACGTGAAGGTTTTATCCGCGGTTATTCTGCTTCCGATCTGGAAGTGGGCAAACCAGAGATTAATATTGAGCTGAAATATCATGAAGGCACACCGGTAATTCAGGAAATCAAACGTGTTTCCAAACCGGGTCGCCGGGTTTATTCTTCTGCGGCAGATTTGCCCCGCATTCGTAATGGCCTTGGTATTTCTATTGTTTCAACCCCAAAAGGTGTTCTTTCCGATGCTGAAGCGCGAGCTGAAAATGTCGGTGGCGAGATCATCTGTACAGTATTCTAAGGATAGAAGTTATGTCCAGAATTGGTAAAAGTCCGATTGCTGTGCCGGCGGGTGTGGAAGCAAACCTGAATGGTGCAGATCTGACTATAAAAGGTCCAAAAGGCGCACTTGCCATGACATTCGTTGAGGAAGTCAGTGCAAGTATGGTTGATGGCTCTATTGTAGTGGCCCCCAATGGCAATACAAAACGCGCACGCTCCATGTGGGGTATGCAGCGTACATTGGCCCATAATTTGGTGCAGGGTGTTACGGAAGGTTTTTCCAAAACACTCGAACTGAATGGTGTTGGGTATCGTGCCATTATGAAAGGCAAGAATGTCCAGCTTCAGCTTGGTTTCAGCCATGATGTTGATTTTCAGGTCCCCGAAGGCATTGAAGTAAAATGCCCCGATCAGACCACAATCATCATCAGTGGAATTGACAAGCAGAAAGTTGGCCAGGTTGCGGCGGAAATTCGTGAATGGCGTAAGCCAGAGCCTTATAAAGGCAAGGGTGTTAAATACTCTGACGAATATATCTTCCGTAAAGAAGGTAAGAAAAAATAATAGGTGGTCGTCATGCTTAGTGCTAATAAAACATTTAATCGTCGCCGTCAGCGGGTTCGTACACATATCCGCAAAGTGGCAGCAGGGCGTCCCCGTCTATCCATTCATCGTACCAACCAGCATATTTATGCCCAGGTTATCAACGATGAAACCGGAGTGACGGTTGCCGCCGCATCCACACTTGATGTGGATCTTCGTAGTAAACTGAAAGTAGGCAGCAACAGAGATGCGGCTACTGAAGTTGGTAAATTGATCGCAGACCGCGCCAAAAGCGCCGGTATCGAGAAGGTTGTTTTTGATCGGGGTGGATTTTTGTTCCACGGTCGTATCAAGGCCCTTGCTGATGCCGCGCGTGAAGCTGGTTTGAATTTCTAAGTATAAGGAAGGAAGACAATATGGCACGGTCAGAGAGAGATAACCGTCAAGTTGAAAGTGAATTCATTGAAAAACTGGTTCACATTAATCGCGTAGCCAAAGTGGTTAAAGGTGGTCGCAGGTTCGGTTTTGCCGCGCTTGTGGTCATCGGTGACGGCAAAGGCCGGGTTGGTTTTGGTAAGGGTAAAGCCCGTGAAGTCCCAGAAGCGATCCGTAAGGCTACAGAAGCCGCCAAGAAAAACATGATCCGCGTTCCTCTTCGCGATGGACGCACTTTGCATCATGATGTTGATGGCCGCCACGGCGCTGGTAAGGTGCATATCCGTTCCGCACAGCCCGGTACCGGTATTATTGCCGGTGGTCCGATGCGTGCGGTGTTCGAGGCCCTTGGTGTTCAGGATGTTGTGACCAAATCAATAGGGTCTTCAAATCCTTACAACATGGTTCGCGGTACATTCAATGCCTTAACGAAACAGGTATCCCCCCGGATGGTTGCCACAAAGCGCAACAAGAAGGTCAGTGATATCGTGAGCCGCAGGGGGGAACGTTCCCCGGCTGTTGCCCAGGAAGCGACGGAGTAGTCAGTGATGGCACCTAAGAAAAAAACAGTGAAAGTGACGCAGATCGGAAGCCCGATCCGCCGACCACAGGACCAGCGGGCAACGCTTGTGGGTCTTGGACTTAACAAAATGCACAAGACCCGCGAGCTGGAAGATACTCCAGCCGTGCGTGGCATGATCCGCAAGGTTCGTCACATGGTCAAGGTTGAAGAAGTTTAATTCCTCCCTATTTAATAGCAGGGAATAATAAGGGTAAAACCATGAGACTTAATGAACTTGCCAACAAACCAGGAGCCACAAAGGCGCGCAAGCGTATTGGCCGGGGTATTGGTTCCGGAACCGGTAAAACCGGTGGACGCGGCGTAAAAGGCCAGAAGTCCCGTTCGGGTGTCGCAATCAAGGGTTTTGAGGGCGGGCAAATGCCCCTCCACATGCGCTTGCCAAAACGCGGCTTTAACAATATTAACCGGAAGAATTTTGTTCCGGTCAATCTTGGGAAACTCCAGGAAGCCATCGATGCCAAGGCCATCGATGCCAAAAAAGCCATCACAATTGATGTGCTTAAAGAGGCTGGTCTGGTAAACGGTGTTAAAGACGGTGTGCGTCTTTTGGCGAAGGGTGAACTGAAAGCCAAAATAAATATCGAAGTTTCCGGTGCTTCCAAGGCAGCCATCGAGGCTGTTGAGAAAGCCGGCGGCAGTGTTACACTTCCTGTAGCTGACGCTGCGGAAGAGACAAAAGCTTAAATATATAAATAAGGTCACAGGGAAAAACTAGATGGCATCAGCAGCTGAACAACTTGCAGCAAACCTGAATTTTGGCGCTTTTTCGAAGGCGACAGAGCTGAAAAAACGAATCTGGTTTACCCTTGGCGCTTTAATCGTATACCGGTTGGGGACTTATATTCCCCTGCCGGGCATCAACCCCATTGAACTGGCCCGTATGTTTGAACAGCAGCAGGGCGGTATTCTGGGTATGCTCGACCTTTTTAACGGTGGTGCTATTCAGCGGATGAGCGTCTTTGCGCTCGGCATTATGCCTTATATCTCCGCTTCCATCATCATGCAGTTGATGACCTCTATGTCGCCAGCCATGGCCCAGTTGAAAAAAGACGGTGAGGCGGGCCGACAGAAAATCAACCAATATACCCGTTATGGCACCGTGATCCTGACCGCCGTTCAGGGTTATGCCATTGCCACCAGTCTTTCATCGGGCAATATTGCCATTGAATCCGGTGGTTTCTTCATTGCCACCACCGTGATTACCCTGATCGGTGGTACGCTGATGCTGATGTGGCTTGGGGAACAGATTACGGCCCGCGGCGTGGGGAATGGTATTTCCCTGATCATCTTCGCCGGTATTGTGGCACAGCTTCCGGTGGCCATCGTTGGAACCCTGGAAATGAGTTCCAGAGGCGAGCTTGGTGGCCCGCTTGTGATTGTGGCGATCCTGCTGATGGTTGTGGCCGTTATTGCCTTTATCGTCTTCATGGAACGGGCCCAGCGTCGGGTATTGATCCAATATCCAAAGCGCCAGACCGCCAATGCAGTGAGCCAGGGTGAAAAATCCCATATGCCTTTGAAATTAAACACCGCTGGTGTGATCCCGCCGATCTTTGCCTCAGCCCTTTTGATGCTGCCGTTGACGGTGGCCCAGCTCATGGCCGATGGCGGCCCGGAATGGATGACCAGTGTGACCACATTACTGGGTCGGGGACAGCCGCTTTATATGGGCATGTATGCCGCTGGTATTATCTTCTTCTGTTTCTTTTATACGGCCCTTGTGTTCAACCCAGAGGAAACGGCTGATAATCTGAAAAAATATGGTGGTTTCATTCCCGGTATTCGTCCCGGTGCCAATACTGCCAAATATCTTGATTTTGTCCTGACCCGTCTGACTTTGGTCGGGGCCGGTTATCTGACCCTTGTGTGTCTGCTGCCGGAAGTTTTGATTAACAAATATTCCATTCCTTTCTATTTTGGTGGAACGTCGCTTTTGATTGTGGTCAATGTGACAATGGACACAGTGGGGCAAATTCATTCCCATCTGATGGCTCATCAATATGAAGGACTGTTGAAAAAATCCAAACTCAGAGGAAAAGGACGTCGCAGATGATCGTAATCCCTCTAGGCCCGCCCGGTGCCGGCAAAGGAACTCAGGCTCAGCGTATCGAGAAAACCTACGGTTTGGTTCAGCTCTCTACGGGGGACATGTTCCGCGCGGCCATTGCGGCGAAAAGTGCCATTGGCATGAAGGCCAAAGAGTTTATGGATGCGGGCAAACTGGTCACGGATGATATTGTGATCGGGGTTATTGCGGATAGAATTAATGAGGACGACTGCCGGGACGGTTTCCTGCTTGACGGTTTTCCAAGAACAGTTGTTCAGGCCGAAGCCCTGGATGAATTATTAAAGAATAAAGGCCTGAAGGTCGATGCTGTCATCGAAATGAAGGTTGAAGACGAATCTTTGGTAGAACGAATTGTCGGTCGCTATACATGTAGTGATTGTAATGCGGGTTATCATGATCTATACCTCAAACCACAAAAGGCTGGCGTGTGTGACAGATGTGGTTCTACGAATTTCAAACGCCGGGCGGATGACAATCGGGAAACCGTTGTTTCGCGTCTGGAAGAGTATCACACACAAACGGCACCCCTGCTTCCATATTATGCGGATAAAGGTGTGTTGAAAACCATTGACGGGATGGCTGATATTGATGATGTCACCGCCCAGATAAATAACGTATTAAAAGACCTGTAAGACATCTGGATAAAAAAGTTGAAAAACTTTTGCCTCTAAGGTTGACTGTTGGTCTCTAATACATATAATCGCGCAACTTCACGCCTTGACGGGGGTTGTGGCTATTTTAATGATTTAGATCGGGAGATACGATCGTGGCGCGTATAGCTGGCGTTAACTTACCCACCGCTAAGAGGGTGGAAATTGCATTGACTTATATTTTTGGTATCGGTCCTGCAATATCGAAAGAAATTTGTGAAAAAGTTGGTATCAAGCCTGAAACACGCTTGAACGAACTGAGCGATGCGGAAATTATCCGTATCCGTGAAACAATTGACAATGACTGTATGGTAGAAGGTGATCTTCGCCGTGACACGGCCATGAATATCAAGCGTCTTATGGACCTTGGTTCTTATCGTGGTCTGCGTCACCGTAAGAAACTTCCTGTTCGTGGTCAACGTACCAGTACCAACGCCCGTACCCGTAAGGGTAAGGCCGTTGCGATTGCTGGCAAGAAGAAATAAGGTATTGAATAATGGCTGCTGAGAAAAAAGTTCGTCGCAGAGAGCGCAAGAATATCACCAATGGTGTTGCGCATATCAATTCGACATTTAACAATACCATTATTACCATTGCCGATGCGCAGGGTAATGCGATTTCATGGTCTACTGCTGGTGCTATGGGTTTTAAAGGCTCTCGTAAGTCTACCCCATATGCGGCTCAGATGGCGGCGGAAGATGCCGGCAAAAAGGCCCAGGATCATGGCATGAAAGTCCTTGAAGTTGAAGTGAAGGGGCCTGGTTCAGGCCGCGAATCAGCGCTTCGTGCCTTACAGGCAATCGGCTTTACCATTACGACAATTCGTGACGTGACACCAATTCCCCATAATGGATGTCGCCCGCCGAAACGTCGCAGGGTATAATAATTGGCCCTGCCTTCTGGGAGGCAGGGTTTTATTGCATTTGGCCGGGGTGAATGTATCGCACCGGAAAATAACGAGGATTTAAAAGTGATCCAGAAAAATTGGCAAGAACTGATTAAACCGAATTCGCTTGAGATTAAACAAGAGGGTGAAGAGCGTCGTAAAGCGACAATCATCGCCGAACCTCTTGAACGCGGTTTTGGTATGACACTTGGGAACGCATTGCGTCGGGTTCTCCTGTCCTCTTTGCAGGGTGCTGCCGTTACCTCTATCCATGTTGATAACGTATTGCATGAATTTTCATCCATTCCCGGTGTTCGTGAAGATGTGACAGACATTGTTCTTAACATCAAGAATCTGGCCGTTGGCATGGAAGGCGAAGGTCAAAAGCGCCTGACCCTTCATGCTACGGGGCCTGGTGAAGTACGCGCCTCACAAATCAGCGAAGTGGCTGATGTGACGATCTTTAATCCTGATCTGATCATCTGTAACCTTGATGATGGTGCGGAACTGCGTATGGAACTGACTGTAAACACCGGCAAAGGTTATGTCACAGCGGTTAAAAATCGCCCTGAAGATGCACCAATCGGACTTATTCCGGTTGACAGTCTCTTCAGTCCGGTTCGCAAAGTGAGCTACAGGGTTGAAAATACCCGTGAAGGTCAGATTCTGGATTATGATAAACTGATCATGACCATTGAAACAAATGGTGCGGTCAGCCCGGAAGATGCCCTGGCCTTTTCCGGCCGGATCCTTCAGGATCAGTTGCAGACATTTGTCAACTTTGAAGAGCCTGAAGTCATCGCCTCTGAAAAAGAATCGGATGAACTTGACTTCAACCGCAATCTTCTTCGTCGTGTTGATGAACTTGAACTGTCCGTACGTTCAGCCAATTGCCTGAAAAATGACAATATCGTTTATATTGGTGACCTTGTACGCAAGACAGAAGCCGAAATGCTTCGTACACCGAACTTCGGTCGCAAGTCTTTGAACGAGATCAAGGAAGTATTGTCTTCCATGGGGCTGCGCCTTGGTATGGAAAATCAGGGTTGGCCACCAGAAAATATTGACGAACTCGTCAAGAAAATGGAACAAGAATTCTAATTTAGACTTTAACAATTGGGTAGGGTCCTGAACATGGATACCCCCTCAAGGAGTAAGAGATATGCGCCATCGTAGAGCTGGGCGTAAGCTTAACAAAACAAGTTCACATCGTAAGGCGATGTTTTCAAACATGGCTTCAGCATTGCTGAAACATGAGCAGATTATTACAACCCTGCCAAAAGCCAAAGAATTGCGTCCGATTGTGGAGCGTCTGATCACTTTGGGCAAGCGCGGTTCCCTGCACGCACGTCGTCAGGTAATCTCCAAGCTTCCGGCTTCTGACAAGGAAATCGTACAGAAATTGTTCGATGTAATTGCGGAACGTTATAAAGAACGTAATGGCGGTTATACCCGCATCCTCAAAGCTGGTTTCCGTCACGGGGACGCGGCACCGGTCGCGGTGATCGAACTGGTTGACCGTGATGAAGATGCCAAAGGTCAAAACAGTGGCCCGGTACAGTTTGAAGAAGACGAAACGGGCGAAGCCGCGTAAGTTTTCAAAGCAAAAAAATTAAAAAGCAGCTCTCGACGGGCTGCTTTTTTTATACCTGACACAGTTTTTTCTCACAGGTTTTCCTCACAGTTTTTTCTCACAGGGCTTGCGTAGAATTCACGAGCTTCTATAATTAAATAAATTTCAAACTATAAATCACATCATAAGGACGGAACATGGCTCTTAAACCCGGTGTCGTTACAGGCGCAGATTATATTGAACTGGTTAATCGCTGCAAAGAAGGTGGTTATGCGCTACCGGCGGTCAATTGCGTGGGAACCAATTCCATTAATGCCGTGATGGAAGCCGCTGCCAAGAATAAAAGCGATATTATTATCCAGTTTTCCAATGGCGGTGCGCAATTCATGGCGGGGCAGGGCATGGAAGACAGTTTTGAGGCAAAAGTACTGGGCGCGGTTTCTGCGGCCCAGCATGTGCATCTTCTGGCGCAGCATTATGGCATCTGTGTGGTGTTGCATACGGATCACGCCAACCGCAAACTGGTGCCTTGGGTGGATGCGTTGATTGATCATTCCGAAGCCTATTATAAAATTCATGGCCGGCCCCTTTATACGTCCCATATGCTGGATCTTTCCGAAGAAAGTCTGGATGATAATCTGAATGAATGTGCACGCGTCTTGAAACGCATGGCCCCGCTGGATATGAGCCTGGAAATTGAACTGGGCATTACCGGTGGTGAAGAAGATGGTGTCGGCCATGAGATTGATGAAAATGCCGATAATTCTCATCTTTATACCCAGCCCGAAGATGTTCTGAAAGCCTATGACCTGCTCACCCCCATTGGTCATTTTTCCGTTGCGGCCTCTTTTGGCAATGTGCATGGGGTTTACAAACCCGGCAATGTGCAGTTGCGCCCGGAAATTCTCAAAGACAGTCAGGCTTTGGTCAGTGAAACCCATAACACAGGGGCCAACCCGCTCAACCTGGTGTTCCATGGCGGTTCCGGCTCAGAAAAGGCCAAGATCGCCGAGGCGCTCACCTATGGGGTCTTCAAGATGAATATTGATACGGACACTCAGTTCGCCTTTTCCGAGGCAGTGGGCGCTTATGTGGACGAACATCATAAGGCGTTCAAGCATCAGATCGACCCGGATGACGGCACCCCCTATAAAAAACAATATGATCCGCGTAAATGGCTCCGTGCCGGGGAAGTAGGATTTGTTGCCCGTCTGGATGAGGCTGTGGTTGATCTGGGTTCCAAAGGCCGCACGCTCGCAGGTTAGCAATTTCGGGCGAGTTTCCGGGTAAGCTATTCATGCACGGAAATGAGATTTCTAAAGGCAGCTGGACAGGCTGCCTTTTTTTATCCTTTTTTGTCGCGCATCTTTCTTATTTTAAAATGGGTCTTATATCTATAGCATGAAAAGAAAATTGCTGGAGTATTGAATGAAAATTCGCAAATTCGCATTATTGTCTTTGCTGGCTGTTTCATTGGCCAGTCAGTCCGGGATTGCCATGGCTCAATTGCTGGAACGGCGCGTGCCCACCTCACAGATGGAAGTGCAGCTTTCTTATTCTTCCGTGGTGAAAAAAGCGGCTCCGGCCGTGGTCAATATCTATACCAAACGGGTGGTAAAAAGCCGCTCCTACTCCCCCTTTGCCAACGACCCTTTCTTTCAGCGTTTTTTCGGCAACAGTTTTGGCGGCGCACCGCGCGAGCGTATTGAACGTTCCCTTGGTTCCGGCGTGATTGTGCGCGCAAATGGCATCATCATCACCAATCATCATGTGATTGAAGGGGCGGATGAGATTACCGTTGCATTGGCAGACCGGCGGGAATTTGCCGCCACACTGGTGCTGGATGATGAACGCACGGATCTTGCGGTGTTACGCATCAAGACCGGGGGGGAGAAAATGCCTTTCCTGAATTTTGCCAATTCCGATGATGTGGAAGTGGGGGATATGGTGCTGGCCATCGGCAATCCCTTTGGTGTGGGACAGACGGTTACTGGCGGCATTGTATCGGCCCTGGCACGAACGCAGGTGGGGGGCACGGATTATCAATTCTTCATTCAGACCGATGCGGCCGTCAACCCCGGTAATAGCGGCGGGGCGCTGGTGGGCATGGATGGTCGGCTGCTGGGTATAAACACGTCAATTTTTTCCCGTTCCGGCGGTTCTAACGGCATCGGTTTTGCCATTCCCGCCAATATGGTGGACAGTGTGGTGAGCGCGGCCTTATCAGACGGAAAAGTGACCCGCCCGTGGTTTGGGGCCTCCGGACAGGTGGTGAGCGCGGAAATTGCCGAAAGTCTGGGCCTGGACCGTCCGGGCGGGGTGTTGGTGGATAATATCTATCCTGATGGCCCGGCGGATAAGGCGGGACTGGAACAGGGGGATGTAATCCTTTCCATTGACGGCAGGGAAATTATGAATCCCCAGGCGCTGCGCTATCATATCGGCCTTAAAAAGGCCGCGGGGCGGGTGCCGCTGAAAATATTGCGCGGGGAAAAGGTGAAAATACTGAACGTGCCTCTGGAAGCCGCACCCGAAGACCCGCCGCGTAATGTGACAAGTCTGAAGGGACAGCATATTTTTAACGGCATGAAAGTGGCCAACCTGTCCCCGGCCTATGCGGATGAACTGGGGCTGGGCCTGTATGATCAGGGGGTCATTATTCTGGAGGTAAGCCGCAGCACATCCCGCCGTACAACCCTGCGTCCGGGAGATATTTTCAGAAGTTTTAATGATGAGCCCATAAAAAGGGTGCGGGATCTGGAAGATGCGGTCGCAGACAGTGACCGTGATTTGAGCTTCAGCATTAAGAGGAAGGGTGAAATTGTGGAATGTGTGATCAGTTCCTCGCGCCGTTCTTATTGCAGATAATTGGTTTATTGCCTTTAGACATTAGAAAAGACGTGTTTTATGAGTGATTTATTTTCAAGCGCCGGGCTGGAAGAAAAAGCCCCCCATCCGCTGGCTGACCGGCTCAGGCCGGATGCGCTGGATCAGGTGGTGGGGCAGGATCATCTCATATCAGATGAGGGCGCCTTGGGACGCATGCTGGCGGCGGGACGTTTAAGCTCGCTGATTTTCTGGGGGCCGCCGGGCACGGGCAAGACCACCATGGCACGGCTGTTGGCGCAAAAAACCGACCTTTTTTTTGAACAGATATCGGCGGTTTTTTCCGGTGTGGCAGACCTACGAAAATGTTTTGAGGCGGCGGCGGCGCGGCGCAAGACCGGAAAAGGCACCTTGCTTTTTGTGGATGAAATTCATCGTTTTAACCGCTCGCAACAGGATGGATTTTTACCTTATGTGGAAAATGGCACCATTATTCTGGTGGGGGCGACGACGGAAAATCCTTCTTTTGAATTAAATGCGGCTTTGCTCTCACGGCTTCAGGTCCTGACCCTGAACCGACTGGATGAGGCGGCCATGGAAGAATTATTGCAGCGGGCAGAGGCACTGGAAGGCCATAAACTGCCGCTGACGGAAGAGGCCCGTACCATGCTGTATGGCATGGCCGACGGGGACGGGCGCTATCTGCTGAATTTGACGGATATATTGCTCAGTCTGGATTTTGAAGAAATATTGGACGCGGCGGCTTTGCTGAAATTGCTGCAAAAGCGCGCGCCAGTTTATGACAAGGATCGGGAAGGTCATTATAATCTGATCTCGGCCCTGCATAAATCTTTGCGGGGTTCGGATACGGATGGGGCGCTTTATTGGACGGCACGTATGCTGTCGGGCGGGGAAGAACCGCTTTATATCGTGCGGCGGCTGGTGCGTTTTGCCGTGGAAGATATTGGTCTGGCTGATCCGGCTGCCCTTACGCAGGCATTGGCCGCCAAGGATGCTTATGAATATCTGGGCTCCCCCGAAGGGGAACTTGCCATCGCCCAGGCGGTGATTTATCTGGCCACCGCGCCCAAATCCAATGCGGCTTATAAGGCTTTTAAGGGTTCGATGAAAGCCGCGCGGGATACGGGTTCGCTTTCCCCGCCCATGCATATCCTCAATGCGCCGACAAAAATGATGAAAGAATTGGGGTATGGCAAAGGATATGCCTATGACCATGATACGGAACATGGTTTTTCCGGTCAGAATTATTTCCCCGATGGCATGGCGCGGGAAAATTTCTATCGGCCCGAGGAAAGGGGCTTTGAGCGGGAGATTAAAAAACGACTGACTTATTGGGAAAAATTACGGACTGAATTACAGGACTGAATTAAAAGATTGATTATTCCGCCACATTTTGAATGGTGGACTGATCCTTATATAAATATTCCCGGCTCAGCGGAACCGCATCCTGCTTGCGGGCGAGCTGGAACTGAAATACCACATGGCCCAGATTGCGGAAGGCACATTCGGCACTGGCCAGATAAAAATCCCACATGCGGAAGAATTTCTCATCATACAGGGCGATCACCTTATCCTTGTTCGCATGGGTGCGGCGGCGCCATTCTTTTAAGGTTTCGGCATAATGCAGCCGCCAGACTTCCATATCCGTAATATAAAGCCCGGCTTTTTCGATCACCGGGGCGATTTCCGACAGGCTCGGCGCATAACCGCCGGGGAAGATATATTTCAGGGTCCACGGATCGGTGGAACCCGGCCCATCGGCGCGGCCAATGGTATGGATCATGGCGACCCCGTCATCGCTGAGGCAATCATAGACCTTGTTGAAAAAAGTCTGAAACTGGGCCCTGCCCACATGTTCAAACATGCCCACGGAGACCACACGGTCGAATTTTTCATCCACATCCCGGTAATCGCGAAACTGAAAATCCACTTTATCTTCGAGGCCTTTTTGCTTTACGCGGTCCTGGGCAATGCTGAGTTGTTCTTCGCTCAAAGTCACCCCGGTGACATGGGCGCCGGAGGCCTGGTGCAGATGCAGGCCAAGACCGCCCCAGCCACAACCGATGTCGAGAATCCTGTGCTGTGGTTCCATCAGGAGTTTCGCGGCAATGGCCTGTTTTTTATTTTCCTGGGCCTGTTCCAGACTATCCTGATCAGATTTGAAAAAAGCGCAGGAATATTGCCGGTCAGGGTCAAGGAACAGGTCATAAAGTTCCGCCGATAAATCATAATGATGGGCCACATTTTTCTGTGAACGCCCCGCCGGGTTGATCTGGGCGAGCCAGCTTTTAAAACGGCTGTAAGGATCGCCACCGGTCAGATGCATGGCATTGTCGGGCCGCCATTCCATATTCTTGGTGATCAGGTAGAGAAAATCATAAAGGTCGCCGCCGTCTTCTATGGTGAGGCTGCCGTCCATATAAGCTTCACCGGCTTTCAGGTCAGGGCGCAGGAAAATCTTCCACGGCAGGGAAGATGTGTAAAAGCGTATGGTGACTTCCGGGCTTGCGGAGCCCACAAAACTGTGTTTTCTGCCCTTCACATCAATGATGTGGAGCGTGCCCTGTTTGATCAGTTTATTGAGAAAGAAAGCCAATAAAAACATTTTTATCCCCGGTAAGTTTTTCTAATGATGACACGCAAAAGCAGGTCATGCAAGAGGTGGTTTGATAAATATTCACGAAAAATTATAAGCGCTAAAATATGGCAATATGAAGACTGGACTTTCCCCGGGTGCGACCTCATATTATAAAGGTATAAGAGGGAACATTGGTATGAATATGATCTTTGCAGTGGCCGCAGGGGGCGCACTCGGGGCGACAGGGCGGTTTTTGATGGGGAAATTGATGCTGCGCCTTTTGGGGCCGGCATTTCCCTGGGGAACATTCAGTGTGAATGTCATTGGCTCTTTTCTTATCGGTCTGCTGGTTACTTTATTGGCGGCCAAAACCAACCTGTCCCATAGCTGGCAGGGTTTTATCGTGGTCGGCTTTTTAGGTGGTTTTACCACTTTTTCCGCATTTTCCATGGAAGTGGGCTTGATGTTGGAGCGCCATGCGCTTACACAGGCTGCATTATATGCGTTTGGTTCCCTTTTTATAGGGGTGTTGGCCCTGTTTGCGGGACTTTATGCCGGACGTTATTTGACTTGAAACAAAGAGCAGGGCTCTTTTAAGGAATATTTATGTCAGGTGTGAAGCATCAAAAAGTACAGTCCTTCGAAGACGACTGGCGGCTGGACAAATGGTTCAAGATCAATTTCCCTGATCTTGGTTATGGCCGTTTGTCAAAATTGCTCAGAACCGGGCAAATTCGTCTGGACGGCAAACGGGTCAAGGCCAATGAACGAATCCGCGAAGGCATGGAACTTCGCATTCCGCCCATTGGCGATAATCCCAATCCCGTGGAAAATCGTGTGGCCAGAAAAAAGGCCATCAGTGCCGAGGATGCGCAGCTTATGCGTGACATGGTGATTTATCAGGATGACCAGGTGATTGTGCTGAATAAACAACCCGGTCTTGCGGTTCAGGGCGGTACCAAAACCCCCCGCCATATTGATGGCCTGCTGGAAGCCTTACAGGGGGATAAACCGGAAAAACCCAAGCTTGTTCACCGCTTGGACAAGGATACCAGCGGTGTATTGGTCATTGCCCGCAGCAGCAAGGCCGCCAAAAGCCTGACAGAAAGTTTCCGCAACCGCCGCACCAACAAGATCTACTGGGCCTTGAATATGGGCCGGCCCGAGCGCAACAACGGCACCGTTAATGCGCCGCTGGACAAAGAACCGGGGACAGGCGGGGAACGTATGATGGTATCGGACAAAGGCAAACGGGCGGTCACTGACTTTGTGGTGATGGACAGCGCCTTGCGGGAGGCCAGCTGGGTCGCCTTCAAACCGGTGACGGGGCGTACCCATCAGATCAGGGTGCATGCGGCGCTTCTGGGCACCCCTATCGTCGGGGACGGCAAATATGGCGGCAAGGAAGCCTTTCTTGACGGGGCGGTGAGCAAAAAACTGCATCTTCACGCCCGTCATATTGATGTGGCGCATCCGGACGGTGGCACGTTAAGTGTTACGGCCCCGCTGCCGCGTCATATGAAAGAGAGCTGGGACATGTTCGGCTTTGATGCGGATGACAGTTCCGATCCTTTTGTGATTGAGGAAAATTAAGATGGTGAAACTGGTGATATTTGACTGTGACGGCACCCTGGTGGACGGGCAGCATCTGATCCTCGATTCCATGCAAACGGCCAGCAAATATTGCAATATTGCCTATCCCGGTGATGAGGCGGTGCGCCAGATTGTGGGTCTGTCACTTCTGGAGGCCATATCGCTGGTCTATCCCGGCGAAAATGATAAAATTCATCGGCAGCTGCAGGAAGCCTTTATCACGCGGTTTCAGGAAATAAGAAGGCTGGAGCAGGATCACGAACCTTTATTCGACGGGGTGGTCGAAGCGCTGATCAGGTTGAATGATGAGGGTTATCTTCTGGGTGTGGCCACGGGAAAATCAAGACGGGGCCTTGAAATGACCTTGAAAAATCATGATTTGGGCCAATATTTTGTCACCCTGAACACCGCCGATGACGGGCCAGGCAAACCCCATCCTTCCATGGTTGATAACGCCATGAAAGATGTGGGGGCCGTGCCGGAAAATACGGCCATGATTGGTGATACCAGTTATGACATGCTGATGGCAAAAGCGGCAAATGTCAAAGCAATCGGCGTGGACTGGGGCTATCACAGCTTCGAAACCCTCGAACAATCCGGGGCCGACCATGTGTTGGACCATATTTCAAAAATACATCAGATTATAGATTAGACCATGAAACGATTTTATGAAAATGTGAGTGTGGAAGCCGTTGCAGGGGGCTATGGAATTTTTCTGGATGGCCGCATGGTCAAAACACCGGATAAAAAAGATGCAATCAGCCCCACCCGTGCCATGGCGCAGGCCATCGCAACCGAATGGCAGGCACAGGGGGATAAGGTTGATCCGGCCTCCATGCCCCTGGGCAAACTGCTTTATACCGCGCTCGATAGAGTAGAGCCGCGCCGGGAGGCGGTGATCACAGAATTGCTCGGTTTTGCCAAGGCCGATATGCTTTGTTATCAAAGTGACTTTCCCGCGGATTTGAAACAAAGACAGAAAAAGCTCTGGCATCCCTTGCTTTTATGGGCGCGCGAAACCCACGGCCTTGAATTTAAAGTCACCCATTCCATTGCCCATATTGAACAGGATCCGTCGATGCTGGATAAATTACACGAAGTCCTGCAAGGGGTGGACAGTTTCCGCCTGACGGCCCTGTATAATATTGTGGGTCTGTGCAGTTCCGTGTGTGTCGGGCTGAATATATTGGGCCGCAATATTACAGTGGAACAGGCCTGGGCTGCGGCTCAACTGGATGAAGATTTCCAGAATGAACAATGGGGCGCGGATGAAGAAGCGCGCCAAAGAGTGGAAAATATGAAAGCGGATCTGGATTCCGCGGCTGTGTTTTTAGAATTTTGTCAAGCCTGAAGGCCCGCTCAAAATTTTAAATAAATTAGTCCCAATTCAATTTTATTTTTAAGATTGCATAAGTTTTTTTCTGTCATATTCCAGATTGTGAATAATAACCAGGTAGAAAAATGCTTATGAAATTTATTAAAACCACCTTTTACAGCTCTGTAATTATATCTCTTCTGGCCAGCCCTGTGATCGCAAAGGATTATTCAGATCGCCTGAAAAGGGCGGATAAACAAATGATATTGCAAAAATATCAGAATGCAGAAGAACAATATAAACATATTGCCTCAGATGAAAAATCCCCCATTGTGAAGGCTTATATTCACTATAGGCTGGGTAAGATATATGAAGCAAAACAGGAAAAGATGCTGGCCCGGCAGGAGTGGGAAAAAGGCCTGTCCTCATTGGAAAAATCCGGCAAGAACAAACACCCCCTCAATAAATTTCTGGTTGAAGCAATGGATAAAGAGGGATGATTCTCGAACATATGGGCCTCAATGATACGAGGGAGGTGGGGAAATGGGAATTATACGCAAAAAAAGAAAAAACAGAAAATGTGGTAAAAATGTGATTATTTTAGGCATTTTCTCCTTAGGGTGATGAAAATAAAGCCTTTTTATAAACGAATGGATATGTTGTAAAAAGGCAACAGTGTGACATTTTTGTTTTACCTAAGGTGTTGTAAAATAAAGAAAAAATAGGACTTGATTTTATCGAATGAACCCCTAATTATAGTAAGTGCGTTAGCTCTTGGTGTAGGGGTTGACGCAATTGCCCTTAAGTTGGGCGTTTCCTCCCTAAACTTGGGCCACTCTGATTTTTCAGGGTGGCCATTTTTATATGAGGCTGGTTATTTTTTCATTCAGCTGCAGGGCCAGCTCCGCCATCATATCCTGTAATCCAAACAAACCTTCATGGGGGGTGAGTTTCTCTTCATCCATATAAAGGGCGCGGTTAATTTCGATTTGAATGCAAAATTGTTTTTTTTCGGGGGCGGCATAATGCAGGGTATTATAACCACCGGCATAGGGGCTGTTGAAAACCACATCCAGACCCTGATCTTTAAAAAAACGGAAAAAGAAATCGGAAATATTGTCGGGGCAGCTTTGATTATAACAATTGCCCAAAATAATATCCGGCTGATGGTTTTCTTTCAGGTATGGATTGATAAAGGCCAGAGACGGCATGGAATGGCAGTCAACCAGAAGATAATAGCCCTGCTGCCTTTTTATTGAGTTCAGATGATTTTCCAAGGCATGATGAATGGGATAATAAACGTCATCAAGACGGTTTTTTATTTCCTGCTGAGAGAGTTTATCTTTGTATATTTCCTGACGGTCATGGGTCGTGCGGGCCAATAAACCAAAACCCTTGCGTACTTTGGCGCTTGTTTTTAACGGAATATCTTTATGTGAGGCGGGCAGGAGGGCGGATAGATCCCCTTCAATCATATCCGGATCAAGTTCATAGGGCGCACGGTTGGTATCAATATAACTTCTTAGATAATGGTTGAGAAAGACACCGGCCCCGTTCCGGGGGATATTTTCGAGCAAACGGTCGACAAAATTATCACTGGAAAAAGTGAGTTTTTTAAGCGCCACTGCCAGACTGGCTTCAAAAGTTTCCGGAACAAAAATGCCGCTGTGGGGGCTGTTAAAGACTAAGCCGTTTTTGCGGTCCTTAGGTTCCAGTATTGAAAAAGGCTCCATGCCACCTCGAATAATTATTATGCCGAAATTAATTTCTAAAGCAGTTGGTGAATATACCCGGATTAAAGGATAATAATATGATTAAGAAAAACCTAGAAAAAAGAAAATTATCAGAGTAATTTATATAATTATTCATAATTTGAGTTGTAATAAAGAAGAATTCCATTTTTAAAATTTTATCACCAAGATAGGATATGTTTTTTTGTCACGAATATTACTAGCTGAAGATGATGATACAATGCGCAAATTTCTGGCGCGTTCGCTTGAAAAGGCGGGTTATCAGATTGTATCGGTATCAGTGGGAACCGATGCCTTGCCCCTGCTTGCGGGGGGGGGATTTGACCTGTTGCTGACGGATATTGTCATGCCCGGTATGGATGGAATTGAACTGGCACGGCGGGCCACCAAAATGCAGCCGGGCCTTCAGGTCATGTTTATTACCGGATTTGCAGCGGTGGCGATGGATAAAGCCAAAGACCGGCCGGTAAATTCAAAAATTTTGCAAAAACCATTTCACCTGAAAGATCTGGTGGATGAGGTGGATCGTCTTTTTGTCGCTTAGAGTATGTTGAAGAGACTTCAAACATTGCTGTTAATATCTCTGTTTTTCCTGAAATCAAGGCAGGATAGTCTGTGAAAAAACCGACAATTCTATTAGTGGAAGACACCATTCAGCTTTCGGCTGTCTACCAGGAATATTTAATTAATGAAGATGCCCGGATCATCCCGATGGTCTCAGGCAGGGAAGTTCTGGATTATTTGTCGGAACAGGTGCCGGAGGTGATCTTGCTGGACATGCGCCTGCCGGACATGGACGGCATGGACATTTTAAAGCATATTGCCGAAAAAGAATTAAAGACCACCGTAATTGTCGTCACCGGCCATGGTTCCATTTCCCGCGCGGTGGAGGCAATGCGTCTTGGGGCTTTTGAATTTCTGCTCAAACCCTTTGACAAAAACCAGCTGGTCATGGCGGTGCGCAATGCGTTGGAACGGATGCAGTTAAAGCAGGCCGTGGACGCTTTTAAAAGCAAAGAACCGCGTACGGAATATTATGGCATGGTGGGCAGTTCCGCACCCATGCAGGCCGTGTATCAGACCATCGAAAATGTCTCTTCCAGCAATGCCACAGTTTTTATCACCGGCGAAAGCGGCACGGGCAAGGAATTATGCGCCCATGCCATTCATAATAAAAGCCCGCGCCGGGACGAGGAATTCGTGGTGATCAATTGCGGTGCGATCCCGAAAGACTTGATCGAAAGTGAAATCTTTGGCCATGTGAAAGGCTCTTTCACCGGCGCGGTGAGGGACCGGGTGGGCGCGGCCAGCAAGGCCCATAAAGGCACCCTGTTTCTGGACGAAATCTGTGAAATGGATATTGATTTGCAGGCCAAATTATTGCGCTTTATTCAGTCCGGCACGTTTCAGAAAGTGGGCAGTTCCGAGACCACGACGGTGGATATTCGTATTGTGTGCGCCACCAACCGGGACCCGCTCGAACGGGTGGAACAGGGCCTGTTCCGCGAAGACCTTTATTACCGGCTCAATGTTATTCCCATTCACATGCCCCCCATCCGTGAACGGGGCCGTGATAAAATTGAAATTGCCAATATGCTGTTGGAAAAATTTTCAGCCGAAGAACATAAATCCTTTGAAACTTTCTCCCGCGATGTGGGAGAGATTATTCTGGCCCATCATTGGCCAGGCAATATCAGGCAACTGCAGAATGTATTAAGAAATGCCATTGTCCTGAATAATGGCAGAATGATCACCCGGGACATGCTGCCGGTATCCTTTGTCCGTCATTATGAAGAGAATGCCAAAGAAGCCCTGGTCTCTCCCATCAACAGGGCAGAATTGAAGGGTCTGTCCCATGAGGCAGAAGAAAATATCAATGGCCATAAAAAAATAAAACCGCTCTGGCTTAGCGAAAAAGAAACCATTGAGGAGGCCATTCGCCTGTGTGATGGGCAGGTTCCGCGCGCGGCGGCTTATCTTGAGATTAATCCCTCAACCATCTATCGCAAAATTAAAATATGGCAGGAAAAAGAAGAAAAATAAGCCATATAAGAAAAATAAGAAAAATAAGATCGGCCTATTGAATATGATGAATTTATAAAATGGATGATTAAATGTCTGAAATGGCAACAGAAACACGAGCAGCCCAAACCAAATACCGCAAGGATTATCAGAAGAGCGTTTTTACCATCGAACATGTGGAACTTGACTTTGACCTCAGGGAAAATGTCACCCATGTGACATCGCGCCTGTCCATTTGCCGTCAGGGGCATGGGGACAATATGCTGGTCTTGCAGGGGCATGACATGACTTTGCGCTCTGTTGCCCTGGACGGTGAAATTCTGCAGGCCGCGGATTATGAATTGACCGACAAGAGCCTGAGCTTAAAAAACCTGCCGGACCGGTGCGAGATTTTGATCAGGAATGACATTGACCCGGCCCGCAATACCGCGCTGGAGGGGCTTTATGTGTCCAAAGGCATGTATTGCACCCAATGCGAAGCCGAAGGGTTTCGCCGCATCACCTATTTTTTGGATCAGCCCGATGTGATGGCGCGCTACAGGGTGCGGATCGAAGCCGAAGAAGCGGCCTATCCCGTGCTTTTGTCCAATGGCAATAAGGTGGAAGAAGCCACACTTGGGAATGGGCGTCATTATACGCTCTGGGATGATCCTTTCCCCAAACCATCTTATCTGTTCGCGCTGGTGGCCGGGGATCTGGCCCATCTGGAAGATGAGTTCACCACAAAGTCGGGAAAAGATGTAACCTTGCGGATTTTTGTGGCGCCGGAAGATCTGGATAAATGCCCCCATGCCATGGACAGCCTCAAGAAATCTTTTGTCTGGGATGAAGAAATATACGGACTGGAATATGACTTAAGCATTTTCAACATCGTTGCGGTCAGCCATTTCAATATGGGGGCCATGGAAAATAAAAGCCTGAATATCTTTAATACCAAATGTGTGTTGGCCAAGGCCGAAACCGCCACGGACGGCGATTTTGCGGCGGTGGAAGCGGTGGTGGCCCATGAATATTTTCACAATTGGACCGGCAACCGTGTTACCTGTCGCGACTGGTTTCAGCTCAGCCTGAAAGAAGGGCTGACCGTATTCCGTGATCAGGAATTTTCCGCCGACATGGGCTCACGCGCGGTCAAACGCATCGAAGATGTGCGTATGCTGCGTCAACATCAATTCGCCGAAGACAGCGGCCCCATGGCCCATCCCATCCGCCCTGACAGTTATATTGAGATCAATAATTTCTATACGGTGACGGTCTATGAAAAGGGCGCTGAAGTGATCCGTATGATCCATAATCTTCTCGGGCCTGAGGATTATCGCAAGGGTATGGATCTTTATTTTAAACGCCATGACGGGCAGGCGGTGACCTGTGATGATTTTGTGGCCGCCATGGAAGATGCCACCGGGGTGGATTTGGCGCAATTCCGCCTCTGGTATAGCCAGGCCGGCACCCCGGAAGTGAGCGCGCAGGGCCATTATGACAGAGAAAAGAAAACCTATAGCCTGAGCTTTCAACAGAATATTCCCGATACACCGGGGCAGAAACATAAAAAACCCATGCATATTCCCATGGCCGTTGGTCTGATGGATCATAAGGGGCAGGATATGGCCCTGCAATTGGCGGGCGAAAATGCCCCTTCTGATAAGAAGGGCACAAAAATCCTGCATCTGCGCGCGGCCACGGAAAAATTCACCTTTGTGAATGTTGAAGAAAACCCCATGCCGTCTTTATTGCGCGGTTTTTCAGCCCCGGTCAAATTATCCGCCGCCATGAGCCATCAGGATCAATTGTTTCAATTGTCCCATGACAGCGACAGTTTTAACCGCTGGGAAGCGGGGCAGGATCTGGCCAGTGAATTGATCATGGCTTTGGTGGATGACATCAATGCCGGGCGTGAGCTGCAAATGAATGAAGAATATTCCGGGGCCATTGGCAAGGTGCTGGCGGATGAAAATCTTGACCCGGCTTTTGTCGCGGAAATCCTGAATCTTCCGGGTGAAGGTATTTTAGGGCAAATGCGAAACCCCGTGGATGTGGACGCGATCCATACGGCCCGTGAATTTATGCGAGGCGCACTGGCGACGGCCCATCAGGAACGATTAAAGCGCCTTTATGAAGATAATCTGACGGAGGGAGATTATGTTTATAGCCCGGATGCGGTGGGTCGGCGACGGTTGAAAAATATGGCGCTGAGCCTTTTGATGCTTCTGGAAAAACCAGCCTGTCTGGACATGGCTCGTCGTCAATTTGACAAGGCCAATAATATGACCGATGAAATTGCGGCCCTGTCCAGCCTGGCGCAGAGTGGATTTGCCGAAAAAGACACGGCCCTGGCCCGTTTTTATGATAAATGGCATCAGGATGATCTGGTGCTGGATAAATGGTTTACGGTGCAATCGCTGGTGGCGCGGCCTGAAACACAGGACACGGTGCGCGCGCTGGTGGCGCATGAGGATTTCGACATCAAAACCCCCAATCGGGTGCGGTCCGTGGTATCGGCTTTTTGCAGCATGAATCCGGTTTGTTTTCATGAACGTTCGGGCAGGGGGTATGATTTCCTCTGTGATATATTGGAGCGCCTCGACCCGATCAATCCACAAATCTCAGCCCGGCTGGTACAGCCCCTGACCCGCTGGAAAAATTATGATGCAGAGCGTCAGGCCCTGATGAAACAAAGCCTCGAGAGAATATTATCTTTCAAGGCCCTGTCAGAAAATCTTTACGAAATGGTCTCAAAAAGTCTGAAGTGAGCTTTATTTCTTATAAACCACTTTGCCGCCGACGATGGTCATGATGACTTCGGATGACATGATCTGGTCTTCTGGAATGCTCATCAGGTCTTTGTCGAAGATGGTGAAATCGGCGAGTTTGCCCACCTGAATGGAGCCGCGCACGTCTTCCTGAAAGACGGCGTAGGCGGGCCAGAGGGTGAGCATTTTTAAGGCATCTTCGCGGCTGACCGCCTGTTCTGCATGCCAGTCTTCATTGGAAAAACCGTTCAGGTCCTTACGCGCCACGGCGGCGTAAAATTCGATGCGGGGGTCGCCAATTTCCACCGGTGCGTCCGAGCCTGCGGGCGGCATCATGCCGAGCTTGATCATATTGGCCCATACATAGGCATTGGCCAGACGGTCTTTACCAAGCCGCGAGGGGGCAAAATGAAAGTCACCAATGGCGTGGGAGGGCTGCATGCTCGGGATAATGCCGAGCTTTTTATAACGTTGCTGGTCTTCGGGCTGGATGATCTGGGCATGTTCGATACGCCAGCGCGGGTTTTTGACCTTGCGTTCCTCTTCGGGGACGGCTTTCTGGGCTTCTTCATACCAGTCCAGCACCAGTTTATTGGCCCGGTCGCCAATGGCGTGCATTTCAATCTGAACACCTTTCTTCAAGGCTTCGGTCATGATCGGCAGGGCTTTCTCGCGGGAGGTCAGCAAAAGGCCTTTGGTATCATAATCGCTGTATTTTTCCATCAGCGCCGCCCCGCGTGAGCCCAAAGCCCCATCCGCATAAAGTTTGATGCCGCCCACTTTCAACATATGGTCATGATCTTCTTCTATGCCTTTTGCAAGGATTTGTCGGGCGGGTTCACCATCGCTCAAGGCGTAATAAAGCCGGTGGGAGAGTTTTCCTTCGTCTTTGAGTTCTTTTAATAATTTTATATCTTCATAGCTGCCGCCCGCATTCTGGGTCTGGGTCCAGCCCAGCCTTACATTACGTTCCAGCGCCAGTTGCAAGGCATGTTTGTCACTTTTCGGGCTGTTGGCGGGCAATAATTTATAAACCAGCCCCATGGCCTTATCCACCAGGATGCCGGTGGGTTCGCCATGCTTGTCCTTGCGAATGGCCCCGCCATCCGGGTCGGGTGTATTGCGGTCAATACCGGCAAGTTTCAGGGCATAAGAATTGACCAGAACCGCATGGCCATCGGCACGACCGAGTACCACCGGGCGATCTGCGGTGAAAGGGTCAATATCCTGCCGGTTGGGAAAACGTTTTTCCGGCCAGACTTTTTCGATCCAGCCCCGGCCCCGGACCCATTTACCGGGGGCGGTGGTTTTGACATAGTCTTTCACCTTGGCAATGGTTTCGGCCAGACTGTCAATATTTTGCAGATTCAGCATCTTTTCACGGTAGCCAATGCCCTTGAGATGCACATGCGCATCGGTAAGGCCGGGCAGGAGCGTGGCCCCCTTCAGGTCGATAATTTCTTCTGCATGATTTTTAAAATCTTCGGAAAAGGGGCCCACATAGCTGATTTTACCTTTGCTGATATAGACAGTCTCGGCGCGGGGATTATGATCATCGGCGGTATATATATTGGCATTGATGATATAAATATCCGGTGATTTATCACCATGGCTCATGGCCTGAAACGGCAGTATGGAAAAAATGAATGATAAAAATATAGACATAAGTTTTTTACGCATGGGGAACCCTTTTTATGTTTCTGTGCCTAGGATCAGGGCCTAGACTAGCCACAAAAGCTTCAAATTAAAAGTGAAATAACAGGGTGAAGACCGGGCCGGAGCTGCTTAAATTATTGCCGGCAAGTTTAAAACGATATTGGCCGATAAAATCTATGCTGGCCCTGTAGGCCCGATATTTTGTCTGCCGAAAATAATATTTAAAGCCGATGCCCGCCCCGGCCTCCAGATTTGTGGTGGTCTTGTAAATATCCTTTTGCCATGTGGCCAGCGACATGAGGTGAGGTTTGATCACAAGCCCTTCGGATGCTTTTATATTATATGCCGCATCCCCCTGAAAGGTGAGGAAGATGTCGGGATTATGCGGCCGGATAAAGGCCGCATCCAGATAAAGGTTATGGCTGAACCATGTTTGCCGGTTTGCCTGATAATCACTATTTCTGTCATGGGAATAACTGAGGCGCATCATCCAGTCATTGCGGCCATTATCCCCCACCGCGATGAGCCGTTCCAGAGAAAACCACAGGTTATGTTTTTTTAAAGGCCTCAGGCGCAGCCCCGCCCCGCTTTGTAAACTGTCCCGGTCCGGGATCAGGTTTTGATCATCCAGCCCCATCAGGAAGCGGCCATACAGGGTCGTTAATATGTTTTTATGCCACCCCGGCCCGGGCAGGAGCGCGCTCAATTCCAATCCCGCCTGGGACTGGTTAAAGGGGGCGGCCCCGAGAGTGTCATTGCTGACATCTGCCGTGCGCCTGAGCAGATAAGCATTCACATCAAAGCGGTTTTCCAGCATATCCACCTCCCGGCGCAGCGAAAAGGGGGCCTGATCCGCAAAATGGTCAATGGCAGCGCGGAACCAGCGGCTGGCCTCCTTTTTCTGCCCCAATGCCTTATGGGCATAGGCCAGCTGAATTTTAAGGCCCTTGTCATGGGGATTATACTGGATGGCCTGTTCAAAAGCGGAGATGGCTTGTTTATAGTCTCCCGCCGCATAGGCCTCATAACCCATGTGGGCAAAAAGTGATGCAAGGTGGTTTTTATCAGTGGCAGGATTATCAGTGGCAGGATTTTTGCTTTTGGTTTTTTCCTCTTCAGCCCTGGCCGACGAAATTAGTGTAAAACCGGAAGTCAGATCATCAAAAAATTCTGTGTTTTCAGACCGTTTTATGGCGGTGGCATGCAAATCAGCCTCTATGGTTTTATCCATTGTCAAAATATGGAAATGATCGGCATATTCTTCGCTTAAAGGGGACAGTCCGGGCGGCGCTTCCGGGGATATTCCTGCCATCTCAGAAATAATGTTTTTTTGTTCTGCCATCAGAAGCATGGTCTTGTTCGCTTTTGAATCCTGTATTCTTAAAGCCATTTCCACATAGGGATATGCATTAAAATAAGCCCGTTCTTTTATGGCATAATCGCTGTTCAGGAATAATTTCAGGCTGTATAGAAACAGACCGAGGAAAGCCAGAGCATAAAACAGAAATTTATGTTTGATTGTCATCACACATATCTCCGCGCTGAAAGGCGAGTGCTTTTTCCAGCTGGTTTTCATGAAGCAGGCCCAGCTCTATTAAAATTTCCCCCAGAGGTTTATTGTTATTTTTTTGAATTTTAAGGGCCTGATCCAGCGCTGATTGGCTGGTGATATTTTGTTCCAGTAAAATATCACCGATTTTCTTTCTGAAAAAAACCAGAGCGCTTTCATCGGGGAAAATATGATCGGTTTTATCCCATGTGAGCGGACGACCACTTAAAAGATGCCTGCTATAGAGGAAAATGGCGCGGAAAGTGGCGAGGAAATTTATCACATTGCCCCAAAGCATGCGCGGAAAACAAAAAAGCGCCGTCAATATTCCATAAAGCTGATAGGTGAAAAGGCTGCGGCTCACAAAACGCAGGCCCATGAAAAATAATGTGGCTATGAGAAGAATGGCCAGCGGTTCATCTGCCCGCACCAAAGGCGGATAATGATAGCCTTCGGGATTGATTTTCTCAATCAGCCATACCAGAAGAATATTGAACAGGACAAAATAAGCAGCCATGGCGAGCTGGGCCGTGAATATGCCTTTGCGGTCCCTAAAATAGATATATTTCATGCCGAGCGAGCCCCGCCAGCGCTGACGAAACCAGCCCTGAAAGACAATGCCCATCAGCCAGCGGCTTTTCTGACGAATCGCAGCCCCGAGCGTGTCGGGAAAATATTCCCGGGTGGCAATCAGGCCATAATTTTTCACTTTCAGCCGGACAAAAGCCTGTTGCATGCCGCGTTGTTTGAGCCTCAGGCCCAGGTCATAATCCTCGGTCAGGCTCTGGTCATCAAAGATTTTCTGGCCGGGGCTATCCCTTAAGATCAGCATTGCACTGCGGCTTAAGGCTGTGCCGACCCCGGCAGAGGGCACCTGGCCGGTGAGGGCCTCACGTACCACCAGTTCCTTGCAATGGCTTTCGGCAAATTCATCCATATAATGCCCGGCGGTAAAATCATGCCAGCGCCGCTCCAGCGGGATTACCGGGATCTGGATCATATCCTTACGCGAAATCAGATGATTATAGAGTTTTAGTTCCAGCGGATGGACAATATCTTCTGCATCATGGAGGATAAATCCGTCAAATTGGATCTGAGACGTTTTTTCATAAGCAAAAATATCCTGCGTAATATGGTTGAGGCAGTCGGCCTTATTGGTGGGCCCTGCGTGAGGGCAAGTCACAAGGTGAAGATTCTCATGGCGGCATTTCAGCTTTTTCACCGCATGGGCCGTATCCGCATCATTGATATAGGTGCCCACAAATACATGATAAGCAGAATATTCATAGGTCTTCATCAGATTATTAAGCATGGGGCCAATAACATTTGCTTCCTGCCAGGTGGGGATCATCAGGGCGAAATATTTCTCACGGGCATTATCGAGACTGCGAAAATCTGCCCTTTTATGACGGGAATAGACAAATATCCGACGTTTTGTTTTGTGGAAGAGATAAAAAAGATCGACAAAAAAATCATCTATGCTGCTGAGCAGTATAAGGCCGGCAGTGGCCATGAAAACAAGCTTCAGGAAAAACAGATATGTAGTAAATATATAAAGAATGCCTATGCCCCCTCATAGTTCCTCAGGGATACAGGATAATCAATTTTTACGGCGTATACAAGTTTCTCTTCATTCCAATAGCGGGGTGAGGCGGGCGAGGAAACAGGCGGTATGTTGTACACTGTCCACCCGCAGCCATTGGCGGGTGAGTTTGAAACGAAAAGCGCCCACGGCTTTTTCGGGTGCCGGGGCCGCATAAAGGGCCTCGGGACTGTTATAGGTTTGCATCAGAGCCTTGGCGATATCGGTGGATTTTTGCAGGAAATAATCCGCCAGTATTTCTTCACCGGCCTTGCGCGCCAGATAGGTGGCCGCAATCAACCCTTCGGCCCGCGCCCCGTCCGGCAGGGCATGATCACCATATTGATAATAAAAATGACCCTTATAATCGGGATAGGGGCTGTTGGTTTCATTGTAACTATGTTCAATCATCTTCATGGCATCTTCAAAGACAAAGCGGCTGTAGGCGGGATCCTGCATTTGCGGGTGATCCCACCATTCTTCGATGGCCTGCATCAGCCAACTGTCGGCGGGCAGGGCAAGGAATAGCTCAGGATATTTTTTCGGTCTTTCATGAACCAGAAAATCCAGCGCTTGAATGGATTTTTCCCGGATGGTCTGATTGAAACTGTCATCCTTGGGGACATGTTTTTCATAAAGCGCGAGGCCCAGCAATGCCTCTCCGGGATAATAGAAAGAAAAAAGCTTTTTTCTTTCTGCGGGCGTGACATTGATAAGCGGTTTGCCGTCCTGATAAAGGGGGTGGATATAATAGCCGATAAATTCCCCGTCATCGGCGATGCGCGAAAGCAGATGGTTCGTCATCTGGCGGGCTTGCACGTGGTAATGATCATCCCCGCTCAGATGCCAATATTGCATCAAAGCCACCAGCGCGATACCGGTGCCCCCCAGTTTGGCTTTTTTATTGTAAAAAACATATCGGCTTTTTTCTGTGTCGCTTTCAGAAGGTGAAAATGGCTCAAGCCGGGATTTTGTCAGCATATAATCAAGGGAGTGGCGCGCGGCGGCCAGATATTTGCTGTCTCCCGATAATTCATAGGCCCGCAGCAGGGTGATGGTGCCGCCGCTATGGCGCAGGATATTATAATAATGAGGGTTTTTAGGATGCTGAAAATCGGCCGTATTATCCCGGGCCGCATCATAATAATAGAGGAAATTTCCCTGTTTATCCATATTCTGCATGACCCAGTCGGCGCTGTTCAGAAGGCTTTGCTGCATGGCCTGTTTGTGGGTGGGGAAATTTTTGGGATAACCTCTGTAAAGCTCGATCACCCGGTCCTTGTAAGAGACAAAGGCGCGGCTTTCGATCAATTCAACCTGGGTAACATTTCTTTTAAAACGCCCGATCCGGCTTTGTCGTTTTTTTCCTTTGATGCCCACACGGCGGGCCAGATAATGATAGACCTGATTGAGGCTCATATGACTGCGGCTAAAGGCTTCGGTGGGCATATAATAATATTTCTGTCCCTTGTAATGGAAGCTCAGCCCGGTAATGCCGGGCTCAAAACGATACTCATCCAGGCGTGATGTGGACAAAAGGCCGACCTGATCCACAGGCTGACGTTTGGTGATATATTCCAGTAATATCCGTGATTTATCCATATCCTGCAGATTGAATTCAGGGAAAGTCCGCGCTTTTTGGAGTTTTGCGATATTACGTTTGAGCGTGTTTGACAAACTGGACCTTATCGTGCCCCAGCGCAGGGGTTTCAGGCCCGGTTGATAGAGGGTGAGGTAAAGTTGAGATTTACCCTCAACATAGTCATGAGGCAGCCGGGCGGAAGGAATAAAACTGTCTGCATCCTGTTGCAGCCCCTGACGAATATCCATAAAAAGCGCAGAAGCGCCAATGAAAGGTTCGGTGCGTTTTTGCCAGAGAAAAAGCGTGACAAGAATCAGTATGATCAGGATGATGGATAAGGAAAGTGTGATTTTTTTCTTATGCATAAGGTCTGTTATCCATTAGAGGATGTATATCCTGACAGAGGTTTTTCTTTGTGCAAATCAGGGGTGATTGAATTTATGGTTTTTTCCTGCGGCGGCGTATGGAAAATATCACACCGCCCAAGATGAACAGGCCCAATGCGGGTGGCGAGGCGATATTGACGATGGTGAGGATCATATCGTCCGTATCGGATAAGATGTCATTATAATTTATCATCAGCGTGATATTATATTCACCGGTCATATCAAAAAGACCCGGGTTTTGGTTTACCACTTCAGTTAATATAATCTGTTCACCAATCAGAAATTCTCCTTCCAGGTACCAATCGATATTAAATAATTCAGGATTGGAGAGATAAAGGGAATTCTGACAGAGTGAAATGTCGGATAGCGTTGATTCACACCCGTCCAGCATAAAATCCTCACCCAGAAAAATAGTCTGATCCGGCCCGGCATCCGCCACTAAATCATCATCTGTGTCGGTGTCAGTATCTGTATCTGTGTCTGTGTCGGTATCAGTATCGGTATCAGTATCAGTGTCTGTATCTGTATCTGTATCTGTATCTGTATCCGTGTCAGTGTCCGTATCAGTATCAGTATCAGTATCAGTATCAGTATCAGTATCAGTATCAGTATCAGTATCAGTGTCTGTGTCTGTGTCTGTGTCTGTGTCTGTGTCTGTGTCTGTGTCTGTGTCTGTGTCTGTATCCGTATCAGTGTCTGTATCTGTATCTGTATCTGTGTCTGTATCCGTATCGGTATCTGTGTCTGTATCAGTATCCGTATCCGTATCAGTATCAGTATCAGTATCAGTATCCGTATCAGTATCAGTATCGGTGTCCGTATCCGTATCAGTATCGGTATCAGTGTCTGTATCTGTATCGGTATCCGTGTCTGTGTCTGTGTCTGTGTCCGTATCAGTATCGGTGTCCGTATCAGTATCAGTATCGGTATCAGTGTCAGTGTCTGTATCTGTATCTGTATCTGTATCTGTATCTGTATCTGTATCTGTATCTGTGTCTGTGTCGGTATCAGTGTCTGTGTCCGTATCAGTATCAGTATCAGTATCGGTATCGGTATCGGTATCAGTGTCTGTATCCGTATCAGTATCGGTATCCGTATCAGTATCAGTATCGGTATCCGTATCAGTATCGGTATCCGTATCAGTATCAGTATCAGTATCAGTATCTGTGTCTGTATCTGTATCCGTGTCAGTGTCTGTGTCCGTATCAGTATCAGTATCAGTGTCTGTGTCTGTGTCTGTGTCCGTATCAGTATCAGTATCAGTATCTGTATCTGTATCTGTATCTGTATCTGTATCTGTATCTGTATCCGTATCAGTGTCTGTATCCGTATCAGTATCGGTATCAGTATCAGTATCAGTATCAGTATCAGTATCAGTATCAGTATCAGTATCAGTATCAGTATCAGTATCAGTATCAGTATCAGTATCAGTATCAGTATCAGTATCAGTATCAGTATCAGTATCAGTATCAG